>Ga0209347_1000005_pt1 | contig 582244 bp, 481 predicted proteins | sample AutmiccommuBRH23_FD_187382 | JGI IMG/M metagenome (GOLD analysis project Ga0209347, IMG submission 187382) | Deep subsurface microbial communities from Mt. Terri, Switzerland - Autotrophic microbial communities BRH/23 (SPAdes) (version 2) | ecosystem: Environmental > Aquatic > Deep subsurface...
GCGCGGCCTTTTTTCTCCCGCACCCATGATTGCCTGCCCTGCCGGCTTTGCACCCGCACCGGGCGACCGCCGGTCGCCCCTACAGGTGGGATCCCCTGCGAGAACAATTTCAAATGCGGATACCCTGTTGTGAAGCCCAGGGCAATCGCATGTAAACCTTGGCACCCAGGGAGTTCTTATGAGTTCTTTACTTGGCGCCATATCTATCGTGCTGAAACCCCGGTGATTCGGGTGGGTGGTCCGCGCCACCCGAATCACCTCCTCCGTGCCAATCCCGAACACGAATTCGGTATCCTGAGAGAGTTTTTTACATGCGATTGCCTGTTTTGAAGCTTTGTGCAGCCCAGGGGGCGCCTGGCTTGATCAAAGATACCTAAACATCGCTGGCCCCCTACGGGTGAAACGTGGATCCTTCGGCCCGCAGTATGCTAAACGACGCCTTGTGCGATTTGCCAAATCCATAGAGATGGCTAAAGTCCCTTTTTAAAAGGTAATCAGCCCCAGCGTGCAGACGCTGCCACTCATTTTTTTCAGCAAAGGAGAGACACGCGTGAAAAAGGTGCTCGGATACTGGACAGGGGTAATGGTTCTGATCTTGATGGGGTGTAGCGACACGCCGACCCACAGCGCCAACCCTGTCCGGCAGATGGCTATTGGCCAGTTCGACCGCATGATCACATCCGCGGATTTCAGCGGCCTTGTCGTGGTGGTCGCCGCATGGTGTCCGCCCTGCCGCGAAGAGTTGCCCGATGTCGCCCGCCTTTATCGCGGCGGACTCCCCGAAGGTTTAAAAATTGTGGCTCTCAGCCTGGATGAAGGTGATGCCAAGCCCGTTCAGCGCCTGGTCGCTGATCTGAATCTGCCGTTTCCGGTCTATATGGTTGGCATGCCGGCCGCGGCCCATTATAAAATTGTCGGTGTTCCGAGTGTCATGACGGTCAAAGCCGGTCGCATTCTGGAAAAAATTCCAGGTAGACAAACACCGGCTCAATTAACCGCCCGGATAAAGTCCCTGACCGATACCGATTGAAAAAGCGTGTAATTGTCGAAAACGACCGGTGGGGGATGACCCTGCGGTCATAAACAGAGAGCGCCCTCCGATCGGATAAGGCGCTCGATTTTGTATAGCAATGTCCCCAAAGAAACGTTCACAAAAGTCGCAGGCGTCGTCAAAACCATGTGCGACCGAACAGGCTGTTAAGCGAACCTGCCGAAGCGGTGCACCGATGCAAGCGTCTGAGCGGCCGCTTAAACCGCATCTTCTATATCGCCGCTGTCGTCATCAGCCACCTGGATCGATGATTTGAGCTCTTTGAGCACTTTATCGTCCTCAAAATCATCATCGATGGCATCATCCAGCAAGGTGTCTACATCGACCTCTTCATCCACGTCCTCATCCACCTCGGGCGGAACGACGATGTCCTGGTTAAAGAGATCCTTGTCGTCGAAAAAAAGCTCGGCCGATTGATTGCCGTTATCGCCCAAAAGTCCATCAATCGCTTCGGCAATGGCTTGGGCGAACATGGTCGGCGGATACATATTGTTGGTGCGAATGACATTGATCACTGCCTGATGGCCTTCTTTCAGGGCGCCTTGGATATGCTCCTGTGAATAGGTCTCTTCGCACAGCAAGGACATCATCTCTTTGTCCAGTTCAGCGTATTCGCGCACGATCAATGTTTTTTGATCGTCATCCCGAAGGATGGCATACTTTTGTTTCATGATGGATCTCCTTAAATACCCCAGGGTTGGGGCAAGAATTATCGTCGGCCACCTAAATCACCAATGTGGACCGATGTCAACTCCCAATTAATCATATCTGTAAAGAGCTTTGCATATAGGGGAATCCCTGTAATTCGCCTCGATAAGCGCGACCCGCGCTATTGCCGGTGTCACTGGATTGATCGACAACCGGAAAATTAATGAAGGCCGGAAATGGCCCCATGGAGGGTCTTCGAAAACCTTGTGCCGGTGAATATGAACCTTATGTATACAGCGTTTTTATCTGTGCGATACTTCTAACGATGGCGGCGATATTTAAATTTGGGCACAAAACCTGTTGACGCTATAGATGCTGGGTGTTAAAAGCGAATCTGCTTTGCGGGAGGGATGGCCGAGTGGTTTAAGGCGGCGGTCTTGAAAACCGTTGAGCGAAAGCTCCGTGGGTTCGAATCCTACTCCCTCCGCCAGTTTCGTTGAGTCGTTCAATGGTCGATTCGTTCCGTGTAAGAATCGTAAGCAAGCAACGAGACAGCGCACGAATCCACGATTTATCGATTTGACGATTAAACAAACCTGCAAAGGAGAGATGGCCGAGTCGGTCGAAGGCGCTCGCCTGCTAAGCGAGTGTGTGAGGAAACTTGCACCGAGGGTTCGAATCCCTCTCTCTCCGCCATTTTCAGTATCCTGGCCCAACCGGTGCAACCGGCTGGGCTTTGTGTTTTTACGATGGGATATATGACTACATATGTTTCACAAAAAATGGTAAGCAATCCCTAAAAGATATTTTAGGTGTTCCTCAAAAGGAGAATAGGCATCGTGGAATTTAAAATAAAGGAATTGATGGTCCCTCTTTCCGAATATGCAACTGTTTCCATAGGTTCTACCCTGTTTGAGGCAATCCTGGCCCTGGAAAAGGCCCAAGAGGATTTCGATCATACCAAATACCGGCACCGCGCCATTCTGGTTTTGGACAAAGAAAAAACGGTGGTCGGAAAGCTGAGTCATTTGGATGTTGTCCGCGCGCTCGAGCCTGATGTCGAAGATGGGGATGAATTGAAAGAACTCGAAAAATTCGGTTTCGGCGACACGTTCATCAGGAGCTTGAAAAAACAGCGGCGTCTCAAGGCGGCCCCCTTGAAAGATCTTTGTGTCAATGCCATGCGCCTGAAAGTGGAAAATTTCATGCAGGCGCATAGCGAAGGCGAATATATCGAACAAGATGTCTCTTTTGACATCGCCATCCACCAGTTGGTCGCAGGCGATCATCTCTCTCTTCTAGTGACCCATGAAAAGAACATTGTCGGCATTTTAAGGCTGACCGATGTTTTTGCGGCCATATTTCACACCATGAAAGAGTGCGAAACGACATTACCTTAGGAGTGCCGATGAAAGAATTGTTGAAGCTTTTCGCCAGAATCATTCAAAGAACCAACATCAATCTTCGCGAGACCGGCTTTGATGTTAAGCCTTATGTCAACAACCTCATAAACTTGGACCATATGACCAAGTTTTATGCCTTTTACGGCATCACGCCAAGCCATCCGCTGAGTTTCGAATTTTTGCATTCCAGTTTGGCGGGCAGCTATTTTTTAGGAAAAATCCGTACGACGAATTCCATTCTCTATAAAAGCGATATCCGCGGGGACGAACTCAAGCAAAAGGGAGATGTCGTTCATTACAAAGGCTTTGATATCGAACTGCCCAAAGATGAAATGATCGATATCGAAGACAGTATCCTAATCAAAACGCTGGTGCACAATTTCTCGCACGATCCTGAGACCCTTGAAAAATTCTTCATCCGCAGTACGGTATCCACGCAATATGCCAATATCCATGGCTCGCCGACGGACGGCAGTTTTGTTGGCCCTTTCGCGACCATCGATCTGACCACGATGACCGATTGTGTGATCGGCGCTTTTTCATATGTACAGGCCAGTGAAATAAGTCATTTGAATGTCGCCCCCGGGACGATATGGGTGCGCAGTCCGGATGTGTTCAACTTCTGGTACCGCTACCCGGCTGAACAGTTAGCGCATTACATCTATTTCGAAGCAGGTAAGCCGCCCCAGGGATTGTTCATGGATTTTGTGGAAGACCGCAAAGAAGCGTTTCAACGTATTTTCGATGTGGTCAATATCGAACACCCCGTCAGTGTTCCCCACAATGCGTCACTGGATCGGTTCGCTGTCGTCAAGGCCAAAACGCATATCAGTGAAAATGTACTCGTTTCGCAGCGCGCTTTTTTACAAAATGCCTGGTTGGGCAAGGGCGCTAATGCCCAGGAGAATTGTTACATCATCAACTCTCGTCTGGAAGGCAATAATGTCACCGCCCATGGCGCCAAAATCGTGGAAGCACATTTAGGGCATCAGGTGTTTATCGGATTCAACAGCTTTTTAAGGGGTAGGGCTGATGCGCGACTGACCATCGGTCAGGATAGCGTCATCATGCCGCATACGATCATCGACATCAACAAACCCCTGAACATTCCGCCCGGATCCCTGGTTTGGGGGCTTATTAACGATCAAGCCTCATTAGAAGAAAACAGTGTCAGCCTGAAAGAATTTTCGAAGGTTCGATCCTTTTTCTCCAAAGGCCGGATGTTTTTCGAAGGAAACGGCGCCGCGTTCGTGGGAGTCTTCCGTGACCGTATCCAGCACATCCTGGAAGCCAATGGCGCCTTATATAATGGCGTGAAGAACAAGGGGCATGCGCAAAAAAATCAAAATATCTCCTTCAACACCATTCAGCCTTACCCCAATGGTGATTTCAGCGGTCTTTACCCGACGATCCTGATCAAGCCGTGAGCAGGGCGACACGCCCGGATCACCGGCGTTTGACACCCGAAAGTTGAATTACTTAAAAAAATTTAAAAAAGCATGCAAGTTGGTCAACGGATGGGGCGGGCAACCGGGGATAAACAGATCCACCGGCATGAGTTTTTCTAATCCATCGGTCGTTTCCGGACTGCCCCGGAAAGGGCCGCCGCTGATGGCGCAGCTGCCTACCGCGATCACCACCTTGGGAGCCGGTACGGCCTCGTAAGTTTGCAGCAAAGCGGTTTTCATGTTGCGCGAAATGGGGCCCGTGACCACGATGGCGTCGGCATGCCGTGGAGAAGCCACAAAGTTGATGCCGAAACGGGCCAGATCGAAGAACGGGGTGGCCAGCACATTCAAATCCACCTCACACGCATTGCATCCGGCCGCCGACACCTGTCGCAACTGCAACGAGCGGCCGAAAAGGCTTTTGAAATGCTTTTTGGCGTGATCGGCCAAAGCGGGTAAGTCACCGCCCGTAATCAGGTCGCGGCGGTGGGCCGTGGAGAGTTCGAAATTGCGTGTGAAGCTTATAAAACCGCCTTCGCAAAGGCGTTCGCAGGTGCCGCAGAAGATGCATCGCCCCATGTCGATGGTGCGACCCGTCGCATCGATGGCATCCTGCGGGCAGGCTGCCGCACATTGCTCGGCCAAAGCCAGGGACGCCTCGGGATTGACCTTCGGCAGTCCACGGTAACGTGCCGGCAGCTCGATTTTGGTCTTTGGATAGGTGCTGGTGCGGTAGCCCTGTTCGAATCTGTTTTTTAGTATGGTGAGCATATTGGTTTCACTTCAGCCTTTTTTTATGCTTATGTCCCGCCGTTTTGAAGACCCCGATTACAAATCGAACCCGCAGTAGGATAGATTAAAACTCTTGTTGTTGAGCGGAAAATCCGAAATGCCCGTATTTCTCAGCGCCATGGCCAACCCGTTCCAATTGTGAAAGGAAGGATCCTTGACCTTGTAACGTTCAATGTTGCCCGCCGGGTCGGTCAACAGGCAATGCGACAACTCTCCGCGCCAGCCTTCGTTGAGCGTCACCACGAACGAGGATGGCGCCAATGGCGTCATGTCGGCGGGAGGTACACATTCGGTGGCGATCGGTTGGGCGAGCAAAGTTTGAATCATCGCGATCGATTGCAATACTTCGCTGGCACGAATGCGCGCCCGGGACAGGACATCGCCGCCGGTCTGCATGGATAACGGAATTGCGATATGCGGGTACTGTTCTGTGGGAAAATCCCGGCGCACATCATAGGCCAACCCGCTGGCGCGTCCGGCGGGGCCGACCAGCCCCAATTTGGCGGCGTCCGCCATACTGACCACGCCGCAATCCTCGAACCGCGAACGAACGCTGGAGGTTTGAAACAGAAGTTCGATGGTATGGGCCACCTGGGGTGTCAGCTCATTCAAGCGTCCGCTCAATACTTTGCGGTCTTCATCGGTTATTGGAAAAAGGACGCCACCGGGGCGCACCAATCCCTTGCCGAGCCGATTGCCGCAGATCCACAGTGTCATATTTAGAAAATCGCCGCGCATGCGACCAAAATAATTGGCTGGCGGCAAGAAGGCCACATCGCCGCTCAAGGCGCCCAGATCACCGGCGTGATTGGCAATCCGCTCCAATTCCAAGGCGATAGTGCGGATGATCCGCGCCCCCGCGTCGGGCGCACGACCGCTTAAGGCCTCGACCGCCTGGGCCATGCATAGGCTGTGGCCGATGGTGGTGTCGCCGGCAATGCTTTCGGCCAAGGTGGGCAATCGTTTGAAATCGGCCGCGCGCAATAGCTGCTCGACCCCGCGATGCTGGTATCCGAGCTGAATTTCCAGATGCAACACCCGCTCGCCAATGCAATTGAAACGGAAATGGCCTGGTTCGATGACGCCGGCATGCACCGGTCCGACCGCGACCTCGTGAATCTCCTCGCCCTCAACCGCATAATAGGGATAGTTGCCGGGGATATCGTGTTCATACGCGTTGCCGAAAATGTCGGCAAGCCCTTCCTGGTTGGCGTGGTAGCGTACCATCTTCAGCCAGGGATGGCCTTCCGGTCGCAGGCCGAACTGCTCGGCGATTTCACGCTCGAACATGTGGAAGGGTTCACAGACTGCGGTCAGCGATGGAAAGGTGTGCGGTGCATCGCAGGTGGCCACCAGCAAGTGCTGGGTGCGCAGCACAACCGCCAGCCGAATCTGCTGCCCGGTTTTGTAGGCAAAAAAGTGTACTACCTGGGCGCCGTCTGCGACCCTATCGAGCGCTGCGTTTCTGAAATCATCGAAGGCCAGGTCAGGGATGGACGCGATGGCGACCGCTTTGCCGTTGTCGATTTGAAGAAAACCAGGTTTCATTTAGATTCCCCCGCCAATGGTCGCCACTGCAAGGCGTATTGTCTCGTACAGGGTGTCCGGCATCCAGAAGCAAAGGACCACCGAGGTCACCAGCAGTACATATTGTGGCCAGATCATGGTGGGCTGTTCTTCCATGCGGATGGTCGACGGGGACGGCCCGAAAGAGATTCTGATGATATGTTTGATGAAACCGGCGAAGATCACGCAAATACTCAGGATGAAAATGCTGACAGCCCCGTAGTGGCCGGCGCGGAAAGCTGCGATGATGATGAACAGTTCGCCGAAGAAAATCCCGAACGGCGGAAAACCGGAAATACCGGCGAAGCCGCCGAAAAGAGCCACGAAGGTTTTGGGCATGCGCTTGGCCAGCTGACCAGTGCCCTCGATCGCACGGCTGGCGTACCCGATCAATATGTTGCCGGAGCACAGAAACAAGGAGGATTTGATCAGACTGTGATGGATCAGGCACAGCATGGCCCCATAGGCGCCCAGGCCGCCGATGCCGGTGCCGAAAGCGATGATGCCCATGTTTTCGATGCTGGAATAGGCCAGCAAGCGTTTGTACTCGGTTTGTTTCAAGATAAAGGTTGCCGCGGCCACGATGGAGGCCAGGCCGAAGACCATCAGGATGGTGCCTGAAAAATCGCCCAAGCCGGCAGCATGCATGATTTTATTGGTTTTGAAAATGCCCAGGTAGGCGCAGTTGAGCAGCACGCCGGAGAGCAGGGCCGAGGCCGGGCTGGGAGCCTCACTGTGCGCATCGGGCAGCCAGGTGTGCATGGGCGCCAATCCCATTTTGGTGCCATAGCCGACCAGAATGAAGATGAAGCCGGTTTTCAGCCATAAAGGATCAAGACGTCCGGCTACTTGGGTCAGGCTGGAAAACGACATCGGGGCATCGACATTTCCGATGTCCATGGAGAGCGCGATCAGCACCGATCCGAGCAGGGCCAAGGCGATGCCCACCGAGCAGATCAGCACATATTTCCAGGTCGCCTCTATCGAAGCGCCCGAGCGATGCGTATAGATCAGCGGGGCGCTGGCCAGGGTGGTCGCCTCGATGGCGATCCACATGACCATGATATGGTCCGAGAGCGTGACCAGGGTCATCGAGCCGAGGAACAGCAGCATCGACCCGGCAAAGACATGCTCCGCATGGATTTCGGCGGCTTCTAAATAAGAACGGGTGTAGATGGCGATCAGAAAAAAAAGCAAAGAGATGACGATCAGCGACAGAAGGCCCTCGGGTGTCACGGCAAAATAGTCGTTCAGCAACGCCTCCGGCCGGTAAATCCAGAGCAGCACGGACGACACGAGGTGAACGGCCCCGGTCAGCACCAGCAGCAGGCGGCCTGAGGTGCGCGGCAGGAAAAAGGCGAGAATGCCGGCAACGAGCGGAATCAGAATAATGGTTTCAACCATGAGCCGGTCCTATTCCTTTAAGGTTCTCAAAAGAGTCGTATTCACATCATTGAAGGTTTTTTTGATATTCTGCAGGATGATGGCCATGATCATGACCCCGGCCAATACGTCCAGAAGAATACCGAACTCGACGATATGTTGCGCGCGCATGGAAAAGGTCGTACCCACCAGATAGATACCATTTTCCATCATGATGTAGCCCAGCACCATGGCAATGGCGTTGCGCCGGGCCATCAACAGGAACATGCCGGCCACGATCAGGGTGATGGCGCTCGGCAGCAGCAGAATATACCCTTTGCCCACCGGCAAATTGAATTTGGGACTGACATAGATGGCCGCCACGATCAGCACCAGGCCGGCCAGCAAAGAGGCATGATAACCAACGACGGGTTCCACTTCACGGTGGATGGCCACTTTCTTGATGGCCCGGGAAAGATAGACCGGAATGCCGATGCCGCGAATCATGAGCGTGGCCAGGGTAAAAACGATCCCGCCCCAGGTCATCTCATGGCCCATGAAAAGCGGTACGATCGACACAGCCACGCCCTGAAATGCGATCACTTTGATCAAAGCCGGCAGGCGGCTGGAGCCAAAGGAGATGAGCACCGACAGCAGCACCATGGCCAGCAGGGTATCTACAGGATCCATCATTTAATAAACTCCAAGGTGATGACGGTTGCAAAAAAGACCAATGCAAAAGAGGTCAGGACAAACTGCGGCACCTTGTCCATGCGATAGCGCGCCATCACCGATTCGGTCACGCCGATCGCCATGTAGACCAGACAGAGCACCCCAAAGAAAAAGATCAGGTCGAGCAGAGGAACATCGAATGTCCATGGGCACAACAGGCGCGCCACCAAAGTGGCGTAAAAGAAAAGTTTGTAAAAAGCCCCCAGTTCAATGAACGCGAAATCAGGACCGCTGTGATCGAGAACCATCACCTCATGAATCATGGTCAATTCCAGGTGCGTGGCCGGGTCGTCAACCGGAACCCGTGCGTTTTCGGTCAGCATGACAATGAACAGGGCCAATACCACGAACAGCAGGGGCGCACCGGCGCTCTGCCATAGCCCCAGCGGTTGCGCGCCGGCGAAATACGCCGCCAGATTCAGCTCGCCGGTCAGAATATAAAAAAGGATCAGCATCATGAACAGAGCCGCTTCGCAGATAATCGGGAAAAAAGCTTCGCGCGCGGCACCCATGCCTTCGAAAGGCGAAGCGGTATCCAGGGCGGCGGCAATCGTGAAGAAGCGCGCCAGGGCCATCAGGTAGATGACCAGGATGATATCGCCATTGAATGAGATCAGCGGCGGGTGGCCGGCGATCGGCAAAAACAGCAGGATCATCACTGCTGTGCACAATGATACCAGCGGGCCCAGTTTGAAGATCAGGGTGGTGCTGGTGCTATAGACCGATCCTTTTTTGAACAGCTTGATGAGGGTATAATAGTTGATCAGCAGCGGCGGGCCCTTTTTACCGCCGAAAAAGGCTTTTACTTTCAGGATCATTGCCGAGTAGAGCGGCGCCAGCAGCAGGGCCGAAACTAGAAGAACAACCGATTGCATTGCAACCTCTTTCAGCAGGTGTTGTGGCTCAAGGCCATCCCGGTCTTAAACGAAAAACAGAGCGACAACGATAGCCAGTAAAATGTATCCGATGTACAGGTGAATGTCGCCATGTTGCAGCCAGCGCAGTTTGTCGAACAAAAAGAGAACCGGTTTTACGATCAGACGGTCCATCTGGTGCTCAGCGATATCCCGTGTCCGGCTTTGGTAATGGGTTTTAACAGGAAAGCGGCCAATGACTGGCGGATGATCTTCTTCGATCGGAACCAGCGGCTTGAAAAAGGCCAGAATCGAAGCGGCATAGGAACTGCCGGTATATTGCATCCGCGCTGACGGTTGCGTAAAGCCGCATCCCCAGGTGCCCGATCGGGTGACCGTCTTGCCGCTGTAAAGAAGTTTGCGCAGGGCCAGCAGGATCAGGAACACTGCGAAAAGCACCACCGCAGCGCGGGTGATGGTGGCGGTGATCTGTATAAAAGGTGTCAGGGGGATCCGCCCATAGCCGAGCTGCAATGGCTCGACCGCCTGGATGGCCATGGTCAGGAAGGCGGTTGGGAATACGCCGATGACCACGCAAGCCGCCGCTGCCACGATCATGGGAAGCAGCATGGTCGGCCCTTGTTCAATCGCCTGCGCCGACGGGCTGCGTGGTTCGCCCTGAAACACGATTCCGAAAACCCGGGTAAAAGCCGCCAGGGCCAAACCACCGATCAGCGCCATGCCGACGATGGCCAGCAGGCTTAATACAAAATTGGTTTTTCCCAGGGCGATGCCATTGAAGGCACCGATATAAATCAAAAATTCACTGACGAATCCATTGAAGGGCGGCAAGCCGGGTATGGCCAGGGCACCGATCAGAAAGGTGGTTCCGGTAATCGGCATGCGCTTGATCAGCCCGCCCAGGTGATCGATCACACCGGTGCCGGTGCGGTGAAGTACCATGCCGGCGCCCATGAACAGCAGCGATTTGAACAACGCGTGATTCAAAACATGAAGCAGGCCGCCCGCGAAACCAAGAACCGCCATGATCGGTTTGCCCGCTGAAACGCCGATCATCCCGACGCCCATTCCGATTAAAATGATCCCGACATTTTCCACGCTGCTGAAAGCCAGCACTTTTTTGAGATCCTTCTGGCCGAGAGCATAAATCACCCCCATCACGCCGGATACCAGGCCTGCGGCCAGGACGATCTGTCCGAGCACCGGCGCATGCCACTCCAGAATCGCGTAAAGACGGATGATACCGTAGATGCCGGTTTTGATCATCACACCGGACATCAGCGCGGATATGTGACTGGGGGCCGCCGGGTGGGCCTGTGGCAGCCAAATGTGCAATGGAAACAGGCCCGCCTTGGAGCCGAAGCCGACCATGGCCAGAATGAACACCAGCAGTTTGATCGCCGCGGGCATACCACTGGCCCCGGCAAAGGCAAAACTTTCCGTGCAGGCGTACATAACGCCGAAGGCCGCCAGGATAAACATGGCCCCTACCTGCGAAAAGACAGCATACAAAAAGGCGGCCCTGCGGTTTTGTTCCTTTTCATAACTGTACACCACCAGGAAAAACGACGACAGAGACATGATTTCCCAGCAAAGAAGGAAGGCGATCATGTCGTCGGCAGTGACCACCAGCGCCATGGCGGCGATGAGCAGACTGAAAAAAAGGTAGTGGACGGCGGTACGGACCGCGTGGTCGGATTTGTCCATGTAATGGAAGCTGTAAACAGCGGTTAACCCGGAAACGGCAAAGATGGCCACCAGGAAAAAAGCAGATAAGCTGTCGGATGTAAATGTGATCGGAACCGTGTTGAGAAGGTCGACGGTGGCCGTGACCGCAACCGGCGCATAGAGCTGGCGCGCCGCATCGACGAGTCCCAGCAAGCTGCCTGCTGCAATCAGAGTCGCGCCCGCGCCGCGCATCAGGAGGGGGCGGCGCCATAAAAACAGGGGCAAGATGCCCCCGCAGGAAATGATCAGCAAAGATAGGAAAAATGGTTGCATGGTGTTCCCTGCCGCAGGATGAAGTGTAAAGGGGGCCAAAAAAAGGTTTAATAAGTCAAGCCAGCAAGCGAGTCAACACTCTTTGGCGAGCTACTCTAAGCATTTGCGTCCTTTCAATTCTTGTTGATTATTTCATAAGTGGCGCTGCGGGCCTCCGAAAAATGAATGGGACCATGTCAGGGCATGCGATCGATTTTATCACTTTGCGTGTTGGTCTTGAGCCGTTCGATCTCTTCCCTGGCGCGCAGGTATTTCTCGGTGGTGATGCGCAGGCGTTTTGCCAGCACCTCGGCAAATCCGCGAAAAATGACATATCGGAATACAAAACGATTTTCGCTGGGCAATCCATCCACATTGGAGATGTCGATTTTCAGGCAGGTCGATTCATCCAGAGCGTACACCGATGCGGAAAGTTCGCTGCTGCCCATGTTGCCCATTTCACCGAAAACATCGCCCGTGCGTTGCAGCAATGCCAACTCGGACCCTTTTTTGACGATTCGCAAGCGCCCGGATATCAGATAGTAAATCCAGCCGTCATAGAAGCTTTCCTGCACGATCAGATCGCCGGGTTTATAGCGGACGATTTTGCTGATCCGCAGCAACTCTTTCAAATCATTCTCATCGAAGGATTCAAGGGCTGGCAGCGTTTTGATTTTTTCGAAAATATCAGCGCTATTGTTTGTTTTTCCGACAGAACGCATGGCGGAATCTCCTTTGTAGCCGATTTCAATTGGTACTGATAGCATCCCTTTGGGTCTCAAATCAACGGCCGAGTCGTGGAAGGGACTTACGTCGGCTCTTTATACACCTTCAGTCTTTACGGCGTCCCCGCGACGCGCCTGAAACTCTCTGGGCGTCGGCAATCGCATGTAGTAAATCACGCTTGCAGAATTTTTAAACGGGTATTTATGATCCCAAACTGCTTTCAGGCGTTTGGTTTGTAAACCGCCTTTAGGGGTGCTACCATGTGGCGTAGGATCCCGAAATTTTCCCTCCAGGTAGTGGGCATCGCCCACCATTTATTTGCAAATAATCATAGGTGATCTGTGGTGCGGATGGCTCTGAATGACACGATGGCTGGCAACGCCCCGTCCTATCCATAAGTGTTGATGAAAAATCATGTCGGATTAACGCCGCGCCAATACAAAGGTGCGACTTGCTTTTTTATCGTGCTAACTTACCGGCGCCAGAAATTCCTTGCCCTGCCGGAAAACCGGCATGCTTTGCGAATCCCTTCAATCCAGCGCCTATGGTGGTGGGCAATGCCCACCCGACAACTCATAGCAGCACGCTACGTGCCAAGGTTTACATGCGATTGCCCTGCGGGGAGCCCCGATTGATGTTGACAAAATAGCGCTTTCTTAATAGGTATACCCCCTTGATCATGCAAGGGCATATCCAAAAGGCGGTTTTGCCTTTAAAATCAATATAACACCGAAAGGAGATCAACAATGGCAAATCTTATTCCTCCTCATGGCGGCAAAGGCCTGACCGTTTGCCTGCTGGAAGGCGCGGAACTGGAAGCTGAAAAGAAAAAGGCCGCGGGCCTGAAAAAAGTTACCATCTCCCCGCGCGTCAAAGGCGACTTGATCATGATCGGCATCGGCGGTTTCAGCCCGTTGACCGGTTTTATGACCAAAGCCGACTGGAAAAGCGTTTGTGAAAAATTTCTGCTTGCCGACGGTACTTTCTGGCCGGTGCCGGTGACCCTGGATGTCAGCAAGGCCGACGCTGACGGTATCAAGGTTGGCGAGGAGATCGCCCTGTTCGATCCCGAGGGCAACGAGATCATGGCCACCATGAAGGTCACCGAGAAATACGAGATGACCGACGCCGACAAGAAATGGGAATGCGAAAAGATCTTCATGGGTGAAGGCACCAAGACCGCCGAAGATTTCTGGAAGATCGCGAAGGAAGATCACCCCGGCGTTCAGATGGTGTTTGGCCAGAAAGAGTTCAACCTGGCCGGTCCCGTCAAAGTGCTCAGCGAAGGTGAATATCCCAAAAAGTATGCCGGCGTCTATCATCGTCCGGCCGAATCCCGCAAGATTTTCGAAGAGAAAGGCTGGTCGGAAGTCGCCGCGTTGCAGTTGCGCAACCCCATGCACCGCTCTCACGAATATCTGTGCAAGATTGCGGTCGAAGTGTGCGACGGCGTCTATATCCACTCCCTGGTCGGCAACCTGAAACCGGGCGACATTCCTGCCGAAGTGCGCGTGAAATGCATCGATGCCCTTGTAAAACATCATTTTGTCGAAAAGAACGTCGTGCAGGGCGGCTACCCGCTGGATATGCGCTATGCCGGTCCGCGCGAAGGGTTGCTGCATGCCACCTTCCGCCAGAACTACGGATGTTCCAAAATGATCATCGGTCGTGACCATGCCGGCGTTGGTGATTTCTACGGTATGTTCGAAGCGCAGACCATCTTCGACAAGATTCCCAAACCCGAGGGCGGCAAGGCCCTGCTGTGCACCCCGTTGAAGATCGACTGGACCTTCTATTGCACCAAGTGCGATGGTATGGCCTCTTTGCGTACCTGTCCGCACGGCAAAGAAAACCGCGTGCTGCTCTCCGGCACCATGCTTCGCAAGATTCTCAGCGAAGGCGGCGAGATGCCCGATCACTTCGGTCGTGATGAAGTTGTCGCTATCTTGCGCGAATACTACCAAGGTCTGACCGAAAAGGTTAAGATTAAGACCCACAAAGCCGCTACCGGCGAGTAATATCCCGCAAGCCGGTTGCTTAAAATTTAAAACGGAGGAGAGCATTCGCTCTCCTCCGTTTTATTTTCAGGTTTTCAAATGCCTGCGATCCGGTGGGCGGTTCGCGCGAACGACCCGCCCACCATCCGCGTGCTTAGCGGGGAACTGTTACGGGCATGCCCATCAACGGCCACAGGATAAAAACGGCTATTCCGATAACCACCATCAGCAAGAGACTCGCCGGAAGGCCGTAGAGGAAAAACTCTCCCGGGGTAAATTGTTTGGAATCGTAGGCAATCGCATTGGGTGCCGCACCCACGAGCAGAAGGAAGGGCATGCCCGCAGCGACCAGCGATGCAAACAGAATTACCTCGCCGGCAACGCCCAGATAGGGCGCAATGACGAGGGCGACCGGCAGCGAAATGGCGATCGCGGCCACGTTCATGATAAAGTTGGTCATCATCAGGACGAAAAAGGCGATACCCATGATAAACACGAACCAGTTGGCTTTTTGAAACAGGACCAGCCAATTCACGGCCAGCCAGTTGGCTGCCCCGGTTTCCCACAGGCAGTTGCCGATGCTCATGGCCCCCCCGAACAGCAGGATGATGTTCCAGGGAATTTCTTCCAGGTCTTCAATCGTCAAAATGCCGAAAATGAAAAAGAGGATCGAGGAAATCAGGATGATGCCGGTTTTGTCCAACTGCTTCAAGGCGGGCACGAAAGATTGCAGGGACATGACCACGATGCAGGCGATCACGATGACGGCCGCCTTGATCTCTCTTGCCGTCAGCGGCCCCAGTTCTGAATTGAGCTGGCGCGCTTTTGCGCGCAATCCAGGAATAGACTTTTTCTCCGGCTTGAAAAACAGCATGAAAAAGCCCCACAGCAGGAACGTCATCGCCCAGCCGACGGGAGCCATGTAGTAGCTCAGCTGGAAAAAGGAAATTTCATGGTGCATAATATCATTGTAGAAACCCAGGGCCACGGCGCCGCGGGCGGCGCCCAGCAGGGTGACGATGCTGCCGGCGCCGGCCACATAAGCCATTCCCATGAACAACGCCTTGCCGAAGCGGGTTTTTTTATCTCCCTCACCGTAAAGGGCGTAAATGGATACGAGCAGCGGGTAAATTGTGGCTGCCACAGCCGTATGCGCCATGATGTGGGTCAGCGCGGCCGTGACCACGAAGGCGCCCAACATGATCATGCTGGTTTTTTCTCCGACGACCATCAACATCTTGTAGGCCAGACGCTTGGTCAACCCTGTTTTGGTGAAGACCAGCCCGATCATGATCGAGGCGAAAATGAACAGGACGGAAGGGAGCATGAAATCGGTGAAGGCCGTTTTGGCCGGCCGGATCAGAAAAAGCGCTTGCAGTGTGCCAATGGCCAGGCTGGTGATGCCAATCGGCACCACCTCGAACACCCACCACGTACCGGCCAGGAGAAAAATCGCCAACGCCCCCTTGGCCTCACGGCTTAACACAAAATGTTTTCCCATCGGATCGATAGCGTCCGGCCAGGGCGGCATCCAGTAGACCACCGTAAAAAGAAGTACACCGAGAAGTAAGAACCCCATTTTTTTCCAGTCGATACTGTTGCGCATCGCCATTGTTTCGGTCGTCATTTATCCTCCTTATAAACCCAATTCGTGTGTCAGATCGGTAAGGTCGGTTCGTTCTAAAGGTTGCACTCTTTCATTGTGTGGAACACCGCCGCGAACACATCGGTCAGGCGCAGCAGGCCGATAATTTCATCGTCCCGGGTGACCAGCAATGATTGGTGGTGCCCGATCACCAACAGGTGAATGGCTTTGTCGAGCGAATCATTTTCATCGATGTATTCGCCCTCGGTCGGACGGTGCATGTATTTGCCGACCTTTTCCTGTCCTGTTTTACGGCAGACATCATCCATGGGTTTGTTAAAGAGTTCATAGGTTTCCAGCATGGACATCAGGAACTTTTTACTGAAGCCCAACTTGGCCATGCCTCTCGAATCGGTCTTTATCTCCTGATACTTGGGCTCCAGGGCTGTCAGAACATCAATTTGGCCCAATTTACCGACAATTTTATGGTTCTTGTCTTCTACCAGAATAGCGCGGTGTCGATAGCGGGTTTGATCGAAATCCTGCTGGGCCTTTTCCAGGGTCATGACAGCCTCGAAGATGTTGGCATCTTCCGAAATCACGGCGTATTCCGAACGCGGTACCATCAAATCTTTGACTTTGAAACGTTTCACCTTCCACCTCCTGAACCGGCTGTGCCGGCGTGTTAAGTTTGCATGGTTGTATTTAGGTGCACGCGCAAGTGTTGCGCGAGAGTATTCGTTTTATCATAGTCATTGGACCTACCGCTTTAAACTCGTCTGTGGTAACCGCAGACGGATATCCTTTACTCCTGTGTTGGCAGCTGCCTGCTGGGTTCGGCAAAAGCATTGCGGACGCATATCATCAGTTCATCCAAGTCGAAAGGAATCAGAAAATCGTCGAAAGCCCCCAATCGCATGCCCTCGATGGACAAATCCAATTGGTCGCCCGAATTGATGGTAATGATTTTGACATCCGGGAACGCTTGGCGAATCGTGCGCATCATGGCGATACCTTGGCGCTTGAATCCTTGCAGACTGAGAAGAACCAGGCGGATCGGCGCGCCGGACAAGAGGGCAACGACTTGGTCTTCACGATCGGTCTCGGACACCAAGAAACCCTCTTGTTGTAAATGTTGGACGAGCGCCGTGCGCAGGCTGTTCTCCTTTTCAATGATCAGCAATTGCCTTTTCATGGTCCCATCACTGTTGCCGGTTGTCCCCATAGAAAATCATTAGAGAAGCAAGCCGTATGCCAGATGAAATAAACTAAAGAATCGGTAAGTTAGTAGGACTTATGGACAAAGTGCGAAGGTCGGGGTGCAAAATCGAACGAATTGAAACATTTATGAACCAAAATGAAACGAATCCGTACGGTCTTCTGCCGTTCGGGCGAGCTGCTGTCAAAAGGATTCATGCGTGGCGTTTGGGATGGCATTTCAGGTGATACAGAGGCCACCGGAGCAATCCAGCGCCAGGACCGAACACCGATCTAAGATCGTTTTGCGGACGAGAGGATATCTCCGGTGTGCAGACGGCCGGCTGCGTAGTGGCGCAAAACAAAAGAAGCCGGGCCAATGACGTTGTCAATGACCTCGACCCGTTTCCAGGTCAGGTAATCGTACACCTCCTGGTCAATGCCACCACAAATGACGGCCTGAACCCGTTCAGAGATCGCCATATGGCAGAGACGTTCGGCCGAAGGGCCCGGCAGGAGCAATACTTTTTCAATCAGGATGCGTCCCTCGGCATCACATTCTCCCATCAGCACTTCGGTGGCTAGATCGAAGCGCGGCGCCACCTCTTCACCGTGCAGGGGTATGAATACTTTGCGGGTCGTCATGAGGCATCGATTCCATATAGTTTGATTTTGCGCCACAAGGTACTGCGCGCCCAACCCAGTGCCTGGGAGGCTTTCATGCGATTGCCTTTGGCCTTGATGAGCGCATCCAGAATCATTTGCTTTTCAACCGTCGGCCAAGTCCCTTTGACCCCCTGCGGCTCGGGATGTGGCGGTGGGGGGCGCAATGGTTCGGGTATGAATTCAACGAGGGGTTGCGCCCGGTCCTCAGTCAGGTAGGCTGGCAAATGCTTGGGCGCAATCCTGCCTTCCTGGCAGACGTTGACGGCATATTCGACGATGTTGCGCAGTTCGCGTACATTGCCGGGGTAGGCATAGGCAAGCAGCAGTTGCAGGGCCTTGCCGGTATACCCGGACACGCTGCGATTCAATTTTTGCGAAAGGTGATTGACAAAATAGTCGAGCAGCAGGCGCACATCACCTTCGCGTTCCCGCAGCGGCGGAATGTGCAGGCGCATCACATTCAAACGGAAGAAAAGATCTTGTCTGAACCGGCCCTCGCGAACCATCTGTTCCAGGTTGCGATGCGTGGCGGCCACAATACGCACGTTGGCGGCAAATCCCTTGGTGCCGCCAAGAGGATAGACGACCTTGTCATCCAGGAAGGTCAGCAGCTTGACCTGCAAGGTCAGCGGCAGGTCCCCGATTTCGGTCAGGTACAATGTGCCGTTGTGGGCCAGGTGAAAGCGGCCCTGCTTGTTTTCAACCGCGCCGGTGAAAGCGCCTTTGGTGTGGCCGAACAGTTCCGATTCCAACAGCGTTTCGGGCAATGCGCCGCAGTTGATTTTGACGAAAGGCCCCTTGCTGCGGTCCGACTCCTGGTGCAGTGTGTCGGCCAGCATATCTTTACCGGTGCCGGTCTCGCCGGTGATCAGGACCGAAGAATCACTTTGGGCAATGACCGGCACGATGCGAAACAACTTCACCATTTGCACGCTTTGGCCCAGGATGTTGCTGAAACGATAGGCCTGAGCCGATTTGGCGCCCAGCTCCATCAGCGGACGCAAATCTTCGATGGTTTCGATAAAACCAATTTGTTGCTGCCGCAAATCCAACAAAGGTGCCAGGGTCACGCGCAGGGGAACCCGTTTGCGATCGCGATTGATCAGGTCGGTTTCGAAAGTGACCGGTGTCGTCATTGGACCGGGCTTTTCGGTCGGGCAGTCGCTCAAGCAGGCGCGGCAGCGCAGAACATTGTAGCACCGCAACCCCTTGGCAGCATCCGCAGATAGCCCGATCAGCGTCGACAGGGCTTGATTGCAGAACAAGGTCCGTCGTTGGATGTCGAAGATGATCACTCCCCACGGCAAGGCGTCCAGCATGGCGAAAAAGTCGATCGAGGGTTGGCCAGCCGACGGCGACTTGTTTGATTTCGATGTCATTGCGTTTGCCCGTTAGCCTGTTTCCACATTAGCCCCATTAGCTCGTTGGGGGCTTGCTCGATGTGCCTGCCGTGTCCACCGTCGTCTGTATCGCCTGGCATGCCAGCTGTACAAGGGCCCCAAACTACTGCCAACGGGTGCACAGGCCAATGGGTCAACGTACAAAAAAGGGGGTCAGGCCCAAACCGGCCACGACCCCCTTCAGATACTTTGCTAAACGCTACCTGCTATTTGCGCCCTGCATATTCCGCATAGGTCATGGCTACCGTACGGTAAACCAAGTGGGCCAATTTGGAAAAAGGTGTATAGGCAAACAGCGCCCAGACGAAGATCAAGTGCAGAACGTAGACGAGGGCCATCAGACCGTACATTCCGCCCAGGCGCAGCATCTCGGTGAGCAGGCCGGTTCCGCCCAGCAGCAGCACGAGGCCGATAAGGTACCAATCCTTATAGCTGGTGACCTGATCCTTCTGACCCATGCGCTTGGCGATCATCAGGATGCCGCCGATAATCAGGGCGATGCCGCCCAAGTTTCCCAGCCATTTGAACGGGTTGATCTGGCTGTAGGGGCCTTCGATGTGAAAGACCCATTCCGCCGCAAAGAAGGCACCGGTAACGATAAACAGGCCGATGAAGCCGAACAATACCATCATGTGAGCGGTGGCGCGTTCTTTGTTTTCGCCGCACTCTGTGAACCGGCCGTGTTTCATAATGGTCGGGACGGTTTTGATCAAGGCTTGAACAAAACCCACCGGTTCGATTTTCTTCTGGGTGGTCTTTCCTTCCAGCAGCGCATTGGCGTGAATGTCCGCCAGAAAACGCTTTAACCCCAAAGCGAAAACACCAATGGCGGCAAAGAAAGTCGGCACCATGATGATGTCGACCAGGTAGTTGCTGATGTAGTCGGCCTGCCACAGCTCATCGCCGGTCGGGGCGAAGTTGAGCCAGTTCACCCCAAACATCTTGAGGATCAAGCCGACCACCAGGAAGATGGCCACCGGTATGGCCAGCAGGATCGGCAACTTGGATGGGTCGTTGACCATTTTGCCCAAGGCGCGCGGGGTTGCGTACTCGGTCACGGCATACGCGCGGATCGCGGACAGTACATCGGCCGGCTTGGCGCCGCGCGGACATAGCGTGGAGCAGTCGCCGCAGTTATGGCACAACCAAATATCGGCATTGCCGATCAGGCGATCTTTCAATCCCCACGATGCAGCAATCATTTCCTTGCGCGGAAACGGCTTGTTGTCCGGGGAGATCGGGCAGGCCACCGAGCAGGTGGCGCATTGAAAGCATTTTTTAAGATCCTGCCCGCCGAGTTTGCCGACTTCTTTGATAAAGCCGACATCCGGTTCGACTAAATATGTTTCGGACATACAGTTACCTCCTAAATAGTCACAGCGTAACACAATAGCTGTTTCAATATCACGGGTCGGATCATTAGAAGCCCTTGAACGGGTTGGGACCCAAAGCTTCGACCGATTCAACGAAATCATTGATGATCTTGGGTACTTTGTCGTACTCGTCGATGGCGATTTCGAACTGCGCCACGCGCTCGACTTCCAATGCCAAACTGGCCAGGGCATCGCCGATTTTCTTCATACGAATGCCGGCCAATTCGCTGCCTTTGACAAAGTGACACTGGTAATCATCACCATGCTTGCAACCGAGCAGAAAAACGCCGTCCATGCCTTGCGACAGGGCATCTTTAATCCAGATCACGTTGACCGATCCCAAACAGCGCACTGGAATCAGACGCACGTCGGCCGAGTAAGAGAGCCTGTTGAGCGCGGCAATGTCAAGGGCCGGCAGGGCATCGTTTTCGCAGACCAGACCGAGAATGCGGATCGGTGGCTCGGAATAGTCGTCTTCGGAGGGCACCTTGATCGATTTGACCATCGAGCCGATGCTGTCGACGTTGTAGTCTGCAAATCCGATGATGCGTTCGGGGCAGGCACCCATGCAGGTGCCGCAACGCCGGCAGCGTGTCGGATTGGGCTTGGGCGTGCCTTTGGCATCGTCGTCCAAGGCACCGAAAGGACACTCTTCCGTGCAGCGTTTACACTGGGTGCAGCGCTGGAAGAAGAAGTCCGGGAAGGTCATGTCACCGGAACGTGGGTGAACGGCCACGCCGCGGTTGGTTGACTCGATGCACTGGATGGCTTTCAAGGCCGCGCCGGTCGCATCTTCCATCGACTCCTCGGTGGTCATGCTGCGGCGCACGGCGCCGGCGGAATAGATGCCGGTGCGCTGCGTTTCGTAGGGAAAGCAGATGAAGTTCGAATCGCAGTACCCATTGAACAGGCCGATGTCACGGAAAGCCGGTCCCTGGCGATAGGCCATGTTGACGATAGCATCGTCCTTGGTGACCGGAACCATGCCGGCGGCCAGAACGACCATGTCGGCTTTGACCTTGAGCTGTTTGCCCAGCAGGGTATCGCTGGCTTCGACGATGAAGCCGCCGCCGTTTTTGGATACTTTGAGCACATTGCCTTTGGTCAGGAAGATGCCCGGGTCCTGTTGCATGCTTTTGTAGAAGCTCTCGTTCAATCCCGGTGTACGCATGTGCTGATAGAAGATGAACGCTTTGCCATCTTCGTAGTCGTCACGCACGTATTTGGCCTGCTTAAGGGAAACCAGGCTGGTGACCGCGCCGGCATAGTCAAAGTCGCTGTCATCTTCATCTTTGTCGGGGCTTTGCACGAAAACGACGGATTTGGCCGGTTTGCCGTCGGAGGGGCGCACGACTTTGCCCTTTTTGGCAATCGCTTCGAACTGCGCATTGGTCACCACATCGGGGCTCTGGCCCACCCCCAGATGGGCGTATTTGTCGCCTTCGATGGTATCCGGCCGCCAACCGGCCGCCAATACCACGGCACCGAACAACTCGCCATTAGGGTCGAGCGTCAGGATGTCTTTGCGGCCTTCGTTGTACTCCAGGAACTTTTTGTGCAGGTTTTCGGCGTCCAGCTCCTTGCCGCTCTCATCCACCCGCATTTCAGGAGGCAGGGGGTACGGCACGTCGAATTCGATCTTTTCACCCGGCTTTTTGAATGAGACGGTGAACTCGCCCGGCTGACCTGCCAAACGTGCTACGACCGTGCCGGTTTTGACGGTGATGTTGGGTTCGGCCTTAACAGCCTGGATTTTGGCTTCGATGACCGGCGGTATCAATCGATCGTAAGGATCGGCCGTGGGCAGTTGACTGCGCCAGTTCAGCGCGGCGCCGCCCAGACGGTCTTCTTTTTCGACTACGGTTACGGCATAGCCGGCTTTGGCTGCATCCAAGGCGGCGCTCAGGCCGGTGATGCCGCCACCGATGACCAGAATTTTTCTGGAGAGATTGTCGACTTTGTACGGTTCGGGCAGCTTGACTTTTTCAACGCGGGCCATGCCCATGCGGATATAGTCTTCGCCCATCATCTGCACACGGTCGAAGTAGTCGCCGTCGGCTTTTTGCTCTTCGGTCAGCTGGGCGAACGTGTCGCGCGGATGGGACCAGACCACGCCTTCGCGCAGGTTGACCCGATCCACGATACAGCCGTCGAAGCGGAAGGTGTCATAGTTGACCCGCCGCGAGCAGGCGCACAGCACCAGCGTATTGACGCCGCCTTCGATCTCTTTCTTCAGAAAGGCGACTCCGTCGGCGCTGCACAGGATGGGATGCGTCTTGGTCGTGAGGCCTTCGTCTTCAGGCACGGCCTTGAGCGCTGCCATGTCGAGGGATTCGCTGATCCCACACCCTTCACATATATATACACCATATTTTTTATCCATGGATGACCTCCTACTTCCTTGCCAAGGTTTGGATGGCCTTCAGGGCCATGCCGGTCGCATTCTGATTGGATGACACCACGTCGGCGGGCTTGTGGGCACATCCAGCAGCAAACATGCCGCCTTTTTCATAATCATTGAGAATGAATCCGTCGGGGTTGTACTTAAGATCCGCTGGCAGCTTTGTATTGGCGGCCGTGGGCTGCATGCCGGTGGCAAGGACCACCAGATCCACGGTTTGTTTGATTTTCTCGCCGGTTACCGCATTTTCGGCCACAACGGTGATGTTCTTGGTGGCCGGGTCTTCGATCACTTCGGCGACCTTGCCTTTAATAAAAAAGACCTTCTTGTCTTCTTTTATTTTCTTGTAGAACGTTTCATAGCGCTGGCCGGGGGTGCGCAGATCGATGTAGAAAATATAGATGTTGGCATCCGGATAGCGTTCACGCAAATAGGTGGCCTGCTTGAGGGAAGCCATGCAGCAGATGTAGGAACAGTACGGCAGGTGGTTCTCATCGCGCGAGCCGGCGCACTGCACGAAGCCAATATTTTGCGGCGCCTTCTGGTCCGAGGGGCGAACAATCTTGCCCTGGGTCGGTCCATTGGGGGAGGCCAGACGTTCCATCATCATGTTGGTGATGATGTTGTCATATTGGCCGAAGCCCAAATTGTCGATGCGGCCCGCATCATAAGGTTCCCATCCGGTGGCCCAGACAATCGCGCCGGCCTGCAGGTTCATCGTCTTGGGCTGCATCTCAAGATCGATAGCGTCGTACTTGCAAGCTGCTTTGGCTTTCTGGGCATCATCGGTTCCAATGATCTGCTGCGAAAGAACGAAGCGAGGCGGAAAGGCCATTTCGAACGGCAGGTGCGCACCCTTGTGGGTGTCCATACCGAAGTTGAACTCATTGCTGATTTCAGTGCCGCACGCTTTGGCGCATTCGCCGCAGCAGGTGCAGCGCTCGTTCACATAGCGGGGATTGAGCCGTACGGCCACATTGTAACTGCCCGGCGTGCCCTCCACTTTTTCGACCTGCGCCTGGGTGAATACTTTAATGCGCGGGTTGTCTTTAATGCGGCGGAAGTTGATTTCCAGCCCGCAGGTCGGCGGACACAGCTTGGGGAAATATTGGTTCAACTGAGCCACGCGGCCACCCAAGTAGGGGTTTTTCTCCAACAGGTAGACTTCGTACCCCACTTCGGCAGCTTCAATGGCCGTGGTCAGGCCGCTGATACCGCCGCCCACCACCACTATGCTTCCACTCGCAGGGGCTTTATTTTCACTTGTCATGCTATCCCTCCGTGCGTTCTGATTTGGTAGAAGCAGTTCCTGTCGTCTCATTTGAAGTTCAGATCGGAAGCCGCTTCAAGACATTATACAACGTTGTTCCGGCCGCAGGTTCGGCTTGCAGGCGATACCCTTGGATCCTGAATCGTGCAGCTGAATCCTGGAGCCGACCGACTTGCTCCAGGATTCAGCTGCGCGCTTCAGCGCTGTTTACCGGATTTTTCGCTGAGCGCGGAAAGGCCGGCATTAGGGCAATCGCCTGAACCTGCTGCGGCAGGGTGTTTTAACGGGCTGAGGCAGAAACCACCCGCCAGGCGGTCGGGCTCCCTTGCAATTGCCTGTGGGAGCCGTTAATAAAAACCTCCAGGCGCACAAAGACGCCTGGAGGTATATCTGTGTCACTCAGTGTACAACTGACACCCATCCATTAGGGGATGATCTTGATGTAATCTTTTTTGAAAACATCCCATTCTTTCTTCGCCGGGTCAAACTTGGAGTTGACGAAGCAGAACCAGTTGGCATCATCCTGGCCGGGGTAATCGGCCTGATAGTAGAAGCCCGGGTAGCGGGTTTCTTTGCGGTACTGGATGTGACGCAGGTGAGCCTCCACCGTCCAAATACGGTGTTCGATTTCCCAAGCGCGCATCAGTTCGTGCAGGTCGCCGGCGGCCATTTTGGTGCAATCTTCGCGCATGGTCGCAAGCAGATCCATGACCACTTCCAGCATCTTGCTGCTGGTCTGATAGAAGGTCGCTGTACCGGCACCGTACTCGTGGGTGGCCTTCATCAACCGGTACATCATGCCGTTCGGCTTGATGTAGTTGGGGTTGATATCGGAGGCGGTCGTATAGGCAACGTTGTCCAGATAGGTACGGACAGGTTTGTAAACCATGTCGACCAGCTCTTCTTTGGTCTGCTTCAGGGTCGGTTTGAAATCCGCGTGATCCTTGGCGTAACGGACCATTTGTTTGGCGGCCATACGACCTTCGGCATGCGAACCGGAGGAGAACTTGTGACCGGAGCAGCCCACGCCGTCGCCGGAGGTGAACAGGCCGTTGACGGTGGTCATGCGGTTGTAGATCTTGCCGTTGTCGGCTTTGATCTTGTAAGCGTCGGGAACCCAGTCAAAATCCGGGCCGGAGGTCCACAGACCGCAGCAGCCGGAGTGCGAACCCAACAGGTACGGTTCGGTCGGCATAACTTCGGAGTTTTTCTTTTCCGGCTCGCAGTTCTGAGCACACCACAGGTTGGCCTGGCCGCAGGTCATGTCCAGGAAGTCTTCCCAAGCTTCTGACTCCAGATGCTTGAGCTCTTTTTTGTCCATGGTCTTGCCAAGCTCAGCCAAAGCGGTGACGGTATCCATGATGATCGGGCCGCGACCCGCTTTCATCTCGAACAGCATCAGGTGGTTGCGCAGGCAGGTCGGGGTGATCGCAGCCGTGCCGTAAGGCGCGTAGTTGGCCAATTCCGCCTTGGCAGCATCGCTGGCGGCAAAGTTTTCGCCCAGACCGTTCAGGGTTTTGGCCTTGAACAGAAGGAACCAGGCGCCGACCGGGCCGTAACCATCTTTGAAACGAGCCGGCGTGAAGCGGTTTTCCATCATGGAGAGTTCGGCACCGACCTTCATGCACATGGTGTAGGTGGAACCAGCGTTCCATACCGGGTACCAGGCGCGGCCTTTGCCTTCGCCGACCGAACGCGGTTGATAGATGTTCACCGCGCCGCCGCAGGCGACCATCATGGTTTTACATTTGATGATGAATACTTTGTTTTCGCGCACCGAGAAACCGACAGCGCCGGCGATCTGGTTGGGGCGATTGGCGTCCAGAAGCAGCTCGACGATGAAGCAGCGCTCGATGATGTTCTCATCTCCAAGGGCTTTCTTGGCGGCTTCGGCAACGACGCGTTTGTAGGATTCGCCGTTGATCATGATCTGCCATTTACCAGTGCGGACCGGTTTGGCACCAGATTTCAGGGTGCCCATTTTCTGGCCTTTTTTGCCGTCGAGGTTTTTGCCCTCTTCGGATTTTTTCCAGATCGGCAAACCCCATTCTTCGAACAAATGAACCGAATCATCGACATGGCAGCCCAGGTCGAAAATCAAGTCTTCACGCACCAGGCCCATCAGGTCGTTACGCACCATGCGGACGTAATCGTCGGGTGAGTTTTCGCCAACGTAGGTGTTGATGGCGGACAAGCCTTGAGCCACAGCGCCGGAACGCTCCATGGCGGCTTTGTCGCACAGCAGGACGGTCTGGCCCGGCTGCAACCATTTTTTGACTTCAAAAGCAGTCCCGCAGGCAGCCATGCCGCCGCCCACGATGAGGATGTCGACTTCGCGCTCTTCTACTGCAGGATCCCGTACGGCCTTGAGTTCACCCAAAGGTTTGTTCGGAATTGCCATAATGTTCCTCCTAAAAAAAATGATATCGATTGATAAGGTTCAAAAGAGTCAAATGGCTGCCTTACACTGTGGCCTGGGGGCGGGGGAGCTGGCGGCCGTCGGCTTCTTCAGTGGACAGCAGTTCGCTCTCGAGATCTTTGCCCTTCAGGGATTCGTAGGCATTGGCGGCACCTTCGGGAGTTGTGCGGATGGGGAACTTGAAGCGTTTGATGGTTCCGTTGCGGAATTTGCAGGTCCACATGACGTCTTCGGTTCCCATCATGGGCATGATCGAGCTTCCCAGGGGCACGAAATCGGCATAGCCGCGCACTTCGATGGCCTGGGTGGGGCAAATTTTCACGCAGGAAAAGCATTCCCAGCACTGATCCGGCTCTTGATTGTAAGCCTTCATCGCGTTGGGGTCGAGAACCATCAGGTCGTTGGGGCAAATGTACATGCAAGCGGTCTTATCGCCACCCTTGCAACCGTCACATTTTTCCTGAATTACATAACTTGGCATTTACTATCCTCCTAGATTTGGTTATTCAATTCAACCAATACACGCCTGTAAATCGGCCATTACCTTTTTTGTCGCACCCCCCTTCAGTTTGATCGTCCGACGATATCTTCGCGGACTTGTGTAAATGGAACTTTCAAACTTTATCATCATCGGCACCTTGACTTCGGAACTGCCGGGAAATCCAGTGGGGAACTTTATATAAGCAATTCAAATATTTATAAATAAACCAAGGTGAAATGAATAACATTCCGCTTCCTCCTTGTCAATAATTTTCAGTATCCAAGACCCTAAAAGTGTATGTAATCGGCCCGCTGAATACAGGATTCCATATATAGCCGGGTGCCCGATCCGACAGCACAAGATGTAGATCGTTACCAGCCGATGAAATCCATTGGCCGGCGGGACCGCTGCCGCCCTGGCGCGTCGGCCTGTTTTGGGTCCCCTCCGTGCTCGCGAGAACCCCTTTTTACCTGTAGGGACCCTCTGCGTTCGCCCGGGTTCGTCACCGCTTGGAACCTGTAACGACCAATGGCATCGCATGCACCGGGCGAACACAAGGTTCGCCAATAAACAAAACGATGCCCAGTGCCAAAAATCAAAAAGCCGTACCTTTCTGCGGCCCACGAGAACCCTCGCTGCCGTGCTATCGTAGGGTATTCCACCTGTAGGGGGACCGGCGGTCGCCCCTACAGCGGGCATCGTGGGCATCAAGGTGCCATGGATTAACCGGCATTTACGCACCGGGCCAACACAAGGTTCGCCCCTGAGGAAGAACGATGTTCCATTTCTGAAATGAGGATCATACGCAGATGCGTTTACCCTGTCTATGCGAACGCGAACGCTTGCGGAACGATCGCGAATCGTCTATGAACATGATTCGTGTTTAATCGCCGGTGAACAGGTCCGTTAGTCACCCAGATGCCCAAGTATCTAAAGGAATCGCGTCAGATGGAGAGCGCCGCATGCAAGAGCCGGAACTGATCGCCCTGTCCCCGGAGGATCGTTTTCAATTCGACTGCCATCCCCGGATCGCCTGTTTCAATCATTGTTGCCGGGAATTGAACCAAGCCCTGACACCGTATGATGTCCTGCAACTGCGAACCTATCTTCAGTTGGGGTGGGAGGCGTTCCTGCAGCGCCATGCGTATGTCTTCGCGGGGCCAGCCAGCGGTTTGCCGGTGGTGTCTCTGGTTTTTTCGTCGTCCAACGGCCAGCGATGTCCTTTTGTGAGCGATGACGGATGCAGCGTGTATGCCGCCCGTCCCACCTCTTGCCGCCTTTATCCGGTGATGCGCGCACTGCACCGTTCGCGCGCCGACGGCCACCTGACCGTGCATTATGCCCTGTTGAAAGAACCCCATTGCCATGGTTTTGAGCAAAACCGGACGCAGACCGTCGGCGAGTGGATCGCCGGGCAGGGCGCTGAACCGGGCTTGGCGGCCAACGATCGCTTACTGGCGCTGATTGCGCTGAAAAACCGGTTGCGTCCAGGACCGCTCGATCAAGAACACCAGCAATGGGCGATCATGGCCTTGTACGACCTGGACCGTTTGAAGGCAGAGGCCGGCGCCAACCGTCTGGTCGGTATGTCCGCGCCTTCGTTGGCAGCGATCCCGCAAGGCAACGACGATGCCGCCTGGCTGTCCTGGGGTCAGGAATGGCTCAGCCATGCGCTGTTCGGCACCCCTTCGTCGGGTCGTTAGCCCGTTACTTGCGGGTTTGGGGCGAATGGTTGCGGGTCGGCAGGAGAAAATTCGCTTGACACGCGGGCCGGCTTCTGCGTAATGGGACCCATTAAAAGTAAAAGCGCGCCATGAAGGCGCTTGTTTGAAAACCACCGGGCGAGGTGAGAAACCGCAGCCCGAACATATTTGAACGAATACAAGGCCGCGAAGGTCGGTTTGGGAATGAATTCCCAACGCTGATTTTCGCGGCTTTTTTTGTTTTTGGAAAAAGAAAAGGAAGGAGTATCGTTTTGCCTCTCACGTCGATTCGAATCATCGTCCCGTTGGTGTGGATGCACCTGTTCATGCTGCCGGCGAACGGAATTGCCAACGAGATCGTTTCGGGCGACGAGATCGTTTCGCGCGTGGAAAGACCGGTTGAAAAGGCCATAGCGACGCGGCAGGACACACAGCGCGAAGAGGAGCGCTGGCGCGCGGCGCGCGATAAGATGTTGGCGCGCCTCGAAGCGCTGGAATTGGAAAACAAGCACCTGCAAATCCGCCAGGAGCAACTGCGGACGCAGGTTGCGGCAGCACGTGAACGTATCACGGCGAAGGAAACGCAAATGGCCGATATCGATCAGATCGGCAGCCTGATAGGCCCTTTCATCGATGAAATGATCGTGCAACTGCGTGCCAGTGTCGATGACAGCCTTCCTTTTCTGATTAACGAACGGCGAGCGCGCGTCGACCGGTTAACCGATCTGGCGGCGGATCCGGAGGTGGCGGTGAGCGAAAAATTTCGCAAAATGATGGAAGCCCTGATGATCGAAGCGGAATATGGCAATACCACCGAGGTCTACCAGGCGACCATCACTGTTGGTGAAAATGCCATGCTGACCAATATTTTTCGGTTGGGGCGCATGAGTTTGTTTTACCAGACGCTCGATCAAAAAAACTGTGGCGTTTACAACATGGCCGCGGCCGATTGGCAGTCGTTGCCGCGCACCTTCAACCAAGCCATACAAACAGCGATCGAAATCGGCGCCAAGCGCAAGCCGGTGGAACTGTTGACCTTGCCGCTGGGAAGGATGGCGGGGCGATGAAAAGGACCATGCCGTGTCAGGCGGCTGTTTTCAAGCGGGGCATAGCGATGGCCTTTGGGTTAGTCCTGGTTGCCACGGTCGCATACGCCGATGACATGCGCGAAGGATCGGTTCAGGCCAGGCAAGCCAGACAGGCCATGATGGAAAAGGCCGCCGCCGAGCAACGCACGGCCGAACAGGCGGCGAATGCCAGTCGGGCGCTTATCGCCCGGGATCGTTCGGCCTTGGAAAAAGCGCTGCGTACCCAGGAGTTACAAAACACGGACTTGAAACAACAGGTGGCCGCTTTATCCGGCGACTTGCACCATCTGGAAAAAACGGAAACGGCCGTGTCGGAGCGCCTGGCGGCCAGTGACGGCATGATCCGTGAATTGGTGGGCGTCATCCGGGTCACCGCCAAGGATCTGGGGGCGTTGATCGACCAGAACCTGCAAACGGCCCTGATGGCGGTCGAGACCGAGCGCCTGCGTGCGATTGCAGAACAATCTCAGTTTCCGGGCATGGCCGATATCCGTAAAATGGCGACGGCCCTGATCGCAGCAACGATCGCCAGCGGTCACGTTTCATTGACCCACGGACCAATTACCGATCGTTCCGGGCGCCAAATCGAAGCCGAAATTCTGGCTTTGGGCAATTTTACAGCCGCTTACCGAATTGAAGGAGAGGTGGGCTATCTGACCTGTTCACCCGCCGGTCATCAGCTGTATGCCTTGTCGCGCCTGCCGCCGGCGCGCATGCGCAAACAAATTGCCGCTTACATGGACGGCGACAGCGAGGCCGTGCCCATGGATGTGTCGCGCGGCGGCGCTTTGAACCAGCTGACGCATGCCGTGAGCCTTTGGCAGCAGATCCCCAAAGGCGGTCCGATTGTCTGGCCGATCTTGGCTCTGCTGGCCATAGGTGTGGCCATTATTGTCGAACGGGTGTTCTTTCTTTACCGCAAACCCCTGGACGGCGACAGCCTGATGCACCGCATCGCAACAACGGCCGCCGAGCGCAAGTGGGAGGAGTGCCTGGCCGTTTGCCGGCAACAGGTGGGCAAACCCGTCGCCCGGGTGGTGGCCGCCGGACTGGGTTGCCGCACCCTGCAGCGTGAAGAGATGGAGAATGTGCTGCAGGAAGCGATTTTAAAGGAGGTGCCCGACATGGAACGCTTTTTATCGACACTGGGCATGTTGGCGGCCATCGCGCCCCTGCTGGGACTTTTGGGTACGGTGACCGGCATGATCAACACCTTCCATGTCATTACCCAGCACGGCACCGGCGATCCGCGCATGATGTCCGGTGGTATCTCCGAGGCGCTGGTAACGACCATGCTGGGGCTGTGCGTGGCCATTCCCCTGATGCTGGCGCACACCCTGCTCAACCGATCGGTGGACAACCATATCGGTCAGATGGAGGAAAAGGCCCTGACATTGATTAACATCGTACACAGGCACAGGCAGGCCTCGCAAGGATGATACAAACGACCTTTTACCGACTGGAAGCTTATCTGCGCAACGGCGGGGTCGTAATGCTGCCGCTGCTCCTGGCCAGTGTCCTGATGTGGGTGCTGATTATCGAAAGGGCCGTGTTTTTCAGGCGTCTGCATCACAACGCCATGGATGCCCGCACCGGCTTTGCGTTCATCCGCGCGCTGCGCATGCCCGATCCGGGCACAGACAGGGGGGTTGTCGCTTGGCTGGTGGCCGAGTTCCTTCAACGGCGCAGCGGCGACCGCGCCCTGGATCATTTTATTCTAGAAGAAAGCGTTCAGTGGATCAGCCGCCGGTTACAAAAAACCCTGGCAATGATCGGTGTGCTGGCCGCTGTGGCCCCATTGCTGGGATTGTTAGGCACGGTCACCGGGATGATCGCCACCTTTGACGTGCTCGCGGTCTTCGGCACCGGCAACGCCAAGGCGATGGCCGGCGGCATTTCGGAGGCCCTGATCACGACGCAGTCTGGCCTGCTGGTGGCGATCCCCGGTCTTTACATGAAAGGTTTTCTCGATCGCCGCGCCCGGACGCTGACCCAGGAGCTGGTCCAGATCGGGTATTACCTGCGAAAGGTTCTATAGTCTCCGGCGTATCCGACTTAGGAGTTTTATGCTGAACATCACCGCTACCAGAAGAAACAATCGCAGGTCCAGCGAGCTGAACATGGCGCCGCTTATCGATATGGTGTTCATCCTGCTGATCTTTTTCCTGGTAACCACCAGCTTTGTCAAAGAGACCGGCATCGAAGTGAGTCGGCCCACCGCTGCCACGGTCACCGGCCAATCCACGGCCACAATCCTGATCGGCATCGACCCTGGCAACCGCATCTTCATGGAGCACCGTGAAATCGATGTGCGTGCCGTTCGCGCCAATGTGGAACGGGCCCTGGCCGAAAATCCGGAAGCGGCGGTGGTGGTGGTGGCCGATCGCGCCAGCAGTACAGGGACCGCCATCCAAGTCATGGACGGCTGCCGCATGGCCGGCGCGCAAAATGTTTCCCTGGCAGCCAGTTTGCCGGAAGGCCTGGGACCGTGATCCCCTCTACGGTGCAATTCGAGAGCTATCGGGTGGTTCTTGCCCGGTGCAATCGCCGGGCTTGGTTGGGGGCCCTGATAGGCGCGGTGTGTCTGAACCTGGCGATGTTCATGGCGATGCCGCACTTGCTGGACACGACGCCTTCTAAGCCGATGCACGACACCCTGGTCCCGCAGATCCAGGTGATCCGCCTCAAACGACCGGAAACCCCGGTGGCGCGACCCCCCGTGCAACCGCCGCCGGTTGAACAAAGTCGCCGCCCGGAGCCGATTATGACCGAAAAGGCGCTCCGACAGCCGGTCTGGCCTTTTGAGATCAATCCGCGCCTGCCAGGCGGACCGGCGACGCTGGCCCTGCCGCCCATCGACACCCAGCTGGGCGCAAGTGCCGGCATACCTGATCTGTTCGGCGTGGCGGACCTGGACCAGTCCTTGATCTCCCTGGTCCGCATGGCGCCGGTTTATCCTTTGCCCGCCAAGCGCAAAGGCACCGAAGGCTGGGTCACTGTCCGTTTCATCGTCAATGAGCACGGCACGGTGGAAAAGATCACTATCAGCGAAGCCCAGTCCCCGGGCATTTTCGACGACAGTGTGATCCGTTGTGTGTCCGGTTGGCGTTTTCAGCCGGGTACAGTGCAAGGCCGCCCCGTCAAAGTGTGGGCCGAAACCACCATCCATTTTGAATTGGATTGAGGATGCCATGAGGGTACATGCTTTTAGGGCCATGGCCGTTCTGACGCTGATCATACTCACGACGACCGTATTTCTGAATCTGACGCAGGCGCTGGCGGAAACCGCCGCCAGCGAAGTGCCTGCATCGGTGCGTATCGTGCTCAACGATGTCAGCCGTTTGCTTGATCAGAAGCAGTATGATCGCGCCATCGCGCAGCTGCGCGCGTTCCAGTCCCGCGGCGGTCCGGAGCCTGCCGGCGGGGCGTCGGGCAGCGATGCGCATCACCACCCCATGATTTACTTTGCCCTGGGCAATTGCTACCTGCTGCAAGAGCGCTACCCGCAAGCCCAAAAAGCTTTCGCATTGGTCACGGTCTGCCGGCCGGAGATGGTTCCAGCCTGGCTCAATCTGGCCAAAGCCTGCTATGAAGGCGGTCAACCCGTCCAAGCAGCGCAACATTTCGCCGAAGCGTACCGGCGTTCCGAAAACAAGCAGCCGGAACACCTATATTACAGCGCGGCCGCCTATCTCATGGCCCAAAAGTATGCCCAGGCGATCGCCGCTTTCGAGCAGTTGGGGCAGGCGCATGCGTCCCAGATCCAGCCGGTTTGGCGCGAACATTGGGTTCACGCGTTACTGGCCGACGGCCAGAGCCGGCGTGCCTTGCCTCACATCAAGGCGCTCATCAGACTGCACACCGGCGCAAATCGCATTCGCTGGCAGGAGATCCTGCTCTACCAGTACATGCAGCTGCGCCTGTACGCCGAGGCCGGCCACTATGCCTTGGCACTGGCCCGCGCGGCGCCGGAGGAAACCCTATGGTGGAAGGTGCTCGGCCAAATCCAGACCGCGGCCGGCAATTATGAAAAAGCTTTGGCTGCGTTGACCATTTACGGCTATCTGACACCGTTGTCAGCCGACGAAAAAAAATTGTGGGCCGATCTGAGCCTGCAGGCGGGCATTCCCGGCCAGGCGGCGCAGATTTATGCGGCCCTGTTGAAAGAAAATCAGGATGGCCACCTGCTTAAAAAGCTCGTGACGGCCTACCGTCGGATTGGTGACCCCGAGTCCGCACTGAAGCAGCTGGAGCAAAGTGTTCACGCCAAAACGGATGCTGAGCTGCTGATGCTCAGGGCCGACGTGCTCTATGAAATGAAACGCTATGCTGAAGCCATGGCGGCCTATCGGCAAGCCGCCCGTGGCGACGATGCGCGTTCAGGACGGGCTTGGCTGATGGCGGGCTATGCCGCCTGGCAGGCCAACGATATCGCCGCAAGCCGACAGGCGTTTGAACGCGCCGCCGGCTTTAGTCCCCAGCGCAAGGCGGCTTTGACGGCCGTGCGGCAGCTGCAGGCGGTTAATTGAACGAAGAGAAAGGCAAATTGCCAGTGGGCAAACAAATCTGCATCATCGACGGCCAAGGCGGCGGCATCGGCGCAACCTTGATCAAATATCTCAGAGCGGCCTATGGGGAGACCCTGGAACTGATCGCCCTGGGCACCAATGCCATTGCCACGGCCCAGATGCTCAGGGCCGGCGCCAACAAAGGCGCCTCGGGCGAAAACGCCATCTGTTTCATGGTCGAACGGACGGATTGCATTATCGGCACCGTCGCCATTACATGGGCCAACGCCATGCTCGGTGAAGTGACACCTCGAATGGCGGAAGCGATCACGTCCAGTCCGGCCGTCAAAATACTACTGCCGCTCTCTCAAGAGCGCATTCATATTGTCGGCATTGTCAATGAGCCCTTGCCCCACTTTGTCCAACGTCTGGTGGCGAAGGAAATCAAGGAGGTGTTCAAGCATGTGTGAAGCCAATGTGTACATCGAAAAAGACGGCGTTGAAGCCCTGGTGCTCGAATCGGTGGATATTGTCGAACCCCTGGACGAAGGCGGGTTCCGGCTGGTCACGATTTTCGGCGAGCAGAAATTGATCCAGGGCCGCCTGAAAGGCATGAACCTGGTCGATCACAGGATCGTTTTTACCCAGTAGTTAAAAAAGGCCGTCGCGTTCCCGGCAAGGATGCAGCGACGGCCTTTGGAGTGAATCCCCCCGGTCAAAGGGAGCTTCGCCTTTTCTTTAACACCGAAGCCTCCCTGACGTCAATTGTGCCGATGACCGCGGCTGGATTCATATCTGCATCGAATTGCAGCGGAACAGGAGGACGAAAGGGATGCACGCGTTCAAACGGTATGGCAATGTTTTTCCATGGGTTGTCGCAGTTGCGGCCGTAGTTGTTTGGGGCTGGACCCCGGTATGGGCCGATGATGAACCGGCGCAGATCGAGCGGCTGGAAGATGTGGTGGTGCACGAAAAGGGGGGCGCTCCCGGCCAGACGATCAGCCCCAGCGAAACGGTGATTGACGTCGATACCTTCACCACCATCGGCGTGCCCGACAGCGTGTTGGATGTTCTCAGGACCCAGGCGTCGATCGATTTTCGCGGGGAGACCAACCTGGACCCAGGCGTCGACAGTATTCATCTGCGCGGTTTTGATAGCCAACGATTCGTGACGGCGCTCGACAGCCTGACCACCCAGAAAACCGGCGGCCGCAAATCCAGCAACATCGTGGATTATGCTTTGCTACCGGCCTTTCTGATCGACCGGATCGAAATTCTGCCAGGCCCCCATTCGGCCTTGTACGATAGCAAAAGCATCGGCGGCGTGCTCAACCTTGTTTCCCAATCGCCGCGCCGACGCGAGCGTCTCAAGCCGGAGATGCAATTGACCACCAGCTACGGCACCTACGAGACGCAGACCCACCAGATGACCCTTCGAGGCGCCGTGAATGCGGTCACCTACGATCTGGCGTACCAGAAATACGCCACAGATGGCTATCTGCGCAACAATGCCATCGATATCGACAATGTCTACGGCCGCATCGGGTACGTGTTGCCATTGGACGGGTTTATCGCGCTGAGCGCTGTCTATTCAGATGTGGACCGTCAGGCAGCCGTTAACAATCCCGGCCAAACGGACGGTGATTATGATGACGACTATCCGCGGACGGAGGGCGGCCCGTTCGATCCATTTGCGGCGCCCACCTGGGACGGCATCGCCAGCGCGTACCGGCTCAACTACGAACAAACCCTGCCCATCGGGCGTTTGCACATCGGCGCGTATTACGGCGAAGAGAGCCGCGACCGGGCGTATTACGTCAATCCCGGCGACATGGTGAAATCGCACTCGGACACCGAATGGTGGCAGCAGGGCGGTAAAATTCAGGATGCCATCCGCTGGTCGGTCAATCATCTGACCACCGTGGGATTCGATATCGCGCAATTATACGACGACGGCATCGACGACGCCAAAACAAAGCGGGTCGACAAGCAGGGCACTTACCTGCAACACCAGTGGACCATCGTGCCGGCGCTGGATTTGAAGGTGGGATTGCGTCATGAAGATGTCGAGATCCGCGTCAGCAATTCAGGTGCGAATTCTATCCCAGGCAGAGGGCAATGGATCGATCGCCATTGGGACGAATTGATCCCTAAATCTTTCGCCACATACAAGATGGACGGCTTGGCCCCCTGGCTGCGCGATACATCGCTTTCGGCGGGCATCAGCAAGATCTGGCGCGCCCCTGACGCACATGGCGATTACAACCCGCAGGGCCGCCCGGCCGGCGCATGGCTCGCGCCCGAGAACGGTATCGGCTACGACCTCGTGTTCAACCGCCGCCTTTGGGGCGACATCGCCTTCAAGGCCAATTACGCTTTCTACCGCATCAAGGACTATATTGCTTCCAACAGCAGCTACGCCAACTATTCTGGCGCTGGTGCAGGCAGCCTGCGCTTCAGCGATTACAAGATCAACCTGGAGGAAGTCTATCGCCACGGAGTGGATGTGGCATTGGGCGGGCATTTGGCTGACGCGTTGTCGTTTTATCTGACCTATGCCTGGCAGACCTTTGAAAATCAAGGCGAGGAGCCGGCAGGTGAAACCGAATTGGATCAGCGGGCCGAACACCGCGTCGGCGCGGGTTTGCGCTATGCGGTGTTCGACCGCACCACCCTTCTGCTCGATTACGCTTATCAGAGCCAGGAAACCACGGAGATCTCCGAAGAGGTGGCCCCGGATGTGTGGGATTTCCGTAAAATCCACAACGATGCCTACCACCTTTTCAGCTTGGGCGTCCAGCAAACGCTCTTCAAGCAAATCGGCTGGTTCGATGAGGGGGTGCTGAGCGTGTATGTGAAAAATCTGCTGGATGAAGAATACTACGACACCTCGGGCTTTCCGGCAACTGACCGCACCTTCGGAGCCTCGTTCAGCGTGAAGATGTAGTTTTTCTACGAATATAAATGGTCTTTCTGTTTATGCAGTTCGCTCCAGTAAGACACAGGTAAGGGGTGTCATAAGAAGGTTGCGTTGTCATTTTTAGAACCTTTTAAAAAGCATGCACGTCAAAGCGTGCAACATGGGGAGATGAGCATATCAAATCGACAGAATGCCTCCCTTTATACTTTACACTTAACACTTCGCCCATAATCACTGGAGCGGAGTGCATAACCAAAATGGTCTTAAATCCAACCGCGCGACGTATCATCATGGAGAAAAAACGCATGCATGGGACATGGACAGTAAAAAGAGTCTGCTTCGGATCACTGGCAGTGATCTGTTTATGGGTGCTTGTGATGGGATGCGCCGCCAGCGCGACGCGCCCCGCGACCGACAGCGCAACGCACCAAGGCAGTTATACCTTGGTGGGCATCGGCCCGGGCGACGCCGACCTGCTCACTGCGCGCGCCCTGGAGGCGATCCGCCGGGCCGATCTGGTCTTTTGCAAGTCGGACATCAAAGAAAAATTGGCGGATTACGTCACCTTCCAAGGCAAACAGGTGCTGGATGGCTATGGTGTCCTGTTCCGTTATTACGGCACAGATTGCGCGCAACTGCCCGAGAAGCAGCGCACCTGGCACAACAGGAGCTGTGAACAATTCCACCAGCAGCAGGACGAATTTGTCGCTATCGTCCGGCAGGCCGTGCAGGCCGGCAAGCATGTTGTCTTGCTGAGCAGCGGCGATCCAACCATCTACGGACCGGACATGTGGAGCATCAAGGCGCTTGGCGATCTCGATCCCGCCGTGGTGCCAGGGCTGAGTGCCCTCAACGCGGCCAACGCCGCCCTGCAGGCCGGTCTTGGAGAAGTGATCATCACCGCTCCCTTCCAGCGCGCGGGCCGCATGGATACCATCGCGCAGTTGGCCGTCCATGAACGCGCCACCATGGTTATTTTCATGCCGCGCGACATGCCGGAGCTGATCGCGCGACTGGGCCGCGCCTACCCGCCTGACACGCACGTGGCCATCGTCATTCAAGCCGGTCAGTTCGGGCGCCAGCAGGTGGTGATGGGTACCGTAGGGGATATCGGCAGCCGATTGGGCGATAAGGATATCACTTTGTCTCTGGTTTATGTCGGCAAAGCCCTGGCCAACGCTCAGGCCCCACCGGCGCGCGCCGCGTCACCGTCCGGGCGGGGCAGATTCTACCTGGTGGGCATGGGGCCCGGCGATGCGGATCTGGCTACTCTGCGGGCGACCGAAGTCATCAAAAAGGCCGATCTCATCTTTGCCTCCGGAAAACTTCAGCACCGCTACGCAGCGCTGCTGGCGGGTAAAAAGGTGCTAGATGGCTACGGTCGGCTCTTTCCCTTTTACGGTAAGGCCTGCGCGCAGGTGACGCCGGCCGAGCGGGCCAATGAGCGCATGAGCTGCGAAGCCTATCATCAAAAACAGGCCGAGTTCGAATTCCTGGTGCGGCAGGCTGTGGCCGAAGGCCAAACCGTGGCCATGCTCGACAGCGGCGATCCGCTTATTTATGGCCCCTGCGCCTGGTCGCTGACCGCCCTGCGCGATCTTGCGATCGAAGTGGTGCCCGGCCTGAGCTGTTTCAACGCGGCCAACGCGGCCTTGCGCGCCGGGGTCACCGAAGGTCGCAACAGTCATTCGGTTCTGCTGGCCTCGGGCTGGTCGGTAGAAGAGATGGCCGTGCACCAGAGCACCATGGTGATCTTCACCATGCGCAAGGAGTTCAAACATTTTATCGATCAATTGTCCAAACACTATCCGGCCGATACGCCCGTTGCCATCGTTTCCAGCGCCGGCTATGCCGCTAAGGAAAAGGTGTTGCAGGGCACTCTGGGCGGCATTTTGCATCAGCTCGGTCCGGAAAAGCAGCCCTTCGAATACCTGTTATACGTGGGCGACTTTTTGGCGGATGGCGGAAAAGTCGCCCACTGACATCCAAAGAACAATCAACCGATTTCTCACACACAAAGGAAGCAACGATGAAAAGAGTCTTCTTTTTAGCACTATTTCTTCTGCCTGCGCTTTGCGCGGGGCCGGCCAGCGCGCATATGCTCTGGCTCAATCCCATGAATTACTACCCGCAAGTGGGAACCACCGTAGAGGTCGGCATCGGCTGGGGCCACAAGTACCCGGCTGGGCGTTCGGACCAGGCGGTCAAAGCGGACCAGGTCGAAGCGATTCAGGCCCTGGATCCTGATGGCCGCACCGTCGATCTTGAACGGACAACCGTGGACAGCTATCGTATCAAAGTAGACAAAGCCGGCGCCTACATCATTACCGCCCGGATCAAGTCAGGTTTTTTCAGCATGACACCGGAAGGCCGTAAATGGGGCCATAAGCAGGAGATCGCCAACTCTGTCACATGCACCCATTTCGAGATCGCGGCCAAAACCGTTCTCATCGCCGGTGGCGACCCGAAAAACTTCGGCGCGGACAGCGGTCAAACCCTTGAGCTGATGCCGGACAGCGATCCCCTGCAGGTGAAGGTCGGCGGGAACTTCCCACTAATCGTCATGTACCAGGGTAAGCCGCTGGCCGGCGCGCAGGTCAAAGCTGTCTATGCCGGATTCGAAGAGCAAAAACAGGGCCAACAGGCAGCGACGGGCAAGGGGTATTCAGGCGGACATTACCCCGTGGAAACCGTGACCGACGATCAGGGCCGCGCCGTGATTGTCCCGGACCGAGCCGGGCACTGGCTGATCGTGCTTTCCAGCAAGAGCGCCTATCCGGACAAAAACATGTGCGACGCGTCCATGGTCAACGTGACCTTTGCGTTCGAGGTCCGGTAGCAAGGGCCGGGTCACTTTTCCAAACCGAAGACGGGTGGCCGCCGCCCGTAGTCCTAAAAAACGGAAGCGTCATGGGCCCACAAGGCAGTTTGCTTCTTGAATTGAATGGAATGCAACCATGAAGAACAGGCTTAACGGGAACGGCTTGCGCAGGGAGATGGGGCTTTTTTCCGCTACGACCCTGGTGATCGCCAATATGGTGGGCACCGGCATTTTCACCACCTCCGGCTTCATCCTGGCGGAATTGGGTTCGCCGCGGATGCTGTTGCTCTGCTGGCTGTGCGGCGGCTTCTTCGCTTTGTGCGGCGCCCTCTGTTATGGCGAACTGGGGGCGCGCTATCCCCGGGCGGGCGGCGAATATGTCTTTTTGAAAGAGAGTTTCGGCAAACCCATCGGCTTTTTATCCGGCTGGATCTCCCTGTTTGTCGGTTTTTCGGCACCCATCGCCGCCGCAGCCACCGCTTTTGCCACGTACGCCTTCCAGGCCTTGTCCATTCCGGTGGGCGAGCCGCTGGTACTGGCATTATGGGGCGTTCGCCTTTTGGCCGTATCGCCACTGACCCTGACGGCCATCGCGGCCATAGTCCTTTTTTCAATGCTCCATTACTACAGTTTGCATGTGGGCAGTAATGTTCAAAACGGTCTCACCGTTTTCAAGATTGCCCTGGTTCTGGTTTTTATTCTGGCCGGATTTCTTTTTGGCACCGGGTCGGCGGCCAACTTTTCAACGCCTGCATCCGTGCCGCTTACGGCCGAGAAGTTCGCGGTGGCCTTGATTTTTGTCTCCTTTGCCTACAGCGGTTGGAACGCGGCCGCCTACTTGGGGGGTGAAATCATCGATCCGCGCCGCAATATTCCCCTGGCCTTGACATTGGGCACGTTTGCGGTGATTTGCTTGTATGTGCTGCTGAACGTCGTCTACATTTACGCCCTACCAGCCGAGCAGATGCAGGGGGTGCTCGAGGTGGGCGACAAATCGGCCATCGCCCTGTTCGGCGCCGATATCAGCAAACTGTTCAGCGGCGCTGTGGCAATGGGGCTTCTCTCCGTGCTCAGCGCCATGATCATGACCGGACCGCGCATCTACTATGCCATGTCACTAGACGGCCTCTTCTTCGGGATTTTCGGCCGATTGAACATGGATCGCAAGACGCCGGCAGCGTCCATTTTCCTGCAAGCGGCCTTGGCTATAGGGATTGTGCTTACGGCCTCTTTTGATACCCTGCTGATTTATATCGGTTTCACCCTGTCGTTGTGCGCCATGCTGACCGTTATCGGCTTGATGCGGATCCGCCGGAAAGCCGATCGAACGCAGGAAATATATAAAACCTTCGGGTATCCCATTACCCCGCTGGTGTTCATCCTGGGCAACGGGGCCATCATCTTCTTGTCGATTCAAAGCCGGCCCGTGGCCGCCCTGTGTGGCCTGGCTACCATTGCCGTCGGCCTGGTCGTCTATTTTTTCTTCAGCCATCGGTCGCCAATGGCGAAGGTCATCGTGAATGAAACAGCCCGCGAGGAGCACTGAAATGAAAACTACTGGCAGAGCGTCCATCATTGCAACAGTGATTCTGGGGATCCTTTTGCTGCGATCACCGCCGGGCGGTTGTCACGGCGTGGAGGGTTCCATCGCACCGGCCCAGGGCTATCTGGTCACGGCCGTGTACGATGACGGCGAACCTATGTGTTACGCGGCCGTGGAGATCACGCCGCCCAATGCTCAGATCGCATTTCAAACCGGCCGCACCGATCGTAACGGCGTCATGATGTTCAGGCCCGACAGCACCGGCCGCTGGCAGGCCGTGGTCACCGATGGCATGGGTCATCGGTTGCGCCTGGACCTTACAGTGGCCGAGGGCGGTGATGCGGCGGACGCTTTGGCCGCGCCGAATGTACCGCTGCGAGCCGCGCGCAGCCGAGCAGCAAATATCATTACTGGTTTTTCGATCATTTTCGGCCTGTCGGGCCTGCTGTATGGCTGGAAAGGCCGCCGGATTCGGTCTGCTGCGCAAGGGGCCTCGTAAACCAGCCGATCCATTCCATGCATTGGGTAACCGTTCATCCTTGCACTTTCAAAAAACACCTGAACAGGATATCATCGGCAACGCGTGCAAGAATGAAAAAGCGCAAGCATCGGATGAAGAACACTTGGCAAAGTAGATCGTGGCTGAAATGTTGAGGGCCAAAGGACCCAGTCTCTTATGCGCTGCTTAGTGGTAAAGGCCCACCCGCTGTCAGAAAGTCTATGTGCCTCCATGTCGGCGCGTGTTGTCGATAGGCTTCATCTGGCCAGGCATGATGTCGTCTTAGAGGACTTGTATGCGGAGGGGTTCGACGCTGCAATGCTTCCTGCTGAAAGGGCAAGTTACTACCAAGAGCCTTTTTGGGTGCAATCGGTAGCCTCTCAGGTCGAACGACTCCATTCCGCCGAGGCGATTGTTTTGGTATTCCCCACCTGGTGGTTCGGTTTCCCCGCCATTCTCAAGGGCTGGTTCGATCGCGTCTGGGCACCCGGGGTGGCCTACGACCATTCAACCGGCTATGGGCCGATCCGCCCCAGATTGCATCATCTTCGCGAGATGCTGGTCCTCACGTCATTAGGCGCCCCATGGTGGGTTGATCGTATCGTCATGCGACAGCCGCTGAAGAGAATTCTAAAAACAGCCATTGTTGGAACGTGCGCGCCGAAATGCCGGTTCAGAATGTTGTCACTGTACAAAAGCGAATGTCTGACGCCGGCTCGCGTCGATCAATTCTGGGCCAAGGCTGAGCGCCATCTGTCCGGATGGCAGTAAAGGGGCTGACGGGACCCTCTGTGTCTATACAGACAGGAACCATGAACAGTGATGCCGCGCTCGCAGGGCGTCTTCAGAAGGAGAAGATCATGGAAATCACAGGAAAAGTCGCCCTGGTCCTGGGAAGCGTCAAGGGCATCGGCAAGGCCGTCGGTTTGAGTCTGGCCGCAGCCGGGGCCAAGGTCGTGTATACCCATTATGATTGGCCCGAAAGCTTACCGGCTCTGGAAAAAGATGCTGCGCTGGCGGGACACGCGCATCTGATCGTCGGTGTGAATCTTCTGGATAACGGCGCCATTGCGGCGTTGATCGAAACGGTGATCGCACGCTTCGGCCGTTTGGATATTTTGATCAACAACATCGAACGTGGTGGCTGGCCTGTCGTCCATGGCCCGTATGTGCCTGATCAATGGGATCTGGAACTGGCCACGACCCTGCGCGCCAAGCAGTGGGTGTTTGCGGCCGCCTTGCCCCACCTGAAATCGAGCGGCGATGGCGTGGTGATCACTTTTTCCTCGATTGCAGGCATTGTCGGGCGCAGCGGACCGGCCAGTTATCTTTTCAACGAAGGATACGCCGCCGCTAACAGGGGCATCAGCCTTTTGACCGAAACCTGGGCACGGCTGGGCGCGCCCGAGGTGCGGGTGAATGAAATCATGCTGGGTATCTTCGAAACGCGCCATGCGGAGGGCACCCGTGGTTGGAGCCTGCTCAGCGATGAACAGAAAGCCGCTGTTACGGCGCATACCCTGCTCGGCCGTACGGGGCGCAAAGAGGATGTGACTAAAATGGTGCGCTTCATCATAGAAGACGCCCCGTTTATGACCGGCAGCGTGGTGCGCCTCGATGGCGGTTATGTGTTGGGAGGTGAGAAGATCGCTCCCATGCCCGAAGGTATCCTGTAGGCAATCAAAGTCCCTTTTTACTAATCCAGTATAAACCTCAAGAACAGGTTGGGCAACGCAGTTGCTCTCAGCGTCGGGGCCGAATCTGGGCAGAGGAGATGCCCCAGATGAAATGGCGAATCCACTCGAAGCCGAAGGTCAGCAATGCTTCGTCACCCTTTTTCATCTTTTTGACCAGCGCGGACTGGACATGGTAGCGTTTCAGAAAGCTGCTGTCGAAGATAAATTCCCTGAAGCGATCCAGGTTGTAGGCGGCCATGAAAGCCATGCGGGCTTTGGCGCCCTGCGGCCCCTCAGCGCCCCACGGGTCGTTCTCGAAAAGGCGGCGGACTTCCGCCCAGCGCAAATTGATCGTGTGATGGCGTTGAGCTTCCTGATCTCGATTCCAGGCCGCCACTGTCCATTGCTGACTTTCATGTTGCCCCAGACAGAAATCGGGCGGGCGGAAAAAAGAGACCGCTGTGCTCCCTCCGGTCGCCGCGTCGAACAGCACCCCTTGCTCTACGGGAAAGGTGCGGCAGGTATGGGGCCGGTCGGGGTAAACGCGGCATCCTTCGCTTTCCAGGAAAGGGCAGGTGCGCTGGTCGTTTTCGGCCATTTTCAGGAGCACTTCGGGAAAATGATGGCCGTCGCGCAGGACGACATCCACATGCTGGTCGATGAAGCGATCGGATTCGATGCCCAGGTTTTGTTTCAGGCGCAGCACGTCATACGGGTATAGAAACAAATTCAGATTGCGGCAGCATTGGGTAAAGCACGCTAAACCCGCATGGCAGCGGAAGTCGAATGTGTCGCTGGCCGCCAGTGGGCGCCCCGGGATCTGGTCAAGTTTAAGGGTGCTGATGTATTTCATCGTTTTTTCCTGAAGACGGCGCTGCCGGCGCTATGCAAATGGTCTCAGTGATCATCTGGGCGATCGTCATTTTGAGTTTCCGTGTGAACCGCAAGTTTTGGCGCAGCTCTCTTTCCAGTTCGGCCAATGCGGCGTACAGGGGCGTTCGGTCCAGGCGAATGGGATCCGTTCCCGCGTATTGGCGATCGAAATCGGCGCAACCCGGTCCGACTTGCCGCAGGCCGTCGGGCCGCCGCAAGGAATGCGGTATGCCGTGCAGGCGACAAATCATCGGGCGATGCGCATACACGATACAGCGGCCGTCGATGTTCAAAGGGCACATGCGTTTCACCGCGCGGTCCTGCGCGGTATCCGTCCGCTCAAGAACCTCGGCGGCGCGCTGGACAGCTAGTCGGTGAAGCTCGGTCGGCAGCGTGGAGAGGCCCTCGCGCAGGTAGAGATATTCTATCAGTGTATGATGATGAAAAAGCGTCCGGCAACAGTTCTCTTCACATCCTGCACACACAAAACCGAGCTCGGCGGCCGTCTGCCGATACGACTGATCCATGCGTTTGAAAACGTCGTCTACCTTATTCAGAGTGTGTTGGAAGTTCGTCATGGTGCCAATCACGTGTCAGCCCATCTGGGCAGGAAAAAAGGTCCGTTCATACAGCGAGAGGGCGTACCGATCGGTCATGCATGCCAATAAATCGCATACCATGCGCTCTTTTGAGCTGTGGTTATTGTCCGGCAGGCGCATTTTCTGCAATTCCACCGCCAACAAGGTTTCATTGGTCAGCAGGTGCGCGTAAAGCTCGGACATGATTTTTTTCGCTTTGATGAATTCGTTGTGCACCATGGGCGAACGGTACACGTGGTCATAAAGAAACTGGCGCAGTTCGCTCATCGCCCCGAACACCGTGTCGCTCATATTGAGAACCAACTGGCCCTCTCGCGGACTGGTTTGGGCGATTAAATCGGCCATCATGGTCGTAATGCGTTCATCGGGGGAAGTCCCCAGTACCCGCACGCATTCGTCGGGAATGTCCGCTTCGCAAATGACACCGCTGCGGATAGCATCATCCAGATCGTGATTCAGATAGGCCATGATATCGGCAACACGCACCACCCTGCCTTCCATGGTGCTGGGCAATTCCCGCGGATCGTCGGGAATGATCTTGCCGTACCCCTTGGAATGCTTGGCAATACCATCCCGGACCTCAAAGGTGAGATTCAGCCCCAGGCCGCCGTTTTCGAGCAACTGGACGACCCGCACGCCCTGGTTCGGGTGCGAAAAGGTATCCGAGAATATTTCCTTGAGCACCAGTTCGCCGCCATGGCCGAAGGGCGTATGTCCCAAATCGTGACCCAAGGCGATGGCTTCGGCCAGATCCTCGTTCAGAAACATAGCGCGGCCGATCGTTCGGGCGATTTGGGCCACCTCCAGGGTATGGGTCAGGCGCGTGCGGTATTCGTCGCCCGACGGATTGAGAAAAACCTGGGTTTTGTGCTTGAGGCGCCGAAAGGCATTGCTGAACAGGATCCGGTCCTTATCCACCTGAAAGGCGGTGCGGATGGAGCATTCAGGTTCGGGTTTCACGCGGCCCCGGGATTGGGCGCTCAGGCAACCATAGGGCGACATGAAGTTGGCTTCGCGTTTTTCGAATTGTTCACGTAATGTCATGACTTCCGGCAGGCCACCCCCGCATCGATTTCGTTTGAATGTTCCTTCACCCTTAACAAACACCCGTTGACCATGGTACATGTATTCAAGCAACAAAACCGGCTGATAGTGTACGCTGCCCTCGGGTAAACTGAGCAACGGTATCCCATTCCAGCGGGTCAGGCAACTTGATTCTCCAAAAGGGCCGGCGACCGCATTATGGATCGTGGCCCATCGGGAGGCGCGGGCGCAGCAAAGGTCGGGAGAAAGCGGAACGCAACTTCGTTTGCCCTGCCAGGGCATGGCGTTCATCGGGTCCACAACACTATGGCATCGGAAAACCATGAATGATCATCATCTGATAATGGGGGAACTGACCGATTATCTCACCGGTCAAACCAGAGATGACACGCATGACGAGCGCTACCTGCAAAAAATAGCGCGCATGCTCATACTGGAAAAAAGGTATGACCGATCGGAAATCCGGTCCGGGCTGATCGTGGACGTTCAGGCCGACGCGCGCACCGCATGTGTGCCGGTCGCTTTCACGATTGCCTTGAGCGGACGGGCGGCGATGCTGATTCACTATGGCCCCGGTTCCCTGGTGACACGCCACCGCCCGGCGCTGGCCCTGGCGCGCCTGGCTGCCGCCGACCAGATCCCGGTGGTTGTGGTCACCAATGGCGAGCAGGCCGATATCCTGGACGGCTTGACCGGAAAAGTGACGGGTGCCGGCTTGGCCGAGATCCCCTCCAAAGAGCAGTTGGAAAAAAGGTTGAAGAACCATGTCTGGGCAACCGTTTCACCCGAACGCGCCAAAATGGAGGCGCGTATCGTCATGGCCTACGAAGTCGATGATCGATGTCCTTGCGATAGCACGATATGTGTAAAAGAAATAGATGGTTGAAAGCAGAAAGTGAAAAGATGAAAGTTAAAGAGGGAGACCTGTTTACCCGAGCTTTTCCTGTGATGGGGTTGATACCATGACGCACGACTATTTTATGCAACAGGCCCTGGCCTTGGCGCGTCAGGCCCTGAACAAGGACGAATTCCCCGTGGGCTGCGTGGTTACCTATGAAGGCAGGGTGGTCGCCCACGGAGAAAGGATTCACACGCGGCAATCGGTTCCCAGTGAACTGGATCATGCCGAAATTCTCGCGTTGCGGCGCGTGGAAACGCTGCCCCCGGACATGGATCGCAGCCGCATGACTTTATATGCCACGTTAGAGCCGTGCCTGATGTGTTTTGGCGCCATTTTGATCAGCGGCATCGGAACGCTGGTCTATGCCTATGAAGACGCCATGGGCGGCGGCGTGGGCTGCGATCGCTCCGTGCTGCCGGATCTCTATCGCCGCAATGGGTTGCGCATTGTGCCGGATGTGGGCCGCAAGGAAAGCCTGATTTTGTTCCAGTCATTTTTCAATCGCCCGGATACCACCTACTGGCGCGACAGCCTGCTGTCGACCTATACGCTCAGCCAGATGTGTGAATCGTGATCACCGGTCAAATTCCCTGTCACTGCTGTCACTGTTTTTGACTTGCATTGCCGGCGGGTCCATGTAAAAATGCCCGATCGCATCACAGGGCCCCGTGGCTCCGGACAGCGGCCGGACAATTCGCCGGGAAGTACCGCCACAGTCGCTTTTTTGCTTGCAATTCAGCGACTGTTTATATATTGAAATAAAATTTTAAAGAGAGGCCTGCAAAAACCGGCTGATATCAACGGGCCATTTTGTTGTATGTGTCGGATGGCCGAAAAGCCCAACCATGTGTCGAGGAGGTGTTGGCATAGCTCAATTTAAATCTGAAAAAGAGGATCAGGCGCAACGCACACGATTGAACCAAGGCATTCGTGCCAGGGAAGTTCGTGTCATTGATCAGGACGGCAACCAACTCGGAATTTTGCCGATCCGGGATGCCCTTACCGCTGCTTCCGCGGTCGGTCTTGATCTGGTGGAGGTTTCGCCCACCGCCAAGCCACCTGTTTGCAAAATAATGGATTATGGCCGGTTCAAGTACGAACAGACCAAGAAGCAGCATGAAGCCAAAAAAAAGCAGACCACCTTTCAGATCAAAGAGATCAAGGTGCGACCCAAAACCGGCGAGCACGATTTGCAAACCAAGCTGGGTCATATCCGGAAGTTCTTGGAGCGTAAGGATAAGGTCAAGGTGACAGTGATGTTCAGGGGGCGGGAAATCACCCTCTCGGACAAGGGCAGATCACTGCTCGAACAAGTGGCCAAAGAATTGGAGACGCTTGCAGTCGTGGAGCAATACCCCAAGTTCGAGGGGCGCACCATGATCATGATTCTGGCACCGAAGTAATTCCAGGCACGCATTTGAATAAGTCGCAGGTGCCCCGCACCTGATGATGACCGGTTGCAAAGACCCGTTGGCGTGGGCCTTCTATTCTGAGGTACTCGCGCCTTCTATTTTTGGTGCTCGGCACGGCGAGTGCCGGAAGCAGGCTGCTGGGGTCCGGTCCAACGACGCGGGAACAAACAGACACAGGAGAAACGGATCATGCCCAAAATTAAAACCAATCGTTCGGCTGCCAAACGGTTTCGCAAAACCGGCAGTGGAAAATATTCATTTTCCAAATCACATGCCAGCCATATTTTGACATCGAAGAGCCCCAAGCGCAAACGTGGGCTGAGACAATCCCAGGTTATCAAAACCTGCGACATGAAAGAGGTCCGCCGGCTGCTGCCCAACGGATAAGGAGATTTAACATGCGTATTAAAAGAGGATTCAAGGCCCGGCGGCGACGCAACAAGGTGCTCAAACTGGCCAAGGGCTTTCGTGCGGGTCGCGGCAAGCTGTTTCGCACAGCCGCCGATTCCGTCGATAAAGCACTCAATTATGCCTATCGTGATCGGCGCCAGCGTAAGCGAGATTTCAGACGGTTGTGGATTGTGCGCATCAATGCGGGTGCACGCATGAACGACCTTTCTTACAGCAAGCTGGTCAATGGTTTGAAAAAGGCGAGTGTCACTCTGGACCGTAAGGTTCTGGCGGAACTTGCCCTGTCCGATCCCGCCGGCTTTTCAAAGATCGCCGCGTTGGCCTCGCAACAGATATAGTCGCCGAGTACCGGGCGTGAGCACATAGATGGATCAGAGTAAATGGTCGGCTGACAATCTGCCGTCCGATCCGAACTTAGACGCCAGGTTTGCCCACAGGTAACGATCCCACTCGGCATCGCCAGTCGCGATGCGGCCGTCTATGCTGACGGCCGCAGGTCATTTGTACAATAAGCGAAAAAGAGACAACCGTGGAGCAGAGCATCGATCAGGTCGGCGCGGCGGCGCTGCGGGAGATAGAAGCAGCACTGACGCCCGAGGCCGTTCATGAGGCCAATACAAAATATTTAGGCCGTAAGGGCCTGATGACACAATTGTTGCGCGGCGTGGCCCAATTGCCGGCACAAGAGCGGCCGGCCGCAGGCCGACACGCAAACCAGGTCAAGCAGCGCATAGAAGCCGCCTGCCAGGAGGCGTTGGACCGCTTGGAAGCCGCCGCAGCCTCCCGCGTGGAGCGCATCGACGTGTCTTTGCCCGGTCGGAAATTCGGATCAGGATCGCTGCACCCGCTGACCCAAATCACCCACCGCATTTGCGACATTCTGACGCGTATGGGGTTCGAGGTGGTCGAGGGTCCTGAGGTGGAGAGCGATTACTACAACTTCGAAGCCCTGAACATCCCCAAAAACCATCCGGCCCGCGACATGCAAGATACTTTCTATGTGTCCGAGGATATCGTTCTTCGCACCCATACGTCGCCCACCCAGCCGCGGGTGATGGAAAAACGCACGCCGCCGGTGCGCATCATCGCTCCCGGGAAAGTCTATCGATGCGATTCGGATATCACCCATACCCCCATGTTCCATCAGGTAGAGGGGTTGCTGGTCGATAAAAATATTTCTTTCGGGGATTTGAAAGGAACGTTGACCGCCTTTGTCCATCAGATGTTCGACCCTCTGACGCGCTTGCGATTTCGGCCCAGCTTTTTCCCTTTCACCGAACCCAGCGCCGAAGTGGATATCCTCTGTGTCATCTGCCGCGGCAAGGGATGCCGGGTGTGCAAGCAATCCGGCTGGCTGGAAATTCTGGGATCGGGCATGGTGCATCCAGCTGTTCTCGAGAATGTGGGCTACGATGCCTCTCAGGTGAGCGGATTCGCCTTCGGCATGGGGGTGGAGCGCATCGCCATGCTCAAATACGGTATCGACGATATTCGCAAGAATTTTGAAAACGATATCCGTTACTTGAATCAGTTCTGATTTCTTCTTTCTACCGTTTTCTGGAATAAATAATGAAGATTAGTTTAAGCTGGCTTCAGGATTATGTGACCATCGATATGCCTGTCGATCGGCTGGCTCACCTGTTGACCATGGTGGGGCTGGAAGTCGAATCGATCGAGGAGCGTTATGCGTACCTCGATACGGTGGTCGTTGGCCGGATCAGCGAAGTGGCGGCGCATCCCAATGCGGATAAACTCAAAGTATGCCAGGTGGAAGCGGGCTCGAACACCTATCAAGTCGTCTGTGGTGCGCCCAATGCCGCCGTGGGCATGCTGGCACCGCTGGCACTAGGCGGAACGCTATTGCCTGAGGGCACGGTCGTCACCAAAAATGTTTTGCGGGGGCAGATCTCGGAAGGCATGCTGTGCAGTCAATCCGAACTGCACTTGGGGCCCGATGGTGCGGGTCTGATGGTGCTGTCGGCGGATCTCGTCCCCGGAGAGCCCTTGAACAAAGCGCTGGGGCTTTCCGACACCCTCATGGAAATCGGGCTGACGCCCAATCGCTCCGATTGCTTGAGCATGCTCGGTATTGCCCGCGAAGTGGCGGGTTTTCAGGATGGCGGACTCAGGCGCGCTGTCGTGCAACTGCCGGCGACCGATGGAAAAATTGCGGAGATGACCTCCGTGACGATTGAAGCACCGGCGCACTGTCCGCGATATGCCGCCCGTTTGTTGGATAGCATCACCATAGGCCCCTCACCGTTCTGGTTGAAGGATCGCCTGAAAGCGGTGGGATTGCGTTCGATCAACAACATCGTCGACATCACCAATTTTGTCATGTTAGAGACTGGCCAACCCCTGCATGCCTTTGATTTCGACCAGTTGGCCGAACAGCGGATCGTGGTCCGTACCGCCGGGGATGGCGAGCGTTTTACCACTCTGGACGGTAAGGAGCGCGTGCTGGACCGCCAGATGCTGATGATTTGCGATGGCCGGAAACCGGTCGCGGTTGGCGGCGTGATGGGCGGTATGAACTCCGAAATTGGTGCCGGCACCACGCGCGTTTTGCTGGAGAGCGCCTATTTCAATCCGGCCAGCATTCGTCGGACTGCCAAGAAACTAGGAATCAAGACGGATGCCTCGCACCGCTTCGAACGGGGCGTGGACCCCGAGGGGACGCTGTACGCCTTGAACCGCGCCGCCCAACTGATGGCCGAACTGGGCAATGGGCAGTTGCTGGATGGTGTCATCGATGCCGCCCATGAAATACCTCAGGCACCGATCGTTCACATGAGCGTCGCGGCGGCCAACCGCCTGCTGGGCACATGCATCGAACGGGAGGAGATGGCCCGCTTGTTGGCCGCCATCGAATTCGAAGTGATGTCCCAGGATCAAGATACTCTAACGGTGGCCGTGCCCAGCTTCCGCGTGGATGTCAGCCGCCCCGAAGACCTCATGGAAGAGGTTGCCCGGCGCGCCGGATACGATCAAATTCCGGTCACTTTCCCGGCTGTTCCGCCGGCTGCGCGGCCCGCCCCCAAATTGTGGACCCAGCGCCAACAGGTGCGTGATTTGATGGCCGGCAGGGGCTTCGCCGAAATTATCACCTACAGCTTCGTGCATGCCGATTCGTGCCGCCATCTGCGCTTTACGGAGGATGACGCGCGCTGCCGCCAGGTGGCCGTGATCAATCCCTTGACCGAAGATCAAGCCGTGATGCGCACCAGTCTCATTCCGGGGTTGCTCGATACCATGAAGCGCAACCTTTCCCGCCAGTCACGCAACCTGAAGCTGTTTGAAACCGGTCGCATCTTTATCGGTCAGGGCAGTGAGGTGCAACCGGAGGAGATCGAAATGGTGTCCGGTTTGTGGACGGGTGACCGCAGCGAGGTCGAATGGCACACCAAACCCGAGCCATGTGACTTTTACGATTTGAAAGGGGCTGCTGAAGCCCTTTTGGACGGGTTGCACGTTTCCCCGGTCCAGTTCACGGCACTTGCCGATGAGCACTGCACGTTTACCAAACCCGGCGCCAGCGCCCGGATACTGATCAATGACGAGTTTCTGGGCGTGATCGGTGAAGTCCATCCCCTGGTGCTGGACGCCTATGAACTGCGCCAGAAGGCTTTTGTTTTCGACCTGGATCTGACACGGCTTACAGCGCATATCCCTGAAACCTTTCAGTCCCGACCGTTGCCAAAGTACCCGGATGTGGCTCGAGACGCGACATTGATCGTCGATCAGGACATGGAAGCCGCCGTGCTCTTGGCCTATGTACGGGAAATGCGCGAACCGCTTGTGGAGGAGGTGCGCCTGTTCGATGTGTTTGTCGGCCATCCCATTCCCGAGGGTCGTAAAAGCGTTTCTTTGCGGATTGTCTATCGCTCACCCGAAACGACGCTGTCGGACACGGATGTCAACGAGTTGCACAAACGGATATCCGACCGTCTGGTCGTTGCATTCAAGGCCGGTCTGCCAACATGACAGGCATTCAGGTTTACAGGGTGGATAATCCGTAGCGGTGATTCCGGGACATTGGAGGCTGAAAGTCGGCCTGGCAAGAGACCGTTTGTGGATGGATTCCCACGCGGAGTGCGAAAGGAACGCCAATGACCGCGTCGTCCGAACATCCGCCCGAAATTCCGGACAAGCTTTTCTTCCGCATCGGAGAAGTCAGTCGCATCGCCCGACTGCCGTCGAGCGTTCTGCGCTTCTGGGAAAACGAATTCCCGCGTATCAGGCCAAAACGCACCGATGCCGGCCAGCGGCTCTATCGCAAAAGCGATGTGGAACTGATCTTGAGCATCAAGCATCTTCTCTACCATCGTAAGTTCACCATCAAAGGCGCCCGGCAATATCTCAAAGCCACTGCCGGCGAGCCGCCATCGGACAACGCCCCGCGGTCCAAAACGGATGTGATCAAAGAGGTCATAGATGAACTGAAGACAATCAGGTCTTTGCTGGAGTAAATAGCGCTCTGCCGGAGGGCCGCGTGCGGTCCAACCCTATTCACTTGCCCGAATCTCTGAGGGCCGGTGCATGCCCGTGAAATCAGTTGACATAAAAATTTGGTTGTCTTATATAAAGCTTCTGGTAAGCGGGCATAGCTCAGTTGGTAGAGTACAAGCTTCCCAAGCTTGGTGTCGCGAGTTCGAATCTCGTTGCCCGCTCCACCAATTTAAGTCCGGTTTTTTCATCGAACCGAACTTGGCAAAGTAGAAAACGAGCAGGTGTTTTTGTGAGCGTTTGCTTCAGATGATGGGTTCCAAATAGCGGATACACGAATCCAGGTCGGATTAACGATCTACTTTGCAGGGGAACGGGCTTTAAGCCCGTTTTTGTTTTTTTCATCAGGAACCTAATCGAAATGGTTTTAGAAAGTCACAATATATCCCAAGTGCTGGGAATAGCGAATAATCCGATGGTAGGACGGGTATGGGCGCTGGCTGAACCCCTGTGCATCGGTGAAGGTATGGAGTTGGTGCACGTGGAGTATCAGCGCGAACCGGCGGGTAGAACCTTGCGCATCTACATCGACAAGCCCGGCGGGGTCAGCCTGGACGACTGCGTTGCAATCAGCCGCCAACTTGGCGATATCCTGGATGTGGGCCTTGAGGCGGACCATCCTTATCGGATGGAGGTTTCTTCGCCCGGCGTGCAGCGCCCGTTGGGTAAACTTGCCGATTTCGAGCGTTTCCGGGGCTGCCGCGCTAAAATTCGTATCGCTCAGCCCATCGATGGGCGCAAGAATTTTACCGGTACATTGGAAGGTGTCAGCGAACTGTCCATCCTGCTCCTGGTGGATAACCAGACCATTCGCATCGCGTTTGCCGATATCGTAAAGGCGCACCTTATCAATCACAATGGAGAAAACCCATGCTTATAGCAGACATTAAACGCGTTGTGGAACAAGTAAGCCGCGATAAAGGGATCGATCGTCAGATATTGATCCAGGCCCTTGAGGAAGCGCTGCGTTCGGCGGCCCGCAAAAAATTCGGTCCCAAGATCGAGATCGAGGCAAGCTTTAACGATGCGTCCGGTGAAATTGAAGTGTTCCAGTTTAAAGAAGTCGTCGAAAAAGTGGAAGAGCCCGAGTTGCAAATCAGTATCGCGGAGGGGCGCAAACTCGATCCGGAATGCGAAGTCGGGGATAGCTTGGGAACCAAAATGGATGCTTCCACCTTCGGCCGCATCGCGGCGCAGTCGGCCAAGCAGGTCATTATTCAAAAGCTCAAGGACGCCGAGCGGGACGCCGTCTATACCAATTTTATCGATCGCAAGGGAGAAATCATCAACGGCATCGTTCAGCGGTTCGACCGGGGGGATATCGTCGTCAATCTGGGCGCCACCGAAGCGGCATTGCCGGTGCGCGAGCAAGTCCCACGCGAAAGTTACCGGCGCGGTGATCGCATCCGCGCCCTGATTCTGGATGTCCTTTATGAAACGCGCGGTCCCCAGGTGGTTTTGACGCGCACACATCCGGATTTTTTGGTCATGCTCTTCAAAACCGAAGTGCCCGAGATTGCCGAGGGCATTGTCGATATCAAGGGGGCCGCCCGTGAGCCTGGCAGCCGTGCTAAAATTGCCGTTTCTTCCCAGGATTCTGACATCGATCCAGTGGGCGCCTGCGTGGGCATGAAGGGCAGTCGCGTGCAGAACGTCGTTCAGGAGCTGCGTGGCGAGAAGATCGATATTATTCCCTGGCACGTAGATGCTGCCAAGTTTGTCTGCAATGCGCTTGCGCCGGCCGAGATTTCGCGGGTCATCATCGATGAAGAAAACCGTGCCATGGAGGTGATCGTGCCCGACGAGTTTTTGTCCGTTGCCATTGGCAAACGCGGGCAGAATGTCCGGCTGGCCTCCAAGTTGACCGGTTGGCACTTGGATGTCAACAGCGAAAGCCAGTACAATCAAACCATGAAGAGCGGGTATGACTCGCTTGTGCAGGTTTCGGGTGTAGGGATCGGCATGGCGGATGCGTTGTTCGAAAAAGGGTACTATTCAGCCGAAGAGCTGGCCGGGGCCGAGGTGGCCGATCTTGTCCAAATCCGGGGCATTGGTGAAGAAAAGGCCAAGCAGTTGATCGACAATGCCCACAACGCCCTCAAAGAGGCGCGGGTGCTATCCGCAGGACGATCCCGAATCGCGCCCGAAAAAGTAGATACACCCGAAGATGATACAGTGGAAGCCCCTCCGTCCACTGTCCAGGCTGAAGTACCTGAAGGGACCCAAGAGACGCAAGAGACACCGCCGGATACCGACGCGTCTGAAGAGCCGTCCCAGAATTAGCCTATTGAAAATAGCGATGATGCCGGAATACGGGCAATGCAAATTATGTTAAGGGGGATGGATGATACAACCCAAGAAAAGAGTATATGAGCTGGCTCGTGAGCTCAACATGACCAACAAGGCGCTGCTTGAAAAGATCAGCTCGCTCGATCTGGGTCTTAACTCCCACATGAGTACCCTGGATGACAGCCATGAAGCCATCATCCGTCAGTACATCCAAGGGGGCCCCGCACCTGAACTGGAAGAAAAACGCGTTCAGCCGACCGTGATCCGGCGGCGGCGCAAAGTGGCCGACGTATCCGATGAAGAGGAACAGCCGGCTGCGGAGACCAAGGAAGAGGCGCCGGTGGCTGCAGAGCCGGTCGAAACCAAGCCGGTCGAAACCAAGCCGGTGGCGGCGGAAGCTGAGCCGGAGCAAGCGCCTGAACCGGAGCAAGCCCCCGAACCGGAAGTAGCGCGGGAGGCGGCGTCTCCCGAAGCCCCTGAGCCGGAAACGGTCGAAGCGGCCGCTTCAGAGGATTCAGCACCCGAGGCGCCGGTGTCAGCGGTTCCGGAGGAGAAAGAGGCTGAAGTTATCCCTGATCAAGAAACGGCCGTCGAGCCCGAAGAGGATAAGGTGGCGGACACCATTACGACCCAACAGGCAGCCCAACCGGTAGAAGAAACGGCCCCCTCGGCCGACGAAGAATCGGGTAAAGCCAAAATCATATCCAAGGTCAAGAAAAAGAAAAAAGAGTCTGCGGCCAAGATCATTAAACTGCCCGATCGTCCGCCAGTGCCGGCACCGGCACCGGTGACGCCGGCGCCAGTGGCCGAACCCGAAGTGCCCGCCCCAGTTGCGCCGGTTCCAGCTGCAAAAGCGGACGCCGATGCCGGTAAGGGAGAACGCCCCAAGAAAAAAGGCAAGAAAAAGGGCGAGGCAGAGGAAGAAGTCCAGCCGGATAAAAAGTTTTTGAAGAAAAAGATATCTTTCCGCAAAAAGGAAGTCGTGGAAGGCGCCGATCTTTACGATCGTGTCAAGCCCCGTAAGGGACGCAAAGGGGGCAAGGGCGCCAAAACGGTGCCGATTCAGAATAAAACCCAGATCACCACGGCCAAGGCCATCAAGCGTCGCGTGCGCATCGACGATACCATTGTGCTGTCCGATCTGGCCAAGCGCATGGGTATCAAAGCCGGAGACATGATTGCCAAGCTGATGCTCATGGGCGTGATGGTCACCGTCAATCAAACCATCGATTATGACACAGCCGTGCTGGTGGCGGGTGAATTCGGCTATGAAGTCGAACGGGCTGCATTCGAAGAGGAAACGATCCTGCAAAGCGCTCAAGACGATCCGGAAAAACTGTCGCACAGACCACCGGTTGTCACCATCATGGGCCACGTCGACCACGGCAAAACCTCGCTGCTGGATGTGATTCGGAAATCGCGCGTGACCGCGGGTGAAGCCGGCGGCATCACCCAGCATATCGGCGCTTATCTGGTTTCCACGGAGAAAGGTGATATCGCTTTCCTGGACACCCCAGGCCACGAGGCATTTTCGGCGATGCGTTCCCGCGGGGCCCATATCACCGACTTGGTTATTCTGGTTGTGGCGGCCGACGATGGTGTCATGCCCCAGACGGTTGAAGCCATTAACCATGCCAAGGCCGCCAAGGTGCCCATTTTAGTGGCGGTCAATAAAATCGACAAGCCCGATGCTGACTTGGATCGTGTGCAGCGGCAGTTGTCAGAGGTTGGTGTTGCACCGGAAGAGTGGGGCGGCGACACCATTTTTGTCAAAGTGTCGGCCAAACAGCAGATCGGTATCGACAACCTGCTGGAGATGATCCTGTTGCAGGCCGAGTTGCTGGAATTGAAAGCCAACCCGGACAAACTGGCCACAGGCCACGTGGTCGAAGCCAAACTCGATTCAGGGCGCGGTCCGGTAGCCACGGTACTGGTCAAGGAAGGTACGCTGAGGGCCGGCGATGCGGTGGTATGTGGTGTACACTATGGCAAAGTACGCGCGCTGCTCAATGATTTAGGGCTCAAAATGGATCAGGCCGGACCCTCGCACCCGGTCGAAATTATCGGTCTGTCGGGCGTGCCCATGGCGGGTGACGAAATGGTGGCTCTGAAAGATGAAAAAGATGCCCGCCAGGTCAGCTTGCACCGCACGCAGAAGTTGCGGGCTAAAGAGTTGGCCAAAAACAGTCGTATGAGCCTGGATAAACTGTTCGAACGCATGCAGGAAGGTGAAGTCAAGGAGCTGAACCTGATTATCAAGGCTGACGTGGACGGCTCGATGGAAGCCATTCGCGACTCGCTGCTCAAGCTCTCCAATCCGGAGGTTTCGATCAACATCATTCATTCGGCCACCGGTACGATCACCGAATCGGATATTTCCCTGGCGGCCGTCTCCGAAGCCATCATTATCGGCTTCAATGTGCGCCCCAACTCAAAGGTTCAGGAAATGGCCTATGAAGAAAAGGTCGATATCCGCTACCACAACATCATCTACAATGTCATCAAGGAGATCAAGGATGCCATTGTGGGTATGATGAAGTCGACTTTCATAGAGCGCTCGCTGGGCCGCGCTGAAGTTCGCGAAGTGTTTCATGTGCCCAAAGTGGGTGCCATTGCGGGCTGTTATGTGACCGATGGCAAAATCGAGCGTGGAAAACTGACACGCCTGATCCGCGACGGCATTGTTGTGTATGAAGGCAAAAATTCATCGCTGCGGCGGTTTAAAGACGATGCCAAGGAAGTGCAGAGCGGGTACGAGTGCGGAATCGGCCTGGAGAACTACAACGACATCAAAATCGGTGATATCATCGAGTCTTACTATATGGAAGAGATTCGCCCGGAAATGGATTGATGACAAAGCGATCATCCGAAGCCCACATGGTGATCGGATATGGCGTGCTTATTTTTTATCTGCACGACAGCCGCTCGCTTAAGGCCAAGCGCAGCGTGGTCAAGGCCATCGTCGGGCAAATCCGCAATCACTTTAATGCTTCGGTGGCCGAAGTGGGTGCGCAGGACGTGCACCAGCGCGCCGAGATTGGATTTGCCCTGGCCGGCTCCGATCATCGGCTGATCAACACCAAAATGGACAAGCTGGTCAATTTTGCAGAAGATTTGGGCCTGGCGCAGATGATCGATACGGAAACGGAAATCGTTCATATGTGAATGGGTGAAAAGGCTGAATCGTCGATTCGTGATTCGGTTTAACCTGCAACATGCAGGTATCGTCGTAACAGTGAATCAAAAACCAGTGGCATCGATTATCACGTATGAACGAATCAAACAGATCAATGACGTAACGAAATGAAACCTTTTTCACGCAGTGACCGCGTCGGCGGCTTGATCAAACAGGTGCTGGCCGAGTTGCTGCAAAAACATATCAGCGATCCGCGCCTGACCATCACGACGATTACCGATGTGGTGGTGAGCCGCGACCTGCGTCTGGCCAAGATCTATTTTTCGACCTCAGGCGGAAAAGAGGCCGTGCAGGGTGCCTTGGACGGCTTTGAGCGGGGGCGCGGTTTTATTAAGCGGGAGCTTGCCCAGCGCCTGACTTTGCGGTATATGCCGGACCTTCAATTTTACTATGATGAGTCGATCGATTACGGGGCCCGCATTGAAAAGCTGCTAAAAGCGGTGAAAAAAGATGACGCAGACGATCGTTGACCTTTTTGGCCGGAACCAGCGGTTCCTGTTGGCCTCGCATACCTACCCCGACGGGGATGCCATTGGTTCGCTGCTGGCTCTCGGTCTGGCCCTTACGGCCATGGGAAAGGATGTTCATCTGTTCAATGAGAGCCCCATCCCGGCCGTTTACCGTTTTTTACCTTCCGTCAGCGCCATTCGTCAAGCGGTCGCGCCGGAGCAGCAATTTGACGTAGCCGTGCTGCTGGACTGCGGTGATATTGACCGAATCGGTGCCGGTGTCGAGATCGTCAATCGAATACCCGTGCTGGTCAATATCGATCACCACGTCACCAACACACGTTTCGGACATCACCAGGTGATCGATATTGATGCGTGTGCAACGGCCGAAATCATTTACCGGCTGATCAAGGCGTTGCCCGTGGCGATCGATTGTGCCATGGCCACTGCGATTTATACCGGTATCCTGACCGATACAGGCTCTTTTCGTTTTTCCAACACCAATCGGTCGGCATTTGCCATTTGCGAGGAGATGATTGCCAAGGGGGCCAATCCTTATGAAGTGGCCCAGAATGTGTACGGTACCTATTCGCTAGGGCGCATCAAGCTGCTCAATTTGGCCTTGGATTCGCTGGAGATTTCACCCAATGGCCGGTTATCGGTGATGACCCTGACCCAGCGCATGTTGCGCGAGACGCGCACGCATTCCGAAGATATCGATGGCATCATCAATTACGCGCGCCGTATCGAAGATGTCAAAGTGGCAGCCCTGATCCATGAGTTGGGTGGCAATGCCGGTGTTCAAAAAGGACACCGGCCGTTTCATGTGAGCCTGCGTTCCGATGGCTCGGTGGATGTGGCCAGCATTGCCGCTCGTTATGGCGGCGGCGGGCACATCAGTGCCTCCGGATTCAGCGCCGAATCGACGTTGGCCGAACTGAAGAGCCGGATCATGAAACTGGCCGACACCATTCCGGATGGGGTAACAAACTGAACGGGATCATTGTTTTAGATAAACCGGCCGGTATTACATCGGCCAGAGCCGTAGCCGAAGTCAAAAAAGCCGTGGGTGTCGCCAAGGTGGGGCACACCGGCACGCTGGACCCCTTCGCCACCGGTGTGCTGCTGTGCTGCCTCAATCAGGCGACGCGCATTGCCCGTTTTTTTCTGCACGGCACTAAACGGTATACGGCGTTGCTGCGCCTGGGTATCGCCACCGATACGCAGGATGGCACCGGGCAGGTGATCGCCCGCCATGCGGTTTCGGATTTTTCCGAAGAGTGTCTGATGTCCGTTTTCAGGCGGTTCGAAGGATGTCAGATGCAGCGTCCGCCGGTGTATGCCGCTCTCAAACACGAGGGCACCCCGCTTTACAAGCTGGCACGGCGGGGGACGCCTGTGCAGAAGCCGGCGCGTCAGGTGACTCTGGCCTTGCGTATTGTGGAGACTGCGCTGCCGGATATACGCTTTGAAGTGTGTTGCTCCGCGGGCACCTATGTACGTGCCTTGTGCGCCGATATCGGCGAGGCCCTCGGATGCGGCGGCCATCTGGCCGAGTTGCGGCGGACGGGCTGCGGTGGGTTCACTTTGGACGCGGCCATATCCTTAGAGGCACTCAAGCGGACGGCGCCGGAAGACGTACGCTCCGAGGTGGTGCCAATGGCGGACGCCCTGCCCGATATGCCGCTGATCAGAGCCGACGGTGCCATGGTGCAGCACCTGATGCATGGTAAGCCCTTGCCGGCCGAGTGGATACAGCGGGACATCGACGCAAACGAGCCGGTGGGTGGCGGCTATTTCAAGGTAGTGGATGAGCAAGGGCGTTTGCGGGCGGTTTTGCAAGCGGCCGATGAGGGCGCCAAGTACAATTATTGTTGTGTTTTTAACTAATTCATAGCATATGCGAGCATTGTTGAATAAAAGGAGGAAAGACTGTGGTTTTATCGACGCAAGACAAAAAGGGACTGATCGATCAATATAAACTGCACGACAGCGACACGGGAAGCCCGGAAGTGCAGATCGGCCTGCTGTCCCATCGCATTCAGTACCTCACCGAGCATCTGAAGATTCATAAAAAGGATCATCATTCGCGTCGTGGGCTATTGATGTTGGTTGGCCGGCGCCGCCGGCTGCTCAACTATGTACGGAATAACGATGTCCAGCGGTATCGTACGATTATCGACACTTTGGGCCTCCGCAGATAACCCTCCGGTCCGCGGACGATGCCTGCGGCCTGCGACCGAATCTTCATTGTACCCAAACGGGTGCTTTGAGGTTCGGTCTTTGCTGCATGGGTAAACCAACGGCCGGTTGTATAAAGAATGGCCGGAATGAGCAGCTGATCCCTATTGTTGTTTCATACAGGGCCGCATAAAATGAGGAGAGAATATGGAAATTAATCTAAGTGCCCAGGTCGGGGGTAAGACCCTGTCTATTCGCTCGGGCAAAATGGCCAAGCAGGCCAGTGGCGCTGTCCAAGTACAGTATGGCGATACGATCGTGCTGGTCACAGCCGTGGCGGCCCATGATGAACGGTCGAACGATTTTGTGCCTTTGACGGTTGAATACCAGGAAAAAATATATGCGGCCGGGCGTATCCCCGGCAACTATTTTCGCCGCGAAATCGGCCGGCCCAGCGAAAAAGAGACGCTGACGGCCCGCTTGATCGATCGTCCGATGCGACCCTTGTTTCCCAAGCAGTGGCGCTATGAAACCCAGGTGATCGCGACCGTTCTGTCCATGGATCAAGAGAATGATCCGGACGTGCTTGCAGTCGTCGGCGCCTCGGCGGCGCTGACCATATCCGACATCCATTTTGCAGGTCCCATTGCCTGTGTGCGTGTCGGCCGGGTCGAAGGCCAGTTGATCGCCAATCCGACCCTGGAGCAAATTCAGGCCTCTGATATCAACCTGATCGTCGCTGGTTCCAAAACCGGCGTGGTGATGGTCGAGGGCGGTTCCCAGGTGGTGTCCGAAGCCGATATGCTCGAGGCGATCTTCTTTGGTCATACCGCCATGCAGCCGCTGATCGATATTCAGGAAAAGTTGCGTGAAGCCCTGGGTAAGCCCAAAAGAGCTTTCACGCCGCCGTCCAAGGACGAGGCGTTGGTTGCGCAATTGGAAGGCCTGGCCAGGGATCGCATGCGGCAGACACTTGTCATCCCGCAAAAAGTGGAACGCGCCAGCGCCATGCGCGCGCTGAAAGCGGAGATTCTGGCTTCCTTGGGCGAAGGGTATGCCGATCGCCGCGCCGAGGTGAACGAAATTTTGGGTGACATTCAAAAGAAAGCCTCCCGCCAGATGATTCTGAAGGAAGGCCGGCGCATCGACGGACGCAAGTTCGATGAAATCCGTCCGATCACCTGCGAGGTCGCCCTGCTGCCCAGACCGCACGGCAGCGCTTTGTTTACCCGGGGTGAAACCCAGGTGCTTGGTGTGCTGACCCTTGGTTCGGGTCAGGATGAACAGCGCGTGGAGACCCTTAGCGGCGAAGAAATGCGGCCGTTCATGCTGCATTATAATTTTCCGCCCTATTCGGTGGGCGAAGTCAAACGCCTGGGGCCCAGCCGCCGCGATATCGGCCATGGCGGGCTGTCCACCCGTGCGTTGGAAAGCGTTCTGCCCGATCGTGAAAAATTCGATTACACGATCCGGATCGTATCCGAAGTTCTGGAATCCAACGGCTCTTCTTCCATGGGGACCGTCTGTGCCGGCACTTTGGCCATGATGGATGGCGGCGTGCCGATCAAGGCCCCGGTTTCCGGTATCGCCATGGGGTTGGTCAAGGAGGGCGACCAGGTGGTGATCCTATCGGACATCCTGGGCGATGAAGACCATACCGGAGACATGGATTTCAAGGTCACCGGTACGCGCGACGGCGTAACCGCTCTGCAGATGGATATCAAGATCCACGAACTTCCCAAGGAGATCATGCAGCAGGCGTTGGAGCAGGCGCGTCGCGGCAGACTTCACATTCTCGACAAGATGCTCGAAGCGCTTGCCGAGCCGCGGGTGGATATCTCGGTCTACGCGCCGAAAATCATCATTATCAAAATCCATCCCGACAAGATCCGTGATATCATCGGCCCGGGGGGTAAAGTCATTCGCGCCATCCAGTCTGAAACCAACACCCGCATCGAGATCGAAGACAGCGGACTGGTCAAGATCGCCGCCACCAATGAAACCGAAGGAAGAGCGGCCATGGAGCAGATCCAGGCCATTACCATGGAGCCCGAGGAAGGCGCCATCTACGAAGGCAAGGTGGTCAAGACCACTGACTTCGGCGCATTCGTCCAGTTGGCACCCGGTACCGACGGCCTGGTGCACATTTCCCAGTTGGCCAATCGGCGCGTGGCCAAAGTGACCGATGTGGTCAAGGAAGGCGACATTGTCCGGGTCAAGGTTCTGGAAGTCTCCCAGGACGGCCGGGTTCGTCTGAGTCTCAAGGCCGCTCTGGAAGAGGAAGCGAACCAAGGTGCCCAAGAAAACAATCCTCCCGAACGGGATTAGAATCGTCTCTGAGAAAATGCCCCACGTCCGCTCCGTCTCCATGGGAGTCTGGGTTGACGTGGGCGCCCGGGACGAATCCAAAGAGCAGAGCGGGTTATCCCATTTTATCGAGCACATGATTTTTAAGGGGACGACCCGCCGCTCGGCCTATCAGATCGCCAAGGAATTCGATGCGATTGGCGGCCACACCAACGCCTTCACCTCGATGGAGAACACTTGCTATCATGCCAAGGTGATGGATAGCCACCTGGACACGATGGTGGAGATTCTTTCGGATATCTTTCTTAATTCCATCTTCGATCCCGAAGAGCTGGAGCGCGAGAGGCCGGTCATTCTGCAGGAGATCGGTATGGTCGAAGATACACCTGAAGAGTTGATTCATATTCTGGCGGGCAAAAATTTCTGGGGCGATCACCCGCTGGGACGCTCGATTTTGGGCACGCCCGACAACATCCTGGGCTTTTCCGCCGATACGATCAAGGCGTTTTTTACCCGATTTTATCATCCGGATCGGATCGTCATTACCGCCGCCGGCAATGTCGACCATGAGCGCTTCGTCGACATGATCGGCCCTTTGTTTGCCACCATCAAAAACGACCAGCCGCTGCCGGATAGAACCCTGCCGTCCGTTATTCCCAAAAACCGGGTTCACCGCCGCAAACTTGAACAGGTCCACGTGTGCCTGACCACCGGCGGAATATCAGCGAGCGACCCCCGGCGCTTCGCCTTTTCGCTGATGAACACCATTCTGGGCGGCAACATGAGCTCGCGGCTGTTTCAAGAAATCCGTGAACGTCGAGGTCTGGCGTATTCCGTCTATTCTTTTATGATGTCTCATGTGGACTCGGGACTTTCCGGCGTTTATGCCGGCGTCAGCTCCGAAAACGTCGCCCAGACAATCGATCTGATCGTGCAAGCCGTTCAACGGTTTTGCCATACGCCCGTATCGGGCGGAGAGCTTCAGGATGCCAAAGAGTATACCAAGGGCAACCTTTTTCTGGCCGCCGAAAGCGTGGACAATCAGATGGTGCGCCTGGCCCAGAATGAACTGCATTTTGGACGCTACGTGCCACTGGATGAGGTGGTTAAGAAGATCGACGGGGTAACGGTCGATGACATCCAAACTTTGGCCGCAGTGGTTTTCAAGATGGAGCAAAGTTCGTTGACCATTCTGGGTACGGTGGATAAGAAAGCGTTACGTGTAAAGTTTTAAGGACTAACGCAACTTTCCCCATCCGCTCACCGGCCTATAGGCTCGACAGTTGATCGCTGACGCCGCCTGTTTTCCCGCTGTTATCGCCATTTCGAAAAGGTCGCTTGCTATGTCCGACACCCCTCTGGTCCGCATCAAACGCCTCTATCCCGACCGCGATCAGGATATTGCCTTGCCCCGTTATATGTCCGCCCATGCGGCCGGTATGGATCTTTGCGCGGCGATTGAAGAAGATCTGGTTCTGGCGTCCGGGCGAATCGCATTGGTGCCCACCGGTTTTGCCATGGCACTGCCCAATGGTTACGAAGCCCAGGTCCGCCCGCGCAGTGGATTGGCCATTCGGCATGGCGTCACCGTGGTCAACGCACCGGGAACTATCGATAGCGATTACCGGGGGGAAGTCAAAGTGGGCTTGATCAATCTGAGCGATCAGGTCTATACGATCCGGCGCGGCGAACGCATCGCTCAAATGGTCGTTCAGCAGGTTTGCCAGGCGCGTGTGCGGGTGGTCACGGAATTGAACGAGACCGAACGAAGTTCGGGCGGATTCGGCAGCACGGGGGTTTGAGCGTTCAAATGGAATCCGCTGCTCCGAATTTGAATGAATGTACGCTCTCCATTTGCGTCTTGGCCAGCGGCAGCAAAGGCAATGCCATTTGGGTCGGCGACGGGCGCACTGCTTTTCTTGTGGATGCCGGGCTTTCAGGTGTCGAAATCGAACGGCGCATGCAGGCCGCTGATTTGGCAATAGAGTGTTTGCATGCGATCGTGGTATCGCACGAGCACAGTGATCACGTGCGGGGTGTCGGCGTACTGTCGCGCCGTTACAAGCTGCCGGTCTATATCTCGGCCTGCACCGAACGCGCGGCCGCCGGGCAACTGGGGCGTCTGCACGAAATCCGTCATTTCGAGATCGGTCGCCCGTTTGGCATCAATGATCTGGTCGTCCACCCATTCGCCACCGCTCATGACGCCGAAGACCCCGCCGGGTTCACCATCTCTCAAAACGGGCACAGAATCGGCATTGCCACTGATTTGGGCATCGCAACAGGCATGGTCAAGGAGCACCTTAAAACCTGCGCCTTGCTGGTGCTGGAAGCCAATCACGATCCGACCATGCTGGTTGACGGTCCCTATCCATGGCCGCTTAAACAACGCATCAAAAGCCGTAACGGCCACTTGTCCAACGAGGAATCGGGCGATCTACTGGCTGAAATTCGTCATGATGGCCTGTGCCACGTCATCCTGGCCCATCTCAGCGAAACCAACAACACGCCGCAGAAAGCTTTATTGGCCGTAGCCAAGGCGTTGGGCGAGGGCGATTGTGGCTTTCAGATTCATGTGGCCTGCCAGGACCGCTGCAGTTGTCTGCTGACCCTGCACTGACTCTAAAACGGCATCGGGGCGGAAGGTTGCAGCCGTTTCCATTGTTCGAGAATCGTTCCTATCGGCTCACCATAGCGCACCAGTGTTTCGATGCCTTTGCGCGAATTGTCAAGGATATCCGGGTCAATGCATGCGTGGTCGTGCTCCAGAATGCCAATGACCGTCGATCCACCAAATTGGAAGTAGCCTTTCTCATGGCCGCGCTGGCATGGGCCGCCCTCAGGCAGACGCTGGACGATGCTGCCTACCATCATGGCGCCTACTTCCACCTGGATCATGGTGCCCAGGCGCGGGCTTTGCACAAAGCACCACTGCCGAAAGTTGGTGCTGTGAATGTCCGGTCTGTGGCGCAAGGACAACGGGCTGACCGAGTGCAGCGGACCGCCGATGGTATGCACCGGTCCCTGGACACCCCCTTCCATATAGCCGAAGCGGTGAAAATCGCAGGGCGCCAGACGAAAAATCAGGCACAAGCCACCGCGAAACGCTGGCTCCAGGTTCGGAACCCCCAACAGTTGCGGTAAGGTCAGAACAGTACCTTTCACTGTTAGAGGCCTGTCGTCGGCTACCTCAAAAACCTGCAATCGGCTGTCGGCCGGGGATATCAAAAGGCTCGGATCTTTTGGCAGCGGGCGTGCGGCGGGTTTGAGCCTGCGGATGAAAAAATCGTTGAACGAGTCGAAGCCGCCGGCCGGGACGATCGCTTCAGACAAATCGATGCCGTACTGTGCGGCAAACGGCGCGATTTTGCGCCGGCTCCATTTGCTTTTCTGCATCAAGCCGTACAAGCGCGACAATGGGTGCTTGCACAACAGGTGGTCCGTGATTCGGCGCCCCCATGGCCTGCCATAAAAAATATCCATCCATTGGCGGCCGTAGACCTGTTCTTTTTCTATCAGGCCGGTCCGGCGGTTGTAGAGCAGGATCTCGTCAAGTATCATCGATAGGGCATCCTTTTGGGCTGGCGTAGCCATCGCTCAGCGCGCGCACGCACGCAAGTGGTTACTTAGACCGCCGAAAGCATATATTATTAAAATACGGTTATGCAGTTCGCTCCAGTGACTATTGGCAAAGTGTTAAGTGTAAAGTTTAAAGTGTAAAGGGAGGCATTCTGTCGATTTGATATGCACACCTCCCATGTTGGACGCTTTGACGTGCATGCTTTTTAAAAGTCGGAATACCTTCGCTTTGTTTTTCGACGCCGGCAAACCGGTCACGATTTGATTTTGACGTACACCGCATAACGACCCGGGCCTGACAGCAGCAGGCCGATGCAGATGCAGGCGATCATGCCGGCATAGACATACAATGAGCGATACCCGGCGTTCAGGTAATTGAAAAAATAAAGTCCATAAACGCCTGCCAGCAATGCGGCACTCAGGCGGAACAGGTAACCGCTGATCAGACCGATGCTGGCCAGCACCTCAACGACCAGGAGCGTCAGCCCCACGATTTGAGCGGAAAGATCCCCGTGCAGGATCCGAAACTCCCTGCCGGCCAGGGTCCAGGCGCGCGCGCCATGAAGCAGTCGCGGCAAGGCCTGGTAGAGCATGCCGACGGCGATGCTCAGGCGTATGATAAGAAGGCCTGAATTCAGTTGGCGGTCACTCATTGTTGTTTTGCTCCTGTTTTCTTTGCGGTTGAACCACGTCGTGCCAAGACTGTGTCAGATAAAAAGGACTACCCTTTCTGGCCCACAAACAATGCTGCAATGCCCATCGTCAGCGTGCGGTAGCGCACGCCTTTGAAGCCGGCCGCGCGCATGGCGGCACAAAATTGCGCTGAGGGCGGAAATTGTGCCACGGAGGCCGGTAAATAGGAATAGGCATAATGGTGCTTGGAAAAGAACCGGCCCAACAACGGCAGCAGCCGATTGAAATAAAACAGATAAGCCCGCCGAATAGCGGACTTTTCGGGTGTGACCAGTTCCAGTATGGCCAACGTGCCTCCGGGTTTGAGATGGTGGTAAAATTGCTGCAGGGCAGTTGGTTTGTCCTGAATGTTGCGGATCCCGAATGCAATGGTGATTGCATCGAAACTTGCGGCGGGGAACGGCAGGTGAAAGGCGTCGGCGGCCGCCAGGCGAACACGGGTACCTTTGGTTTTGGGCAGCGCCCGGCGCAACATTTGAGGCGCGAAATCCACACCGATGCTGGTGGTATGCGGAACCCGGCGGCGGGCGATTTCCAGCGCCACGTCTCCTGTCCCACAGGCGACGTCCAGCAGGACCCCTCCGGGACGGACGGACAGGTTGTTCACGAGCACCCGGCGCCAATACACGTCTTGGCGCAGACTGAGCAAGCGGTTCAAAAAATCGTAGTAGGGTGCGATCCGGTCAAACATATCACGCACAAAGGGCAGTTCCTGGGGTTTCATTGACAACCTATGCTCTTGCATTAATTTTCGGCATTGATTAAGAGTAACGGCCGTTGTCCTAGTATGCAGAGACACCGGACCCAAAATATATGCCACCGGGGACTTGATGCGCCTATTGTCGCGATCCCATCTGGCAATTGGGAAGCGTTGTTTTTAACACAGAAAGCGGACCCTCAACAAGGATCAATCGGAAGACCATATGAAAGGCAAGAGAGATTATTACGAAGTATTGGGAGTCGGCAAGAGTGCCTCCGACTCCGACCTGAAAACCGCTTATCGCAAACTCGCCCTCCAATATCATCCCGATCGCAACCCCGGGGATCAAGCGGCTGAAGAAAATTTCAAGGAAGCTGCCGAAGCTTATGAAGTCCTGCGTGATCCGCGTAAACGGCAGATTTATGACCAATACGGCCACCAAGGCCTGGAAGGATCGGGTTTTTCGGGTTTCGGTGGTTTTGAGGATATTTTTTCGAGTTTCGGCGATATTTTTGAAGACTTTTTCGGCTTCAGCACGCGCGGCAGAGGCGGGCGCAGCCGTGCCCAGCGCGGTGCCGACCTGCGCTACGATTTGAGCATCAGTTTCATGGAGGCGGCATTCGGCGTCGAAACGACGATTGATCTGGACAAACATGAAACCTGCGCGCGTTGCGAAGGGCGCGCGGTGGAGCCGGGCACCCACGCCGAAACCTGTCCGCATTGTCGGGGCGCCGGTCAAGTCGGTCGCAGCCAGGGGTTTTTCACGATCCGAACGACCTGCCCACAGTGTCGGGGCGCCGGCCAGATTATTCCTAATCCATGCTCGGCGTGCAACGGCAGCGGTCAGACCTTGGTTCACAGAACCGTATCAGTGAAGATTCCGGCTGGCGTTGACGACAATTCGCGTCTGCGTCTGTCCAATGAAGGCCAGGCTGGCGCCATGGGCGGTCCGCCCGGCGATTTATATGTCTTCATTCACGTCAAGCCGCATGATTTTTTCAGGCGGGAAGAAAATGATGTGATCTGCCAGATCCCCATCTCTTTCATTCAGGCGACCCTCGGCGACCAAATCGTCGTGCCGACGCTCAATGGTGAGAAAACCTTGGAGATCCCCAGGGGAACGCAATATGGTGACGTGTTTCGTTTTCGCGGCGAAGGCATTCCGTCACTGCGCACCGGCCGTCCCGGAGATATGATTGTTCAGGTGACTATCAAAACGCCGACCAATGTGAATAAAAAACAAGAAGCGCTGCTTCGGGAATTTGCTCAGCTGGATGACAACAAGCTCGGCAAGCGTCTGAAAAACATACTTAAAAGTGCAGCCGCCAAAGCCGCCAACTAAACGGCGATGGCCTTCACGCTACCCATTAGCATTGCTATGACGACGCCGGTGACACCGGTTAGGAGATAACGTACCCATGTTCGAACTGAAGATACTGACCCATTTCGCAGCGGCCCACCAATTGCGTTTGGTTGCAAAAAAATGTGAAAATCTGCATGGCCACAACTGGAAGGTCGAGGTGTGCGTGGCCGGTGAAAAACTCAACTCAGCGGGCGTATTGATCGATTTTGGTGAACTCAAGGCCCATGTGAATGAGATCGTCGGGACGCTGGATCATAAATATCTTAATGATCTGGAGATGTTCAGCGGCAATCCATCGTCTGAAAACATTGCCGTATACATTGCCGATGCGCTATCGGAACGCCTGGCAGGCACTGGTATCAAGATCAGCCGCGTCACAACCTGGGAATCGGAAGATGCCTGCGCGACCTATTCACCGTGATCTGGCTGCCATCATAATACCACCGGCTCGATCTCCAGCCGGATACCGAACCGGTCGTAGACACTGTCCTGCACCGCCTCCGCAAGGGTCATCAATTCGCCATGCGACGCGCCTCCCAGATTGATCAAGACCAGCGCCTGGCGGTCGTAAACCCCTACATGGCCTAAGTGCCGGCCTTTCCAGCCGCACGCCTCGATCATCCAGCCGGCCGACAACTTGAACCTACCGTCCGTCAACGGATAACTCACCATGTTCGGCTCGCGGGCGAGCAAGGTGCAGTGGCGTTCCCGCTCGACTACCGGGTTTTTGAAAAAACTGCCGGCATTGCCGATCTGCTCTGGATCGGGCAGCTTGGCGCGGCGCGATGCGCAAACCCACTCGAAAACCTCTCCGGCATCGGGCGCAGCACTGCCCAGGGCTGTCTGGCGACGCCGCAAGTCCGGATAATCGAGCACCGCACGCCAGGGCCGGGGCAGTTTCAGACGTACGCGGGTCACCAGGCAACGGCCAGCCAAGGTCTTTTTGAACACACTGTCACGATAACTCAGGCAGCATTGTTCTGCTGAAAGCGATACAGGTTGTCCGGAGGTCAGGTCCACCGCGTCCAGCGATAGAAAGCGGTCATTGAATTCGACCCCGTAAGCGCCGATGTTCTGGATCGGTGCGGCCCCGACTGTGCCTGGAATCAGGGCCAGGTTCTCCAGCCCGGGCCATCCGTTGGCCAATGTCCATGCGACCAACTCGTGCCAATTTTCGCCTGCACCCGCTTCAACGATCCATTCCGTCGGGTTTTCCCGGAACAAACGCCGCCCGGTGATTTCCACCTTCAAGATAACGTGGGGTACCGATTCTCTGAACACGACATTGCTGCCGCCGCCCAGAACGAATTTCGGCGCGGCAGCGTAAACGGGGTTACGGACCACCTGGGCCAAGCCCGCTTCCGAACGAATACGGATCAAGGTATGGGCTCTGGCCGGTAAGCCGAAGGTATTAAAGGGCTGTAAATCTACATTGGTTTCAATATGCATGGGGCCACGCGTCATCGTCTCGGTGGGCAGTCGATCGAACGATACCCACTCATGCTGAATGGTAAAAGTCAATTGCCCACAGGCAGTCAATCCAATCCAATAATTCTCTTTGGGTTATCCATTTCGCTCCAGTGACAATTGGCGAAGTCGGGATCGGCACGGAGGAGGTGATCGCCTATATCCCACTTGACCGAAGTGGATAACCAGAAAAGCTTTTTACCACAGTACGCGCTGAGGACACAGATAAAAACACTACCTGTCGTTCACACGCTGCTTGGAGGACCCGACCCGGACAAGGGCCGCTTTTGCGCATTGGGGCTCAAGGCTTTCCAGGCAATGATTTGGTGGGAGCTATGCGCGTTCATCACGATGTGCACACGCAGCGATCAGGTTAATGGCAGCGCGCTCGCCGTTCAGAGTCTTTTTGGCATCATACATCGCTTTGTCGGCATTGCGCATCAATTCCCCAGCGGTGGTACCGTCATCGGGGAATGTTGCCATTCCGATACTGGCACTGACAAAATCGATCCTTTGTGTTCCAAAATCAAACGGCACGGCCAGGTCAGTGGCAATACGACGTACGATCTTGTCAGGAAGATGGTCGGGTGGATTTTTCAAAATGATGGTGAATTCGTCACCTCCCAGGCGCGCCACAAAATCGGATTCGCGAACCGCCTTTTTCAGCCGTTGCGCAATCTTGGATAGAAGCCTGTCCCCGATTTCATGGCCATAGGTGTCATTGACCAGCTTGAACTTGTTCAAATCAAAGAACAACAGCACAATGCGGTTTGGGGTACTGTGTGCATGCTGGATTTCAGTTTCCAGGAACTCGACCAAGGCTTTGCGGTTGTGCAATCCGGTGAGTGCGTCGTGGTGGGCCATGAAAATCAGCTCTTGCTCCGCCTTTTTTCTTTCTGTGATATCACGGGTCACCCCCAGGATACCGATGATTTTCCGATCGACATCTGAAATAAAGCGGGTGTTGACCTCAGTCCATACGGTGGTGCCGTCTTTGCGGACTTGCTCTATCGGGGTAGCGAGACTTTTGCGATGTTTGCCTTCGGAGGATCGGAGGCGTTCCATTTCCACGGCTATGAGCCGGGTGGCATGCGCCAATGATTCTGCGGTCAATACCATGGTAATGTTTTGGGCGGTCAACTCCGACGGGCTGTAGCCCAGCAGATGCATAATGGCCGGGCTGATAAAGGTAAAGCGGCCTTGCAAGTCGATCGTCCAGATCACATCCGTGGCGTTTTCGGCGATCAGACGGTAGGTTTCTTCACTTTGCCGCAATGCGGCCTCGATACGTTGGCGATCTTCGATTTCCCGAGTCAGCACATGGTTGTTGATTTCGGCCCGAACCGTCAGTTCATTGGCCTGCAAAATGGCTTTTTCCATTTCGAGATTGGCATCTTGCAATGCCATTTGAACGGTTTGCAATTTGTGCTCGGCACGCCTGCGATCGTCAATTTCCCTGGAAAGCGCCTCCGTTCGGGCCTGCAGGATGTCTTTCAAGGTGGAGACCCGCTGGTACATAATGGCATTGGCCAGCGCTGGCGCCAAGGCAGTGGAGATGCTTAAAATGAAGGTGGCCTCATCGGGCGTGAGCGGCTTGTGATTCTCTTTTTCAGGCAAGACCAATATTCCGACCAAGACACTGTCATGCACCAGGGGCACTGCGCAGGCGGCGTTCATTTCCCGCAGCAGGTCCTCAAGCGGCGCGGCCCAATGGGCCCGGTATGGCAACAGGCCGAGTGATTGCACTTCTATGATGCCCTTGTACGCAAACAGATGGCGGGCAAGGTCGTCGGGAAGCGCGACAGGTCGCTTCCCAGGGGTGTCGAGTTGTCGCTCCGCCTCGTCGTACACATAGACATGCGCCCAGGGGCAAGGCAAAATGGCGCGGATTACTTCTCTCAGGTGGCCGGAGAGATCGTCGATATGTCTGAGCACCAGCAATTGTTTGTTCAGGAGTGCTTCGGTTTCTTTAAGTGTCTGGCGCATTTTATGGAAATAACGACCAAAAAGTTCGCGCATCCACCGGATGTAGATGCAGTTTGCACCAAACCAGACGGCCAGTAGGCAAAAATGCACGAAAGGCGGGATCGTGCCGACCTTGTTCGCATAATAAACGAACACGACCCCATTGGGCAATACGACCAGCAAGCCTATCAGGGCGCGGGTCGAAACAACGTGCAGAAAGCTGCGCACCTCCAACAGGCGATACCTGAGTACACCGTACGCCATGGTGCCCATGGGCAGAAAAATAAAATTACCGGCCGGATAGATATCGATGCCGTGCATTGCTGGAATGTTCATCAGGGTCAGCAATCCGAGCAAGCCGAAAGAAATGAGCACATACTTAAATTTTAAACGCAAAAACGGGTTTGTTTCCACCTTCAAGCGGCGGGTAAAGCAAAAAAGGCAATAGAGGAAGACCGCAGCACCGTAAAGGCTGAAAAGCTGAAACGCGGGCCCACCCTTGGCGACATAGCCCCAGGTGAAACGATGGAATCCATGGATGTAGTAGCTGGTGGGGGTGGTCAGGCTGATCAGGAAACTGAGTGCACACACAGCCCGGACAACATTTTTGTTCTGGATGTCGAGAATGTGATGAAAAAAAGTCACCAGGAAGACCGGCAAGTAGACATAAAAAAAGTGGACCACCCGTTCGAGCGTAAGAATCCGGTCGGGGTCGTCGATCAACTGGTAAGCAATGAATACCGGCGCCAGCAATGAACACCAGATGCAGACTAGGGCAAAGGAGCGATTTTCCCTTCTGATGGTGCCGCGCGCAAGTGCTAAGAACGCCAGGTAAAGCCCGCTGACCAGCGAAAGGACTGGTGGCAGCAGATAAATGGACAAAAGGTCGTTCATGGCGCCGATCCGCTAATTCGAGTTGAATGCGTGTGATTTGCCGGGCGGGCTCATCTTACACGGACCGCCGTTTCCCTTGCACAGTTCATCATAGAAGGATACTATTTCATTATCGGCTGTTAGCGGGTTTGATTTGAGGAAAAAAGCACGATAGGCCTGTGCATTGATGTCACCTCCCGGCTCACCGGGGTTTTCCTACGTCACCCCACACCCGTATCTCACTTGATCGAAGTGGATAACCAGAAAAGCCTATTATTTTTAAAGGAGTCAGGCATGTTATCTCCAGATGCACAACGATACGCGTTCGAAACAGGGATTTACCGACCACCCAGCGAAGGTGGCAGCTACTCCCTGCTGGTGCGGTTTACGCGCAACTGCCCTTGGAACCGCTGTGATTTTTGCGCCATGTACAAAAAAGAAAAGTTTCAGGTACGTCCTGTTACTGAAATAAATAGCGATATCGATGCCATCGCCCTTTTGTGCAGCGATTTGACGCGAGGCGGTAACGGCCTTAACCGGGAGTCCGTTCTGGCCCTGATTGGTCGTTACCCGGAACTCAACGACCACCCGGGTTTCGCCATGGTCTATCACTGGCTGCTGTCCGGCGGCAAAACCGCTTTTGTGCAGGATGCCAATAGCGTAATCTTGCCGACGGCCGACCTGGTGGCGGCATTACGCCACCTGCGCAGCACATTTCCTTCCCTTGAACGGGTCACCTCCTATGCCCGTTCAAAAACCTTGTCCCAGAAAAAACCGGAGGAGCTGGTGGCCATCCGTCAGGCCGGCCTTGATCGGCTGCATGTGGGATTGGAAAGTGGCGATGACGACCTGCTCAAAAAGGTCAAAAAGGGCGTGACGGCCGACGGTCATATCGCGGGCGGCCGCAAAGCCATGACCGCCGGATTTCAGTTGTCCGAGTATTGGATGCCCGGCTTGGGCGGGCGCGAACACTGGGAGCAGCATGCGTTGGGTACGGCGCGTGTGCTCAATGCGATCAATCCGCACTATATACGTTCCCGGCCGTTCTATCCCATTGCCGATACCCCTTTGTGCGCGCAGGCGCAGAATGGGGCCTTTCAGATGCTCACGCCGCAAGAACAATTGCGCGAACTCAAATGTATGATCACGGCTTTGGAGGTCACTTCAAGAGTGTGCTTCGATCATGCGGGGAATTACTGGACTGACCGTAGCGGCAACCTTTTATTTACAAATGGTTACGAAGGATATCAGTTTCCCGAAGAAAAGCAGACGGTGCTCGATCGCATCGATGAAGGGCTTCTCGCCGACAACCGGCGACCGGCTTTTCTGAACCTGTAGACGGAAACCCGACAAAGCATAAGTCAGCGATTCTAAAAACCACTCAACACAACAGCCCGATTCTCGGAGCGACATGCAACGATCGCGCGCTATCCTGCTGCTGCTGGCCACCGCTTTGATTTGGAGTACCGGCGGTTTTCTGATCAAGTGGGTAGAGTGGCCGGGGATGGCCATATCCGGCATGCGCAGCGCCATCGGCGGGGTCTTTTTGTTGATGCTGTTTAGACCGCGCCATTTGCGGCTTAACCGATACCTGGTCGGCGGGGCGGTGGCCTATGCGACCTGCGTCACCTGTTTCGTTTTGGCCAACAAATTGACCACCGCGGCCAACGCTATCTTGTTGCAGTACACGGCACCCGTGCATGTGGCCTTTTTTGGGTACTGGTTTTTGGGTGAGCGGCCGCGCCGGGTGGACTGGCTCGCATTGGTGCTCGTTGTAGCCGGTATGGTTCTCTTTTTCCTGGACGATCTGACCATAGACGGGCTCTGGGGCAATGTGGCCGCTCTGATTTCCGGCCTGGGTTTTGCCTGGATGGCGCTTTTCCTGCGCAAGCAGAAAGATGCCGATCCGGTCCAATCGGTTACTCTGGGCAACCTGTTTGCCGCGATCATCGCATTGCCCTTCATGGTCAGCGCCGGCAATCCTACCCCTCAAGGATGGCTCGGGCTGGTTTTGCTGGGCCTTTTTCAGGTGGGCCTGGCGTACGGATTGTTTGCCCTGGCCATCCGCCATGTCACCGCCTTGGAATCACTGCTCGTTTCTACGATCGAACCGATTCTGAACCCGGTGTGGGTCCTGCTTCTGCTGGGAGAACAACCCGGTCCGCTGGCCATGCTTGGAGGTGGTATCATTATCGCCGCAATTACCCTGCGTGCCGTGGAGCCCTGGCTGCGCAAGCGGGCTAACGCACCTCGAATGCCGCCGTGCTGATCGTGGCCGGCATGGCTTCCCACGGGTTGTTACAGGAGGTGGCGTGAATGACATAAGACCCTGAAGGCAGATCGGGCGGCAGTTGCCAGCGGATGTTCATCATCTGGGCAATGTCGCTGAATCTTGGGCAAGCGGTGGCTGTGTCCACGGCAAATACCGGACGGAAGCTGTTGGGCTCGGCCGGGTTGGATGCGGTCGTTTTTTCCAACACGAACTCGGGCCTCACACCGATCGGAAAGGCGGTCATTCGGGTAAAACGCAGGACAATGGCCTCTCCGGGCCGGTAGACATCGAAATCGGTCACCAGCCGGATCAGTTTGTTTTCGGTCGATATATCGGTACCCACGCCTGAGGAGGTTTGATCCCAGGAGCGTGCCGGCCCCACATCCACATGCACCAGGGTGCCATTATAAAATCCGGCGCCGCCGAAACCTGTCTGGCGCACATAGTCCCAGACCCGCCGGGAAGAAACCCCCGCGATTTTGATGTCGGCCGCCATGCCGTATTGGTGTAGACTGGCGGTGGCCGCCAGGCTGCCGGCCTCGCGCAGTTTGGTGTTGTACTCCGGACTGCGCCAGCCCGACGCAATGGATATGCGGGCGTCCGGTTTGAAATGGTCCTGCAAAAAATCGATGAACTCTATGAGCCGCAGCGAAATTTCGGCCAAGGGATCATCCGGTGGGGCCGCGAAAACCCGCCGGATTTCGGTAAGCGCCGCGGGATCGTAGCTTTCTAGGCCATGGCGGTAGGTTCCTGAAAAAACGGCTCCGTTTTTGGCGCTGACCAGGTGGATGCGGCCATCCCCGCTGTGTGAAAAGCGCCGCAGGTCTCCGGCCGCAGCATCTGTGCTGACACCGGATGCAACCAGCAACAGCACTACCAACAATGGCATTGCACTCTTTTTCATGATGATGGACTTTCCTCTGCGCTGAGCCGGAAATTCTGGGTTTCGCGCAGCATTTTTTTAACCAAACCATACCAGCGACTCAGCCGGCAGAAAAAATGTATGCACGTAAAAGCCTCCAACATAGGGAGGTGAGCCTATCCCATCGACAGAATGCCTCCCTTTACACTTTAAACTTTACACTTAACCCTTCGCCAATAGTCACTTAAGCGAACTGCACAACCAGAAAACGCTTTTCAGCGCCATCTAACCAGTAAGACCCCGCAGAAGATCAGCCCCCCGCCCCAAAAGAGCGCTGGCGTTAGCGGTTCGCCCAGAAAAATGATGCCGCTGATCACGCCGATCAGCGGGATGAAGTAAATCAGCGTATTGATGGCCGTGGGGCCGAGGGCCGACACGGCGCGGTTCCAAAAAGCGTATGCCATGGCCGAGCACACAACGCCCAAGAACAGAACCTGCCCCCAAGCCAGTAAGTTGGGATGGGGCAGGGGGTACACGACCATTTCCACCAAGGCGCCGGGCAACAGGGAGAGTGCACCGGCCAGCATGATCCAGCGTGTGGCTACCAAATAAGGATAACGTCCGCCCACACGCTGTACAAAAAAGGTATAGACAATCCAGCATGCAACGGCACCGAACATCAACAGGTCCCCCGACACCGATGCCCCACCCCCGCCGCGGCCGGTCATCATCAAGCCCACGCCGCTGATTGCCGTCGCTGCGCCGATCCAGATGGCGGGACGCGGCCAATAATGCATGCGCCAGGCCGCCACCAGTTCGGTGCCCAACGGGATCGTGGCAATGATCAGCGAGGCGTGAGATGCGGTCGTCAGTTTGAGGCCGAAATTCTCGAAGGCAAAGTAAAACGTGATGCCCGACAGGGTCATAGCCGCGATCCACTTGCGATCCTCGCGGTGCAGCCGAGCGCTGCCGTTGCGAGTCAACAGCCACAAGAACGCACCGGCCAGAAAAAAACGCAGGGCGGCCAGGGTCATTGGGGGGATTTGTTGAACGACACTGCGTGTGACAGCGAAAGACGTGCCCCAGACCAGGATGCAGAACAGGGCCATAAGCAAGGCGATTCCGGATCCGTGGTGGTTGTCTGATGGAGGGTTGGTTTTCAAAATGTTTCGACTGGTGGAAAGTCACTTTCTACTTGCTGTCGGTTATTTTTTTCATCAGCTCTTCGCGGGTGATGAGGGCCCTTACATCGGGGACGTGTTCACGAATTGCGTCGAGCCCGCCTTCCTGACGGTCCACGAGCACCACTGCGCGCACGACCTGCAAACCTTCTTCGCGGGCGCGTTCTATGGCTTTTATAGTCGATCCGCCGGTGGTGGCCACATCGTCGATGACCACGACACGTGCGCCGTCCGGCAGGTCGCCTTCGATCCAGCGCGCAATTCCATGATCTTTGCGTGTCTTGCGAATCGAAAAGGCCTGGACGGGTTGTCCCTTCAATTCAGAGGCGAAGGCCGTGGCCATGGCGATCGGATCGGCGCCGAACGTAAGCCCGCCCACCCCATCCGGATGCAGGTCGGCAATGGCTTCGAACATCAATTGGCCGACCAGGTACATTCCGCGCGGACTGAGCGTCGTGGGTTTGCAGTTCACGTAATAGTGGCTCATGCGACCCGATACAAGTTTGAATGTAGGTTCGGAGGTGTACTTGAAGGATTTGCGGCAAAGAAGGTCGAGCAGTTCCTGTTTCATGGCGACTCCTGGGAGTGATTCAAGAAGTGCTTGATTATAGAGCACTTATGAGATAATAATGCCTCCACTGATTGGAAGAAGCCGCAGTTTGGGTCTCAGTGGAGGCAAAGCAAGGAAAACCGGGGGACGGCACTCCTTGAGCTCAACGGCGTTCATACCAGTTATCACCCCGCCGGTCAATTGCAAAGCCAAGCCATGCGCTGGCTGACGCGTCTTGACAGGGGGAAGGGGGGGCGTGGCCTGCGGGTTTTCAGCAATTTTCATGTGTGTGGTCTCTTGCGGGATGCATCGTTTCAGCGAGAAGTGTTTCGATGATCTTGGATAGTGTGCCTCCGGGGTGGGTAAATCGATGAACGAAGCCAGTAGTGACGCCATCATTCGAATGTTTCACGTGCATAAGCGCTACGGCGGCAAATCCGCTTTGAAGGATCTGACCCTGGATATCTTCAAAAACGAGTTTGTCTTTGTCACCGGGCGCAGCGGCGCGGGTAAAACCACTTTGTTAAAGCTGCTCTACCTGGGGGAGCCGGTTTCAGAAGGCCAGGTGCTTGTCGATGGCGTGAACCTGTCGCGAATCGACCGCCATCGCATTCCTGACCTGCGGCGCAAATTCGGGATCATTTTCCAGGACTACAAGCTGATTCCGACGAAAACCGTGTATGAAAATGTGGCTCTGGTGCTCGAAGCAGCGGGCCGTAAACCGAATTTGATCCCAAAAAAAGTCCGCAGCGTTCTGCGTACGGTCGGTATGGAAGATCGCATGGGTGCCCTGCCCCAGAGCCTTTCCGGTGGCGAGCAGCAGCGCGTGGCCGTCGCGCGGGCCGCTGTCGGCGATCCCAAAATCATTTTGGCCGACGAACCCACCGGCAGCCTGGACGAAGAATCGGCAGGCGTGATCATGGATTTTCTGGACACCTTTCACACCCGCGGCGCCACCGTGATTATCGCCACACACGATAAGGATCTGCTCGAACGCAGCCGTACCCGGATCGTCAATCTACGTGAGGGCCGCGTTGGGTCCATCGAACCGAATGGATGTGGAAATAGATGAAACGGTTTTACCAACGCGCATTCAAGGATATTCTCGAAAACCAATTTTTGACGATGATCTCCATCATCACGATTGCCCTGTCGATCCTGATCGCCTCTTCGTTCGCGCTTTTCTTTGTCAACGTCGGGGATCTGTTCAGCCATTGGCAAAAGGGCATCCGCATGATGATTTACCTGAAGGCGGACACGAGCGAGGCCGTGCGTCTGGATACCCAGTTGCGTCTGCAAAGCATTGCTGGCGTGCACGATGCGGTCTATATCTCCAAGAACGATGCCATGCAACGTTTAAAAGGGCAGATGCAGCACCACTCGGCGCTGCTTGAAAATCTAAAAGAAAACCCGCTGCCCGAAGCCTTTGAACTCACCTTGCAGCCGCAGACACGTAACAGCGAAGATCTGCGATTTCTCGCTGAGCGCATTCAGAATTTGCCGGCAGTGGCAGAGGTCGAGTACGGCCGGCAGTGGATACAGCGTTTCAGCAGTGTCGTGGATCTGTTCACACTGGCTGGCTATGCCATCGGAGGCCTCTTTTTTATGGCCACGGTATTCATCGTAGCCAATACCATCCGGCTGGTGTTATACTCGCGGCGTGAAGAGATCGAAATAATGCGCCTGGTCGGCGCCACTGATCGTTTCATCAAAATTCCATTCTATCTGGAAGGCATGATCCAGGGGGGCGCGGGCACGCTGGTCGGACTGGGGCTTCTGTATCTTGGGTATTTCTTTCTGACCCGGAATTTCGAATCCGGTATGGCCGGCGGACTACTCACGGTGCGGTTCTTTTCGGCCGGTATCTGCGCGGCCATCATAGGGGGTGGCGCCGTCATCGGATGGTTGGGATGTTGGGTGTCGCTGAAGCAGTTTTTAAAAAGTTAGCAGTGGATTTTCAATACGATATGAAGTATCGATGGATCGTGGGGGTTGTCGGCATCCTGCTGGGTTCGGTCATGGCGAGCGGCCTGTCAAATGCGGCCGAAAAGGCCACTGTGCTGGTTTCTGATTTGAATGTCCGTTCAGGACCGAATCTGGCCCATGATGTGTTGTTCCGGTTACCATCTCAAAGCCAGGTACGTGTTCTGGAACACAGTGCCGGCTGGCTAAAAATCGAGCATGACGGACGCAGCGGTTACATCCTGGATCGCAGGCATCTCGTGCGTGTTGACCCTGGCAAGGCTGAAAATTCGGTCGATGTCACCGCCGCGCTAAAACCTTTGAAGGACTTGCGCCGGGAAGCCGACCAGCTTCAGGAAAAAGTTAAGACAAGGCAGGATCAACTCGCCGCGATTTCACGCAAGGAGCAGTCGGTCCTCGACGGCATCAATGCCGCCGAAAAGGCTCTCGACCATGCCCGTCGGCAGGTCCGCCAAGCCAGGGCGGAAGTGGCGGCCTTGCAGGAAAAGGCCGCGGAGATCGATCGCAGACAAGCATTTCTCCAAGAAGAGATCCGGGATGGCGAGGCATACACGGCCCAACGCCTGGTTGCCCTTTACAAACTTAACTGGGTGGGGCGGGTACATCTGCTGGCCACCGCCCACTCATTCTACGATTTTATCGATCGCAGAGCGGCCCTGGAGCGAATTTTGAACCAGGACGAAGCGCTACTTGAAAAAATGCGTGATGATCAGGCTGAATTAGCCGCGTTGATCGCGCAACTCAATACGAGCAGAGCTGAAAAGCACGCTTCCGAGCTTGCACTGCAGCAGCGCATGGATGCGCTGCATTCCGAGCAGGCGAAGCGAACGGCCATGCTGGCCAAGCTTCGCAGTGAAAAAAGCATGGGAAACGCAGCCCTGCATTCACTCAGGCAAGCGGCCGGACAACTGGATGCGACAATTGCCGCCATCGAATCCGCGCCTCCGCCAAAGCCCAAGACCGCTGCCGCCAGGGTGTCTGAAAAGAAGCCGCCTCTCGAAAATGGCACAGTTTTTTCGGGGCTGCCGGTCAAAGGCAAGATCATTTCTTTTTTCGGGCCTTACCGGGATGAAAAAACCAATTTGGTCAATTTTCAGAGCGGCATCAACATTCAGGCCGAGCGGGGGGAACCGATCCGCGCCGTTGCCGGTGGCCAGGCGGTGTATGCCACCTGGTTCAAAGGGTATGGCAATATGATGATTATCGATCATGGCAATCACTTTTACACGGTCTATGCCCATCTGGAAGAGGTTTTCAAAGTCAAGGGCGATCGTGTGGAAAAAGATGAAGTGATTGCAACTGTCGGCGACTCCGGATCCCTGTTGGGGCCGGCGTTGCATTTTGAAGTGCGGCATCGCGGCGAACCCGTGGATCCGCTCAAATGGATTAGCAAAGGATAGGAGTCTTTTCATGTTTCATTCGCGAAATGCTTCCCGCTGGGTCATGGTCGGTATCGTCGCTCTGGCTATCGCGTTGTTCGTACCCGGTGCATACCGAAATCTTTCGGCCGATAAAGAGGAAGCTTATCAAAGTCTTAAAATCTTTTCCGACGTGCTCGATATGGTCGAAAAGGATTACGTTGATCAGGTGGAATCCAAAAAACTCATTGAAAATGCCATCCAGGGCATGGTGAGCGGTCTTGATCCGCATTCATCACTGCTCACGCCCGAGGCATTCAAGGAGTTGCAGATAGACACCCAGGGTGAGTTTACCGGTATCGGTATCCACGTCACCATGCGCGACAATCTGGTGACGGTGATTTCGCCTATCGAGGGCACCCCGGCTTACAATGCCGGCATCAAGGCCGGGGATAAAATCATCAAGGTGAACAACACGCCCACCGACAATCTCACCGAAGCGGTCAAACGCATGCGCGGGCCTAAAGGCACCGAGGTCACGATCACCATATTGAGAGAAGGTGAGCCGAAACCGCTCGAATTCAAAATGGTGCGTGACCTCATTCCGATTCACAGCGTCAAGTCGACCATCCTGCAACCCGGGTACGGGTATGTCTGGGTGACGCATTTCCGGGAAAATACAACTGAAGATGTAGTCGCCGCGCTCGAAAAAATGGAAAAGGCCGATCCGCCGTTGCGCGGTCTGGTTTTGGATCTCAGGGACAATCCGGGCGGCGTTCTCGACCAGGCTATCCGCATCTCGGACCTATTCATCGATGATGGCGTGATCATGACCAGCAAGGGCCGTCTGCCCCACCACACAAGGGTTTACAAGGCCACCAAGAACGGCCCTCCGCGTACCTACCCGATGGTGGTGCTGATCAATGGCGGCAGTGCCAGCGCTTCGGAGATCGTGGCCGGCGCCCTGCAGGACGACAAACGGGCCCTGATCCTCGGTTCGACGTCTTTCGGTAAGGGATCGGTGCAGGCCATCGAGAATCTCAGGGACGGCTATGCTTTGAAGCTGACGATCGCCCGTTACTACACCCCCAGCGGTCGTTCCATTCAGGCCAAAGGCGTGGAGCCGGATATTGCCGTGACGCATCAAATCCTGCCCGACGAAGTGGCTGAGCTCGACAAGAACAGTTTCTTCAAGGAGAAAGATCTGGCCAATCACCTGAATGCCGAACCGGGCACCAATGAACCCGCTACCAAACAGAAGGCTCCCGAAACCAAGCAGCCCGACAGCGATACCGCCGAGACGATTAAATCGCGCCTGAGCCCATTGACTCCGGATCAATTGCTCAAGGACAGCCAGGTAAGACGCGCGGTGGACATCCTGATGGGATACGATATGTTCAAGAAGCTCGGTAATGGCTAAAAAGCGCGCCTCCACCAAATCAGGCACCAAATCAGGCACCAAGCCAAGCACCAAGCCAAGCACCAAGCCAAGCAGGAAACGCGCATCCAGGAAGCCGGATGCGACCCTGCAGCTTCTGAAAATCTTCAGCGGCCTGGCCATGTTGGTATTGCTGGTGGTGGGGGCGGGCATCATGGCCAAGGTGTGGATCGATAAACCGGCCGAACAGGCCAAGGTGGCTGTGCGGCCGGACGACCGGCCCGGCCGTCGACCGGCGGGGCCCACGCGGAAACCGCCGGCCGCAAGGCCCCAAAAACACGCCCCGCAGACACCGGACCGACCGGCTGTGTCGATGCCGGAAAAGCCGGTGAAGGCGGCCGTTCCTGAACGGCCGGTGTACGAGGTGTACCCTCAAACGCCCCCGGCGAAATCAATGCAGCCCCTGGCGCCGCTTCCTGGCGCCCGCACACCGATTGTGGCGATCATTTTCGATGACATCGGCTACGATCGTCACATCGCGCGACGCCTGATGGCCATGGATGTTCCCCTCACTTTCTCCATGTTGCCACAGGCACCCTTCAACCGGGAAATTCTTTACGAGGCCAGCACCAAAGGCCTTGAGATCATGCTTCATCTGCCCATGGAACCCAATGAATACCCTGATGTCAAGCCCGGCCCTGCAGCGTTGCTGAGCCGCATGTCCCCGGATGAACTGATCGCGCAATTGAACGAGAACCTGGATGCCTTCAGCGGCATCAAAGGCGTGAACAATCACATGGGGTCGCGGATCTCCGAATCTTCCGATCAAATGCGTCAGATCTTTTCAATTCTCAAAAAACGTGGATTATATTATATCGATAGCCGCACAACGGCCCAAACTGCGGCGCCGGCCTCGGCGCGACTGCTGCAGATCCCCTTTGCCGAACGCGATATCTTTATCGACCATTTCGACGATACGGCTTTCATTCGGTCGCAGTTGAGCAAGCTGGTCAAGCGCGCCCAGCAGCAGGGATACGCCGTGGGCATCGCCCACCCCCATGAAAACACCTATCAAGTACTCAACGCGTTTCTGCCCCAGCTCAAGGAGCAAGTAACCCTGGTGCCGGCCTCCATGGTTGTGCAGCAGGTCATGGTCGCCCAAGCGGGGGGGCACTGATTCGTTTATTCGATGTGTCGATAGCCCGTTAATATAGTTATGCAGTTCGCTCAAGTGACGATTGGCGAAGTGTTAAGTGTAAAGTTTAAAGTGTAAAGGGAGGCATTCTGTCGATTTGATATGCTCACCTCACTACGTGCTGATCCCGAAAGTTGAGTTGACCTTCTTATGGCACCCCAGTCGTTCTGGAGCGAACGGCATAGCCATATTTTGTTAATCGTTGATTTGTGTTGATTTGTTTACGTACGTCTCGTTCCCACACTCCGCTGGGGATGGAATGCTTTTTTCTCATCCTTTATATTAGCGCGTTTCTTTGCCGGATAGCTGTGTTTGCAGGCCGGCGCTTATTGACAAATGCGAAAAATGGGTCATTATTTGGCCGAATTTATACCCAAAAACGTAGATACGAGGAGCCCTATGGAAGCGAACAAACAAACCCATGCCTTCAAGACTGAAGTGCGCCAACTACTGAACCTCATCGTCAATTCACTCTATTCCAATCAGGAGATTTTCCTGCGCGAATTGATCTCCAACGCCTCGGACGCCATCGACAAGCTGCGCTTCAAATCCCAAACCGAACCGGAGATCTTGGGCGATGACGGTGAATTCAAAATCAAGATCCGGCCCGATGGGATCGCCCAGACATTGGAGATCAGCGATAACGGGATCGGCATGAGCTACGATGACGTGATGGAGAATATTGGTACGATCGCCAAAAGCGGGACGGCTGGTTTTATGGAAATGCTCAAGCAGGCCCAGGCGACCGATTCGCTGACGCCCGAGCTGATCGGCCAATTCGGCGTTGGTTTCTACAGCGCCTTTATGGTCGCCGAAAAAATCGTTTTAACCACGCGCGCAGCCGGCGTACCCAAAGAGCAGGCGGTGCGCTGGGAATCAAGCGGAGATGGCACCTTCAGCATCGAACAGACCGAAAAAGCGCAGCGCGGCACGACGATTACGCTGCACCTGAAAAAACGTGAAAAGGAGGATCCCGATTACACCGATCAGTGGCAAATCCGCCGGATTGTCAAACAACACTCCGATTACGTGGCCTACCCGATCGTGATGGATGTGGAAAAAGAGGTTCCCATCCCGGACAATGAGATTCTCAAGGACAAAGATGGCAAACCATTGGGCGAGACCAAGCGGCGCGTGATCGAGGAAGAGACGCTCAATTCGCGTAAAGCGATCTGGACCCAGCCCAAGGAAGAGGTGACCGAAAAGGAGCACGAGGAGTTCTACAAACACCTGGCCCATGACTGGAATCCGCCTTTAACGCGGCTGCACTTCAAACTCGAGGGCACCACTGAATACCACGCGTTGCTGTACATACCTTCCAAGGCGCCCTTCGATCTTTTTCAGCCCGACCGCAAGCATGGCATACAACTGTACTGCAAACGGGTTTTTATCATGGATGACTGCAAGGAGCTTATCCCGGAATACCTGCGTTTCGTCAAAGGCGTGGTGGATGCGCCCGACTTGAATTTGAATGTCAGCCGTGAAATCCTGCAGCAGGACCGCCTGGTCATGAATATCCGCAACAATTTGATTAAAAAGGTACTGGACCTGTTGAAGGATATGCCAGCCGAGCAATATGAAACCTTCTACAACCAATTCGGGCCGGTTCTCAAGGAAGGCATTCACACCGATGCCAGCAAGCGCGACAAGATCGCTTCGCTGGTGCGCTACAAAACCACCCGCTCCGAGGATAAATGGATTTCACTGGACGAGTATATCCAGAGAATGCAGCCGGACCAGAAAGAAATCTATTACATCACCGGCGACAATTTAACTACCTTGATCAACAGCCCTTTGCTGGAAAAACTCAAAGACAAACAGTACGAAGTCCTTTTGATGGCTGATCCGGTCGATGAGTGGGTCGTGCAATCGCTGACCGAATACGATGGCAAATCGCTGAAAAGCGCCGAAAAGGGCGACTTGGAACTCGACAAGACCGACGAGGCCGGCAAAGAGGAATTCAACGCCTTGTTCGGATTCGTGAAAAGCCAGTTGGACAGCAAGATCAAAGAGGTCAAAGCATCGGCACGGCTCAAGGAGTCGGTGGCCTGTCTGACCGGCGAAGATTACGACATGAGCGCTTATATGGAAAAACTGCTCAAGGCGGCCGGTCAGAAGCAACCCGAGGTCAAGCGGGTATTGGAGTTGAACATGGCCCACCCGGTCATGAACAAAATCAAAACCCTTTATGAAAACGATCGCGACAATGTCGCCTTGAAAGATTACTGCCAACTCCTCTACGATCTGGCGGTGATTGCCGAAGGCGGCAAGTTGGAAAATCCTGCCCGTTTCTCCCGACTGGTCGGAGAGGTGATGACGCAGGCCATCGCTTAGACGCATCCTTTTTACTTCTGCTAAACACAATGGCGGTATCGCTTTTTGAAGCGATACCGCCATTGTATGTCAGCGCGCAACGCGCATGTGAGATCTCCATACCGCCTCTTTGCCGGTATGCGCCCAGACCGAAATTGGCCGGCCGACTGGACATAAACAATTGACAAAGCGCCACGGCCTTACTAAAACTGTCATCCAAAGAGGCATGCCACCAGGTCCGAACGAGCACCTTCCAGAAAGCATTCCGTCCGCTTGCATCCAAGCGGAGAATATCTTTCCGGGGAAAGCAATCCCAGCGAAACAAGCAGCTGGTCCGGATGATTCGCGGCCTGCACACACACCTGCATTTCCAAAACGACAACGCTTATAACCGGATCATGGTATTATGTCGCTTTTTTTCCAACCGTACGCGCTTTTGCTTCTTTCGGCCGTGATTATTTCCGCCGTGCTCGCCGTCATGGTACTCAAGTATCGGCCCACGCTCGGCACGCATTCGTTCGCAGTGTTGATGGGTGCGGTATCCATGTGGTCTTTTTTATCGATCTTCGAAGTGATCTCACGCGACCTGCCGATTAAAGTGTTCAGCGGCAACTTGAAATATCTGTTTATTGTCACCGTGCCGGTGGCTTGGTTCACCTTTGGGCTGTATTACTCCAATCGCGTGCGCGAGCTGCGTGCGGCGCACCTGGCCCTGTTGACAACCGTTCCCATACTGACACTGCTGGTGACCGCAACCAACAGCTACCATCATCTGATGTTCGAGACTGTCGAATGGCGTCAGGTCGATCGCGTGGTTCTGGCGCTGCGGCACTTCGGGCCCTGGTTCTGGATTCACACGACCTATTCGTATGCCTTGATGTTTCTGGGTTTCCTTTTTCTGGCGCGGTCCGCCATCGATTCGCAGCGCATTTACCGCCGCCAGGCGATATCCCTGGGCATTGCAGCTTTGACGCCCTGGCTGTGCAATGTACTCTTTCTTACGGGGGCCCAACCCCTGCCCTACCTGGATTTGACGCCCTTCGCCTTTGCGCTCAGCGGGGTGGCCGTCATGTGGGGAATTGTCCGCTACCGATTGCTGGACATCGTGCCCATCGCACATGACATTGTTATTCAGAACATGGGGGACGGGGTCCTTGTTATGGACACCCATCAACGCATTCTGGATCTCAATGCCGCGGCGGCCGCTTTGACCGGGCTACCACAGCCAACGCTGATCGGGCGCTGCCCGGAGCAAGTCATCGCCTGGTGGCCGAAGGGTTTCATGGACTTGGGCCAGCCGACCGTTGTCGAGATTGAATCCTACGGGCGAGCGCTTCAGCTTCACATGAGCGCCTCGGTTCTGAGTAACAAGGAAAAGCCGATCGGACACCTGGTGATTCTGCGCGACATCACCGAGACCAAAATGGCGCAGGAGGCGTTGCGGCGCAGTGAGGAGCTTTTCAAGGCGCTCAGCGAAAATGCACCGGTCATCATTCTTGACCTCAATGAAACCGGCGTGATCACGTATGTTAATCCTGCCTGGGAAAGTATATTAGGCTACCCGCGTGCTGAAGCGATCGGCCATGACTTTTCCGAATTCGTGGTGCAAGATCATGTCCGGATCTACCGCGAGCAGTTCAAGCGCCTGATCAACGGCCATGAACGGGTCACCGGGGGTGAAATTCAAATCCAACACAAAAACGAAGACAGCCGGATCTTCAAGTTCTCGGCCGCGGTCAATATGGACGGCGCGCGCCACATTACCGGCATCATCTGCCTGGCCATGGACATGACTGAAGAAAAACGTTTGCAGGCGCAACTGATCCAGTCCCAGAAAATGGAGGCGATCGGCACGCTGGCCGGCGGGATTGCGCATGACTTCAACAATTTGCTGATGGGCATCCAAGCCAATATCTCATTGCTGCGACTTGAAAATGAAGAGGTTGCCGCGTTGCAGGATAAGCTCAAGCGCATCGAAGATCAAATCCAAAGCGGCGCTTCATTGACGCGTCAGTTGCTCGGATATGCGCGCAAAGGCAAATATGTCGTGGCCGCCATCGATATCCACCGGGTGATCGAAGAGACGCTGCAAGTCGTGCAGCGGACCCATAAAAAAATTGTGGTCGATTACCGTTTGGGAGACGGATCCGCCGTGATCGAGGCTGATCAGGGTCAAATGGAACTGGTGTTTCTCAACCTTTTCGTCAATGCAGCGGATGCGATGCCCGCCGGCGGGCAGTTGACGGTCGCTTCAAAGATGGTGGCGCATTGCAACGCAACGATTGACTGGCCAGAAATCAAGCCGGGTCTTTATTGGGAGATCGAGATTGTGGATACGGGCGTGGGGATGGATCCCAGTACATTGAACCGGATTTTCGAGCCCTTTTTCACGACCAAAGAGATCGGACGCGGCACGGGTCTGGGATTGGCCTCGGTCTATGGCGTGGTCAAGAACCACCAGGGACATATCCGAGTGGCCTCCCAATTCGGAAAAGGAACCACTTTCCGTTTATTGTTTCCGGCCGCCACACACGGCACCGAGCAGGCTAGCGCGTCTGCGCCTGCTGCTCTGGCGGGATTTCGTGCCGGAAACATTCTTTTGGTGGACGATGAACAGCCCATACTGAACTATGTCATGGAAATGGTTCAGAGTCTGGGATTTACTGTTTTGCCGGCCTGTAGCGGAAAGGATGCGCTTCGGCTATTCTCGCAAAAACATGACGTTATCGATGTGGTAATCTTGGATCTTTTTCTGCCTGGAATGGACGGCATCGAGATATTCCGTCATCTCAGGATGATCGATCCGCTGGTCAAGGTGATCCTTGCCAGCGGCTACGGTATGGACCATCATGCGGAAAAGGTATTGGCCATGGGCGGGTGGCTGTTGCCCAAACCCTTCACCCGCGAGGAATTGTCCGAGGCAATTGAACACATGCAAAACGGCGCTGAAACTTCGCTGGGGCCGGATGTCCGACCCGATGCAGTGTCCTAGCCGTTGTTATTTTCAAGAAAAACTTCCCTGTCCGCTTCTCTCAAATTGTTTGAGTTTGTTGTGCAATGTCTTGCGGGTGATGCCCAGTCGCCGCGCCGCTTCGGTTTTGTTCCCGCCGACCGCTTCCAGCGTAGCCAGGATGACCTCCTTTTCCACCTCTTCCAGGGAACGATGACCATCCAGCGTCAAGCCGGAACCGGCTTCCCGGGGAAGCGGTGCGCCCGGCGAATAGTTCTGGACGACCGCCAGCGGCAGATGCTTGTCGGAGACATGCTCGCCGGTCATCAGAATGACCGCCCGTTCGACCGCGTTTTCCAACTCGCGCACGTTGCCCGGCCAACTGTGCTTGACCAGCATGTCCATGGCCAGCGGTGAAAAGCCTTTGACCGCCTTGCGGTTGCGCTCGGCGAACAGGTGCATGAAATGATGCGCCAGCAAAGGAATATCATCCAGCCGTTCGCGCAAGGGCGGCACTTCCAGGGTGACGCCATTGAGCCGGTAGAAAAGATCTTCGCGGAAGCGGCCGTCCTTGACGTCCTGCGCCAAATCGCGGTGGGTGGCGGCAATGATACGCACATCCACATGCAGAATCTCTTCGCCGCCCACCCTTTGAATTTCGCGTTCTTGGATCGTCCGCAACAGTTTGGCCTGCATGGCGGGAGAGGTTTCTCCAATTTCATCCAGGAACAGGGTGCCCCCGTGGGCCTGCTGAAAGCGGCCGTCGCGCTTGCGTTCCGCACCGGTGAAAGCGCCTTTCTCATGCCCGAACAACTCCGATTCCAGCAGGGTTTCAGTAATGGCGGCGCAATTGACCACCACCAGCGGGTTGTCCCGGCGCGGACTGTTTAAATGGATCGAGCGGGCGATCAGCTCTTTACCGGTTCCGCTCTCGCCAGTGATCAGGATGGTCGCTTCCGAGGGCGCGATCATGGCCAACATTTCCATCATGGCACGTATGGCCTGGCTTTTCCCGATGATGCGGTCTGCGTGAAAAACGGATGTTAACCGCGCCTTGAGTTGCCGATTTTCGATTTTCAAACCGGCATGCTCGCGGGCTCTTTCAACGCTGAGCTTGAGGGCGTCGAAATCCAAAGGTTTGATCAGGTAGTCGTAGGCCCCGGCCTTAAGCGCCTCGATGGCCGAAGAAACCGACGAATAGGCGGTCATGATGATGATCGGTATGGACGGGTTGTAGGCCTTGATCTGCTTGAGGGCGTCAATGCCGCTGAGCGCGGCCATGCGCACGTCCATCAGGATAAGGTCCACTGGGCCGGCTTGCACCCGCGCAACCGCAGCGCTGCCGTCGTCGAGGGTTTCCACGGTATAATCCCAGGACTCGAAAAGGGTTTGCAACATGGTCAGATGACCAGGGTCGTCATCTACCACCAGGATGCTGGATGGAGTCATGCGCGTCTCCTGTCGTATCGGGCTGGCAGGCGAGGGTCAGCCCAAAGCGGGTGCCCTTGCCCGGCGTGCTTTCCACCTGGATATGACCGCCGTGGGCTTCGATGATCTTGTGCACGATGGCCAGTCCCAGGCCGGTGCCTTTGGCTTTGGTGGTGAAATACGGATCGAAAATACGGTCAACGTCTTCAGCGGCAATGCCGCTGCCCGTGTCGACAACCTGGATGCGCAGGTGTTCGTCGTCGATCGCCTCGCTGGCGACGGTCAGGCTGCCGCCGGTTTCCATGGCCTGCAGTGCATTCAGATAGAGATTGAGCAGGCATTGGGACAAGCGATCCGGATCGACGCGTGCAAGGCACAGGCCGGCCTGAAAATGTTGATGCAGCGTGATCTGTTTGGCGGCGGCGTCCTGCGCGATCAATTGCATCGAGTGGCGCAGCAATTCATTGATGTTGGTCGGTCTCCGTTTGATATCGGTCGGCCGGGCAAATTCGAGCAACTCGCTGATCACGCGGTTGAGGCGATCCGTTTCCTGGGTCATGACCAGCGCCAATTTGCGTTCCTGGCTGCCATCGCTGAATTTGCCGGCAAAGTAGGTGGCCAACCCTTTGATCGAACTCAAAGGATTGCGAATCTCGTGGGCTACGCCCGCCGCCAGGCCGCCCAGAGCCGCCAGTTTCTCCTGGCGCCGAATTTCGGCTTGCAAGCGGCGCAGTTCGCCAAGATCTCTTAAAATCAGGACATTGCCAACGAATTGACCCTCTTCGTTAACGATACGGGTGGCACTGAGGCTAATCGGAACGATCTTGTCACGGGCGAACACACAGGCCATCTCCTGTTCCCGAATCGTGTGCCCCTGATCGAGGACCTTTTGCATCCCGCACAGGCGCTCTGGTAAAATGTGATCAGGATTGCGTCCCAAGGCGGCCTGCCGCTGGACGCCGGTAATCGCTTCGGCGGCCGAATTGAAAACGGCGATGCGGCCATCCCGGCCGGTGGCGATCAGGCCGACCGGCAGATGGGTCACCATCTGGTCGGCAAAGGCGCTGGTGTCCTGCAGTGACCGACGGGCCGCGCGATAGCTGTTCATCCAGAAGAGGCTGACGAATCCAGCAAATCCCATCAACAGCAACACAGCCGACATGACGATCGTATTGCGCACATAGCCGGCGATCATCTTTTCAAAAGGCGCCACATCCATTCCGACCACGATCGTACGCGGTGCTTCCTGCCGCTCGGCTGGCCCTTCAAGGCGTTCGGAATTTGGGCCGTGCCGCCACATGCCGGCGCCTGCGGACGGTTGGCGTGAACGCCAACTGGGGCTTGTTGGACGAAAGGTGCGCTGGATTTCGTAGGCCCGATGCCCATCGGCCGATGTGATCACGGTATGGTTCTCTTCCACCCCTTGGGGCAAGACCGGTGAAGGGCGATCAGAATGCAAAGGCTGCCCGACGCGACGCGCATCACTGTGGGCCAGGGCAATACCGTCCTCAGACAGCACGGCCATATAGAGAATCTCGGGCATGCGCGCTGTTTCCTCCAGCAGGCGCTGCAGTTGGGCGCCGCCCCATCTCATCCCCATCATGCCGCTGCGTGCGCCGGCTTCCACTGCGCGGGTTAATGCCACGCCCTTGGCCTGCAGTACTTCATTCATGTGCCGTCGGTCGCGCTGTATGTTCTGAAACGCCAGAACCAGCACCGTGATCAGAAGAATGACCGTTGCTCCGATAATGATCCAGGGCGAAGTGCGCATGCCGGCGTCGGATTTGAATGGATGCGGTCTCATGGGCAAAATAGGTCCTATGGGTAAAAAGTAAACACTGTCTCTCATGGTGTAGGCTAAACCGGGTAAAAAATATACCCTTTCAGACCCGTATGTAAATGTGATCAATTATCATGCCAAGGCTGCCATTGAAATAATTTTGGTTATGCACGCCGCTCAACTGATTATGGGCGAAGTTTTAAGTGTAAAGTTTAAAGTGTAAAGGGAGGCATTCTGTCGATTTGACATGCTCACCTCCCGAATACACGTCGCCAACAGTCACCGCGAATTGGATGACTACAAATAATTTTTCCGTTTAGCCATGGGCGGGGTGAAAGCGATAGGTGCCCCGCGCAATGGCAGCCGGCAGATGCGTGATGGGTTGGTGTGAATGAATCTCTCTGTGTCTCAACGGGTCCATGGATAAGTCGTCCACGGAACTTTGTGCGCTCGGCACACAGACGAGCGGCCTTTAATTTCTTGCGAGAATGGCCTTGGCGGGAATCAATCCTGTGGCGCTGGCCGAGACGATATTGCCGGCCACGCCTGGGCCGTCGCCAGCCACGAAAAGACCCTTGATGATCGTTTCCAGGTGCTGATCGCTTTCCACCTGGGTGGCGAAAAATTTTATTTCAGGAGCGTACAGCAGGGTTTCATCGTTGGAGACACCGCGCACCACGCGGTTGAGCTGTTCCAGGCCTTCGATCAGGTTGGTCAAAATGCGCTCGGGAAGCGCCATGGCGATATCGCCGCAGACCACATTGGTCAGTGTCGGTCGGAGAAAACCTTTGTGAATGCGCGGCCATGTGCTGCGCCGACCGCGCTTGAGGTCGCCGAAGCGCTGTAAAATGGGGCGTCCGCCGCCGATGAGACTGGCCAATTGGCCAATGGCTTCCCCATAAGCCTGATTGTCGGTCACCGGTTCGGTAAGGACCACCTTGGACAGGAATGCGAAATTGGTGTTGTCCGATTTCTTGTCGTGATAGGCATGGCCGTTAACACACACGAAGCGACTGTAATTCTCCATGGTGACGTACCCGCCCTGGTTGGTGCAGAAAGTGCGTGTCTGATCGTCATATTTACCGGTTTGAACGAAAAAGGTGGGATCGTAGATGATCGCGCATAAATCCTGCATGATGTCGTTGTGCACCTCGACCCGCACACCGACTTCGATACCCCGTTGGCGCAGCCCAAGGTTGAATTGCCCGGCCAGTCGTCCCATCCAATCGGCTCCGGCCCGGCCCGGTGCAAGGATCACATTGCGCGCCCGGTAGGTGTTGCGCTGGGTGGTCACGCCGGCCACAGCCCCCTTGTCGATCAGCAGTTCGCGGACCTCTTCGCAGGTCTGGATGACAACCCCGTGGGTGCGCAGATGGTCGACCATGACGGCGATGTGCCCGGGCAGCCGGTCGCTGCCCAGATGCTTTTGTTTGATGAGCATCAGGTCAATGCCGTAACGCTTGGCGCTTTTGCGGATCGTCCGGGCGGCTTGGATATCGGTGGGAAATACCGTACCGTTCATGCCGAAACGATTGAAGATCGCCTCGGTCTCATCAATCAATGCCTGGGCCGCATCCGGCGGTAAAAATTGGGTCAGGTCGGTTTTGCCGAGCTTGTAAGTATAATTGAGCTTTCCGTCTGAAAAAAGGCCGGCGCCGCCCAGACCGCATAAAATGTTGCACGGTTTGCAGCGCTGGCACTGGGTGACCGCATTCATGGGGCAGGCGCGGCGTTCCGGCGGCTTGCCTTTGTCCAGCAGCAATATTTTCAAACCCGAATGCTCGGATAAATAATAACTGGCAAACAGGCCGGCAGGACCGCCGCCGACGATGATGACGTCGTAAGTGGCGCTCTCGGGGGAATTCGGGCTGGTTGACAATAGAACACCATTCTTTCACCGCACGCGGACAGCGCCGCGGTGCGCGTTACATCTGTGCAGCATCTTATAAGGATGGCGCACCGATATCAAGAGTTACCGCAGCGTCCTTGGTGGCATCCTCCAAACCGGCTGGCCCCGGACATTTCGCAGCCGGCGCATTTTACCTTTTGACTAACCGGTCTGAGCCCCATATAGTATGTTTATCCCGAGTTCGCGACGGGGGAGTCAATGCCTGGCAGCCTCTCCGCTTTCCGACCTAACGCTTCTCCTCTTTGCGCTCCTGAATCCCACTCCCCTGTCAGTCCGCTATAACCCACACAGACCGCAGGAGGTGCGTATGGCAGTCAAAGCCCTGATCAAAAGAATCATTCCTGAAAGCAAGGCCCGAGAGATGATCCCGCTGTTCCGCCAAATGCGTACCCTGGCCATGAACCAAGAGGGCTACATCTCCGGTGAAACCCTGCGTAACCTGAATAATCCCGAAGAGTTCCTGGTGATCAGCAGCTGGCAGAGCTCCGGCGACTGGGAGCGATGGTTGACGAGCCCGGAACGTCAGAAAATTCAGGAGCGCATCGACGAACTGTTAGGTGGTCAGACCCGTTATGACATCTATCATTACGGTTTCAGCGAATAGGGTGCCAGGGCCCGCCCGTTCCTCGTTGACAGGCCAACGGACTATGGTTTGAAGGTCTCCAGAATCCGACCGGTGGCCGTCTCCAGATCGTACCAAGATACCCGCAGGGCGACGCGGGCGAGGGCCAGTTGCGCCTGCGATACAGTCAAATCGCGCTGCGCCTCGTTGAGCCGCACCAGCGAGCCGACCCCGGCTTTGTACTCTTTTTCCACCAGGTCGCGTTGCTGTTGCAGCAGTTCGGTATTCGTCTCCTGAAGCCTCAATTGCTGCTGCGCGGCTGTGATCTGGGTGGTCACGCGCTGCACTTCGGCGGCCACGTTGATGAAGGCATCATCCCGGATGTATTCGGTTTCGAGCAGGCGCGCCTTGGCTTCGCCATGCCGGGCGCGTGTCAAACCGCCCGAAAAAAGATTCCAGGTCAGGCCCACGCCGATGCTGTTTCCAAAATCGTCCTGCCCAAAACCGATGTCCTCGGGCCGTTCGCCCTCATAGCTGCCGGACAGCGCAATCGTTGGATAGTAGCCTGCGCGGGCTCTGCTCACACCTGCCTCAGCCTGCTGTACGCGCCATTCGCTCTGCCGCAGGTCCGGACGCAAGGTCGCGGCTGTTTGGATCAGATCGGGAGCTTGTGGCGTGGTCAGTTCCCGAGCCGTGGTGGGCGATAGATCCGCCAATCCCATCTGCTCGGGAAAGCGGCCCTGGGGAACGCCCATCAAAGCGGCCAGGCTGATCAGATTCGTCTGAAAAACGCGCTCCTCTTGAATCAACCGGCTCTGAGCGCTGTTGACGCGTATCTGGAAATTGAGCACGTCGCTCAATGCGCCGGTACCCACCTCGTATCGCAAGCGGGCCTCCTCCAGCAAACGCTGATTGAAGGCCGCGTCGGCCCTGGCAATCGCGATATTCTCATCAGCCAACTGGGCCTGCAAAAATGCGATGGTCACGGCGGACAGCAGCAACCGTTGGGCATCAAAGCGCGCCGCGGCCGTCGCCCGTTCACCGTAGCGCGCCGCCGCCAGGCTGAACTTGCGCGCAAACCCGTCAAAAATGAGCCAACTGGCGTTCAGTCCGGCCCGATAATAATTCTCCGGATTGTCGATGCTCTGGCCTAAAGGCTGGAGAAAAGCGTTCTGGGACTGGAAATCCCTTTCGGCCAAATCCACCCGCGCCGCGCTGGCCGTGGCATCCAACTGGGGCCAATAGGCCGATTGGGCCTGCCGGACAATTTCGCCGGCCTGCATTACCCTGGCCTGCGCCGCCGCCAGCGAAGGATTGCCGGCCAAGGCAACCCGGGCGGCGGTATTCAGATCGAGCACCGTGATGTGGTTCAGCGTTTCAAGGGCGGCATCCGGTTCCGCCGCATCGGCAAGCATCGGGAAAGCCGCCACCCACACCCACAGAACCGCCCATCGCCACCCGCCAAGAACATGGCACCATCCTGGTCGCATAACTATCTCCTTACCGTTTTAAGGGTTTCAGACGTTATTCAGTATTTTTACTTTTTGATCAAGAGGTGACTGCGGAAAAGGACTGTCGCTTCAGGCAAATCGTGATTATTGATATACTGGATTAATAAATAGTTGTATCTGGTTATGCACTCCGCTCAAATGATTATGGGCGAAGTGTTAAGTGTAAAGTTTAAAGTGTAAAGGGAGGCATTCTGTCGATTTGACATGCCCATGTTGCACTTTTTGCGTAGTTTTTGTTAAAGGTTCTAAAAATGACAACTAATGATACCCCATACCTGTGTCTTACTGGAGTGAAGTGCATAACCAGTTAGTTGTGAATTCGGTAAAGCCGACCGCATGGGAGCCCCAATATGCCTGGCGGAAATAAATAATGGCTCGTGCCACACGCCGCGGAGAACGCAAATGATTCTTTATGATCCCACCCTGACTGTCAGCATGATGCCGTACGGCATTCTGATTCCGGTGCGTGACAGCCGCGCCACTCGGACCTTTGCGGCCTTATCAGAAGACAAAGACCTCGCGCCGGCCAGCGATCGCTGGCACTGCAATAAGGTCACTGAGATATTGACCCCGCAGGATCTGCTGCGGGTGCATGCGCCGGGTTATGTCGAGCGACTTTATGGCCCCGGTCTTGAAAAAGAGATCCTCACCACCTATGAACTGATCGCGGCCGACGGCAGCTATCACCGTTATGCGCCCGAACAGGCCGAGCGTCCGCTGGCCGAGCTTTTTCAACGCATTCTGGACAAAGCCGCCGGTACGTTGCAGTGTGCGCGGCTGGCGCAGGCCGAGGGTTTTTGCTTTTATTTTTCAGGGGGCATGCACCATGGCCACTACGATCACGGCAGCGGTTTCTGCATGATCAACGATCTTGTGATCGCAGTGCGCAGACTGCAAGCTGAAGGGCTGGTCAAGCAAGCCTGGGTAGTGGACGTGGATGCCCACAAAGGCGACGGCACCGCGGCGCTGACCGCCGGCGATGACAGTATCAGGACACTCAGCATCCACATGGCCGACGGCTGGCCGCTGGATGGCCCGGCCATTTTGGAGAACGGCGCGCCCAACCCTGCCTTTATACCCAGCGACATCGATATCGGCATTTCCGCCGGAGAAGAGCAACTCTATCTGCCGCGCTTGCGCGCGGGGTTAGATGAACTCGCGACTTTGGGCAGCCCGGATCTGGCCGTCGTGGTGAGCGGCGCCGATCCTTACGTGGGCGATGAATTGCCATCCACCGCAGGGCTGCGGCTCTCTCTGGAGCAGATGATGGCCCGTGACCAACTCGTCTATCGTTTTCTGCGTACCCGCAAAATTCCGGCAACCTATGTCATGGCCGGCGGCTATGGTGAAGAGGTCTGGCGGGTGTATGCCCAATTTCTGGAATGGGCCTTGAAAAATACCGAAAAACCGGGTGGGCCGGATTAATCTAATCCTGATCGATATCAAAGCTCCACACACTTCCTTCCTATCTTTAAGCCTGTTGGACAGCTTTTGAAAAGCGCTGCCTCGCGGGCCATACCCCGTCAGAGGCATTAAAAGTTTTAATAGTTCCCATGCCTTTTTATGACAAAAATACGGTTTCCATTGGCAGGTAATATTTAGCCATTTTATAAGAATTCGAATTTACAGACAATTACTGGCAATATGTATGAATTAGGCAAGTGGTACAAAGCTTGCTTGATGCCAAGAGAGCGCGTCCTTCGACCCAAAGGAAGCAGTCACTTTTGGAATTTTAGATGGCAACCACTTCATGGAACGGCGAATAACGATGCTTTTACTTCCGCGAGACCCTTTTGTCCCATTAAAGAGAGCAAGCTGCGTACTGTTGCACCAGCGCGGTTTTACCTTGATAGAACTGGTGATCGTGATGGCTCTTTTAGGTATATTGGCCGCCTTCTCTCTGCCTTCTTTGCTCGCATTTAATGCGAACATGCGTATCTCGAAAAATGCAAAGGAGCTCTATTCGCAGATGCAGCTGGCCAGGCTTGAAGCCATCCGGAACAACTGCGATGCGGTGATATCCTTTACTGCGCCAAATAGGTACCTGGTTTTTCTGGATGATGGCGGGCCTTCCGTTTCCGGAACCGCTGGCAATCAAACCTGGGAAGACGATGAAAGAATCATTTCTTCCATAACGACGGATCAAGATGTCTCCTTCCAGATTCAAGACACGCAATTCGGAGGAACCACAGAAACTGGTTTCACATCCAGGGGCTTGCCCTTGCAGGGCCGTTCCGGAACAGTTGTTTTCAGGAGAAGCGACCAGACAAACCGATGGTATCGGACTGCGTTGTCGGTCTCAGGCGTCGTAAATATACAAATGAGCAGCAATTCTACCAATGGGGTGGACGGGACCTGGAAATAGCCATTATGAAAAGAAAAAAAGAAAGAATAAATTTGCAGGCGGGCGGCTTTACATTGATCGAATTGTTAATTGCCATGCTACTTGGTGCCATCGTGATGGCAGCCGTCTATGCGACCTATTTGACCCAGCAAAAATCGTATTTTGCTCAGAATCAAGTGGTTGAGATGCAGCAGAATATCAGGGCGGCCATGCTGATGCTGTCCCGTGATGTCCGCGAGGCTGGGTGTGATCCCACCCAAATGTCCGGTGCGGGTTTTGTCACGGCGACTGCCGGTCAGCTCCGTTTTACCCGCGACATTGCCGGCCATGCCGTCAATCCGAACCAGGAAGATGGCGATGTGTTGGATCCCAACGAGGATATCGTTTTTGGATTCGACCCGACGGTTGACGCAAACGGTGACGGGATCCCTGATGGCACCGCGGCGGTTAATTTTTGCAGAAGAGATGTTAACGGAGCCACTCCAGCAGTTTTTCAACCTATCGCAGAAAATATAGAGCGCGTGGAGTTTAGATACATAGACGAAAATGGCGCCTTCATCGCTTCCCCAATTACATCCCAAGTGAATCTCAATAGCATTCGAGCAGTACAAGTGGCCATGCTGGCGAGAGCCTCGCAGCAAGATCCCAAATTTTCCAACGGCGCCACTTACACAGCGCCTTCGGGCACAGTTTGGGGACCATTCAACGACGGTTTCAGGCGTAGGTTATCGGTGACCACCATTCAAAGCCGGAACAAGGGGTTTTAGGATGCAAAGCTTAAAAGTCAGAGACGGATTTTCTTTGGTGGAAGTCCTTATCGCCCTGTTTATTTTTACCATAGGAATACTGGCCATCGCCAATCTGCAGTATCGGTCGATTCTCCATAACAAGAGCGCCTTCGACAGGACTCAGGCCAACGCTATCGCTTCCGCAATTTTCGAGGAGCTCAAGAGACTCCCCTTTGATGACGGCAATCTGACTGAAGTAAATGGCGATCTGGATGCGGGCAGGGCTTCCGCGGGAACCAACCCCGACCCCAGCGCCGCCGATCACGTATTCGATCCTGCGCTGCTTCCGGTCTTAAACAGCAGCTACCAAGTGGATGGCAATACTATCATCGATGGGACGGGAAGACGCTATCAGCTTTTTTGGAATGTGCAACAAGATGTCACCGTGGGAACGGCCGGCGCACCAACGCCTTTCTGCACCATCAAACTATTCATGTATTGGAGTACACCGTTGGGCAGAAATCATCTCGAAATGACTGCCGTTAAATACAACAATCAAAAAGCCTCACTATAGGAAAACTGAATATGACCAAATATCATCCGAAAAGAATACCAGATCAATATTTTCCTTACGATGAGAGCGGATCGGCGCTGATTGTTTGTTTGTTGGTGCTCGTTGTTTTAACGACCCTTGGCATTATGGCGGCCCAGACATCAGTCACCGAAATCAAAATTTCCGGCAACGAGCAGCAATGGATAGAAGATCTCAATACATCCGAGGGCGGCGCTCAAATCAATGCCAGCAAAGTTGGCTTTGCCAGAACCGGGGCCTATGAGTGGTATGAAATCGCAAACCCCGAGCAGTTTGATCAAATTCTCGTGCCGCCCTCAGCAGATTACGATCCCGGCGGTGACATCAAAATTTCCGGTACTTTCCCGAAAGCCTTCAACGATCTGACACGCGACGAACAGGTGGTCGACAAAAGATACTGGCCTCATGAGAATCTCTTGCAGGATGCTACCGACGACCGCTTTGACTATGCCTACCTGGTCACTTATCTGGGCGCGAGCGACAAAGCGCTAAAGGGATATAATGCCGGGAGTGTCGCTGCTTATAAATTCAGAGTTAACGGTGTAAAGCAGGTCGCGATCGAACTTGGTGGAATGAAAATCGGTCTTAAGTAAAGCAAATCGGAGGTAGTATGTCTTTATTCAATATACGCGGATCAAAAACCAAAGCGTTGTATTGCATTTGTATCTTTTTGGCCGCTGTTTGCATTGCCGGTCTGGCCACAGCCAAGGACACGGATATCTACCAGATCAATGCCAAGCAGAACTGCTATATCCTTATGGACAGTTCGGGGAGTATGGATTTTGGCGTCTATGAGTCCAGTAAGGATTACGGGGTCATGTACGACTCTTTAGAGAAGCTTGCCCATATAACGGATAAGACTCTCACTGCTGCTGTAGACCACCTGACCCGAAGGAAGGTCTACCTGATGAAGGGACCTGTCGGTATGTCTACCGCCACTATCAAAGGCAAAACCGTGGCCTTCACAGGTGACGCAGGTAAGCCGAAACTTGGTTGGTATTGGGAGCCCAGCCTTGTCGATACGCACACCCTGATCGATGCTGCCGGAACGCTATCATGGGACGGCAGCGGGACACAACGCCTCACCACCGATGACAACGGCTACATTTTATTGGATGGCGAGCGGCTGCCCTTGGGGCAAGACATTAAACTGGATGATTGGGTCACGCTTTACGAGGGCACACGGATAGAAAACGGTTTTGCGGGGTTGCTGGATGCGCCGGGGTTCTATTTCAGTGGCTATGAGGGCGTCGGCGAAACGCACGATCCGGCAAGTCTCAATGAAGCCGAGTCTGGAGACAACGACATCTATTTTTTTGTCACAGGCAACTGGGCCAATATGCAAAAGGTTTATAACCTGACGTATTCATCTGTTCCGACAGGCAAAACCAATGAACCCTGGCGCTATGAACAGGTGCTGCTCTCTTCCCCCGAGGACTGGGCCACCCTTGGTAAAACCATTAAGTATCCCGAAAGCGGGCTCTATGCAAACAATCTGAAGCTTAACAACATCATTGAGACGATCCATCACGGAGGCGCCTCCCAGATTCAGGTGCATTTTTCCGCTTTTGACGTCAATCCGACAAAGGAGTACATAAAGACGAGCAAATGGACAGGGTATTATGATGCTGGCGATTATGTAGCCCTCTATGATGGCCGAGGTAATAAAATAGTCCAATATGACAACAACACCAAACCGTCTGATGGATGGTCGGTGACCATAAACGGCGATACTGTCAAAATTGCAATGTTCAGCGGAGAACAGAATCAGGGCACCGGTTTTCAGATAGATCAGATTCGAGTCGCTGATAACAGTGGTTCTTATAAGATGCAGACGCGTCTGGATAGTGCCAAAGAAGCCATGCAATATGCTCTGCTGGATTTCCATGGCAAGATGAACTGGGGGTTCGCCCATTACAACAATGGCGATGGCGCCAAGATTCTGACCCCGCTCAATCCCAATGACAACGATGATGTCAATCGGAACAACGTCGTCATTGAGATCAACAAGGTGACTGCTGGTGGCGGCACGCCAATGGGCGAGGCGCTTCAGGATGTGTTTGAAAAAGGCTACTATGCTAAAAACCAAATCCTGGACAATCTTAACTGCCGCAAAAACTATATCATCTCAGTGACGGACGGGTTCCCTTCCGTCGATGATGATTGGAATCGTATTGCGGGCGTCACCTTCCAGGATTGGGACGAGGACGACTGGACGGCTGACCCCTTTCAGTACAAAACTAACACCCCGCCTAACTATTACGACGATGTCAGCCATTGGTTGTACACGCACAGTTGGATGGACAAATCCGAGGTGGCCGATCCGGCCAACTCTTATGTCAATGTGACGACCCACCATATCGCCTTTGGCGCGGATCATCCTCTTCTGGAGGATGCCGCCCGGGACTCGGGTGGAATGTATATTGCTGCACGCAACAGGGAGCAGCTGGTGGCCGCATTCTATGCCATCGGCCTTCAGATGACGGAAGCCATCTCATTTACCGCGCCGGTGGTTTCCGTGGATGCGGCCAATAAAATTCAAAATGGCGACGATCTCTATATGGGCCTTTTTCTTCCTCAAGACAGCCAGAGTTGGGTCGGCAATCTCAAAAAGTACAAATTGGGCGACGGCAGCACGGCCCGCCCCTATCTGTGGATGCTTTACGATGCGCAAAACCGCCCAGCCATTAACAGTTCCGGTGAATTTTTAGATAACGCGGCGGCATTCTGGGGAGACGATAACGATGCCAATGACGCGGACGTTTACGGCAGCCATGACGTGAAGGAAGATGGCGTGGGCGAGGTGCTTACCGAACAGGTTGTGGCTGCTTTCAATGCGGGCACCAATTTCTATGAGCGCCCCATTTTCACGTATGTGGACAGTACAATGACCAAAGTTGATCAGGCCAATATCACCGCCGCCCAGTTGGGTGTGGACGATGATGTGAGACGAAACGAAATAATCAATTATGTGTATGGTTACACCGACAAAGCGGACGCGGAAACAGGTGCGCCGCTGGCCTACAGGGATTGGGCTTTAGGCAGCATCATTCATTCCAGTCCGGTGGTGGTGGACTATTATGATGAAAGTGATATCAGCGTCCTCGAAGCCCGCTACATCGTTGTGGGCGCCAATGACGGTATGCTGCATGTGTTCGACGATAGTGACGGCAGTGAAAAGTTCGCTTTCATTCCACCGGATGTATTGCCGAATTTGAAATTGTTGCCCACCACGCCCCTTGTGGATATGGTGGACGGCGAGATTACCCTGTATCGCCGCGACCAAAAACCCAAGTACCTTATTTTCGGTCTCAGGCGCGGGGGTGGATCTTACTGGTGTCTGGATGTCTCCGACAGCGATTCCGCCAATTGGGACGTAGCGTGGCAGTACAGCAATGCCGAAATGGTCCAATCCTGGGCCAAACCGCAGGTTGCATCGATTCCCGTGGGTCTCAATTCCGCTACGGGTGCGATCACTTTCAAGGATATTGTCGTGTTTACCGGAGGGTACGACCCCGAAGAGGATTCATATCCGGAACCGTTTCTTGATATTGACAACAATGGCACCCCCTATGCTGCCAACGGCACTATTGTCAATGCCGAATGGAGCAAAACCAATGTTGAGCAAGACATCAACAATAATGATGTCTATGATCGCTACAACCCGGACAAGAATGAATATGGGCGCGGTATTTTCGCAGTGGATATCGATAATCCCCAAAACACGGTGACGCTGGGAGGCAATGCGGTCCTTCCTTTTTCAGTGACCTTTGGCACATCTAACGTGACCACCGGCGCCAGCCAAAAGTTGAGTTCGATGAAATTCTGCTTTCCCGCTACCCCGGCGCTGATATCCAGCACCTACTCCTATTATTACAAAGACGCCGGCGTGATGCGCGAGGGGAAAAAAACCAACGTTCTTGACACTGTCTACGCGCCGGATATCTACACCAATATCTACAAACTGGTGTACAAGTTCGAGGTCGCTGAAAGCGAGGGAACCTACTCTCTTAAAGAGAATGGCTGGAAAGTCAACCCTATCTTTTCAGGCAATCCGGGCAGCACCAGCGGCAGCGGACAATTTAAACAGGGCGTCGACACCAGCGATCAGGGGCGCAAAACCTTTTATCCACCAGCAGTCTCATGGGGCGGCGCGGGCGACTATTTCGATGCCGGCAATTATGGTTTCAAGGACACCACCTTCAGTGGTCAGTATGATATTGCCAGTTTGTATATAGGTACCGGCGATAGGGAGCATCCTACCCACACCATAACCCGCAACCGATTTTATGCCATTTATGATGATACTTCCGTGACGGCCAAGAACACGGAGACTGGGGCAAGCGTAAAAGTTTCGACACCGCCCTACACTGAAAATCACCTGCTCAACTTGTCATGCGACGAGTTGGGCGAGAGCACAACATTGACCGGCCTGACGAAGGCCACGTTGCGCGGATACCTCACCGATGACGCCGAGTACAATTCATCAGGAACACCGGCTCTTGAAAACGGGGACAATGAAAATGATGCCAAAGGCTGGTATGTAATTCTGGAAGATCAGGGCGATGCAACCGCGTGCAGCCACTGCAAGTATGGGGCCACCATCGACAACGACACTTCCGCCGACAGGGACAATCACGAGGGGGAAGCGATATTGTCGAAAGTAGAACTTTATGCAGGTATTCTCTACTTTACAAGTTATCAGCCATCCATTCAGGATCCATGCAACCCCCAAGGCAATGGTTTCAGCTATTCATTGAATTACAGCGATGGCACTGCGGCGTTTAATTTAAATACGGATAATGATGGCAACGATAGTTACACATTTAATGTGACCGACCGATACAAAAAGATCAACAACATTTTCGGCCTTCCCTCCGGGTTTTCCATCATCTCCAGAAAGGGGCAGGCCGGTGCCATGGCTATGATGGGTGGAAGAATCATCGGCCCGGGTGATCCCGATGGGGAAGGTGACCCGGGTGATGAATTCAAGATCCCAGGCCCCCCCTTGGGTCTTGAACTCTACTATTGGCGGGAAGGAAACAGCCAACAGCCGTAAGATCGCATGGGAGTAATCCACTTTACTATTTCAGGAGGTCAGAAGAATCATGTTTTCTCGAAATAAAGTTACCTTCCATTCTTATATTCTGCTTATCTGCCTGTGCTTGATTCCGTTGCATGGCTATGCAGGAATATATATTGAAACCGAACTCGTCTCAGGGACAGTAACGTCGGTTCGGGATGGCGCCATCGAGTTGGATGGGAATGGCATCAGCTATTACCCGGCAAGTCAGAGAATTGAAGTGGATCTTAAAATCGGCAGCGTGGTGACCCTCAGGTACTACGTGGACAATAGCGGTGAACCGGTCAATAAGATTGTAGAATATGCATTGGGGCGCGACTCCCTGGCGCAATGGGAGCCGCCCGTTGAAGACAAAGAATTGAATTAAAAACGTTCTGAGCGCTCTTTTTTACCCCTGTCCATTGCTGTGGCGATCAAGGGCAATGGATAGGGGCATCGAATAATGCCATTCAAGGTATCGATCGAACCTCTATAGATTATTTGGTAGTACCCGTTTCTGAGTGGTTGATCAACTCCAGGTCTTCCAGCGTTTAAAAATTTTAACATCTGAGTTGAACTGCAAACATTTCCAGGTGCCGATAGACCATCCTTTGAGTGCTTAATTCAGGTCATAACCTTGCAATAAATCGCCTTGCCATCGCCTGGCCCGTAAAAGTCCGCCAACAGGGCTTCCAGGCGGTAGCCGCAGTTTTCGTAAAAGATACGGGTGCTGGTGTAGTCTGTGCGTTGGGAGGTTTCGACGTAGATGCGACGGCCACCGGCCTTGTGAATGAGGCGTTCGGTTTTGGCCATCATGCGCCGGCCTATGCCGCGACGTTGAAATTCGGGGTGCACGGCGATCCAGTATAGGTCGTAGCTGTTGGCGCTGCCGGCGATAGGACCATAGCAGCTGTACCCAGCCATGCGGCCCTGGTGCTCGGCGATCAGGAAAAAGTAGCCGCTGGCGTCGCCTTTGGCCAGACGTTCATGGGCCAGTTCTTCGGCCACACCGATTTCTTCAGGGTTGAAAAAGCCGGTGGCAGCCACCAGTTGGCGGATGCGTGCGGGGTCTTCGGCTTGCAGCTTGTGGCGCCATTGAAAATCTTGCAAAGTGCCGGTGCCGTTGGGAAACGGGATCGCGCGGGTATTGGCGGCCACCAGTCCCTTGAAGAAGTTGAATACGCTGGCCCCCAGCGTGCGGGTGCGGTAGCCGCCTTCCTGGACGACCAGCGTGGGCATGCCCATGGCACCGATCAAGCGGCCGTTGGCGTCAAAGTCTTTGCCGGTCAGTTGCCAGGTGCCGGTCGGATCGCCTTTGGCGGTGTCCACGCCGAGGGCCACGATCAGGAAATGGGGTTTGAAGGTGTGGATGCGCTGAATCGCTTTTCCCAGCGCTTTGCGATAGTGCGGGCCGTCGACCGCTTCGGGCAGCGGCAGGTTCCAGTTGAAGCCTTCACCTTCGCCTTCACCGATTTCATCTTCAAATCCGCTGAAATAAGGATAGGCAAAGCGCGGATGGCCGTGAATGGAGATCGTCAGAACGTCGGAGCGTCGGTAAAAGGCATCCTGCTGACCGTTGCCGTGGTGAAAATCGATATCCAGAATGGCCACGCGACCATGGGCGCATAAGTATTGGGCTGCGATAGCGTTGTTGTTGAAGTAGCAAAAACCACCGAATGCCCGTCGCTCGGCATGATGACCGGGGGGGCGCACCAGAGCGTAGGCGATCCGGCGGCCAGCCAGGATTTCCGCAGCGGCCGTCAAGGTGCAATCCACCCCGCGCCGCGCGGCCGGATAGACGTTGCGGTTGATGGGCGTGAAGGTGTCGATGCAGTAATATCCCGACAAAACCGAAGGCTCCTTGGGTGGGCGGGTTTTGTTGCGGATGGGAAAGATATAAGGGTAGAGTGACTTGCCCTCGGGCATCTCGGCGCAGGCGCGGCGCAGATAGTTGACCAGATCGGCATCGTGAACGGCGGTGATATACTTCTCGCTGAAGGCGCGCGGTTGGCTGATCGTGAACATGCCACTGCCCTCGAGCGCACTGAGAATACTTTTGACCCGCACAGGCGCTTCTACGTATCCACGTTCATGCACGTGGTGAATATCATGTTTGTCGTTGACGATCAGAGCCACCTGTTCGGTCAGGCGGTTGGCGACCACGCTCTGCACCGCCTCGGGTTTCACGTAGCGCAACGGTCGCAGGCGAACCGGATCGTCGCGAAACGAAGAGACGACTTTGTCAACATATTCCGGCGGGCAGTATTCTGCATATTTACGTTCGAGGATGGCGCGCACCACTTTGCGTGCAAAGGCCGGTCGCAAGGGTTCCGGCCGGTCTAGCGCATCGTAGACCAGATGCGGCATGCAGGTTTCCTGGGGATGGACCGGTGTTTCGTAAGCCGTATTGATAATAGGGCGCGCGCCATAGTGTTCGTAAAAGCGCAGCCGCGATCGATTTTGCCTGAGGATGGTGGGGTCGGGGCAACTCTGGGGGTCATCGGGCAGACTTTCGAAATAAAGGCCCTTGGCTTCCAGGGCGGCAGCTTCGCCGCGTACCCTGTCGTACAGCGCGCCGCCGATGCCCCCGCCGGTGGTGCCGCGGGCCAAAGCGATCCAATCCAGGTAGCAAAAACCGATTTCGGGTTCATGCAGCAGCATGGCAAAACCGGAGACTTTGCGGCGCAAATTTTCGGCAATCAGCAAGATGGCGCGAAAACGTTGCTTGAATGGATTGCGCAGCTTTTCTCCGATGCGTTCAATCTCTTCTTCCGAGGCCTGGCTGAAGCGCGTGCGCAGGATCTGTTGCACCTGTTTGAGGATTTCCCGATTGATCGGTAGTAAATCGTCATGAATTCTTCTGATTTTCAGCATCGTTGAAAACGCTCCAGTCCTTCTTGGATCCACAGCAGCGCGGATCGTATTTGCGTGCCAAGCATGGCCCGCAATGCCAAGTGCTCTGGTATACTATTGAAATTCAATCGTTTCAACCGCAAGATACAGGGCAATCGCATGTAAGCCTTGGCACGTAGCGTGCTGTCTTTACTTGGCGCCATATCTATCGTGCTGAAAACCCGGTGATCCGGGTGGGTGGTCCGCGCCACCATCCATGCGATTAAGTGAGGCAATAAGGCATGCTCCGGACGGGCCGCAAACTCGCTGCGCTCAGACAGTGCGGCCCCTATGTCCTACGCACGCCTTGTGCCTCACTAAATCTCATGGCTGACGTGGCGCGGACCACCCACCCGGATCACCTCCTCCGTGCCAATCCCGTATACGAATTCGGGTATCCTTAAGAGAGTTTTTACATGGGATTGCCCTGCCGCAAGATAATAACGACCCAGGCGACCGCGTTAGGAGATTTGCGGACGGCCACCCCGCACCGTAGCCCGTTGCCAGGTTCCGTTGTAAGACGGGTCAGGCACTACATGCGCTTGTCTTGCGTGTCGAGCCCACTGTCTCACAGGGGGTGATTGGACATCCCCCTGCGCTTCGGAAGGCGGGATCGATGCTATGGGTGGCGTTACAGCACGCCTCTGCGGGAGCATGCCTGGACGATGCATGCGATCACCTGGGGGTACGCCATTCCCGCTTGAGCGGCCGCCGCGGCGAAACCTGCGTCAGGCGAAAGGCAAGGATTGGCATTGACCTCCAGAATCCAGGGACGATTGTGGGCATCGACACGAAAGTCCACGCGTGCATAACCGCTGATTCCGAAAAGATGCCAGCATTGCAGCGCCAGCGTCTTCAGGTGGTCGAGCAAGGATTTGTCCGCGGGATCGAAATCGAACCGGCGCGGGGTATGGTGATATTCGAAGGCGTTCTCATCCCACTTGGCGCGATAGTCCACGATGCGCGGCTGGTTTTCGTCGAATCCTTCGAAGACGATTTCAGCCGGTGGCAGCACGCGGGGACCGTCGGCATCCTCCAGCAGGGAAAGGTTGAACTCGCGGCCTTCTATAAAGGCTTCGGCAAAACAGGTCCCGCCCAGCAGGGGAGCGCGTTGCGCCAGCAGAGCCGGCAAGCGTTCCGTGAGGGTGCCGTCCAGAAAAGCGTTGGCATCCAGGCCGATGGATGCGTGCTCCCAGACCGACTTGATGATCCAGCGTTCAGGCCGGAGCAGCGTTTGGGGTACATCGCACACCCGGCGACCATCGCAAGGGCCTGCCCAGGCAGGCGTCGGCATGTTTGCGGCCGCCAGCCAACCTTTGGCCAGAATCTTGTTGGAGGTCAAGAAAAGAGCTTCCGCGGATGCCCCGGTGTAGGGGATGCGCAGGGCATCCAATACTCCTGGAAAAAGATGCAGCAGCCGTCCCGTGCCTGCGAGCGATTCTACCAGGTTGAAGACCAGGTCGGGCGGATCCTCGGACAGGTCTTGCCGGACGTCCGCCAAGTTCAAATCGCAGGCGAGACGGCGCGTGTCGTGCCCGCATTGCCGAAGGGCAGCCTCTACCGCATCGGCCTGCACCAAGACATCCTGCTCATCCGCGGTGCTCTCCGGGCTGATGGCATTATGGACGACCGCTATATGCATTTCGCCCATCCCGTCGGAGAAAGCCACGGCCGTTTTGCACCGCGGCACGGTTACCGATCAATCCAGTGGTCATCGACCAGCCCTTCCCACAGTACTTCATCGTAAAGCAGTTGATGCCATTGCGCGGCTTCACAGGGTTCCACGCCGGCAATGCCTTGTTCGATCTGGGTCGCGGAGGCATTACGTGCTGCCGGACACTCGCCGTCCCACTCTTTGGCCATGCCATCGGCCGAGTAGAGATGCGGGAAAAGTCGGCAAACCAGGGGGCGCACATCCAGCGGGAGACTGCATCCTGAGGGGGTCAGCATCATACAATCCCCATCGGGCTTGTGTTTGAGCACCCGGCGGCTGCCGTCGGCGCGGAAAACATGTTGCCGCCACAGCGGATCATTGTCTTGCTCCAGGTACGCCTTGTTGAGGCAGCCGCGGTATTCGAAAAATTCTTTCTGCCGAGTATGCACGAAGATACGGCGGCAGTCGCCCCAGGTCACATAGATATCGTGATCCTGGCAGCATGTGCGTCCACGCTGGGCGCACACGCTGCACAGTTGCTTATGATCGATGACCGGCGCCGGGTGCAAAGCGCTCGCGGCGTGGGGATCGGTTGTTGTTGCATGTGCTGCGGTCATACAGGCCGCCTCCTTCCGGCGGCGTTCACGAAGCGGATTTGCGGTGCATTCATCGTCCGGCTGTTCAGCATACGTCCGGATAATGAAACGTTTTGTCTTCGTAGTTTTTCAATACAACCGCACTGCCCTCGCGGCCCTGGTAGTAATCGGGGGTCAGGGGGATTTTGCCGCCGCCGCCCGGCGCATCGATCACGTACGTCGGAATGGCGTAGCCGCTGGTGAAGCCGCGCAACCCGCGGATAATCTCCAGCCCTTTGTCCACGGAGGTTCGGAAATGGGCCGAACCGGAAATAGGATCGCATTGGTACAGGTAATACGGCCGCACCCGCATTTGGAGCAGATGATGCATCAGCGAACGCATGGTCTCTACCGAATCATTGATCCGGCTGAGCAGCACTGTCTGCGACCCCAGGGGGATGCCTGCATCGGCCAAACGCTGACAGGCCCGGTAGGCTTCGGGCGTGCACTCGTCCGGGTGGGTGAAATGCAGGCTCATCCACAGCGGATGATGACGCCGCAGCATGCGCACCAATTGCGGCGTGATGCGTTGCGGCAACACCGCCGGGACCTTGGTGCCGATGCGGATGATCTCCACGTGCTTGATCTGGCGCAGCCGGGTCAGCAGCCAATCCAGGCGGGCGTCGCCCAGGGTCAGCGGGTCTCCGCCAGACAGCAGCACATCGCGAATCGTAGGGGTGCGGCGGATATACTCCAAGGCGTTTTCCAACCGTCGCCGGTTGAAAAAAAGCCGTCCGTGTCCGACCATACGCGAGCGCGTGCAATATCGGCAATAGGTAGAACAAAAATCGAGGGTCAAAAACAACACCCGGTCCGGATAGCGGTGGACCAGCCCGGGAACCGGGCTTTGGTTCTCTTCGCCCAGAGGATCGTCATCCTCGCCCGGCATCTTGATAAATTCATCGATGACCGGCACGACGGTTCGTCGCAGCGGATAGTCGGCACCATGTCCGACCAGCAGGCTCAGATAGTAGGGCGTGATCGCCAGCGGCAATTTGGTTTGCAAGCCCTGCGCCGCCATCTTTTCCTCGGGCGACAGGTGCAGGAATTTTGCCAATTGGTCCAGCGAGCGAACGCGGTTGGCGATCTGCCACTGCCAATCGTTCCATTGCTTTTCAGAAATGTTCGGGTAATAAAAATGCTTGAACTGGCTTCGGGCGGTAGGTGTGTCGGGGGGCAAGCTCTGAATGGTCAGCTTGCGGGTTCTTTGTCTGACAGGCTGCGGGGATTCAGGACAGCAAGCCTGCTGGCTCGGAGGTTCATCGTCTACCTCCGCGTTGACCTCCACCGAACTCGCGGGTTTGATATCTGTTTTGATACAGATTGGGCGACATGCTTTGTGATGCATCGCTTTTATTACGCCTCCTGGAAGAAATTTTTTATTCCGGCTGATGTTTGCTTCTGGGATGAATCAAAGATGACTGTTCCGGTCTCCTCAATCGTCAAGTCACGTTGGCAACTCCGCGGCCGCCTATTTAGCGACCAATGGCACGCCGTACGCCCTCATTTTAGCTGCCTGCATAACAAAAGGCGTGCCATATAAAATTATTAGTTATTTCAGTTGGTTTCAAAATTGCTTAAATCATCACCGGAATTGTAAGTTCCTGTTTTTTGGAATTTCAACCCTTTGTGACTTCCAAATCGGCTCATCTCAAGGTTAACATTTCGAAATAATAAAGTATATTTTTTTAAATGAGATTGACCGGCGTGATAATAAGAAGAAACAGGAGTTCCTTTTTTCGACGCGCTTGCGGTATCCGTCCGTCTGTTCGGAACCCCGACGCCGGGCACTTCGACAAGCGGTTGTTGAAGGGGCTGTTTTTAAAAAAAAGTTGCTCATTTCAAGATGACTTTATAAGGTACCCCAAACCCGATCAAGTGCCCTCAAAGGAGACCTTATGCCGATCACAACCGTTCGCTGGACAACGGGCAAACAATTCGTGGGGACCGATTCGAGGAACCATTCAGTCGTTCTTTCGGGCGACGATCCAGCCAGGGGGGTCAGCCCCTCGCAGATGCTGCTCATCGGCTTGTCGGCGTGCACAGCCTATGACGTGCTCGAGATCATGATCAAAAAACGCAAACCGCTTACGATGCTTGAAATCACCGCCGATGGGCAGCAGGATCCGACGCCGCCCTGGGCCTACCAACGCATCCATTTAAAATACCGTGTCAGCGGCAACTTGTTGACGGAAGAAGCTCTGGCCCAAGCCGTCCAATTATCGCTCGAAAAATATTGTTCGGTAGCCGCCACCGTGCGCGGCGTGGCAAGCCTGTCCACCGAAGTTGAAATCGTGCCTATGCTGGAATGAGCGTGCTCAGGAAACGTGGCGCGCACTATTCGTCCCTTCACTTGCATTTCATTCCCACTGGGACGGAGGGGCGCCGAGATTGACCAGGAGGTTCAGGTACAGATATTGCTTAATTGCATGTCGCGTCCAAAATGGCCCAAAATGCCATTTGGATGTCATATACGGTATCTTTTAAGATACGTCGCTAACATTTTCAAACCAGGGGAATCAGAAAGGGCGAAGCGATAGGATGGCACTCGGGCGGGTCGGAAAGCGGTTGTGCGCGTTTCTTTTTGTTGTGATGATCTTTTTTGGCGCATCGTCCGTTTACGCGGACATCTATGTGTATGTGGACCGGGAAGGCGTTTTGCATTTTACCAATACGCCCACGTCAGACCAGTACAAGGTATATATGCGTGAAAAAGCATTGCCGCCGCCCGCATGGACCGATACCCGCGCGTACGACGATGTCATTCTGGAAGCGGCCAGACAGAATGAGGTGTCCTTTCACCTGCTCAAGGCGTTGATCCATGTAGAGTCTTATTTTAATCCGCGCGCCGTGTCCAAAAAGGGGGCAATGGGTTTGATGCAGATCATGCCGGACAATCTGGCGCACCTGAACATCAGTGATCCGTTCGATCCCTGGGAAAACATCATGGGTGGCGCGCGTTACCTGAGAACCATGCTGGAGCGTTTCGACAATCAGCTGCCCCTGGCGTTGGCTGCCTATAACGCCGGTCCCACGGCAGTGGATCGCTACAAGAATATCCCGCCATACAAGGAAACCCAGGATTACGTCGAGAAAGTCATGCGATTTTTCCATATCTATCGGAAGAGCTGACCCGTCCAGGGCGTCATTTATACACGCACGCGCCAAAGCAAGTGATGGTAATTGTCTTTTCTGGTTATCCACTTTGGTCAAGTGAGATTCGGGTGTAGCTTCCCGGATGTAGGGTGGGCATTGCCCACCATTATCCGTTACGTAACACTTCGCCAACAGTCATCGGCGCGAACTGGATAGCCGAACTGTCTTTTTAAGGGATCCATGTTTCAGGGCTTGTTCTCTGTTGGCTTCAATACTGTGGCAGAGCGATTGGGAAGATAAAGGCTCAGATACTGGGCGTTGCCGGGCGCGTGGTCGGTGGCCACAGTGAAATGCGTCAGATCACGGGCGATGCGGTTAAAACCGCCGTATTCCGGCGCGTCGGCGTCCAGAATGATGCGATACTGGCCTGGTGGCGCGGGAAAGCGGTAATCGGAAAAAGAGTCGTTCGGGTGAAAGTTAAAGGCCCAGATCAGACCGGCCCTTTCAAAAATCATAATTTTTTGGTCGTTGTGCTCGCATATCAAGCGGGCTGACGGCGACATCAGCACGCGCTGCTCGCGCGTCAGATCCAGCATGGCTTTGTCAAAGCGAGCCAGTTGACCGTACCGTAGTTGGGGATTGTCGGCCAAACCCCATTGGCGGCGGGCATAGTGGTGCGACCAATTGTTGCCGGGCCTGGGAAAATCGATCCATTCGGGATGCCCGAACTCATTGCCCATGAAGTTCAAATAGCCGTTGCCGGCCGTGGCCAGCGTGATCAAGCGGATCATTTTGTGCAAGGCGATCCCGCGTGCCACGCGCAGATTGTCGTCGTCAATGGCCATGTGGTCGTACATCGCCGCGTCAATCAAGCGGAAGATCAAGGTTTTATCTCCGACCATGGCCTGATCGTGGGATTCGGCATAGGAGATAGTGCGTTCATCGTAGCGGCGGTTGTTCAATTCGAACCACAACCTGCTCATCGACCAATCCTCGTCACGGGTATCTTTGGTCAGCTTGATCCAGTGATCGGGAACGCCCATGGCAAAGCGGAAGTCAAAGCCGATGCCGCCTTCGCGCCAGGGCCGCGCCAGTCCGGGCATGCCGCTGACATCTTCGGCGATGGTGACCGCATCCGGACGCACCTGGTGGATCAGCTGGTTGGCCAGAGCCAGGTAGCACAGTGCGTCTTCATCCACATTGCCATTGAAGTAGTCGTCGTAGGAAGTAAAGGATTTCTCCAGCCCATGATCCAGGTAAAGCATGCTGGTAATGCCATCGAAACGGAATCCGTCCACGTGGAATTCATCCAGCCAGTAACGGCAGTTGGACAGCAGAAAGTGCAGGACCTGGGGTTTGCCATAGTCGAAAAGTCTTGAATCCCAGGCCGTGTGGCGGCCGCGCGCGCCGGCGTGAAAGTATTGGAAATCACTGCCGTCCAGGCGGCTGATGCCTTCCACTTCGTTGTTGGCGGCATGCGAGTGAACCAGGTCGATAAGTACCCGCATGCCGGCCGCATGGGCGCTGTCGATGAGTTCTTTCAGGTCTTCAGGTGTACCAAAGCGTGAAGAGGCCGCGAAAAAACTGGACACATGATATCCGAAGCTGCCGTAATAGGGATGCTCGGGGACAGCCATCACCTGCAGGGTATTGTAGCCTGCTGAGATCACGCGCGGCAGGATCTGCCGGGTGAACTCGGTATAACTGCCCACGCGCGGTTCTTCGGTAGCCATACCCACGTGAACTTCATAGATCAGCGGCGCTTCCTTGTTTTTTCTGGTCTTGCGCGTGCGCCAGGCGTAGGGCGTTGGCGGGCGCCATACCTGGGCATTGAAAATAAGGGTTTGCGGGTCTTGGACCACTCGGCGTGCCCAAGCCGGGATGCGATCGCCGCTGCCGCCGGGCCAGCGTACATGCAGACGGTATAAATCCGCATGGCGCAGGCGTTCGGCCGGAAGCGCGATTTCCCAGGTGCCGTTGGCGTCCTGACGGGTAAGTGCCAGTTCCTCGCGCACCTGCCAATCGCTCAGGTCTCCGATCAGGTAAACAGCGGTTGCGTACGGTGCCCATTCGCGTAGCACCCAGCGATCATTTTGCCAATGAAGCCCGAAGTATTCGTGACCGGAAGCGAAATCGGCCAGCGTACCATCTCCGGGCAGTTGCCGGGCCATGCGCGCGATATGCGTGATGCGCCGCGCAATCACCTCCCGGTAGGAATGCAGATAGCCATCCGAAGAGAGAAAACGCTCCAGGCGTTGCCGTTCCGGCTTTTTCATCATGCGGCTGAAATCCTTTATTCGACCCAAGCACTGCGCCCCTGCGATCTATGACAACAAGGGCCTTTCCAACATGCGTTCGTACAGGTCGATGTACTGCCGTGCATTGACCGAATGGGTAAAGGTCTGCATGGCCTGGCGCATGATGCGCGCCACATTCCGCTCTTTCATCTCAACAGGCAGGGCGTAAAACGCCATGGCCTGATCAATGGCCCACATCAGGCCAATCGTATCGTGATGCTCAAACAGAAAACCGCTGCCGGTATTGTTGGTGGCATCCAAGTGGGCGACGGTATCGTGAATGCCGCCGGTGTCATGGGCCACCGGCAAGGCGCCGTAAATTTGCCCGATCATCTGCGGCAGCCCGCAGGGTTCGAAAAGAGACGGCATGAGCACGAAATCGGCGGCGCCATAAGCCATGTGTTCCAGGTGCTCGCTGAAGTCGCATACCGCAACCCGTTGATGGAACCCATGATGGTCCACGATGTTGCGAAACACATTCTGGAACGCGCCATCGGCGACAAAGACGACCTGAAGGTTCTGGTGCCAGTATTTTGAGATCATCGTGTAAAAGATGTCGGCCAACAGTTGACATCCCTTTTGCACCGGGTCCAGACGTGAAGGCCAGAAAAACATGGGCGCATTCACATCTTCGGCCAGCCCCAGCAGTTGCTGCAGGCGGCGCTTGTTTTCGCGTTTGGCCGGCGCATGATCCTTGGCGCTGAACGTGCGTGGCAGGTTGCCATCCTTGCTGGGATGGAATCCCGGGTCCGGCGCATTGATGATACCCGCGGCACAGTCGGCCCGAAACTTATTGATGAGTTCATGGCGCAGCGTTGGTTCGACGAAAGCATGGCGGCCCTCGACGATTTCATCCAGAAAGCGTTGGCTGACCGTGTTGACAAAATGGGCCGCGAACACGCCGCTGGCCAGAAAATCGACCGGATTCTCATCCCGGGCCGATTCGTAGTCTTCGGCAAAGCGTTCATAGTAAAGATGCTGCCAGAAATAGGCGGCGTCGATGCCGCGGTCTTCGATATGCGCAAGCGTGGTTTTGATCGTATGGATGTTGTGGATGGTGAACAGGCAAGGGATGTGCATTTCCCGCGCCATCGGCGGTATCAGCCCTGTCATCCAGTCATTGCAGTGAATCAGGTCCGGACGCACACGCGGCACGATATTGTTGATGACTTCGCGTTGGAAGGCCAGCGCAATGTGGATGTTCTGGTCGCTGAAATTGGAGTAGACGCGGTTCAGATAGAAAAAGGCGCGGTCTTCAGCCAGGTGCACGCGATCGTTGGGCATCACCCGGCGCAGCATGCGCCGTTCCTTTCTCAGAAAGGGTGCCAAGCGATCTTCGAATATGGACCGGTAGTCGGGTAGGGCGACATGTACGTCGACACCCTGGTTGAAGAGTGCGCTCACCAGTGCCGCCGACACATCGGCCAAGCCGCCGGCTTTGGCGGTCAGGTAATTGGCCAGGTTGCCCATGCGGTCCGGCAGATAGGTGACTTCCGGGGTGACAATCAGCACCCGAGGTTTTTTGCGTTTTGCCATGCGTCTTTTCTATCCGTCTCAAGAGGCTCGATTTGGCTGATTTGTTTAAAAAGTTATTTAAGCCTACTGCGCCGGAGTTGAGTGTCGAACGTTGAGAGAGGAAAGCGAAGGAATTCTGTCGATTCTATCCGCATGACTTTCTCCGGCACATATACTTTTTCATGAATGTTTCTGATAAGATTTTAAAGAGAAGACGCTACCACCGGTTCAATGATTTTTCAACAATCCATGCAATAAAAAGAAGAGTAACCGCATTTGCGTCTCACAAACGCGATGTGACGGTCGCTCAGCCAGTATGGGCCGCTGACCCAGCGCTGCACGAAGGCGCGCTAAAACGCGTCGCTTGCATGGCACCCACCGGCCGGGCCATTGGGCCGTATCATGCCCAGGTCAGCAATCCGGGTGTAAAGCGGATCCAGTCGTCCGCCTGCGGCACCACCCGAACCGTGAACCCATACCGGCCCGACTCTCTGCATGTCACGGTACAGCGATAAAGATAGCTGCCATCCCCGCGGTCTTCCGCCATGGTCATCTCCTGGGTCTGGCCGGTGATCAATTCGGTCATTCGTTTCATGCGGCCGTAGTATAACTCCACTGTGACTTCAGAAGGCTTCAACAGACCCAGGTGGACAATGCTACTGACACCGAAGGTGTCTTCGACTTGAAAAGGCCCCTCGTGGTCGCGTTCGGGAACACCGACGCGAATTTCTTTCCATAGATCGACCAGTCGCTTGTGCAGCACGCTCAGGCGTGTCGCTTCGGCGGCATCGGCCTCCAAAAGCTCCCGCTGACGCTGCACCGCGGGTAGATAGAAGCGCTGTTGGTAGTCATGGACCATGCGGTGACTGCAAAACTCGGCCATGGCCATGCGCATGGAGGCTTTCATCTTGGCCAGCCATTCCGTGGGCATATTGCCGGAGGCGCGATCGTAAAAGCAGGGGATCACGTCGTTTTCCAGGATGTTGTACAACGCCTGGACTTCGACGGCGTCCTGGTAGGCCGGATCGGCCATCTCTTCCCGGCCACCAAGGCTCCATCCACGGTCCGGGTGATAGCCCTCGTCCCACCATCCATCCAGAATGCTCAGATTGAGGGCGCCGTTGATGGCGGCTTTCATGCCGGATGTGCCGCATGCCTCCAATGGCCGGCGCGGCGTGTTGAGCCATACATCCACGCCTTGTACCAAATGGCGTGCAATGCCCATATCGTAATCTTCCAGAAAGGCGATGTGATCGGCCACATTGTGCTGGCGCGTGAACTGGATGATGTTGCGGATCAACTCCTTGCCTTCATTGTCCTGGGGGTGGGCCTTGCCAGCGAAAATAATCTGCACGGGACGGTCCTTGGAGGTTAAAATGGCTTTCAGCCGCTCCGGATCCCGCAAAATAAGATTGGCACGCTTGTAGGTGGCAAACCGGCGGGCGAACCCGATGGTCAGCACCTCGGGATCGAGCGCGTTTTCAGCAGCCTTGACAACCGATGTGGGCGCATTGCGGCGACTGTACTGCTTGACCAGCAACTCGCGCACCTTGCTGATCAGCCGGGTGCGGTTCATCTCATGCGCGCGCCACAATTCTTCGTCGTAAATTTCATCGATGCGCTCGACATTTTCCAGTTTACGGCTGGTATAGTGCCATTCGGGGCCAAGGTAACGTTCGAAAAGCATGACGATATCGGGTGCGATGAAACTGGAGATATGCACACCGTTGGTGACATGGCTGATCGGGATGTCTTCTTCCGAGCGCTCCGGCCACACATGCGACCACATGCGCCGCGCAACGCGACCGTGCAGGCGGCTGACCCCATTGCAGTACTGCGAAAGCCGCAGGCCCAGGATAAACATCGAAAAAGGCCCCTGGGGTTCAGCATTGCCGGTCCGGCCCCAGGCAAGGACTTCGTCTTCGGAAATCATCAGCCTTTTGGCCAGCGGCTTGATGTAAGGGCGCACCATATCCGTCGGAAATTCGTCATGTCCGGCAGCCACAGGCGTATGGGTCGTGAATACCGATGTACGGGCCACGATTTCCAATGCCGTGGGCAAATCCACGCCATGTCGTTCCATGAAAAGCGCAATGCGCTCGACGTTGGCAAAGGTACTGTGCCCTTCGTTCATATGGCACACAGTCGGTTCGATGCCCATGGCGGTCAGGGCCTGCATGCCGCCGATACCCAGCAGGACTTCCTGCGCCAGCCGGATGCCCGGCTCGCTGTTGTAAAGACGCGCCGTGATATCCCTGATCGCAGGCGGGTTGTCCATGACATTGGTGTCCAAGAGGAACAAAGGGATCCGGCCGATCATGATTTTCCATACATCCGCAAGAATGTCGCCTGCCGGACCGGACACGCGAATGCGCAAGTCGGCGCCGGTGTTGTCTTTGACACGCACCAAAGGCAGGGTATACAAATCGGTTTCCGGGTAGGTTTCTTGCTGCCAGCCATTAGGATCGAGCAACTGCTGAAAATAACCCTGGCGGTAGAGCAGACCAACGGCCGCCATCGGGAGGCCCATATGGGATGACGATTTCAGATGGTCTCCGGCCAGAACCCCAAGCCCGCCGGCAAAGAGCGGCAGACTTTCATGAATCCCGAACTCCATCGAAAAGTACGCTATGCGCGTACCCGACCCATATGGGTTTTCGCCAATGTCGGGCGTGGCCAGAACGCGTTCCTTGAATTGCTGCCGTACGCGATCCAGGTGCGCAAGAAAACTGTCGTCCCTGGACAATTTTTGAAGGCGCTCCTGCGATACCTGCGTTGCGAAGACGATGGGATTGCGGCCGGACGCTTCCCATAGCCGCGGGTCCACGCGCCGGAACAGTTCGATCGCATCCGGTTTCCAAGACCACCATAGATTACGGGATAGTACACCTAGAAAACTCAACGAACCAGGCAACCGGGGAAAGACCTGGTAAGCCAGTATGTGCTTCATTTTATCACTCCTGTTGGGTGGTCGGTCGCGGTGGCGCTGGAATCATAAGCGCCAAATTAATCATGAAGGCTGCAATGTCCACGTTTTTCAGTTCGATCGTGTCCGTGCCACCTGGGCAGCCCGCTATGTGCGGGTCGTCAATTTTTTCCAGACCCGCAGCAGTTCGCTAACGCCCCAAGCCTGGGCATCACAGCCGCGTTGATGATGAGGGGCATGACCGTCCAGGACCTCCGGCACATGGCCCGCGCAATGGCTATTGATCAGCTGCACGCTGCTCGACAGCCAGGCCAGGGCGCTGCCCCGGCCCTCGCTGCCGTAACAGTCGGCAAAGGCCTCGCAAAATAAAGGAAATGGCCATGTCCAGGCCGTGCCATTATGGTAGGCGGGTTTGCGCCGGGTGTCCTCATCGCCAAAATAGTGGCCCCAAAACGGGTTTAACGGGTCGTTGAGCAACTGACCGTCCTTGCGTACCGCCAGGGGGAAGCGCACCGGAAGGTCGGCCAAGCTGCGGATGGCCCCCGGCACCAGCAGGCGCTGGCAGGCACTCAGTACGGCCCGGATGATCACCGGTTCGTCGACCGCGCCCAAGGTAATGGCCAGCAGTTGATTGGGGCGCAGCGCATCGTCCGGACGGGCGCGATGCGCGGATTGACCGGGTTCGGCGTGCCGGCAATCGCTCAAAAAACCCAACTCGGGCAGCCAGAACAATTCAACGATGGCGGATTTGACCTTTGCGGCCAGTGTTTGCCAGGGTTTTTCTTTACCCTCATCGATCCGGTCCAGGAAAGTCAGGGCCGCGTGCCATAAGGCCTGGATTTCGATCGGATACCCCTGCCGCGGCGATCCGGCCGGGAAATTGGTGTCCATCCAGGTGAAATGGGAGGGGCTGAAAAGCAAGCCGGACGCGGGGTCCATGACGATCCCGTTGGGTGTGCCGGCCATCACTGCTGAGGCAATATCGATCAGAATCCGGCGAATGTCGCGTCCATTACAGGCTTGCGCCAGGAACCCGTTGTGCCTCTCGGCCTTGACCAAATCATTGCAGGCTGTGAAGAGCCACAAGGGGGCGTCCGATGTGTCGCGGTTGCCGGCATCGTTGCCGCGGATCATGTTGGGCAGGGTCCCGCGGTCTTCAAAATGGGCGAATTGCGCCAAAATGGCGCGGCTGGTCGTGAGGCGTCCGGCGGCAATAAGGCCCCGCACCACAATCAAGGTATCGCGGCCCCAGTCCAGGAACCAGGGAAATCCGGCGATCACCGTGTTGAACGCGCCGCGCCGTACCACATACTGGTCCAGGGCCAGAGTCATGGCCGTATCGATGGGCAAATCGTCTGCCGGCAGACGTTGTTCGGTTTCGGGCTCGCGCGCTGGCGGGGTCCAGTCAGCGCCTGTCTGGGCGGTTAAAGTGACCTGCTGGCCGCCTTGCAGCGGGCAAGCGAAATAGCCCGGGCCATAAAGATCCGAGGCCGAATCGAGACCGCGCTCGGCCTCCAGGGCGCGATGAACCATGTAATACCATTCGGGTGCGATCGTGAAAGTGCCGCGATCGGCCTGGATGAAAAGATTTCTTTCCGGGGCCGGCGAAAACCGGAACCCGTTTGCGGAAGCGGTTATCATTTTTGGCCAATGATGTTCCGGGCCTTCAAAGGCCTTGGTCGTGTGATGGAAATTGCGATCTTCTATGTCCGGGCGGACGATCAGCGTCACGGCGCAGTCATCGGCCAATTCATCTCGCCCGGCCAGCCGGTACAAGCGTTCGAACTGATAGACGATGGTATTTGCCGGTTCGGGCAGCATTTGGGCCCTGACCTGCAGCACAATGTGTTCGCCTTGGCCGGTCACCACTTGGTAGCGCCACCAGGCGCCGGTGCGGTAATCGAACCCGAACTGCTTGAGGCAGTCCAGGGTGATCTCCTGCGAATAGCCCTGGTAAGTAACCCAGGCGCGAAAGCGCGCCAGCATGTTGTGACGGTCTTCCGGAAAATCGGGATTCAAATTGGCGGCCAGTAAGGCATCGTAACGGCTGCGCAGGCCTGTGTCGGCATGTACACGCATCATGGCGCCGCTTCCGTTGGTGCCCAGCACCAGCAGCGGCATGCGGTGGCAGTCGTTGCGCGAAAAGGTGGTGCGCACGCGCACGTGACGGCCCTCGGTCAAATAGAGCAGTTGGGCTTTCTCGTGGCGGATGTGCCCAGGATCGTACAACACGATCTCCAGATCATAAGGGGTATGCGCTTCGGGCGTGGGCAAGGGGGCAAACAGGACGAAATGGCGGCCCTGCGCATCGGCCATGCTCTCTTCCACCGCGTGAACGTATTCGCCCGCGGCGATGCGCGCGTGAAAAGGGTTTGCGGCGCGCACCAGCAGCAGGTGGCCGGGTGGCAACATGACCACTCGCCGCAAATCGGACGGGTAATCCCATGCTACCGTACGAGGCGCCTGGCTGGGATGATTCAGCCTTGCGCAGTAGGATTCAGGGTCGGCGCACAGCGCCAGCGCGGCCTGCTCGGGATCGCCATTGGCGTTCGCCGGAAAGTGTGCCGCAATCTCCTGGGCCTTGGCCCGCAGGCGCTGGTCGATGATCGCCGGGGGCCGTCCCGCACTATCCTGCGCTTTCGATGTCAGCCAAGGATCGTCGGCATGGGTCAGGCAGACCACCTGCCCGGCTGCCAGAGACATCCGGCAACTGCGTTTGCCCTGTTTTACCGCCATGGGTCGGCCGGTCAGAAGATCGATCCATGCGGTTGTCCGGTCATCGGTCGTTTGGACATGCCAGCCGGCTGTGACCGTTTTTTCGGCAGAAAGATTGGCGACGATTACCACGCTTCGGCCGCTGGCATGGTGCAGGCGTTCCAAGGCGATGAAATGGCCCTCTCCATGGCTGATGAGCGCTAACCGCACTTGGGCCCCGAAGGCGGGATGGGTTTTGAGCAAATGGCTCAGATGGGCGATGGCATCCACCTGGTTGTCAGGCGCGCCCCAGTTGAGTGCGCAGGCATCATGCACGTTGATCTTTTCGGTCGCCAGCCATTCGACGCCATTGGTGAACCCGAAAGCGCCATGCGGCGCGAGCAACGCGCACAGCGCCGTGCGCATGCGGGCGAACGTCGGGGAGGTGGCGGCCAGGCGGTTGTTGTCGTGGGTTTCGGCAAAATGGACATTGATGCCATCCGTGACGCTCATTTCGTTGGCGCCGGGCAGATACCACTCGATCTGCCCGCGGTCGTAATTTTGAAACAGTTCCGAGTAGGCCCAATTGAAATTGGCGCGATTGAGCAGATCGCGGGTCACGGACATGTTGCCGCCCAATCCTTCGAGCAGAAAGAGGGTATCGGGGAACTGCTCGCGTACTTTGGCAATGATATATTGCCAGGCCGGGGTGGGGATCATGTAGCCGGCATCGCAACGGAACCCGTCCACGCCGCGCCGGCACCAGGTCAGGAAAACGTCGGCCATGTAAGGCCACATATCTTTGTGGCGGTAATCCAGGCGCGTCAGATCTTCCCACACCACGCCCCAGGCACCCGGGTTCTCGATTTCACCGTTCTCCTTGCGCGCCAGCCACTGCGGATGCGTCTCGTGCAGGTTGGCCGCCCAACCGGTGTGATTGATAGCGATATCGATGATGATTTTGCCCGCGCGCGCATGCACCGCATCGACCAGTTCGACGAACTGCTCCAGGGGTGTGGCTTTGGGATCGAATTCAGCCAAGGCCGGATCGACAGCAGTGAAACTCAGGGCGGCGTAGGGGCTGCCGTAGCGCCCCATGCGGGCAAAAGTGGTCGGGGTCGGGTGGATTGGCAGCAGCTGCAGCAGGCGGCATCCCAGGCGGCCCATGATGAAGTCGAGTTCGGCAATCAGCTCACGGAAGGTGCCTGAAGGCGGTATGACGGCGTAGCCAGCCCCGTCGAGCTTTTTGATGCAATCGGCCGTTTCCGAGAAATCGCTGCGGGGGCACATTTTATGCGGGCCGAACTGACGGACGAAGGCGTTGTAGACGATATTGCCGCAGACCGTATCGGCCGGTTCCACGTTAATGTTGGTATTGGGGCCGTCCGGCCAGACTGGTTCGTTCCGGCCTTCGGGCAAAAAGAAACATTTGGCTTCGAAATGGCCCACTTCGATCAGTGGCAGGGCGATTTCGAAACGGCCGGGCGCTGTCGATGGCATGGGGATATCGAACCAGTCCCTTCCCAGCGGGGCTTCGTTCAATTCGACGGAACGGATGATTTCGCGCCGGCCGATGCGCGCATGTCCCAGATTGGTGCGCACATAGGCGCTGCCCGTTGCAGCGCTATCGGCGTGCAGGCGGAAAAGCACCCGGTCCCCTCGAAAAAGGAGTAGGCGCTGCCCTGGCGCGGGCTCTTGAACGATGGGGTCTTGCTTGGCTTTTTTGGCCGACATGCTGGCTCCAAAACTTGATCATCATGCCGGTCGGACAACAGACCGGCTGTATGAAGGGTTAGAATGTGGTATTCACGTTGGTTGGGGGATAAAAATCGCGTTCTTAGGTTCCATCCGCGGTGCGGCAAAGGAGTCGGAATGCGCCGAAACAGTTCTTTCGGCTGAACGGCGCATTCCGCGCCAAAGCACAGATGAGCTTAAATGTAGGGACAAACTTGTGTGTGACCTCGTTGTTGCGGAACCCGACGGTTCATGGCATTTCGTTTATGATGGTAAATTCAGCATCTCGCGCATGTAAGGGACCAATCTTTCGCGCAGTTCGGGCCGGTCGAGAGCGTAAGAGAGATTGGCCATCTGAAAACCGACCTTCGTGCCGCAGTCAAAGCGCGTTCCCTCGTAACGGTAGCCATAGATCGCTTGCGAGTCGATCAGTTTCCCCATGGCATCGGTAATTTGAATCTCACCGCCCGCACCGGTTTCCTTGCGTTCAAGAATGGCGAAAATCTCCGGTGTCAGGATATACCGACCGATGATGGCCAGGTTGGAAGGGGCATCTTCGGGTTTGGGCTTTTCCACCAATCCGCGAATTTTGGTCAGGCGGTTTTCCGGCGGATCGGCATCCAGGATGCCGTAGCTGGCCGTGCGGTCGGGATCCACCTCTTCCACGCATACGATTGAGGTGCGCAGATCGTTGTAGCATTCGATCATTTGCGACAGCACCGGTTTCTTCGCTTTGATCAGGTCGTCCGCCAGCAGTACCGCGAAAGGTTCGTTTCCGACGATATGGCGCGCGCACCAGATCGCGTGACCTAATCCGAGCGGCTCGTTCTGGCGCGTGTAAATAAAGGTACCGGATTCGGGCACGAGTTGGCTGATTTCACTCAGCAGGGCGTTTTTGCTGCGGGCCATCAGGGTTTGTTCCAATTCGCAGAAGTGATCGAAGTGGTCCTCGATGGCCTGCTTGCTGCGACCGGTCACAAAAATGATCTCCCGTATGCCGGCGGACAGTGCCTCTTCCACGGCATATTGAATCAGCGGCTTGTCCACGACAGGAAGCATTTCCTTGGGCATGGCCTTTGTCGCCGGTAAAAAGCGGGTACCCAGACCCGCCACCGGAAAAACGGCTTTACGCACTTGCATGAATATCTCCTTTGGCTTTTGAACACCCCATCACCGCAGGTCTGAACAGGGATTTCACTCACAACGTCTTGTTCACACCGGTAATGATGAAGCACCCAATCGGTACAAGGAAAAGTGGCCGAATAGCATGACCCTTAAGAAAGATACGATCGTTTGTATCGCATAAGAATAATAGGGCATGCGCGGCTTGTAAAGCGGCAATCGGGTATTTACTTGATCAATCGACAGGCTCTATCCATCCCATGGGGTCTTCGGCGCGGCCATATTGGATATCCACCATGGTGTCGAACAGGCGTTGCGCAACCGGGCCGGCCTTGCCATTGCCAATGGTGATGGTCTCTTGCTCATATTTAAGCTCACCGACCGGAGAGATGACGGCGGCCGTACCTGATCCGAAAATTTCCGTCAGAGCACCGCTTTTATGGGCCGCAAAAACTTCGTCGATGCTGATGCGGCGTTCACTGGTCGACATTCCCCAGCTTTTGGCGAGTGCCAGCACCGAAGCGCGGGTGACGCCGGGCAGAATGCTTCCGTTGAGCATGGGGGTGACCACTTGGTTGTCGATGACAAAAAGAATATTCATCGACCCGACCTCTTCCACGTATTTCTGCTCGATGCCGTCCAGCCACAACACCTGGGTGTAACCCGCTTCGTGGGCTTTTTCGCCGGCCAAAAGGCTGGCGGCATAGTTGCCCAGGGTTTTAGTGTCGCCCAGACCGCCGCGCACGGCGCGCACATAATCGCGCGTCACCATGATTTTGACCGGGTTGAAGCCTTCGGGATAGTAGGCGCCCACCGGCGATAAAATGATAAAAAACCGGTAGGTATGAGAAGCCCGTACGCCCAGGAAAGGGTCGGTGGCCACGATGGTCGGGCGTATGTACAGGGACGTGCCCGGCGCACTCGGCACCCACTTTTTTTCGACGCGGATCAGTTCCTTGAGGGCCTGCAGCGCGAAGGCTTCGTCGATTTGCGGAATGCACAGTTTGTGAGCTGAATAGTTGAGCCGTTTCAAATTATTCTGAGGCCTGAACAACTGGATTTTGCCTCGGGCCGTGCGGTAGGCTTTGAGACCTTCGAAAATGCCCTGTCCGTAATGCAGAACCATGGTCGAGGGATCCATGACAAAGGGCGCATACGGTTCGATGCGTGGGTTGTGCCAGCCCTTTTCAGGATGGTAATCCATGTTGAACATGTGGTCGGTGAAATGGATGCCGAAGCCCAGGTTGTTCTCATCTGGTTTGGGCTTCAATTGGGTGCTTAAGGTTGTGGTCAACTGCATGGTGGTCTCCTCGCCCGAATTTTCAGTGTCGAACGGCATTGATTTGCCTGCCCTTAAAAGGATGCGGGACAATAGCACCACATTGCGTCAAGATGCAAGCCTGCACAATCCATTCCAGCAATTATGATGAAACCCTTTTCGGCGTGTCATCGCAGGGGCTTTCACCTGTAGGGGCGACCGGCGGTCGCCCGGTGCGGGAGCAAAACCAGCATTCCAGACAATCATGGGTGCGGGAGAATAAGGCCTCGCCATTTTGGGCGTTGCCCCGAATACAGTGGTTCGCGTGGGCGACCGCCGGTCGCCCCTACAGCGGGCATCGTGATCATCAAGGGTGTCCATTTGCTCCAGGAATCCGCCGATATCTACGCACCGGGCGAACACAACGTGCGCCTTTAGCAAATGTGGTTACCGTTGAATTTAATAGCCGATGAGTTGCATTCTTTCGGGAAATCGTACAAAGTACGCTAATGACTTCGCACGCAGCAGCAAACAACTGCCAGTGCAGCGGGTACCGGGCTAATGGGCAAACGAATTGAACGCTAAAATCCTTGCGCAACAGATTCTCGTCAGCGGCATCGTCCAAGGGGTTGGGTTCCGGCCCTTTGTATACCGCTTGGCCGAGCGATACGCCCTGAACGGTCAGGTTGCCAACACGACTTCGGGGGTCACCATCCGTGTCGAAGGCCGGCCGGAAAAGATCGCGGCCTTCACGCGGGACCTGCGCGACCAGGCCCCGCCCATGGCACGGATTGTTTCTATCGAAGCGAACGATCAACCGATTGCGGGCTGCAGCGGTTTTGCCATCGTCCACAGTCAGGCCGCCGATCGGCGCGACACCCTGATCGCACCGGATGCCGCCGTTTGCGCGGATTGTCTCCGCGAGCTGTTCGATCCGGCCGACCGGCGCTTCGGCTATCCGTTCATCAATTGCACCAACTGCGGTCCGCGCTACACCATCATCGAAGACATTCCTTACGACCGGCCTAAAACGGCCATGCGCGCTTTTACCATGTGTGCGCAGTGCCAGGCCGAGTATGATGATCCTGCCGATCGCCGCTATCACGCCCAACCCAATGCCTGCGCCGCATGCGGCCCCACTGTGATGCTTTACGACCATCGCCGGCAGCCGGTGCCGTCCGCCGATCCCATCGGGACCGCCGCCCAATTGCTCCGCGACGGCCGCATCGTGGCGATCAAAGGGTTAGGCGGTTTCCATCTGGCGGTCGATGCCTTCAACGATGATGCCGTGGCGCGGTTGCGCGGCCGCAAGCACCGCGAAGAGAAGCCGCTGGCCGTCATGGCGCCCGATGTGGCAACCGTGGCCGATTTTGCCCACTTGTCGAACGAAGAGCGCGAACTGCTGCGGTCGGTTGCGCGGCCGATCGTCTTGCTGCCTAAACGCCTGCCTGAGCGATTGGCCTTTTCGGTGGCGCCGCGCAACCATTATTACGGCGTGATGCTGCCCTACACGCCATTGCACCACCTGTTGATGGCGCAAGATCTTAAAGCCGTGGTAATGACCAGCGGCAACCTGAGTGAAGAACCTTTGGCCATCGACAATGAGGAGGCCTTCGCGCGCCTGGCCGACATCGCCGATCATTTTCTGGTGCATGACCGGCCGATTTACCTGCGCAGCGACGACAGCATCGTGCGCCGGACCGGCGGACGCAATCGCCTGCTTCGCCGCTCGCGCGGTTTTGTGCCCGTGCCGCTGTTCCTGAAAAGGGAACAGCCCGCGGTGTTGGCCTGCGGCGCCGAGTTGAAAAACACCATCTGCCTGACCAAAGGGGCGCAGGCTTTTCTCAGCCAGCATATCGGAGATCTGGAAAACCTGGCCGGCGAAAATTTCTTCCGGCAGACCATCGATCACCTGCAGCGAATTCTGGACATCCGACCGCGGGCCATCGCCTGCGATCTGCACCCCGATTACCTGAGCACCCGCTGGGGTGCTGCCCAGAACGACCTGCCCCTGGTACGCGTGCAGCACCATCATGCACACGTCGCCGCCTGCATGGCCGAGCACCAGTTGGAAGGGCGTCTGATCGGACTGGCCTTCGACGGTACGGGGCTGGGGCCGGACGGCACCCTGTGGGGCGGCGAGGTGCTCCTGGCGGATCTGAGCGGCTATGAACGCGCGGCACACCTGTCCTGTGTGCCCCTGCCGGGCGGCGCGGCCGCCATCAAGGCGCCTTGGCGTATGGGACTGGCCTGGCTGCACCGGACATATGGCGACGATATGTGGGCCTTGCCCCTGCCGTTTCTGCGGGGATTGGCGCCCGATCGCGCCCGCACTGTCGTCCGGATGGCCGCCGGCGGCATCAACGCCCCCCTGACGTCGAGCCTTGGCCGTCTTTTCGACGCGGTGGCCGCCATCATCGGGCTGCGGGCGAACGCGGCATTCGAAGGTCAGGCCGCCATGGAACTGGAGATGATCGCCGACGGGCACCCTCAAAGCAGCTATCCGTTCGCCTGGAGTGATGGTCCCGTGCATCAGGTCGATGCCGCTCCGATCATTCGGGCCATCGTGGCGGATATCTGCCAGGGCACCCCGGCCTTTATCATCAGCCGCCGGTTCCACGACACGCTCATCGCACTATGGACTGAACTGTGCGTGCTGCTCCGCGATAAAACCGGACTCGATCGGGTGGCGCTCGGCGGCGGCTGTTTTCAGAACGTGCTGCTGCTCGAAGGATTGAGCGCCGCTCTGCGACAAGAGCGTTTTGCCGTATACAGCCCCGAGCGCGTGCCGGCCAATGATGGCGGAATAGCCTTGGGACAAGCGGTGATAGCGGGGATGGAAATGACTTTCCACTCTATTTGAGGATTTTTTATGTCTGACGAATATACTGAACAGTTTCGCGATCCGGCGCTGGCCCAAAGTCTGGTGCGGCAGATTCATGAATGTGTCGACCGCCCGATGCGTCTGATGGAGGTGTGCGGCACGCACACCATGTCTATTTTCCGCCATGGCGTGCGTGCCTTGCTGCCCCCTGCGATCACCTTGCTCTCCGGCCCGGGATGCCCGGTGTGCGTCACCGATCAGCTCGATATCGATGCGTTTATTGCCCTGGCTCAGAGGGATGATGTGATCGTGACCACTTTCGGTGACCTGATGCGGGTGCCGGGCACGTACACCAGCCTGCAGCGTGAAGTCGCCGAGGGCGCCGATGTGCGCATGGTCTACTCGGTCATGGATGCCGTGCAAATGGCCGCGCGCCATCCGGAGAAAACCGTCGTTTTTTTGGGCGTGGGCTTTGAAACCACCGCACCCACCATCGCGGCCGCCATTCTGACGGCCGAAAAGATGCACCTTGCCAATTTTTGCGTCTATTCGGCCCACAAAACCGTGCCCGCGGCTCTGGCGGCCCTGATGGCCCACCCGGAGGTCCAAATCGACGGCTTTTTGTTGCCGGGACATGTGTCCGTGATCATCGGCATGCAGGCCTACCAGTCGTTTTTTGACGCCCATCGGACACCGGCCGTCGCAGTCGGCTTCGAACCTCTTGATATCCTGGAAGGCATCCACCGTCTGGCGGTGCAGGTTGAAAGCGGCGCCCCCGCTCTGGAAAACGCCTACGGGCGCGCCGTGACCGAGGAGGGCAACCCCACGGCCCAGTCGGTCATGGCCAAAGTGTTTATGCCCATAGCCGTGCGCTGGCGCGGGCTGGGCGTGATCGCGGGCAGCGGTCTGGCCATTCGGCCCGAATATGCCCGATTCGATGCGGCGCGGCGGTTCACCATTTCGGTGGTGGATATGCCGCCGCCCAAAGGATGTGCTTGCGGTGAGATCCTGATCGGCGCCAAAACGCCCCTGCAATGCCCCCTGTTCCGCAAGCGCTGCACGCCCATGGACCCGGTGGGTCCCTGCATGGTTTCCAGCGAAGGTACTTGCGCCGCATATTATCGGTTCAATACATAACGCAACTTGCCGGATTGGCTCACCGGCGTTTGGAACCCGAACGTTGAATACATAATATGACGACGTGGCAGGTCGCGGCGAAGCGTCTACTTTTTTCCCCGATATCCTTCCGCCGTCCTGACGAAATTGCCGGCCCAGTGCCGTTCGCCCAGGGCATGCAAATGGGTGTAAGCGGCAAACACGCTTCCGGCGATGATGCCATCGCGCTGCCCGCCCATGCCGCAGCCTTTGTTTAATCGAAGACCGAAGACAGGGGTTTCGCCATCGTGCACAAGACATCGGGAATAGTGAAATTCATGGCCGCGTAAAATGGTGCCCAGCGGGTGAAATGGGTTGTCGACGGTTACCACGGCATCTACGTACCCCAATCCCTGCGGCCGTTCACACAATTGCGTGGTGACCGGCAGGACGCCGGCCATGGGATAACGGGCCTCTTTGTAAACCAGATCCCGGCCCAGGTACATCATGCCGCCGCATTCGGCATAGATGGGCAGACCACCATCGGCCAACGCTTTGACATGCCGGCGCATGGATGCATTGGCCGTTAACCGCTCGGCCTGCGTTTCGGGAAAGCCTCCGCCCAGGTACAGGCCATCGATGGGCGGCCAGCGGTCGTCCGTCAGCAGGGACAGGCCGATCAGTTCGGCACCCGCGCGGCGCAGGGCTTCCAGATTTTCCTCGTAGTAAAACCACAAAGCCGCATCCCGCACATAGCCGATGCGCACCGCCGGACTTGCGTTGGGCAGGGCGCGCGGGATAAGGGCCCACACATTTTCCGGTAGAATCACGTCTTCAGTGACGGGTTGGGTGCGTGCAACGGAAAGGGGCGGGGCATTGCAGGCGATCCGCCAAAGCCGTGCCACGTCGACATGCGCACCGATGAGGTCGGCCACCGTATCCAGGGCCTCGTCAGAAGCCGCATACTCTTGATCGGAAATCAGCCCCATATGCCGCTCAGGCAGGGGATTGCGTTTAAGTTTGGGCAAAGCTCCCAGAACAGGAACGCCGGTATACTGTTCGATGGATTCGCGCAGAATGGCGCGGTGGCGGTCGTTGGCCGTGCGGTTGAGAATGACGCCCGCGATGTGCATGCCGGGCTCGAAAGCGATCATGCCGCGAACCACGGCGGCCGCCGTGCGGGTCATTTTCGTGCAGTCCATCACCAGTATGACCGGCGCCGCAAGAATGCGGGCCAACTCGGCCGTCGAACAGGAACCGGCCACATCCTTACCGTCGAACAATCCCCGGTTGCCTTCGATCAAGGCGCCTTCGCCGCCGATCATGCGGGTGCAAAAGAGCGCGCGCAGGACCGGCTTTGGCAACAAATAAGGGTCCAGATTGGTCGCCGAAGTGCCGGCCGCCAAGCCGAGCCACTTGGCATCGATGTAATCCGGTCCCTTCTTGAACGGTATGAGGGCCTTTCCTGACCGCACCCATATGCGCGCAAGGCCGAGGCTGATAATGGTCTTGCCCGATCCGCCGTTCAGACCGGCAATGATAATTCTGGGACACTGCATGGTTTTGAGGCTTCCATCCTCGGAGTATCACGCACGAAACAAAGTGCGTCAGGATACCTCAAAATCTTCAAAGGTCAAAACGAAACCGGTTTTGCCGGATTTTATATTCCAGAGGCGTGCAAGCGCTTGAGGGGCTTGGTGCAATCCAGCCCGTGATCTGATCCTATCGGCTCACCTGCACATTGGCCCTTTCCTGAAACGCATAATAGGCCGCCGTTTTGGCGAGCGCGGTCACTGCGCGGTCCAACCCTTCATAAACGGGCACGCCGGCATCCAGCAAGGTCTGTTCCAGGCGAATGCGGGCATTGCGGATGTCGGGGTTGGGTTGATACTGCCGCCACACGACTACGAGCGGCTTGCCGCCGGTGTGCTTGCGCGCTTCGTCGGCGATATAGCGCGCGATTTTATCGATATGCGCGCCCTTTTCCAGGCCATACAGCCAGTCCAGGTGCAGGGAGATGGCGAACATATCCAGATTGGTTTGGGCCGCGAGCAGCGCCAGGGTCGGCCCCAGCAACTCCAATTTAAGTAATATGATGTGGGCGTCGATAGGGTTGCTGATCATATTGCCGGCCGGCGGAATGAAGGCGCGCAGCCGTTCCTTCAGATCGTCCGGCAGGGCCGCCAAATTCAGCCCGGCTTTGGCGCAGCTGTCGGCCGCTCCCACGCCGATGCCACCGCCCGTGCCCAAAATGGCCACACCGCGACCGTGTATGGGGGGCAGATGGTGCAGGGCCAGAATCACATCGGCCATTTCTTCCAGAGAATGCACCGGCACGGCGCCGCTTTGCCGGAAAAAGGCCTGCCAGATTTTTACGCCCCCGGCCAGCGAGCCGGTATGCGAGGCCACGGTGCGCGCCCCTGATTCGGTTTGTCCACCCTTGAGGATAACCACCGGCTTGGTTTGGTTGATCTGAGTGACTTGCCGCAGCAGCCGCCGTCCGTTTTGAACCCCTTCGAGATACATGGCGATGAGACGGGTCTGCTCGTCATCGGCTAAAAAGGGCAGAAAATCGGTACTGTCCATGGTTACGGCGTTGCCATAACTGATCACCTTGCTGAAGTGCAGGCCGAAGCGACTGGCGGCATAGCTGGCAAAATCCTGGGCATGGCCGCCGCTTTGGCTGACCATGGCTATCGGGCCGCTGATATCCGAAGCTGCCGCCCAGGTCAGAAGACGCGCTGCCGGCACATGCAATCCCATGCAGTTGGGACCGATGATATTCAAGTCGCCTTCTTCGGCAATGCGTTTAATTTCCGCTTGCAGCCGGATGCCTTCTTCTTCACCGGTTTCCTTGAAACCCGAAGTGAAGATATGCACATTCCGGTTGCCGGAGGCAATGCAGTCCCGCAAGGCTGCAGGCGCCGCGGTGGCCGGCACGGACAGGATCACCAGATCGACCCGCTCCGGCAAGGCCGTCAGGCTGGGATAAGCTTTGATTCCGTCGATATCGTCGGCACTGGGATTGATCGGGTAAAGTTTGCCTGGGAAACCGAAATTGCGGACGCAGCGGAAGATGCCTGAAAAGGCGCCGACCACCGTGCGCGCCACGCCGACCACTGCAATCGCACGCGGATGGGTCATCTCTTGCAAGGCAGCGTTGATCCTGGCGACGCGTGCGGCATCTTCGATGTCGGAGGGCAGCCCAGGGGGCGTATCCGCATCCTCCAGAACGACCAGGGCATCCACGGCCGTGACTGTGCCGTCGCCGGAGACGATCAGGGGGTTGATGTCGATCTCTTTGACGGCCGGAAGCGCCAGGGCCAAGCGCGACAAGCCCAGCAGGACCTGCGACAGCACCCGGCGGTCGGCGGCTTTTTCCCCGCGGAAATCGCCAAGGAGCTTGCGTGCGCGAAGCTCGTCGATCATTTGCAACGCCTGGCTTTGATCGAACGGCGCAATGCGGAAAACCACATCGTCGAGGGCTTCGGTAAAGATCCCGCCCAAACCGAACATCACCACTGGGCCAAATTGCGGGTCGCGCACGAGACCAGCCACGAATTCTCTGCGGCCGGCGACCATCGGTTGGATCAGGCAACCTTCCCAATCTTTGCCGGCTCCTTCCGCGATCGTGCGATAGGCGCGTTGCAATGCTTCGGCCGAGGCCACATTGACGTGAACCAGCCCCCTTTCGGTTTTGTGGGTCAGGTTGGCGCCCAAACCTTTCACAACCAGGGGGAACCCGATCTCTTGCGCTTGCCGGAGCGCCTCTTCCGGGTGGGTGGCAACCCATTCGGCAACCGTGGGGACACCGTAATGGCGCAAGAGTTGTTTGGATTCCGCTTCATTCAGACATCGTCTACCCTCTTTCCGCAACCGATCGATCCATGCAACAGGCTCTTCCAAAGCGCATCCTTTCTCGATGTTTGTCCTTGAGCCGGCTTCGCCGGAATATTTAAGGGGTCGATTCTCCGCCATCATCATTTTAAAACCCGCTTTTTCGTATAGTGGTCCCTTAAAGGACCGCATGATTGATGTCCGATCCGGGCCAGCACTGTCAGCAGGCAACCGAAAAAGTGATCTGAACCCAATTCAGACGCTGAAAAAATAGTAGCAGCAGGTGCGCTCGCGTGTCAATAATCGTGAACGAACGCTCGTTTTATATTTTGATCAAGGGTGTTTGGCGCCAAGAAGCATTTTGCGCAGCAGGCGGGAGATGGCGCGCGCCGGCACCCCCGACACGGCGTATCCGATGCAGCCCATCATGATGAACACCATCACGGTTTTGAACAGACTCGCATCGGGCGGCATGAAAAACGGTGGCAGCAGCCATGCGGCCAGCAGACCGATGGCGATCTGCCATGTGTCCGGCCAGAAAAGGATATAAAAAAAGAGGTAAGTGGGTGTCAGCGGTCTTTTTTGCAAGGGGATCACCTTCGAACGGATTGTTAATTTCGCTCAGCGGCTTTTGCGAAATCACCAAGATCATTTTTTAAGCAACTTTCGGTTCCAAACGCGCGATCCGCCCGCCCGGCATATCGCGTCAGGTGCGAATTCGAAAAAGGAATTATCACAAAAGAGGCTGGATCGCAGCAGCAATTCTCGGCCAACGCGTCAAAAGCAGTTCGGCTATTCTCATGATGACACCTTTACAGCACTTTTGACTATGCAAATGCGAGAAACTTTGGATATGCTCTAAAAAGGAGGTTCAGTTCGACCAGGCACCGATTCTGCTTTTAACTTTTTTGAGAGGAGAAAAGCAATGATCCGAAGTTTGGGAACTGTTTTCGATCGTTGGGCGCGCCAGTGGATGCCCGACCCCATGCTGTTCGCCATTTTACTCACTTTTGTGACCTATGTTATGGGGCTCATCTTCACCGACAGCGGACCGTTTCAAATGATCCAGCACTGGTATGCAGGCTTCTGGGACCTGCTGGCCTTTGCAATGCAGATGTCCTTGATCCTGGTGACCGGACATGCGTTGGCCACCTCGCCGCTTATCCGGCGGGGCATCGAAAAACTGGCCGAAATTCCATCCTCCCAAAGCGGCGCCATTTTTCTGGTCGGACTGACGGCCGCCATCGCTTCGTGGATCAACTGGGGGCTGGGCATCATCATCGGCGCCCTGGTCGCGCGCGAAGTCGGGCGCAGCGGGCATCAACGCGGCATTTCGATGCACTATCCGCTGCTCGGAGCCGCAGGCTATGCCGGTTTTCTAACGTGGCACGGTGGATTGTCCGGTTCCGCGCCCCTGCTGATCGCCACCGAAGGCCATTTCCTGTTCGCTCAGATCGGCATCATTCCAACCTCCGAAACGCTTTTCAGCGTGATGAACATCGTCGTCAGCCTGGCCCTTATCGTTTTGATTCCCCTCACCTGCATGCTGATGGCGCCGCAGCGACCGGACCAGATCAAGACGATAACGGATATCGATCCGTCCCTGGTGGAAAAAGGACCCTCGCTCTCCGTTACGGCAAGTGCGCGGCAGGCCATGGTGATCGCGGACAAACTCGAAAATAGCCGGCTGATATCATGGATCATCGGCCTCGTGGGGATGATATACGTCATCTGGTACTTCGCGACCCAGGGATTCAAACTCGATCTGAATATCGTCAACTTTACATTTCTTTTTCTTGGAATCCTGTTTCAGGGAACGCCTGTCAACTATATTGCGGCCTCGCGCGACGGCGCGCGGGCCTGCGCGGGCATTATCGTTCAGTTTCCGTTCTATGCCGGCATCATGGGCATGATGAAATTTTCAGGGATGGTGGCGATCATTGCTGGCTGGTTCGTGGCCATTTCGACCCCATTGACCTATCCGGTTTTCACCTTTCTGAGCGCAGGATTGGTCAACTTGTTCGTACCTTCCGGAGGCGGTCAGGTGGCCGTCCAAGGCCCCATCATGGTTGAGGCTGCCAAAGCGCTGGGCGCACCTATGAATAAGGCGCTCATGGCCATCGCCTATGGCGATGAATGGACCAATATGCTCCAGCCTTTCTGGGCTCTGGCGCTGCTGGGCATCACGGGGCTGAAAGCGCGCGAAATTGTGGGGTATACCATGGTGGTTTTGGTGGTCAGTGCCGTCATTTTCATTCTCGGGCTGCTGGTACTGCCTGCATAGATCTTCCCCCACCCACGGCTGTGGGGAAGGGCCCGAAAAAAATGAGAGCCGCGCCCGGCCCGTCTGTGCGGGCGGGCGCGGCCGTCCGAAGTGAGACAGTGAGTGTTACATAGGATTTCAGAAGTAAAACTTCAGCCCGGCTGTCAGAGTGTTAGATCCACCGTCTTCGGCCACGAGATCGAATGCGCCGGAGCGGTGGTGCAGGCGCAGAAGCACCGCCCAGCGGCCCTGCGGCGGACCGAAGGTCAGTTCGCCGAACCAGTATACCAGCCATTGCTCGCTGTCGCCTTTGACAGCGACTTCCACTTCGGGAACATGTGTGGCATAGGAGGGTCCGATGCCCCAGGCAAACGTTGTGGCCACGTACCGTTCCCATGGAAAGCGGTGCCATCGCAACGTCAAAATCGGCATGTTGAATTCCCAGTTGTCCTGATCGCCGAAATATTTGGCCACCTGGGCCTCCAGTTCGAGCGAAAGGGCATCATCCAGATAGCGTTTGAAAGTCCAGGCACCGGCCACCACGACAATTCCGGCATCTGCAAAATCAGGTTTCTGAAACAGCGCATCTTGCCAGGTCTCGGTGGTCATACGGCCGCCGTACAGCGATAAGGCAAAGTCTTGGGCACCGCACACACCGGTAAGCCATAGAAAAACCAAAAAAAAGGATAATATGCGGCATTTTTTGATCATTTCGGTTCCGTGCTGCTCCTTTTTTGCGGTATGTGGCCAAAGAAGCGAAATTTTAACGATTTTTATGATAAGGAAACCTGACCTGTCTTTTACGGTAATGGCGGATATGGGATGGGGCAACCCCTGTGATCCGGCTATCTAGAGTTTTAAAAGGTCGCGTACTGAAGAAATTCGTGAAGCGGACGATAAAGAGAGGAGGTCGTGAGGAGTTCCTCCCGAATTGTTGACGCCGTTTTTTTCGACATGTATGGTACTGCCACTTGAAATTTGGAGGTGTTCCCGTTGAAAAATCTGTTACTGAAAAGTGAAAAGGGTTCAGTGCCCTGGATTTGGCTGATCGGCATCGTCGTTGTGCTTGCAATCGGTGCGACGGCCATTCAATTTATTCCCAAACCGGTTTCACCGGCGCCCACCCAGGTAGTGGCACGGGCCAAGGTGCCGCAGCTGCCGCCGTCCGCGCCCGCCGAATCCCAAGCGGTTTCACAAGAGGTCGATGAAGAGGCGGCGCCTGCCGAAGAAGACCCGCTGCCATCACAAGATTCAGAAGATCCACTGGAACAACACTCTGCGATGGTCGAATCCGATGCGCAAGCGGCCGAGTCCGCAGCGAATACGCCGCCGGCGGCCGGCCCGCGGGACACCGCCGCTGGTGCGGTCCTGTCCGAGGAGGATGTCCGCGACGCGTCACCGTCGGCCGCGCTTGCCGACCAAAAGACTGCCTTGACTGGGATGCCCGCTGAGAGTGACGCGACTGTGGCGGTACCCGCCAAGGCCTCCGCCCCTGACAAAGACTTTGCGGACGTGGTGCAAAGACCCAGGTCGCCATTTGCGATACAAATGGGCTTGTTCCGGACCAAAGCCTATGCCGATGGATTGCTGACCCGTTTGCACCAGCTTGGATATGCCCCTTATATCCAGGAATTCAGCGATACCCGTAAAGGATTGCTGTACGCGGTGCGCGCGGGTTCCTACGATACGCGCGCGCAAGCGGCCGCTGCGGCCGCTGTCTTCAAGGACAAGGAGAAAATGGCAGCCATCGCCGTTCCGACGGAATCGTTTTAAACCTATTACCGTCAATCCTATCTTAACACCAGATGCGCCAGCAGCGATGGATGGTTTTGCGTTTGTGCCGGTAGTCTTCGGGAATCGTCTGTGCGGTGATTTCCTCGACGCGCCCGGCGGCCACTTCACTCAGGCGCGGCATGAAATCCTGGTGGTTGGTCGAAAAAACAATCAAGCCGCCCGGCTTCATCAGGCCGATCACGGCATTGAGCAACGCCGGGTGATCGGCGGCAATATCGAAGCGATCTTCCGTGCTGCGGCGCGTGTAAAACGAGGGCGGATCCACCACCGCCAGGTCGAAGCGCTGTTCTTTTTGCAGCGCCGCGGTGATGAAATCCATTGTATCGGCCTGGATCAAACGGTGTTGGTCCGATAACAAACCATTGAGTTCCATATTGCGCCGAGCCCAGGCGATCGTTGTTTGAGAGCGGTCGACCGACAGGGTCGCGCGCGCCCCGCCTGAGGCCGCATAGCAGGTAAACGAACCAGTATGGCAAAACAGGTTCAAAAAATCCTTGCCAGCAGCTGATTCGCGGATCATACGACGTGTGATGCGATGATCGCCGAAAAGGCCGGTGTCCACGTAATCCCATGGATTCACATGGAACTTCAAATCTCCTTCAGAGACGACGAACGTGCGGTTGGTCGTCGCGATGCGTTCATAGCGCTGACCGTCGGCAAAGCCATAGCGGCGTTCCTTCAGATGCAGATTTTCCGAGGGCACCGCCAGTGCGCGGGCTACGGCAGCGCCCATCCTGGGCAGCCATTCCGGCACCGATTGCTTGCGCGTATATTCGCCGACGACCAAGTGGCCGGCATACCAATCCACCACCGCCCGGATCTCGGGAATATCCCAATCATACAAACGGAAGACTTCGATGTTCTGTTTGGCAAACCGTTTGCGCAGGTGCTGATAGCGTTTTTTGACCTTATTGGCCAACATTTCCGATTGCCGATCGATGTTTTGGTGCAGTTCAGTATCCATAGGGGGGCCGTTCAATAGGTATATCCTTGCCTAAACCAGCTTTGCCAGCGTGTTAAAAGTTTGCGCGCCGTGACGTTCCCCGGCGACCTGCGCATGTATTGGCCCAATACGTCAAAGGATCGGGCTGGGTAAACATCGAGGAGGGTGGGGTGCCCTCCTCGTTTTTTACTCACTGAATTCATCGCGCACAGCACCAGGCCCGCAAAAGATCAGACCCGCCCTCCCATAACTCCCGGCGGATCGTTGCGCTTATGGGTCCAGGATGGCGAGCGTTCGGCGGGTGTGCTGTACTCGAAATGGGATGCATTGATCGTTCTCTGACGTTCACGTTCGCCTTCATGAACACGATCGCGGCATTCGCCTTTGCATTTACCTGTAATATCTCTCGATGGCATATGTTTCATGGGAATAATCTCCTGAGTTTCGATTATATAGAATGCCCCGAAGTCCGCCAGTAAAGCGGCTGCGTATTTCGCATGAACCGGAATAGCAACATCCTATAGTGTTTGAAAACTATCGATCCCAGGTCGTTTGTCAAGCTGCTGTTACTCAGAAGTTCCCTCTGGAGTGCTGCCCTCCCGTGCGTTTTCCCAGCGGATGACCTGCGCATCGAAATCGATTTCGTACTTGAGACCTCGTAGAAAATTCATACCCAGCAATCCATTGTATTGGCTGTCGGGCGGACCGGTATAGGCCACAATGGCAGCCCGCAGGTTTTGTTTTTCATAAGGGCCGACTTGAACCGATTGCAATCGGGATACCGTGGCTTCGATTTCGAAACCGCCGACGCCATGCCCTTTGGCCGGAACGACGTCGGAAATGCCGAGACGGTCGGCCACTTCCTGATGCAGTACGATGCTGCCGGCGCCAGTGTCGAAAAGCAGCGTGGTTTCAATTTTAGCGTTGTTGTAGGTCAGTACGACCGGCACGAAGACACGGTTGGCTTTAATGATGACGGGGGTTTCCATGGCCGGGCGCTCATCCTTTTCCGGCGGCTGGGCGGCGGCTTCATCCGTATCCTCCTCAAGTTGGATCATGCGATCTTCTTGGCCGGGTTCGAATATGCGGATTTCGGATAACTGATAGCCGGGCGGGCGTTTCGCATCCGCGGGTGCCGTGTCCCGCTTCCAGACGAAAATGGAGTTCAGCGGCCGAATCAGTGTCTTGAGCCCATCTTCCAGGTTTTTGTCCCGAAAGGAAGTGCTTACCGTTGGGTTGAGCGCCGGGTCAATATGCACGACAATGCCGTGAGCCGACAAGCGTTGCAGCACATCCTGCAAAGGAACCCGTTCAGCTTGGACTGACAATGTATTTCCCGTAATGTCCAGCTGCAGATCAGCGGCATCGGCCGTATTCGCAAATGCCAACCCGCACAAAAGGGGGACCCATAATGATTTGATAATACGTTTCATAACCGCCTTTCCAATGCTTGTCCCTCTTTGCCCAGGAAAACAGAAAACGTCACGTTATCCCATCATACGCCTGCCGTGTCTATCGCAATGTTGCGGTGCAGGGAATAGGCCATCCATCTTAAATTGGCGGCTGCGGGAGGGGTGTCAATACCAAACTTTTTATATTACGCTGATGCAAGTTAATTATGCTCAAGGACTTTTCAAACAAAATGCGTATCCCCATAAAACGCACCGGGCGAACACAAGGTTCGCCCCTAAGAAAGAACGATGTCCATTTCTAAAATGGGCCCATACGCAAATGCGGTTGCCCTGGGTGACTCAGGTTCGCATTTGCATTCGACCGTTTTGCTGTTATCGTTTTGCCTGATATACTTAAAAAAGGATTAAAAGCATGCATGACGCGAGACGATTCAGATCCCGGCATGCATCATGAAAGTTCAGGGGAGTATGACCAATGAATTTTTGTTCGCATTGCGGCGCCCCGGTCGGCCGACAGATACCACCGGGGGATAACCGACTGCGTTATGTTTGTCCCACCTGTGGCTTTGTCCATTATGAAAATCCCAAGATAGTTGTCGGATGCGTCCCGCAATGGGAAGACCGGATCCTGATGTGCCGCCGCAACATCGAACCCCGCAAAGGCAAATGGACGCTCCCGGCCGGCTACCTGGAAAACGGTGAAACGGTCGCCGATGGCGCCCGCCGCGAAACATGGGAAGAAACCGGTGCCCTGCTCGGCGATCTGACACCTTACATGCTGTTCGATATTGTGGATGTGAACCAGATCTATCTGATGTTTCGCGGCCACATGCAAAAACCGCAATTCACCGTAACAGAAGAAAGCGCGGAAGTTGTGCTCATGCGTGAAGAGGAGATCCCCTGGAACGAGATCGCCTTCCGAGCCATCGAGAACACCTTGCGGCGGTACTTTGCCGATCGTCCCAACGGACAATTTCCCTTTCGCATCCGACGGATACCCAAGAATCCGGTCGCAGCAAGCAAGTCAACCCCTCAGGAGGTGCTTTCGAGCATTTTGCGGGCCGCCGGCAAACGCTAGCCTGGATGCCATTCACACCGTTTCCCGACGCCAGCCCTTGCTGCGTCAAAGCCCGAAGCGTCGGCAGGTGCTATCGCTGCTGATGCACCAGGCGCATGCCGGGCCAGGGGACGGGAAAATAGGGAATCGTGGTGCCGTCCAAGCTGCCGATGTAGGCAGTCGCACGGCCCGGCCCACCGAAACAGATGTTGGCCGGGCGTTTCAGAACTTGGTGCTGCGGGTCCTCCAAAACCATTTCCAGAGCGCCCGCAGGGGTCAGGTAGCCGATCGCGTTCCATCGCGGGAAGGTGATCCAGAGGTTGCCCGCATCGTCAAAGGCGATGCCATCGGGCAGGCCCAACGGGCCCAGGGGGCTGGGTCCGAATACCTCCGGCGCTGCCAAAGCGCCGTCCGCCAGGATGCGGTAGCGCACAATATTGCGGCGCATGGTCTGGGCCACATACAGGTACTCTTCGGACGCATCCAGGGTCAGGCCGTTGGCGAAGTACAGGCCATCGGCCACAATGCGCGCGTTGCCGTTTGCAATGAGGACCACGCTGCCGTCCGGCGTCGGGTTCCACAAGGCCGCATCGATCTCTTCATGTTCGGTGGAGTTGGAGACCCATAAGCGCCCCTTCGAATCGGCGAAAGGAAAATTGGGCGCGCGCATGCGGCGGCCCTGGGCATGGGTCAGCAGGACATCATGGCGTCCGTCGGCCGTCAAGGCCTGCACTTGGCCGTTGCCGATATTGGCCACAATGCAGCGGTCGTCGGCATCGATGCAGATCCCATTGGGGACGCCACCCAGGTCCCCGAAAAAATCGGTGTGGCCGTCCGGCTGAATGCGGGCGCACTGGCCGCGTGCGTCGGCGGTGTAAAGCGTGCCGTTATCCAGGGCCATAACCCCTTCGGGCCGGGCTATGCCGCTGCCGATCGTCCTCACGATGGATAGGTCCATTGCTATCTGAGCTCCTTTGACGCGTCGTTGTTAACGGCGTCGGATGAGAGAGGAAACCGCATGGGCTGGTCGAGCTCCGGAACCAGGATGTCGATATCAGGTGCATGGGTCCGGATACGTCGGATCAGTCCGCGCATGTCGATCAGGGGCAGTCTGGGGGTGCCCGAGCCCTTGGTGTGGGGTTTGGAAAAATTGTCGTAATGAAAAAGAACGACCGTCGCGGGGCGGGTGATATTGATGATCTGCAGCGGATAGTCTGGGGTTTGATTCCAGCCAGCCACGCACACGAACAACACATCGCAAGTATGGTTCTTCAATTCCGCCTCGATAGCATCGGCGCTGCCGATATGCAGAAAGCGCGTGCCATTCAACACGAGCAGCGGTGCGAAAACGCTGCCGGACCGGTATCCAGCGGCTTTCATGGGCAAGGTGGCCGCTGGCGATATCTCGCCTGGAAAAGGCACCTTACCGAACATGGCCGCACCATGGGCCGATCGGATCATGGTCACTTCGGCCTGGTCGCTTAAAACCACTTTTTCCCCGCCGGCGCAGACAGTGGTGCGTCCCGGCATGCCGCCGAGTGTCATCAGTGTCTCCAGGGAGCGGCTGCCTACCAGCACTGCATTGGTGCGGCGCATGATAGAAGGCACGTCCAGGGCATGATCCGAATGTGTGTGCCCAATGATGATCCCTGTAATTTTGGCCAGTGAGGCGATCGCAGCTTGGATTGCCGCCTCATCCGGGCGAATCGTCTTGAAGAGCGTTCGCAGCAGGTTGACGCGTGTGTGGTAAGGATCGATGAGCACCGTCTCTGTTTCGGTTTCAAAGCGAAGCCCTGCCGCGCCGGTCCAGGTGACGTCGATCATGTGAAAGCGTTCCTTTGTTGTTTGCATCCCAAACCGGCGTGTTCGTAGTAAGTTTCTTCTAAGCGGGCTTGAGGGCTTCGATGGTGGCCGATACAATATACTCTTCGACCTTTTGGCCCGGAACCCATTCTTTGATAAAGGTCCGGCTTTCGTCTTTGGGCTGAATGCGGATGTCCGCGAAACCAGCTTGTTGCAGGATCTGCGTCAAGTGTGCGATGGTCTCGGCGCCGCTGACGCAGGCCGCTCTCAAGGCTAGATCTTGTTGCAGCGCTTCGGGCAGGGGGCGGGTTGCCACCACATCCGAAATGGCCAATCGACCGCCCGCTTTTAACACCCGGAATGCATCGCGGTAGACTTGTGCTTTTTCAGCGGCCAGGTTGATCACGCAATTGGACAATATGACATCGACGCTGTTGTCTGCAACAGGCAGGTGCTCAATTTCGCCCAAACGGAATTCAACGTTGGCGATACCCATTTGGGAAGCATTGTCACGGGCCTTGGATACCATTTCGGGGGTCATGTCGACTCCGATGACGCGGCCGTTTTCTCCGACTTGCCGGGCGGCCAGGAAGCAGTCGAACCCGCCGCCGCTGCCAAGATCCAATACGGTTTCCCCTGGCTTGAGCGCCGCCAAGGCTTTTGGGTTGCCGCATCCCAACCCCATGTTTGCGCCCTGGGGAATCCCCTCAAGATCTTTGGTCGAATAGCCCAAAGCGCGAGCGATCGCATCCGCCGACATGACGTTGTTTCCCCCGCAACAGGATGAGGCGGGTCCGCAGCAGGACGTGTCTTTCTTCTTTGCGATCTCGCCATATCGCTGGCGAACCGCTTGCCGGATAATTTCCTGATCGTGTTCCATGATGCGCCCTCCTAATATATCACCTCTGGAAAAAATCGGCCAGATGCCGTACTGCATCCGGATCGACCCAACACTCGATTCGCTGGCCCTGACGCCGCATCCGGATCAGACCGGCGCCGCGCAACTCCTTCATGTGGTGGGAAACCGTCGATGGCACGATTTCAAGATCCTTGGAAAGGTCCCCCACACAGGCGCAGCTTTCATCTTCTACGCTACAAACCGTACCAGGTTCACAACACTCCAGCAGGCGCATGAAAATCTTCAGGCGGTTAGGATTGGACAACGCCTTAAACATCTCGGAATATTTTTCCAACTGGATATTTTTTAATTTCGACATATTTCGAAATATAGAATATTTGTGCCACTTGTCAACACTTTTCAGAGCCTCGCCCAGGGCCATCGCATGTAAACCTTGGGACGCAGCGTGCTGTTATGCGTTCTTTGCTTGGCCGGGGATCCGGGTGGGTGGTCCGCGCCAATCCCGTAAACCAATTCGGGTATCCTTAAGAGAGTTTTTACATGCGATTGCCCTGGCCTCGCCTGCTTCTGGATGCCATCTATGCCGAGTGAGCGCCTCGGGGGATGACCACGGTTATCCATTTCGGTTCTTGATATGATCCTTGAGAGGCGTCAGTGGGGGGCGGGGCGCGATTTCTGTTGGGCGCAAGCGGCGGGTCGAATAACGATTTCCAAACAGAACGTCATATTGCAGCATTTCAAATCCTTTGAACCAGGGATCCGACTGGATCAGCTTCAAATCGCGCAAGCCACCGTGAACCCCGCGCACAAATTGACGATGAATCACCGGGTAGGCTTGCATGCCTTTGCGCATGTGCAGCATATGGCCGGGCAACGCTATGCCCATCTGCTGCAACAGTATGCCCGGTAAATGGGACGGGCTGAAAGATTCCGGAATATCGACCGCTTTTAGCAGGTCCGGCTTGTTGGACCATAGGAGTGCCGGCACTTCCGCCATGTGGAAATCCGATTCCCTGGTGCTCAAAGCCCCCTCAACCTGATAGGGCAGCAATTCCCAGCCCAGAGCGGGCTGGTGGTCACCGAAAAACAGACAGACGACCGGTTCCGGTCTTTTTTTCAGATAGTGCAGCAAACGGGCAAGCTGCCGGTCGGCATCCCGGATGCCGGTCAGATAAGTGGAAAGCGCCTGCAGCAGATTGTCGGGCAGCTCGCCTTCGACCTGCACGATGTCCTCCATATAGCGTTCGTCATTGTACGGCCCATGGTTCTGCATGGATACCGCGTGCAGAAAGTAAGGGCTGTCGCCCGATTCGATGACCGTTTTGATCTTGTCGACCAGGGCTTGGTCGGAGACAAAGAACCCCCGCATTTCAGCATCTTCGAAGTCGTCCAGAGACAGGTAGCGTTCGAATCCCAAGTGCTCGTAAGCCATCGTGCGATTCCAGAACCACCCATGGAACGGGTGCAGGGCAATGGTGCGCCATCCCTGGTCGCGGAGCAGGGACGCGATCGACGGCACCGGCCGGTGCAGGTAGTGATCGTAGGGAATGGACCCGCTTGGCAGCAACGCGTGGCTCAACCCGGTGAGGGCTTCGAACTCCACCAGGCTTGTATTGCCGGCCACCGTCGGTGAAATGAGGCGGAAACTGGGGTGCCGGGCCGCAAGCCGCTGCAAATTTTTCCACGGGTTTTCCGAAGGTCGCATGGGCAGCCCGGATAGCTCGGCGAAAGATTCGCTCATCACAATGACCAGGCTGACCGGCTGTCCCTTGTATCCCAGCGGGGTTTCACGCAACGCTTCGTTGGGTTCCAACAGCTGTGTTATCAGTCCCTCGTCGTAGGCTTCGGGTTGTTTGATCCGCAGAGGGGAAATGTTCATGGAAAAGGCCAGAAAAAATCCATTGACCTGATAATTCTGGGGCTGTTCCCAGACAATGTTTTCCACCCGCAGAAGGCGGGGCAGGTTTACAGGGCTGATCGGGGCGAAAACACCCAGCCCGCAAAAAGCGGCTATCAGCAATGCGGCTCGATATTTCCAGCCCACCACGGCGCTCCAGTGGCGATGCAGGTGCCAGGCACCCACGATCAGAACAGGCGGCAGCCCGAAGACACCGATCCAGGCAAGATGGGATCCGGCCAGCAAGGACTGACCTAAAGCCAGCATTTGACGGGCATAAAAAAGGTCCCAGGACAAAAAGGGTGTTTGCAGGGCGGACAGTTTCAGCGCATTCACTACGGCGGCCAGCAACAGCACCGCTGCCCCCCAGACGAGTCCTGACAGCCATCTGCCCATAAGGCCGATGAACAGGCTTTGAAAGGAGAACGCAAACAACAGGTTGAGCAAAAACAGCCTGGGATGCTGTGTAATCCATTGCCCGACCTCCCCGATACCGGTGCGGGCTAGAATTTCGGTCATAAGCACGCACGCAATTGCTGAAAGCAATAGATAAAGAAGGCCAATGGTACTACTGGCGTTAGTTTTCATTTTTTGACATAAAAAGATTAAGTTGCAGGATACCGTTGGAAAGTTGTACGAAAAAGTTGTTTCTTAGGGCAATTGGCGGCGTCCGTCAAGCAAAAGAGAGTTGCGGCCGGCTGGGGCGGGTTGGGATCATTCAACCGACGGCGGTCGCAACCGCGTATATGTTGGAGGGGAGGCGCATTGTTATGAAAGCGATCGTGTTGCATGGATTCGGCGGGCCCGAGACGATGGCCATCGGCGAGATGCCGCTGCCGGAGCCGGGCATGGGGCAGTTGCGGGTGCGGGTGGTGGCCACTTCCGTCAATCGAGCCGATACCGTTCAGCGCCGGGGTCTATATCCGCCGCCGCCGGGCGAGTCGGAGATTTTAGGCCTGGAGGTGGCCGGCGTTGTGGATGCCATCGGCGATGGGGTGGGGCGCTGGCAGACAGGCGACCGCGTGATGGGCCTGGTAGCGGGTGGCGGGTACGCCGAATACGCGCTGATGTACGCTGAGCATGCGATGGTCATTCCGGAATCGCTGACGTTCGAAGAGGCTGCCGCGGTACCCGAGGTGTATATCACCGCCTTTTTGAATCTTTTCCGCATCGCCCAGGTGCAAGACGGTCAAACCGTGCTCCTGCACGGCGGGGGCGGCGGCGTCAATACCGCGGCCATTCAGCTGTGCCGGGCCCTGCGGTCCGATTGCAGGATTGCCGTAACCGCCTCGGCGGGCAAGATCGAGCGCGTCAGGGCGTTGGGTGCCGATCGCGTCATCGATTACCGGCAGCAGGATTTCGTTGGGGAAATCAAGGAATTCACGGGAGGATCGGGCGCCGATGTCATTCTGGATCATATCGGGGCGTCCTATCTGGCGAAGAATCTGTCGGTGCTGGGCGTTGGCGGTCGTCTGGTGATTATCGGCCTAATGGGGGGCGCGGTTGCCGAAATCAATCTGGGACTCCTGATGGTCAAGCGCCAGCGTGTGATCGGGTCCGTGCTGCGTGCCTTACCGGTGGCGGAAAAAGCGGATATCACCAATGACTTTGTGGCGCAGGTCGTCCCTCTTTTACAGCGGCGTGCGATTGCTCCGCTCATTCATCGGGTTTTCCCCTTGCACGCGGCGGCCCAGGCCCATGAAGAGATGGAATCCGGCCGCCATTTCGGTAAAATTGTTCTGGCAGTCCAGCCGGTCTGATGCAGCCGATACGCACCATTGCCCGCCGTGTCATCGTTTTTGGTCGTCATCCCGTGCCGGGCCAGGTCAAAACCCGCTTGATACAGGCACTGGGGCCTCTGGCCGCCGCCGAATGGCAGCGCCAGTCGACCGAGCGGACGCTGTCCGCGATCCTGCGGGTGGCGAATGCTTCAGTGGATTTTGTCTATACCGGTGCCCGCAAATACCAAGTCCGGCGCTGGTTGCAGGACCGTCGGATTCGGCTGCGCGCCCAGGTGCACGGTGATCTCGGCCGGCGCATGCAGCAGGCTATCGAAGCCGCCTTCGACGAAGGGGCCGGCCAGGTCGTTTTGGTGGGCACGGATGTGCCCGGGTTGACCGGTCGCCATGTGGCTGAGGCTTTCACGGCTCTGGCGACGCATGACCTGGTCCTGGGACCCAGCCACGACGGGGGATACTGGCTGATCGCTTGCCGTCGTCCCGTACCGGTTTTTCAAGGCATCGACTGGGGCGGTCCGCATGTTCTATCACAAACTCGGGCAGCGGCTGAACGCAATGGATTGACGATCGCCCTTTTGGCGCCGATGGGCGACATCGATACAGAGGCCGACCTGCGGCGTGGCCAACCGCGGGAGCAATGGCCCACGCCCTACATGTCGATCGTTATTCCAACCTTAAACGAGGCCGACCACATTGTCCGGGCCATTTCCGCATTGCGCGGACCGGATATCGAGATCATCGTGGCCGATGGCGGCAGCCATGACGGTACGCCTGTGATGGCACAGCAGGCCGGCGCGGTGGTTGTTTCCTCGGCGCGCGGCCGTGCACGGCAGCAAAATGCAGGGGCTCGCAGGGCCAGGGCGCGCGTGCTGCTATTTTTGCACGCCGACACGCGCCTGCCTGGTGATTTTGGAAAGCAGGTGTTTGACGTGCTGCTCGATGGCAGCGTGGCATTGGGGGCTTTTCGATTCAAAACCGACTGGGATCACTGGGCCATGCACTGGGTCGAACGCGGCGTTCATCTGCGCGCGACACTATTGCGGCTCCCGTATGGCGATCAGGCCTTTTTCATGCGGCGAACGCTCTTCGAACGCTTGGGCGGCTTTCCCGAGGTGCCCATTGCCGAGGATTTGCTTTTTGCCCGTATGGTCCGCCGCGAGGGGCGCATTGTCCTGGCAACCGGTGCGGCTGTGACCTCAGGGCGCCGCTGGCGTGCGTTGGGCATCTGGCGCACCACTATTCTTAACTATGTGATCGCCGCGGGCTGTGTGCTGGGGATCGATCCCAGGCGCCTGGCGACCTTGTATCGGATCGGAGTGACACCAGCGCCGGTTCGCCGAACCCATCGAGGCCATCTTGATGAAAACCCATAGAACCAACATGAAAAACGCAAAATCATCCTTTTTTATCACTGCGGTGGTGGCCAACGCGGCCGGCGACATATTCGATTTGCCTGGCTACGCCGCTTTGGGTGCGGATGGTCCGCTGCATGTGCCGCTTACCCTGGCCGCGACGTGCGATCTGCCTTACGGCAGCGAACTGATGTATCTTCCCGACAGGGTGCCGCTGCTCTACGATCTCGACGAGCGTCGCGTGGTGGCCCTTCCTGAAAACCCCTATGTGCCGGGAGAAGCGATATTCCCGGTGGCGGCCTTTAATTCCCCGGGGTTTCTGATCAGCCATACCAGTGCCTACGAGGAGCGCCCCCAGGCTGGCTTTCTGCCGCTTTTTTCATATGGTGCGGCGGGTTGGCACCGCGGCCGGTTCCGCTCGGCCGTGATTCAAGTTGATGATGAGCCGCGTCAGGATTTGCGCCACATGCCGCTGTCCAAAATCAGGCGTGGCATCGACCTGATGCGGCGGCGATTGCCCGACAACCGGTTGCGCGCCCATCTGGAAAACTGTGCGTTGACCTACGGCTGCCCGGCTGGCAAGAATTTTTTCCTGGGCCGCTACGAAGCGCCGCTGCCGACCTCCACCGCTTGCAACGCCCGCTGCCTGGGATGCATCTCCCTGCAAACCGAAGACGGCCTGTGCAGCAGTCAGCATCGCATTGCGTTCACGCCCACGCCGCGTGAAATCGCCGATGTGGCCCTGACCCATATCGGGCGGGTTCAAGACGCCGTGGTCAGCTTCGGGCAGGGATGCGAAGGCGATCCTCTGTTGGAAGCCGATTCGATTGCCCAGGCCATTCGATTCATCCGGTCCCAAACCGCTCAGGGGACCATCAACATGAATACGAATGGCAGCTTGCCCCAAAAAATCGCGCTGCTGCTCGATGCCGGCCTCGACAGTCTGCGCATCAGTATGAACAGCCTGCGCGAAAGTTGCTACCAAGCCTATTTTCGTCCAAAGTACGCGTTCGACGATGTGATCGCCACTATCGAGATGGCCCTTGGCCGCGGTGCGCATGTGGCCATCAACTATCTCAACTGCCCCGGTTTTGTGGATGCCCCTGAAGAGCGCGATGCTTTGACGGCTTTTTTGAGCGCCCATCCCATTCACATGATTCAATGGCGTAATCTGAATTTTGATCCGCTACGCTACTTGTCCATCATGCACCAGACGGCCAGACATAGCCGGCCCATAGGAGTCGGACGTCTGCTGGACCAGGTGCGTCAGCAATTTCCCGACGTGCGTCACGGCTATTTCAACCCTCCCAAAATGCATTCTGATGGGTGAACGCCATTCATTAAAGAGGAGGTATGTGTATTGGTTTGTTCTTGACCCATTCGCGCAGGTTGCCGTATTCTGCACCTGTTCGGTAAAATGGATTGTCGTGGGGTGAAGAAGCGCATCTCACGAGCACATCGGGCCCTGTGGGGTGATGTCAGCATGGGAACGCTTTTTCAATGCATTGCGTGCGCCAAGGGGCAAGTCGATGAAGGATGCGTTAACACGTACAACAGACATGAAGCAGGAGGGTATATGAAATTCCGAACGACATCATTGCTGTTCGTTATGGTCTTTGGGATGACAATAGGGTCGGCGACGCTGTGCTGGGCCAAGGAGGTTGGCTACAACTATATCATCGCCTATTCCTATCGCGACAAAGTCGTCTATCATAGCCCCATTTTCACCCAGAATTTCAAGGGGAAAAGCTATAATGAGGAAGAGTACGTTGCGGAGACAGCCCTTCAACTCAAGATGGAAGCCGCTTTTCAGAACTATTTGGAAAAGAAAATGCAGGTGAATTGGGCCGATTTGACCTGTAGCGCGCGCGTGGCCTTCAAAACCGAAGATATCGCAAAGAAAAAGATGGAAAAGGATATCGGCGATTTCCGCTATAAAGGCTTCACACTTAAACAGACGCCGGCATTCGCCTACGATGACTGATTGGCGGCCTTCAAAGCCTGAGAGGTCCTAAGAAATAAGAAACGCGTGATGTCACTGCTGTGGCGCCGCGCACACTATCCCGATGGGCGTCCTTTCCGGGCGCCCATCCAACAGGGGCCTATCGCCTTTTGTTGTCCCCAAAAAGCACGATCTATTCCAGAAAAATATAACTGCGTCGCCCTTCGGGTGATCGTTGGGCGCGTTCTCGCACCATCCATGTAATCCAAATGCGGTTACCCGTAGCTAACCAATTATGTGCTTGATTTTTTATGGCCGTTGCATTAGCGTTCTTTAGTTTAGCAGTGGTGCCGGCTGATCCGGCATTTTTGTTTGCCGTACATCCGAAGAGGAACCCAATGGACGAAAAGGACTCTGGTGGTAGTTGCGAAACGCAACCCCCTAGTCGGAAAAAATTATTCCGGTCCAGTGCCGTTCGGCCCCGACAAAGGAACGTCCCTTCCGCGAGTGCATCCATGCGCTCGATCTGACAGGCACTCCTGAACGTCCGTCGGCCACGGCCGGGCTAGACGTCATCAGGAGGCGCTTTATGACCCTCGCGCTCGATATCAGTCATCTTCTGAACGCCAGTGATCCGCAGGCGCGCAGCCAAGAAATCGCCGCTCTTCGCAATCTGCACCCTTCGGATATCGCCGAGGCTTTGGAGGAGAGCAGTGCGGAGCCCGCCCAGATGGTTGAAATACTTAACCAAGTGGGCAACCACAAAGCGATTGAAGCATTTGCACAGCTTTCCATGGAGATGCAGCAGGAGTGCCTGGAAGAAGGCAAGTCGCAAACCATGCTGCGTTTTTTGGAAAACATGGAACCGGACGATCGCGTGGACTTGCTCAAGGCGGTGGATGCCGATGTGCGCGAGACCATCATGCCCTTGATCGCCCAGGCCGAACGCAACGCTATCCGCAAACTGTGGCATTACGAGGAGGGCACGGCCGGTGCCGTGATGACCACAGAATATGCGATGCTGCCGAAATATCTTTCGGTCGCCGAGGCCTTGGAAAAGCTGCGGCTGCAGGCGCCCAACAAAGAAACCATTTATTATATTTACATCACCGATGTGCAGCGCCAGTTGCTCGGAATCATTTCCTTGCGCGACCTGATCATGTCCAAACCCAGCGCGAAACTGGAAGCCATTATGGAAACCAACCTCATCCGGGTGCCCCATGAAATGGACATCGAGGAGGTGGCGGCCGTTTTTTCCAAGTACGATCTGTTGGCCGTACCGGTTGTGGACAAAGACACCCGCCTGCTGGGCATCATCACCGTAGATGACGTCATCGACATCATCGAGGCCGAAAGCACCGAAGACTTCCAACGCATTTCGGCGGTACTGCCCTTCGATGAAGAGTACTTCAAGCGACCGCTGCCGCGACTGTTCTGGAGCCGTTTCATCTGGCTGGCCGTTTTGCTGTTTACATCGCTCATCTCCACGACGATCATGGAGATGAATGCGGCCGTCCTCAACAAGATGATGGCATTGGCCTTTTTTATTCCCATGGTCATGGGAACCTGCGGCAACGCCGGCACCCAATCGGCCACCATGGTCGTGCGCGGCATGGCCCTGGGGGAAATCGCCATAGGCGATCTGGGACGCCTATTTCGCCGGGAGTTGGTGATGGGACTCCTGCTGGGCGGCGCCTTAGGCGTTATGGCCTATTTCAGGGTGTTCCTGCAGGACCGCGACATCATGCTGGCTTGCATTGTGGCTATCGCACTGGTGGCAACGCTGTTGACCGCTAATCTGGTTGGCGCCCTCATGCCCCTGGTGTTGAAAAAGATCAAGCTCGATCCGGCTTTGACGGCCGGTCCGTTTATTGCCACGATCATGGACGCGATCGGTATTGCCATTTATTTTCAGATCGCCTTCTTGTTGATGAAGTTTTTTTAAAACGCAACTTTCGGAATTGGTACGTAGTGAGGTGATCCGGGCGGGTGGTCCGGCGTGTGCCGCGGACCACCCGCCCGGACCACCGGCGTTTGGAACCCGAAAGTTGAATTAAAACCCTCCATTCCGGGAAGCCGGTTAGGATTTTGCCTGTGCAGTGGATAGAAGTCAAAGTGACCTTTGCCAGTGATGATGAAGATCTGATTGCTGAATTGATCGGCGATCTTTTTCAAAACCTGGGAACCAATGGCGTGGTGGTCGATGATCCTCATCTGGAACCCTCTGAAGGATGGGGTTCGGATGCCGTCGCCCGGCCGGCCCAACCAGCGGTTACCGGCTATCTGCCCGCGGACGAGCGCCTCGAAAGCCGCTGCCGGGATTTCGAGAAAAGCTTGGCCGATCTGTCGGCCCAACACGCTTTCCAATACACGGTAGGCTACCACAGCATCGATGAGGAGGATTGGGCCGAGTCATGGAAAGCCTTCTTTTACCCGGAAGAGATTACAGAGCGCCTGGTCGTCAAACCAACCTGGCGCGAATACACCGCCCAACCGCATCAGCAGGTGATTGAAATCGACCCGGGTATGGCCTTCGGCACAGGGACCCATCCCACAACCGCTTTATGTGTCCGCTTGTTGGAAACCTATGTGCAGCCGGGGCACGCGGTGCTCGATGTGGGCACCGGTTCGGGTATTTTGCTGATCGCCGCCGCCAAGCTGGGCGCCGGTCAGCTGACGGGCGTGGATCTGGACCCCGTGGCGGTCGGTGTCGCCCGTGCCAATCTGCTTCAGAACCAAATCGCCCCGGAACAGTTCACGCTGAGCTGCGCTGAGCTGACTCAAGGGGTGTCGCGCCAATTCGATATCGTGGTGGCCAATATCCTGGCCGATGTCATTATCGATCTGCTCGACCAGGTGACCACCGTACTCGCCCCGGGCGGGGTATTTATCTGCTCCGGCATCATCCAGGCCTACCGCGACAAGATCCTTCGCAAGATGGCGCTGCGCGGATTCAGCATTCTGGATGTGCTGGACCGTGGGGAGTGGGTCGCGGCAGCCGGACGGTTGCAATAAAGGGTGTCCCCGTGGTGACGCGCACCGCCGCCCGGGATGATCTCAAGCTCATTCAGCGGTGGCATTCAGCCAGGAAAAGAGGGCGACCCCGTGATCGATTGGATCGACAATATACCGGCCATCGTGCGCATCTTGCTGATCTTTATCCTGGTGCTGCTGGCCATCCACAAGAAATTGTCTCTCGGCAATGCTTTTCTGGCCGGTGCGGTGGCGCTGGGCCTGGTTTTCGGCATGTCGCCACCGGGCATTGCCGGTTCTATCGCTTCATCTCTGATGCATCCCAAAACCCTTAGCTTAGCGGCCGTGGTCTCGCTGATCCTCGTATTCAGCCATTCCCTGGAAAAATCGGGTCAGATGGTGCGCCTCCTGGATGCCTTCCGAGGTCTGATCCGCCGACCAAAAGTGAGCCTGGTGATTTTTCCGGCCCTGATCGGCCTGCTGCCCATGCCGGGCGGCGCCATCTTTTCCGCGCCCATGGTTAAAAACCTGGGGCGCGATCACAGCCTGACAGTTTCGCAACTGAGTTACATCAATTATTGGTTTCGCCATATCTGGGAATACTGGTGGCCGCTGTATCCGGGCATTCTGTTGACCACGGCCCTGGCCCACATTGATCTGTGGCGCCTGGTGATCCTTTTCGCACCGATGACAGCGGTAGCCCTGGCCATCGGGTACTGGCCCTTGCGCGGCGTGGTCGAAAGCGTCGGAGAAGCAGTCGTCGTACGCAAACCCCTGGCCCCGTTCGCCAAGGAAATGGCACCGATTGCCGCTGTGATCGGTTTCGGGTTGATCTTCGGACTGCTGCTCTCGGCCGCACGCCTGACGATTGTCCAAAACATTGCCAAGGAGGCCGGGCTGATTGCCGCCTTGCTGATAGCGATCGTCTGGGTGTGGCACACCAACGGCATGGCTTGGCGCACCCGCTGGGCTATTCTCAAAAATCCGGCGCTGATCCGGATGGTTTACATGATCGCCGCCATTCTGATGTTCCAGGGCGTTCTGGAAGATAGCCGCGCGGTGGACCTGGTGAGCCGGGAGATGCTTCGCTGGCATATTCCTTTGATGCCCATCGTTATGTTGCTCCCTTTTCTGGTCGGCAGTGTTGTGGGCATTACCATTGCTTTCGTGGGGACCACTTTTCCCATCCTGATCTCCCTGATTCACGCCTTCGGGGAAGAAAACCTGCTGCTGCCCTACCTGATGTTGGCCCTGACCAGCGGGTTTGTCGGCGTGCTGGTGTCGCCCTTGCATTTGTGCCTGTTGTTATCCAATGCGTATTTTAAAACCACCTTGCTGCCGGTTTACAGGCTCATGGGTATCCCCCTCGCTGCTCTGGTGAGCGCGGCAGTCCTGTACTTCCTGTTATTGCGGATTTGGATGTAGGGTGTTAGACATGCACGCAAAAGCGTGTATCTTGAAGGAAGAGAACGGAGGGTGAACCCAAGATCGGTCAGTGAAGGGAAGGTGCGCCATGCAACGATTCAAGGTGACTGTTTTCAAACCCTTTCCATTTGAGAAAGGGCAGAAGATCCGTATTAACGGCGGCAAACGCAATGGCGACTGGGAAGTCATCGGCATCAGCGACACCAAGGTGACCCTGCGCTGTCCCCTATCCGGCCGACAATTCGAATGGGACCGTTTCTGCTACCTCGCCGATGTGCTGGACGACGAGATCTGGCCGGAAAGTCACTAGGAAGTTAAGGTGATCCCCCGATTCAATCAGTGCGGTTTTTGAACCGGCACTTCTTTGATTATGTTTAACTGAATTCAAACGATAAAGCCTGATACCATGTTCACTGCAAAAGAACGTGCCTCGACCGGATTGAAGGCACTGGATCAGCGTCTGGATGGATTGCTCATTGGCGATAACGTCATATGGTATGACGAAGCCGGCAGCATGGCCTTTCCATTTACGCTCAATTTCATCCGCGAATCCCAGGATCACGACAAACCGCTGATTTACATTACCTTCGACCGATCGCCCAAAAGTTTGCTGGAAGAACTGGGGCCGCTGGCGAAAAATGCGCAGCTGACCATCGTGGATTGTTTTACGCACGGCAAGGGCGACGGGTCGGCGATTTTTTCCAAATTTTATGAGAAAGACGGCGCCCAGTGGCCATATCAGGTAGTCAAAGTCAATGAACCGGTCAAACCCGACAAGGTGGCCGAGGCGATCTATGGCATCCACCAGAGGCTCAAAGGCGACGTGCGTTTTGTGTTTGAAAGCCTGACCGGCATGCAGGATCTGTGGGATAGTGAAGAGAGCATCCTGAAATTCTACACGCGCACCTGCCCGCGGCTGTACGAGCTGGATACCATTGCGTACTGGATAATCGAAAAAGGCGCCCACAGTACTCGGCTCAAAGCGCATATCAATCAAATCGCCCAGGTGGCGGTTGAACTGAGTATCCGGCGCGGTAAAAGCGCATTGACCATTCTCAAGGCCCATAACCGCCACCCCGAAAACCTGGACAAGCCTGAATTCTTCTGGGCCGACGGCATGACGGTCGGATTCGATAGCGACCGCCCCATGTCCGAAAAGATCGATCTGGGGGGCCGACTCAAATCGGTGCGCACCCGTCAGGGCGTGTCGCAGAAAGATCTGGCTGGTCTGGTGGGGGTGACGCCCAGCACCATTTCGCAAATCGAGAGCAATCTGATTTATCCGTCGCTGCCCGCTTTGATAAAAATCGCTCAGGTCCTGTCTGTCGATATGGCCTACTTTTTTCAGAAGAATGGCAATGATCGCAAACCGTGCGTTTTTCCGGGAAAAGGCAAAGCAGTGTATTTCCCGCAATTGCCCAAGGAAAGCATCAAGGGCCGCCAATTGCTGCCATTGGATATTGCCGCAGGGGTCGAGCCTTATCTGCTGGAAATTCCGGCCGGCAAAAAGCTGCCCTGTCACTTCTTCTCGCACAAAGGGCAGGAGCTCGGTTATCTGCTGGAAGGCCGACTGGAGATGACGGTCAAGAACGCGGTGCAAACGGTGGAGGCCGGGGACGTGATTCTGCTGGCCCGCGACATTCCTTCCCAATGGAAGAATACCCAGGATGCCCCGGCGCGGCTGCTTTGGTTAAAAGTGTTATAGCCGCACGTCCAACAAAGGCGCATGCACGATGCCCATGGTGAAGAAAATTGTCCGCTGGAGCCTTGGGGTGTTGTCCGCGCTGATGATCCTCGTGGCCGCGCTTCATTTTCTTTTGCCATGGATGGTAAACACCCCGGCGATCAAGGAAAAAGTCGCGGCGTACATCGATCGGACTCTCGGCGGGCAAACCCATATCGTCGAATTGCGCCCACATCTTTTGCCCATGCCCGGAATAACCTTAAAGGGCATACAGCTGTCCCTGCCCGGCCGCGCAGAGATGCGTGCGGACCTCTTGTCGGTCTATCCTGGTATTCTGCCGCTCTTTACCGGTCGCCTGCAGGTTGGTGCCGTCCGGGTTCATGCACCGATGATCGAACTGCGGGCGCCGACGGCATCGGGTGCCACGGCACCGTCGTTCGATGTGGCCACCGTTACCGAACCCGCGGTTGTCCAATCGGTTCTCCGCCGTTTGCCCGAAAACGTGCGCGTCAGCATAGACGACGGGCAGGTGACGGTCGCCTACGAGGGCCAATCCCTTATTCAAATCCAAGCCATAGAGGCAATGCTGCAAACGGATGGGAGGCAGATAGCGCTTGAGCTGGAAGGACAGTCGGCTGGGATCGGGGATTTCTACCTGCAGGCTGCGCTGGACAGCGCTTCCATGAATGGCAGCGCCCGTGTCGATCTTGCGGACGTCAGCGTCAGTGCCTGGGAGACCGCCCTGCGGCCGGGAAGCCGCGAACTGCTGCCCGATGCCGTAATCGACCTGCACGTGACCGCGCAAGTGCTTAAGTGGCAAACGGTAAAACTGGCGTTCAACGGCAGCGCACCGCAAATGACGTTCCGTGGACAGAATGATGTTGACGGCCGCGGGCTGCTGGTCGAGGGGAACCTGCACCTTTCCCGGCAGGCATTGTCCGTGACGCTGGACCGCTTGCAGGCCACGCAGCCACAACTGAATGCAAACGCATCGCTTACCTGGCCCTGGGAACCCACGCAGACGGCGCCCTTGCAGTTGACCGTCCAGGCGCGCGACAGCGATGTGACCGCCCTGCGCGCTATGCTGCAAAAGCTGATCGGCGGGCATGCCGGACCGCAAACCCTGATGCGGGTGATCCAGGGCGGCACACTGGTTCATATGGACTTGAACACCGCCGGCGATTCCGTGGCGGCTTTGGGCCGCATGGCGAATCTGCACATTTCCGGCGCGGCCGCCGATGCGCATATTGTCGTGCCGGAAGTGGATCTGGATCTGACCGAGGTATCCGGCGACTGGCAGTTTTCGGATGGTGTGCTGACCGCACGAAACGCCGTGGCCCAACTGGGGGCTTCCCGGGGGGGCAACGGCACCCTGACATTGGGGCTGCAGAAAGATAACCGTTTTATCGATCTGGAAGTCGATATTTCCGCTGATTTGGCGCAGCTGCCGCCTATTCTTAAAAAACTGATAAAACAACCGGCAGTGCGGGGTGAACTGGAGCGGATCACAAACGCGCAGGGGACAGCCGATGGCCATCTTTCCCTGTCCGGTCCGTTCAAGGCGATGAACGTCACAGTGACGGCCCGCAACATATCCTTGTCTGCCGCGTACGACCGGCTGCCTTTTCCTGTCGCCCTGCAAGGCGACACGGTCACTTTCACCCGGGACAGCATTGCTTTCAATGGCATCGCGGCTCAGATGAAAAATAGCACCATCGAGCACCTGAAAGGCCACATCAAATGGCATCCCACCCGCCAGATCGCGGTCGACAATCTTGCGGCCCGGCTTGCCTTGGATCAACTCTACCCGTGGCTGACAGCTTTCCCTGGCCTCAAAGCGGCCCTGGCAGACATCGATGATGCCACCGGCCGGCTCACGCTCCGCCAAGTCCGCCTTCACGGCCTCCTGAACCGTCCCGCGCAGTGGCAGTTTGAAGCCTCGGGAAGCATGCAGACTGTCACCCTGAGTTCCGCGCGGCTGCCCGGGCCGCTCACCGTCGTTAAGGGGCGGTTCACGCTCACGCCGGAACAGTTCTCGCTGGCCGATGCCCGCCTGCACCTGCTGGACGGCACGCTCGAAGGCAGCGCCACTGTCGGCAGCTACCGATCCGCCCAGCCGACCGTGCGGCTCACGGCTAAAGGAATCATCGGCGCCCGCGGTGCCGGCCACCTGCAGGATTTACTGCAGGTGCCGTCCGAACTGCGCGTGCGCGCGCCAATCAGCGTTCAGCGCCTGTCGCTTTCCCGCGATGCGCAGGACGAAACGCGCATGGAAGGCGACTTTAAGCTGCCCGGAGACTTGAATATCGCCACGGTTTTGAGCTTGCGGCCGGAAGAAGTGAATCTTCGGGATCTGACGATCACAGACCGCGCCTCCCGCGCCCAAATGACATTGCAGCATGACCTTGGCAACTCTATTTGGCGATTCAGCTACAATGGCCGTCTGCTTAGTGCGACATTGGTCAAACTCTGGCGCGACGAGAGAATGGCCGCCGGTGACATCACTGGTGACATCACCGGATTTCTGGATTTTGAGCATCCTGAAAAATCCATTGTGAAAGGACAGCTCGAAGGGCATGACATCGTCGTGCCCGACACGCTCCTTGGCACCGTACTGATCCCCCACATCGTGATAGAAGGGCTGGAAGACACCCTGAGTATCCAGCGATTGGCTTTTGTGCTGGATCAGCAATATTTTCTGGCTGAAGGTCAAGCCTTTTTTAAAGGCGAACAGGCCCGGTTGAAAATGTCCCTGTCATCGGATGACATGGATCTGGCCCTGCTGAAACAAAGGTTCGACAGTATCATGAAAGCGCGCGGCGCAGACGCCGGCGACCGGGGTCGTCCATTCGATCTGGCTGCCGACATCGATATTCACGTCAACCGCCTTTCCTACCAGCAGTTTGTCTGGGAGCCGATGCACGCCACCCTGACGCTGAAAGAAGGCGCAGCCGAGATGACGGTGCGCAAAGCCAGCCTGTGCGGTATTTCAACTATGGGCAGCCTGCGCTGGACGCCCGAAACGATGTCGATCGAACTGCTCCCGAAAGCCGAGAACCAGACTCTGCAATATGCCGAAGGGTGTCTGATCGGGGGTGATTCCACCGAACGTATCGAAGGGACCTATGCGATCGATGGGCGCTTGACCACGCACGGAACCGATGCCGAAGCATTGACGCGCAATCTGCAGGGGATGGTTCATTTTGATGCCGTGGATGGCCGCGTGTTCAATGCCGGAGAGGTTGGCCTGTTTACCAACCTGCTCTCCTTTCTGCATGTCAACAATCTGATCAAGCGCGACCTGCCCAACCTGAGCGAAAGAGATTACCAGTTCAATCGCATTCGCCTTGATTTGCGTTTTCAGGGCGGCCGCGCCGAATTGCAAGAGGCCCAGATCGATAGTCACGGGTTGAACATGGTCGGGGAAGGCGATATCGACCTGCTGAACCGGCGGCTGAATTTATCCGTGCTGGTGTCACCGTTGACGACCTTGGACAGCATCATCCGATATATTCCCCTGGTTGGCAACATTCTGAAAGGGACCCTGGTGGCCATTCCCGTGGGCGTGCGCGGGCCTCTGGCCAATCCGCGTGTGACGCCCCTGTCACCCAAAGCCGTGGGCCAGCGTCTGCTTGGCATTATGGAGCGTACGCTGAAAACGCCGTTCAGGCTGATCGAACCCATCCTGCCTTCGCAGGAAGAACGGCAAGAGCAATGAAGGGCGAACAATGCCCGTGCCATACCCCTGCTCAATCGCTGGTAAGGCGCGGCAGCGTGATGTGGAAGGTGGCGCCCCGGCCCAACGCGCTTTCCACCTGGATCCGGCCATGATGATGCTCGATAATGCGTTTCGTGATGGCCAGCCCCAAACCGCTGCCCTGCGGGCGCCCGCGTCCAGTGTCGGACGTGATTTGGCGAAACTGCTCAAAAATGGTTGCCTGATCATCGGGGTGAATGCCGATGCCATTGTCACTGACGCTGACGTTCAATGCGAGCCGGTCTTGGGAAAGTGCGACGTGAATGCGGCCGGTACCCGGATCGCAGAATTTGACCGCATTGGAGATCAGGTTGATGACGGCTTGCATTAAACGATCGCGATCTCCGCTGATCAAGGGTACCGAAGCGGGCAGCGTCGTGGTCATCTGCATTTGTTTATCGCTGACCAGTTGCCGGGTAGCGTTGCAGGCGTCCCGGATCAGATGAACCAGATCGACCGCTTCGCTGCGCCATTGCATCTCGCCGGACGCAATTTTCTGGAAATCCAGGACCTGATTGATCAGACGCGAAAGGCGCTGGATTTCGTTGATCATGATTTCCAGAAAATTCTTCTGCTCCGCCTGGCTCGCATCCGGGTAATCGCGCAGAATTTCGGCAATCGATTGAATTGCGGTCAACGGAGTACGCAGTTCGTGGGAGACGGTGGCGATGAATTCGTCTTTAAGACGGTCCAATTCCTTGAGCTGCTCGTTGGCCGCCTGCAGGCCGGCGGTGACCTTTTCCAATTCCCGGCTGTAAATAATGACTTGGCGGGTTTCATCGAGAATGTTCATCACTTCCTCGATGCCCAGGGGTTCTTCCTTGACGACCGAGGCCACCATAACGCGTGCTGAAGCCGATCCGATCGCGCCGGCCAGCAGTTTCTCCACATGGGTGACAAAGCCCGGGTCGGCGGTCATGGTCTGGCTCGAATCGATGGCATGGCTGCGGGTGATTTGTCCCAGAGCTTCTTCGGCCCGTTCTTTGCCCAGAAAACGTTCCAGCAAAGAGGCCAGATCTGGAATACGCGCCGTTCCGCGCCACACCAGGGCCCCTTCTGTCTGCTCGGACAAGCGGAACACATCCACGAACAGGTTGGCCTGGGCATGTTCCAGGACCGTCGGTCGGCTGAACAACGACACGATTACATAGGTGAAGGTATTGGCTAACAGGCTCCAGAAGACAGCGTGCGAGACGCGATCCATGCCCTGCAGGCCCATCAGTTCGAACGGTCTCAGCCAGGACCGACCCCAAGGTCCTTCCTCGATGAACGCGTCCGGCAAAATTCCCGCGGCGGAGAGTGACGGCAGTACCATGGTGTACCCCCACAACGTGAAGCCGACCGCCATCGACCACAAGGCTCCTTTCAGGGTTCCGCCCTTCCAGTAAAGGCCGCCCAGCAGGGCCGGCGCGAACTGGGCAACGGCCGTGAAGGAGACCAGTCCGATGGACACCAGGGTATAAAATTCGGCGGTCAGGTGGAAATAGATATATCCCAGCATGATGATCAATACGATCGACGCGTGCCGGATGGCGATCAGCCACGCGCTGAAATCGCTGCGGCTGGCCATTTTCAGCGTGGGGATATGCAGCAGCAAGGGCATGACCAAATTGTTGCAGATCATGGTCGACAAAGCGATGGTTTCAACGATCACCATGCCGGTGGCTGCCGACATGCCACCGATAAACACCAGCAGCGCCAAGGTCTTTTGTTGGTTGGCCATGGGAAGTCGCAGCACAAAGGTGTCCGGGTCAACGATCTGGTCGCCGAAATAGAGCATGCCGGCCATGCCGACCGGCACCACGAAAAGGTTGATCGCCAGCATGTACAATGGAAAGATCCAGATCGCTTTGCGCAAATGATCTTCGTCCACATTTTCGACGACCGAGACCTGGAATTGGCGCGGCAGCAGAATAATGGCCAGCATGCTGAGGAAACAGTAGATGGACCAATCGATGAAAGCCCCTCCGCCGGCATTGTCGAATGTCAGCAGAGACGAGAGGCGCGGTTGGGCCAGGGCCTGACTGAAGAGATCGGTAAAGCCGGCAAACAAGAAGAAGGTGGCAAAAATGCCGATGGCCAGGAATGCTACCAACTTGACCAACGACTCCAGGGCAATCGCCGCAACGAGACCTTCGTGTCGTTCGGTGGCTTCGGGTTTGCGCGTGCCGAATAGAACGGCAAAAGCGGCCAGCAAAAAAGCCACGTAAAAAGCGGTGTCCTCAAAGATCGGCACCTTGGATATGTTCTGGGTCAACTGATCGGGCACGCTGTTCAGGATTTGAAAACTGGTGGAGATGGCTTTGAGTTGCAGCGAAATGTAGGGTACGATTCCCAGGACCGCGATGATTGTTACCACGCCGCCGAGCAGAATGCTTTTGCCGTAGCGTGAGGCAATGAAATCGGCTATCGAGGTAATATGGTGCACGCGGCTGATACGCATGATTTTGCGCAGTACCGACCACCCCAGGGTGATCATAAGGGTCGGTCCGATATAAATTGCCAGGAAGGTCGGACCTGAACGGACCGCGCGTCCCACACTGCCATAAAAAGTCCAGGCCGTGCAGAAGACCGCCAGCGATAAAGCATAAACATAAGGATTGTTGATGATGCTGCGTCCGGCATCAGCCCGTTTGTCCCCATAATAGGCAACGGCAAACAAAATGCCGATGTAACAGATGGAGACGAATATGATGGATTCGGTGGTCAGCAATGTCCGTTAACTCGTTAACCCGTTAACCCGTTAGTCTGTCAGTCCGTTGGCCTATGGTACTTCGGGTCCGGACCGCAAATCCTACCAGGACGATCAGCATCGCCCATACAAAAAAGATATAAGCGTAAACCAGGGGGATCCCCCATATCAGTCGGGGCACGTTGAACAGCGACAACAGGGGATAATTCAGAAGCAGGCATCCCAATAAAAACAAACTGATGAGACGGGTTCTGCGTTTTAGGTCGATGTGCATAAACCTCCTTTCAAAGCGCTAAGGTGATTCCTAAAATCGGCTCTGACACGGTTTATCGCAGGCTGAACACCGGTTCTCCGGCTGAAAGGTCATGAAAATAAGAATTGTGATTACCATGATTTTTTGGTAATTTTTTAATCTATTCATGTGTGGCGATGATGTGAGCATAGTGAAATTGCATCGGCGAGTCAATCAGACAAGTCTATGCGCGTCATCAATGTCGAACCCCGAGCACTCTTTTTTAGCATCAACAACGAATAACCATGAACAGCAAGAACATACTTATTGTCGATGATGAAATAAGCATTCTGGTGCCGCTCAAATTTTTGTTGGAACGCAACCGCTACACCGTCTCATTGGCACAAAGCGGCAAGGATGCTTTCGACAGCATCGCCCGCAACAAGCCCCATCTGATCTTGTTGGATATCATGCTGCCCGACTTGGATGGCTATGAAATATTTCAGAAGATCCGACAAAATTCTCAATGGGATGATATCAAAGTGATCTGCCTGACGGCCAAAAACCGGGATGTGGATATTGCCAAAGGATTGAACTTGGGTGTGGATGCCTACATCACAAAACCTTTCTCCAACGCCGACCTGCTGTCGCAAATCCAAGTCCTTCTCGGGGACGCGCCGGCACTCTGATCGTCGGACTTGGAAGAAAAGTGCGGTTCACGCATTTGAACCGGTAAATGTCCCCCTTCTTAAGGATAGGCAATGGAATTCCCAAAACAGTACAGGCAGTTCATAAACTTGAACCAGATGCAATTTAACATTTTTGCTAATTAAAACGGGTTCTAAAGACATTTAGGGCTGAATTTTCGGTTTATAAATATGAACTATATATCCTATAAACGCCTGCGGATTTTCCCATAAAAGATTGAAAACAATTTTTAAAACAAAATAAGTAACTGAATTTATTAATAATTAAAAATATAAGCGCGCATTTGCAAATGTTGGCAAGCCGCTTGCATTAACCATAATCGCCAAACCAATAGTTTTTTCATCTGTTCTCCTCCTTAACGGCCAAGTGAAACCATTCACTTGGCCGTTTCCTTTTGGCCGAGATGGCCTTCATAAAAATTCTCAACGCAGTAGGGACACCCATAGGGCACTCGCATGTAAAACGCTCTCAGGATACCCGAATATCGTACACGGGATTGGCGCGGACCACCCACCCGGATCACCGGGTTTTCAGCACGATAGATATGGAGCCAGGTAAAGGCCCTGCCAAGGTTCACATGCGATTGCCCTGGTACCTCCTACGAGTGCCATTGACCCGCACCAGCGGCTTTGATATTCTTTGTTCAAGCGTGCATCATGGGATAGGTGATAGCGTAAACTTTAAACTTAACACTTAACACTTCGCCATTGGTCACCTGAGTGAGCGGCATCATCATATTTTTTTCATAGTTTGACTGGCAGCATCCTTCACGAAAGGGGGAATCAATGCCGAGCACCATTCCGATTCAAACCGACAAGGCACCGGCCGCCATCGGACCCTACGCCCAGGGCCGGACTGGCGCGGGGCTGGTATTTGTCAGCGGACAACTGGGTTTCGATCCCGTTACCGGAGCGTTCAGGGGCGAAGATCTGGCCTCCCAGGCGCTGCAGGCCTTGGCGAATCTTCAGGCAGTCCTACAAGCCGGCGGATGCTGTCTGGAGGACGTGGCCGCTGTGGATGTCTTTTTGACGGACATGATCGATTTCGTTGAGTTCAACCAAATTTACCAGGATTTTTTCGGTGACCACAAGCCGGCCCGCGCCGTAGTGGCCGTGAAAGCCCTCCCCAAGGGGGGGCGGGTGGAGATCAAGTGCGTGGCCGTGAAGGCTTCAGATGCTTGAAGCCGCGCTATCAAAGCCGTTTCGTGAGATATCGCGCAATGGATGAGTGGATGCAAAAGGTGTTGCTGGTCATGTGCGGTGGCGGTCTGGGCGCGGCGAGTCGCTATGCCATCGGACTGCTGACGGTACGCTGGTGGGGGATTCAATTCCCCTGGGGCACATTGACGGTCAACCTGATAGGGTGTTTTCTGATCGGCCTGCTCTTCGCCCTGGCCGATCGCGTCCGGTTGTTGAGCCCTGAGATGCGCTTGTTGCTCATTACCGGCTACCTGGGGGCGCTGACGACGTTTTCGACATTCTCCCTGGAAACGGTCAATGCCGGGCGCGCGGGCCTGACGTTCCTGCCATGGGTCAATATCGCCCTCAACAACGTAGGCGGTTTGGCCCTGACCTTTTGCGGAATGTGGCTGGGCAGCCTGAAATAGAGCAGGGGATAGCCATGCTGAACTATAAGGCCATTGAAATTCTCACCAGTGAAAACGCGCGTTGCCGCAACAAGCCGGTAGCCGAGGCTGTCGTGCAGTATGTTCGGGGCCTGAAGATCGCGGCGCGCTGCATCGTCACGCGGGGTGTCGCCGGATGTTACGAAAGCGGCGAGATGGCTACCGCTCGGTTGGAAATTCTTTCCTTCAATATGCCTATCCGCATTGCCATCGTTGTGCCGGCCGCCGAAACAGAGCGCGTGCTGGCCGGTCTGGACAGTCTGGTCGGCGACGGCATCGTTGCCCTTCACGATCTGCAGGTGATCAGCCATCGGACGCGCAACGCGTTTTTTCCCCGCCAGCTCAAAGTGCGCGATGTCATGACCCATTCACCCGAGAGCGTTGCGACCGGCAGCCCGTTAAGCGAAGCGGCCCGGCTGCTGCTGTCGTCTATTTTCACCGGTTTGCCGGTGGTCGATGACCGTCAGCGGCCCATCGGCATCATCACCCAGGGCGATTTGATCCGCAAGGGCGGTCTGCCATTGCGCTTGGGACTGCTGGCGGAGGCGGGCCAGGACCGTCTCGCAACCGTTTTTGAACGTTTGACTGCCCGTACTGCCGGTGAGGTGATGAGCGCACCGGTGACGACCATTGCGGAGGACCGGCCGTTGGCCGAGGCCGTGGAGATAATGCTGGGCAAGGGTGTCAAACGCCTCCCGGCGGTCGCTGCGGACGGTCGCCTGACAGGCATGCTTTCGCGCCTGGACATTTTCCGGACAGTGATGCGCGAAGCGCCCGACTGGAAGGCCTTTACGGCCCAAAAAATCGAAGTGGATCATTTAAAGAGCGTCCGGGACGTGCTGCGGCGCGATACGCACACCGTATCGCCTGAAACACCATTGGACGAGGTGATCCGGACGATCGACCGCAACGATATTCAGCGGGTGGCCGTGGTCGACACCGCGGGCAGGTTGCTGGGTCTGATTGCGGATCGCGATCTGCTGCGCTATTTCAAACAGGGCCAGGAGGGCATCTGGCGCGTGCTCTCCAAAATCAAACCCATCTCGACGCAGGAGGCATGCCAGGGTGGCCTGGATGCGTGTCTGGCCGCGACCCGTGCCGGCGCCATCATGAACACCAGGTTGATAACGGTCCGCGAAGACACGCTCATTGAAGAAGCTATCCGCCTGATGACCGAAAAGGCGCTCAAGCGTTTGCCTGTGGTCGATGAAAACGGCCGGTTCAAGGGCATGATCAGCCGGGATTCGTTGCTGCGTACAGGCTTCGGCCAGTCGGCATGAACAACGCGATCTATAGAAACATGGCCGAAAATTCTACATCGAGACCGATCCCTCGCGGAAGTCGGTCTTGCCGATAAGGACGTTGATCAGCACCGGTTGTCCCTGACGGGAGGCCTTTCGCGCCGCCTGCAGCGCTGGCGCAATTTCCGCATGGGTGCGTATCAACAAGCCCTTGGCCCCGAACCCTTCGGCCACCTTATGGTAGTCGGTGGGCCGCAGGACCGTCCCCACATCGTCGTTGAAAAGCTTTATCTGGTCGCGGGCGATCTGCGACCAGCCGGCATCGTTGCCCACTACGGCGATGATCGGCAGCTTGTGGCGCACGAACGTATCGAACTCCTGCAGGCTGTAGCCTGCCGCGCCATCCCCGTACAACAGCCAAACTTCATCTGTCCTCCGGCACAACTGCGCGCCCATGGCGAAACCCGCACCGACTCCCAGCGTCCCGAAGGCACCCGGGTCGAGCCAGCGCAACGGCCCGCGCGGTCGCAGCACGTAGGCGGCGGTAGCCACGAAATCGCCGCCGTCAGCGACCAGTATCCCGCCATCATCGAGAAAAAGATCCAGTTGTTTCAGAAAGGCGATGGGGTTGACGCCCGCGATCGGCGCCGCAGCCATGGCCGCAATCTGTTCGTCGCGCTGGTCATCGGCCCGGCGCAATTCCTCTGTCCACGACTGCCAATCCTGCGGCGGCGCCGCGGCGGCATCGGCCAGGGCGCACAACGATTCCAGCGGGTCGGCCTGAATGGCCAGGGTCGGTTTGCGGTTCAGCGTCAGGTCCGATTTGCCGCGATTGATCGCGATCAGTTTGGCTTTGGCATTGATCGCGCGCCCGTAATCGAGACGAAAATCGCATGGCATGCCGGCGAGCAGCACCAGGTCAGCGCCGGTCAGCGCCTGGCGACGCCGGTGCCGCATCTGGAGCGCATGGTTTGCCCCCATGAGCCCGCGCGCCATGCCGGTCAGAAAAACCGGCGCGCCGATACGTTCGATGGCCGCGGCCAATTTCGCGCTTTCGGTCGGCTGGAGCATGGCCTGGCTGCCTACGATCAGCACCGGCTGCCGGGCCTGGGTGAGCAACCGACGGGCCGCGCCGATTCGACCGGGTTTGAGCTCCGGCGTGGCGATCTCCAGGGGCATCGGCGCCATGGTGTCGAAATCGCAGGTGAACATGCGGTCCACGTGGCGCTCCAGGTAAAACTGAAACAGTTTGCTCTTAATGCCTCCCGAGGCCGAAGCCCCGCTTTTGACACCGTACCATTGGCGTACGGTGGCTTCGCTATAAAGCAGATCGATCGGGCATTCCACGAAAACAGGTCCGGGGACCCCGGATCGGGCTACCTGAAAAGCATGTTCAAGGACCGGGACGATGTCGCAGTTGCGGTTGATCGTCACGGCCATTTTGACGATCGATTTGACCAGCGAGATCTGATCGATGTCCTGCAGCGATCCGCGCCCCTTGATCACGGTGGCCGCCGCACCGCCCAGCAGCACCAGCGGGCTTTGGGCCATCTGCGCATTCTTGAGCGCCGTGATGGTGTTGGTCACGCCGGGTCCGGCCGTGACTGCGGCGACCCCCGGGCTTCCGGTCATGCGTGCCACCGCGTCCGCCGCAAATACGGCATTGGCCTCATCGCGCACGTCGATAACGCGGATGCCGGCGCGCTTGCTGCCGATCAGGATGGGCGAAATATGGCCCCCGCACAGCGCAAACAGATAGCCGACACCATGGTTTTTCAACACATCGGCAATAATAGTACCACCATTGGTGTTCATCAGTAATCTCTTTTCGGTTGTTTGTCTCAGGCGTTTGATAGGAAAGGGTGTTGCCATTTTCCACCGGGGTGGCGCATCTGTCAAGAGATCTCGTTTTATCAGGCTTCCAATCCTCTACATGGCGGCAGGGCAATCGCATGTAAAAACTCACTCAGGATACCCGAATTCGTTTAGGGGATTGGCACGGATGAGGTGATTCGGGTGGGTGGTCCGCGCCACGTCAGCCATGAGATTTAGTGAGGCATAAGGCGTGCGTAGGGCATGGGGCCGCACTGTTTGAGCGCAGCGAGTTTGCGGCCCGTCCGGAGCATGCCTTATAGCCTCACTTAATCGAATGGATGGTGGCGCGAACCACCCACCCGAATCACCGGGGTTTTCAGCACGATAGATATGGAGCCAAGTAAAGAACTTATAACAGCACGCTGGGTGCCAAGGTTTACATGCGATTGCCCTGTGCATGGCGGCCTCTCTTATTTCCCTCCGCGATGCAATGTGCTATGGACTCTTGGATGTCTTCTCATGATAGATTTTAGGCCCGCAAAAAAGCGAGCCAAGTCACGTGAATATAGCGACAAAATACCTGCTCTTTGCACTTTTACCATTCTCTTTCAACTCGGGTTATCCGGGTAGTTTCTGACCATGGGCAAGCGGACACAAGAGGAAAAAAGCCGTGACATGCGGCAGCGTTTAATCGACGCGACCCTGGCATGTCTGCAGGAGTGCGGTTATCACGGCACTTCCATTTCCGGGATCATCGATCGCGCGGGCGTCTCACGCGGCGCCTGGCGATATCATTACAGCAGCAAACGGGATCTGGTGGCCGCGGCCGCCGAGAATTTTCTAACGGGCCCCATCACCAAAAGCGACGAAATGGCCGCTTTGCTGCGCGTCAGCGACCACCCCCTGCAAACATTGGTGGATTACATCTGGGAAAATTTTTACCAGGGCCCCTATCGCGACGTCTGGCTCGAATTGAATGTCGCCTGCCGAACGGATAAAGCCTTGCAGGAAAGGCTTTCGCCCGTTATTCAATCGTTCTTCAAGGTCCTCGATCAATTGTGGCGGGACCATTTTACCGCCGTGGAGAATACCGCCACCCCCATCGAGGCGTTGATGAACCTGACACTCTACACCATGCGCGGCATGGCCATCCAATCGATCAGCATCGATGCTCCCGACTATTACCGGGATTTGAGAGCACACTGGATCGAAATTCTCACTGGCCTGGTCCGATTTTCAGCACGGGAGTAGACGCGGACCCGCCATCATGCCTATGGCGTCTGCCGGGCGTAACATTCCAATGACAGGGCTACCGTTTTGGCGAGTTCTTCCATGTGATGACGCACTTCGGAGGTGCTGCGCCCGGGATAGTTGCGAAATGAGATGAGGATGCCGTTTAAAGCCGCAAAGTAGGCATGGGACAAAAACCGCGGGGTCTGTTTGGTGCCGCATTGGCCGAAGACGCGTTCAAATTGGTCCAGAACGGAGCGGGCGGCGAGATTGAGTTTTTCAAGAGGTTTTTCGTTCAGGCTGCCGTCCAGCATAAAGTGGGTCATCATTCGGAAATAATGGTCATTTTCGATCAAAAAATCTATGAACAGCAGGCCGAAGTCAACCAGGTCGGTAATCTCGCCTCGTTCGATGCGCTCGTTCATGCGGGCGATAATCTCCTGGGTTCCGGAAACGAATGCCTCCACGAACAGCGTCTGCTGGTCCGGAAAGTATCTGTAGATGGAGGACACAGCCATGCCCGCCTCCTTGGCAATGTCGCGCATGCTCACTGTCTCGAATGGTTTTTTCCCATAGGCCCGTTCGGCCGCGCTGATGATAATGTGTTGACGTGCCTTGCGCTCTTCTTTCTTGAGGCTGGCCAGGGTCGTGGCATCGGTGGGCATGATCTTTTTTCCGCAGCGGCTTTGAATGCAAAACAAGGGGCGGCATCAACAAGCCGGCCCCTGCATATGCAACATGTTGTAGAATGCCTATCCGTGGCTTTCCACCAAGGCCACGGCCAAATCCTGATAGGCGTGGTAAAACCGGTGGCAGAAACTGTCCCAGCGTTCGCAGGTCAGCAGGGCGGCCGGACTCATTTCAAACAGTTCGGGATGGGCGAAAATATCCAAAATTTCTTGTTGCAACGCCTTTACCAGATTCGAGGGGGCGCCGGCAAGAACGTTTGCGACAAACTGGTCCGGGCCATACCATGCCGAGGCCTTCAAAAGGTCCCGGTGGATCTGGGTCAAAAGAACGTTCCGGGGACCTTCCCACAACTCATTGACGGCTGCATCCCGGTAGAGCCGGGGCAAGGCGGAAAAATCCTCCATAACCCCGTGGCCGCCAAACAGGCTCATGGCCAGGCGCAAAACTTCCGGCGCATCCAGACTGCTCGCGATTTTCTGGAGCATGATCAACTCGCGAACCTCGAAACGTTTTTTCTTCAGATCTTCGCTCTCTCCCGCACCGGAACGGGGGGCAAGGCCGTTGGGAAGTGCCAGAACGTCCCGGTAAAGCTGGAAGGCGCCTGCAAGGGTGCGCTTGGCGCCGCGCTCGATCCTGGCCAGTTGCCCGGCTACCATGGGAAAACGGCCGATGGGAAGACCGAAGGCCTCCCGGAATTCGCTGTACCTGGCCACCTCGCGCCAGGCCCGCATCATGCTGGCAGCTCCGGAAAGACCCACCGTCAGTCGCGAATAAGTGAGCACGATGCCTACCATGTTGGCAAGACCGCGTTCCAGAGGTCCAACCGGATAGGCGATCGCACCGTTTAACGTTATTTCCGCGGTGGTCAGTTCGGAAGTTCCCATCTTCCACTTGATCCGGTCGATGGTGAAACCATTCCTGCGTTCGCGCTCTTTGTCGCCGGGTAGCCAGGAGGGCATGACAAAGAGACCAACTTTTTCCGAACCGGTCGGTTTGGCGGTCACCACAGCGTAGTCGGCATGGGTTGCGGAACAGAAAAATTTGGTGCCATACAACCGCCACTGGCCGTTTTCAAGACGGGCCTCCAGCAGGTTCGCACCCACATCCGAGCCGCCGTGAATTTCCGACAAATATTGCGCGCCAATGGCGAACTCACCGTTCTGGCCCTCCTTGCAGTGTGCCAGAATAGCCTGCGTTTCGGGTGTGCCGGCGTAGCGCTCCAGCAGCGCCACCATGCCTTCGGTGCAGGTCAGGGGGCAGGCCACACAGGCTTCGCCATTTTGGTAGATGAGGTACATCTTGATGAAACGCACCCAGGGATGGGTTTGCTCTGAAAAGAGGGCCTCACCGAAAACTTCTTTTTCCATCAACAGGGTTTCATAAGGCCTGACGATGCGGTCGATGCGGTTTTTGTGACCGTCATAATGCATCATGTACGGCCGCTTTTCCGGCCAGGCGATGGTTTCGGCCATCTTCCGCCACCGAAATGAGGCTTTTTGGGAAATCTGCCGGGCCGCGGCGTCCACCTGGTCTGCCTGCTCGCCGGTAAAGACCCGCACAGCCTTCCGGGCAAACGGGTCTTCCAGGTAGTAGTCGCAATTTTCCCGCCATTGGAGAAAAGGAGAAAAACCATAAGGGTTTTGAGCATCGGGATAGTTCATGAAAGCTCCTTTACATGTCATGATCCAGGCAAAACCTATTCGGCCAACTGGCCGCGCAGTTCGTGTTTCAGGATTTTGCCGGTGGCGTTTTTGGGAATGGCCTGCACGAAACGGACTTCCTTGACGCATTTGAAACCAGCCAGATCCTTGCGGCACAGGTCCATGATCTCTTCTTCCGTAACGCTGGCAGTGGGCTTTGTCACGATGAAGGCCACGGGGACTTCACCCCATTTCCGGCTTGGTTTTCCGGTCACCGCCACTTCGACGACGGACGGATGGGCTTTGATGACGGTTTCGAGTTCCGCAGGATAGATGTTTTCGCCGCCACTGATGATCATGTCTTTGAGGCGGTCGACCACTGTGACGCAGCCGCTTTCGTCAATTTTGCCCAGATCGCCGGAACGGTAGCAGCCATCGGTCAGGACCTGCTTTGTGGCCAACGGATTGTTCCAATACCCTAAAAAGACCTGCGGCCCGAAAAGACACAGTTCGCCAACTTCGCCGCGCGGCAGTTCAGCCGCAGTTCCGGGCGCGAAGACCTTTACAGCGCCGTGAAAGACAGGGCGTCCGGCTGTGGCCACCTTATCCAGTCCCATGTCGTGTGTCCAGAAAGTGATGGCCCCGGAGTACTCAGTGGCGCCGTAGACCTGGCAGATCTTCAGCCCGCATTGGTCGTAAAGTCGGATAAGGCTGGCGGGAACAGGGGCGGCACCGCAGACAAAATGACGGAAATGAGGAAGTTTGGGCCGCGCTGCTTCCGGAACCATGGCCATGGCCTGGAGCATCAGAGGTACGGTCATGAGGAAATTGATGCGTTCTTCGGCCATCGTTTGAAAAACCTTCACAGGATCGAAATCGGGCATGAAAACCGTGGTGGCACCCACGTGGACATTGGCGAAATAGGGAGCTAAACCGCCGATATGGAACAAGGGGGCTACCAGCATATAGCGGTCTTTGTGGGCCCAGCGCAGCGTGTGGGTGAGCCCCAGAGAAGCCCAGTGGGTGTTGTTGTGGCTGATCATGGCGCCCTTTGGTTTGCCGGTTGTGCCAGAGGTATACATGATGATGCAGGCATCATTGCCGCCACCCATATAAATCGGTTCGTCATCCGAACCTTCGGTCAGCACCGCCTCGAACTCGGGGTCCGTTCCCTGGCCGCCTTTGCGGACAAAGCGGGTGGTTGGAATAAGGGGGCGGATCTGATCCACGACAGATGCAAACTCGGCATCGTAGACCAGCAAGCAGGCACCGCTGTCGTTCAAAATGTAGGAAAGTTCGGTACCGGTCAGGCGCCAGTTCATCAGCACCGTGATGACACCTGTTTTGGCAGCCCCGTAAAGAGTGCAGGTTGCGTGCTCATTGTTTTTGGCAAGCACGGCGATGCGATCTCCCCGTTTCAGTCCGTTGGCCGCAAGATAGGAAGCCCAACGGTTGGCCCGGGCATTGACCTCCTTGAAAGTGTATCGGTAACCCGCACCCACGCAGGCTTCCAGATTTGGAGTGAGAAAAGCGCGATTCGCCAGGATCTGACCGGTATTGACACCCATAGGAGCCCTCCTGTTTAGGATTGATGATCCTTTATGAGAACACTGTTCTTTATATGTCAATACTGTTCTTGGCCGTCAAGCTTTATTTCGTTAAGGGATTCAGGAAATCACCCCGGTCGTCGGGCAAATCATCCTTGACAAATGAATGTATTTCAGTAAAAACATACCAATTGGTTTGTTTTTTACTCACCCGGATGCCACATCACACAGGGAGGATCACCGGATGGTTGAAAAAATGCCTTGGCTCCAATTCTACGGCAATGTCCCGCACACGATCGAATATCCTAAGGTCACCCTGTACGAAGCGGTCTTGCAAACCGCGCGTGCTCATCCGGACGCTGTCGCCTACGATTTCATGGGGTATACGGCAACGTATAGCGGCTTTTTGGCCGAGATCGATCGCTGCGCCAATGGTTTGGCCGCGCTCGGGCTGAAGCAGGGCCAGCGGATCACCATCGCCATGCCCACCACGCCCCAAGGCATTGTCTGCTTTTACGCGGCCAATAAGCTGGGCGCCGTGGCCAGCATGATCCATCCGCTGTCCACCCCTTCGGAAATCGCTTTTTACCTGAACATCAGCCAAAGCAAAATGGCCCTGACGCTCGATGCATTTTATGGCAAGTTCAAGGAGGTGATGGGACAGACCGGGGTCACGCATCTGATTCTGGCCAAAATCCCCGACTACCTGCCGCTGATCAAAGGCCTTGCTTTCACCCTTGTCAAAGGGCGCAAAATTGCCAAGGTGCCACCGGACCACCGCGTGGTGTGGTGGCGTGACCTGATGCGGACACCCGCACCCCAAGCGACGCCGGCTGGCATGCGCAGCGACGATTTGGCTGTCATTCTGTACAGCGGCGGCACGACCGGCAAACCCAAGGGCATTATGCTCTCCAACGCCAATTTTATCGCCGAAGGATTGCAGTGCGCCCAATGGGTTGGCATGGGCAAGGAGAGTTCGATCCTGGCCATCCTGCCTATTTTTCACGGTTTTGGACTGGGGGTGTGCGTCAATGCCGCTTTCATGGGTGGTGGCACCGCCATTCTGGTGCCCACTTTCACGCCTGAGGATGTGGCCCGGCTGATCAAGCGCAAGCGGCCGTCGTTTGTGGTGGGGGTGCCCACGCTGTTCGATGCCTTGAGCAAACATACAGGTTTCGGGCGCACGGATCTGAGCTGCCTGAAAGCCGCGTTTTGCGGGGCCGATACGCTGCCGCGCGTGGTCAAAGAGCGTTTTGAAGCGATCGTGCGTCGCCAGGGCGGCAATGTCAAGCTGCTTGAAGGCTACGGCCTGACCGAGGCGGTTACCGGCATCATGGCCACGCCGGTCAACGACTACCGTGAAGGCAGCATCGGCGTGCCTTTTCCGGATATGCTGGCCAAGATCGTGCGCACCGACACCATTGACGAGGCTCCGGTTGGCGAGGAAGGTGAGATCTGCATCAGCGGTCCGGCAGTCATGCTGGGCTACCTGGATCAGCCCGAGGAGACCGCCAAAACCCTGCAAACTCACGCTGACGGACGGGTTTGGCTACATACCGGCGATATCGGCAGCATGGACCACGATGGCTTCTTTTACTTCAAATTGCGCCAGAAGCGCATGATCAAATCGTCGGGCATGAATGTCTATCCCGCCCAGGTGGAAGCCCACTTGTACCAACATCCGGCGGTGTCCGAGGTGTGCGTCGTCGGCGTGCCCGATCCTGTCCAGATCGAACGCGTCAAGGCCTTCGTTGTTCTTAAGGATGCCAGCCTGGCCGGCCCTGAGATGGAAGAGACCCTTATCGCCCACTGCCAGAAGGACCTGATCAAATGGAGCTGCCCCAGGCAGATCGAGTTTCGTGACGCGCTGCCATTGACCCTGGTCGGTAAAATCGCCTACAAAGTGTTGCAGGATGAGGAGATTGAAAAAATGCGGGTGGCGGGGGATTGATGATAGCAATGAATGGGTTGCTGTTTGGATAATGCCTCAGAGAATTTTCAGGAGTTGTGTGAAATGGATCATTTTGAATTTTTTCGCCGGATCAGCGACAATCCGCGCGGCTACGCTGTCGATTGGAAACAAAAGAGCGGTGCCAAGGTGGTCGGCCACTTTTGTTCATACACGCCCCAGGAACTGCTGGTGGCGGCCGGTGCGCTGCCGTACCGTATCCTGGGCTCCGGGGCCGATATCGTGCATGCCGACGGCTACCTGCAGTCCTATTGCTGCAGTCTGGTGCGCGGTGGCCTGGAAGATGCCCTGGCCGGGCGGCTCGCATTCCTGGAAGGCGCGGTCTTTCCGCATACCTGCGATTCGATCCAGCGTTTGTCCGACATCTGGCGCATGAACGCCGGTTTTGATTTCCATGCCGACATTATCATGCCCGTCAAACTGGACACGGCCAGCGCGGCCGAATACATGACAGCCGTATTGGCGCGCTTCAAGGCCGATGTGGAAAAGGGCCTGGGGGTGACCATCAGCGACACGATGCTGCACGAGGCAATTCATATCTGCAACCGGGTGCGGCACAGCCTGGAACAGCTCTATGCCCTGCGCAGGCAAAATCCGCAGGCCATTTGCGGCAGCGACCTGCATGCTGTGTTCAAGGCCGCCCTGGTCATGGACCGCAGGGAATTGGCCGATGCGCTGGAAGCCCTCGTTACCGTTCTGAAGACCGTGCCTGCCAACGAAAAGCCGGTAGGCAAACGGTTGGTGCTTAGCGGCGGATTGTGCAGTATGCCCGATATTTATCAGGTGGTCGAAGCATCCGGCGGTCACGTGGTGTGGGATGATTTTTGCACCGGCGCGCGTTACTTCGAAGGCATGGTCGATACATCGGGCGATCCGCTGCAGGCGCTGGCGCAGCGCTATCTGCAGCGCGTGGTCTGTCCGGCCAAGCATGCCGGCATTTACGCGCGCGGGCAGTATCTGCTCGACAAGGTCAAGGAGAGCCATGCCGACGGTGTCATCTTTCTCTATTTGAAATTCTGTGACCCGCATGGCTTCGACTATCCCTATATGAAAGCCATGCTGGATGACTGCGCCATCCCCAGCCTCATGTTTGAAGTCGAAGACCAGCTTTCCGCCGAGGGGCAGCTGCGCACGCGTTGCGAAGCATTTCTGGAGATGTTGTAGGAGAAAAGAAGAAAGCGTAAAGTGAAGGTAGTCTATCATTTAGAATTTGTGGGTGGGGCAAAGGAGTTTTTCAATGGCATCTGTCGAAAAGATCGTTGATCCTGACAAGGCGCGCAGGAAGATAAAGGCCGACCGGCGCATGCGCGAGATCATGGCCAATTACTATATGGAAGCCAAAACGCCCAAGGCGCAGCGCGGCAAGAAGATTGCCTGGATCACGAGCGGCGGTCCGGTCGAGCCGCTGCACGCCATGGATGTCATCCCGATCTATCCGGAAAATTACGGGGCGATGATCGGGGCCAGTAAAATGGGCGTCCCGCTGTGCGAAAAGTCCGAAGAGATGGGCTATGCGCGCGATCTGTGTTCGTACGCGCGGGCCGACATCGCTTGCGCCACCGTGGCCGGCGGCCCCATCGGCGGGCTGCCCGAACCGGATATGCTGGTGTGCTGCAACAATATCTGCGGCACCGTGCTCAAGTGGTATGAGGTGCAGGCGCGCTATTACAACGTGCCGCTGTTCATTCTGGACACACCCATCACGCACACCACGTTCAACGACGATATGCGTCGCTACGTCACTCGCCAGTCCGAGGAGTACATTGCCTTCCTGGAAATGGCGTGCGGCCGGCGCTTCGATTACGATCGCATGAAAACGGTCGGCGACCTGTCCATCCGCGGGCAGCAGCTCTGGCAGGAGATTCTCGACACCACCATGCACAAGCCGGCGCCCATGACCTGTTTTGATGCTTTTTTTCACCTGGCCATGATCGTGACCTTGCGCGGCACGCAAACCGCGGTCGATTACTATGAAATGCTGCTGGCCGAAATGAAAGAACGCGTGGCCCAAGGCATCGGCATGCTGCCGGTCGAGAAATATCGCCTGGTGTGGGACAATTTGCCAATATGGTACCGCCTGCGCTGGCTGTCGGAGAAATTTATGGAGCGATCGGCCTGCCTGGTGGCCGACACCTACACCTCCGGCTGGACCAGCTGGATGCCCTACGTGGATCAGACCGACTTTCTGGGCTTCATGGGCGAAAGCTACGCGCGCATTTTTCTCAACAGCGGCACGGACCTGATGGCGGAGAACATCGTGCGCATGGTGAAAAAGTACGACGCGCATGGTGTGGTGTTCCACTCCAACCGCAGCTGCAAGCCTTACTCTTTCGGGCAGTATGACATCCAGCGCATCGTGCAGAAGAAATTGGGCATCCCCACCCTGATGATCGAAGCCGACATGGTCGACGAGCGCAGCTTCTCCGAAAGCCAGGTGGAGACGCGGATCGATGCATTTATCGAGATGCTGGGGTAGTCCGCAGGATCGTTTGTGCGTTTGCCCGGTGCGTGCGATGTGGGTGCTTTGCGTTGAACGCGAGCGAATCCAAGGGTCGCTCATAGAACGATAAAAACACGCTGCGGGATAGCCCCGGCTGACATCTAAAGGAACGATAGGCCCTACGGGCAACGGAGTAAACATGATCACAGCAGGTGTGGATGTCGGATCGATCAGTGCGAAAGCGGCTATCGTGCAGGATGGGGAATTGTTGACCACCTGTGTCATCCTGACCGGCTACAATTCCCGGGATGCCGGGCGGCAGGTGTACGATCAGGCGTTGGCCCAACTGACTATGCAAGCCGGCCGGATCGACAAGATCGTGGCCACCGGGTATGGCCGCAACAGCATCGATTTCGCGGACAAGGCCGTGACCGAAATCACCTGTCATGCCGCCGGCGCGCATTATCTGGATCCGCAAATCCGTTCGATCATCGATATCGGCGGTCAGGACAGCAAAGCCATCGTTCTTGACGACACCGGACGGGTCAAGGATTTCACCATGAACGACAAGTGCGCCGCCGGCACCGGCCGCTTCCTCGAAGTGATGGCGCGCGCACTGCAAGTCGATCTGGACGCTTTCGGCACATTATCTCTGGCGGCCGACAAAGCCGCCCCGATAAGCAGCCTATGCACGGTTTTCGCCGAATCAGAAGTGATCTCCCTGATCGCCAAAGGCGCGTCGCGGGTCAACATCATCGCCGGCATCCATGCCTCTATCGGCGCCCGCGTGGTCTCCATGGCCAAGCGCATCGGCGTGCGCCCACCCGTGATGATGACCGGCGGTGTGGCCAAAAACATCGGGGTTGTCAGAGCCCTGGAAGCAAAGCTTGCAACCACGTTGCGCGTTTCGGAATACGCCCAACTGACCGGCGCCATCGGTGCAGCCCTGCTCGCGGCCCGTTAGTTCACTGGGCCATTGGGGCGTTTGCCCGCCTTTTGCGCGATTCCTCTGTTAAAAAGCCCATTCCAATGGTAAACTCCCGTCGCCCAAACTTAAAATAATGAACACTTTAAAACATGCCCTACGTCAAAACCACCGATGATTGCCGCATCTATTATGAACTGCTCGGCGAGGGGCCGGGCAAACCGACCCTGACCTTTATCAATGGCACGTTGCAGACGACCGTGTACTGGAAACTGGCTGCCAACTCGTTGGGCCATCATTTTCGGCTGCTGGTCTACGATTCGCGCGGGCAGGGGGAGAGCGATCTGGGAACCCTCCCGTTGTCCCTGGAACTGCACGCATCCGATCTGAAAACGCTGCTGTATGAGGTGGGAATCTATCGGACAGCCCTGCTGGGTATCAGCCACGGTGCACGGGTGGCTTTGGCGCTGGCGGACGATTCGCCCGACCTGATTTCGCGCATGGTGCTGTGCAGCATTTCCACACGTGCGACGTTTCGCGCCAAAATGATCGTGCGCTCCTGGTTCGAGATTCTGCAGCGCCACAGTCTGGACGCCATGGTGTGGGCTGCCGTGCCCCACATCTTCGGCCGGGCTTACTTGCGCGGAAACGAAAGGCAGATCGAGCGTATCGTCAAAACCTTGGTCCGGCGCAACCGGACCGAGGCGCTGCGGGCCCATCTGGAAGCCTTGCAGAAATACCCCCCGCTTGGCGTCAAGTTGAAAGCCCTGCCTTTTCGGGTATTGGTGCTGACCGGTGCCGACGATCCGCTGGTCACCCGCGAAGGTGCCGAAGAGGTCGCCCGCATCTGCGGCGGACGCCATGTCGAGTTGCCCGGCATCGGACATTCGATGTCGGCCGAAGCACCCCAACCGTTCATCCGCCTGGTCGCTGAATTTTTGTCCGGCGCCTGAAGCGACCCGAATGTCGCACTTCGTCAGTGCACCGGGGGGGCATGTCACAATCAGCGATGAGATTCAGGAGGCGGATACCCAACTGCCCGACGCGCCGGCGTTTGGAATCCAAGAAGTTAATCCTTACGCCTCAGGAATCGCTTCGTAAGCTTCCCGCACGATTTCCGGGCCGTATTGCCTCTCCAGGCGGCGGATGATGAAATGGCCGCGGGCCATATCTTGAAAATGGTCGATGAACAAGGTGTTTATCAGCGCGCCACCGGCCGCGCCGATGGCCGGCAGGGCTTGGGCGGCCGCTTTTTCGGAAACTTGAATGCTGAAGCGTTCGGCAATTTGGACAATCAGGCGCACGAGCGCGGGGGCGCTCTTCTGGGCAATCCCCTTTTGAGCCACATACTCGGTCGCTTTTGACAAGGTCCGTGCCAGGGCAGCCCGCACGGCAAAATAGCCGGATTCGGCCGCATTATCGTTTGCGCTTTTGCCGCCCAACGCAAAAACCTCCAGGCAGGCCAGTTGGGAGGCAGTGCTGTCGATATCCTCCCCCTCGCTGCGAGCCACATCCGCGATTGATCGCAACATGATGGTCGTTGAAATGGGCAGTTCAGCGGCCAAAGCCGCGAGTCCGAAGAAACCGCCGATGCCGCCGGTTGCCGCGACGGCAATCTTGTGCCACCGATTGGAGGGCGTCTGCACAGGAGCATGATTCATTGTGGAAATGGCCATGTCGATGGCCTTGGTCAAGGCCGAGCGCGTAACGTCGCCGACCCGCTCACGCCAGTTGCCTGGCAGCATTTCGAATCCTTTTTCGATCGGCGTGCCCAACATATGCGTGATTTTTACGGCAATTCCCTGGTTTTCGAGCAATTGCCGGGCGATTTTCAGATCTTCCCAGTCTTTGGGCTGCAACGCCATTGTTTTCCTCCATGTGCCGGACCATGTTGCAATGAAATGCCACCCCTATGTGGGCTTTAAAGGACCCGACCCTCCCGCGAGTCACATGACCAATAATTATCCGGCGCACGATTGCTGTCAAGAAGGAGGGGGGATACGCGTGTTCGGGTAAAATTTACACGCCACCTTTGGTATCTCCTCGAAGTGTAACGTTATTACCCGGCTTTTCGACGTTAGCGCCAGACGCCCGAGTTTGCGAAAAAGTCTATAAGATAAAATTGACTATAATAATGGGTGATTACAATCTTCCGGGGCGTAGCCATGCTGTTGTGGCACATGCTTTGCTCATATACTAAGTCAAACGACAATAACGTTTACTTTTTTACTCTCGAAAGGAGAAACACCATGAAGATGCAAACCATACGTAAAACTTTGCTGGTTGGAACCGTTTTATTGGTAGCCGGCGTCTCCCTGGCCTTCGCGCAGGGCGGCGGGCGGGGCAGCTGGGGCGCCGGCTATGACGGCGATTGCCCAGGCTATGGAACAGGCCAAGGCATGATGAACGGTAGGGGTATGGGCCGGGGCATGATGAATGACCCCAATCTGACCCAGGAACAGCGCGATCAACTGGGTGCCGAGAGAGATAAATTTCTCGCGGGTACCGAGGAACTGCGCGATTCGATCCGCGACAAACACAATGCACTGCGTGAAGAGATGTCCAAACAAGATCCCGATGCCGCCAAAGTCGGTCAGATACAAAAAGAGCTGTCCGCTTTGCAGGGCGATTTCGATCAGAAAAAGGTTCAGCATCAACTCGAAATGCGTAAAATCCTGCCCGATGATTATCGCGGAGATGGTTTTGGACCCAGGAACGGTCGCGGCGCTCATCGCGGTCGGCAGTAAAGTATCGTTGGCGCGTCTCACCAATTCTGGTGAGCGCGCCTGATCGCGGAAATCGCCTGCAACGAAGATCGCTTTCGTGCAGGCATTTTTTTTGGGCCGTTGCCAGCCCGGCAGCATTGGTCGAAAGGCGGAGCACCTTGCCGTGACACCGCCGGGTCGGAACCTGAAAGTTGGGTGAAGAGGCTCAAAAACTGGTCCAAATTGCAACCCGGGTCTGTATGCTTATTGTTGATTTGGTTATGCAGTTCGCGCAAGTAAGACACAGGTATGGGGTGTAATAAGAAAGTTACGTTGCCATTAGAATCTTTTACAAAATGCATGCACGTAAAAGCGTCCAACACAGGGAGGTGAGCATATCAAATCGACAGAATGCCTCCCTTTACACTTTATACTTAACACTTCGCCAACAGTCACTTGGGCGAACTGCATAACCAGATAAAACACAAAAAGCATCAACACATCGACGAACCCCATGGGGAGTTGCTTGCATGGCTGAAAATCACATTTCGCTGCCACTGACCGGAATGAGCTGCGCCAATTGCGCGGCCAACATTGAACGCGGATTGTCCAAACTGGAAGGTATCCACAATGCGCATGTCAACTTTGCCAGCGAACAGGCCGAGGTGGCCTTCGACCCATCCCAGCTCAATGTGGGCGACTTGATCGCGCAGGTGCGTAAAAGCGGCTACAACGTGCCAACCGCGCAGGCCGAACTGCCGATCACCGGTATGACCTGTGCCAATTGCGCGGGCAACGTAGCGCGCACACTGAACAAAAAGGTGCCCGGTGTGGTGCAGGCCTCGGTCAATTTCGCCACTGAGCGGGCCACGGTCAACTATCTGCCCGGCGCCGTGACAATCGAGGAAATCGTCACCGCCATCGAAAAGTCCGGTTATGGCGCCATTGCCCCCCAAGAGGGGCAGGCCGGCGAAGATGCCGAACTGAAGGCCCGCGCGGCGGAGATCCGCGATCAAACCCGCAAGTTCCTGGTGGGCGCTTTGTTCGCCACGCCGCTGTTTGTGATCAGCATGTCGCGCGATTTCGGTCTGCTCGGTATGTGGAGCCATGCCGCCTGGGTCAACTGGCTGTTCGCCGCGCTCGCCACACCGGTGCAGTTCTATACCGGCTGGGATTACTACGTGGGCGGCATCAAAAGCCTGCGCAACCGCAGTGCCAACATGGATGTGCTGGTAGCCCTGGGGTCATCGGTGGCTTACTTCTACTCCTTCATAGTCCTGCTCGTGCCCGGCACCGGCCACCATGTCTATTTCGAAACCGCTGCCGTGATCATCACCTTGATCAAGGTAGGCAAGCTGCTCGAGGCCCGCACCAAGGGCAAGACCGGCGGCGCCATCCGCAAGTTGATCGGTTTGCAACCTAAAACCGCCTTCATAGTGGAAGCGGGCAAGGAGATCGAAGTCCCCTTGACGCGCGTGCAGCGCGATGCCACCGTGGTGGTACGCCCCGGTGAACGCATTCCAGTCGATGGTGTCATCCTGGAAGGCACCTCGGCGGTCGACGAGTCCATGCTCAGCGGCGAGCCGTTACCCGTGGACAAACAGGCGGGTGATAAGGTGGCGGCCGGCACTATTAACGGCGAAGGTCTGCTCACGTTCAGAGCCACGCGCGTGGGGCGCGATACGGCCCTGGCCCAGATCATCCGGCTGGTCCAGGAGGCTCAGGGCAGCAAGGCGCCGATCCAGGCCCTGGCCGACCGGGTGGCGGCTGTATTCGTACCGGGCGTTTTTCTCATCGCCGTGCTGACCTTCACGATCTGGTGGAGCGTGACCGGTAATTTCGTGCCTTCCATGATCCGCCTGGTGGCCGTGCTGGTGATCGCCTGCCCGTGCGCTTTGGGCCTTGCTACACCGACGGCCATCATGGCCGGTACGGGCAAAGGCGCTGAAAACGGGATCCTTTTTAAAAAAGCCGAAGCCCTTGAAAATGCGACCCGCCTGCAGGCCATCGTGCTGGACAAAACCGGCACCATCACCGAAGGCAAGCCAGCGGTCGTCGAAGTGGTTCCGCTCGACGGCATGTTGGGATCGGCCTACGAGGTGATGCAGTGGGCGGCGTCGGCCGAGCAGGGTTCCGAGCATCCACTAGGCAAGGCCATCGTCAAGTCGGCCCGCGCAAAGGCCATCGAATTGACCGCTCCTGTCGATTTCAAGGCGCAGGGCGGCGCAGGCGTGCAAGCGCGCATAGACGGCCGGCAGGTGCGCGTGGGCAAACCCAACTGGTTCGGTCCGGAAACCGAGGGCGTCGCCCAGGCCGGCGAAACCGTGGCGCGCTTGCAGGCCCAGGGGCATACGGTGATGATGCTGGCCCTCGACGGCCGGGCCGCCGGTCTGATCGCGGTATCCGATACCCTGAAGCCCGATTCACGGGAAGCGATCGCCGCCATGCACCGCCAGAATCTGAAGGTCGTGATGCTGACCGGCGATAATCAGCAGACCGCCCAGGCCATTGCGCGCCAGGTGGGCATCGATGACGTGCTGGCTGAGGTGCGCCCAGAGGATAAGGCATCCAAGGTCAAGGCATTGCAATCCCAAGGATTGAAGGTTGGCATGGTCGGAGACGGCATCAACGACGCGCCCGCCTTGGCCCAGGCCGACGTCGGTATGGCGATCGGCACGGGCACCGATGTGGCTATCGAAGCGGCTGACGTGATTCTGTCCAGCGGGCGGTTGACCGGCATTCCGCGGGCGATTGCTGTCAGCCGTAAAACCATGGCAACCGTGCATCAGAATCTGTTCCTGGCATTTGTCTACAATGTACTTCTCATTCCGGTGGCCGCCGGCGTGTTGGCCCCGTTCTCCGATTTGCCCCTCTTTCTGCGTCAGCTGCACCCGATCCTTGCTGCCCTGGCCATGGCCATGAGCAGTATCTCCGTGGTCTCAAACAGCCTGCGGCTCTATCGTGCTAAGATCGCGTAATCCGTAAGGAGGGCAAATGATCCAGAAACGTACCATCGGCATCGTCGGCGCCGGTCACGTGGGCATGGCGGCCGCGTATGCCGTTTTTTTGCGGGGATTGGCCGGCGAAATCATCGTGGTCGACCAAGACCACCGCCGGGCCGAAGGCGAGGCCATGGATCTGATGCATGGCCAGGCGTTCGTGGAGCGCGTGAGCGTGCGGGCAGGAGAGTATGCCGATCTGGCCGCTGCCCAGGTGGTGGTTATTTCGGCCGGCGTGGCCCAAAAGCCTGACGAGACGCGTCTGGCCCTGCTCAACCGCAATGCGGCCGTCTTGCGTCAGATCATCGCGCAGCTCGATGCGCATACGCCCGGTTCGGTGTTGATCATCGCCAGCAATCCCGTGGATATACTGACCCATGTGACCCAGGCACTCACGCGCCGGCCGGCCGGCCTGGTGATCGGCACCGGCACCATGCTGGACACCGCCCGTTTCCGTGCCCTCTTGGGAGATTATTATGGCGTGGACCCGCGATCAGTGCATGCTTACATCCTGGGCGAACACGGGGATTCAGAAGTGCCGATTTGGAGTTCGGCCCATATCGGCGGGGTGCCACTGATGGACAACACCATCTTGGGCAAAACCTTTGCCCGGGAGGAGATGGAACGCATTTTTCAGAGTGTGCGCCATGCAGCGTATGAGATCCTTTCGCGCAAAGGCTACACCAACACCGCTATCGGATCGTCGATCGCCCGCCTGGTCGAGGCGATACTGGACGATCAGCGCAGCGTCCTGCCAGTCAGTCGCCAGCTCACCGGGCAACACGGCATCGACGGCGTTTGTCTGAGCATTCCGTCCATTATCGGCCAGCAGGGTGTAACCGATGCCCTATTGCTGAGGCTGAACGACGTGGAACTGGATGGCTTGCGATATTCGGCTCAGGTGCTGCGGGAAAGTTTGCAAGGGATACAGGTGCAGGCGGAGTGATGTGAAAGGAGGGCAACATGGCAGACCGGATCGGAATCGTTATCCAAAACGAAAAAAGCGGTTGGGCGCGCGTCGCCGTGCAGCTTTCGGCAGGTGCCAGCGGATGTTTGCGCAACCCCGTGACCGATGGCTGTCAAACCTGCCATTCCGGCACGCGGACCATTGAAGGGCGGGCGGCCAATCCCATCGGTGCGGTCCAAGGTGACCTGGTGCGCATACGGATGAGATCCCGGGCGCTCTTCAAGGGGCTGACCATCGTCTACCTGGTCCCCATTGTTTTATTCATGCTGGGAGCTGTCGGCGCCGAATGGGCGGGGCCGCGGCTGGGCCCGCCCACACAGATCTGGCCGATTATCGGCGCACTGCTGGGGTTTGCCCTGGGCGCCACCGCGGCGCGAAAGGTGAACCGCAGCGCGGAGAGAGACCATCGTTGGCTGCCGGTTATCCGGCAGGTGCTCTCGCCCGCCCAGGCGCAGGAGCCGGATCCGTTTTGCCGGCCGCCCGAATTCCGCAGGTGATGGCAATACCGCTAGCGCCTTTGGCGGCGCCATTCATACAGCGCCAGGGCTGTTGCCGTGGCGGCGTTGAGCGATTCGACCACCGGGGCAATGGGGATGCGCAAAGCTGTGTCGCGCCAATGGGCGGGCAGGCCCTGGCCCTCCAGCCCGGCCAGGAGTCCGAAAGCCGGCGGGAAGGTGGTTTCGGCAATATCGCGCCCTTCGGCGGACAGGGCGAAAAGCGGCAAATTGTGCGGCAACTCTTTCAAAGAGGGCCCCTGGCGCAGGCGCATCAGGGCCGTCGTGCCGCCCGCGGCGCGCAGGGCCTTGGGATGGTAAGGATGGGCGCTTTCGGCCAGCAGGATCACTTGGGTCACGTGAAACGCCGCCGCTGACCGGATCACCGCCCCTATATTTTCCGGATCCTGAAACGGCACCAGCAGGCTGCAGCCCTCGGCAAAGCCCTCCTCCGGCAGCCAGGGGGCAATGGTCGGCACATCGATGCAGAGCAGCGGCGCGCGTGTTCCGAACAGGTCGAGTTCCTGGAACAAGGGGGCGGCGAGCTGCAGCCACTGCATGTGCTCCGGCGCCGCGTCGGGCGGCGGGGTTTGCTCGCCGCTGGTAATCCAGGCACGGCAGCGTTCCGGATACCGCGCCAGCATTTCCGACACCGGCCGTGTGCCGGCCAGCAGGGCTTGACCTTCTTTTCTAATTCCCCGTCCGGTCAGCATCCGTTTCAGGCTCTTGAAACGGTCGTTCTGTTCGCTGGCCAGCGCCATCACACGATGGCGCTGGGCCGCTTGCGCCGCCCGAACCCGGACGGGCGCATCCAGCCGTTCGAATACCACCAGGCGGCGCTCGTGTGAGGTGTCGCCGATGCGGTAGGGGCGATTTTCGACCAACGCGAAACGGTCGTCGAATTGCCGCGCGGCCTGTTCGATTTCCGCCTCACAATCCGGTCCCTTCATGAAGACCATGCGCCCTTTCCGGCTTAAACACCCCTGGATGCGTGCCAGGGTTTTATCCATCGTTTCTACGGCCCGCGTGATAATACCGTCGAAGGGCTGTTCAAAGCCCGGGCTGATATTGCGTTCGATGATGCCGACATCCGCCAGACCAAGATGGTCGACGACCTCACGCAAGAAATCGGTGCGTTTAGTGCGTCCTTCGGCCAGATGGATCTTAAGATCCGGCCGCACGATTTTCAGCGGGATGCCCGGCATACCCGGACCGCTGCCCAGATCCATCAGGGGCGACGGCAACTCGGTCATCATCGCCGGCAGCACCGAATCCACATAAAGCTTCAGGACCATGTTGCTGAAGTTGTGGATGCGGGTCAGATTCAACGCAATGTTGTGATGGCGCAGCAAGCCGTGATAAAGCCAGAACTGCTCGATCTGGCGCGCAGACAGTTGGATGCCGCAGTTGGCGAAGATTGCCGCCAGCGCCTCGGGACGGGGCGCATCGGTCATGGCGGGGCCCGGCCGCCGGCCGCGGACCGATGATCGTTTGCTTTCAGGGAAGGACGCTCCTGTATGATCTTTTTTCATCCGCTTTGGCCTGTCTTTTATGAGGACAATCACTTGCTGGTGCTTTATAAACCAGCGGGTCTGATTATGCAACGCGACGCCCCCCACAAACCCAACCTGATCGATCTGGCCCGGGCTTGGATCAAACACCGCTATCAAAAGCCCGGCCGCGTTTTCGTCGGCATGGTCCACCGCCTGGATGCGCCCGTGGCTGGCGTGCTGGCCCTGGCGCGCACCTCCAAGGCGGCCGGTCGCCTGAGCGCGCAATTCCGGGAGGGCGGCATCGAAAAACGCTACCTGGCCGTGGTCCAGGGGCGGCCGCCGCATCCTGCCGGCCGCCTGGTGCATCATCTTGTGCGCGACGGCCGTTACAGTCGCCCGGTCCGTTCGGCCAGCGAACAAGGCCAAAGCGCCGCATTGTCCTACCGCACTTTGGAAACCCAGGAATTTACCACTTTGCTGGAAGTCGATCTGGAAACCGGCCGGCGGCACCAGATCAGGTGCCAATTGGCCGCCATGGGCTGCCCCATCATGGGTGATCGCCCCTACGGCGCTGACCACTCCCTGCCCGACGGCCGCATCGCCCTGCTGGCGCGGCAATTGCGTCTGACGCATCCAACGCTCAAAACGCCCCTGATCTTCCAGGCGCCGTTTCCCCTCGGCTGGCCCTGGCCGACGCCGCCCAGCGAAGCACTTCAACCGCTCTGGACGCTCGAAGAGTACCAGAACGCGGGATTGGTCCTGCCGGAGTGCCCACGGGAATGACATCTCTTTGTCGCCATCTGCCATTCGAATAGCTCTGAATCGTCGTTCAAGCTGTAGGGGCGAACCTTTGTGTTCGCCCGGTGCGTTTTATGCCGGCGATTATGTTTAGCAATAAGGGTATCAGGGTATCATTCCGTGCCATCCCGAATTTAGGGTGGGCATTGCCCACCACCATTCCCCGCAAACAACAACATCCACTGATCCCGCCCAAGCGATTGGGTAGACACGGATCGAACATAGCGATGAAACGTTGAATAGGGCCAATCAAAGCGGCGATCGTCATAAGACAATGGTGGGCGATGCCCGCCCTACCTGGCTCGCTGCGTTCAAACAGTGGACCTATGTCCTATGCCCACCTTATGCCGCACTAAATCTCATGGCTGATACGTGGCGCGCACCACCCACCCGGCTCACCTCGTCCGTGCCAACCAAGCGTGCATCTGGTAAGAACGATACCATATCAGTTCGGACAGGAGACCGCCCTTTACACGTAACAGTTCGCCAGTAGTCACTGGAGTGAACTGGATAACCAAAATGAGAATTTTTTGGAGATAGCGCATGATTGCCGATCAGGATTTTCAACGCTTGCTGGAATATCTGGACCGGCCCTGGGCCGGTTACCGCAAGGTGCGCAAAGGGGTTAAGCGGCGCGTGCGGCAGCATATGGAAATGCTGGGGTGCAGGCGGTTTGACGAGTATCTGGATAGTATTGCAGGGAATCCGGAAGCGCGCGCTGCATGCGAGCAGCGTCTGATGGTCACCATCAGCCGTTTTTTTCGCGACCGGCAGTTATGGGAACACCTGCGGGCGCAGATTCTTCCCCGCCTGATGGCACGCTTCCCGCAGGGGCTGACCGCCTGGTCGGCGGGCTGCGCCAATGGAGAAGAACCCTATTCGCTGGTTATGCTCTGGGAAGAACTCGCGGCCGTTACCGCCGTGCCCGGTATTCGCATTCTCGCCACCGACGGTGCCGCGCAGTGTATCGAGCGGGCCAGGGCAGGTATTTACCCGGCCGGAAGTTTGAAAAAGGTGCCGGAAGAAATGATAGAGCGTTGGTTTCAGAAGGTCCATGGCGCTCGTCAATATCGAATCGACGACCGCCTGAAGGAACGAATCTGCTGGCAGGTGCATCAGTTGCTTGGCACCCCGCCTGCCGGTCCCTTTCACATGATCCTGCTGCGCAACAATCTTTTGACCTATTATCGCGGCCGCCCATTGCAAACCGCATTCGCGCGCATTTCGGCCACGGTGGAAAGCGGCGGCGTGCTGATCGTCGGATCGCACGAACATCTGCCGTCTTCAGCTTTACGATGGACAAGAGATCCGGCATGTTCCTGGGTATACTGGGCCGCATAGGCGGAACGTGCCGGATTCAGGCTGGGGTCAAAAGCATCGCGCGCCATGCCCACGTCAGCTTGTGTATCTCTTTCGCTTCAACGCAACTTTAGGGATTGGCACGTAGTGAGGTGATCCGGAGGTGTTGTCCGCGCCTCACTTGAGCGATATGGCGTGTGGCGCGGACGATACCCCCGGATATCCGGCGTTTTGAACTTTAACCGATGTTGTGGAACGGATTGATGTGGTCATGTTGTTCTTTGGGCCCGCTGACATTGAAAGTCACGGTTCTGACGCCTTCAACCTGCTCGGCGAATCCTTTGATTTTGTCGAGCCACTCGCTGTCGGCACTGGTTTCGAAATGGTTGATATAAAGTTTGCCCTCATCCGCTTCGACATGTACTTTCGGTGCAATCAAGGCTAGTTTGGCTTTTACCTTGGCCGAAAGGGCAAGGTCTTCGACCTTTTTGCGGGACTCCGCAGTCGCCTGAAAGGCCGATCTTTGAACCATTTGATACAGGATGTCCACGGCATCGTCGACCGTTAATTTGTGGATGTGCAAAACGATATCATAAAGCCGGCTGTCCCAGGTATCTGTTCCGCAAACCTGCAAACCCCATTTACGGCGCTCTTCGTCATCTTTTTTGAGGGTATAAAGCGCTTTCTCAGCGGAAATATTCTCCCGCCGCATTTCCTCTTTCACCCGATCTTGAATGTCGGCGATAATTCTGACTTTTAAGACATGCGAAATATCGCGCAGGAAATATTGTCCAGCCAGTCCGTGATAGACGATATTGTCTTTGCGGGCATGCTGGAGCAGTGCGGAATAAAGATAGCTGATATATCGTTCTTTGCCGTGAGTGAAACGTTCCAGAACTGATGGGGCATCATGAAGTGCCCGGATAAGCTTGATTTCAGGAATATTGAATTCATCAGAGGCATCCAGCAGAACGTCCCGCGAAATGCATTCGTACCTTAGTTTAAGGGCCAGTTTTTCAGCGACTGCTTTGCCCCGGCTGTAAGACCCTCTGTTGATTGTGACGATAGGCATCATACCCTCCTTGATTGTAACCGACCCTTTGATCAGTAATCATCTGTGTTGAACAGTTTCCGAGTGGCATTCTTTTGTTGTCATTTTCGGCATTTTAGGCTTAATTCAAAAATAGTCAACCATTGGGATGGGGCATTTGCCGTCATGCGAATACGCCCAATGATTGGGTGTGCATCCATGACAAAACACCCCCTGACAATGCCGACGTAAACATTCTCCCGCCTAAGGAGGATCATGAATGAAGAAAATCGGGATCATCGGCGGAATCGGCCCCGAATCCACCGTTGATTACTACAAATTGATAATCGGTGCTTTTCATGAAAAGCAGGTTGATTCAGCGGGCCCTGAAATCATTATTTACAGCGCCGATTTAGCGGCGCTTTTGAAGATCCTTGAAACCAAAGATCTGGAACTGCTTACCGAATGGCTGCTGGCAAGAGTTCTGTCCCTGCACAAGGCTGGCGCCGAATTTGCCGTCATCGCCTCGAACACACCGCATATCGTTTTCGAGAACGTAAGGTCAAGATCACCTATCCCGATGCTGAGCATCGTCGAAGAAACGCGCAGGTATGCTCAAGAGTGCGGTTTCAAAAAGCTGGGTTTAATGGGCACAAAATTCACAATGGAAGCGGATTTTTTCCAAAAGCCTTTCGAAGAGAACGCAATGACCGTCATCGTCCCCGATGAGGAAGATCAAGCGCTTATCCATCGTAGAATTTTTTCAGAAATAGAATTGGGCATCATAAAAGAGGCCACCCGACAAGAGTTGCTGTCCATAGTAAAGAAGATGATCGCCGGGCACGCCATCGATGCCCTGATCCTTGGCTGTACCGAGCTGCCCTTGATCCTCGACAAGTCGGAATTCGGCATCGCTTTCCTGAATACAACAGCTATTCACGCCGAAAGTATTGTCGACTTTTGCCTCGGTAAAACCTCCAACGCAGGTTAGGCACGCAACACAATGGGCACCAAGATGAATGATAGTCAGTTCGTTTGCCCCTGGTGGCTGTGTTATTCTTTTGATAACCCTTTACGCAAATGGCTGCACAACCCGGAAGCGATCTTGGGCCCCTATGTGCGGCCGGGAGACACGGTCATCGACATTGGCGCCGGCATGGGCTATTTCACTATTCCGCTGGCCAAACTGGTGGGTCCGGCCGGGCATGTGACGGCCATAGACGTTCAAGGTAAAATGCTTGCGGCTTTAACCCGGCGCGCCGAAAGATCCGGTGTCTCGAAAATAATCACGCCTTATCTGGCCGGTCCGGACACGTTGGGGCCGCACTCACCTGTCCATTTCATCCTGGCGTTTTGGATGGTTCACGAAGTTCCCGATCAGCAGCGATTTTTATCGCAAATCGCCCATTTATTAAACCCCGCCGGGCATTTACTGATCGTTGAGCCCCTCATGCACGTACCCCTGAAAGATTTTTCGTATACACTGCAAGCGGCTCAACATGCAGGGTTTGAAATAAGAGAGAATCCCAAAATACGGCTAAGCCGCAGCGCGCTTCTCAGGCGCACCGTGGATAGCATATAGGTCATGATAGCCTTCTTCTGGTGTAGATTGTAGATTCATGGTCTCAGGCCGCTTTTTCTTCGAAAAAATGTTGGATGTGGTTGCGGTACTGCATCGCAACGTGTTTTTTGTAGACGACAAAGTTGTTGCCATCTATCGCTGTGATCTGTCGGTCTCCATTATTGAAGAGGTCGAAGGTGCGATCGATGATTTCATCGGCCGTGTAGATATGATTTCGGTAATCCAATACATATTGCAGATCGACCTGCCATTTTTCCTGGCCCCAGCTGAGGTGGCGTAAGTGATCCCTGATATCGTCGATGCGTTCTTTGAGGTTGCTGATGGAAATGCGGTTGAAATGCACGTCGAAGGCTGAAAAGAAGATATTGGCCGGAAAAACGGGTTGCATGGACAAGGTATTTATAAAAGTAGTATGCGCCAACTTTTGGGCGGCATTTTTGATTTTACGCCCCAGAAAAGGCTCTTTTAAAGAACTCGTATCAACCTTTGCCGGGTGTCCGAATTTGATGGAGAGTTCACCTTTGCGCTTGTCACGGCAAAACTGGTTGATAATAAACCCTAAATCCTTCAGATAGACCTCGCTCGGAGCGGCGCCGGCCTTTTTCATGCGCAGCAGTTCTACAAAGTTCTCATCCTCCAGAACCGGCGAGTACGCCACATTTACATCCACCACAAATACGTCGACATCGGTGGCGAGGGCTGCTTCGATATCCATTTGAAAAGGCAGGTGGTGGAAACCATCGAATTTGCCTGTATAGCTGCGGCCGGTTTTGACATCTTCTTTTTTGATTCGGTCCAACAATCCCGATTTGACGCTGGAATAGCCCGGGAAAGTGACATACATTTCTTTGTTCCCAACCAGGTGTTGTCGATAGGCACGGCTGAGATTGAGTATATCTTTTCTACCAAGCACCGTTTGGGTGCCATCAGGCATGATCACGGTTTCCGGTTCGCGAAAGACCTTGAACGCCCCACGTGTAGCGAGGTAGCCGGCTATGCTCAATTGTTTATCATGGAACCGGTCTTTGAATTCCGGGTCGACAAACCTCGGCAACACATCTTTAAAAATATCCAGATGGTCGATGAACAGGTTGGACCCGCCTTCGGTTAAAACACGCATGGCATGCTCGCGAAACAACAGCGAAAGCAGCAGAAAGTCGGCTTCACTGAGATGATTTGGTTTAAAGGCAATGGCGCAGTCGGGATGTTCACTGCGAAACTGTTTAATCCCTTCCAGGCCGAGGACACGCATATTGAAGGTATTTCCCCTGGCCAACCTGAAAATGGTCATCTCAAGGGGATCGACTTTCTGATAGCGGTGTTCGATCAGCGCAAATCGCTGTGCCATCTGTTCGTAAAACTCATCTTTCATGGGTTCGTCCTATAATCGGTGCAATCCTGCGATGAAGATTGGCGCCAGTCGGGTTTGCGCAGGAAGGCCGCTGACGCAATCCAAAAAAGCGGAGCCTACCCTTTCACGAACGCGCCCAAGCCGGACCGTTTGGCATTAGAACGGCAGCAGCACCGTAAAAGTACTTCCCTTGTCGGGGGTGCTGTCAACTTGAATCTGGCCGCCTATGGCGTCGAGCAGGCCTTTGACGATGGGCAGTCCCAGACCGGTGCCGGTAATGTAGCGCGTGCGCTCGTTTTTGATGCGATAGAAGCGTTCGAAAATTTTATCGAGATGACGCTCTTCGATACCAAAACCAGTGTCGCGCACGGCCACACGGGCGTGCGTGGCGGTGCGCGAAAGGAGTAGTTTTATATGGCCATGCTCGGGGGTGTAGTTGATGGCATTGGTGATCACGTTACCGAAGATGCTCTCGAGTGCCAGCGGATCGGCCTTGATCGGAGGCAGGGGTTCGGATGCGCGCGACAGGGTGATGGTTTGCTTCTTGGCGGCGGCCTTGGTGCCAAGAAAAGAGATAATATTCTCCAGCAGTTCTTCCAGGTTGACGGACTTGGGCGTTTCGCACACAATGCCCGACTCAATGCGCGACAGATCGAGCAAATCGCCGATCAGTGCAATCAACCCCTGGGTTTTTTCTTTGGCGCGCGAGAGCAGATGCTCGTCGGCCGGCGATACCTGCCCGACCAGGTCGCTGAGCACAACGGCCAATTGCTCGTGTATGGTGGACAAAGGCGAACGCAGCTCATGGGAGACTTTGGCCACAAATTCCCGCTTGAGCCGGTCGAGCACTTTCATGGCCGTGATATCCACGATCGTGACGACCGCACCCACGCATTCGCCCCGCTTCCCGAGGACCGGCCGGCCGCGCGCGAACAGGAATCTGTCCTCGCCGACACTGAATTCATAAGTTGGGCTGTCGTCCGGACCGATATGGCAACCTTGCGAGAACTCCAGAATCAACTTGCGCAAGGCGTCATCATGCACATACGCCCCCAGCGGGGCGCCTTCTTTCGTTTCGGGCGGCAGGGCCATGTATCTTAAGAAAGTAGGATTGAAAAGGACTGCTTCGCCCAGGGCATTGGTGACCATAACGCCGATGGGCAGCGCGTCGATAATGGTATGGGTCCGGCTTTTTTCCAAAGAGAGATCGGCCAGCGTGCGCAGGCGGTCTTGCTGCAGCCGTCGGGCCTCTTTTTCCAGAAACATCTTTTCGCGGGCGCGATTGATGGCAATGCGCAGCTGCTCGGGCTCGAAGGGCTTGGGCAGCAGGTCGTAGGCGCCGTTGCGCATGGCTTCGGCCGCCGTTTGAACTGTGCCAAAACCGGTGATGATGATCACCACGATCGCGGGGTGCCGACTGCAGATCGTGCGCAGCACCTCCATGCCGTTGATGTCGGGCAGCTGCAGGTCGAGCAACACGATCGAAATATCTTCTTGTTCCAGAAGCGCCAGCCCTTCCCGGCCCAGGCCGGCCAGGGCAAGGCGGTACCCCATGGGTTCGAGGACGCGCCGCAATCCATCGCGAATCCGAGGTTCGTCATCGACGATCAGTACGCCGACCTGTTCAGGCGCGTCACTCATCCCCTTCTCCTTTTTCATGGCTGCGGAGCGATTGCACATAAGCCTCCCATTCCATGGGGAGCAGCTGCTTCTTTTTGGTGTTGCAGGTTTTGCAGGCGGGAACGACATTGCTTTTGGTGGTTTTGCCGCCGCGTGCCAGGGGCACGATATGGTCCATGGTCAGCTCCCTGGCGGGGAATGGCTGCGCGCACCAGTGGCACACTCCTTTGGCGCAGCGCCGTTTCCACCACTGCGACCCTCGGAGATCGCGCGCCCTGTTTTTTTCGGTCGCGATGTCGGACGCCTCAAGATCGAATGCAAAGGGGGTTATTTTTTTGTCCGATTTTGCCATGAGACCTTTCATCGGTACGGAAAATGGTATTGCGTAAAGCCATTTGAGTTTAACCGAATATGCTAAAAAATCAAGATTTACGAGAGCAGTTCAACGACAAGGCGCTTAAATTTGTCCCAAGCGACCGTGTGGTTCACGGGCTAGAGCCAGGGTCGCCAGCCACTGCGCAACCGCCTGTTCAAACAATCGATAGTACCTTTCCGAGCCTCCCAGCCCGGTGCGTCCGAAAAAGTAGTTAATTTCGAGCACCAGCGGTTCGATGCGTCCCTGTTCCAAGGCACGCGTATCGAAAATGAAATCGAATCCGCCCAATTGCAGACCGCTCCGCCGGCAGATCTCACGCGTCTGCGCGCAAGCTGCCGCCTGCAGGTGGGCATCGGCGTGGTGGTCGATCACAGCGCCCGCAGTCATGCTCGTACCGAAACGGTCGGTGGCGGGCTGTGTGCGCCAGTAGGAATCCAGGCGCCGTCCGATGACGGTCACGCGCAGGCATCGGTTGTCACTGGGGATGTACTGTTGGAAGAGAAACCCTTTTTGCCCGGTTCGTTCATTGGCCCTGAGACGCTCAAGAACGGCGTCCAGGTCCCGGGAATCGGCGATCTTGAACACCGTTGTCCCCTGACCGCCCCAATCCAGCTTAATGACCGCCGGCAACGCAATCACATCCGGACGTTGCGCGAAATCCGCGCTGTCGTCGTACAGTTCGCTGGCCGGGTGGGGCAGGCCCAGTTCGCGGAACAGCAGAATTTGCCTGCGCTTGCCGGGATAGTCGAAACGAATATCCATGTTGGGGAAGATGTGCGCGCAGTTGGCGCGCGCCATTCGGTACAGCGCCTCGGAGCACCCCTGGGGCAGAATCACGGCTGCGGCGCGCCGGATAGCGGCCAGGTCCATTTCATTCGGTGCGCGTCCGGCGCATAGGATATTTTCATCCGCCTCGATGATGGGGTGAAAGGAAAGAATCATGATATCCGCTCGATTTGGGGCAGCTAATACCCGAACCGCTGCAGGGCTTTTTCATCGCGCGACCAGTTCTTCTGGACGCGTACGAAAAGCTCGAGATAGACTTGGCAGTCGACCATGCGTTCGATTTCTTTACGTGCGGCTTCTCCGATCTCTTTGAGCTTGCGGCCGCCCTTGCCAATGACAATGGCTTTTTGCGAGTCGCGTTCGACATGGATGGTCGCGATAATTTTGACCAGGCGCTTCTTTTTTTCCTCTTTGAAGTCATCGATGGTGACCGCGGCCGCATAGGGAACCTCCGCGCCGGTCAGACGGATGACTTTCTCGCGGATCATCTCCGCGGCCAGGAAGCGTTCGGTCAAATCCGTCAGACTTCCCGGCGGGTAGAGCGGCGGGCCGGTCGGCAAGGCGCCGGCCATCGTTTCGATGAGCGCCTCCACCTGGGTGCCCTTTTCCGCCGAAATAGGCACAATCGCCCGGAATGCATGGGCCTGGGACCATTGTTCGATGAGCCCGAGCAGTTTGGGTTTGGGAATCAGGTCGATTTTGTTGAGCGCCAGGATGACCGGGGTCCGATGTTCTTTCAGTTTTTCAATGAGATAGGATTCGGCATCCGTATTGGCGCCGGTCACATCCAGCATCACCAGGACAAGATCGGCATCGGACAAGGTGGTGAGCGCCACGTCGACGATGCGTACGTTGAGCAGTTTCCCGGCGCGATGAATACCGGGTGTATCCAGGAAGATCAATTGAGCTGCGGGACGGTCCAGGACGCCAACTATTTTGTTGCGCGTGGTTTGCGGCTTTTTGCTGGTGATAGATATTTTTTGGCCCAGCATGCGGTTGAGCAAGGTCGATTTGCCCGCATTGGGCGCGCCGACAATGGCAACCATGCCGCATCTAAAATCTTTGTTGTCATCCGGCGTTTCTATTTGACTCATGAGGCCCCCCCAAAATAATCTGCATCTTTTCCCAAATTAATTCTTTTCCAAGGCGTGTCTTGGCTGAAAAGAGGATCGTTGATTCCAGCGGCAGCCCAATGGTTTCGGCAATGGTACGGCGCTGTTTGATCTGCTCGGTTTTGGACAACTTGTCCGCCTTGGTCAACACCGGTATTGCAGCGATGCTGTAATGGCGCAGCCACCCCATGAAATTGATCTCTTCCACGCCGGGCACGCGGCGCAGATCCATCAGCAGGACTACGGCCTTCAAACTGGCACGGTTCGATAAATACGTTTCCACCATCGGCCCCCATTGCTTTTTGACCGATTGGGGTACCTTGGCATAGCCGTAACCCGGCAGATCGACGAGCATCAGATCGTCATTGACCTTAAAGAAATTGATCAATTGGGTGCGCCCGGGCGTGGAAGACGTTTTGACCAGACGCTTGCGGTTGACCAAGGTGTTGATCAAGGACGATTTGCCCACATTGGAACGTCCGGCAAACGCGATCTCCGGATTTTCCGGTGGCGGATACTGAGCGGGTTTGACCGCGCTGGTGATAAATTCTGCAGATTTAATGATCATCGCACCTGATTATCAGAGAGCGGCGGCGATTGAAACCTAATTCCGTTTGCCCGTTTGCCCGTCGTCCGTGTGCAGGGACGCCAATCGTCCCGTTGCCGGTTTCCGAATCGACAACTGAACGAATCAGCGAATGAACAAAATTCTCGCACCAATCCCCCGTTTGGTGATACTTTCGTCCCATGCGCTTTTCCGACAAACAGCCCGCCTGGCTGCCGTATTTCCTGTTGGCTTTGACAGCCCTGTTCTGGTCGGGTAATTTCGTGCTCGGCCGGGGCGTTCGGGAGTTAATCCCACCGGTTAGCCTGAATTTCTGGCGCTGGGCCGGCGCCCTGTCAATTCTGCTGCCGTTCAGTTGGCCCCGGTTGTGTCGAGAACGAGAGATGCTGTGGCGGCACTGGAAGCTGTTGGCGCTGATGAGTATCCCGTCCATCTGCATATTCAATACATTCATCTACACGGCTTTGCAGACGGCCACCACGACCAATACGGTTCTGCTCAATGCCATGACCCCGATCTTCATCGGCGTGACCGCCCGCATCGCTTTCGGGGTTCGTATGCAGCGGCTGCAAGTGGCCGGGGTGTTGATTTCGTTGGCCGGATTGATGTTTATTATCACTCGTGGCGATTGGTCGGCACTGGCCGGCCTGACGTTCACGCGCGGCGACATCTGGACCCTGGGGGCGGCGCTGGCTTGGGCGATTTATTCGGTCATGCTGCGTTTGCGGCCGATGCAGATGGCGCCCCTGACGTTTTTGACGGCCATCATTGCCATGGGACTTGTTCTGCTGCTTCCTTTTTATTTATGGGAACTCTCTGTCAAAGGCGGCTTTGCGCTATCCGCCGCCAGCATGGCGAGCCTTGCGTATGTATGCATTTTCCCGTCCGTGCTGGCATATATCTTCTGGAATCATGGGGTCGACCAGGTGGGGGCCAACCGGGCAGGGCTCTTTTCGCACCTCATGCCCGTGTATTCCATTTTGCTGGCTTCCATATTGCTGGGAGAACGGCTGCACGTTTATCATCTGATCGGCATCGTTCTGATATTCGGCGGTATTCTTCTAAACAACCGGCCGGCCCGCCGGGTTTAAGGCCACTGGTATCTTATGCCAATGGCCACGTTCGTTCATCCAATGGAAGAAAGGTTTATTCGACCCTATGCTGGAAGCTGTATTGATCGATCTGGACAACACCATGGTGTTGTTCGATGAAACCGGTTTTTACCTGCGGTACATGGAACGCGTCGTCCCCTACTTCGAGGATATTGTTCCGGCCGAGCAGTTCCGTGACCGGCTGTTGCGGGGCATTCGCGGGCTGCTGCGCAACAATGGCCGGATCAACAACCAGGGTTATTTTCTGGATCAGTTCTGCGACGGTTGTGAAAGCCTGCGGCAGGATGTCTGGGCGCGTTTCCTGCGTTTTTATCAGACCGAATATGATCAAATTCCGGTTGCGGTCAAAAAACCGGATGGACTGGAAGCTCTGCTCGACCAATTGTCCGCATGGGGACTGCGGGTCGTGGTGGCCACCAACCCCTTGTTTCCGGAGATTGCCCAGCATGTCAGGATGTCGTGGGTGGGTCTGGAACCCCAACGGTTTTGCCTGCTGACCCACCTGGAAAACATGTCTTATGTCAAACCGCGCCCGGAGTACTACCAGCAGATTTGCGACATCATCGGGGTTTCTCCCCAAACCTGTCTGATGGTGGGCAACGATGCGGTCAACGACATGGTGGCCGGGACCGTCGGGTTGAAAACGTTTCTCACCACCGAAGCCGATCTGATCGATTACGGTGCCATCACCAAGGGCCGCAACATCCGCCCCGGACAGAGCTACCCGGCCGATTTCAGCGGCCCCTTGTCCGATGTGGCCAAGGTGGTTTCCGGGTATTTTTAAGCCGAACGGCCGTGCCGGAGCGGAGACCGGCAGGTGGCCTTTCAGGCTGCAGCGGATTTCAGGATTCAGGTGACCATGGCCCAGGCGGCTCACTATCCATTCGGCCCCGGCGTCCACGGCCCTCTGGATGACCCGGTTGGCCAGGGGGTCGGACATGCTGGGGCGCGCCACGGACGCGTGCGGCCGTATCGCTGAATTGAGCCGAGGACCTCACGGTGGAAAGCGAGGATAGCAGTTTCATTTATTTTGGCGCCGGTTTCGATGGCCATTTCCCGCAGTCCATCCATCAGTCCGGGCATGTCGATGGCCATCGGGCAGGCAATCGAACAGGCATGGCATCCGACACACAACCAGATGTCGGGGCTTTCCAGCACTTCCTGGCTGAAGCCATACTGCACCATCCGGATGATGCCATTGGGACGGTAGCGCATCGTATCCACGAACGGGCATCCGCTGGCACAACTCAGGCATTGTAAGCAACGCTGAAAATCACCACCGCAGCGTTGAACCACCTGAAGGCAAAATTCCGGATCGGTTTTGCTGGCCATCATTGTTTCACCTCATTGTCACTACGTGACGCACAGTACCATTCCGGGGATCAAAGTCAAGCGGGCTGACGACGCGTTCGGGCCTGTGTCGACCCGGGGCGGGCGTTACGGTTCTCGTACGTTCACACCTCATCCCGCTTCACCTTTGCAGGCGAATCGCCGGTACATTTCCGCACTTTTCGCCCCAACGGATGCAACGCAGCACCGAGCCGAGAATGCAATCCCGTGCCACGCCCCCGGCCATCCAGCGCGTTCATCAGGTCCGTACCACAGCGTTGTGCAGACATTACGCGCAAGCCCTCCCGAATAGAAAGATCCCGCCGCATCAGGTAGGGTTTTGCTTCAATTGACTTTGCCCAGTGGGCATTTAGAATTAGTCACTGGCTTTTTTGCTGATGATTCTTTATAAATGCGATTCTTGCACGCAATTGGACTGCTTTGATGAGAACAGATATCATATATTGGCTTTTTCTTCCGATGGGCACTATGGTGGCGACCCTTTTGTGCTGGATGGTCTATGGTGCCTGCCAGCGCGTTATCCGTAATCGCCCGGCCAAAAGTCAGCTGATCGTGCCAGACAACATCACCGGGCCCAGTCCGGCCACACGTCGCCAGTCCGAACAGGCTGAAATGGCGGTCCGCAATGCCGCCGGATACATTGTCGCTACCCCACTGGTCTTCGGCGGGTCCTATGCCTTCCTCTATTATCTGTATCCTGAGATGCGTGAGATCGAACCTGCGCTGGCCTTCGTTTGCGGCGGTACCTTCATGGGCGGTTACGCTTACTTCAGTTATCGCCGAGCCCGCCGTCAAAAACGCGAGATCCTGTGGTACCATGAAGCTCGAAAAGTCGTGGACCGGGCGATCGCCCCGTTCGTTGCGCGCGGCTATATTGTTTTCCGCGATTTTGTGACCGAAGGGTTTCAAATCGATCACTTGCTCCTCGGACCCAAGGGCGTTTTCGCGCTGCAGGCCTTCGTCCGCCAGACAGACGCAGACGCGCAGCGGACGCAGAATGCCACCGTGACGTATGATGGGCGTGCGCTGTTCTTCCCTGACGGAAGGGAGCATGTGATCATCGATCAAACGGAAGAATGTGCCGAACGGTTTTCCCAGTGGATCACGCAACGCGTGGGCATCCTGGTTGCCGCGCGCGGGGTCGTGGCGTTGCCCGGTTGGCGGGTCAAACGCATTTCTCCCGAAGGGCTCTCGGTCATCAATCCTTCCCAGATGGAGGCCTTGTTTCAGTATGTCACGCCCAGGCCGCTGTCTGAAGAAATGTTGCAAAAAATAGTCTACCATATAGAAAGCCACTATGATGCCGGCATGGACGTATCCAGGGAGATCGTCACCGGAGAAGGTCTGGTGACCTGACTTTTTTACGTCAGAGCGTGTCAAGGATGTTGGTTTCTTATGCGGGTTAGATAGGGCGGGATTGTAGGGGCGGGTGAAACCCGCCCCTTTGTTTTATCGTCCGGGGACAATGATACGTGATTCCTGGTTTCGCCGGTCCGTCTGTTGCTGTTGCTGCATTTGTTGGATCTGGGCGATAACCTCGTCGAGGGCTTGGCGCATGGCATTGGGGAATTCCTCGAATGCTTCGGCAAGCGTTTTGGCCTCCAACTTGCTTTGAATCGGCAAAGGGCCTTCCGGGGTCATCAGCTGAGTGCTGCCCACGAAGATGGGGGTACGACCGGCGTCATCGCTGCCGTCGGCCCGCACGGGAACCAGGCGGCGAATGGATGCCACCTTCAGGTCAGTAATGGATTCTTCCCGATACAGGTTGTTCTTGTCTATCTTGAAATCGATGTCGCGCGGATTGCCTAAATTGTTCATTGAGATCTCTCCTTTTTGCTTTTAATCGGCCCAACTAACCTTATGCGCACGTCAATGTCAATTCAAATCCCGCAGCACAACCAGGGTGCGCGAGGTTGCCCGAAATGGAATTTTCTTGACATTGCAAGGCCAAAAGCTAAGATACGGCTAAGTAAATTGGGGGGTTTTGTTTATTAAGGCCGGTTTTAAGCTGAAGGTGTTCGATGCCTGCTGGCGACCTGAAGTTTGGACCAAGGGATTCACGAAAGGAGAACGTCACTAATGGCCAATGGCACAGTTAAGTGGTTTAACGAAAAAAAGGGCTTCGGTTTCATTGAACAGGAAGGTGGACCTGATGTTTTCGTTCATCATTCCGGCATCAATGCCAAGGGCTTCCGTACACTTCAGGAAGGTGATCGCGTGACCTTTACCGTCGAGCAAGGGAATAAAGGACCCGCGGCGGTCAACGTTACCGTCGACTGATTCTTCGTCGGACTATTTAAAAAGGGGCATACCCGATCAGGGGTGTGCCCCTTTTTAAATAGAACCCCCCTCTGCGACTGCGCACGGCATTCGTCTGAACAACTGGCCTTCATTTTTATTTACAAATTCAACTTTCGGATTCCAAACGTCGGTGAGCCGGGTGGGTGGTCCGCGCCACACGCCATTTCGCTCAAGTGAGGCTAAAGGTGCGCTATTCTTCGCCCATGTTTTTCAACAACCGGATTTCTTCCGGCCACAGCATTTCATCAGGCGTTTCCAGAATGAGCGGAATAGTGTCCAAGCGCGGGTCTTTGAGAATCCGGCGAAACGTTTCCAGTCCCAGGGTGCCCTTGCCGATGCTTTCGTGGCGGTCTACGTGGCTGCCGGGCGCTTTTTTGGAGTCGTTCAGGTGAATGCCTTTAAGATAGTGCAGTCCGACGATGCGATCGAACTGCGCCATGGTTTGCAGATAGCCTGCTTCACTTTTGATGTCATAGCCCGCCGAATACGTATGGCACGTGTCCAGGCAAACCCCTATGCGCGATCGGTCTTCCACCTGATCGATGATTTCAGCCAGGTGCTCAAAAAGATAGCCTACATTGCTGCCCTGCCCGGCGGTATTTTCGATGACGGCCGTCACGTTGCGGGTCTGCTCCAGGGTGATGTTGATCGATTCAGCGATCATAGCCAAACACTGGCTTTCGGTCATTTTGTTTAAATGGCTGCCGGGATGAAAGTTGAGATAAATTAATCCCAACTGCTCGCAACGCCGGAACTCGTCGAGAAATGCCTGGCGCGACTTGAGCAGCCCCTCCCTCTCCGGATGGCTTAGATTGATCAGGTAGCTGTCGTGCGGCATAATGTACTTGGGATCGTAACCGGCCTGCGCGCAGTTCCGTTTAAATGCTGTGATGCTCTGCGCGGCCAGGGGCTTGGCCAGCCATTGGCGCTGGTTTTTGGTAAACATGGCGAATGCCGTGGCACCAAGGGCCTGCGCATTGAGCGGGGCGTTTTCGACCCCGCCCGCGATACTGACATGGGCGCCGATGTGCTTCATGGAATACTCCTGTCGTTGTTCGATACCCGCCTTATCGTCGATCGTCATAATGACCATTAAATGGGTCGTGCACTTCGCTCAAGTGACTATTGGTGAAGTGTTAAGTGTAAAGTTTAAAGTGTAAAGGGAGGCATTCTGTCGATTTGATATGCTCACTTCCCCATGTTGCACGCTTTGACGTGCATGCTTTTTGTGAAAGGTTCTAAAAATGACAACGTAACCTTCTTACAGACGCCCTATACCTGTGTCTTACTGATGCGAAGTGAAATTATAACTGAACTTTCGGGATTGGCACGTAGTGAGGTAATCCGGTCGGGTGGTCCGCGCCACAGTCAGTCATGAGATTTCTGCGGGCGACCGCCGGTCGCCCCTACAACGGTGTGCGAAGGGTGTTTGGGCCGCACTGTTTGAGCGCCAGCGAGTTTGCGGCCCGACCCGGAACATACCGTTAGCCTCACTTTAGCGAAATGGCGTGTGGCGCGGACCACCCGACCGGATTACCGGCGTTTGGAACCCGAAAGCCGTAACCCCCCACCCGTATCTCACCTGACCCGAAGTGGATAACCAGAAAATACAATATACACTTTATTTACCCCAGGTCCTTGTTTAGTAACATGATTGTCAAATAACTGAAAGGAGGATACTCTGATGAAGATATCCGATTTTTTCGTTCCCAAAATCGCGCGCAGCGATCCAAAAGTGCGCATCGCCGCCGTCAAGGAAACCAAGGACCCTCAATTGCTTGAAAGGGTCATAGAAAACGACAGCAGCGAGCAGGTGCGTCAGGCTGCGGCCCAAAGACTGAACGAATTGGCACCAAAGGCCTGAACCCGTCATAATTGCTTATTGTCACCGGCGGGGCGGTAGTGACTATCTGTTCCGGAGTGTTGCGTGCGGCCCAATGTCGGCCCCGCCGGCATCCCTTCAAATACCGGTGCACTACTTCACGTTCGCTTTTGTGTGTAACCTGCCGCGTGACATGGAAAAATAGAGCCCCGCCAGAGACAGCAGCGTCAGGATGGAAAAAATCATCCGGATACTCTCCAAAAATTGCGGAAAACGAGCGGGTACAATCGGCGTGTGTCCCATGAAAAGGGATAGAACCACAGTGGCCACCGCCATGCTGGTCATCTGGCCCATCAGGCGCATGGCCGCCACCGTACCCGAGGCGATGCCATAGTGCCGTTTATCTACCGAACCCATGATGGCGCTCATGTTGGGCGAGGAGAACAAGGCAAATCCAAATCCCATCAGCATCAGGTTGCCTACGATCAGGACCAGACTGGTTTCGGGGCTCAGCAGGATGAAGCCGGCCAGCCCCAAAACAGTAATGAGCATACCCGCCGAGGCGATCAGGCGTGGTTCGATTCGGTCGGCAAAACGTCCGGCAATCGGAGAGAACATCGCCATAACGGCCGGCTGGGTAACCAGCAGCATGCCGGCGGTTTGCGGCGGCAGGCCTTTGATGTACTGCAGAAACAGGCTGAGCAGAAATGTGACCGCAAAGGTGGCCGCATAATTGATCAAGGCGGCCAGGCTTGAAAACACGAAAGTGCGATTGGTCTGAAAAAGGGAGACATCGAAGACGGGGTGGCGCGTGCGCTTGGCGTGCCAGGCAAACAGGATGAGCCCGGAAGCGCCGAATGCCAGCAGGCCCCAGGCGTGTATGGCCGGAAGTCGGGTCGCACCGAACACCAGGGTGAAAATGGCGGCGCCGTAAAGCAGGCTGCCGATGACATCGAAAGGCTCGCCGCGCGCATCGGCCCATTCGCCTTTGAGCAGGCGTAAAGTCACCCAGACCGAACCGCAGCCCAGGGGCAGCATCAGCAGAAACAAGCTGCGCCATCCCGCATGCTGGGTCAGGATGCCGCCCGCAAAGGGGCCGACAGACAAGCCGACATAGACTGCCGATACATAAAGGCCAATGGCCCGGCCGCGACGTTGCGGCGGAAAGATCGACGTCAAAATGGCCATGCCGGTGGTCACGAACATGGCTGCCCCGAATCCCTGTAGCACGCGCAGCGCCAGCATCCAGGCGATGTTGGGCGCCAGGGCCACCAGCACGGATGCGATCGTGTACAGCACAAGTCCTGCGCTGAAAACCTTTTTGCGGCCGTAAATGTCGGCCAGCCGGCCGGCCGGCAGTAAAACGACCGCCATGGCCAGTAGATAGGCCGTACTGATCCAGCTCAAGGCGACCGCATTCACGTTCATTTCGGCCTGAATCGCCGGCAGCGCCACATTGACAGCCGAGATCATGAACGGTCCCATGAAGGAGGTCAGAACAGCCACAAACAGTGCGGAGCGTTCTTGCGCGGTATCGCGGTTCATGAAAGATCGCCATTTCGGGATGGTGGGGGGCATTCGACCGGATCGATGTCCTGCGGCCGTGCGTGGACCAGGCGGCAGGCTGCCGCGGAATCGGCTGCGTTTTGCAAGTACGTGATGACATTACGGGACAGCAGTTGCCCGATACACGTTTCCTCATCGACGACGATATCGGCGCCGGCGCCCTCGAGATCTTTCAGGTGGCGGTTGTAGCGGCAGCGGGCGGCAATCGGCAGGTGCGGGCGCAAACGGCGCAGGGCTTTCACGATCAGGACCGAGGCGAACGGATCGGGTACGGTAACGATGCCCATGCAGATATCGGCCACACCGGCGTGCCGCAGAATATCTTCGTTGGTGGCATCGCCCAGGTGCAAAGTGAGACCCATTTGCAATGCTTCGGCGCGGCTGAGCGGATTGACATCGATGATCGTCGGGTCAATGCCGTGTTCGCGCATGTGTTCCACGACTTGCCGCCCGGCCGGCCCGAAACCGACCACCAGCACTTTGGCGGGACCATGCCCGGCACCGTCCATCGGCGATCCGTCACCGGACGGTCGGGGGGACAGGCAATTCACCAGGGGAAAGGCCCATGCCACCATGTAGGGTGCGGCGAACATCAGGATGATGATGGTTGAGATGATCAGCTCGAAAAGGGTCTCGCTGAAAAGCCCGCCGCGACGGGCAGAGGCAGCCAGAACGAAAGAAAATTCGCCGATCTGGCCCAGGCTGATGCCGGTGGCCAGGGCGTGGCGGTGGTCCAGGCCGAAAGCGCTCGTCACCGCATAGGTCAGGCCCGTTTTGAGCACAAAGATCAACACGGCCGCCAGCAGTATCCAATGGCCATGCGTCAGGAAAAAGGCCGGTTTGGCCAGCATACCTATCGATGCGAAGAAAAGGGTCACCATGATGGTGCGCAGCGTGCCGATGTCGGCCTGAATCTGAGTGGCAAACGGGGACTCGCCCAGCAGCATGCCGGCCACAAAAGCGCCCAGCGCCGGCGATATCCCCATGCGGTGGGCCGCCCAGGTGGCTCCCAAGCCGACCGTAATGGCCAGCAGCACGCTCAATTCGCGGTTGGCGAAAACCCCCTTCGTCGCAAGCAGCACCGGCGCCACCTTGTACAGCAGCAGGTAGAGCAGCACGCCCAGGCTTACGGCTGCCGCGGCGATTTTGAGGATATGCAGCGAAATGGTCACGTCGGGACCCGGGATCAGCAAGCTGACCATGATCACCAATGGCACGATCGCGATGTCCTGCAGCAACAAAATGGCCAGGCAGCTGCGTCCGCGGACCGAGTCGATTTCGGCGCGATCGACCAGAACGCGCATCACCACGGCCGTGGAACTCAGGGCCACGATTGCGCCGATGGCCAGCGCCTGCGCCAGACTGGTCTGGGTGGCGGCGAGCACCGCCACTACCCCCAGTGTGCCGAGCACCTGGAGGGTGCCGCCGCCCAAGGCCATGCGTCCCATGCTGCGCAGGCGGCTGAAAGAGAATTCCAGCCCGATGGAAAAGAGCAGCAGGGCCACCCCGAGCTCGGCGGTCTGATTGACCGCTTGTGGGTTGAACAGCAGGGGTCCGATGATCGTTCCGGCCAGCAGGTAGCCGATAATCGGGCTCTGGCGCAGGCGCTGGGCCAGGGCGCCCAGCACGAAAGCGGCGCCGAGCAGCAAGACCAGATCGAGTAAAAAGGGCCACAGCGCCATCAGGGGGTCTTTCGGCTATTTTGGGTAATTTTGGCCCAGCTGTCCTTCAGGGTCACTGTACGGTTGAAAACCGGCCGGCCCGGGGACGATTCCCTAATGTCAAAACAGAAGTAGCCCAGCCGTTCGAACTGGTAAAGGGCACCGGCCGACGCATTGCCCAGGGCCGGCTCCAGTTTGCAGCCGTCAAGCACTTCCAGGGACTCCGGATTGATAAAGTCCAGGAAAGTCTTGCCATCGACCTTTTCGTCCGGATCGGACTTGACGAACAACCGATCGTACAACCGCACCCGGGCATCCACGGCCTGCGCGGCCGATACCCAATGAAGGGTGGCCTTGACTTTGCGGCCGTCGGGCGCATCGCCGCCGCGCGTGGCCGGGTCGTAGGTGCAGCGCAGTTCGATCACCTCGCCGGTGGCCGGATCTTTGATCACGTCGCGGCAGGTGATGAAATAGGCGTAGCGCAGGCGCACTTCACGGCCGGGCGCCAGGCGGAAGTATTTTTTGGGCGGCTCCTCGCGGAAATCATCCTGTTCGATGTAGATTACCTTGGAAAACGGCACCGAGCGCGAGCCCATCGCCGGATCTTCAGGGTTGTTGACCGCATCCAGTTCTTCGACCTGACCGTCCGGATAGTTTTCGATGGTGACTTTCAGCGGCCGCAGTACGCCCATCATGCGCGGTGCGCGGCGGTTCAGATCCTCGCGGATGGTATGTTCAAGCAAAGCGACATCCACCACGCTGTTGGCTTTGGCCACACCGATGCGTTCGCAGAAATTGCGGATTGCTTCGGGCGTGTAGCCGCGCCGGCGCAAACCGGATAGCGTGGGCATGCGCGGATCGTCCCAACCGCTCATGATGCCTTCCTTGACCAGTTGGATCAGTTTTCGCTTGCTCAAAACAGTGTAGCTCAGGTTCAGGCGTGCAAATTCATATTGGTGGGGACGGCAGGGCAGGGCCAGTTGATCGAGCACCCAATCGTAAAGCGCGCGGTTGTTTTCGAATTCCAGGGTGCAGATGGAGTGCGTGATGCATTCGATTGCATCCGAGATGCAGTGCGTAAAATCGTACATGGGATAGATGCACCACTGTTCGCCGGTGCGGTGGTGCGGCGCCTTGCGGATGCGGTACAGGGTCGGATCGCGCATCAGCATGTTGGGATGCGACATGTCGATCTTGGCCCGCAGCACATGACTGCCCTCTTCGAACTGACCGTCGCGCATGCGCTGGAACAGATCGATGTTTTCCTCCACCGACCGTTTGCGAAAAGGACTTTCACGTCCCGGTTCGGTCAAGGTGCCGCGGTACTGGCGGATCTCTTCGGCACTCAGGCTGTCTACGTACGCCTTGCCGTCTTTGATCAGGCGCACCGCCAGCGTATACAGCTGATCAAAATAATCGGACGCGAAAAACTCCCGGTCCTGCCAGTCGAATCCCAGCCAGCGCAGATCTTCCTTGATGGCATCCACATACTCCACTTCCTCCTTGGCCGGATTGGTGTCGTCAAACCGCAGGTTGCAGGTGCCATTGAACGACTGGGCCAGCCCGAAGTTCAGGCAGATGGATTTGGCATGCCCGATGTGCAAGTAGCCATTGGGCTCCGGTGGAAACCGCGTGGCCACCCGGCCCCCGTGTTTGCCAGTTTTCAGGTCCTCTTCAATGATGGCCCTGATAAAGTTGGAGGGTGTTTTGGTGTCGACGATATCAGCCATGCAGCGATCTCCTTTGAGTCGGGAATAAGCATTATGATAGGCATTTTCGCACGGTTGGCGAAGCCTCGCAATGCGCCGCTAAAATAGGCTATTTGGGGGGGCGGTGTCAAACCGCATCGGCAAGGCGCGTGAAAGGCAGGCCGCCGAGTTGACTTTCGCACGGAAGGATTCATTTTTAGCGCAGTTGAATCGTACCCATCTCGTTACCGTATCGCGTCGACATCGCAATGTGCCTGGTAACTGGTGAAATACTTTCAGCCATAGGCGTCAGGCCCTTCTTTCCGCCCGGTAGTGGCAGCTGCTGATCGCCGGCTGTTCGGCAGGCTGCAAAAACATCAACACCATGCTGGACTAACTTTTCCACTGAAGGACGCACATGGACGATCCCGGCAAACAGGTCAGCGCTGAAGGTATTGTGGTTTCCGTCCGGGGCAGCATCGTGGATGTTTTTTTCAGAAAGGAACTGCCGCCTTTGAACGCGCTGTTCTGGGCCGGCGATGGCGGCGTGCCCATCGAAGGGGTGGCCCATCTGGACGCCCACCGTGTCAGGGGGATCGCTCTTTCCGCCACATCGGGGCTCGGCCGCGGAGACCCCGTTCGGACGCACGGCACCCCCCTGACCGCTCCGGTGGGTAAAACGCTTCTGGGTCGGATGTTCAATGTTTTCGGAGAGCCCATTGACGGGAAAGAAAAGCCTCAAAATGTAGAATTTCGCACCATCCATCGCAACCCCATGGCACTGTCCGGCAGGACCACCCGCCAGGAAGTTTTTTTCACCGGCATCAAGGCGATTGATCTTTTGGTTCCCCTGGAAAGGGGAGGCAAGGCCGGCCTCTTCGGAGGCGCAGGCGTGGGAAAGACCGTGGTCATCACCGAATTGATCCACAACATGGTGGGCAAGCATAAGGGCATGAGCATTTTTTGCGGTATCGGAGAACGTTGCCGCGAAGGCGAAGAACTTTACCGCGAAATGGGCGAAGCCGGCGTCCTGGACAACACGGTGCTGGTTTTCGGGCAGATGAACGAGCCCCCGGGGGCGCGCTTTCGGGTGGGGCACTCGGCCCTCACCATGGCCGAGTACTTTCGCGACGATCTCGGACAGGATGTATTGCTGCTCATCGACAATATTTTTCGATTCATCCAAGCCGGGGCCGAACTGTCCGGTCTTCTAGGCAGGCTTCCTTCCAGGATGGGATACCAACCCACCATGGGAACGGAGTTGGCCGAACTGGAAGAACGCATCTCCAGTACCAGCAAGGCCGCCATCACCTCGATCCAGGCCGTTTACGTACCGGCCGACGACTTAACCGATCCTTCGGCCGTGCATACGTTTTCCCATCTGTCCGCGTCCATTGTGTTGTCTCGCAAGTTGGCCGGAGAGGGGTTTTACCCGGCCGTGGATCACCTGCAGTCCCGGTCCAACATGCTCCAGCCGCGTGTCGTGGGCCAACGGCACTACGATGTTGCCCGCGAAGTCAGGAAAACACTGGCCGCCTATGAAGAATTAAAAGACATCATAGCCATGCTGGGCATCGATGAATTGTCCGGTCAGGACCGCAAAACGGTTTTCCGTGCGCGGCGGCTCGAACGGTTTATGACCCAGCCGTTTTTCACCACCACGCAGTTCACCGGCCTTAAGGGACGGTTTGTGGCCGTAGAGGACACGGTTTCCGGGTGTGAAAGAATCTTAAATGATGAGTTTTCGGATGTGCCCGAAAGTGCCCTGTACATGATCGGCTCCGTGGCGGATGTCAAAAACAAATCGGGAGCGCACACATGATCCTGACCATCTATCTGCCGACCGATATTTTTCTGGACATTCCCGTCTTAAAAATTGTGGGGGAAAGCCCGGCCGGCTTTTTCGGGCTTCTACCTAAACACATCGATTTTGCGACCGCCCTGGTTCCGGGCATTCTGAGATACACGCCTGAATCCGGAAAAGAGGCGTATCTCGCCCTGAAAGGCGGCATATTGATCAAGCAGCAGGACCGGGTCGCCATTGCCACCCAGATGGCTGTCAGTGGCGATCTGGGATTTTTAAAAGACACCGTGGACCAAATCGTCAATGCGGTGGATGAAAAGGAAAAGCAAGCCCAGACCGCTGTAGCGCGGTTGGAGGCCGGCTTTATCCGCCGTTTCATCGAGTTGGGGAAGCATGCCTGAAAACTTCGACAAAAAGGAGCGGGCCTTCTCCCGGGACGTTCATCGCCGCGAACAACGCAAAATACGGGCGGAAAAGAAAAAGCAGGACAAGTTCTGGTTCGGCCTGGGCATGTTCGGCCTGGTGGGATGGTCGGTGGCCGTTCCCACGGTAGCGGGGATATTTATCGGACTCTGGATCGATATCAAGCATCCGGGGCAATATTCATGGACCCTGATGTTTCTGGTGATCGGCGTCGTTCTGGGCTGCGCCAACGCCTGGCGCTGGATTAACCGGGAAAGGGAAAACATCCGCAGAGAAAGAGAAAATGATGGCGAGTGATCTTTTCGTCGTGGGGGTGGCGATGGCCTGGGGCGGCATTCTCGCCACGCTTTTTTTCGGAGGGCTCTGGTGGACCTTGCAGGCAATCCACCGGGTCCGCCATCGCGGGCGGTTCTTGGCAGCCAGCTTTCTGGTGCGCGCCCTGATGGCGTCAGGGGGCTTCTGGTTGGCCCTGAACCACAGCGTGCCGGCATTTCTGGGGAGCGTTGCCGCATTCGTCCTCATGCGCTTTGTGGTCGTACGCCACTTGGGCCCGGCAAAAGGAGGCGGTGAAATCGGTGCACATTAGTCCGGACAACATCATCTACTGGCAACACGGCATCTTTGTCTTGAATGGGACCATTGTCTTCACCTGGCTGATCATGGCCGTGATGGCCGCCGGATCCTGGCTTCTCACCCGGCAACTTTCCCCGGGCGGTGCGGTTTCCCGCCGACAGAGCATTTTGGAGGCGGTCGTCGCGACCATCGAGCGCCAATTAAAAGACGTCACCCATGTGCAACCCAGAGGATTTCTGCCTTTTCTGGGGACGCTGTTCCTGTTTATCGCCGTTTCCAACACCCTTTCCGTCGTGCCCGGATTTCACGCGCCCACCGGATCTCTTTCCACCACGACCGCCTTGGCGCTTTTGGTTTTCCTGGCCGTTCCCATTTACGGCATCGCCAGAGCGGGGTTTAGCACCTATCTTTCGAATTACTTCAAGCCATCGTTTTTCATGCTGCCCTTCAATATCATGGGAGAACTCAGCAGAACCCTTGCGTTGGCCGTGCGCCTTTTCGGCAATGTTATGAGCGGCAACATGATCGGGGCTATCCTGTTGCTTATCGCGCCGCTTTTTCTCCCGATCTTGATGCAGTTGTTGGGGCTGCTCACGGGCTTTGTCCAAGCCTATATCTTTGCCATTCTGGCTGCAGTGTACATTGGTGCCGCCATGGAAATTCAATCCACGCCCACTAAACGACATAAGGAGACACGATGATGAGTGATTTAGCATGGGTGGCCGTCGCCTCCATAATGGCCTCGGGCTTGTGCATCGGCATCGGGGCCATAGGTCCTGCCATTGGCGAAGGGCGGGCGCTGGCCCAGGCACTGGCAGCCATTGCCCAGCAGCCCGATGAAACCAATGCCATCACCCGCACCCTTTTTGTCGGCATGGCGATGGTGGAATCAACGGCCATCTACTGTTTTGTGGTAACGATGATCCTGATTTTTGCCAATCCTTTCTGGAACTATTTTCTTTCCAGGGTCGGAGGGTAAACCGTGCTGATCGACGGGTTCACCATTGTTGCCCAAATCGTCAATTTTCTGGTCCTTGTTCTGCTGCTGAAACGGTTTTTATACAAACCTGTGATGCGGGTCATGCAAGAACGGGAAGAGCGCATCGCACAGGCTGTGGCGCAGTCCGAAATAGCGGAAAAGGAAGCCAGGCAGCGGGCCGCCACCATGGCCGCACAACAGCAGGCCTTTCTGGAAGATAAGGCCAAATTAATGGCCGATGCCAAAATGGATGTTGATCGATGGCGTGAAGAGAAAATCGAAAGTCTTCGGACAGAAATCAACGATCTGCGCTTGGCCTGGCTCGACCAGGTGGACCAGGACCGGCAGGCCTTTCTGATGAAACTGAAAGGCGATGCCGTCCGGCACGTTATGCGCATGGGAGACAAGATCATCCGCGATCTGGCCGACCAGCAGATGGAATCACGGATCATCGCTGTGTTCATGAAAAAAATGGAAGCTGACAAAAAAGACTTCCACAGCGTGACCTATACCGGCCCCATCCGCTTTTTATCCGGGTTCGAACTGTCTGCTGAAACCAAAGAAAACATCCGGGAAACATTCATCCAGTGGTTCCCGTCTTGCAGGCCGGTCGCGTTTGAAGTCTCCCAGAGTTTGGGAATGGGCCTTGAAGTGGTGGCACGCGACAAGAAGGTGGCTTGGAACCTCGAGAAATATCTGAAGGACCTGGAAAGGGAAATTCTTCTGGTTCTTCCCTCAAAAACGCGGAATGCAGCATGAGCAATTTTGATCTCAATACCATCCTCGACGATGTTTCCCGAGCCATTGGAAAAGGGATGGAGGACTATAACCCTCTTCCGGAAACCGAAGAAATCGGAACCATTCGCTCGGTGGATGGAGGCATTGTCTGGGCCGGGGGCTTGAGCCGGGTCAAATATGAGGAACTGGTCGTTTTCGGCGATGGCAGCCTGGGCATGGTGCTGGACATTCTCCCCGACCGGGTGGGCATTGTTCTTTTCGGACAAAACGATCGGTTGGCGGCCGGGCAGAATGTTTCGCGGACTCACCGTATCCTGGATGTGCCCGTGGGCCGGAATTTTGCGGGACGGGTGGTCGATCCGCTGGGCCGTCCCCTGGACGGACTTACCCCCATACGGGAAGACGCCCGCCATGCAGTGCTGAAAGAAGCCCCGCAGATTCTGGACCGGTCTCCGGTAGTAAAACCGTTGCAAACGGGCCTTAAAGTGGTTGACGCTCTGATTCCTGTCGGCCGGGGGCAGCGGGAGCTGATTCTGGGAGACCGGCAGACGGGAAAAACCGCCATCGCCTTGGACACCATCATCAACCAGCGAGGAAAAGGGGTCAAGTGCATCTATTGCGCCATCGGACAGAGAAGCGCAGGCGTTGCCAAAGTCATTGCCGATCTTAAAGATCAGGGCGCCATGGCGTACACCACGGTCGTGGTCGTCGAGGGGGGGGATCCGGCGGGGCTGCAGTACATCGCCCCCTACGCCGCCACCACTATGGCAGAGTATTTCATGCAGCAGGGCGAAGATGCCCTCATCGTCTATGACGATCTGACCCGGCATGCCCTGGCCTACCGGCAGCTGTCATTGATGTTGCGCAGGCCGCCGGGCCGCGAGGCGTTTCCCGGTGATATTTTCTATATTCATTCCCGGCTCCTGGAAAGGGCCACCCATCTGAAACCGCACCTGGGAGGGGGCAGTCTCACGGCCCTGCCCATAGCCGAAACCGAAGCCCAGAACATCTCGGCCTATATTCCCACCAATCTGATCTCGATTACCGACGGTCAGCTGTATCTTACTCCGGATCTGTTCCAGAAAGGCATTCTTCCGGCTGTGGATGTGGGCAAATCGGTTTCGCGGGTAGGGGGAAAAGCCCAAATTCCGGCCTATCGGAAAGTGACTGGCGATTTGAGATTTTCCTACAGCCAATTCCAGGAACTGGAATCGTTTGCCCGTTTCGGCGCCCGCCTGGACGATCATACCCGGAAAACCCTCGAGCATGGCATCCGGGTGCGGGAAATTTTGAAACAGGACCAGTTCTCTCCATTGCGCACAGCCCACCAAATTGTATTGCTGCTGGCCGTTACCCAAGGTCTTCTGGACGATATGCCTGAAAATCAAATGGCGGAAGCCCAGAACCTGCTTTTAGAAAATATCGATGCAGTCGTTCCGGAACTCGAGGAGCGCATCGAGACCATCGGCTCCGGCGATCCGTTATGGACGAAGATCGAACAGGCGCTCGTCACACTATTGAAGAATCACAAGTGGATCGATGCAGACACTCGAAGTATTGGACAAAAAAATAAGAACCGCACAGGATCTTCTCTCGGTGGTTAAAACCATGAAGGCCCTGGCTGCTGTAAATATTCGGCAATACGAGCGCGCGGTGGCCTCGCTGGAAGCCTACCGGCGTGTCGTCGACCATGGCTGGCAGGCCCTGTTCCGCTACGGCGGGGTAAAGCCCGGCGCCGTCCTGAAGAAAAAAGGGGTCATTATTGTCATCGGGACAGATCAAGGCATGTGCGGGCAGTTCAATCAACTGATTGCGAGCGCAGCCGTGGCCGAATACCAAATACTGCGCGGCACCGGAATGGACGTTGCTTTTTGGTGTGTGGGCGAAAAAGTCGTCGATACCATTGCCGGCCAGGGGTCCGAGGCGGCTCTTCAGTATCAGGCCCCGGCGAGCCTCAACACGGTCCACACTATGGTGAACGACATGACCCGGAAACTGGAGGCTTGGAAGACCACCCGTGGGACCGAGTTTTTTTACCTTTGCCACAATGTGCTTTCCGGAAAAGCAGGCTATGAACAAACCTGCCATCCCTTTTTGCCGCTGGACAACAGTTGGGTCGCGCATCACAAAGACAGTCCCTGGCCCTCCAAATGCCTGCCCCTTCTGGGGCTTCCCGGTCCGGAAATGTTCGGGCAGCTGTTTGGACAATACTTGTACATCTGTTTATACCGGGCGCTGGTCCAGTCCATTGCTGCTGAAAACGCAGCACGGCTTGTCGCCATGCAGGCAGCGGAAAAAAACATTACGGAACTGGAAGAGGATTTGCGAAAAATGCACCGGGAGCAGCGCCAGATGAGCATCACCACCGAACTGCTGGATATCATGTCCGGCTTTGAAGCGCTGAACTCGTCCGATAGCTTTTAGATATAACGACCGGGCTCCGGGCTGGGTATTGCGAGTGGCGCGGACCACCCACCCGGGTCACCGGGGATTGACTTTTTACGTCGCCCCACACCCGTATCTCACTTGACCGAAGTGGATAATCAGAAAGCCGATTTCTGGATAGCTGTTTTCTCCCCAGGTCGTCTGATCATGATCACGGATAGGATCGTACTTAAAAAAAGAAATCCGCCCACTAAGTAAAATGCCCAGGAGACACCCAGTAAATCCACCAGGGCTCCCACGCCCATTGCTCCGATAAAAAGTCCTGCACTCATAGCTGTGTTGAATACACCCATCATTGAACCCTGCCCGAACACACGACCTTCTTCCGCCGCCAATACGCCCATTGCAGGCCATGAAATCGCTTCGCCGAACCCGATCAATGCGAATAAAAGCAAAAGCGTTATGAAGCTGTCGGCGAAGGGCACAGACACTATGCCGATGCTGATGGTTGTGCTGCCAATGAACAGAAGTCGGTTCTTATTCCACCGGTCCGCCAGGTTGCCGAAGGGCAGCTGGAATAGTGCATTGATAAGTGTGCGACTAGCGATCACCATTCCTATTTCTGCGCCACTTGCGCTCATGTAATTCTTCATGAGGATCGGTAGAAATGCAAAGGTGGGAACCATGATGATCATGGTTGCCATCCTTGAAATGAGAATGCCGATGACCCGTCGGCTGTGGAGCATCCGTCGAAACACGGCAAGCATGGGATCGTTTTTTTCCACTGCCAGGCCGCTGTGACCTGGAAGAACAATGGCAACAAGGGCCGCGGGCAACAAGCTGAGCAGCGCCATGGCGTAAAAAGCTGAATTCCGGCCCCAAAAATCCAGGAAAAACCCGCCTAACACCGGTCCGGCCCCGATTCCGGCGAAAATCGCTATATTGAGCATTCCCATGTATTTCCCGGTTTTTTCCCCGGCGGAGATTTCCGCCATATAAGCCATGGCTATGGGGATGATCATCGCGGATCCTGCGCCGTGCAAGATGCGTATGATCACCAGGTGTGTCACGGATGAAGCCATGGTATATGTGTATCCGGTCAGCCCGAATATGATAAGCCCTGCGGTCAGAAATCCCTTCTTGCCGAAACGATCCGAAAGACCGCCGACAAATGGTTGCAGCAGACCCCCGCTCAATGCGAATCCGGCGATGATGACACCCAGAGCGAATCCCGTCGCCCCGAGCTCAGCAGCGTATATGGGCACGATCGGCACTATTATGCCCATACCCACGTATGCGATGAATATGGCGGATAGAACGGTAAACAGGATATATTTTTGCATAAACCAATTGCCCAAGAATGATACTGGAATGCGCCGTTTGAGAACATGAATGCGGCGGGATCTGATAGCCTTTGTACGTGGGCCTCAAAAGTGACCTGAGCACAATCACTACTTCATCGATGGGGCAGGTCATTTTCAGCCTGCAACCAGAGCACGTTCGGCCAAAATGGGATTACTGAAAATCAGAAGTGCCCACGGTCATGCAACACTTCGGTATTATGTCTCTTTAATCTGGTTCATCAACGGACCATTCGCACGCCAGACCCAGCAGGTATCTTTCATTTTCTCTACCATGTGTGGACCCTGGAGTTTCCGTTCCATTCCACTGAAAACCCCCTGAAATGCCGCTGGCGCCATGGCCGTCAACAATGCCACCAAATGGACGCATCCTTTAACGCCACCCACAAGTTTTTTTACCTTGGATGTAAATCCGGAAACAATGGACATGCCTTTTATGGGATCAAGACATTTAATTGTCTCGATGCAAAATTCATTCGGAAGCGTGGGCATTTCGACTTCGATATCGTCGATAACCAGATTGGGTCCCTTCACCGCTATCCGTATGATCATGTGATGAATGGTGCCCGGCGGAAATAATTTTCCAGAAGTCCCATACGAGTCCGCCAGGCGTTCATCTTTAAGGGTGCCTTCAACAATAAAGGAGTCAGGTGTGCATTTGTAAGTGACGATGTCTAATTGCCGCGAATGTATTTTCTGGTTCACTGTCCTGTCGAATTTCATCTCTTAGCTCCTGTTCGCTTAGCCGTTGTTTCATGTTGAGTCAGGATACTCTCGTCCCCATGACCGGACTCTGAATGACCCAGTCGCTATCATTTTCAAAGTGTATCACTGCATTGCATTTTTTTCACTCATTGATCCAAATCCAGTTCGCTCCAGTGACAATTGGCAAGGCAATTGTATTCGGGATTGGCACGGAGGAGGTGAACCGGGTGGGTGGTCCGCGCCACGTCAGCCGTGAGATTTAGTGAGGCATTAGGTGCGCGCAGGACATGGGGCCGCACAGCAAAACCAATGCACTTGCTGCAGCAAAAAATCGCCGGGATTGGTTAGAGGTAAATTGGCCGCAACCTGCTGGTTAGGTGCGGTTGCCCATATGCTATGCGACGGTCAAAGTGGCTATGCCAGGTTTATCGGCGCTATTGCAGCGAAAGTGGTCCCTGACCCGGCGGCGCCCACCCACCCGTTCGCGTTAGCAATGGCTCATGTCGTTACCAGTTCAGTGGTTTGAGTTTTTGAACAGATATCGGTTAGGTGGTATTCTGTTTGAAGCAAAGTCATCAACTCCTTGACAGATATGATCTCGTCAACGCGATAGGCGTTTTGACCCGCAAATGCAAATCCTTGTTTCATTTTGCCCTTGCGGGCATTGCCTAAAGCAATGGCAATGCAATAAGGGCTCTTTTTGGGGTTACATGTTTTAATGCAGTGAAACGGGCACTTAAACGGTTTTTGGCGCCCTTTGGTGATCTCATCGATGAAGGCATTCCGAACCGCCCGACCAGGCAACCCAACCGGGCTCTTGATGATCACCATATCCTCTTTTTTGGAATCGACATATGCTTGTTTAAAAGCTGCATCGGCATCACATTCATGGGTTGCAACAAAACGTGTACCCATTTGCACTCCTGCTGCTCCCATTTCTATGAACGCGTAAATGTCCTGGCCGTTAAAGATGCCGCCAGCGGCAATGACCGGGATCGTTCGATCGTTTTCTGCTTCAATGGGTTTAAGGATTTCGATTACTTCGGTCACAATTTTTTCCAGGGAAAATTTGGGATCATCGATCTGGTCCGGTTTAAATCCGATGTGTCCCCCTGCTTTAGGGCCTTCAACCACAAAGGCGTCCGGCAGATAGTCGAACCGCGCCAACCATTTTTGACAGATAATTTTGGCCGCTCTGGCCGACGATACAATGGGCACCAGTTTGGTTACAGAGCCTGCTTTCAGAAAACCCGGCAAGTCAAGCGGCAAACCGGCACCGGAGAAGATGATATCGATCTTTTCGGCGATAGCCGTGCGCACCATATCAGCGTAATTGGTCAAGGCGACCATGATATTGACACCGATAACCCCCGAGGTCATTCGCCGCGCCTTTCTGATCTCTCTTTCCAATACACGGATATTGGCGGCATCACTGTTGGTAGCAATGTCCGGCTCATGAATACCCGGCATGGCGGCCGCAATAACCCCCACACCGCCCTGGTCTGCCACTGCAGATGCCAGCCCCGAAAGAGAAATGCCGACCCCCATGCCCCCCTGAATAATAGGAACATTGATTGTTAGATCTCCAATGACAAGTTTTGGTAATGGCATTTTCCATTTACTCCTATACATATAACTGGTAGTCCCAAGGTATCCGAACAATTCGTCTTCAGCCAACGCCACTGATGGTTATTCTGACAGGGGATCATCTGCGGTCAGCATGAACGTATCTATTGTATAAAACCGATGATTGGATAACAAGGCAGGGGTGCGCTTTTACAAAAGTTTTACAATTCGAAGACATGGAATTTTGAATAGCCCAAAGCACCTAAGATGTGTTTCTGTGGTTTGTCACTGTCCTTTTCCCGGAAGCATGCCGGGCATCCTTTCGAGTCTGATAAAGGGTAGCACCCAAAAGGTCACGCAAAAATGACGAGCCGGGCTACCCGCTATGCGGGGGCAGCCTGTTTTTCCAGGCTCATTTTTTTAATTGACAGAATGCGAAAATATTATACTTGATTCAAGTACGATGCTTTTATACGCATCGCCCGATCGTTTTCTGATCCGGTTGCCTCCACTTCTTTTCTGCATACACTAATCCAGATCCCTCAGAATGTGGGATGTCTCAAACAAGTCTCACAGGAACTGCAGTTTAAACTCATAAGACAGTGGTCGCGATCAGATTCATTCAAAAAAAAGGCGCATCCACCTTGCGGACGGATGCGCCCTTACTCAATGCCCCAGACTTGAAAAAGTAGGGTCCGCCATGCCTTCCTACTGTACCGTGATGGTCGCTGCCGTCTTGCTGGCGTCGAAGTTGATCTGCTTCGGCCACGGTTCCCAGACCGCTCCCAAATAGGCGTTGTTGGGGTCCCCCGTCCGGGCGAACGCCGCCAGGCTGGCGATCATGGCGTCGGACAGTGCCAAACGTCCCGCTTCATTGGATTTGCCACCGACTACCTTCGAGAACAGGGAAGCCTTGGTGAAGTTGCCGAACAGGAAGGGCAGGTCGAAGCCGTGCGCCGCACCATACACATCGTTCCACGGTGACGGTTCCTCATCCCAGTTGAACATGTAGTAATACACATTATTCTGGTGGATTTTGAGCGCGTTCATCGCTTCTGCAGCAACTCCCTGCGTGAGCGGATCTCCCAAGGTGGTGAAGATCATCTTGCCGTAGACGTTGGTCCATCCGTTGTATTCCGTGGGCGGGAAGCTTGGCGGCGTGACGAGTGGCAGGAACTCTGCGTTGATCTGATCAGCCAGAGTGGTATTCGGCACCGCTGCATCTGGATCGAAGTTCTTCATAGCCATGAAGCGCTGGGCATCAGACATTTTATACAGTGGCTTCAACGAAGAAGGGCCGGTCCCCCCAAAGACCACAGGCGGGATGGTGCCGAACAGTTTGCCTTCGTCGCGCGTATTGCCCACCAATACAGGAACGTTATTGAACGTGCCGTTCTTGAACGTGTCGATGACGTCGACCGGAATCACCGTACCTTCGGGGATCGGTGCCGATGCCGGAGTGCCGACAATCCCGTTTGCTGCAACTGCAGCGCTGTTGTCGGTCGCCGCCATGCCTTCAGGACGGGGTGTAAAGGCTGTCTTGATGATATCTGTTGCCGATTTACCCCGCATGAACGTTGCGATTTCTGCCGCGGTCTTGCTATCCACGTAAGCCTTCGACGTTGCGGCGTCGGTGGCCAGGCCGCTGTCGATCACCAGTGCATACAGCAGCGTGTTGGAGTACATCTCGTGCTTCTCCTTGGAGTTCATGCTCGGCAGCGGTGCTGCGGCGGAAGGGACGGAGGTGGCACCGCCACTGATAGGAACCGCCTTGTGGAACAGGCCCTCGGCTTGCGGTGAGGCCATCAGTGCAAATACATTGACGGCACCCGCCGATTGACCCCAGATGGTCACATTCCCCGGGTCACCGCCGAATTTGTCGATGTTCTCGTTGACGTACTCAAGCGCCTTGATGGTATCGAGCGTGCCGTAGTTGCCGGAGCTGTCGAGCGCATTGCCGTTCTGGAATTGAACCAGACGCAACCATCCCATGATGCCGACGCGGTAATTGGCACTGACTACCACCGCATTGGCTTTCTTCGCGAGTTCTGCCCCGTTGTAGGCGGGGTCGGCATTGTAGCCGGAGACGTTACTGCCCCCATAGAAGAAGACGATGACCGGCAGGTTCGACTCCGTGCTGGCCGGACGCCAGATGTTCAGGTTCAGGCAGTCCTCGCAGCCTACCGCTTGGTTCAGCGTCGTTGCAATGGTGTCGTCATATGTATCGTTGGCACCGGGACCATAGATGCGGCCATGCTGGAGGCAGGCATCGCCGAACTCGTGCGCGGCCTTGAGTCCTGTCCAGTGTTCCGGGTTTTGCGGTGCCTTCCAGCGCAGGCCGCCGACCGGCGCCTTGGCGAAGGGCACGCCCAGCCATGCCAGCACGCCGGGTGCATGTGTGTCGGTACCGATGAGAATGCCGTAGTCCGTCTCGGCGACCATCATGCCACCGATGCCATTGCTATCGCTACCGTCCCCGCAAGCGGACAGCATTAAGGCCGCCGCGCCCAGCGTCATGCACAAGCGCAAAGTTTTCGCTACCGCTTTCATTACTGCCTTCATTGTCTCTCCTCCTCATCTAAAGCTAAAGTGACATTTTGATTCAGTTCGCCAAGAGGCGATATGGCGGGAACCACCGACTATTTGTTTGTACGTCATTTTTGTTGATGAAGTTACCTGTTGCGCAATACGTCAGAACTTTTGCCGATGTAACGGGATTTTCGACGATCGAACCTGACACGTATTCATCCAAATAACTTTGAAGATGCGAGGGAGCGAATCGGCCCTGGAAGGTACCAAGTAGCCTTTTTAATAATTATGCGACCGTGTGGACACCGGGCAGAACGCTGCTTTTATCATCAGCTTTGGACGCAATGATCTTGCGATAGGTGTATGCTTTTGAAACGAACTTGTACCCATTTCAGCCATCGGTGATCACAGTGGCGCCAGGGATAACGTTGGTGCAAGCAAATTGCTCCAGACATAGCCGGGTGTTGGACCGGTTGCTGGCCGCATAGTTAAAAAATCATCAACTTCAATCTTGCCTGAAGGTTTTCACGGTTATGGTTCATGGGCTTGTGAAACAGTTCATATCCATTGTTTTGAGTTGATCAGATACGATCGGCTGGAAAGGCAGTTTGCCTAAAATGTCCCTGTGAAGATCAATACCCGGCGCAATCTCGATCAGCGCCAATCCGCCAATGGTTAAACTGAACACACATCTTTCGGTTACATACAAAACAGGCTGCTGATTTTTAGTTGCATAATTCCCGCTAAAGCTGATTTGCTGTACCTCTTTGCTGAATTTCTCTATGCGGCCCTCGCGCACAATGGTCAAGCTGCCGTTGTCAAATTTTACATCCAGACCGCCGCCCATAAAAGGAAAACAGTACACCACTTTTTTGGCCGACTGGGTAATGTTCACGAATCCGCCTACGCCGATCACCTTGTCGCCCAAGCGGCTGACATTAACGTTGCCTTTTTGATCCACTTCCATGGCGCCCATGTAAGCAATGTCCAGACCGCCCCCGTCGTAGAAATCAAACTGACTGGCCTGGCTATAAATGATGTCAGGGTTGAAAGATGCACCAAAACTTCCTCCGACCGAAGGCACACCGCCGATAACCCCCGGTTCAATAGTAAAAATAAGGTCATTGATGGTTCCTCTTTCCTGAGCGGCGATGCTAACCATTTCCGGCAGGCCGACACCCAGATTAATAACATTGCCGGGCCTCAATTCCTGGGCGGCGCGCCTGCCAATAATCATACTGGCATAGCTTCTTTCTTTAGCAACGCCTGCCCGACGGTCTATTTCACGAATTTCATCTATAACTCTGTTGATTTGTTCATGGGGCATACGGATTTCACCTGAATAAGCCGGATTGTATATCTCTGATATCGTTTGTTTCTGATCAGGTGCCAGAACCACCGCATCAACCAAAACACCGGGAACAATTACCTGTCGGGGATTTGCTGGATTAGTAGATAAGCGTTCCACCTGAACAATGACCTTCCCATTGTTGGCTTTGGCTGCCTGGCAGATGTGCAACGCATCAACAATCAAAGATTCCTTTTCAGCAGTAATATTCCCACTAGGATCGGCTGTTGTACCCCGTACGATCGCCACATTAACCCGCGGCGTTTTATAATAGAGATATTCTTCGCCATTCAATTCCATTAATTCGACCCAAGTCTCCTTGGATATTTCATTAAGACGTCCGGCACCGAAGCGGGGATCGATGAATGTGTGGATGCCGACCTTAGTCAGTATTCCGGGTTTGTTGCTTGCGCAAGCTCGGAAAAGATGACAAATCACCCCTTGGGGAAGATTGTAGGCTTGAATTTTATTCCGGGCGATCATTTCGCGAATTTGCGGCATCAAGGCAAAATGGCCTCCGATGACCTTCTTAACTAATCCTTCCTGGCCCAAGCGGTCAGCGTATGCACCTTTTTTGTTATGACCTTGTCCTGAGGCGAAAATCATGGTCAGGTCGCGAGGCTTTCCTGTGTCCAGAAAACGCTCTTCGATCGCCTTGTCTATTTCGTCAGGATGTGACACCGAACCGAACCCATTGATAGATACGCTATCTCCATCATTGATTAACTCGGCGGCCTGCTTTCCAGTCATTACTTTAAACAATTGTGACACCTCCATTTTACTTCAGTTACCAGACAGCGAAGCCAGAAGCATAGACATATCCCTTTGCAGTGGCAAGCACGCCATCGCGCATATTCTATTATTGTGGTTCGATGGGCTTCTATTGACTGTCAAGCATAAGAGTTGAATTCACCGCTCATCTTCGTCACCTCAGATATCTTAAACGGCGCAGTGTTTTTTCTGCCCCAAATAGCTTTCCTCAACGCGTGGATCATGCATCACCTCTTGTGCACTACCCGAAATTACAATCCGGCCGGTTTCCAGAACATAAGCTCGGTCGGCAATGGAAAGAGCCATTTTAGCCATTTGTTCGACAAGTAAAATGGTTGTTCCCTGTCTGGAAAGATGTTTGATCATTTGAAAAATATTCTTTACAAAGATAGGAGCCAATCCTGCAGAAGGCTCATCGAGCAGCAAAAGATCGGGATTGATCATCATGGCCCGGGCAATAGCCAGCATTTGCTGCTCTCCTCCGCTTAACGTTCCCGCTGGCTGGTCTTTTCTCTCCAGTAAAATGGGAAAGAGTTGATACATCTGTTCTATTCTCGTCTGAACGACTTTTCTGTTTTTTTTAATGAGATAGGCGCCGAGTATCAGATTCTGGTATACTGTGTGTTGGGGAAAGACCTGTCTTCCCTCGGGACACATGGTAATGCCCGCTGCAACAATCTTTTCTGCCGACAGTCTCGCAATATCAACATTATTAAATGATATTTGACCGCTGGTTGGCTTAACAAGGCCGGTAATGGTTTTCATAATCGTGCTCTTGCCGGCGCCATTGGCGCCGATAATGACCACAATTTCGCCTTTCTCGATCTTGAATGAAACACCTTTAATGACTTCAATTTTGTCGTAACTAACCCGAATTTCTTTAATGTCTAGCATACGTCTGCCTCCTCTGTGCCTAAATATGCTTTGATTACATCCGGATTAGATTGCACTTCATTCGGTTTTCCTTCCGCAATTTTGCTGCCGAAGTTCAGAACCGTTACGGTATCAGAAACATCCATTACAAAATCTATATGATGCTCGATTAAAAAGACCGTGATGCCATTTTCTTTTATATCCTTAATAATTTTCATGAGTTGCTTGATTTCGGTATCATTTAATCCCGCGGCTGGTTCATCCAGTAAAAGAAGTTTGGGTTCCATCGCCAAGGCGCGGGCAATTTCCAGAAGGCGCTGCTGCCCGGCAGAAAGGCTGGCTGCGTATTCACTGACCTTGTCATCTATCCCCATGAACTTGAGCAGAGACCATGCTTGCTGATACGATCTCTGCTCCTCCTCACGGGCTTTTTTACTGCGTAGAATGGTTGTGAATATGTTGATTTTGTGCTTTCCATGACCGCCCACCATGACATTTTCTAAGACCGTTAAATTACGAAATAATTGGACGTTTTGAAACGTTCTGCCTGCGCCGGCAAGCGCGATGCGATCCGGCTTATGGCCAATCAGATCCTTCTGCCTGAAAGTCACTTTGCCTTCATCGGGATGATATACGCCGTTGATGATATTGATTAAGGTGGATTTTCCGGCGCCGTTGGGTCCGATCAGGCTATGGACGGTTTTGCTTTTAATCGTCATGGAAAAGTTATCGATTGCCTTCAGTCCGCCAAAGCGCTTAGTTACGTTTTGCATTTCCAGAATATTGCCGGTGGAATAGTTGTCTGTATTCCGGGGAATCGGATGATGCGAAACTTCAGCCGGCGGCATGAAGTTTATGATACGCGGGAATTTCTTCCGAATTGCACCAACAATACCCTGGGGCATTCCAATGACCGACACAATAAGCAGAGCTCCGTATATTGTAAGCCTGTGCTTATCCAGAAAATGGAGATACTCCGGAAGGATGACCAATAACAGCGTTCCTATGATCGGTCCGACAATCGTTCCGGCTCCTCCGACAATAATGGTGAGCAGAAAAAATATCGACAAGCTGAAAGAAAAACTGTCCGGGCTTATAAAGGCGCTGTAGAAGGCGTATAAGCATCCGGCCGCACCGGCGAATACGGCACTCAAAACGAACGCCAACAATTTGTATCTTGTCAGATTGATCCCCATGCAACTTGCCGCCAGTTCATTGTCACGAATGGCTGAAAAGGCTCTGCCAAAGTAGCTGTGGATAATGTTGTTTGTAATCCATAGAGTCAGAATGCAGAGACCTAATGACAAATAGTAAAACCCCTGTTCGCTGAGTGTGTGGCCGAAAAACGTTACTGCTGGCACTGCCAGTCCCATGGGACCGCCGGTTAAGGATTGCCACTCCACCAGAATTTTTTCCACGATCACACCGAAGCCGATGGTAATGAGAGCGAGATAGTGTCCTGAAACTTTCAGCGTGGGGGCTCCTAAGACGAGTCCGAACAAGCCGGACACAGCCATGGCTGCCGGCAAACAGAGCCAGAAAGGCATCCCCAATTTGGCGGCAAGGATTGCACCGGTGTACGCGCCGATTCCGTACAGACCAGCTTGCCCAAGAGATACCTGTCCTGTATAACCGGCTATGATATTCAGGCCGGTGGTTAAAATCAGATACATCAGGGCCAGGCTGACAATACGCAAAAAGTACGATTCAACAACAGCGGGAGCAAGCAAGAAAGCGAGTACCGCAATTCCTGCGATCAACCACAAAGTCTTTTGCTCTGTATTTAAGGACCTGGAGTGGGGATTAAACTTTCTTTTCATACGTAACGTTGAAAATCCCTTCTGGCTTGATGGTGATGGTCAGAATCATAACAAGGAAAACAATGGCATCTTTGTAGCCCGGAGTAACAACGGTCATTGATAAAGCCTCCAGGATCCCCAAGATGAGGCCTCCAACAAAAGCGCCCCGGCTGCTTCCGAGTCCCCCGATAATAGCGGCGCCGAATCCTTTCAACCCAATAGAAACAGTCATCTCCGGGCCCGCAAAGGTAATCGGGCTGATTAAAAATCCGGCTACCGCAGCGACTGCGCCGCTCATTCCGAAACACGCTAAAACCATTTTTTCAGCGCTTATCCCCATCAGCCGAGTGGTATTGCGGTTACTGGCTGTCGCCTTGATGGCGCTGCCCAAAATGGTTTTATCCAGAACCACATTAAAAAAAATGGCGATTAGTAATGTTATCACCAGAACCCAAATTTCATGCTGCAAAATGTTAACGCCAAAAATGTTGATGAGTTCTGATCCGCCCAGAGGAGGGAAGGGACGAGGATGCGACCCCCAGATCAGCATGGCAACATTGCGAAAAATGATGCCGGCCCCCAAGGTAGCCATCAACCACCCCAGTGATCCGCCCAAGTTATCCCCAAAAGGTTTTATGGTTGAGTAGTATAGAAGAATTGCAAAAACTGCGACGATCCCACCGGCAACGACTATTCCGACTACAAGAGGCAAACCGATATTGACGACCAATACCAGGCCAAACATGCCCCCCAGCATGACCAACTCGCCGTGAGCAAAGTTGATGATGCCGGTGGTGGAATAAATGATATTGATGGCGAGCGCTAGCAGGGCATAGATGCTGCCCATGACCAAACCTGATATGAGAAGCTCAGGCATGTAAATACTCCTTAAATATCGGGAAACATCCGGACGGCAGGCAGGCCCCAACCGTCCGGATGAATGCTATTTCTCTACCCGCAAGTACATTCCATGCTTAAGTTGGTTTGCATCCACGGTAACCAGTTTGCTCGGGTCGAGCCCCTCATGATCGGTGCTGCTGAACGAATAGTTGGCCTGAGCACCTTCATAACTGTCCAGAGATTCCAGAGCTGCCTTGATTTGGTCCGCTTCCAGGCTTTTTGACCTTGCCACCCCGACGCGAACGAGCTGTGCGCAATCGTAATATGAAAATATTGTGAAAAGATTCAAATCCTTGCCTTTATCACCCGGATAAGCTGCTTCAATCTTTTTAGCCAGGGCGACAACTTCAGGCAAGCCGGGATCGGTTTTTGAGTAGGTTGAGTTATAGGGAGCCAGTGACCAGACACCCTTAGAAGCATTTCCGGCTAATTCCCTGAAGATGGGCAGAGCGGTGGCCGCGTACCCCTGAATAGCGACTTTCGGGGGCAGGAAATCTAATCTTTCCATTGCTTTCAAAAGTCTGGCGCCATCAGCCATCAGGGTGAACATGAGGATGATATCGGGATCCGCGGACTTTAGCTTTCGAGCAACAGGCAGCATATCGATATCGTTGGCATTGTAAGTAGCAAATGTAGCTGCCGTCATATCGTGAGAGTCAAGAACGTCCTTCATGTCTTTCTGCACGCCCATTCCCAACGCCGAAGTGTCGTGTACCACAGCGATTCGTTTAAACCCGTTTGCGATAGCTTCTTTGACAAGGAATATCGCCTGATCTTTATCATTAATGTGTGTTCGGAAACTGTAAGGGAACCCCTTAGGGTCGATCAACACAGTTCCGGTCGTACCGCCATTAAGCTGGATGATCTTTTTTGCGACCAGGTAAGGTTGAATGGCTATGGCGCAGGTGGTATTGGTGGGGCCAATGAAGGCATGAATTTTCTCTTTTTCGACCAGTTCTCGTACTAGAGTCAGGGCTTTGGTAGGATCGGCTTCATCATCGCGGAAAATCGCGCGCACATTCATACCGTTAATGCCGCCGGTTTTATTTATTTCTTCAACAGCAAACTCGACACCGATGCGGAGATTTTTGCCCAGCATGGCGGCCGGTCCGGACATGCAGCCTACGCTCCCAATAAGAAATTCTTTTTCAGCGGCAATGCTTGGTGAAATGCCGATCACCGTCATTACCAGAAATGATAACATTATAAGTGTGCTGATGACTATTTTCTTCTTCATGGCAACTCCTTCCTCCTTTTTTTGTCTTTTCTGGAAATTAATTTTGATTGTACTCTGTCGCTGCTTCCTTTCTTTCAACGGTTAGATTAATTTGTAAAGGTGCTTAAGCAGTATCCATGCCATTCATTGTATGACTGGCAATCATTGAGACACTTTCGTTTTATCTGATTATTTTTTTATCGGTTGTCGCGCGATTTCACTGGAAGGATTCGTTTTGGAGTTATGAAATAGATATTAAATAATCAAACGTTTATCCTGAGAGCCAAGATGAAGGCACATCAATGCGCTTATTGGTTCTCTGAACTTATCAATACAAGTATCTATATCCATAATAAAGAAACAGCGCTCGGTACACCGATCACATAATGCGGAAAGCGTGGTTTAATGTATGTCCAGACTTACAGTGTATGTCACAATTTACGTTTTAATTCCTAAACGCTTGATTTTTTGATAGAGAAGCGGACGGGATATATTTAAATGTGCAGCGGTTTTTGTTTTGTTCCCTGCATTCAATTTTAATGTGCGGATGATCGTTTCTCTTTCCGTCTGGGTTACAATGTTTTCTAAGAATCTGCGACCCTTTCCTGATTTTTTTCCATATTTTGTGATACCTCGCTCCAAATATTTTTCTTTAAATTCATCAAAATGCAATTCTTCAAGAGTATCATCATAGTTAACTTTGTTCATGGCTCTTTCGATCACGTTTTGCAACTCCCTGATATTCCCGGGCCAGTCATGTTTTTGCAGCATATAAACCGCTCGATCCGAGATGCTTTTTACCCGCATATTGAGATTGTAATTCAGTTTGTCTATGATACTTCGGCACAGAGGACCTATATCTTCCTTGCGATCACGCAAGGGCGGAACAAGAATCTGAATGACATGCAGACGATAATAAAGATCTTCACGGAACTTCTTTTCTTCAACCATCTTCTCCATATCCTGATTCGTAGCTGTTATTATGCGGACATCCACGGGAACGCTGCGATGTCCTCCTATTCTGTTTACTTCTTTTTCCTGTAAAACGCGCAAAAGTTTAGCCTGAGCAGCCAGCGGAAGATCGCATATTTCATCCAGGAAAAGACTGCCCATATGGGCTAATTCGAATATACCTTGTTTACCGCCTTTTTTCGCGCCGGTAAATGAACCTTCTTCATATCCGAACAACTCTGATTCGATCAGTTCGCTCGGTATTGCGGCACAGTTTAATTTGATAAAATTATTTATATTGCGCGTGCTTAGATCGTGAATGGAATGAGCGACCAACTCCTTACCGGTACCTGTTTCGCCTTGTACAATAACGGTAGAATTACTGGCGGCCGCGTTGTAAATTTGTTTTTTTAAATGTTTGATCGTTTTGCTTTCCCCCTTGATGTTATCTATGGAATAATTCGCCCTTCGCAATTTACGGACTTCATTTTTATAATAATCAAGTTCATCGGATAATTTTTTTATTTTTTTTATAAACTCATCGGCAATCTCCATATTTTCGAAAATTTCGCAGGAGAAAGCGCCAATGAGCTTGCCATCCTTGAACAGGGGGACGCGCTTGCAAACATAGGTATGACCTTTAAATTCGAACAAGTCCGAATTCATCGGTTTGCCGGTTTCAACAATAATATCCATCTTTGTTGAAGGCAATACTTCCTTAACGTGTTTTCCAACGGACTCATTCCTATCTACTCCAATAAGATCAGCCCACTGTTTGTTTATATATAGAATGCGGGCGCTGGTATCGACTATGATGACGCCATGCATTTGTTCGAAAACAAGTTCCGCCAACTCACCGTCAATTGCCACAGGATTACTCCTCAAAGATAAATATGACATGGTCCAGGTGTTAAAATTTTAAACGTACTTTTGATACCCCAAATATTCCCGAATGCAGCGCTCAATCAAACGTCATATTGGAAGCGAGATGAGCAGAATTAACCCGAACACCTCAACACGGGCCGGTTTTTTTGTCAGAAATTTTAGACGTTTTCGATGATCATTGTTCGTTAGATCCGTCATCTTTTATCTGTCCTTTTTGGTACCAGGCCTTCATTATCTTTATCTCCAGCAGCGCCAGACTTTACCCAGTCGTCCACTTCTTTCTTATCAAGCTTCCAGAGCCGACCTATCTTGTGACCAGGCATTTTGCGTTCACCAATCCATTTGTAGACCGTATCCCGCTTTATGCCTAAATGGACTGCAATCTCATCAACGGATAGCCATCGGTCTTCCATCATTCAGCTCCTTCTGTATGGCCTGTATAGGTTTTACGAGGCATTGTTCCGGTAATTATAATGGTGTGACTGTCTAAAGATATAAGGATAACCCCGCCCATCATCTACTGTCAAATGTTTTATACGTCCATAATACCGATTTGATCTATTTTAACCGATTAAAAGCCAAGCAGTCATGGCCAGCAGCACCCCTCAGCAGTCCAATTTTAATCACGGAATCAAAATAGACTCTGAGAACAGCTTTTTTCGACTTTAAAGAACAACATTTGATTAATCACCGTCAGCGATCCATACCCACCCATCAGCTTGGGGATGGGGTCGCTTTGATCCAAACGATCTTTAGGCTCAAGAGTCCCTGCACCACAGAGCGCGACACCTGAACCTGACCCGGAACCAAACTATGCTCATACCTGCCCGCTTGCTCATCAGGGTTTTAGGCTATCTGCGGCATGCAGATAGATGGTCAGGTGGTATGTAATCACCACATACTTGTAAAATCAGCCTACACACAATAAGGTAGGGTACATTTGTTTACAGAAATTGCACAAATAAGTCCGGGCTGTTAGATTTTTCAAGTCAATGGGATTCAATCATGAAAGCAAAGAAATACAGCTTGCCCACCTTGGTCAAGATCGTTTTTTTAGTATTCGCTGTCATTATTATTGGTTTGATTGGGGTTTATTTTCATATCGAAAAGAAGTCGCTACAACAGGAGGCCGAAGAGAATTTAGTTTCAATCGCCCGGCTCAAAATTGACCAAATCGTGGCCTGGCGTAAGGATCGACTGCAGGAAGGTGCTGAGATACTGACTCGGCCCCGTCTGGTAGATCACTTGATCGAATGGCTGACCGGCGGTCGTCAAAATGAAATCCACAATGTATTGATTCCGGAGCTTGAAGTATTTCGGCGACAGCACAAAATCGAAAATATTCTTTTGGTATCCGCAGACGGCACGATACGCTTCAATTTAAATGGGCCTCTTGAAGATCCCGAACAATTAGCTCTGGAATTGACCACAGCTTTTCGAGATCGCATGCCGATCCTGACGGAGCTTCACACGGATAAAGCGTACCCGGAACCCCACATTTCAACCGTTACGCCCCTTTTCTTCGATAAAGAGCAAACAAGGCCAGCCGGTGCGGTAATAATGGTAAGTGACCCCTCTCAATTTTTATACCCGTTGGTCCAGTCCTGGCCGGTAAAAAGCGACAGCGCGGAAACACTCTTGGTGAGGGGTGACGGCGATGATGTTTTATTCCTCAATTCCATTCGCCATCAATCTGATACGGCGCTTAAACTGCGTATTCCCTTGAGTCAATCAGACCTTCCTGCGGCAATGGCCATTAGAGGTGAACGAGGTGTCGCCATAGGAAATGATTATCGAGGTGTTGAGGTTGTATCAGTCCTTTTGCCCGTTCCGGAATCACCCTGGTTTATGGTTGCCAAAGTTGATGCAGAGGAAATTTTTGCGCCATGGCGATCGCGAGCTCTTCTGATTATCGGTCTTTTGGCATGTTTGCTGGCGATGCTTGGGGCTTTCGCAATGTTTGCACGCCAATATGAGCAAAAAAGACAGTATCTGACGTTATACCAAACCGAGGCCGAATTGCGGGCGATCACGGAACGCCATAGCGTCACCTTAAAGTCCATCGGTGATGCCGTTATCGTTACAAATACCCAAGGACACGTGGAACTTTTAAATTCCGTTGCCGAAGAACTGACCGGCTGGCGCGATGAGGAGGCCCGGGGAAGGTCTTCGGAAGAGGTTTTCCATATCATCAACGAACATACCCGTGCATTGGTAGAAAGCCCGGTGGCCAAAGTGGTTCGTAGCGGTATGGTGGTGGGTTTGGCCAATCACACGCTTTTGGTAGACAGAACTGGTGGGGAACGACCGATTGCCGACAGCGGCGCACCCATTCGAAACGCAGAGGGCGAGATCACCGGTGTGGTTCTGGCATTTCGCGATCAAAGCGAGGAGCGAGCCTATCAAAGTAAAATCCTCGAAAGCGAATCCTTCTACCGTCAGACACTGGAATCAATTCCGGGCATGGTCTTTACAACGCGCCCGGACGGTTTTTGCGATTACCAGAGTCAACAGTGGGTGGAGTATACGGGCGTGCCTATGGATCAACATCTTGGCAACGGCTGGAACCGGTTGCTGCATCCGGACGATCAATCCCGTGCGTTATCCGCCTGGCATAAGGCAGTAGAAGAAAACGCGCCCTATGAATTGGAATACCGTATTCGCCGACATGACGGTGTATACGAGTGGTTCAGGGTTATCGGCCGAAAAATCCACGATAAAGAGGGCCGGATCATTCGCTGGTTCGGAACTGTGTTGAATATCGAAGCGCTGAAACAAGCAGAGCACGCCTTGGTGCGGCTCAATGAAACCTTGGAACAGCAGGTGTCGGAACGCACCCAGCTTGCCGAGGCACGGACGAAACAGCTTCAGGCGCTATCCGTGGAACTGATTGAGACGGAGGAGCGGGAACGGCAGCGGATCGCCCATTTACTTCACGATGATTTACAACAACTGCTGGCGGCCGCCCGGTTTCAGCTTCAGGCAATTAGCGGCGGCTCGTCCACCGAACCTGTGTTGGCAAGCGTCACTCAAATCCTGGAAGAGTCTATCGCCAAGTCGCGCCGCCTGGCGCACGAATTGAGCCCGCCTGTTCTGCACCGCGGCAGCCTGTATTCGGCCTTGCAGTGGCTGGCGGGGCAAATGCGTGAGCAGTTCGGAATAGAGGTCTTGTTGGAAGCGGATAGTTCGATCCACATTGAGAATGGCCCTGCAAAGGTGCTTATATTCCGGGCCGTTCAAGAGCTTCTGTTCAATACCATCAAGCACGCCGGGGTCAATGAAGCCCGTGTCGCGCTTTCGTGCGGCGCCAGTTGTCTCACCGTCACAGTAAGCGACCGGGGCAAGGGGTTCGATAAGGCCAACGACGCTATCCTGGCGGGTACCGGCTTTGGATTGCTCAGCATACGGGAGCGTTCCCGTCGAATGGGAGGGGACCTGGAGGTTGAAAGCCTGCCGGGCGCTGGTAGCCGCATTTCGCTTACACTTCCGATCAGTGCCGCTTCAAAAGAGGGCATGCAGAGTCTAAAAGAACAACCGCTTTTCATCAACCCTGTGGCTTGTTCCGGAAGTGAACAGCTGCGGGTTCTTTTTGTCGACGATCATAAGGTCATGCGCCAGGGTTTGATCCGGCTGATATCTGGACAGCCGAATATTCACATTTTGGGGGAAGCGGCCGATGGCCGGGAGGCTGTCCAAATAGCCTTTCAGCTAAAACCCGACGTGATCGTAATGGATATATCCATGCCTGAAATGGACGGCATCGAGGCCACCCGCCGGATTAAAGCCGAATTGCCCGACGTGCGGATTATTGGACTGTCGATGTTCGAAGATGAACAGGCCGGCCGCGATATACTCGACTCCGGTGCTGAAACATTCGTCGCCAAAACGGCTTCATCGGCTGAACTCCTCAAGGCAATCTATGGAAGTAAACAAACAAGTTGTGATTAGGTCGATGATTCCAGCTATCCTCTGGCGCCGATCGGAGGCTTGATGCTGCCAGATAGATGGGAAACTAATATGTAATCAAACTCTTATAGTGGCGGCGCCGATCCTGGTAATGCTCATATTGGAGGTGTTGGACGCCAAGATCGCATGAGCAGGTGCATGGATATCGGCCTCCTTAAAGATCTTGAGCTTCAGATCCATGATTTCGGGTGCGGCTTCGATCATGTAGTCCACCCCTTTGAGCGCTTCGCTCAGGACTGTGAAGCTATGAATGGCGCTCATGGCGCGGGACATCTCTTCGTTAGTCATCTTTGACTTGGAGACCATTTTTTTCAAACTCGCCTCAATGCGTTGCGTCCCTTTTTCTACAAAGGCTTCTTTAATGTCGTAGAGGTGGACACGCAAGCCTGCCAGGGCGCATATTCTGCAATGCCATGGCCCATATCACCCGCCCCGACGATCGCAATCGTCTTAATTTGATCTGCTTTCATTATTGACTTCCTCCTCGATAAATATTTGTCGATTCAACTTCGTTGACGTTTGTCACACCCTTCTTACAAATATCCGTACGCCACCCAGCCCCCGTCAACATTGACAATGCTCCCCGTCAAAAACGAGGATTCATCGCCAGCCATGTATACGGCGATCCCGACCATATCTTCAGACTCACCGAGTCTTCCCATGGGAGTCCTTTTTTCAATAGCCGACAGTGAAATCATGCCCTTTTGAATAACACCATCCACCAATTCCGTGCGGACGTATCCAGGCGCTATGGCGTTCACGCGGATCTTCTTTGCGGCCCATTCCGCGGCCAGAACTTTTGTCAGCATGTTTGCGCCTGCCTTGCTAGTGCAATAGGCCAAACGGGCGGGCGCTGCAACGATTCCGTAAATCGAAGTGACATTGATAATAGAACCGCTGCCTTGCGGAATCATCACCCGCGCTGCAGCCTGACATCCATAAAAAACACCATACAAATCTGTTTCCAGCGCGTTTTTCCAATCTTTCAAGGAAAGGTTTTCGGAAGGGCACGCCATGGAAATGCCCGCATTGTTTACCAGGATGTCCAGCCGGCCATACTTTTCAATGGTCTTATCGACCATAGCATCGACACTTTCCGGGTTTCGCACATCCAAGGGCAGGGCCAGGCATTCACCTCCGTCCGCCTGGACCTGCTTCTCAATGGCGGTCAGCAAATTCATCGAGCGGCTGGCGATAACAACGGCAGCCCCTTCCCTGGCAAACGCCATCGCAATGGCTTTACCGATGCCCTTGCTGGCGCCCGTGATGATTGCCACTTTGTTTTTTAATCGCATTCCATCCTCCTGATCTGCATTCCAATGCATCTTTCACACGCAATGCAAGCGCGATTTTTCCATTTGATAGGCGGCTCTCAATTCCACCGCCAGTTGTCGTCCGGCAGACAGCTCCGGTGCAAAATCACGGATAAAATCAATTTCTTCATCAGTGGGTCGCATTGTTTCCGTCAGGTCCGGAGCCACTTTCAGGTCCCAGGGAATATCTTTTCGGACGTTTTCAAGACTGACACCGGGATGGATCTGGCTCAGGTACATTTCCTTAGTGACCGGATCGAACCGGAAAATTCCCTTTGTGCTGATCAGAGCGCTGGGTCCCGAACCTTTGGGAAACAAGCCCGTTTTATCCCGGCTGTCACCGCCTTCCAGATAGCCAGGAGATGTGAGATAGTCGAGCTTGTCCACAAACGTGCCCCCCCGCATGGTCAGGACAGTTCTTTTGGAGTATGAAATAAAGTCGGCTGCGCCGCCGGAACCTGGAAGCCTCAGAGTCGGCTTATCATAGTCGCCGATTACTGTCGTGTTGAGATTGCCGTACTTATCCACCTGACCCACGCCGAGGAAGCAGACATCGACAAAACCACGATAGGTAGCTGTAAAAGCGGAAAAAAGATCGGTGGCATAGGAAAACCCTTTACAGGAGTGTGCGTCGGCGATGTTGTTCAGCGACAACAGAGGGCGGATGTCGACAATTCCCGATTCCATCATCAAAGTCGCGTGAGGCGCGAAAAGGGCTTTAGCCAAGGCCCCCGCTGTCATCGGCACCCCAACACCCAGAACCACGTTTTCATAGTCATTAATTTCCTTGGCCACAGCAATGGCCAGCAGCTCATCCAACGTGTAAGATTTACTCATATAGTTTTCCTTTTTCTTTCAACAAATTCTCCAGCTGCACCCGTGTTACACCCATGCTTCTTTCTTTGCCGTTGCGATCCCATCGCGAATGAAAGGCAGATCCGTAATTGGCCGGAGCAGAGTATAAAGGCTTGGCTTTGATTTCATCAAGAGCGGCGGTGCCGAATTTACGGATATAATGCTCTATGTAGGACGGACGATCCGGACATTCGTATACCCATTCTTCCATCCACTCTTTCAAACCGTCGGCTGTTGCCGCAGCCGAAGAAAATAAACCGTTGTACATGAAATAGTCCAGATTGTAATAGCCTAGAACTTCCGTCGGGTGGGCGCCCCAGGGAATCTCCACAACCGCATTGACCCGATAGGCAGGAATAATGGTCAGATGGGGACTCGATTGAATGATCTCATGGTCGACAATTTCTTCACAGGAAACGATGATTTTTTTGCTGGCCAGCGCCGCGGCTGCCACACTCCCCATGGCGCCCCAGTACTGCGCGTTTCCGAACTCATCGGCCCGCTGAACATGAATCACACACACGTCGGGATTCGCGGCAGGCACCGTGACCGTATCCTTGCCTGTGTAAGGGCATCTGATTACCCGGAATTTGTCCTCGCCCATGAATCCGCGCTTCCGGAAAAGGTCGGTGGCCATGACACCTTCCAGAACCTGCATGTACGAAAAACCATGCATTCCAGCCACCAGCCGGGCATTGTAATCGAAGTTCGTGTAATCTTCGATCTGGAGCGTGCCGGCATTCAGCGCCCGTTCGACGGCTGATCCGCCTTTCTTGCCGCCGGAACGCATCACATAGGTGGAAACCAGGCGATCGACGCAACCGCCGGCGACCAGGACCTCGACATCAAAGATACCGGATTGTGAATACAGGGTGAAACCTTTCTTGTTTTGCCTGATGATCTCATAGACCAACTCAGCGCAGCTTCCCACGGTATAGTTGCCGATCACCAGTTCGTCACCGTCTTGGACAAAACGTGCGACTGCCTCTTTGGCCCTCATGACCTTGCTGTTTACTTCTCCCATATCAACTCCTCACTTGACATATCTTGGAACGATCTGAACTTTGCGGAAAGTTGTGCAAATGTCGGTTTAAAATCGCTTCTGAATGCCAATCGCGTCCGTCACAGGAAGCGATAGTCCGGGCATAAACAAGAAGCCGCCTCAGCATCCCGAGCGACAAGACGCTCAGGACGCATTTGGCGCTGATTCGTTGAAGCATTACTTCTTCATGGTGCAGCCGGTCTCCTCACACGGCACTTCCACCGCTGTTGAGGATATCATGCCTGCCGGTGCTTTGAAGGCATGATTGAAATAAGATGTTTTTGCCACCATTTCGGTATACCAGTAAGGTACCTGCGCCTGATGATCGCAGGCGCGCATTGTCCAGATGCCGGCGGGTCCGTCATAGGTGAGGCCTTCCCATGCCTTGATGACTTTTTCTACGTCGGTAGTTCCGGCTTTCTTGACAGCTTCGGCCCAGAACATGGTGGCGATATAGGCTTTGCCGCGCAGCCACGTCGGATAATATCCCTTGTCCTTATAAAACTTGGCAACGAATTCCTCATTTTTTTTGGTGGGAATGGAAAGCGTATATATTTCCGCCCCCATGTTACCAATCATCAGCTCGTCGTTGCCAAGCGCCTGAATGGTCACTTCATCATTGATGTAGTAGGAAAACACTTTTTGATTCATTCCCATAGGGCGGCCCTGCTTGAGCAGCAGCGTAAGATCGTTACCCCAGTTAGGCGTGAAAATGACATCCGGTTTGACAGCAATGAGCTGGCTCGCGTAAGGGGCGAAATCCTTTGTACCGGCAGGGTGAAAGAGTTCGGTCACGATCTGGGTCAATAAAAAAAAGGATCAAGGGGACCAAGATCATCGCCATCCAGAATTGTCCGGTCAACTGCATGACGATAGTGTAGGAGAAGTAGGCACCCAGCATGTACATTGCCGCATGGGCGAAATTCAGGACGTTCATCATCCCGAAGATGAGGGTGAGACCCGCCGAGACAAGAAAAAGAAGTCCGGCGTAGGCAAGGCCGTGAAGGAAAAAAACGGGAATGCCGCTCATGCAATTTCCTTTCGTGTTATAAGGCTTCCTGAAATGTGCGCGCGTTTTTGTTAATTATCTGGGCTGAAAACGACCATGAAACATTTGACAGCTTTTTCGCCCACGGATTCTCCGAAATGAGGTATGCTCGAATCCAAATACACACAATCGCCTTCTTCGGCGATCAACTCTTCTGTGCCGTGAAAAAACCTCATAGTGCCTTCCAGAACAAAAAGGATCTCCTGTCCTATGTGATGATAGAATTTTCTCTTCTTTGGGTTGACCGGGAGGGTCAGAACAAAGGGCTCCATCGCCTTGTTGTTAAACTTTTGGGCCACAGCTTCATAAGAATATCCAACGCTTGTCCCACCACCTGTGATCAACTGTCTTTCTGTTTTTTTGACAAGACTGATGGACAGCGAATAGTTGTCTTCACCCAGAAGGTGCGAAATAGTCGTATTGAGGGCACGGGCGATAGTGCCAAGAGTTGAAACCGGTGGGGCCTTTTCGGATTTTTCGACTTTGGAGAGATAGCCTTTCGTAAAACCCGTTTGGGCGGAGAGATTCTCCAGGGTAATACGTTTTTCCAATCGAAGAGCCTTGATCCTCTTTCCTATTTCCGATTCTATGAGCACAGATGTTTGTTTCATATTGGGATACTCTTATTTGTTGAATTGCATTTATTGTATGTAGGCTTGAAAGAATCTGTTTCATTATAAGAAACATTTGTCAACTCAAATTATGAAAAATTAATTGCGATCGGGGAGGCATGTTCATGCATGCGATATTCGTCAGAGCTCAAAAAGGCCGTGCTGAAATAGATGGGGCCACCGCACAACCGAACAGTTACCCTTTTCGAAGAATGCATCAGCGAAGCCACCTTATACAACTGGCAGAGGCTGGTTCACCTCTTAGAGGTCTCTTGGCTTCGGCGTGAGCCGCGGATAGAGAGAACAACCCACGCTCAGCAAATCAGGGCAATGAGCATTATGTTGTTATGCACGAAATTAAAAAAGCATGAAAGCTGGGAGCATCTGATTCGTTTGGCGTAAGGTTTGTTGCCCTCAGTGAGTTGATTGAGGAAGGCAAGGATCTGGTCGGAGGTCAGTTGATCGTTTTTATCATCGCCGTACTGTGGCAGAAGCGCTCGATCACCACCTTATAGGAACGAACCGTATTTTTTTGGAATGGTTCATGTGGTACTCGATCCAGACTTGGGCTGCCCTGGATGTTTTCATTGGACCTTTGGGCTATCTGTACCTGGTAAATAGATGGTCAAAAAGTAACTAATTGGAGATAATATCCGTAGATAACATCATAAAATGTTTGAGTAACGGGGAACACCACTTTTCAGCATGCCATATCATAATTACAGATGTTTCAAAATGCTCTGAACCCCATCTGAGTTTTGATAAACTCCCATCGGTAAGTTCTTTACTAACCGATATTTCTGGACAAATAGAATAACCAACCCCTCGTTTTAGACAATTCCGCATACTGTTTATACTTGAAAACTCAAGCTTATGAGACGATATTTTTTGTCTTTCAAGCGACCGCTCGAATGCCTTACGATAACTTCAGTCGGTTTTGGGCAAAAGTACGGTTTGTCCATACAAGTCATCCGGCATTACTTTTCTTCGCTTGGATAGCGAATTTGCTGGACCCGAAATGAGGACAAGATTTTCGGTTCTAAGCATACGAACATTGACCTCTCCTAAGTGAATAGAGTCCGTCATCAAAAAGGCTAGGTCGATGCGCCCTGAGTTTAATTCCTCCCGCAGTTGTACGTCTGAACAGTTGATAAAATTCAGTTTTGCCTGTGGATTGTCTTCGTGAAAGCGATCCACTACTTGAGGCATGTATATAGTTGCCAAGGTTTCGGGAATTCGGATTGTCAACGACCCTCGGACGTTTTTAGCACCGGTCACCTCTGAGTGGATTTCATCAGTCATTTCTTCTATGCGACGGGCATATTCATAGAGTTTCAGACCAGCATCTGTAGTGACAACACGACGGCCAATGCGGTCAAATAGCTTCAAATCCAGTTCTTCCTCCAACAATCTGATTTGAGCGGATACCGAGGACTGCGCCATAAATAGCTGCTCTGCGGCTTTAGAAAAGCTTAAATTATCCGCAACAACGCGGAATGTCCTAAGTTGGCGGAATTCCATTTCATTCTCCTATCGTAAGATCCGATGGGTTGTATCGGAATTAATCGTTGGACACGATCGATTATCCCTATTAATCAATAATTGCGAAATATACAATATGAGGTCAACATGAAAAACGATTAAAGAAATTGAGAGACGAACGGCGAGTGAAAAGGCGTAACTTAAGCGAAAATATTTGGTATTGTTGGCAAAGTTAGTTTTTGAAACGATTAAAAAAAGGAGGATTTATGGTTGACCTGCTGTCGTTAAACCGGACCCATCATTTTATCATGAATACCTTTGTCAAAACCGGTCACGCTCCACATTACACCGAGATCTCACGAGAATTTAAAATTCAACCAGATTCGGGTAAAAATCTACTGCATGAATTGATGAATGCCAAGTTGGGAGCCATGTGGTTGCATCCACATACAGACTTCATTGTTACATTTAGTCCTTTCAGCAACTTACCGACGCAATACCGTATTTCGGTAGATGGACAGCAAAAATGGTTTACACCATGAGGTTTTGACGCCCTGGCAGTTTGCTGGGTCTTCCCCGGTAAAACAATTCAAGTCGATGCGCCATGTTTGGATTGTGGTGAGTTCATCCGCGTTGTTTTGTGCGACGGGGTAATAAAAAACCAAAGCACATCAGAGATTATGGCATATACAAATGTTCCACTGAGCGATTGGGCAAAAAACTGGTCTTTCGCATGAGGCCGCATGAATCTCTTCCGGTCGGAAGAACATGTGAGGAACTGGTCAGGATTTCAAGATGGTACCGACGAAGGTATTCTATCACTCAATGATCTTATGACGATTTTTAGCACACCACTTCACACTGATAAATTGAGCAAGAATTATGTATCATCCATATCAGTCTATAAGTCGTTTTTTTTGGAAAAAATCAAGGAAATTAAAGGAAATTCACTATTCTGGGCACCAATTTCAGATTAATAAACCACCTGTCTTTGCTGGATGCAGTACCGCGAATCCATCAGGTTCAGTCCATGGAAGAACATTGCTGGTATTAAACTGTCAAGCTGTCGAAGATAAGTAAAGGAGACCTGATCATGGTTATGAAAAATTGTGGAGGCAAGTATTACAGATCGCTGCTAACAAATAGCAAAAAATGAACGCATTGCGACTACTTTTCTACTCCATACATCAACGAACATGTATAGGTAGAAAAACATTCCACGTACCGGCGAGCGCAGGTAAGTTATATCCCAACTCCAGACCTGGCAAGGACCGGTTGCCACATGCGCATTTGGCCGATGATGGGTGGCCGGATTTGATAGTTGGCGGTGATTGATCATTTTTTGTTCTTTTAAACTCGATAAAAACTACTTTCAGAACCGGACTCCAGTCGTTCGGGCGTTTTTTGGTCACGGGGCTCCTCATTTGCACAGTGTCATTAGGTTTACCGGAGAAACTAAAAGGTGTATCAATTCCAGCATTTCGCAACCATTTTGACAGTGTTGTTTGAGGTACGTCAACCTGCTTTGACAATGCCAGGGCCGATATTGCATTAGGACCAGTAAGTTTTTGGACCATTTTGCGTTTGAACCATTTTCGGCGGCGATGGTCAGCGGATAGACGCTGCTGCTCCCCGGCTTTCGGGGTGCCGATCAGAACCGCGGTCGAAGGATATAAGGTTACACCTGCCGGCAAGTCGCCGGTCTTGGTTTTCAATGTGTTATACAGCCAAGAGTGGATTTGGTTTGGCCAACAGTTCTCACTTGAATTTGCAAGATGCATTTGAAAACTTGGCAAGATGTCACAGGTCAGCAATATCTTATGATATTGGTAAAAGTCTATTCCTGATTAAAAAAGGCAGAGCCTTAAAGACCCTGCCTTTCATTGCATTAGGTGAAATAAATTTACATTAGGGGGCGCAATCATCAGTACCGAGTATAACCGCTACGCCGCTATTTAAGGGATATTGATCTCCTTCCCCAAGCATAGGAATTAGCTCTTCATATTCATTACAGTCGATGGTGCCATCCTGGTTTAAATCAATTTGTACGGTATAAATTTGATTAGGCACCAACCAGAAAATGCTGAAGTCCGTCGGGTCATCAGTAGTTGATTTTTCGATCTCAGCTTTTGTATAAATTATGTCATTGCTGTCAAGAACCATTACTGTCGCTTTTTCAGATAAGCCAAAAGACGCATTGTCGATGCTTCCGCTTATGATAGCTGCTTGTAAGGGATCCTCAAATAGATGGAGGACTGGTTTCATTTGGTATGTCCCTGTCCCTGTAGCTACAACGGACATGCTCAAATCAAAGTGAATAATGAGATCTATGGCGGACCCATCGGTTAAATCGATTGTAAAATTCTTGTCAGTTTTTAAATTTTCACTAGGGATTTCAATTATCTGGTCTGTGGTTTCATCATTACTCATCCGCATGATCGCATTGGTAACAAAAAACCGCACTTGAGTATACTTCCCGGCATCAAGTATTGCGGGGGGGACCAATTCGGTTTTATCGCCATCTTGAAACTGCAACAGGTCAATCGTGTAAGGAGTTTCTGTCAGGGGTAATTGCTGCCATCCTCCACCGGATTTGTGAACCCAGATTTCCGAAAATTCTACGAATAAATTAGTGACATTACCTGGAAGTAATGGCTTAGCATCTGTGACTGACATGGATAAGGTTCCAGTACCGCTTCCGTTGCCGCCGCCACCACAAGCAGTAATGAACAGTGGGAACATAACCAAACAAAATAATATGCAGGATTTAATTGTTTTCATGGCCCTCCTCATTTGATTAATTCAAGGTTTAACAAGATTAATAGCTGATAAAATGCTGCAATTATTATGCCTCACTTATATTCAGGTGTATCGAATAATTACAGTTGGTTAAGATGTAAACAATTAGTAAAACCTTGTTTGGAATGTGCAAATTTGTGTAACTTTGTGTAACTTTGTGTGATTTTTTTCACTTTTTGTAAAGTTTGTCCCAAATCGGTCTTTACTGTTGGAAAGTCTAGTGATGTGGTCAAAATCGATTCTTTTTTCAAAGTCGTTCGGTTTTTTGAATTTAATGAAAGAGTGAAGCCGTCTGCTGTTATAAAACATTTCGATATAATCGTTGACGTCGCGTCTTGCTCGATCACGGGTGCTATAAACTGTGTCTTTTCCCATTCTTTTTTTAGTGAATGAAGAAGCTTTCCGCAACCGCATTGTCCCAGCAATCACCCTTTTCGGGTCATACTGCAGACCATCCGGTACGATTTCACCCTGAAGGGAACCAGGCACACCAAGGGCTGGTTCAAGACAAAAAAGGACGCCCTGGCGGAGGAAGCAAAAAGAAGGGAGGAAATCAAAAAATCGGCGCCTCCAGATTCAGGAGCCGGCGACGCCAACCGACATGGCTTTCTTTTGAATTGATCAATAGGCGCCTTGATTATGTGAAAGCGTATCATTCGGAACGCCATTATTCGGAGTATCGGTATCTTTGCAAAAAGGTGGGTTCAAAAAAGGCGAACTTTATAGTGAGATTAATCAGGAGATGATCGAGAAATTTTTGCTCGAGTGAGCGTGTGTCTGGATTCACAGCGAACAAGGAGCTGCGATACCTTAGGCGATAGCTGTTTATGAACTTGCCAGGCAAAAGTCTCACACAGAAAAAAAAGGGTCACAGAGATGATTCTGTAACCCATTGATTCTATTTGGCTGGGGGACGAGGATTCGAACCTCGGCAGACGGAGTCAGAGTCCGTAGTCCTACCACTAGACGATCCCCCAGCAAGACTTTCGTACATAGTGAATGTGGCTCCCGGAGTCAAGAAAATTTCATCGATTTTCTGCCATTGACGCCAAAAGGACCCACAGGGAGCGGGTTAACGGGGTTAACGGGCCACAATATACCCGATAGCTTTATCCAGCCTGGCCAGCACACGTTCCTTGCCGAGCACCGTCATGATTTCGAAAATGCCCGGGCTGACCGTCGTTCCGGTCAGGGCCACGCGCACCGGTTGGGCGATCTTGCCCAGCTTCAGACTGAATTTTTCCATCAGTTGCACGAACACCGTTTCAAGATCTTTTTCGCCGAAGGCCGGCAGCGCGGCCAGCTGTTCGCGCAAATAGCGCAGCGGCTCCAAGACGTTTTGCGTGAGGAATTTCTGGGCGGCCTGTTCGTCGAGTGTGATCTCTTCGGAAAAATAAAAATGGGCCTGCAGCGCCATTTCCAGCAAAGTTTTGCTGCGCGGCTGCAAGGTGGCGATGGCGCCGTGCAGAAAGGCCTCGTCATCGCTATGCCATCCACGGGCTTCCAGGAATGGCTTGAGATGACCGGCCAGGTGCTCGGGCGTGGCGGCCTGGATGTGGTCGGCATTGAGGGCATTGAGTTTGACCGGGTCGAAAATGCCGGCCGATTTGCCCACGCGCTGCAGGCTGAATTTTTCGATCAGTTCCGCGCGCGTGAAAAACTCCTGATCGCCATGGGACCATCCCAGGCGGGCCAGAAAATTGATGAACGCCTCGGGCAACAGTCCCATGTCGCGATAGGCGGTCACGGATGTGGCCCCGTGGCGTTTGGACATGCGCGTGCGGTCATTGCCCAGCACCATGGGAACATGGGCGAATATCGGCAAGGGTGCCTCGAGGGCATGATATAAAAGGATTTGCTTGGGCGTGTTCATTATATGGTCGTCGCCGCGAATGATTGTATTGATGTCCATGCTCACGTCGTCGACCACGGCGGCGAAGTTGTAGGTGGGCATGCCGTCCGTGCGGCGCAGCACGAAATCATCGAGTTCATCATTGCTGAAAACAATGTGGCCTTTAACCACATCTTCGATGAGGGTCGAGCCCATCGTCGGGGATTTGAAGCGCACGACCGCATCGGATGACGGCCCCAGTTTTTTTTCACGGCAGGTCCCGTCGTAACGCGGCTTGGCGCCAGTGGCACGTGCTTTTTCGCGCATGGCTTCGATCTGCTCGGGGGTGCAGGTGCAGTGGTAGGCGTGTCCCGCTGCGACCAGGCGATCAATGTGCGCATTGTAAATGTCCAGGCGCTGGCTCTGGTAAAAGGGGCCCTCGTCCCAATCGATATCCAGCCATTTAAGGGCTTCGAAAATGGCTTGCACCGATTGATCGGTCGAGCGGGCCGCGTCGGTATCCTCGATCCTTAAAATAAACTTGCCGCCGGTATGGCGCGCATACAGCCAGTTGAACAGGGCGGTGCGTGCGCCGCCGACATGCAGGTAGCCAGTGGGGCTGGGTGCAAAACGAGTCCTGACGGGTGCCATTTGTTTTTCCTTAATGACTTATGCAGGATAGTCATTATCCGTGCGTTTGATTTGTACTAAGTAAACGCTTGATTCGTTTTCTTGCTTGTCGCAAGCGACATGCCTCTTTGCTCATTGAGGTATGAGTAAATTAAAATAGTCAAGTTGCCGTCGTTTGCCGGCCGCTTTGGCAATCATCGCCGATTCCCTGGGGCGCCGCAAAAATGTCATGTGTTCTCGGCGCGGGGATGTTACCTTTTCATTTATCAATTGGTTTGTATTGACAAAGCGGATTTCAGGCCCCGGAGCGGCAAGACGCGATGCATAGCATATCGATAGGAACAGCACAAGCGTCGTATGTTTCCGCCGCCGATAAAACTCCTTGACAAGGGATTTGAATTTAATTACTAGAGGCGCTTGTGTTCGGAAACAAGGTATTTTGAAAAAAATCATTAATAATCAAATAGTTGGGGGAATTGCTCATGGGCTTGCCAAAACACAAGATATCGAAGTCAAGACGGGACAAACGGCGTACCCACCAAAAAGTGGATGTGCCCAACATCGTCAACTGTCCGGAATGCGGTGAGGCCATCCAGCCCCATCATGCCTGTTCCAGTTGCGGCGCATACAAAGGTCGCACGGCTGTCGAAACAGACAAAGAGTAACACACCTATAATAAATATTAGCTACAAAAGGACGCGTGCCAATGAGCGAAAACGCATGCCGAGGTTTGGATCTCGAGTCACGTCAAATGGTGGTGGATACAGTCCGCCAATTGCGTAAAAAGCTGCTGAGTAAAGAAAATATTCTCGAATGGGACAAGGCCGAAGTTTTTCCTGAAGCTGAAATCCGGGAAATGCTGGGGCCCGAAATCGGGTTGCAGCTGTTGTTTATTCCGGAGGCTTACGGTGGGATGGGCGGCGGCGCGCGTGACTGCTGCAAGGTGACCCAGGAGACGGCCAGAATCTGTTTGGGTGTGGCTACCGGTTTTTTTGCGATTCAGTTGGGATCCGATCCTATATTGGTAGGTGCCACTGAAGAGCAGAAGCAAAAGTGGATGGGCAGGATCGCCGAAGGCAATTGCTTAGTGGCCTATGCCGTCACTGAGCCGGGCGCTGGCAGCAATTTGGCCTCACTCAAGACCAAGGCCGAGCCGGTCATTGAAAACGGCCAGGTCAAAGGGTACAAGATCACCGGTACTAAACAGTTCATATCCACCGGCGGCTACGCCGATATTGTCACCGTGCTGGCCGATGCGCCTGAAGGTCCCACCTTTTTTATCGTTGAAAAGGGCACACCTGGATTCAAGCAGCACAAGGGCGAGGAAAAACACGGTATCCGCGCGTCAAACACCTCCCCATTGACGTTTGACGAAGCCTACGTGCCGGTCGAAAATCTGATCGGCGGTGTGCCCGGCATAGGTCTCAAGCAGGCCAACAAGGTGTTCGGGTACACGCGTTTGATGGTTGCTTCGATGGGCTTGGGGGCTGGTGAGGCTGCACTGGAAATCGCTATTCCCTATGCCAAGGAGCGTATCCAGTTCGGTTCGCCGCTTTCCGAAAAACAGGGGTATACCCATAAACTGATTGTGCCCAACGTCGTGCGCATGGCCGCGGCCGACGCCTACATCGATGAAGTGGCCCAGATGCTGGACAGCAGCGAGGCAGACTTGCAGGTAGAAGGCGCCATAGGCAAGGTTTTCACCACCGAAGCGGCCGATCGCACGGCCAACGACTGCATCCAGGCGCTGGGCGGCTATGGGTATATTCGCGAGTTTGGCGTGGAAAAAATCAAGCGCGATGTTAAGATCACCTGCATTTACGAAGGTACCAGCGAAATCCAGCAAAGCATTATCAGCACCTTCCGCTGGAAAACCAGCCGCAAAACCAAAGGCGAGTTCTATGGCCGAATGGCCGCCGAGATGGACGGGCTCGATGCGCAGGTAGCCGATGCCGGTTGCCGTTTTTACGCCATGGCCGCGCGGGCCTTGAACAAGACCATCGATTTGGCCCATGAGAATCGACTGACCCGTCAGCAGGCGGTTATGTTCGATCTGGCCGACATGATGACGCACGTGGAAGTGGGCATCGCCCTGGGCCGCAAAGCCGTCCGATTGGCGCAGGCCAATGATCCGCAAGCAGACAAGTTCAAAGCCATCGCCAGGGTTTTTGCAGGCGATGTGACCCGCCTGGTCGGCGAAAATGCAGTGCGCATCGCAATGGGCGGCGGATTGGACAGTGCCGTGGCACAACAGCATCTGGCCGATATCGCCTACCAGGAGATGTTGGCTGGGCGTGCCAACTGGGTCGCGGATATGGATCGTATCGCGGACATCATTTTCGAGAGGTAATCATGACCGAAAACACGCAGCGCGTTGTAGTGGTGACAGGCGGTTCGCGGGGCATTGGCCGGGCCATTTGCAAGACCCTGGCGGCACCGGGCAGCAAAATTTTCTTCAATTACTTTTCGCCTGCCGATCGCGAAGCGGAAGAAGCGGCAGCGGCCGAAACGATCGCGGCAGTCAAGCAGGCCGGCTGCGAAGCGGTCGGGATATGGGCCAATGTGGCCGTCTCCGAAGAGGTGACCGCGTTTTTTGACCAGATCATGGCTGACGCCGGACGCGTCGATGTGCTGGTCAACAATGCGGGTATCACGCGCGACGGGATGATGGCGCGCATGAAAGAGTCGGATTGGGACGCAGTGCTCGCCATCAATCTGAAGGGGCCGTTTCTGTGCACCCAGATCGCCGCGCGTATCATGGGCAAACAGCACGGTGGCAGAATCATCAACATGGCCTCGATCGTCGGCGTGAGGGGCAATATCGGTCAGGCCAACTATGTGGCTTCCAAGGCCGGTTTGATTGGCTTGACCAAAACGGCGGCCAGGGAATATGCCGCCCGCAACGTGACGGTCAATGCGGTGGCGCCTGGATTTATCGAAACGGACATGACCGCCGTTCTGCCCGAAAAGGTCAAGGCGGCCATGCTTAGCGCCATTCCGCTCGGTCGCGCCGGCCAGGTTGAAGATGTGGCTGCAGTCGTCGCTTTTCTGGCCTCGGACGCAGCCGCCTATATGACCGGTCAGGTCCTGCATGTCAGTGGCGGCATGTTCATGTAGTATTCAAGGACTTTAAACTTAAGGCAACACTTTGCATCTAACAATCCGGCGAAGCCGGGGCCGAGTGCTTATCATCAAAAAAGGAGAATCCAATGTCGGTTGAAGACAAAATCAAAAAGATTATTTCAGAGAAATTGAGCGTGGATATGGAAGAAATCGTGCCCGAAGCATCTTTCGTGGATGATTTGGGAGCCGATTCACTGGACCTGGTGGAACTGATCATGTCCATGGAAGAAGAGTTCGATATCGACATCTCGGATGAAGATGCTGAAAAACTAGTGACTGTGAAGGATGCCATCGATTACATCAATGCCCACTGATTTTGCGCGGGCGTGATTTTGGCGGGCGCCGCAGCGGATGACGCGACAGGTTGATCCTCTGTCCGGCGCGAGGCTGCGATCACAAATATGATCTCGAATGGTGTGCCGGCCGACAATGATTCCGACAGGGGTTTCTGCCCGCTGGGCAGCGGCCCCTGTCTACTATGGATCGGAGCGCGGACGTGTCAAAGGAGGTTCTTTTGGAAAGACGGGTAGTGGTAACCGGAATCGGCTTGGTCACACCCTTGGGCATTGGCGTTGATGAGACGTGGTCCGCACTGATTGCCGGAAAATCCGGAATCGGCGAAATCACCCGGTTCGATACGACCGATTATGGAACCAAGATCGCCGCTGAAGTCAAAGGTTTCAATGCTGAAGACTTCATGCCCAAGAAAGATGCCAAACGAACGGAAACGTTCATCGCTTATGCCATCGCTGCAGCCAGAATGGCCGTTGAAGATTCCGGTCTCATAATAGATAACCAGAATGGGCACCGTGTTGGGGTGTTGACCGGGTGTGGGCTGGGTGGCCTGAATATGCTGGAGGTCACGGCGCGTACAGTAGAAAACGCCGGCCCTAAAAGAGTCAGCCCTTTTTTCATTCCTTTGATTATCGGCAACATGGCCCCGGGTATGATTTCCATTCAATTCGGCGCCAAGGGGCCCAATTCATCCGTCGCCACCGCCTGTGCGGCGGGCGCCCACGCGATCGGCGATGCCTATGAGATCATCAAATACGGCAAAGCCGATGCCATGATCACCGGCGGCGTGGAATCGGTCATCACGCGGACCTGCATCGCCGGTTTCGGTGCCATGAAGGCTTTGTCCACGCGTAACGGCGATCCATCGCGGGCCTCGCGTCCTTTCGACAAGGACCGGGATGGTTTTGTGGTCGGCGAGGGCAGTGGCATTGTGATCCTGGAAGCCCTGGACCACGCTTTGGCGCGCGGTGCCAAGATTTATGCCGAGATGGCGGGATACGGCATGAGCGGTGATGGGTATCATATGACCTCGCCGCCCCCGGATGGGGAAGGTGCTGCGCGCTGCATGCAGGCGGCGATCGACGACGCCGGCATTCAGGCCTCCCAGATCGGGTATATCAATGCCCACGGGACATCGACGCCGCTCAACGATTTATACGAGACGCGGGCCATTAAGAAGGTGTTCGGCGACATCGCGCGCAATGTGCCGGTCAGTTCCACCAAATCGATGACCGGGCATCTGCTCGGCGGCGCTGGCGGGATTGAAACCGTTTTTTCGACACTCGTGCTGAAAAACGGCATTTTGCCCCCGACGATCAACCTGGACAACCCGGGCGAAGAGTGTGACCTGGACTATGTTCCCCACGTCGCCCGCAAGGCGGAGGTGAGCTACGTCATGACCAACTCTTTTGGTTTCGGCGGTACCAATGCATCCCTGATTCTTAAAAAGTACAGCGGGTAGCAGCGTTTTTTTAGAAAACCAAGTCCGCGCTCCGGAAAGTTTCGGGGTGCGGACTTTTTTCTTTGAGCCGAGCAGCAACGCATGGCGGCGGTCCGCAATCGTGAGCAATGGGTGCAATTGCCCCGAATAACCAGAATTGCAAGGGTTTTTTAACTTGCGGTCCTGTGCATATAAAGCTATGAAGAGCCGTTATAACCACACCATATGGGGTCTGTTTCAATACGCAAACCCTACGGGGCGATTCGTCCCCGCAGGTAAGCCGTCCCTTTACGGGTGGGAATCTACCAACTGCTGAAGGAGTAGCGCAATGACGCTGGTAATGGGCTGCGATCATGCTGCTTTCGGTCTCAAGGAAATTATCAAAGCCTATCTGACCGAAAAAGGATACGCACCGGAAGATGTGGGTGCGTTCAGTGATGCGTCTGTGGATTATCCACAGATTGGAAAACAGGTGGCCGCGCATGTGTCCGAAGGGCGATATGCGCGAGGCATCCTGCTGTGCGGCACCGGGATAGGAATGTCCATGGTGGCCAACCGTTTCGCCCATGTGCGCGCCGCTTTGTGCAATGACCTCTTCTCGGCGGCCATGAGCCGGCGCCACAATGACGCCAACATCCTGGTCATGGGAGGGCGGGTGATCGGTGATGTGCTGGCCTTGGAGATTGTCCGCACATGGCTGGAAACACCTTTTGAGGGCGGCCGGCACCAGCGTCGCCTGGATCTGTTTTAGCGTGAAGGGCCCTTGTTCGCGGCGGGCACCGAAAAGCCCGTCGTAAATGGCTTAATTCAGAATCTTCATGGTGGCTTGAACGTAATGGATCATCATGGATTCAAAAAATCGAACAAAATAGCGGCCTCGCCGCTACACATCGATAAAGGGGGAATGTTGAACAACGATCATCTCTCTACAGTGGACCCTGAGATTGCGCGTGTCTTGGACCAGGAGTCGGAGCGTCAGACCAATCATCTGGAGTTGATCGCCTCCGAAAACATCGCCAGCCGAGCCGTGATGGCTGCTCAAGGCAGTCTGCTCACCAATAAATATGCCGAAGGATATCCGGGCAAACGTTACTATGGCGGTTGCGAGTACGTGGATGTGGCCGAGCGGTTGGCCATTGAACGGGTGCTCGCGCTGTTCGGCGCGGATTACGCCAATGTGCAGCCGCACTCTGGTTCGCAAGCCAATATGGCGGCCTACTTTGCGCTGTTGCAGCCGGGCGATACGGTTCTGGGCATGGATTTGGCCCATGGTGGGCATCTGACCCACGGCGCCAGAGTCAGTTTTTCGGGCCAACTATACCATTTTGTACATTACGGCGTGGCGCGCGAGACGGGTATGATCGATTATGCGGATGTCCGGCGTCTGGCGCGCGAACATCGCCCCAGGATGATCGTGGCCGGAGCCAGCGCCTACCCACGTATTCTTGACTTCGCAACCTTCAGCGACATTGCCGCCGAAGTCGGCGCGTATTTCGTGGTCGATATGGCCCATATCGCCGGATTGGTCGCCACCGGCCTGCACCCGTCGCCGGTACCCTATGCCGATGTGGTGACCTCCACGACCCATAAGACTTTGCGCGGCCCGCGCGGCGGCTTGCTTCTGGCCAAGGCCGCCTGTGGGGATAAACTGCGCAGTGAAGTGTTTCCCGGAATACAGGGCGGACCACTGATGCATGTGATTGCCGCCAAGGCGGTGGCTTTCAAAGAGGCCCTGTTGCCCACGTTCAAACTGTACCAGCAAAGCGTGCTGGCCAATGCCCAGGCGCTCGCCGGCGGACTGCAGAGCGCCGGCCTGCAGTTGGTGTCCGGGGGAACCGAAAATCACCTGATGCTGGTGGACCTTACCGCCTGGGATATCACCGGCAAAGCGGCGGAGGCCGCTCTGGGCCATGCCGGTATCACCGTGAACAAAAATGCCGTGCCTTTCGATCAGCACGGGCCCTTGATCACCAGTGGTATCCGTATTGGAACGCCTTACATTACCAGCCGTGGCATGGGAACCGAAGAGATGCGCCAAATCGCCGGGTTGATCGTCGAAGTGCTTAAAAATCTGGATAACCAGCGGATTCTGGAGCGTACACGCCTGGAAGTCGCCGAGCTTTGCAGTGCGTTTCCGTTGTATGCATAGCCGGCTTTGCCGGCATGCCAACGGGCAAATGACAAGTCTTACGTGTTAAACGAAGGTATCTGTCGGCTGAAGTTGCCTTGACCGTCCATAAGATATGTTTCCGATCAAGAGCCTATGTTCGATGACGTGCGGTGGTGCTGCGAGAAAAGGTGAATATGATGATGGCTGAAAATGTGCGTCCTTCCTGGGATACCTATTTCATGGACATCACCTGCCTGGTGGCCAAGCGGTCCACCTGCCTGCGGCGTGCGGTCGGCGCGGTATTGGTTAAGGACCGTCGATTGCTGGCCACCGGTTACAATGGGGCGCCAAGCCAGGTACGCCATTGCGCTGAAACGGGCTGCCTGCGCCAACAACTCAACGTGCCATCGGGTGAAAGGCACGAGTTGTGCCGCGGCATCCACGCCGAACAAAACGCCATCATCCAGGCGGCCTATCACGGTGTTTCCATCAAAGGCGCCTCCTTGTTCTGCACCAATCTGCCATGCGCCATTTGTGCCAAAATGATCATCAACGCGGGAATTGTCCGGATTGTCTATGAATCCGGTTATGCCGATGCTTTATCCAGTGAAATGTTGGCCGAAGCGGAAGTGGAACTTGTGAAGTGGTCCAGCAGCCAGACGGAGGTGCCTGAATGAAATGTCCCTTTTGCGGGGAGATGGACAACAAGGTGATTGACTCGCGGGTGAGCAAAGATGGTGCGGTGATACGGCGGCGCAGGGAGTGCATCGATTGCACGCGGCGTTTCACTACGTACGAGCACATCGAAGAGATCCCCATCATGATCGTCAAAAAAGACGGTCGCCGTGAAGTGTTCAACCGGGATAAAGTTCGCTCGGGGATGCAGAAGGCTTGCCAGAAGCTGAGCATCAGCATGAATGTCATCGAGGATTTTATCGACGATCTGGAACGCGACTTGCGCGAAACCGGCGAAAAGGAAATTCCTTCGAAGATCGTCGGCGAAAAGATCATGTTCAAGCTGCATTCGCTCAGCGACATTGCCTATGTGCGTTTTGCCTCGGTTTACCGCGAGTTTAAAGACGTCAACGACTTTGTGGCCGAGCTGAAAACCCTTTTGAATGAACGCGCCAAATAGTTTTTGGCAAGAGCGGCACTGACGCGGGGACATGATGGAAGATAAAGATTACATGGCCATGGCATTGGCGCTGGCGGCCCAGGGCGCAGGCCGTGTGGCGCCCAATCCCCTGGTTGGGGCAGTCGTCGTCAAAGATGGCGAGGTAATCGGCCGCGGGTATCATCAGAATGTGGGCGGACCGCATGCCGAGGTGCATGCCATCGATGACGCCGCGGATGGTGCGGCGGGCGCCACCTTGTACGTTACCTTGGAACCTTGCAATCATCAGGGGCGCACGCCGCCGTGCACTGAGAAGATTCTGGCCGCCGGCATTCGGCGCGTGGTATCGGCCATGGCCGACCCAAACCCGACTGTTAAAGGGGGCGGCAATGCCTATTTGCAATCGCGCGGTATTGAAGTGCTGTGCGGGGTGCGCGAGCGCGAAGCGCGGCAGCTGAATGAAAGTTTTATCACGTTCATCCAAACCGGGCGGCCTTTCGTTGTACTTAAACTGGCGGCCACGCTCGATGGGCGCATCGCAACGCGCACGGGCGATGCCCGTTGGGTGACCGGGGAAGCGGCGCGCAACCGGGTCCACTGCCTGCGGCACGCCATGGATGCGATCATGGTCGGAGCGGGCACCGTCAAAGCGGACGACCCTCAATTGACGACGCGGCTCACCCAAGGCCCGGGGATCGATCCCATTCGCCTGGTGCTCGATACGCGTCTGTCCATGTCCAAAAGGGCGCGGATGCTGACGCAGTCGTCCAGTGCCCCGACGTACATCGTATGCGGACCGGCGGCATCAGAGGAAGACCGGCGGCGTTTGGCGGCCGGTGGGGCGCGCATTCTGGATGTTCCCCTCAAAAAAGGCCGCATCGATATGTGCGCCTTGATGGTTCAATTGGGCAAGATGGGCATTACCAGCGTCTTGATCGAAGGTGGCGCGCAGGTGGCGGCCAGTGCTTTGGCTGCGGACATCGTTGATAAAGTGGTTATTTTCTATGCACCCAAAATCCTGGGCGGCGACGATGGCGTCCCCATGTTCCGTGGACAGGGCCCCGCGTTTATGCGGGAGGCACTGGCGATCCACGATATGACGTTGGAGATGGTTGGGGAAGATGTGATGGTGCAAGGGTACAGGAAAAAGTTAACACCTGAAACCTACTAAACAGGATATCGATGTTCACAGGTATTGTAGAAGGACAAGGCACGATCTTGGGCGTGCGGTCGGCCGGGCAGGCCCGGGTGCTGACTGTGGCCGCTGATTTCGATTTGGACGGCACCCGCCTCGGCGACAGCATTGCCGTAAACGGCGCCTGCCTGACGGTGACATCGTTGCGCAGCGGCCGCTTTACGGCCGATGTCTCGCCGGAAACACTTTCCAAAACCACCTTTGCCGACGCCAGGGGTGGCGAGCGTGTCAATCTGGAACGTGCCATGCGTTTGTCCGACCGGCTGGACGGGCACCTGGTGTCCGGTCATATCGACGGCATGGGCTATCTGACGCTTCGTGAGACCGTCGCCAATGTCCTGTTGCTGACCTTCAGCGTGCCACGCGCGCTGACGCGCTTTATGATTGTCAAGGGATCGGTGGCCGTGGATGGATTGAGCCTGACCATCAACCGCTGCGATGACGACAGCTTCCAGGTGAGTATCATCCCCCATACGGCCCAGGTGACCACTATCGGCTGCAAAACGGTCGGGGATGCTTTTAATATTGAAACAGATCTGATCGGTAAGTATGTTGAGCGTTTCGTATCCCGTGGCCAGGAGGGCGCCCAAGACACCGCGCGCGGCATCGACATGGCCTTTTTGGCGAAATCGGGATTTTTGGATCGATAGCGCGCGACCCTGCCGGTCGGCGCGATGACCCTTTTTGTATTGCACTGACGGGAGATTACACTCCGCCTGCGCATGAATTTCGAATGGAGAATTTAAAACCATGGCACGTTTAACGATTGAGCAAGCCATCGAAGAGATCGCCGCCGGAAGAATGGTTATCCTGGTCGACGATGAAGATCGCGAAAATGAAGGCGATCTGACCATGGCCGCCGAAAAGGTGACCCCCGAGGCCATCAATTTCATGGCCAAGTACGGCCGCGGACTGATCTGCCTGTCCATGACCAGCGATAAATGCGACCAGCTTGAACTGCCCTTGATGGTCAAGAACAACACCTCCCCCTTCCAAACCGGCTTTACCATATCCATCGAAGCCAAGTTCGGGGTGACGACGGGCATTTCCGCAGCTGACCGTGCCAAAACCGTCCTGACCGCCGTGGCTGAAGATGCCAAGGCCAGCGATTTGGTGCGTCCCGGTCACATCTTCCCGCTGCGCGCCCGCGACGGCGGCGTCATGGTACGCGTGGGGCAAACCGAAGGATCGGTGGATCTGGCCCGCCTGGCAGGTCTCAAACCGGCCGGTGTGATTTGTGAAATCATGGACGATGACGGCACCATGGCGCGCATGCCGTCGCTGATTGAATTCAGTGAAAAACATGGTATCGGCATCGTGACCATTGCCGATCTGGTGGAGTACCGCATGCGCAACGAGTTGTTTGTGCATCGGGCGGCCGAAACCATCATTCCTACCGAGCATGGCGGCGAGTTCAAGATCATCGCCTTTGAAAACGATGTGGACGACCAATTGCACATCGCCCTGGTGAAGGGCGAGATCGACCCGGTTCAACCGATTTTGGTGCGCGTTCACTCGGAATGCATGACCGGCGACATCTTCGGGTCGTTGCGCTGCGACTGCGGCGACCAGCTGCACAAGGCCATGGCCATGATGGAAAAAGAAGGCGCGGGTGTGGTCATTTATCTGCGCCAGGAAGGCCGCGGCATCGGTCTGGTCAACAAGCTGAAAGCGTATGACCTGCAGCAAAGGCAAGGACTCGACACCGTGGAAGCCAATCGCGAACTTGGTTTCAAAGACGACCTGCGCGACTACGGCTTGGGCGCCCAGATGCTGCGCAACCTGGGCGTGCGCCAGATGCGGCTGTTGACCAACAATCCGAAGAAAATGGTCGGTCTGGACGGCTACGGGTTGAGTATTGTCGAGCAGATCCCCATTGAAGTGGCCCCCAATGAGTTTAACCGCTGCTACCTGGAATGCAAAAAACTCAAGATGGGACACCTGCTGCAACTTGATGTGCATAGCCAGTAACCGATGAAGCGCTACGCCATTGTAAGTGCAATGATGTCGTTCTCGTTTTCGTTCCCGCGCGCTGCGCGGGAACCTTATTTGTGATCCGCGCGTGGAAGAATTGATCCGCCACCATCTGCGTGGCCATGCATAGTGATCTTGCGTGATGAACCCTCGGAGGTAGAAGATGCCCAATATTGTCGAAGCCAATTTAGTGGCTGAAGGAAAAAAGTTCGCTATCGTGGTGAGCCGGTTTAACAGTTTTATCACCGATAAGCTGGTCGACGGCGCTTTGGATGCCCTGATCCGCAGCGGCACCCGCGACGAGGATGTCGATGTCCTTAAAGTGCCCGGTGCTTTCGAGATCCCCTTGATGGCCCGCCAACTGGCACTCAAAAAACGCCACGATGCGATCATCTGCCTCGGAGCGGTGATTCGCGGCGCGACGCCGCACTTCGACTATGTCAGTGCCGAAGTTTCCAAGGGCGTCGCGATGGTCAGTCTGGAAACCGGTCTGCCGATCATTTTTGGCGTGTTGACCACCGATTCGCTGGAACAGGCCATTGAACGCGCCGGCAGCAAAGGCGGCAACAAAGGTTGGGATGCGGCGATAGCCGCTGTCGAGATGGCCAACCTGATGGACGCGGTGGAAAAGATCTGATTATGGGAACCCGTCGACAAGCAAGAGAATTGGCCATGCAAGCCTTATTCAGCATGGATATGAACTCGGCCTTCTCCGGAGAGATGCTCAGCGATTATTGCGGCTCTTTTCCCCCAGGCAAGCGTTTTTACGCATTTTTCGAGTACCTGGTCAAAGGTGTTCTGGATCACAAGGCCCATATCGATACGGTTATCGAGCGCTATTCCAGCAATTGGAAGATGCGGCGCATGGCCTGCGTGGATCGCAACATCCTCCGTATCGCGGTGTACGAACTGCTTTACAGTGCCGATATACCAGCAAAAGTTTCGATTAACGAGGCCATTGACATCGGCAAAAGATTCGGGACCCCCGAATCTGGCGCGTTCATCAACGGCATACTGGACAGCATTCGCATGGCCATCGATAAGGGCCAGCTGGAAATATCCCCCGTGCCGTTGCCGTTCATGGACGAAGAACCTGATCCTGATGACATGGACGATGATTAGGACCGTATGGGGCCCGTCCATGCGAAGTACACTGAACGAATGTCACCCAATGCAAGAAAGGAAACCCATGATCATACGCACCATGCCAGTCGGACCGCTGCAGGCCAACTGTTACATCGTCGGCTGCGAAGAAACGCGCCATGCAGCCGTTATCGATCCGGGTGGAGATGCCGATAAAATACTGCTGGCTCTGGCCGCCGACAAACTGACGCTCAAGACCATCATCAACACCCATGGCCATTTCGATCATGTCAGCGCCAACAAAGCGCTCAAAAAGGCCAGTGGCGCCGAGTTGATGATCCACCCTCTGGATGCGCCCATGCTCAGCCAGCTGGCCAGTGGCGCGGCCATGTGGGGTATGCGCTCCGAAGATTCGCCCGAACCCGACCGCCTGTTGCAAGACGGTGACACGGTGGCTGTCGGCAAAATTTCCTTCAAGATCCTGCACACCCCCGGCCATACCCCCGGCGGTATCTCGCTGTATGCTGACAAAGTGGTCTTCGTCGGGGATACCCTGTTTGCAGGCTCTATCGGACGCACGGATTTTCCGGGCGGCGACTTCAACACTCTGATACGTGGCATCCACACCAAGCTGTTCACACTGCCCGACGATGTCGTTGTCTATACCGGTCATATGGAGGCCACGACCATCGGACGCGAAAAGAAGTCCAATCCTTTTTGCGCGCTGAAATAGCGTTTTGCAATTCGGCAGGTAAAATCAGTAAAATACCGTATTGCAAAAAAATGGCCGTAGGCGCTAAGGAAAGCCAACCCCTTATTTCATGCGCAGCCAGTGGCTTTGACGCCATTAACGTCATGCAGTGCGACTGATGGGAGGACCGTGGGAAAAGCGCCCGATGCGAATACGCACGCCTGGGATACGGCCCTCGTCTTGATCGACGTGATCAATGACCTGGAATTTGACGAGGGCCCCGAGTTGCTCAAGCACGCCTTGACCATGGCCGACCATGTGGCCGGTTTGAAAATTCACCTCAGGACTTTGGGAATGCCGGTGATCTATGCCAATGATAATTTTGGCAACTGGCAAACCGATTTTCGCCAACTCGTGGACCACTGCCTGCACGACCAGGTCACCGGCAAGCCAATTGCCGAGAAGCTGTTTCCACAGCAGGGCGATCATTTCATCTTGAAACCCCAGTACTCGGCATTTTTCGCCACTCCCCTGGAAATCCTGCTTAAACGACTCAATGTGCGACGCCTCATCCTCACCGGGATGAGCGGCAACATTTGCGTCTTCTTCACCGCCGCGGATGCCTACATGCGCGGATTCGAGCTGATCGTTCCAGAAGATTGCATCGCATGCATCAATCCCGACGACAAAAAAATGGTGTTGGGGTACATGCAGACCATATTCAAAGCCGATATTCGCCCCTCGACCGAGTTGCCGTTTTCTTCTCCGGAAATGACAAGCGATCCGTAACCCGGGTCAGTGGGCCGGGGTCAACTTGCATCCCTTGAGGATACCGCTCTCGTTTCTATCCTTTTTTGTCCCCCCGTTGAATTTGCAACCGGAATCCAGTATAGATTGCGGTTATGCCAACCAATATCGAACGTCGTAAAACCAGGTTGATCCAAGTAGGGCAGGTGCCTGTGGGTGGAGATGCGCCCATCACCGTCCAATCGATGACCAACACGCCTACGCAGGATGTGGCTGCCACGGTGGCTCAGATCCAGCGCCTGGAGGCGGCCGGCTGCGAAATCGTGCGGGTGGCTGTCCCGGATTTACAGGCGGCTGAGGCGATTGCCGCCATCAAATCCCGAATCACGATTCCTCTGGTGGCCGATATCCATTTCGATCACCAGTTGGCCCTGGCGGCCGCACGTTGCGGTGCCGATGCGCTGCGCATCAATCCGGGCAATATCGGCGGCAGGCACAAAGTCCAGGCGGTGGTGGATTGCGCTCGCGACCGGGGGTTGCCCATTCGGATCGGCGTCAACAGCGGCTCTCTAGAAAAAGATCTTTTAAAAACCCACCAGGGCGCTACCGCCCCGGCCATGGTTGAAAGCGCATTGCGCCACGTGGCTTTGCTGGAAAAGGCCGGATTCGAACAGATCAAAATATCCATCAAGGCCTCGGATGTGCCGCGTACGGTCGACGCCTACCGCCTGCTGGCCGCTCGCGTCGATTACCCGCTGCATGTGGGGATCACCGAAGCCGGGTCGCTGTATGCGGGCACGGTCAAATCGGCGCTGGGCATCGGCATGCTGCTGGCCGAGGGCATCGGCGATACGCTGCGCGTGTCGCTGACCCGCGATCCGGTCGAAGAGGTGCGGGTCGGTTTTGAGATCCTTAAGGCGCTGAACATCCGCCGGCATGGCCCCGAGATCATTTCCTGTCCGACCTGCGGCCGCTGCAGCATCGATTTGATGACAGTGGTCGAGCAAGTGGATAAGGCCCTGCTGACGCGGCGAGTGCCGGTTAAACTGGCCATCATGGGATGTGTGGTCAACGGGCCGGGCGAAGCCCGCGAGGCCGACATCGGTGTGGCCGGCGGCCAGGGCCAGGGCATTCTTTTTAAGAAGGGCAAAGTTGTAAGGAAAGTGCCTCAGGACAAGCTTGTCGAAACGCTGTTGGCTGAAGTAGATAAGTGGGAAAAAGCATACGAAAAAAAAGAAGGAAAGTAGATGATATTATAATTACTTAATCTGATAATGGAGTTCGCTCAAGCGACTATGGACGAAGTGTTAAGTGTAAAGTTTAAAGTGTAAAGGGAGGCATTGTGTCTATTTGATATGCTCACCTTCCTATGTTGGACGCTTTTCGTGCATGCATTTTGTTAAAGGTTCTAAAAATGACAACGTAACCTTCTTATGACACCCCATACCTGTGTCTTACTGGAGGGAACTGCATAATCAAATTTCTTAAAAAAGGATCTGACATGGCCCAGAAAATAAAAACCGCGATCACCCCGACCCGCGAAGAGGATTACCCGGAGTGGTATCAGCAGGTTGTCAAGGCTTCCGATATGGCAGACCGTTCACCCGTGCGCGGCTGCATGGTGATCAAGCCCTGGGGCTATGCTCTGTGGGAGAATATCCAGCGCGAACTCGATGACATGTTCAAGGCCACCGGAGTGAAGAACGCCTACTTTCCGCTGTTCATTCCGCTGAGCTTTCTCGAAAAAGAGGCCGAACATGTGGAAGGCTTTGCCAAAGAGTGCGCCGTGGTGACCCATCACCGGCTGGAAAAGGGCCCCGACGGTGGTCTGGTGCCCGGCGGCCGCCTGACCGAGCCCCTGGTGGTGCGTCCCACTTCCGAAACCATCATCGGCGACTCTTTTGCCAAATGGGTCAGCAGCTATCGCGACTTGCCCCTGCTGATCAATCAATGGGCCAATGTGGTGCGCTGGGAGATGCGCACCCGAATTTTTTTGCGCACCAGCGAGTTTCTCTGGCAGGAAGGCCACACCGTGCACGCCTCGGCCGCAGAAGCCCAAGAGCGTACGGCCATGATGCTGGCGATCTACGCGCGCATGGCGGAAACGTTTCTGGCCATGCCGGTCATCCGGGGCAGTAAATCGCCGGCCGAGCGTTTTCCCGGAGCCGTCGACACCCAGTGTATCGAAGCCATGATGCAGGACCGCAAGGCGCTGCAGGCCGGCACCTCTCATTTTCTCGGACAGAATTTTGCCAAAGCCTCCAACATCCGTTTTCAGACCGCCGAGGAAAAGGAATCGTACGCCTGGACCACCTCCTGGGGCGCCTCCACGCGCTTGATCGGCGGTGTGATCATGACCCACAGCGACGATGATGGTCTGGTCCTGCCGCCCAAGGTGGCCCCGGCCCAGGTGGTGCTGTTGCCCATCGTTCACAAGGAGGAGGAGCGCGCCAAGGTCCTGGCGTATACCGATGCGCTGGCCGCCGCATTGGCGGATGTCCGCTATGCCGGACGTGCCTTGCGCGTGGAGGTGGACCGTCGTGAGATCGGCGGCGCGCGCGGCTGGGACTGGATCAAAAAAGGGGTGCCTCTGCGCGTGGAAATCGGACCGCGCGACATCGCCAACGACGCTGTGTTCGTGGCCCGGCGCGACAAGGGCCACAAAGAAAAAACCAGCATGCCGCGGACGCAGTTTATCGCCCAGGTGGGGACTTTGCTGGATGAGATACAGACCACCCTGTTCGCGCGCGCCGCGGCTTTTCGCGCGGCCCACACGCGGCCCATCGATGCCTTGGCTGATTTTTATGCTTATTTTTCCCCGCAGGATAAAGAGAAACCTGAAATCCACGGCGGTTTCGCCCTGGCGCACTGGTGCGGCAACGACGCCTGCGAAGCCAAAATCAAGGAGGATCTGACCGTTACCATCCGCTGTGTGCCTTTCGATGCAGAGGATGAGGCCGGACGCTGCATCTGTTGCGGACAACCCAGTCGGCGACGCGTGGTGTTCGCCAAGGCCTATTGAAATGATTCGAATCAGTGACATCATCGACAAAATTACCGATTTCAATCCGGATGCCGACCTGGATCTGATCGACCGCGCCTACGTTTTTTCCGCAATGGTCCATGACGGTCAGGTGCGCCTTTCCGGTGAGCCTTACCTGTCGCACCCCTTGGAGGTGGCCGGCATTCTGGCCGATATGAAGCTGGACGTGGTCAGCGTGGCCGCCGGCTTGCTGCATGATGTCATCGAGGATACGCACGCCACGGCCGAAGAGATCGGCGACATGTTCGGTAACGAGGTGCGCCACATTGTCTCCGGTGTCACCAAGCTGAGCACATTGCCGTTTTCCAGCGCCCAGGCGCGCGAGGCCGAAAGCATCCGCAAGATGCTGCTGGCCATGGCGGATGATATCCGGGTCATCCTGATCAAATTGGCCGATCGCATGCACAACATGCGTACCTTGCAGTATCACACCAGCGCGGCCAAGCAGCGCAAGATCGCCCAGGAAACGCTGGATATCTACGCACCGATCGCCTCCCGCCTCGGTATCTTCTGGATCAAGAACGAACTGGAAAACATCGCTTTCAAGTACATCCTGCCCGAAGCATTTGCACAGATCGAAAGCCTGGTTGCCAAAGGCCGCGAAGAGCGCAGCAGGTACGTTGAGACCGTCAAAACCTTCATCCGCCAGAAAATGGACGAAAACAACCTGCCATGCGAGGTGTTGGGCCGCTATAAAAATTACTACAGTATCCATCAAAAAATGGTGCAGCAAAACCTCGAATTCGAAGAGGTGTATGACATTATCGCTTTCCGCATCATTTTGGATACCATACCTCAATGCTACGAAGCATTGGGACTGGTGCACGCTTTGTGGAAGCCGATTGCGAAGAAGTTCAAAGACTACATTGGCATGCCCAAGGCGAACATGTACCAATCCCTGCACACCACGGTGATCGGACCCTACGGCGAACGCATGGAGATCCAGATCCGCACGCGCGACATGGACCAGGTGGCTAAATCGGGCATTGCGGCACACTGGAGTTATAAAGAGGGCAAAACCACGGATGCCAAAACCGCCGAGGCATTTGCCTGGGTGCAGAACATTGTGGAAAACCAGGCCCACATCAAAGACCCGGACGAGTTTCTGGAAAACGTGCGTATCGATCTTTTTCCGGACGACGTGTACGTTTTTACGCCCAACGGTGAGATCAAATCACTGCCCAAAGGCGCCACACCGGTGGATTTCGCCTATGCGATTCACTCGGAAGTCGGTGACCAGTGCGTGGGTGCCAAAGTCAACGGCCGCATGGTGCCGCTGAAATATCAGCTGCAGACCGGTGAAAGCGTGTCCATCATCACCCAGAAGGGGCACCAGCCCAGCAAAGATTGGCTCGGCTTTGTCAAAACCATCAAAGCCCGCTCCAAGATCCGGCAATGGATCAAAACCCAGGAAAAAGAACGCAGTCTGACGCTGGGCCGCGAAATGTGCGAAAAAGCATTACGCAAGGTGCGACTTAACTTCAACAGTTTGCTCAAGTCGCCCGAAATGGACGAAGCCGTGGAGAGTTTCGGTTATAAGTCCGTGGACGACCTGATCATCGCCATTGGCTACGGCAAGATCACGCCGCTGCAATTGGTGCGCAAGCTGGTCCCCAAACCGGATGAGGCCGAAGATCAGCAATCGCTGCTTAACCGGCTTATGGGCCGCGTGCGCAAAAAGAAGAGCGGCAGCGGCGTGGTCGTCAAGGGGGTCGACGACATTCTGGTGCGCTTTGGTAAATGCTGCCAGCCGGTTCCGGGGGATCCGATCGTGGGATATATCACCCGCGGCTTTGGGGTGACGGTACACCGCGCCGGGTGCGTCAATGCCATCAAAACCAACCCGGAGCGGAGTATCGAGGTCGAATGGGATGCCGCTACCCGCGAATCGTTCCCCGTAAAGATCAAGATCCGTGCTCTCGACCGCATGGGGCTCTTGGCTGATGTGGCCATCAGTATCAGCAAATCCGGTGCCAATATCGTCAGTGTCAAATCCCAGACCAGCGAAAATAAAGAGGTCTCCAGCTTCTTCACCCTCGAGGTGACCAATACCGAGCAACTCTCTCAAGTTCTGACCGGCCTCAAAAAAGTAAAGCAGGTGCTCGAAGTCTACCGGGTGAGTTGAGCCTGCCCCTTTGCTCGTGTACCCGTCAGCCCGTCGATGCTCTATCCGGGGCTGGCTTCAACTCCTTTTTCAGCACGGCTCTTGCTTACCTGCAGGGGCGGACCTTGTGTTCGCCCGGTGCCTAACGGTCTTTACATTTTGCGCAGTTCCTTGCGCAGGATCTTGCCCACCAGGTTTTTGGGCAACGCCTTTAAAAAAACGACTTCCTTTGGCGATTTGAACCTTTTTAATTTAGCCTGGCAGTATTCGATGATCTCCGTGTCCGTGGCGCACTGGCCTGGCTGCAGCACCACAAAGGCTTTGATGTTTTCGCCGTAGAGGTCATCCGGAACGCCTACGACCGCCGCTTCGGAAATGCTCGGATGGCTGTACAAAACTTCTTCTACTTCGCGCGGTGCGATGTTCTCGCCCCCTTTGATGATGAGGTCTTTCTTGCGTTCGGTGATGAAAAAATATCCCTCATCGTCCTGGTAGCCGACATCGCCGGTATAAAGCCAGCCGTCGCGCAGCACCTTGGCGGTCTCTTCCGGTTTGTTCCAATAGCCTTTCATCACCATCGGCCCGGAAATCAAAATTTCACCCTGTTGGCCAGCATGCAATTGCTTGCCCTCATCGTCGATCACCTTCATCATGGTCCCCTGCATGGGCAGCCCGATCGATCGGATCTTCTTCTTGCCATGAAATGGGTTGGCCGAATTGTTGGCACCCGCTTCGGTTAACCCCCAGCCCTCGACGATTTCAGCCCCGAACTTTTCCTTGAAGCGCTGCCAAGTGTCCTGCGTCAGCGGCGCGGAGCCGGATATCCAATACTTCATCGAACTCAGATCGTACTTTTCCGGGTTGGGATGCAGGAGCATGAAGACATACATGGTCGGCACCGCGCCGATGATATTGGCGCGATATTTTTCTATGGCGGCAAAAACGGCATCGATGTCGAAGCTTGCGAGTACGACCGTTCTGCCGCCGCCCACCACGTGACCGTAGTTCAAGCTGGCGATACCGTAGGAATGGCACAAGGGCAGTATGCTCACGCTGGTCATGCCCGAGGGCAGGTTGATCGTTTTGTTCTGCATGTCGGCATTGATAAACAGGCTGTAATGGGTATGCATGACGCCCTTGGGCATACCGGTCGTGCCGGCCGTATAGATCAAAGCGGCCAAATCGTCATCCTGGGTGGGTTCGATCGTGATCTGGTCCGAATGGGCCTCCACCAGTTGATTGAAAGAGATTGCTGGTGCCGGAACGTCGGGGTCAATCAGGATGATATGCTCTATATCCGGTGCGTCTTTTCGGCAAGCCTCGATTTTGGGCAGAAAATCCTTGCTGCTGATAATCGCTTTGGCGCCTGTGTCCTTATAAATAAAGGTTGTCTCCGCATCGCTCACCATGAAGTTGATCGGAACGAGAACCGCGCCGATTGCGAAGACAGCCTGAAAGCTATGGTATACCTCGGGGCAGTTGGGCATCTGGATGATGACTCTGTCGCCTTTTCCCAGACCGATGGCCTTCAATCCATTGGCCAACTGCAAAGAAGTTTTGCGCATCTCGACATTCGTCCACTGGCGATCCTTAAAGATGACCGAGACATGTTCCCCAAAGCGTTCGATTTCTCGTTCAGGCAGTTCTGCGAGGTTCATCTCTTCCTCCCTGTGGTTTGCGTTGTTCAAGCGGTTGAGAGCGAAACTTGCTTACGGTGAGAATGGTCTTTAATGCTGAATACTATTTTGGCTGGGGTTCTCGCGGATGTCAAAGGATTTCCAGATCAGCCGGAATCATCGGGAATAATACAAAAATGTATATATTAGATTTATCGAATACAAAAATGTAAAAATAATTTTACAAGTAAATTTTATACAATTTAATAAATAATGTAATATCAGGCACATATTGGTCTATCCAGCAATGGCATATCCTTTGCTGTATGGGTGATCATGGGATCGCGTCGGAATTTTACCACCTTTGAGGAGACGGACATGCGAAAGATCGAAGCCATTATCAAGCCTTTTCAATTAGACGAGGTCAAAGACGCCCTGAACCTATTGGGGGTCACCGGAATGACGATCAGCGAAGTCAAGGGATTCGGCCGCCAACGCGGTCACAAGGAGGTTTATCGCGGGGCGGAGTATCAGGTCGATTTTGTCCCGAAAATCAAAATCGACCTGATCGTGTCCCGCGAGATGGTCGACCAGGTTGTGGGCGCCATTGCCGGCAAGGCCAACACCCACAAAGTGGGGGACGGTAAAATCTTCGTGATCCCGCTGGAAAACGCGGTGCGCATTCGCACCGGCGAATCGGGCAGGGATGCTATTTGATAGGGGTGCACTTTTTTTCAATGAAAGGAGCAGGGCTGATGAAAGCGATAGGATTCACAGGTTTTGGATTGCTGCTGTTGGGCGGCCTCGTGGGTGTTGCCTGGGCGGACGACCCTACGCCACTGAGCAACAAGGCGGCGGTTGAGTTGGTGCAGGCGCATGCAAACTATGTCTGGACACTGGTGGCCGCCGTGCTGGTGTTTTTTATGCAGGCCGGTTTTGCCATGGTTGAAACCGGGTTCACGCGTGCCAAGAACGCTATCAACATCATGATGAAAAACCTGATGGATTTTTCGCTCGGCAGTCTGGCCTTTTGGGCCGTGGGATTCGGTTTGATGTTCGGCGTGTCCAGTACCGGCTGGTTCGGCACATCGGGTTTTTTTCTGAGCGACTACACGCCCGATGGGGACCCCTGGGTGCTGGCGTTCTGGATGTTCCAGGTGGTTTTTGCCGCCACGGCCGCCACCATCGTATCGGGCGCCATGGCGGAAAGAACCAAATTTGTCGGTTATCTGACCTACAGCGTCGTGATCAGCGCTTTTATTTATCCCATATTCGGTAGTTGGGCCTGGGGTGGGCTGCTCAATGGCGGCGGCTGGTTGGAGAATCTTGGGTTTATCGATTTCGCGGGATCGACAGTGGTTCACTCGGTTGGCGGCTGGGCCGCACTGGCCGGCGCCATTGTGCTGGGGCCGCGTATCGGCAAGTATGGCAAAGACGGTGCGATCAAGCCCATCATGGGCCACAGTATGACCCTGGCCGCACTGGGTGTATTTATTCTGTGGATGGGCTGGTTCGGGTTCAATCCCGGTTCCACGACCGTGGCTGATAAGAGCATCGCATTGATTTTTGTAACCACCAATCTGTCCGCCTGCACGGGCGCAGTGGCTGCCTTGTTCACCTCATGGCTGAAATTCGGCAAGCCCGAAATCGGCATGACGCTCAATGGCGCCTTGGCGGGGCTCGTGGCGATCACGGCAGGATGTGCCAATGTCAGTCCGGGATCCGCGATCCTTATTGGTGCGGTTGCCGGCGTACTGGTCGTACTGTCGGTGCTTTTCTTCGAACGCATTCGCGTGGATGATCCGGTCGGTGCCGTATCGGTGCATGGCGTCAATGGCGCCTGGGGCACATTGGCAGCCGGTTTGTTCAATGCGGGCGGGACGAGCATGGCTCTGGTCGGTGTCCAGTTGCTGGGGATCGCGGCCTGTTTCATCTGGGCTTTTCCAATGGCTTTCGGAATGTTCAAGCTGGTCGACAAAATTGTCGGTTTGCGTGTCTCTCCCGAAGAGGAGTTGGAAGGGCTGGATGTGACAGAGCATGGTGGGGTTGCCTATCCCGACTTTGGTCTGTCCAGCCACGGCGGTATCATGCCGGCAGGTGGCGGGGCGAAAGAAAACCGGCCCCATCCGGTCGGCGCGACCATGGCGTTGAAACAGGAGTAGGCGAAGGTGCGAGCGTTCGGGCCGGAATCGGAGGCAGGGCCAAGAGGCGCTCACGGCGCCTCTTCTGAACCTTGATCACCGGACTGGCTTCGGCCGCTTGCGCCTAAAGGGTTCCGGCTAGGGGCGCATGTCCCCGTGGGATCGCCGCAGATAGTATGGACGCCGGATTGGGCCCTTTCGGCGAAGCCGGTTTGGAAATCAAATGACAAAATTGTGCGATTGAACCCAAGGGTATCTACAAAATTGTAAATTGATTTGAAATTTCAAATTTTTCAGCATTGACATTAAGTGATTGATATCATAAATAAACGAATACAATCTCAGCCATGGCACATCTTTTGCGGTATCTAAGCTATTGTTTCAAGGCAGCAGATGCAATCGAACGCCCGCGTTGGCAGGAAAGAGTCGACCACATAATGTCATTAAAGGAAAGCATAGATACCGACCTACCGGCTGAAGCCCTCGTGGCCCGGCGCCGTGAACTTCTCGCCTCGGTCGGGTCGACTCCGGCCAGGGACTTTCTTAAGGCGCATTCCGCCGCGGTTGACGAATACTTTTTATCCAGTTTTGCCCGCAGCACTGTTGGTCCGCGCCTGGGTGCCATGCGCACCCCCTGCGCGCTGATCGCCTTGGGCGGCTATGGCCGCGCCGAGCAGTGTGTGCATTCGGATATCGATCTCCTCTTTCTTTTCGAAAACAAGGTGCCGCCCGAAGCCGAAGCTCTCGTGCGTGAAATTGTTTATCCGCTGTGGGACATCGGGCTGGAGGTGGGGCACGCCACGCGTTCGGTCAAAGAGTGTATCCAACTGGCCAAAATGGACATGGAGGTGCTTACGTCGGTGCTCGACGGCAGGTTTATCTGCGGCATGTCGCCCCTGTACCATCAACTCATGGCGCGCATGCGCGACAAACTGCTGACCGCCAACCCGGCAGCGCTTATCTCCCGGTTGGTGGAAAACAATAAAGAACGCCATATGCGTTTTGGGGATGGCGCTTTTTTGCTGGAACCCAACCTTAAGGAAGGGCAGGGCGGCCTGCGCGACTATCACACCATTCTGTGGATCGCTCGCATTATGGCCAATGTGAAGCAGTCGCGCGATTTGGAATATTTTGGCTTCCTGTCACATGATGAATACCAGTGCCTGAATCAGTCTTTGGATTTCGTCTGGTCCGTGCGCAACCAACTGCACCTGCTGCTGGGGCGCAAGCTGGATCAACTGCACCTGGAGCACCAAACGCCTCTCGCTGAAGCCATGGGCATGCAAGGGGTCAACGGGCATCTACCGGTTGAACAGCTCCTGGGTGAGCTGCACGGCCATATGGAATTTATCAAGCAGTGTTACAGCGTCTTCATTTATGAGCTCGACCAGCGCAAGCGATTGAAGCGTAAAAATAAATCCCTGAAGGAAACGCAGGTGCCCGGTCTGAAATTCAACCGCGGCATGCTCAATTTCTCTTCGCCTGAAGCCTTGCTCAATGATCCGTTGTTGATGGCGCAAATTTTCGTCGAAAGCGCGGTGCACAAAGCGCCCCTGAGCGCCGAAGCGCGACGCCTGATGCGTGAATTCAATGACGTGGTGGGGCAGGAATGGTTCCAGCGCTCGCCCGACGTGGCGGATGCGTTCGAAAAGGTAATGGCGCGGCCATCCGTGCGTTTCAATGCGCTTGACGCCATGTTGGATACAGGCTTTCTGGTTCAATACATCCCGGAATTCAAGACGTTGGTCAATCGGATCCAGTTCGACCAGTATCATCTTTATCCAGTGGCGCGCCATTTGCTGCTCACTGTCGGACTGCTCGTCCAGATCGGCACCGAACGCAATGAGGATGGTCGGGACCCTTTAGGTCAGCGTATTTACCAGGAGATCCGCAACAGGCGGGTGCTTTTATGGGCGGCCCTGCTGCACGACATCGGTAAAACCGAGCCGACCGGCGGCCATTCGGAACGCGGCGCCCCGATGGCCGAGCGCATCGGAAAGGAAAAAGGGCTGACTGAAGCAGAGGTCGACACTTTGGTGTTTCTGATCCGCGAGCATTTGTTGCTCTTCGAGACCGCCACGCGCAGGGATATCAATGATGAAGAGACCGCGTTGTCCATCGCGCGGCGTGTCGTCAGACCCGAACGCCTTAAGATGCTCTACCTGCTCAGCCTGGCCGATGCTATGGCCACCGGTCCCAAGGCCTGGAATGACTGGACCGCGTCGCTGATGCGCTCGCTTTTTCTGAAGACGCTGAATGTCATGGAAAAAGGCGAACTGGTCTCGCGACGCGCCACGCGGACCATCGAAGAAAAGAAAGAGCGTATGGTTGAATCCGTAACCACTGCGGAAGAACGCGCCGTGATCGTCGATCTGATGAAGTATATGTCGCCGCGTTATCTGCTCTACACCTCTTCTTTTGAAATACCGCAGCATATTGCCCTTTACCGGCAGCTTCAAAACCGGCGTTTCGTCTGGCGCATCGACCCATCGGCCGACGGCCGCACACGCACGGTTACCCTGTGCGCCAAGGACCGCCCCGGCCTGCTGTCACGCGTGGCGGGCGTGCTGACCTTGAACGGCATCGATATCCTTGATGTGCGCATTTTTACCTGGCGTAACAACGTGGCATTAGACATCTTCGAGGTCAACCCGCCGCCCGACCTGATTTTCGAAGAAGAACGCTGGCAGCGCGCTGCGCGGCACCTGGAGGCGGCCCTGCGGGATGAAATGGATCTTTCGGCCGAGTTGACCCAGAAGCAGGACGGTTTCCGATCGATAAAAGCGCTGACGGCCGATCGGCCGCAAAAAGTGCTGATCGATAATAAAAGTTCCAGTTTCTTCACCATCATAGAGGTGGTTGCCTGGAATTTCCCCGGCTTGCTGTACCGTATTACGGACGCCATTTTCCGCTGCCGGCTGGACATCTGGGTGGCCAAGAGCGCAACGCGCGTCGACCAGGTCGTGGACGTCTTTTACGTGCGCAGTTTCGATGGCGAAAAGGTGGATGCGCCCGAAGATGTCGCCTTGATACGCAAGACCATCGAAGGTGTTCTGCAATGAGTGTTTCTGGTTGCCCGCCCGATGCCGGGGCGGTCGGCCGGGGGACTTTGTCCGGCGCCTCCTGGCACGGCGCGAGGGTTTTAAACGATCATCCGGGTTTCTTGAATTGAAGGAGGAGTGGTCCCATGCTACAAAAGATGTTCTGGTGCTTCGGCCTGCTGGTGCTGATCTGTGTTTCGCCTGCCTTTGCGGCCGACAGTATCGATGCCGGCGATACGGCCTGGATGATCGTTGCCACCGCTCTGGTCATGGTCATGACGCCCGCCGGTCTGGCCTTGTTCTATGGCGGTATGGCGCGCTACAAAAATTTATTGAACACCTACGCCATGACATTTGCAGCCTACTGCCTGGCCAGCGTCATTTGGGTGGTGTGGGGCTATACCCTGGCGTTTGGGCCGGACAAGGGCGGTCTCATCGGCGGCTGGGATTATTTTCTGCTCAATGGGATCGATGTCACCTCTGTACAGGGGACAATTCCTCATTATGTTTTCGTTCTGTTTCAAATGACCTTTGCCGGAATCACGGTGGCCCTGGTGGTCGGTTCGGTGGTCGACCGCATAAAATTCTCCGCCTGGATTGTCTTTTCCTTCTTGTGGGTGACCCTTGTTTACTGCCCGGTCGCCCATTGGGCCTGGGGCGGCGGGTGGATGTCCGAGATGGGCGCGCTGGATTTTGCGGGCGGCACGGTCGTTCATATCAATGCCGGTGTGGCCGGGCTGGTGCTGGCCCTGGTGTTGGGCAAGCGCATCGGTTTCGGGCGCGAAGCCATGTTTCCTTCGAGTGTTGCATTGACGGCCCTGGGCGCGGCGCTGCTGTGGTTTGGCTGGTTCGGGTTCAACGCCGGCAGCCAATTGGCCGCCGACGGTCTGGCCGGTTCGGCATTTCTGGTAACGAACACGTCCGCGGCCATCGGAGCCCTGACCTGGATGTTCATCGAATGGACCTTGGAGAAAAAGCCGACCTTGCTGGGCATGGCCTCGGGTGCGGTGGCCGGATTGGTGGCCATTACGCCGGCGGCCGGTTTTGTCGGACTGGGCGCTTCGCTGATCATCGGCATGGGGGCGGGACTCCTGGGGTTCACGTTTGTCACCAAGCTGAAGCATAAGTTGGGATATGATGATTCTTTGGATGCCTTCGGCGTGCATGGTATCTGCGGCATCTGGGGCGCCCTGGCCACCGGCATTTTCGCCGACCCGACCGTCAATGCTCTCGGCACGGGATTGCTTTACGGCAATCCGCGCCAGCTGTGGGTGCAGTTTGTCTCCATCATCGCCACAGCCGCTTATTCAGCGTTGGCTACCTTGATCGTCATTGCCCTGACCCGCCTGGTCACCGGTGGCCTCAGGATCGACGCCGACAGCGAAATTGTCGGCTTGGACGGCGCCTATCACGGCGAACGTGGTTTTGAAATTCAGGCTTGATCCGCAAGCCCGACAATCTTCCCCATAGGGTGTTGCTACCGTTAGAAATGGGAAAAAGAGGACAAGGAGGAGTTATGAAAAAGATCGAAGCCATCATCAAACCGTTCAAGCTCGATGATGTCAAGGAAGCGTTGAACGAAATCGGCATTCAGGGGATGACCATTTCGGAAGTCAAAGGTTACGGGCGGCAGAAAGGACACAAGGAGATTTACCGCGGCGCGGAGTACGTTGTGGATTTTATTCCCAAGATCAAGTTGGAAATCATCGTCGAAACAGAGTGGGTCGAAAAGGTGATTGCCACGATCAAGGCGGCCGCGCACACCGGTAAACTGGGCGATGGCAAAATTTTCGTCTATGCGGTTGAGCAGGCCATTCGGGTACGCACTGGCGAGACGGGCAATGATGCATTGTAGCCGGCTTCGCTGGAGTGGCAGTGGAAAGATAAAAGTACAAAGTGAAAAGTTGCGGTATTCAGTCGATTTATGCGCCACGAGCTTCCTGCAAGATAGGTGCTTGGCGTGGATGGCTCTAATAACGGTTCTACACATAATAGGTGATCGATACCTGATTGGATCGAAAGGAGAAGTAAAGTAATGACACCCAGAGACGTACTCAAGTTGGCCAAGGAGCAGGGCGTTAAGATGGTCGATCTGCGCTTCATGGATTTTCCGGGATTATGGCAGCATTTTTCGGTGCCGGTCAGCATGTTGGATGAGAGCAATTTCGAAGACGGTTACGGTTTTGACGGTTCCAGCATCCGCGGCTGGCAGCCGATTCATGCCAGCGACATGTTGGTGATTCCGGACCCGGCCACCGCCAAGATCGACCCCTTTTTCAAGGAGCCGACCCTGGTGCTGATCTGTGACATCGCCGACCCGGTCACCCGCGAGCCCTATAGCCGCGACCCGCGCTATATCGCCAAAAAAGCCGAAACCTATCTGAAAAGCAGCGGCATCGGCGACACCGCCTACATCGGACCCGAAGCCGAGTTCTTTGTCTTCGATGATATCCGTTTCGAGTCCAAGAGCAACACGGCCTTTTACAAAATCGATTCGATCGAGGGCGTCTGGAACACCGCCCGTGACGAAGGCCCCAACCTGGGCTACAAACCACGCTACAAAGAAGGCTATTTCCCGGTTCCCCCCATGGACAAGTTCCAGGATCTGCGAACCGAGATGGTTTTGGTACTGCAATCTTTGGGGATCGAGATCGAAGCCCAGCATCACGAGGTCGCAACCGCCGGCCAGTGCGAAATCGATATGCGCTTCAAGCCCCTGCTGCAAATGGCCGATCAGTTGATGTGGTTCAAATATGTGCTCAAAAATGTCGCCATCCGCAACAACCATACGGTGACGTTCATGCCAAAACCGCTCTTCGAAGACAATGGCAGCGGCATGCACACCCATATCAGTATCTGGAAAGAAGGCCAGCCGCTGTTCGCCGGTGACAAGTACGCCGGCATCAGTCAGATGGGCTTGTACGCCATCGGCGGCATCCTCAAACATGCGCGCGCCATTTGCGCGTTTTCCAATCCAACCACCAACTCCTACAAACGGTTGGTGCCCGGGTTCGAAGCGCCGGTCAACCTGGCCTACTCCAGCCGCAACCGCAGCGCGGCGATCCGTATTCCCATGTATTCGGCTTCGCCCAAAGCCAAGCGCATCGAGTTCCGCACACCCGATCCTTCCTGCAACGGCTATCTCTCTTTTGCCGCGTGCCTGATGGCGGTAATCGACGGCATCGAGAACAAGATCGACCCGGGCGACCCGCTGGACAAGGACATCTATGGTCTGCCCCCCGAGGAGTTGGCCCAGATTCCCTCTGCGCCGGGATCGTTGGAAGAAGCCTTGCGCGCCTTGATGGAAGACAAAGCCTTCTTGCTCAAAGGCGATGTCTTCACCGAGGATGCCATCGAAATGTGGATCGATTATAAGACCAAACGTGAGGTCAATCCGGTCAAACTGCGTCCCCATCCGCATGAGTTTGCGCTGTATTACGACATATAAATCCCGTCCTGCATGAACGCTTATCGGCCGGCGCGGGCCTTGTGCCCGCAGCGGCCGATGTTCCCCCTTGCTGCACACGCCGTCCACCTGCACGCTTGCCATCGCCCAAAAAGAATCTAGATTGTGTGCTACACACAAACTGGTTCGCGTCAGTTGTCATCTTAAAACTTTGGAGCGGGCCATGTGCGGCATCGCCGGCATCGTCAATTTCAGAAGCCAGGAACCGCAAGCGGCGATTCTCAACCGCATGCTGCGCGCCATGGCGCATCGTGGGCCGGACGCCACCGGTCTTTATTTGAGCGATACATGCGGGCTGGGGCATGCGCGTCTGAGCATTATCGATCTTAGCGGCGGCCACCAGCCCATGCACAACGAAGACCGCAGTGTCTGGATCGTTTTCAATGGCGAGATTTTCAACTACCCTGAATTGCGAGCGGCATTGGCGCGCCAAGGCCACCGATTTTATACGCAAAGCGACACAGAGGTGATCATACACCTGTACGAGGAGCATGGGCCGGATGTTTTTGCCCATCTCAATGGCCAATTCGCCCTTGCCCTATGGGATCAGCGTAAGCGCCGGCTGCTGCTGGGCCGCGACCGGCTCGGCATTCGCCCGTTGTACTACCACTTGAGCGCGGGGCGCCTGCATTTCGCCTCGGAGATCAAGGCCTTGTTCAGCGATGCGCGTGTGCCGCGCAGGCTCGATCCCCAGACCCTGTCGGACGTGTTCACCTGCTGGACGCCCGTGGACCCATCGACCGCTTTTGCGGATGTTGCGCAGCTGCCGCCCGGCCACCTGGCCGTATTCGATGCCGACGGTTTACGGCTAAAGCGCTATTGGCAGCTGCATTTCGATGACGAAGCCGAACCCGATGAGCGATCCTTCGATGACTGGGCCGAGGCGATGAAAAGCGTGCTCCTGGATGCCGCCCGCATCCGCTTGCGCGCCGATGTGCCAGTGGGCGCGTACCTGAGCGGCGGCATCGACTCGACCTATATCAGCACACTGGTCAAACGCAACTTCAACAACCGGCTCAACACCTTTTCAGTCCAGTTCAGCGACCCGCGTTTCGATGAAACCCGTTTTCAGCAGACCGCCATTGCCGCCCTCGGGACCGAGCACCGTTCCGTACAGTGTTCGCAAGAAGATATCGGCCGCATCTTTCCCCAGGTGGTCTGGCATGCCGAAGTGCCGCTGATCCGCACCGCGCCGGCGCCCCTGATGATGCTCTCGGCCCTGGTGCGGCGCAGCGGCTTCAAGGTGGTGCTGACCGGCGAGGGCGCCGATGAAATTTTCGGCGGCTACAACATTTTCAAAGAGGCCAAGATCAGGCGCTTCTGGGCGCGCCATCCCGATTCGCAATGTCGCCCGCTGCTGCTCAAAAAACTTTATCCCTACATCTTTGACGGCAGTCGGCCCAATCCTTTTCTGATCGCTTTTTTCCGGAAGAATTTACAGGATGTGGGCTCGCCGGTGTACTCCCACCTGGTGCGCTGGCACAATACCGGCCAGTTGAAGAGCTTTTTCGCACCCGCCCTGCGCGCGGGCGATGCCGGTCTGGACGCCTTTGTCGCGCGCATCAGCGCCGCGCTGCCGGCCAGCTTCGATCGTTGGTCTTCCATGGCCAAAGGCCAGTATCTGGAGAGCACTCTTTTTCTGTCCAACTACCTGCTCTCTTCCCAGGGCGACCGCATGGCCATGGCCAATTCAATAGAAGGGCGCTATCCCTTTCTGGATCATCGGGTCGTGGAGATGGCCGCGCGCCTGCCGGTCACGTTGCGCCTCAACGGACTGACGGAAAAGTTCCTGCTCAAACAGATCGCTCGCCAACAGGTGCCTGCGGCGCTGATCGACCGTCCCAAGCAGCCTTACCGCGCGCCGATCAGCGACTGCTTCGTGTCCGGCAACGCCCCTGCCTATGTGTCCGAACTGCTCTCGGAGACCCGTCTGAAAGAAAGCGGCTATTTCGATGTCGCCAAAGTCGGGCGTCTGATTGCCAAATGCCGCCAGCAAAACGGCCGTCTGACCAGCGAACGAGAAAACATGGCGCTGGTGGCGATCCTCAGTACGCAGTTGCTCGACCAGCAGTTCGTTCGCGATTTTCCCAGCTTCGCGGGTACGTCCATGCGCCATACGGTCGTTGAACAACAGACGCTGCTTCAATAAACGCTATGCGCCCGCTTTTTTGAACACCCCGTAAAAAACGTGAATACGATCTTCGGCCAGGTTGCGCACCGTATTGCGCGCCTTTTCGGCCGTCGTGGGCCCGATGACCAGGTTCAATCCAATGGGGGGCGCGGCACCCTGGACGCGCGTTTTCATCTTAGCGACCACCGCCTGAAACCATTGCAGGCAGGCCTCGGTCATGTCTTGCCAGTGCAGCCGGTCAAAGCCGGCTGCTGTGATCAGGTGCACGAGCGCAGTGGCCGGCAGCAGAAAATTGATCGAAGGATCGCTGGCCCACTGCACGGGATAGTGTACCGGCGTGACCGGCCCCTGGGCGATTTCATACAGCACCAGCAGACCGCCGGGCTTCAGCACGCGCCGAACTTGGGCCAGCAGGCGGGATTTGTCCGCGATGTTCATCAGCGTATGCTGTGACCAGGCCACATCGAATGTATGCTCGGCAAATGGCAGGCTGAGCATGTCGGCCTGCTGGAAAACCACGCTGTCGCTCAAGCCGACTTGGGTGGTTAACGCCGTTGCGGTTTGGATGAATTCGGTCATTAAATCGATGCCGGTTGCATGACAGCCGAATTCAGCAGCCAGCAGCCGGCTGGCCCCGCCAATGCCGCATCCCAGATCGAGCAGCGCTTGTCCCTTGGCAATGCCGCTCAAGCGGGCCAGTTCGCGGGTGGCTTCCGCGCCGCGGATGTGAAATTGATCGAAGCTCATCGTGTCCCGATACGATGAGAGAGAACGGCCTGCCTGTTCCAGGGCCTGAAGAATCTCTTCCTGTAGATGCGGACGACCGTAATGGGCCGACACGGCGGCTGCGTAAGGTTTTTCGTCGTTCATCGCGCTGATCCTCCAATGCTGCGTTTGCGCATTCGTTTTTCCCCAAGGCCGGCCCCGATCGGGATCAGCAGAAGTGTCCAGCCGATCAGCACGACGGCCGACCAGCCCCCATGACGGTAGGCGAATCCGCTGATGGTGATGCCCAACCAACCGCCCACGTAGTAAAAAAGGACATAGAGCGCATTGGCGCGCCCTTGCCCACTGACCAGTTTGCGGTTCAGCGACCCCACCGCCGCCGCGTGCACGGTGAAAAATCCGGCGCAGATCCCGACCAGCCCGGCCACGATGGCCGCGGTCGAGGGTGCCAGAACGAGCGCCAGCGCGCCGCCCAGCACCAGCGCGCCGCCTACCAGGGTATTGCCGCTGCCGAAACGATTGCTGATGCGGCCGGCCATCGGTCCCAGGAAAATGCCGACCACATACACCAGGTAGAGCAACGTGGTCCGTTCGGTGGAAAAATAAAAAGGCGGCTCCGCCAGACGGAAGGGCAGGTAATTAAAAATGGACGAAAAGATGGCAAAACTGCCGGCCGCGCATAAAAAGATCCGCAGCAGGTCCCAGCGCTGCAACAGGTCCCAAAAACCGCTGCCGTTGTGGCCGGAAGGCTGGGCGACAGTGACGCGGGGCAGGCCGCGCACAGCGATGACGGTGGCACAAAGCGTCAGCGCCGCTGCCGAAACGAACGCATAGCGCCAATGCAGCGGCGGATGAATCCAGCCGCCCAGCAACCGGCCGCCCAATCCTCCCAGCACGGTGGCCGCTACATAAGATCCCATGACCACATTCAACCGTTCGGCCGGCAGCGTTTTGGCCAGATAGGCTGCCAGGCAGGTGGTCAGGGCCGGAATGAAGAGACCTTGCAGGAAGCGCGCGCCGATCAGAACCCACAGATGACCGGTGGCGGCGCAGAGCAGGCTGCCCAGCGACACCAGCAGCCCGCCGGTGAAAATGATGGGATGGATCGGCAGGTGATCGGCCAGCATGCCGAACGGCAGGTTGGACAAGGCAATGCCCAGGATCACCGCCGACACCGTCAGGGACACGCGCACCATGTCGGAATCAAACTCTTGCTGCAGCACCGGCAGGACCGGCTGGGTAATATAGATGTTGAGAAAGGCGGCCGAAACCAGGGCGAAAACGCTTAATTGCAGCCGGAAAGAGGTAGACTGATCCATAATGGCTTTCTAAGTGATGGCAGCAGGGGATGCAATAGAGAAGGTTCAGGTTTTATACCGCTTCCTTTTGCGCTACCCCCATCAAGGTCATCAAGGCCGTTGCGGCCAGCGTTTCGCTGCCGTTCTTGATGTTGTAAACATCGACCTGGCTGATAATCAAGGTGCGTCCCGCTTTGAGGACCTGGCCGCGGCTGGCCAGGCGCTCTCCTTCACCCGGCCGCAACAGGTTGAGCTTGTATTCCACGGTGAGAACCTCTTTGCCGGGTGGCAGCAGGCTCAGCGCGGCATATCCACCGGCATTGTCGGCCAGAGTGCCGATAATGCCGGCATGAAAGTAGCCGTGCTGCTGCGTCAATTCCGGCCGATAGGCGAGTTCGATTTCGCAGTACCCCGGTGTAACCGCCGTGACGATGGCACCGATGTGATGCATGAAATGCTGGCGATCGAAGCTATCGCGCACGCGCGCTGCGTAGTGTGGGTCCGTGGGCTCGTAGAGGGATGGGGACATGGATCATGCCTTTCTAAGTGTCGGGTCAAAGATGGCCATGGTTGCATTTTCGGGTGATCTGTAACAGGTGCCTGCCACTGGGTGCCTATCGTGCCGTGCTGACAATGGTTTGCAAGGCGCCGGGATATACCCAGGCATCGATGGTGCAGCCATTTGCCAGAAAAAAGCGCCGGTTGCCGCCCAATTCCATGGCCTCGCGCACGTGGGTTTTGAGAAATGCGCGCGTGCGGCGCGCCACAAGCGTCTGGTCGATGCCCCCCATGACGCAGCCGGGAATGCGTTCGAGCACCCATTGCAGAGAGGGGCCGTCCGGTCCGCGGTCACACCAGTTGAAAACATGCGCGGGCAGGTCGAGCACATCGTCGAAAAAAAGGGTTTTACCATGAACGTGCAAGGTGTTCATGCGGGCCAGCGGGTTTATGGCATCCAGGATTTTGCGGGCAAACGGTTTGACGAAGGTCAGAAACTCTTGGCGGGTGAGGATTTCCGATCCGGCCGGAATCGAAAGAAAAATTCCGGCCGCGCCTAACGACAGGACGGTTTTGCAATAGTCGATCAAATTGTCGCTGATCCGGTCCAGGGCGGACAGCAGCGCCTCGGGCTCGGCACGCATCAAGTGCTTCATGTTCTCCGAGGCCAGGTTGCGGTGCAGACTTTGCCAGGCATCAAAAACAGTATCGATAAAGTAAGCCTCGTCCTTTAAGGCAGCGGCTATGCGGTCGATGGCCTTGAACTGCTCCTGCCAGGGGGATTCACGCACGGGAAACCAGCTGAGCTTTTGCAGGTCCTGGCGGGTGCGCACCGCATCGACGCCTTCGGGCACCGGGTAGAAATAATCGTTCATGACTTTAAGAAAGTCAAAATCGTAGTGACGGAAAAAATCCAGGGTGGTTTGGGCGAACTGCTCTCCGCCGCCATGTTGAATGCCGAAATGATACCATAAACTCACTGGCGGGCGTTCTACCACCTGGCCTGCCAACACGTGATCGACGTGAACCTTTTTATTCATGACCGTTTCCCTGTGGATTGGGGTTTTGGGCTGCAAAGCGCGCCTCCGGGGCTGCCGCACGGCGAATTGCCGGCAGGCGAATACACCGGGACGGGGACTGGGGCCTTGTGGCCGCTGGAAGTGAATAGTAGGTCGCGAAGGTGGCCGAGTCAAATAAAGAAACCGCCGGCGCGGGGCCGGCGGTTTCCTTGGCAAGAAAATCATGGCGGTTTACTTCTGCAGGTACTCCAATGTGATCGTCACCGTGCGATTCAACGAGCGGCCCTCGGCGCGTGCATTATCGTACAGCGGATTGCTCGGTCCAACGCCCATGACATGCAGGCGTTCGGCCATGCCGCTGGAAGCACTGACGATCGATTTGCGGACCGCTTGGGCCCGCCGCTCGGACAACTTCAGATTGTATGCTTCGGCACCGATCGAGTCGGTATGGCCCGTGATGGTGACCGATGCCTGGGGGATCTGCTGCATGCGCGTGATGATGCGATCCACAATAGTTTTGTTGCGCGCTTTGATGGCATCGCTGTCATAATCGAACAGGATCAGGGCATACTGCTCTTTGACTTTATACTCCAGGGTCTCGGTCATCTGTTTTGTGCGCTGCACGAAAGTGACCGGCAGCATCGTGGTCTCCTGGCTATCATAGACGTTGGCCTCACGGTCGGTAATGTGCAACCGGGTTTGCAGCGTATCGCAGCCGGCGATCTGATCCAACATGGCGGCATCCAGCGGCATCCGCCACTCTGCAGGCAGATCGCCCTCGCCCGTGATAGCCTTGATCTCTTTGTCACTGTCACCACACATTAATTTCGCCTGCCAGTCGCTGATTCCCGCCTCGGCCCGGATCTGCGGTAAAATCCGCAGGTCGGTCAGGTCGCAGGCTTTTTCGACATAAGCACTGTCGACCGTATCGAGAATGGCCGGATGATCGGAGAGAATTTCCACGCGCCGGTTTTCGGCTTGGCCTTCGGGAATGCGGTTGGTGCTCGGCATCTGAGGCAGGTTGCGCTGTTCGACTTTCATGCGTTTCCCGTCGATGCCCCACACGTAGCGCAGGTAGGCGCGTACCGCTTCGGCGCGTGCGCGCGACATATCGATGCGTGCTTTTTCAATGCCGGTGTTGGCATTACAGCCGACCAGTCGCACGCTGGCATCGGGGTTGGCCACCAGGCGCCGGCCGATAATGTTCAGCACATGCCGGTACTTTTCCATCGCGCCTTTGAAATTTTTCTCGTCGAAGGCCGTGGTTTCGTTCTTGTTCTGAAACAGGTGATATGGATGGCCGAGCTCGCTTTGAGCTTCTCCAAAATAGATATGGTTGAGCAGAGGCGCGCTGTCGATGGTCGTCACCTCTTCGATCGTCAGTTTCGGGTCGGCAAAGCGCATCGTTCCGCTGGGAGGTTCCAGGAACCGGTAGGCAACCACATAGCGGTGCAGCAAAGTGGATGAGAACGATTCGAACACCGGCAGCAGTTCGGCTGCCGAGCCGGCTTTCCATGCACGGCCACGGTGATCGACGGCGAAACTGTTCAGGAAGGGGTTGATTTCCGGAGCCGGCATATAGTCCACGGCATATACGGAAAAGTTGGCGATGTCCTTGGCCGCGTTTTGCAGGTCGGGTTTTTTGACAACGGAGTTGATATCCTCTCCGTCTGAGAAGACCGCCAGAAATTTATTGTTCTTGGCCGGCATCTTGCCGGCGATATCCAAAGCCAGCAACATGGCATCGTACAAATAGGTGCCTTCAGTCAACCCGCGGTACATGCTGTCGGATACGAACCGGCTCAGCTGTTCGGCCGAACTGGTCTGCAGCATCTTGGCATGCAGGCTATGGCCGTTGACGGTCATGCTGCCCTTTTCGTCAAAAACCACTACGGAAACCGTATCGATCGGCCGGACCGTCCGGTAAAAAGCGTTCAGGGCTTCGATCAGGGGCGTGACGGCATTGCGCTGCTCCATGGATTTTGAGTTATCCACGACCATGACAATGTTCAGCGGCACTTCCTTGCTGGTTGCCAAGGGTTCGACCGAGAGAATTTTGGCTGTCTTGCGCCCGCGCAGGATTTTGAAATGGTCGCGCGTGAGGCCCTTGATCGGATTTTCATCGGCATCAGTGACCGTTATGAGCAATTTGCCTTCTTCCAACTGTTGATGGCTCAATTGGGCGGCGTTTTCAGGGCCGTGAATCTTCAGCGCCTCCGGTGGGTTTTGCTCCTGCGCCGCCATGGTGAATGCGCCGGCTCCGATCAGCCACAGTATAAAGGATAGAATGATCGTCTTTTTCATGAATATTCTCCGTTGTGTTTCTGTTGCAGTCTCTAATTGAACAAACACGTCATCGGCAGTGCGACTCTTTAGGGGGTGGCAACTATGGTCAAGCGTTAAGCAATCGATGTGCCAAACGATTTCTCCCTATTCATGGGGCAGTCAGGCGACTTCTCGCCACCGGTCGAAAGCGGTGGTTACCTTTTTTGCGCCAAAATTACAATATCGAAAGTGTTCGTCAGGATCCAGTCGGTATTGCCAGCACCTGTTTTGACCATTATGGTGCCATTGAACCAGCATTGGGAGGACGCGTATGCATCGTGCATTGACGCGCCTGCGGGCGCGGCATCTTAGAGGCGAGCTCGGCGGCATGGTGGCCGTGTGTTCTTCCCATCCATTTGTTTTGCGCACGGCCATGCGGATGGCCCTTGACAGCGGCGCGCCTCTGCTGATCGAGGCCACCGCCAACCAGGTCAACCCCTTTGGCGGCTACACAGGCATGCGGCCGGATGAATTTTCGCGATCCATTCATACGATGGCGCGGCAGATCGGTCTGGCCGACCGTCAGGTCCTGATCGGTGCGGACCATCTAGGTCCGCATGTCTGGAAGCAAGAACCCGCCGCAGCAGCCATGCAAAAAGCCGAGGTTCTCGTTCACCAATGCATTCAGGCCGGCTTTCAAAAAATCCACTTGGATACCGCCGCCCGCTGCGCCGACGAACCCGGCACCGACGATCTGCCCCTTACGCTGATCGTGCAGCGGGCCGCACAGTTGTGCCGGGTGGCCGAAGAGGCCCAGACGCAGGCCGGCAACCTTCCTGCGCCTTTGTATGTCATCGGTAACGAAGTGCCCGCACCCGGCGGCGCGCTCGCGCAGGGCCGGGCATTGCAAGTCACCGATCCCGATGACCTGATGGCGGCCCTGCACATGTATGAAAAAGCCTTTGCCCACGCCGGCGTGACTGAGGCCTGGCAGCGCGTTGTGGCCGTCGTGGTACAGCCCGGCGTCGACTTCGGCGATCGGCATGTGGCTGCTTATCGCCATGCGCCTGCCGGTCCGCTGTCCGCCGCGCATGCCCGTTTACCCGGCCTCATGACCTACGAGATCCACGCCACCGATTACCAACGCCCCGACGCGCTGCGGCAGATGGTTCAAGATCATTTTGTCTTGCTCAAAGTGGGCCCCTGTTTGACCAACGCCCTGCGCGAAGCCCTGTGGGCCCTGTCTGACATTGAAGCGGCGCTGCCCGGTATCGAGCGTCCGGCCAACCTGCGGCAGGTGATGACGCATCTGATGACCGCCCATCCCGAACACTGGCGCTCCCATTACGCAGGCTCCCCCGAAGAGCAAGCGTACCTGCGGCAGTATAGCCTGCGTGATCGTATCCGTTACTACTGGGCCATGCCCGAGGCCCGCCAGGCCGTCCGGCAACTGCTCGGCAACCTGGGCCGGCCGATCCCCGCCGAGCTGCTGCAGCGCTGCCTGCCCGACCTATACCCTGCGATTGGCGCAACGGACCTTCCGGTCGATCCGACCGCCATCATCCAGGCGCACATCCGTCGCGCCCTCAATCCCTACTGGGGGGCCGCCGCGGGTAAATGACGCCCTGCAGGCGCTGGTACGTGGTTTGATATCGCCGCGATCGGCCCGACACGGTATGGGACAGGGCACCGGCGTGGGCGGCCGATTGAAGCGGAATGGGCTCATCCCGGTTTTTGACCGATCTGAAAATCGGCCAATATTTCCAAGGCCCGCACCATGGCCGAATGATCCCAGGCCTTGCCGCCATGCGCGGCACAGGCGTTGAACAGCTCCTGGGTGGTGGCCGTGTTGGGCAGGGACAGGCCCAGCTGTCGGGCATTGGTCAGTGCCAGATTCAAGTCCTTCTGATGCAGTTCGATTCGGAATCCGGGATCGAACGTGCGCTTGACCATTCGCTCGCCATGGACTTCCAGAACGCGCGAATTGGCGAACCCGCCCATCAGGGCCTCGCGCACCCTGGTCGGATCGGCGCCGGCCCTGGCGGCAAACAACAGGGCTTCGGCCACGGCTTCGATGGTCAAGGCCACTATAATCTGGTTGGCGACTTTGGCCGTCTGACCGTCGCCGGTGCCTCCCACCCACGTGATGTTCTTGCCCATCAGTGCAAACAAGGGCTTTACCTGCTCGAACGTCGCCTGCTCGCCGCCGACCATGATGGTCAGGGAAGCGTTTTGGGCCCCCACCTGGCCTCCTGAAACCGGGGCATCCAGGTACTGACATCCCAAGGCTGCAATGCGCCGGGCAAAATCTTTCGTGGCCATGGGTGAGATCGAACTCATATCCACGACAATTTTACCGGCGGACAAGCCCTCGGCCACTCCGGCTTCGCCAAACAGAACCGTTTCCACATCAGGCGTGTCCGGCACCATGATGATGATCACATCTGCGTTTTGGGCCACTTCCCGGGATGCGGCGCAGGCCTTTGCGCCTGCCGCGATCAACTCGCGCGGCACGCCGCTGCGGCTGTGCAGGTAAAGCGCGTGTCCTGCCTGCAAGAGGTGGCCGGCCATTGGCGTGCCCATGATCCCCAGACCGATGAAACCTACTTTCATGGTTCTCTCCTTTCATTTCCGTTGACGCAACCGTTGCAGCGGTCATCTGCTGTCAACACCTGCAACCCTTACTTGACAACACAATAATGCCCATTTATCTTTTTACCTAATAGTATAATGTGAATACTATTCACACCATTCATCCCTTTTGCCTATCCCATTCCATTCACCCCCGCTGAGATTCCCAACAGACTTCGCAAGCCCCTAAAACACCGGGATCATGCACGCTCTCAGCAATCCGGCGCAGTATTCACCAACCGGCGGGACCGGTGTAGTCCCGCATAACAACCAAGGAGGCAGCTGAAATGGATACGGATAAAAAAAACATCTGGGCAGACATCAGGAAGCGAAAAATCGGTTCGCTAAAGATGGCCAGCAGGCGCAAATTTTTCAAAGCAGCGGCCGCGGCCGGGGTCGTGACCATGGGGTTCCCCATGATCGTCAAGGCGCAAGGGCCGATTTCGATGCGCTGGCAGAGCACCTGGCCGACCAAGGACATTTTCCACGAGTACGCCCTGGACTTTGCCAAAAAGGTCAACGACATGACGGGCGGTGACCTCAAGATCGAAGTGTTGCCGGCCGGGGCCGTGGTTCCAGCCTTCGGTCTGCTGGAAGCGGTGTCCAAGGGAACCCTCGACGGGGGCCATGGTGTCATGGTCTATCACTACGGCAAGCAGGAGGCCTTGGCCTTGTGGGGGTCGGGACCGGCTTATGCCATGGACGCCAATATGCTGCTGGCGTGGCATAAATACGGCGGCGGCAAGGAGTTGCTTGCCAAACTCTACGAATCCATCGGCGCCAACGTCGTCTCGTTCGCCTACGGGCCAATGCCGACCCAACCGTTGGGCTGGTTCAAAAAGCCGATCTCCAAAGCGGAAGATCTCAAGGGCGTAAAATTCCGCACAGTCGGTATTTCCATCGATGTCTTCACTGGGCTGGGTGCGGCGGTCAACGCGCTGCCCGGCGGTGAAATCGTGCCGGCGCTGGATCGCGGCCTGCTGGACGGGGCCGAGTTCAACAATGCTTCTTCCGACCGGCTTCTCGGTTTTCCGGACGTGTCCAAGGTGTGTATGCTGCAAAGCTACCACCAGAACGCCGAATCATTCGAAATCCTGTTCAACAAGGACAGGTTCAATGCGTTGCCCGACAAGATGAAAGCCATCATTGAAAATGCCGTGGAAGCGGCCTCGGCGGATATGTCCTGGAAGGCCATCGACCGATACTCCCAAGACTACCTCGACATGCAAACCAAGGACAACGTCAAGTTCTACAAAACCCCCGATGCGCTCCTGCAAAAGGAACTGGATGTTTACGACCAGGTTGTCGAGAAAAAGTCGGCGCAGAATCCGTTGTTCAAGGAAATCGTTGCATCGCAGAAAGCCTTTGCCGCCCGTGCCGTGAGTTGGGATCAGGACACCAATGTCAACCGGCGCCTGGCCCATTACCACTACTTCGGCAAAAAGGCGCCGGCCAAAAAAAGTTGATTTCCGCAACGCGCTTCATCGATCGGCCGCCCGGAGATCGTTTCCGGGTGGCCAAGCTGATTTCGAGAAGGGTCGGATATGCAAAAAGTACTGTTTACGGTTGACAGGATCAGCACATTTGTCGGCAAGATTTTCGCCTGGCTCATCGTATCGCTCACCTTTCTGATCACCTACGAAGTGTTTTCGCGTTACGTGCTTAACACCCCCCATCCCTATGTTTTCGATGTCATGCTCATCATGTATGGGACCTTGTTCATGATGGCAGGCGCCTACACGCTGTCCAAGAACGGCCACGTGCGCGGCGATGTCCTCTATGGCTTTTTCCCGGCGCGGCTTCAAGCCGGCCTCGATCTGATATTGTATATCGTGTTCTTTTTGCCCGGGGTCGTGGCTCTGTGCTGGGCCGGCTACGATTACGCAGCCGATTCCTGGGCGATTCGCGAGCGCTCCAGCATCGGCTCCGGTGGACCGCCGATTTACATGTTCAAGGCTGTCATTCCCGCGGCCGGCGCAATCATTTTGGCCCAGGGTATTGTCGAGATCATCCGCTGTATCCTCTGTCTGAAACAGGGGCAGTGGCCACAGCGCCAGGAGGATGTCAAGGAAGTCGATGTGAGTCAACTCAAGGCCATGGTGCACGTCAGTGACGAGGATATCGCCGAAGCCGACGCGAGCGTGACGGCTGGGAAAGGACGTGACAAGTGAAGAAGGAAGTCTGGTTCGGACTCTCCATCATGGCCCTCGTGGTGATCGGTGTTTTTTGGATGATGCCGCCGCCCTCGCAGATGACCAATGGCCATCTGGGTTTGCTGATGCTGGCCATGATCGTGGTGACCATCATGCTCGGATTTCCCACGGCATTCACGCTGATGGGAATGGGCACGATGTTCACTTTCTTCTTCTACCGAAGCCAGGAGCCGGCAACGGCGGTGGTGCGGACGCTTGATCTGATGGTGCATCGCGCCTACGCGGTAATGAACAACGATGTGCTGATCGCGGTGCCCCTGTTCGTGTTCATGGGCTACCTGGTCGAGCGGGCCAATCTGATCGAGAAACTGTTCAAGGGCCTGCACCTGGCCACGTCACGGATTCCGGGGTCGCTTGCCGTGGCCACCATCGTGACCTGCGCTGTGTTCGCCACGGCCACCGGCATCATCGGCGCGGTCGTGACGCTGATGGGCCTGCTGGCCTTTCCGGCGATGCTCAAGGCCGGCTACAATGTCCGGTTGGCGGCAGGCGCCGTGACCGCAGGCGGCACCCTGGGCATTTTGATCCCGCCCTCGGTGCTGTTGATCCTCTATGGCGCCACCGCGGGGGTGTCGGTCGTCAAGCTTTACGCCGGCGCATTTTTCCCGGGTCTCATACTGGCGGGAATGTACATCGGCAGCGTTATTGTCTATGCGAAACTCAAACCGAGCGGGGCGCCTGCCCTTTCCGAAGAAGACCGGCGCGTGCCTATCCCTGAATTTCAACAAATCATCACCAAGGCGTGGAGCGCCAACGTGCTGGCCGGGTTGATCGGTGCGCTCAAGGGCCGGCGCAACGCTGCCGTTCCCCTGCGCACCCTGGTCAGCCACCTGTTTATCGCCCTGTTGCCGGCCCTGGCGGCGGCCCTGATGATGGGTGCGATTTTTCTGTCCATTACTGCACCCGACATAGCGGTGCCCGAGGGACTGGTCCCTATGGGATCGGAGTTTTACCAAGAACAGGAAGAAGAGCGCTACGGCGGGGGGTTGCAGGAACCGCCCCGCGACGAAGCGCCCATGGAGCCCCCGGCCGGGACATCACCGGACACCCTGGCGGAGCCTTTGCAAGCGCCGGACGAAGAGACATCGGCCTTGTCGGGCCAACGCAAACCCGCGCCGGCCGGGTTTTGGATCACGCTGGGCATCGTCACGGCAGGCTTGGCGATTTTCTATGTTATTTTTACTTTTGTACGCCTAGAAATTTTCAAAATGCTGTTGGGCTCTTTCTTTCCCTTGGCGATGTTGATCCTGGGGGTGTTGGGGACCATTATTCTCGGTCTGGCCACGCCGACCGAGGCGGCTGCCATGGGCTCTTTCGGCGGTTTTGTGTTGGCGGCGGCCTACCGCCAACTCAACGTGCGCATGATCAAAGAATCCGTGTATCTCACCGCCAAAACAAGCGCCATGGTCTGCTGGCTGTTTGTCGGCTCCAGCATTTTTGCCGCGGCTTTCGCCCTGCTCGGCGGCCAGGAGATCATCAACACCTGGGTGATATCGCTGGACCTGACGCCCGTGCAGTTCATGCTCCTGGCCCAGGTCATTATCTTCTTGCTCGGATGGCCCTTGGAATGGACCGAAATCATTGTCATCTTCATGCCGATATTCCTGCCGTTGCTGGCGCACTTCAACATCGATCCGCTGTTCTTCGGACTGCTGGTGGCGCTCAACCTGCAAACCGCCTTTCTCTCGCCGCCGGTGGCCATGGCCGCATTTTATCTCAAGGGGGTGGCGCCCAGTTATGTCACGCTCAACCAGATCTTTCTCGGGATGCTTCCCTTCATGGCCATTCAGGTGATCATGGTGGCATTGCTCTACCTGTTCCCGGCGATCGGGTTGTGGTTGCCGGCGCAGGTGTATAATTGAAGCTTCCGGTTATGCATTTTGCGCCAGTGCCTATTGGCGAAGAGTTAAGAGTTAAGTGTTAAGTGTAAAGTTTAAAGTGTAAAGGGAGGCATTCTGTCGATTGGATATGCCCACCTCCCCATGTTGGACGCTTTTTGTGCATGATTTTTGTTAAAGAGTCTAAAATTACACCCCATACTTGTGCTTACTGGAACGAACTGCATAACCATATTGAAGTATTTGGCTATCCATTTTGCGCCAGCGACTATTGGCGAAGAGTACTCGGAATTGGCACGGAGGAGGTGATCCGGGTGGGTGGTCCGCGCCACGTCAGCCGTGAGATTTAGTGAGGCATAAGGTGTGCGCAGGACATGGGGCCGCACTGTTTGAGCGCAGCGAGTTTGCGGCCCGTCCGGAGCGCACCTTATAGCCTCACTTAATCGAATGGATGGTGGCGCGGACCACCCACCCGGATCACCGGGGTTCCTACGTCACCCACACCCGTATCTCACTTGACCGAAGTGGACGACCAGATTGAAGTATAAAGTGGGAAGTAAAGGTATTCTGTCGACGTGATGGGCGCGCAGGGTACCGGTGGCACACTTTCGATAAGGGGGTTTTACACCGATTGGAAAAGACGATGAAACCAAAAGTACTGGTGACCCGTGAAGTATTCGACGATGTGCTGGCGTATCTGGCCGGCTTTTTCGAGGTGGCTTCCAACCAGGCCGACCTGCCCATGGACCGTGAGACGCTCGTCCGGAACCTGGCCGGCATGTCCGGCGTGATGACGACCCTGGTCGACCGCGTGGATGCGGACCTGCTGGCCGTCTGCCCCACCCTCAAAGCGGTTTGCAATATCGCCGTGGGCTTTAACAACATCGACCTTGCGGCCTGCGCCAGGGCCGGGGTCATGGTGACCAACACGCCCGGGGTTCTGGATGACAGCACGGCCGATTTCACCTGGGCGCTGATCCTGGCCACGGCCCGGCGGGTCGTGGAATCCGATGCGCATCTGCGCGCCGGACAGTGGCAAGGCTGGTACCTCAAGCAGTTTCTGGGCACCGATGTGCACCATGCCACGTTAGGTATTCTGGGGATGGGACGGATCGGCCGCAAGGTGGCGCGCAGGGCTGCCGGATTCGACATGACGGTCCTGTACCACAATGCCCGGCAGGCATCTGCCGAGGTGGAACGTGCCTGCAACGCCACCTTCGTGAGCAAGGAGGCGCTTTTGGCGCAGGCCGACATTCTCTGCCTGCATGTGCCTTACACACCCGAGACGCACCACATTATCGGCCGCCCGGAATTGGCCATGATGAAACCCGGGGCCATCCTCATCAATGCCGCGCGCGGGGGCGTGGTGGATGACGCAGCCCTGGTGAAAGCCTTGGCAGGCGGGCCGCTGGCCGGTGCCGGGCTAGACGTCTTCGAAAACGAACCCGCCCTGAACCCGGCCCTGGTCGCGTTGGCGAACGTTGTCCTCACGCCGCACATCGCCAGTTCTTCGGCGGCCACACGGCACGGCATGGCCATGCTGGCCGCCCACAACCTGGTGGCGGCCCTGACCACCGGCAAACCGCCCAACCTGCTCAATCCGGAGTATAGGCAGACGTAAGGGCAGGAGGCTGAACGCCCGCCCCGCCTTGCCTCTTTACGTCGCCGCAAAACCATTGGCAGTCTGTCAGGCGTCTGGAACCTCGAAATCAGGGTTGGCTGTCAGACGTGTGCCGTCCCGTTCGAACGAGGCCAGGTACGCTTCAATGCGTTGACGCGCCGTCGCCTGGTCATGGTTGTTGAGGTTGCAGTTGAGCAGGTCGATGTACCAGGGGGCCTTGTACGGATGCGTGACATAGCGCTTGACGATTTCCAGGGCAATCGGCAGGGTGGTGTCCTTGGAGTCGTCGTGCACATCCCGGTTGTCGGCCCGGCGCAGCTTGTCGTACTCCTCTTCCAGGATCTTGTTGAAAAAGGCGGGCGTGAACGGCTCCCCGGCCTGCGTGCCGCTGTCCGGGTCGTCTTCAGTGAAACGGGCTTGCTTGTGCAGCCACTCCCAGAGGATGCTCAAGCGGATCTCGCCAGTGGCCATGTCTTCCATCAGGTAAAGCACGTCGTCGTTGCCGAAAAAATCGGCCGGCTTGAGTGCTGCGGCCTGAAATCCACGGCCGAAGGCATTGCCGTATTGCAGCGCCACCGAAAGCAGGTCGCGGGCCCCGCGCACCGTGCGCGGCGCCGGTTCGAGCAGCATCAGGTCGGCCGCGTCTTTTTCGGAGTAGGTCAGCGGCGGGAAACTGCGCCCCAGTTGATTGGCGGCACCGGCCTCCGCCCAGATCGGCCGGACGATGTGCACCATCTTCCAGTGCGCCACCCATTTGCCGCTGGCCCCGGCCTGCTGTTCACGCTGACCGCCGGCCTTGGCGCGTTTCATGGCCTCGGCCACACCCTTTTCGGACCCTACCGGAATGTTGGGCTCCATGCCGCCCTGCCACAGCGCGAAATGGCCGTTGCGGTCAGGCGTGTTGACCGCCCGGCGCACCCGGTCTTCATAGATCCGCATGTAGCCGTAGGTCATCGTGATGGCGTCAATGTTGGGATTGTGAAAGGCCTGGTCCCAGGCCAAGGCGTCGGCAACGCTGTTGATGTAGTCCCAGCGGCCCGTATTGAAACCGACGAATCGGCAGGCCAGGGCGGCCCGTATCTCCATCAGCTGGTAACAGGCTTCGAGTTGCTCAATCAGCACGTACACCTTTACAGTGCCGACCGGCAGGCCGAGGTGCTGTTCCAGCGCCGCCAGCATCCGGTTCCACAGGGCGGCCTCCTCGGCGGTCTGGATCTTGGGCAGGTACAGTACAATCGAACGCCCCTGGCTGCGCAGGGTGTGATGGTTGCCGACCACATACAGCGCTGCGTCGACGATGGCGGCAGAAAAGCCGCTGCCATTGGCGTCACAAACGTGCCGGTCGTCCAAATGCAGGCCGCGGGGACGGAAAATGCGCGTGGTGAAATCCAACTGCTTCTTCCAATCCTCGACAATTCGGCGGCCGAAAAACGTTTGCGACCAGGCGTTCATTTCCGCAGCCACCGATTCGGCGACCTTTGGAAACGGCTCTTTGAAAGCCAGGGCGAGCATGAGATTGCGCTGGTTATCGAGCGACATGGTGTCTACCTGGCCGAGGGCGTCCTCGCCATCGAACATCCAGCCATCGGCGCCCGAAAGCAGCGCGTAAGCCACGTTGCGGATCCCGTCCGCCACCGTCGCACGCGGTTTGGTGGCCGGTCCGGTGCCCTGGATCCATTGGCGTTGAAGGTCATGCGGGATCTCGGAGCCATCAAACTGGCCCGCGCGGGCCTGCTGCACGCTGATCCCGCTGTCTGCGATCTGTGCGGCCGGATCGAGGAAGGCGATCCGCTGGCCCTCGTTGAAGCGCCTGATACGCCGCGCAATGCGCGCATGCATGAGGTCCTGGCGCTCACGGTTAAAGTCCGCCAACGCCTCGAGGGCATCGAGGGCCGCCGGTGTCAGAACGTCAGGGTAGCGCTGCTGAACGCCATCACGAATCAGCAGCCGCTTGGAACCTTTCACGGTCGTGTTGCTTGATGCCATTTTTCCTCCTCTTGTGCAGGGATTTACGGGAGGTTCCCAGCCCGTGCAGACCAAGGCTGACCACGCTTCGGATATGTTCTCCTATGGTAAGCAGATCATCGGCCAATTCAACTGCACGATGCTTTTCAATTATAAATAGATCCAGCCGATCACCACCAGCAGCGACCATGCGGTGACCGCCAACCCCACCTTGGCGTGGGTTTTGAAGCCGATGACAATACCGTAGGCGCGGGCCTGCTCGATGACGATCAGGTTGGCGATGCTGCCGATCGTGATCAGGTTGCCGGCAAAGGTGCTGGAAAGGGCCAGCAGATACCACTGTTCGGGTTGGGCGCTGTCCAAAAAGCGCACGAGCAGCATGGCCGCCGGTACATTGCTGACCATATTGCTCAGCAGGGTCGCCACGCCCGTCAACACAATTGGATGTTGCAAGTCGATGCCATTGCGCGCCAGCATGGCCACGATGTGTTCGGGCAGGTGGACCATGGCAATGCCCTCGATGACTACGAACAGGGCGCAGAAAAGGGTCAACAGGTGCCAGTCGATCAACTCGGTGATGTGACGCGATCGCATCTTGCGGCTGCACAGCAGTAAGCCGGCGATCCCGATGGCGGCCAGCTCTCTGGGAACGGCCGTAAATAGAAACAGGATTACCAGGCATGTCGCCGCAATGAGCCCTTTGGTGCTTTGCCAGGGATTGAACGATGGCCAGGCCGGTAACGGTGTTTCAGGGGCGACGCTATACGGCCGCAGCCATTGCCGGTGGTACAGCGCCACGATGATGGCATAGCTGCCGGCCAGGGCCGCCAGGGCTGGTGGACCGCACCAGGCCGTGAACGACGCAAACGAAAGGTGTCCAATCTGTCCGATGAGCATATTTTGAGGGTTGCCGATGATAGTGGCGGCCGATCCGATGTTGCTCGATACCGCCAAGCCTAGCAGAAAAGGCATTGGGTTCAAACGGGCACTGAGCAGCGAATAGGCCAGCACCGGTGTGAACGCCAGACAGATGATATCGTTGGCCAGGATTGCCGATAAAAACGCGCCGATCCCCATGCAGACCAGCAGAAAACGCCGCGGGTAAACGCACAGGGCTGCAATACGCCGGGCGATGCACGTGTAAAAACCGCCCAGGCGCAGTTGCGCCGATATGATCATCAGGGCATACAGCAGCAAAATGGTGGACACATCGATGCTTCCGACGGCGCGATCGACAGCCACGGCACCGCTGACGACCATGGCGATGGCGCCCAGCAGCGCGATGCCGGTCCGATCCAGAAGAAGCCAGGGGATGCGGCCGACAGCCACGCCGACATAGGTGACAGCGAAGATGAAAGCGGCCCACATGAATTGAAATCCTTTATGATCCGAGTGGTCCGGTGAGTGCGCCGGCACGGTGCATGGCATCCTGAAAACAACCCGACAGCCGCCGCAAATGCCGGAAGGCCATTAGCACGGCCCCTGTCTGAAAACAAGCGCTTCACGAAGGCCTTTTGGCAATCGCCTGTCGCGACCCTTTCGGGAGACGATTGAAGGCGCATTTCATACACCATGGACCAACGAAAAAAAGTCGATGCGGTTGCGTGGGTTCGCTTCCGGCATCTGGACAAATTTCTTTTGGGCAATACTTTAACGCAGTTTGCCCCAGGCGCTTGTGCGCCAGACCGGCCCCGTCGGCCTTTGAATCATGAACACGGACATACCTAAAAAAGGGTTTGCCATTGAAGAAGGTCATGAAGGATAAAGTCGACAGAAATCCTTCTATTTTGCACTTTCCACCTTTAACGCCGGCAAAGCCGGTTAGGGAGGCTGACATGAAGAAAGCGTTATCGATGGTGGTCTTGGCCAGCATGGTCGTTATGTTTTTGTGGGCATGTGGTTCGGGCGATGATCCGAATGTGATCAAAATCCACATGCTCACCGAAGAGGGTACCGGCGAAAACATTGGTACCGTCAGAACGACCGAATCGGAATATGGCATCTTGTTCACGCCCGACCTCAAAGGCCTGCCGCCCGGCCTGCATGGCTTCCATCTGCATACCGAAGGCACATGCGGTTCGCTGGAAAAAGACGGGGTCATGGTGCCCGGCCTGGCTTCCGGCGGCCACTATGACCCGGCCGGCACCGGCGCCCACAAAGGCCCTTACGGAAACGGGCATTTGGGTGACCTGCCGGCCCTGTATGTGGACGATCAAGGTCATGCCACCTTGCCGGTGTTGGCGCCGAGGCTCAAAGCGGCAGACCTGAAGGGCCGCGCCTTGATGATCCACAGCGGCGGTGATAATTACTCCGACACCCCCGAAATGGGCGGTGGCGGCGGCAGAATCGCCTGCGGCGTGATCGTGGAATAAAGAAAAAATCACAAAACGACTACGTGTCGAAGCCGGCCTATATGGCATAGGTTCAATGCGGATGTACCCCCACTGCGTGCAGGAGATGTCATGCCCCGTTTGTCCCTTGTGGTTCTGGTCGGATTTCTGTGTTGTGCGAGCCCCGTTTCAGCAACACCCGCCGGCGCGCCCGTGAGCCCGGCCACGCAAGAGTGCCTGGATTGCCATAGTGCCGTTCATCCGGGCATTGTGGCGGATTGGAAAAACAGCCGTCATGCGGTCGTCAGTCCCCATATGGCCATGCAGGTCCAGGGCTTGGGCCGCAAACTCTCGAGCAAGCAGGTGCCCGACACACTGCGCACTACGGCAGTGGGATGCGCCGAATGCCACAGTTTGCGGCCCGAAGCCCATGCCGACACTTTCGAGCACAATGGCCACCAGATCCACATGGTGGTCAGCCCGGACGATTGCGTCGTCTGCCATGTCGCGGAGCGGACGGAGTATGCCGATAACATCATGTCCGCCGCGCATGGCAACCTGGCCGATAACGCGCTCTACAATGAACTGGAACGTTCGATCCTCGGTAAAAGCAGGCGAGAAGGCGGCAAAATCCAGTTCGACCCACCCGATCCGATGACCCAGGCCGAAAGCTGTTATTATTGCCACGGTACCCGGCTTTCGCTCGCCGGAACCGAACAGCGCGATACGGACATGGGTGAGCTGGAATTTCCCATTATCAAGGGATGGCCCAATCAGGGCGTCGGGCGCATCAACCTCGACGGTAGCCAGGGCGCGTGCAGCAGCTGCCACACGCGCCATCACTTTTCGATCGAAATGGCACGCAAGCCACACACCTGCAAAGAGTGTCACGCCGGACCGGATGTGCCAGCGTATAAGGTCTATTCGGCCAGCAAACACGGCAACATATTTTCGAGCAAGCAGAGCCAGTGGCGTTTCGACCCCGTGCCGTGGACTATCGGCCGGGATTTCAGCGCGCCGACCTGCGCCGCCTGCCACATCAGCCTGGTGGTCGACAGCAACGGCGAGGTTATCAGCCACCGCAGCCACCGGATGAGCGATCGGCTGGGCATGCGTATTTTCGGCTTGGTCTACGCCCATGCCCAGCCATTGTCACCGGACACCACCCGCATTCGCAATGCGGCTGGGATGCCGCTGCCGACCGACCTGGACGGCACCCCGGCCGCACGTTTTCTGATCGATGCCGATGAGATCAAGAGCCGACGGGCGACCATGCAGCGCACCTGTCTGGCCTGCCACGGCACATCCTGGACCCGCACCCATTTCGAACGGCTGGACAACACGATCGCCACCACCGATCAGCAGGTGCGCACGGCTACCCAGCTCATGCAGCGCATATGGCAAAAAAAATGGGCCCATGGCCCAGACCGGGGTGGCAGCCCTTTTGATGAATATATCGAACGGCGCTGGAGCGATGCCTGGCTGCTCTATGCGAACAACACCCGCTTTGTCTCCGCCATGGGCGGCGGCGGCGATTATGGCGTTTTCGAGGACGGCCGCTATCACCTGAGCAAAACGATTATGGAAATGCAGGACTGGCTGCAGATGCGCGAGGCCCGTTAGGGCATTTGCCCGGTGGCCCCTAGGGGCGAAACGTGTGTTCGCCCGGTGCGTAATTATCCCGGATAAGTACCGTTAGGGGCTTGACACGCCGTTCGGAGTCACATATTCAAGGAAATCGAATTAAGGCCTTTACCAACGACCTTTAAATCACAGGAGAATCCCTCATGGCGGACTATTTGATCAATGTTTTTCTGGACGACGAGAAGCGCAAAAAAATCGAGGATGCTGGATTGGCGGACAAAATCATCGAACTTGACGGTAAGAAGGCCGTTCAGGTCGAGATGAGCGCCAAGGAACAAAAGAAACTCGCCAAGGGTTTCACAGACCTTTCCTTCGATAGCGCCAATGCCTGCGTGCTTCCTGCCGAGGCGGAAGCCAAACTGGTTGGCATCATCGCTGAAATGAAGACCCTGGACGTGATGAAATTCGCCATCATGAAGCTTTACAACCCCCTGGCAGGCAAAGCACCGCGCGCGGCAATGCGCTAGCAGGTCGCGCCTGGCGGGAGTGCCTTGCTCCCGTTTTTTCCATATACCAAAGCCCTGCGCCGCGCGTCGGCCGCTGGGCTTTTTATATTTTATCACCTGCTTTTGTTTCCGAACATCGCCCCAAGCAGGCCGCGCAAAATCTGGCGGCCCAGTTGGCTGCCGATGCTGCGCGCCGCACTTTTAACCATGGCTTCGCCGATCGATTGGCGTTGTGTCCCGCTCCCGCGGCGGGACGGCTTCTTTGCGAGCGCCTCATCCTGCGCCGCGGCTTGAGAGGCTTGCGCGCGATTTTTCAGTAACTCATAGGCTGACTCGCGGTCCACGTCCTGGTCATATTTGCCGCGCAGCGGCGAGCGTTCGCGCAGTGCGTTTCGCTGTTCCGGGTCGATTGGCCCTATGCGGCCCTCGGGCGGCGCGATCAGGGTACGCTGTACCGGCGTGGGCCGGCCGTCCTCGGCCAGCACCGACACCAGGGCTTCCCCCGTGCCCAGCTGCGTAAGGATGTCGGCGGTATTGAAGGCCGGATTGGCCCTGAAACCCGCTGCGACGGCCCTGATCACTTTTTGGTCCTTGGGCGTGAAGGCGCGCAGGGCATGCTGGATCTTGAGCCCGAGCTGCCCCAGAACAGCATCCGGAATGTCCAGCGGGTTCTGGGTGACAAAGTAGATGCCTACCCCCTTGGATCGGATCAGGCGCACCACCTGTTCTATCTTCTCCACCAGCGGCTTGGGCGTGCCGGTGAAAAGCAGATGGGCTTCGTCGAAAAAGAGAACCAACTTGGGGACCGGCAGGTCGCCCGCTTCAGGCAGTTGCTCGAACAGTTCGGCCATCAGCCAAAGCAGAAAGGCGGCGTAGACGCGTGGAGCCTGTTGAATCAAACGGCCGGCCTCGAATAGGCTGACGACCCCGCGACCTGAAAAATCGGTGTGCATCAGGTCGGTCAGCAGCAGGGCCGGTTCACCGAAGAAACGCTCGGCGCCCTGCTCTTCGAGCACCAGCAGCCGGCGTTGGATGGCGCCTACGCTGGCGGCGCTGATATTGCCGTAAGTGGTGCTCAATGACGAGCTATTTTCGGCCATCCAGGCCAGCAGGGCGCGCAGATCCTTGAGGTCCAGCAGAAGCAGGCCCTCGTCGTCGGCATAATCGAATGCGGCATAGATCACGCCGGTCTGTGTTTCGTTGAGTTCGAGCAGATGGCTCAGCAGCAAAGGCCCGATTTCAGACATGGTCGTACGCACCGGATGACCGGTTTGGCCGTCCATGTCCCAAAATAGGGCCGGCGTGGGTTGCTGCCGGTACGCAGGCAATCCGATGGCGGCCAGGCGTTCGTCGATTTTGGGGTGCGGCTGCCCTGCGGTGGCCAGGCCCGAAAGATCGCCTTTAATATCGGCCGCCCACACTGGAACGCCCATGCGTGAAAACCCCTCGGCCAGCACCTGCAGGGTAACGGTTTTGCCGGTGCCCGTGGCTCCGGCGATCAACCCATGGCGATTGGCCATACGGCCCATCTGCCGGACCAACTCTCCCTGGGCCGCCCCGATGATCATCGATGCAGAGGTCATTTTACCTCCTTTGCTGTTTGGATGAGAAACGGCCTATTGAACCCCGCGGCCAGTGATGACACTATTCAACGTTGAAGGCGAAAATGGCAATATTTTTTTCCGGCCCGAAGGGCGGTCGTTGGCACAGCGTCCCCGGCGCCACCGCCCCAGCCGAACGATACGCGGTTTTCCTGTAGGACGGACCTTGTGTTCGCCCGCATTTTACGCACGGTCGTCAGCGAGAAGGCCGAATTGCAAACCAAAACAGTTTAATAAATGCCGGTTCTCTGCTAAATAGCGATTTCCAATGGCTGCCGCTCTGGTCTGCGGTTGCGTTGACTGTGTAGGGGTGGACCTTGTGTTCGCCCGCGTCCCGCGTTGACGCACGGTCTTCAGTGCGACGCCGAAGGGCCCTGACCACACCGGGCGAACACAAGGTTCGCCCCTGCAGGTGAAACCGGTGCCCCGTGCTGGAAAGCGTCCAGGGGCCTTCTTGACGATGCCCGCAGCGGTTATAGATAAGAAGCCAAGCGATATTGGATAGAACAAGGACCCTTTTTCGACCAACGGACGGAGTCTCATGTACGACTGGATCGCTGTTGTCATTCTCGGCATTATCGAAGGTATTACCGAATTTCTGCCCATATCTTCCACAGCCCATTTACTCATCGCCCAACACTGGTTGCCGCGGCAGAGCGATCTGTTCAACATCGTCATTCAAAGCGGTGCCGTGATCGCCGTGTTGCCTCTTTTTCCCCAGCGCCTGCACCAATTCGTCTTCGAATGGCGCGAACCAGCTACCCAGCAGTATGCTCTGAAAATCGTTCTTGCGGTAGTCATCACCGGCATCGGTGGATTGCTCTTGGATCACTTCGGGTTTGTATTGCCGGAAGCACTGGCGCCTATAGCCTGGGCCATCCTGTTGGGCGGCATCGGTTTTGTTATGGTGGAAAGATGGCTGCGCGACCGGCCGTTCGATCTTTCGGTGACCTGGACGATTGCCGTCATTGTAGGGGTGGGGCAGTTGATCGCCGCGGTTTTCCCGGGTATTTCGCGTTCCGGCGCAACGATTCTGCTGATGCTGGCTGTCGGCCTGAGCCGGCCGGCCGCCACCGAATTTTCATTCCTGGTCGGCATTCCCACGATGCTGGCTGCCGGCGGGTTGAAAATTTACCGGGCCTTGTCGCACCCCTTTGCCGATGCATTGCCCGAACGTTGGGACATGGTGCTGCTGGGCTTCATAGTATCCGCGGCAGTGTCGTTTGTGGTGGTCAAATGGTTGCTGCGCTATGTCCAGACCCATACCTTCAGCATTTTTGGCTGGTACCGCATAGGCTTGTCGGGCCTGCTTTTCGCGATGCTTCTCATGGAATAGCGCAGCAGGGAGAAATAGGGAAGCATCTTGCCGCATCCTTCCTCGGCTTTACGAGAACCTCATTGCCGTGTTTCGCAGAGGATTCCATCTGTAGGGGCGACCGGCGGTCGCCCGGTGCAGGCGCAAAGCCAGCATTCCAGGCAATCATGGGTGCGGAAGAATAAGACCTCGCCATTTTTGACGATGACCTGAATACAGTGGTTCGCGTGGCCGACCGCCGGTCGCCCTACAGCGAGCATTAGCCCACACGCAAATGCGGTTACCCTGACGGATCATCCGAATGATGTTGACAGGTCAGGGGCATTTTAATACTTTTCAAAAAACCCTTACCCGCCGACCATTATCACGGATAAAGGCCTTTTTTTTTATATGGGCAACCGCGTTGTGTGTATAACCAGACATATCGATCACAGAAAAAAGGTAAATGAAACCATGAACAAAAACAGGCGCTATTTCATCCTGATGTTTTTCAGCTTGACCGTTGGGCTGCTCTATTTTTGGCACGACACCGCAGAGGCCGCACGCTTTGGGCGCAGCAGGTCCTTCGGCAGCAAACCGAGCTACCAACGCAGTGCCCCAGCCCCGGCGCAGAGCCCCACCTCCACCCAAACCAAACCCGGACAGACGGCCCAACCGGGCACTGCAACCCCTTCATCTCCGATGGGCCGTTTTGGCGGAATGATGGGAGGACTGCTCATGGGCGGCCTGATCGGTTCGATGCTCTTCGGGGGCACCGGCGCCGGCGGTCCCGGGTTGCTTGACCTGTTGCTGGTGGGCGGCGGTCTTTTCCTCTTGTTCCGTTTTTTACGCGCCCGGCGCATGGCCGCCGAACCCTCCATAGGCGGTGCCAGTGCGTTTGAGCGCGGTCCCGCCCAAGGATGGGGCAGCGCCAACGACACACTGGCCGCAGATACGACCGGGGGACCGGAGCAGTTGAGCCTGCCGCCGGGGTTTGATGCGGATGAGTTTTTGAAAGGGGCCAATGCCCTCTATGTTCGTTTGCAGGCGGCTTGGGATAAGCGCGATCTCGATGATATTGGCCAGTTCACGTCAGCTGAAGTCTATGCGGAAATCCAGCGCCAAGCCCAGGAAGACCCCACCCCCGGGAAAACCGAATTGCTCCTGATCACCCCGCGCATCATCGAAGTTCGTGACACCGATACCCAGACCATTGTTTCCGTGCTTTTCGATGTCATGCTGCGTGAAAAAGAAGACGCATTGTCCAAGCAGGTACGCGAGTTGTGGCATTTCAGTCAGGATCGGGACAAACCAGAGGCCTTCTGGTTATTGGAAGGCATTCAGCAAGTCGAATAATGATATGCGCAGGCGCCCGGCCATGTGTGGATCGTCGCTCCGCATGGTCGGGTGCCGCTATCCCGGCACCCTCGAGCAGCACCCAAAAGCATACCGCCGACCTTTTCAGGGCTGAAGACAAAGAAACCCTTGGATTCCGGTCATAACCATTTGCGCTGACAGCGCGGCCAGGACCAACCCGGTCAATTTGCTGAGAATGCCGACGCCTCTGGCACCCACCCCACGCTGAATAAAAGAGGCCATGAGGAGCACCACGGCAATACACACCACGGCCGAAAGCAAGGCCAGAGAGCCGAGTATCTTTTCTTTCACACCTTCCAACTCGGCGCCCATGACCAGCAAGGTGCCTGTGGTTGCAGGTCCCACAATGATGGGAATTGCCAACGGGACCACCGCGACATCGCCATCGGAGGCAAGACCATCGCTGACCGTTTTTTTCCCCTGGACCAGGCTTACCCCCGACAGAAACAACAACGCACCGGCGCCGATGCGAAAAGCGTCGAGGGTGATTCCGAACAACGAAAACAGTTGTCTGCCGCCAAAAAACAAAATCAGGCACAAAACGGCGACAGCCATGGATACCGTCATGGCCAACCGGCGGCGTCGGCCCTCGTCATATCCCTCGGTCGTGCTGAGAAACATGGAAAGCCCGAAAAAAGGCGTAAACACGAAAAACAGCTTGATCCATATACTCAGAAATAGCGACATACGCCCGCTTTCTTGCCAGTGTAGTGCAGGTAATCGACCCGTTCCGACATGTGCAACCACTGGCAAAAGGTTTGATGGAGGAAAGTTAGCTTGCGACGGGAAGGCATTGCCTGTATGGTCTGTGAACTCCCTCGTTTCTGAATTTATCGCCGCGACCCATCGTATAAAACAAAAGATCAGGGGCTTCAAGCCAGAAACACTGAAATCCCGCGACCGGCTACTTGTGGGAAGTACACGCTTTCGATGCGCAAATACTAATGCTGTCGGGATCCAAATTTGCACGATCCGCAGATGTGGCCCTCGGCGGCGGCGGTATACGGACGTTTTCTTTCAAGGCACTCTCGCCCGGTACGACAAATCTTCATTTCGTTCTCAAACGCAGTTGGGAGCCGTTGCAAAGCGCTGTCGATCAGTTTCAAACCACTGTTCACGTTCGCGCAAAAAAGGGCTGACGTGGCGCGGACCACCCCCCCCCCGGATCACCACTTCCGTGTCAATCCCGAATGTACTTCGCCATTGTCACTGGAGCGAACTGGATTACCTCCTTTGTTGCATCCAGGGTGAGACGCATAACGCTTCAGATTCGGAGCAAGACGTTTGCCAAGATATCAGGAGCGGTCCAGAAGTACTTGCGTGTCGCTGTGGACGCTGTCATCTTCGATATACGTGCGTCCACCCACCGCCTTGATCATGGAAAGGCCGTCGATAAGCGGGTCGATGCCGAGCGTGATAATCTGTTGGGCCCGCTTGGCATCATCGGGTTTGGTCATGGCCATCCATGCCATGGCCCATGAAATCGTCTGGCGTGTCTTGTCCAGCAGTCCTTGCGGATTCATGTAGAATACCTGGTTGTTCTTGGCCGTCAAACCCTGGTCGACGGCTTGGAAATTCGGTTGGCCGGTCAGGGCGCCGCTGCCTTCGGTGTCGAACATCGTTTTAAGAAGCATCCGATTCAGGGCGATAGTGCAGAACCCGTCGGCCATGGTATAGGCCGGGCTCAGGTTATCTCCAAACGGCAGGACCGTATAATTCATGACCGTTGCCTTGTAGGGCTCGGTTTGCAGGGCAAAATTGTATTGAGAAGCCTGCGTTTTGATCAGCTGGTCGATAATCTCGGGTTGTTTTACTTCGATAAACAGGGCCAACTCGGGCATTGGAAACATGCCTCCGGTGTTGATATCATTGATCAGCAGGCCGGCCTGGGTGCCCAACGCTTGCAAGAGTTCCTCAAGCGTCAGGCCCATATTGGTTTCAAACGTGCTTTGGATGTCTTGCACCGTTTCCAGGCTGATTTGCGGATTCTCCTGAAATTCCGCCCAGTAGGATGCCAAGTCAAAATTGTTTTGCCAGCTGTACAGAAGGACATTGGCCGGGATTCTTTTCAGTGTGGGATTGGCCGTCGGTGTAAAACGGGTGATCTGAGTCATTTTGGGCGACATCTGCTGGCGATCGAAGCCCACGACCATTTTGTATGTGATCAAGGGGCTGCCGTCATCATACCCGGTTAGGTTGAGGGTTTCGATGCCTCTGAACTGATCGATCTGGGCGTGAAGGATTTTGCGTTGCTCAATGTCTTCATTGAAATGGTCGACCGTTTCGCCGAGGGTGCGCAGGATATCGGCCACATCCGCAAAGGCCAGAAGATCGGTTTTTCCGGATTTGAAAAGATCGGCGGAATGCTTCTGGTAAGCGGGTGCGTGCAACAAAGAGGTGCTTTCGTTCAGGGATTGATCCAGGCAGCGCTTGACCGGCGCGGCGGAGAAGCCGGCGATCATCGCGCCATCGACCAGGGTATAATAGGCCGTCGCATCCCCCTCCAGCGCAATGGCATGAATTTTCCATTGTTGGTAGGTTTCAGTGGCCGTGGCCACCTGTTGCGTGGCGAAAATGCTTTGGAGGCTCTCCAAAACGCGGGTGGGCTGTTTGGGCCGGGCGATGATGGTTACGGAATCCAGAAGCGTCTGCAAATCGGGTTCTTGCAGTCCGTCGGGGGCGAAGGTGATGCGTTGCAGCGCCACGGCGACATCCTGTCCGAAAAGCGTGTCCAGCCATGGGCTCTCCGCGGTTTGTTTCAAGGTTTCCAGTTTGCGCAAAAAGTCATCGCGCTGGTGTGGCGGTATCTCCATGGCGTCCAGCAGTCGGGCAACGTCGATGCCGGCCAGGGAACGTCCTAATCGACTGTGTTTGAATTGCTCGATTTGCTTTTTCAATTCACACACGCGCAGCATGCTTACCGTATCGGAGGGCAATAATGATTCAATCGCTTTTGGCTGGTTGAAAGGTTGGTAGAAGTAAACATAAGCTCCGGCTGAGATGGCCAGCAGAAGGATGATTAAAACAACAAGACCTTTGCGCATAACGCCTCCTCGAAAGTGGTGTAAAATCTCCCCTTTTTGCATAGCACCCGCCGAAAGACGGATTCATGGTCAACCGCCTGCCGACAAAAGATGTCTGACACCTTTGCAAAATACTTCTTCGCGGGGCAGCAGACTGATGACCACGAATCCTTCCCGGTGAAAGTCATAGAAGTAGCCGGGATGGACCACGGTATTGGTGTGCGCCAGCAGGTCTAATATCCGTTCCTCGTCGCCCAGTGTATCGGTGAAATCCACGACCGCGTACCATCCGCCTTCCCTCCGCAGCAGGCGGCAATGGCGTGTTTTTGCTATTTGCCGTTGAAGAAACTGTTCATTGGCGGCGATGCGCAGGTTAATCTGCTGTTGAATACCTTGCCGCGATGAAAGCAGCGTCTGGGCGGCGTGTTGCACCGGGGTCGAGATGCTGAGATAGAAATCGAGCAAGGTTTCCAGTCTTTGTCCGGCCGCGTGGACGGCGGCGGCTTGGCCGCTGAGCAGTATCCATCCCAGTTTGACTTGGGGCAGGGCGACCAGCTTGGAAAATCCGTTCAGCACAAAACAGAGCGATTCGGTAGCGTCCAAAGCTGTTGCAACGCGGGTGGCGGGGGCGTCGGCGGCGGCATAGTCGGCGAACACTTCATCCACGATCAGGGCCAGATCGTGCCGGCGGCAGATAGCATCCAGAATGCTCAGTTCGTGATGCTTGACGTAGGAGCCGGTCGGGTTGTTGGGGTTGACGAGCACCACGGCGCGCGTGCGGGGCGTGATCAATGCCTCCAGCACATCCATGTCGATGGTCCAGCCGTCGGCATCATCGTAGCGCAGCGGATATGCAATCGGCCGTAATGCTTCAAAGCGGGTCAGATAGGACAGCAAAGGGTATCCCGGACTGGGAATGAGCACTTCGTCACCGGCATCCGCGAGCAGCTTGAACAGCAAAGCGTAGGCATCGCTGGTGCTGGCGGTCAGAAAAAGACGCTCCGGGTCAAGCGGTGCACCGTGCGGCCGGTAGTATTCGGCCACGGCGCGTCGCGCGGGAATGATCCCGTGCGGGTCGGGCAGGTAGGTAATGGCCGCAGGGCTGGCCAGCGCCGCCAGAATCGTGTCGCTTTCATACTGCAGGCCGACGCGGGTCGGATTGGATTGCGTCAGGTCCAACAACACGTCACCGGCGGCTCTTTTTTGGGCGATCAGGCGGCCCAGGGCATTGTCGGGCGCCAGCCAATCGAATCGATTCGAGAACATGATGGTCCTGAGCCGGCGTGGCCGGAGTTGAAATGTGACGCACACAAGATCCGTCCGTGTGAGCGGCACACGCCGTTGTGTCAAAGAATAAACGCCGGCGAAGCCTCTCTTTTACGGACGCTGCATGAGCCAGCGGGCCACTTCTTCCAATGAGACCGAGGCCACAGTCGCTTGCCCGATTTTTTCGAGCAACACGAAATGGATTTCTTGCTGCTGACGCTTTTTGTCTTTTTTCAATGCATTGAAGACTTCCGTGCGATCGAACGCCAACGCCACCGGCAGACCGAGCCGTTCCAGCAAGGCGCGCAGCCGGTTGAACGCGTTGGCGCTCAGCAGCCCTTTGTGCATGGAAAATTCGGCCGCCAGCAGCATGCCGGCGCTTACCGCCGCGCCGTGGGAGATGCCCAGGGTCTTTTCGAAGGCATGGCCCAGAGTATGTCCGAAGTTGAGCTTGCGCCGCTCACCGGCCTCGCGTTCATCCTGATTGACCACGCCGGCCTTGATGACCACCGAGCGGTGAACCAGGTGCAGCATCACGGCCGGGTCCAGGGCGGCGATGCCGTCACAGTGCGCTTCGATATACTCGAAGTAGGCGGCATCCGCGATGCAGGCGTGTTTGACGATCTCCGCCACTCCGCAGGCGATTTCTGCGCGCGGCAAGGTGGTAAGCAGGTCGATGTCGGCGATGACGAACGCGGGTTGGTTGAACACCCCCACCATGTTCTTGTAGCCTTTAAAATTGACGCCGTTTTTGCCCCCGACAGTGGCGTCCACCTGGGCCAGCAGCGAGCTGGCCACAAAGCCGAAGCGCAGGCCGCGCATGTAGGTAGAGGCGGCAAAGCCGGTGATATCGCCCACAATGCCGCCACCAATGCCCACAATGACCGTTGTGCGGTCCGCTTCGAGGGCAATGAGCTGCTCGTAGATGGCGGCCAGTGTGTCCAGGGTTTTGTTCGTTTCACCGCAGCCGATGACAATGACGTCTCCAGGGGGAAAGCGGTCCTGGTAAAGCGCCGCAACATTGCGGTCGGTGATGAATATGGCCCGCTGGCCGGACAGATGCCCCGCCAGGTCGGCCAGCCGTCCACCGACCTGGATGCGCGAGTGTCCGGTTTGTCCTTTGACGGTGATTTCGTACATAGTGAACTTCCTGTTCGTGGCGTCGTTCAACGTCGCAATAGGTAAACAGTAAATCGTCGCCTCATCGCTGACTTGATGCGTGGCCGCGGCCGGACGCGGATCAGTGCTCCCGCAGCAGGTCGTGAATTTTACGGGCGTATACGCACAAATCGGTGAACTGGTCCGGATAGAGCGATTGGGCGCCGTCGCTCAGCGCGTTTTCGGGCTCATGATGCACTTCGACCATTAGGCCGTGGGCGCCGACCGCCAAAGCGGCCCGGCTCAGCGGGATCACCTGATCGCGCACCCCGGCGGCGTGGCTGGGGTCAACCAGCACGGGCAGGTGGCTCTCTTTGGCGATGACCGGCACCACCGACAGATCCAGGGTGTTGCGACTGTGGCGCACGAAAGTGCGCACGCCGCGCTCGCAAAGCAGAATATTGGGATTGCCCGCCGCCATGATATACTCGGCCGCCATCAGCCACTCTTCAAGGGTGGCCGACATGCCGCGTTTGAGCATCACGGGTCGATGGCTCTGGCCGGCCCGCTTGAGCAAACTGAAGTTCTGCATGTTGCGCGTGCCGATCTGCACGATATCGGCATACGCTTCAACCTGGTCGAAGGTTTCGCGGTCGATCACTTCGGTGATCACCGGCATGCCGAAGGTTTCGCGCACCTTGGCCAGAATTTTCAACCCTTCCAGTTCCATGCCCTGAAAACTGTAGGGCGAGGTGCGCGGCTTGAAGGCGCCTCCGCGGAAAATGTTCCCGCCGGCCTGTTTGACCCGCTCGGCAATGGTCATGGCCTGGGTCTCGCTCTCGATGGCGCAGGGCCCGCCGATGATCGTCAGGTGACCTTTGCCGATCGTGACGTTGCCCACTTGGATCAAAGTGTCTTCCGCTTTGGTTTCGCGGCTCACCAACTTGTAAGGGCGCGTGACCGCAATGGCGTCCTTGACCCCGGGCATGCCCATGAAAAGGGCAGGGTCCACCGGGCCTTCATTGTTCAGAATGCCGATCGAAATGCGATCTCCGCCGGGAATCGGTCGTGCGACGAAGCCTTTGGACGCAATCGTTCGAACGACCCGGTCAACTTGATCAGGGGTGGCGTTTTTATCCATGACAACCAACATGCGCTTTCCTCCTTTGTTTTACCGGCTTCGGAGCGCACAGTCCACGGCAAAAAAAAGACCGTAGGCTGCAGATGCCCACGGTCCGTATGTCCTTTTTTTGGCAGGTCCGGCACAATTAACCGAGGGGCACTACTCGCCACAGCGTGAAGCGCCACCAGAGACCCAGAAATTGAATGTTGCCGAATGCCGTCATCTTTCACCTCGGATTGACCGGATAAGAGCACTGTGCTTCACATTTGTCAAGCATTATGCCGGCTCACATCCAAAACCATGTGAGAATCAGCCTTTTTTAACTTTCCACCAACGGTTCAAATTAAGCCCTGATCGGGCTCGCCGGTATTTTTCGGCCGCATGGGCACCGTTTTCCCGCACGGGCGGACGTGAACGGGGAAGTTCCGTCCGCGCAGGGTATCCTTGCGTTGGTTGGTGATGGTGCGCTTGTTGCGCCTGATTCCGGGTACCCCTCGGTGCCGCGTGGCACCCGTAGGGGCGAACCTTGTGTTCCCCCGCGATCGACACACGGACTTACGCAAGAAGATCGCCCATCGTCGCACGCACCGGCGAACACCGCACCTACAGATAAGCGTTGCCCCGCATCCTGCTGAGCCGGTTCCAGCATCCAAGGATTTTCTTCCGATTTCAAATGTCGGCATCACGCTACAGCCACGATCCGCGCACCATTGTGGGGGGAATTCTTTTTGTGAAAGTGCTTCATTATTCATTCGGCGTTAATGGTTGCCCGGTACACCAAAGTAGTATATGCAGAACGGTTTTAGATCTTCTCGCAACCTACACCGTTTAAGATCTTGGGCCGCGTGCGGCGTACGTTTTTCAGGCATTTCCCATTAAGTTTAAGCCCCAAGTGGCGATAGTATTCTCCGGTCTATTACGTTTGCATTTATAAAGGAGTGGTTACTATGAAGAAGCAAAGCATTTTGAGATGTCTGATTCTATGTGGCACCGCAATGGCTGCTTTGAGCGCGGGCGGTGTCATGCCCGCGTTTGCCGAATCGCCGGTGACCGTGCATATCACCGAGCCCAGCTATGACAGCCAGCACGTGACCGGCAGTGCAGTCGTTTTTGCCTGTAGTGTGGGCAATGGCAGTGGTGAGGAAATCAAGGAGGCTTCCCTGGTCTGGCGTTCCAATCTCGATGGCAAGCTTGGCACGGGTGCAAAATTCACGACCAACCTGCTGAGCGTCGGGCTGCATCGGATCACCCTTGATGTTTCAGATCAGAAAGGTATAGTGGGATCCGATACGATCAAGATCAAAGTCACCCAATCGCAGGCGGCCGACGGCCAAACGGGGGGCCTAGGAATCAGTACCGGTGACGGCGAATATGTCGTCAACCCTTTTAATTAAGGCCATGGCACTTTAGCCGATGGCCCGGAAACAGCAATATGCAACAACAATCTTCCTCCGACCCGGATGCCTCTTGCGGCATCCGGGACAAAGTAAACGGCTGCCGGGCGACCCTGGCGCAATTGAGCGCTCTGCCGCTGTATTCCCAGCAAACGATCCCAGTTGACTATCTCGATGCCATGGGGCACATGAACGTGCGCTGGTACATGGCCCTTTTCGACAACGCGACCTGGCGCTTTTTCGAAGCGGTCGGTTTGGATGGCGGCTACTTTCAGCGCTGTCATGCCGGCGGGTTCGCCCTCAAACAGTTCATCCATTATTGGAACGAGGTGCAGGCCGGGCACACCGTCTCGGTCAGGACCCGTGTGGTGGGGCGATCCGACAGGCGTTTTCATTTCATGCATTTTCTGATCAACGAGACCACCGGGCAAGTCGCCGCAGGCCTCGAATCGCTCGGCACCCACGCCGACCTGCGGTTGCGCAAATCCTCACCCTTGCCTCCCGAAATTGCCGAGCGGCTCGATGCCCACCTGCAAAGAGACAGCGGCCTGGATTGGGAGGCCCCTGTGTGCGGCGTCATTTCAGTGTGAAGGAGCGGCCATGCTTTCAAAAGAGGATGTGATCCGTCAGGCGCAGTCCCTGGGTTTTGAAGATATCGGCTTTACCAGCGCCGAGCCCTTCGATTCCCACCGGGAGGTCTTGGCCGCACGCCAGCAAGAGTACGGTTGGGTCGAAGAAAAAGGGATAGCCCTGCTGCAGGGCACCGATCCCAGGAATGCGTTGCCCCAGGCCCAATCCATCATCGTGTTGATGTCGGTCTACCTGCGTAACGCTTATCCCAAATATCTGGAAGGGCATTTCGGACGCTGCTATCTGGACGACGATCGCATCACCAAGAACGGTTTGGCAGTGAAGGTCAAGGCCTTGCGCGCCTTTCTACAGGATAACGGCATTGCCTCCAAGGTGCCTTTCAATCTGCCCCATCGCATGGCTGCGGCCCGCGCCGGCCTGGGGACTTTCGGTAAAAACGGGCTGTTTTATTCGCGCAAAGCCGCCCGGCAAAGCTCGTGGGTGCTGCCCATTACTGTGGTGGTGGACCAACCCTTTGAGCCCGATGCACCGACCATTCGCATGGGATGCCCGGACTGGTGCCGCAATGCCTGCATCGCCGCCTGCCCGACCCGCGCTTTAAAAGGCAATGCCGCCGTCGATCCACGCCGCTGCATCTCCTACCTGACCTACTACGGAGAGGGATTGACGCCGCGCGAGCTGCGCGAACCCATGGGGCTGTATGTCTATGGCTGTGATCGCTGTCAGAATGTCTGCCCGCGCAATGCCGCCTGGCTGGCCGAGCAACTGCCGCCGAACCCCGCGGTGGATGCCATGCAGGCGGATTTCCAACTCGAACAACTGCTGGGCATGGACAAAGCCTACTTTAAAAACCGCATCTGGCCGCGCATGTTTTACATGCCGCCGGAACAGATGTGGCGCTGGCAGATGAACGCGGCCCGTGCCATGGGCAACACGCGCGACGAAAAGTACATTCAGCCGCTGGCCCAGGCCTGTCAAGGCAATGGGGATGAACGCGTGCGCGCCATGGCCGCCTGGGCACTTGGCCGCATTCGGACCATCAAAGCCCGCACCGTTCTGGAAACGCTGAAGGCGAGCGCCCCGGGCCTGGTGGCCGCCGAAATCGCTGTTGCGGCCCTCGACATGCCCGAAGGGCCATAAGGGGCTTGCACACAACGCGCTGTTAGGGTTTTTCCGAGATAGTGCGCCCGCCATTCGCGATAAAGCGGTGGATTATGTGACTCTGGCTTTGGATTCTATCTTGCGATCGAACTTGTCCTTATTAATGATAAAGCGTTCATGTATTCCCCGAGTAATGAGGTCAATACCGTCATGTGCCTCTACCTCAAATACCAACCGTCGGCCATCTACCTCCACAAGTTTGACTTTGGCAGTGACTTCCAGTCCAGGTGGTGTCGCGGCAATGTGGCTCACATCAATATGGGTACCCACCGTTTGTTCTTCCGGCCAGTCAAGGAAAGGGTTTACCGCTTGGATGCAGGTCCATTCGATCAACCCGACCATGTAGCCAGTTGCAAAAACGTCAGGCATTGCCTGGAACTCATTTGATTCTGGATACAAGGCCGGAACAGTCTTTGTCTCAGTGATTGTGAAAGTCAATTCGTGCTCGATTCCAGGCTGCAAAGTTTCTTTCATTTTTACCTCCCCAGGCATAACGTTGCTTTTGAAGCTGGCGCAGCTTTTTTGCGCGCTGCAAAGCTTTGTTGTGCAGATTATTTATTCAACTTTCGGTTTCAAACGCCGGTGATCCGGGCGGGTGGCGCGGACCACCCGCCCGGATCACCTCACTACGTGCCAATCCCGAAAGTTGAGTTGTTTATTTTGATTCAGCCATAAGACTTGATGCGAAGGAAAAATTAATGCATCTGCTGTAAACAAGGATTTTTCTTCTTCAAGCAGTAATGAAATAGAGCCCTTTGAATGACCAGGGGTATGAATAATTTTGCTGGTTATGTTTTTTTCCATTTCCAGTATGTTGCCACCATCAACAAATATAGCGCATGTATTAGTTTTGTGACCTGCATTGTTTTTCCCTCAGTCGCACCCGGCGCGAAAAGCCAACCGCAGACGCGGCGTCAGGCCGCGCCCGCTTGAATAATGGATTAGGCCTTGGCCAGGAATCCTTCATGAAACACCACAATTCCTCGCGGCATATTTTCGGTGAATGCCAAGGCAAGGAAATACTCTTGTGGAATCCCTTCATAAACCAAATCCGGAATGTTTCTGAACCCGAAACGCTTGTAGTAGTTCGGATCACCCACAAGCGCACAACCATTGCCGTCCAACTCTTTCAGCATAGACAAACCTTCGTTGATAAGTGCTTTCCCAATGCCTTGCCTTTGATACGCCGGCCACACGGAAACAGGACCGAGACCGTACCAGCCTGTCGAACCGTCAGAAATTGTTACCGGCGAGAAAGCCACATGTCCGACGACTTGCCCATCCATTTCCGCCACAAGCGAGATCGTCAACGCATCGGCAACCCGCAATGCATTTATTATGAACTGCTCTGTGTGATTGCTGACTGCGAGAGTTCTGAAGGCCGCTGTTGTGACTTCGGTTATTGCATCGCTATCGGAAGTTCTTTCACTTCTTATAATCATTTCTAATTCCTCGTGGTTATTTGTATCATTATATCGTTTTGGGTCTGGTTTATGTTGCGGTCGGACCAAGCTAAGCAATTTTTTTTCACTTATACTTCCCAATACTATCAGGTCTCGCTTTTTCTATTTTACCTTCGATAGTGGCACCAGAATAGAATGCTGTGCGTAAACAGCGCGTGGCGATCTTCCGCGCCGCCGAGTAACACGCGCTGGTTGGCAATTCTTTCATTTGACGAATCGGTTCAATAGAAGATCTTCGACATTCCGTCGCGAATCTATAACAGATAACACAAAAACAGTTGTATCTGATATTCTGTAATTAATCCGCCAGGGAGGCAATATTATTTCTCGATAGATATGTATTCCTTGATCTTTCAACTCCGGTACAATCCTACCACGATCAGGCAGGGGGTATAAATCTGATGCTATTTTTCTTATCATGCCTATCATTTGCAATGCATTGCCAGGGCTTTCACGCGCTATGGAATCGATGATTTGCTTCAAATCACTTTGCGCAACTGCCGCCCATATTATTTGATATTGTTTGGTCATCCGCGACTGTCTTTCAGCGCTTTTTCGATTTCATCAAAAACCTCATCCTGCGGTTTTGATCGCCCCTCCCTGATATCTGCCTCCCCTTCTGAAATAAGTTTCAAAATGCCGATGGCATTACGCATATTTTCATAACTTTGAGGATCTTGCAGAACAGCTCGTGGCTCACCATTTTGGGTTATGATTACGGGCCGACGCGTTTCATTAATTTGATTAAGCAAATCGGCTGCCCGTGACTTCATATAGGTAACTGGCTTGATATCACGTGTTATATTCATAATTTTTGTCTCCTGTCCGAATACAGTACCACATTCGGACCGAAAGTCAAATTTGAATGCCAACGATGAATTAGCCGGACAAACGCAGCAATACCTTGACGTCTGTTACCGAGGTTCTCCCTCATCTACTTTTTGAAGCACCCCGTACAGCAGCAGAGCGAACCCGACCAGCCACGCCGTGAACGCGGCCACATGACCGACTTCCCAGCGGTGCCGCAGTTGCGCATACGCTTTCACCGCTTCGCTGGGACCGGCGTGAAGCGCATCCAACCATGCGGCATTCACTGGCTGGACCAGCAGGAACCACAGGAGCAGGGAGAAGGCGAGACCCAGCGTGCCTGCAAGGGTGAGGCGGAACGCAGCATGAGCGCGGATGAGCCACACGAGCCTGATCGAGAAGAGGAGCGCAAGCACCTGCAAAGGACCGCCCACCAGACCGAAGTAGCGGTAAAGCGTGCTGGTGACGCGCATGTAGAATTGCGGATCGTACTGCGCCCGCACGGGGAGTTCGAGCAGGTGCGCGCCGCCCATTACGAGACCGAGGGCAGCCAGGAGCAGCGTGATCCACCACCAGATACGAGGTAGCATGACTTTTCTCCTATGGACGAAATTAATCCGGCGCTAACCGATTGAACTGTGCGGCGCGCGGGCAAGGACTTTCGATCTGCTGTGGACTCTCCGGCAAAGCACGTCGGCTGTTCGCGTCCGCACGGGTGACTTGTTCGGCGCAATGTGGGCACGGCGTCTCTACAGCTGATCGGTAACCAAGACTCGGCCTTTCGCACCGAGAGAGGTTTTGCCGTTTTGGCCCTTGATACGGCCGCGCAGCTCAACTATTTCGCCTTTCAGTTTCTCGTTTGGGGTTACCTTTACGACTATCCATTCAAGACGAATCGTTTCGTCTGCGTAAATTGGCTGACGAAATCGAACCCAGAACTCAAGACCCAATATTGCCCCTTTCTTCGAAAAATGAGAGGCAGTCAGCCCAAGCAGTAACGCGGTTGTTTGAGGGCCACTGGCTATCGGCCTCCCAAAGCGGGTGGTTGCGGCAAATTCTGGGTCGTGATGTATTGGGTTGTCATCACCGGCAGCATTAGCGAACTCGGCCACCATCGCCGGGGAGAGTGCTACTTCGGAGCAGAAGCGTTCTCTGGGGTAGGCTCTCATAAAATTTCTCCTTATAATGTTATTGGCGCCGAAGGTAAGCGCCACGGGCGGGCATGCCCCTCGCCGCCTGTGGACGTCTACGGAAGGTTGTTCTTTGGGGTCGGACCAAGCTAAAGCAATTATTATTTCACTTTATACTTTCCAAAGCCATAGGTTTTCGCCTTCAATATGGTGTTTTTCGACCCCCAAGGGCATTATTGGGCAACTGAGGCTCCCGCAGTTCAAAACCGTCCGCATTCTGACGAATCTGACGGCCAATCGTAAATCCGCGCATCTGGCTTTTGACAGCCTCTCCAGTGGCTATGCTTTTGTGCAGTTTTTCTCTCTTTGCATTCTGTTGTCCTGTTGTCAGCTAACGCTGCTTCGATCCAATCCCGATGTGCTGACTAAATTCACGCCCCTTCTATTCTCTGGTTGTACTCCTGGTCCGTCCAGACCCGCCCAAAGATCTATTGACTTGGGTATCGTATCACTGTTGTCTTTTCCATACACAATCAGGTGAATGTGGCAGGGCTCCAGCGGCGACTATTCGGGCTTTTCTTTGCATGCCGGAAGCCTAACCAGGTAAACCCCCTCCTAATCCCCGCTGACCGAGAGCGCGGCCCGGTCCATCGGCACCCATTTGGGGCCCCAGATCATCCGGGGGCTCATGGGCGCCATGTTCGGCAGGCGATAACCCGGTAAAGGTCTTGCCGGATTGTAAAGAAAACGGACGCCTTGGGGCGGATCTTCCCTACCCCCTGATTCCGGGGCCGCGGGTCGGGAGCGCCTGATTTGCCGCTCCGTCCGATCCAAGATATTCCGAACGGGATGGCCCGGCTCTTGCGTATGTCCAGAAGAAGTGGCCAGGGGCTCGAGACGGAATTGAACTTGAACCTCGTCCCGGATTTGCCAGTGTGGGTCATATAGTTGATATGTAGTACTTTCATGAACGTTCCTTTTTTTGCCCATTAGGGATGATTGGAGGTTATCATGGAAAGGATAGCGAGTGCGGCGGCTGAACATGATTATGTCGTCATCGAGAGCGGCAAAACCACCCTGAAGGATCTCTACACCAGAGAGGATTGGATGGCCATCTGGATGGGGTTCCTGATCCTCATCATCGGTCTGCTGATCTTTTTGCCCCGGCCGCCGATGAAGATGGCCGAGAATATCGCCAAAAGCAATGCGATCATGAAAGCCGAGGCCACCATGGCGCCTTTTAAAACCGTGGCCTGGCATCAGGCCGCCAACGCCAAGAAAGGCATCAAGGCCACGGACCAGCCCTTCGCCAAAACCATTCAAAAGTATTTCAATCCGCCCAGCGGCTGGACCAGCAATCCTCTGGATGCCGTCTATCGCAGCCAGGCAGCGGCCGACGCCCTGAACGCCAGGGGCAAGGACGGATTTGAAAAAGCCCAGGCCGCCGCGGCCGCGGCCCTGACCAAGGCCCAGATCTCGGAAGAGGCCGCCGCTGCCGCCGGATTCAGCGATACCACCCTGAACGCCCAAGCCGAAACGGACATCGCCGCCTGGGTGGCTGCCAACGGCAAGATCTCCAAAGCCAAGGCCAAGGCCACCAACAAGCCATTCAACCGTATCCCCTATCTTATCGGATTGGCCGTGATCTTCGGGATTTTCTTCGGCATCGGCAAGGCGATCATGGGCCAATCCTTCGGAAAATTTTTTGTGGGCTTCTTCTTTGTCTTCTTCATCGCCGTGCTGGCTTACATGGGTGAAACCCAGACCACCATGAAGCATTGGGGCTTCGGATTTCCCCTGTGGGCCATCATCTTCGGCATGCTGATCAGCAACACCATCGGCACCCCCAAGTGGGTGCAGCCGGCGGTCTCCACCGAATTTTTCATCAAGACCGGCCTGGTGCTGCTGGGCGCTGAGATTCTCATGGGCAAGATCCTGGCCATCGGCAAACCGGGTATCTTCGTGGCCTGGATCTGCACCCCCATCACCCTGATCCTAACCTACTGGTTCGGCCAGAAGGTGCTCAAGATGGCTTCCAAGACATTAAATATCACCATCTCGGCCGACATGTCGGTGTGCGGCGTGTCGGCGGCCATCGCCACAGCCGCCGCCTGTCGCGCCAAGAAGGAGGAGTTGACCCTGGCCATCGGCCTTTCCATGGTCTTCACAGCTATCATGATGGTGGCCCAGCCCGCCTTCGCCAAGCTGGTGGGCATGCCCGAGGTCCTTGCCGGCGCCTGGATGGGCAGCACCATCGACTCTACCGGCGCTGTGGCAGCGGCCGGCGCCTTTTATGGTGAAAAAGCGCTCTACGTGGCCGCCACGGTCAAGATGATCCAGAACGTGCTCATCGGCGTCACGGCTTTCTGCGTGGCGGTCTACTGGTGCGCCAAGGTGGATTGCGCGCCCAACCAGAAGGTGAGCTGGTGGGAAGTGTGGTACCGTTTCCCCAAATTCGTCATCGGCTTCATCCTGGCATCCATCATTTTTTCCGTCATCGACCAGAACATGGGCAAGGATGTCAGCTCGGTGATAATCGATAACGGTGTCCTCAAAGGCTTGACCAAAAACGCCCGGGAGTTGTTCTTCGCCCTGGCCTTTACGTCCATCGGCCTGGAGACCAACTTCAAGGAGTTCAAGCCTTATTTGAAAGGCGGCAAGCCTTTTACATTGTATGTGGTCGGTCAGAGTTTCCAACTCGCCCTGACCCTGCTAGTGGGCTACATCATGTTCTACATCGTCTTTATAGAAGTGACCAATGCGCTCTAATCCTTCGCCTATTGATCCACTTCAAGTCGAAGATTCCGCCCCCCGGGTTCTCGTCCCGGGGGCGCGCCTTCGCGCCTATATCCGGCTGGCCATCGGACTGGGTCTGCTGGCCCTCTTCATGGCCGGCGCCACACTCTTCAGCGCCCGGGTGCCAGCCCTGGTGACCATGGCCGAGCGCATCGAAACCTACGATCTGCGTCCCTCCGCCATTTACTACACCGACCACAAGGCCGCCGCCGAAGGCGAAGCCTTCATCCACGACAGCCTGGCGTACCCGCCCCGCAAGCCGTAGAAGAGACGCGGCACGTTTTTCGAAATCTCGAAGAGGCAAGGGGGTATTAGGGTATTTGGGTATTTGGGGACGCCCTTACCTTATTAACTTGTTTTGAGGTTTATACTCTTCTTTGGCCGCAATCTCAGCGCCCCGTCTTACTCATCACCGTGACCACCGGATAGGAGCCGGTGCGCAGTACAGGTGAAAATGGTTGGAAATCAATGCACAGGCGTAACGGCCGTTTGGGTCTGTTCCAGAATGGGGCCGATGCGCGACAGGAAATCATACCGGTCCTGATCGTTTCTGAAAATATGGCGCCGCTCGATGCCGCCCACACTAATATGGGCAGGACTCCAGCGGCATCTATTCGGGCCTTTCTTGGCATGCCGGAAGTCTATCAGGTGGAGGGACAAGTTAACAAGTTAAGGGCGTCCCAACTCCCCTCCCCCCTCCAGTAAAGTAACAGATCCATGCGTTGCTTCTGTGTTAACCTGATTAACATCCGTTAACACGGGGTGTCAACCCACCGAGGTGCGGCAACCCCGCTTTTGCGGGAATCCGGCGCGACGCCCTATGTGGCACATTCTTTGCTCGGAAATGCTGACCACATGCCATCGAAACGGGATCATTATGAGTACACCGGACGTTATCATTTTGGTGAGACAGCCTTTCCGCCTGGACGAGGTCCGGTCGTTGCGCGACGCTCTGCACGCGGGGGGCGCGGCGGTCTGGACGGTTCTCGTGTGCCTGGATTCCGATTGGCCGTGTGATTTGAGGATGACCCGCAAGAGCGTCGACGGCGCGCGGCCCATCAAGACGGTCAGCCCCATGCTGGCCGAGCGTCTGGGCCTGGAATTGCTCTCCCGGCAGGCGCTGGCGGAGTACATCGAAAACGCCGATCTGGTGATCCCCTGTTGAGGAACGGATTAGCCTCGTCGCGCAGAGCCGCGTCTACGTATGCCATGAAAGCGCGCGTGAACTCGGGGTGGAAGAGATGCTGCGCGGATTCGACCCGCCGGTGCTGCTGTCCTGCCGGGAAATCGCCGGTTTGCTGCTCGCCTGTGACCGCCGGCTCGTTTTCTGAGCCGAGAGCCGCAACACTTGTTAACCTGACCTGTTAATGCCGCCGTTGAAAACGGGCGCTTCAGCCACTGGTCGAAAGCGGGAATGCCCATGAACAGGCAACTTTACCGCAAGGTCCGGCGCTTGGCACACCCTTTGCTCATACACGGTTCAGGCGTCATAGCGTGAATGCCATGTGAATCAAAAAAAGTTTAAAAGTTTAAAGGAGAAAAAAACGATGATCAAACGTCTTGTAATTGGAGTGGTTGCGCTGACCCTGTGCCTGGTGTTTATCGGCACGGCCCTGGCCATGGAAAAAGGCAATCCGCGCAAGGGCAAATACACCTATCGCAAGGTGTACTCGACCTGCATGGCGCGCGGCGCTGTTGAATCGCCTAAACCCACGGTCAACCCGGATGCCAAAACCCGCGCGCAGTGGGAGCAGGTTTTCGCAAACAGGGATTTTGCGCAGTTCGGCTGCGACCAGGAGTGGGCCGCGCTGCCCGCTGAAGATGTCAACGATATCTACAGCTATCTGTGGGAATTCGCGGCGGATTCGCCGACCCCGGCCAAATGCAAGTAAAGGAAAAGGAGAAAAACCATGCGAACGCGACAAGCTTTGAACATCGTGACGGCCCTGGGCGTGCTGCTCGTCTTCATGGTCGGATGCAGCACCACGGCCCCCACCGCAGTCGCCCCGCAGGCGGCGGCGGAATTTGCGCCTTTTCATGCCATCGTGGACGCCGATTACGTCAAGCAGTACGTTCAGGCGCCCATGCCCGAGGGGGTGATGCTGATCGATTCGCGTCCCCGGCGGCCCAAATACGACGAAGGGCACATTCCAATGGCGGTCAGCCTTCCCGACAGCAAATTCGAGCAGATGCGGGACCAATTGCCGGCAGATAAAAACGCATTGCTGATTTTCTACTGCGGCGGACGGGCCTGCGATCTGAGCCACAAATCGGCGCGCAAGGCCGAAGCGCTCGGCTACACCAACGTCAAGGTGTTCGCCGACGGCTTCCCGGGCTGGATAAAGGTCTCCGGCAATTTCGCGGCCGTTTCCACCGATTGGGTCAAGCAGCAGGTCGCGGCCAAGGCCGACGTCGTGCTGGTCGATTCGCGGCCCAAGCAGGGCAAGTACGATAAGGGTCATGTTCCCGGCGCCATTTCCATTTCCGACACCCAGTTCGACAAATACGCCTCCCAGCTGCCCGCCGATAAGAGTAAAATGCTGGTCTTCTACTGCGGGGGGCTGGCGTGTCCTTTGAGCAACAAATCCGCGACCAAAGCCATCGCCTTGGGGTACACCAATGTCAAAGTCTATCCCGAAGGCTACCCGGGGTGGGTGGCGGCGGCCGGCACGTCGACGGTGGCCAAGGCCGGCGGCAGCGAAATGAAGGCCGGCAAGGCCGAAGGCACAATCGACCCGGCGCTGTTCAAGCAGATCCTGGCCGAAAATCCTGCCCAGATTCTGCTGATCGACGTGCGCGACAAGAACGAATACGACAAGGGCACCTTGAAAACGGCGATCAATATGCCTGTCGACGATCTGGAAAAGAAGATTGCGACGCTGCCGGCGGACAAACCGATTGTCTTCGTGTGCGGCACCGGCGCGCGCAGCGGCGAGTCGTACTACATGGTCAAGGACCTGCGTCCCGAGCTCAAGGAGGTCTACTACCTGGATGGAGAACTCACCATTCACAAGGACGGCACCTTCGCGCTCAAGGAACCGGCCTGACCATAATTAATCCGCAGGCGTGTTCCGGCCGGTCCGCCGGTCCGGAGCGCGTCGCCGGGACGGGTGATGCATGAAAAAGATTTTCAGGAATAAATTGTATTTTCTGGCAGTGCTGTTGATCGTCATCGGCGGGCTGGTCTGCGCCGGGGCCGGCATGGCGGATGAGGACCGGGAAGAAAATGATCTCGCGGTCTCCCCCGGGCGCGCGCTCGCCCGCAAAGCGGCCAAGCCGCAGCAGGGTTGGACGACCACGGACCACAGCAAGCATCCCGCGCTGCAGGGGGAATTCCGCAAAGGCGCGGAAATCACCGCGGCCTGCCTGTCCTGCCACTCCGAAGCGGAAAGCCAGTTACACACGACGATACACTGGACCTGGGTGGGCTACACCGACGAGAGCGGCAAGCGCCTTGGCAAGGCCGGCGATGCCCTTAACAACTTCTGCCTTTCGGCCAACAGCATGCAGGACAAGGGCTGCATGGCCTGCCACCCGAGCTGGGACGGCCGGAAAGAGGTCGTCAACTGCCTGGCCTGCCACGGTCAGAAGAACATCAATTTCGGCGAGGCCTTTGAGGATTACAACGCCTTCGCCGATTCGGACGACCCGGACGAAAAGGAAATCGCCGAAGAAATTCAGGCCAATGTGCTGGCCGCCGCTCAGAGCATCGGCCGCCCCACGCGCCAAAACTGCGGTGAGTGCCATTTCAAGGGCGGCGGCGGCGACGGCGTGAAGCACGGCGACCTGGACACGTCACTGACAAAGCCCAACAAGGACTTGGACGTGCACATGGGGGTGGACGGCCAGAACTTCGAATGCACGCGCTGCCACACCACCCTGGAGCACAATATCGCCGGCCGCATTTACTCCAAGCCGGCCTTCACTGAGCGCAAGAGCCTGATCGAGGACGACCTGACGCCCAAGATCACATGCGAGTCATGCCACGGCAGTACGCCCCACGAGCCCGGGCACAAGGCCAACGACCACAGCGACAAAGTGGCCTGCCAGAGCTGCCACATTCCTTCCTTTGCCCGCGTCAACCCGACCAAGATGTCATGGGACTGGTCGCAGTCCGGCAAACTCAAAGACGGCAAGCCGTACAAAGAAGTCGGACCGCTGGGCAAGGAAGATTACCTGTCGATCAAAGGTCGAATGACCTGGGCCAAGGACGTCAAACCGGAATACCGCTGGTTCGACGGATCCATGAAGACCCTGACGGTCAAAGATATGATCGATCCCGCCACGCGCGTGGCGGTCAGCGCACCGGTCGGCGATCAGGGCGACCCGCGGTCGCGCATTTTCCCGTTCAAGGTCCACCAGGGCAGGCAGCCCTACGACAAGGTCCACAAAGCCCTGTTGGCGCCGCTGCTCTCCGGAAAGGAAGGGTACTGGGCCACGCTGGACTGGCCGAGCGCACTCGCCAAGGGTCAGGCAGCCCTGGGGGTGCCGTTCTCGGGCGAGTACGATTTCGTCGAATCGAGTTATTATCTTCCCACCACGCACATGGTGGCGCCCAAGCAGAACGTGGTCGGGTGCATCGAATGCCACGTCCGCACGGACGGGCGCCTGGCAAGCATTACGGAGGTTTATCTGCCCGGCCGCGACAGGCTCAACCTTTTGGACACGCTGGGCTGGGTCGCCGTACTGGGCTCGCTGCTAGGCGTGACGTTGCATGGCCTGGGCCGGGTATTCACCGGCGGGCGGAAGGAGGAATAAACCCATGACGGGCAAATTGACGACCATATACTTATACTCCCGGTACGAGCGATTCTGGCACTGGCTGCAGGGTCTGCTGATCATCATACTGCTGCTGACCGGTTTTGAAATCCACAACGGCCTGAACCTGCTGGGCTTTCACCGGGCGATGCTGGTTCACAATTTCGTCGGCCTGAGCTGGTTGATTGCCTTCGCCTTCTTCGTCTTCTGGGTGTTCACGACCGGCGAGTGGCGCCAGTATATTCCCACGACCCGCAAAATGCTGGAAATGATTCGCTATTACGGATACGGCATCTTCCGGGGCGAGCCGCACCCGGTGCCCAAACGCAAGGATGCCAAGCACAATCCTCTGCAGCGCCTCACTTATCTCTCCCTGTCGGCCTTTCTGCTTCCGGTGCAGATGATCACCGGTCTGCTTTACTGGGGGTACAACAGCTGGGAGGCATGGGGGATGGGTTTCCTGTCGCTGCAGGTTCTGGCGGTCCTGCACACGGCAGGCGCCTTCGCTTTGCTGTCTTTTCTGATCGTGCATGTCTACATGACCACCACCGGGCACAAAATCTTCGCGCATATCAAAGCCATGATCACCGGCTGGGAAGACGTGCCCGAGGGCACGCCGATCGAAGAATGGGAACGCGCCAAATCAAAGCAGTACACCAATTAAGAAGATAAAGGGCGGCGCTGTGGACATCTTTGCCCCTGCGCCGCCCGCCTGCCTCTTCGACCACGCGCCTCACAGTTTTCCTGGAACAGGTGCCCTGGGGGACGCCCAGCATATTTGATTCCAAATAAGTGCCTTTTTGACTTCTATAGAAAGTTTGAGGCTATAGCCATCAGAGCCATAAACGATAGTGGACTTTGAGCTGTTTTTGTGCATTGCTGAAGTTGACTCACTGTTCTTGGTCGACTGCTTAAATCTTGTAAAAATCAACGTCTGGTTTTACCTGCCCGAGGCCTGTTCGATGAAACAGCCGCCCCCTCCCGACCGGCCTAAAACGACTTCTTCTTCGTCGTCTTCGTCGTCTTCGTTGTCGACGTCGTGTTCAGGTAATCCGCGACGAAGATAAATCCTCAATCCAGCGGAAAGTCCGGCCGATGCGATATAACCTTTGCAATTAGGTGATTTCAAGGCGGGCGTCCCAGACGACCCGTTGCCTGGGCGCGCAAGCGCAAGAGGTTATATCCATTTTCGATCCCAGGAGATAGGAACTTGAAAGAAAAGATAGGAAACTTGCTTTTTGTTTAATATTGCGCCGCTCGATGCCGTGCACACTAATATGCAGGGCTCCAGCGGAATCTATTCGGGCTTTTCTTGGCATGCACAGGTTGTTTGTGGTTTGATAAGTTAACAAGTTAAGGGCGTCCCTAAATCCCCCAGTTAAGGGCGTCCCTAAATCCCCCCCTAAATCCCCCTAAATCCCTAAATCCTCGCCCGGCGGCACGTCGGGATGCCATGGCTGTACGGCTGTACCGAAGGCGGCACGTGGCGCTATTCAAGTTACAACGGTCTGCCATCGTTCGGTGCACTGACAGCCAGTAGCATCCCGGGGCGGCGAAGGCCGCTCCTGGACGCCCCGCCGCGGCATATAGAGATTTTCCTTGACTTACCCTCAGGCCATTGCAATTGTTAACACAGGTTCAAATTGCACAAGCAACCTCCTGTGATTCATAAGTTGCAATCGCGACCTGTGGCGCCCTATAGCAAGAGCATCAGCGCTGTTTGCGACTCCCGCCGAATCTCGATTTCTTTGTCCCACAATTACATCGGAAGCAAGGTGAATCCTCCGGTCCGCAATGACCCCCCGCTGGATTCGGGCTCGTTTCCCTGACGCGACGTGCGCAACCGGGTCAGCATGCATGGGATACCCCATATTGAACAATATACCTGTCGTGATGAATCTGGATTTCCTGTCTGCAAATGGCACGACCCGGTCTCGAATGAACGGGGTTGAACTGCAAATGGCGGACACAGAACCGGGTTTGGGCAAAGGGGTGATCATTCATCGGACACCTGCGGGATGATCTACCTCATTTGCCGGGATCACAGCTTGAGTGTTATCAACGCTGCAGGTGCAGGGAGGAACAATCCATGAAGGGAGTGGACTGGTATTTCAAAACCAATTTGCTGGTCCGGATTCTGCTCGGTCTGATTTTAGGGGCTGCTGCCGGACTGATCTTCGGGCCCAAAATCGAGTGGGTCACGCCTTTCGGCGATATCTTCGTACGCCTGCTTAAAATGATCGTCATGCCGGTGGTCATGTTCACCTTGATTGTGGGCGCCGCCAGCATCCACCCCGCTCGTTTGGGGCGTGTGGGCGTAAAGGCGCTGGTCATTTATATGCTCACCACGGTCGCTGCCTTGGCATTGGGGCTGATCATGGGCAACCTTTTGTCACCCGGCCGGGGGCTGCAACTGGTCGGCGCCGCGAGCGCCTTCGGGAAAGACCTTGCGCAGCCCTCCTTGATCGATACGCTGATCAATGTTGTTCCCACCAACCCATTCAGTGCCATTTCCAGCGGCGACATTCTGCCGACCATTTTCTTCTCTCTCATGTTCGGTATCGGTGTGGCCTATTTGCGCGAAAGCGACCAGGCGCGCGTTCAGGATGCGGCCAATATCGTGTTCCGATTCTTCGAAGGCGGCGCAGAAGTGATGTACAAGGTGGTCCATTGGATTCTCCAATACGCGCCCATCGGCGTTTTCGCCTTGATTGCCGTCGTCTTCGGCAACCAAGGCGCTGAAGCCTTCGGACCGCTGGGCATGGTCACTTTGTCGGTTTACCTGGCCCTGGCCGTGCACATGATACTGGTCTACGGCGTCCTGCTGTCCCTGTTTCGAATTAATCCAATGCACTTTTTTACTCGGGCCAAAGAAGCCATCATCACCGCCTTTGTCACGCGCAGCAGCGGCGGCACACTGCCGGTGTCCCTGGGCATTGCGAAGGAAAAGATGGGGATTTCCAAAGGCGTTTACTCGTTTACGCTGCCGCTGGGGGCGACCATCAATATGGACGGCACGGCCATTTACCAGGGCGTGTGCGCCATATTCGTGGGGTTTGCGATCGGCTCACCGCTGACCTTCGGCCAGCAACTGACGGTGATCATGACGGCCGTGCTGGCCTCCATCGGAACGGCGGGGGTGCCGGGTGCAGGCGCCATCATGCTGCTGATGGTGCTCAACTCGGTCGGCTTGACGGTTGAACCGGGCACCAAGGTGGCCATGGCCTATGCCATGATCTTCGGCATAGACGCGCTGCTGGATATGGGGCGCACGGCCTTGAATGTGACCGGCGACCTGGCCGTCACCTGTGTCGTGGCCAAATCCGAAGGAGAAATAGACGAGGCTTATTGGAGAAAGAAAGACGACGAGGTTGCAGCGTCGGCTGTGCTGGGTTGATTCGATGGGGTATTCCGGTCCCGGCGGCCGGCGTTGGAATGCAAGGGCCGCACCGCCGGCCGACAGCGTCCGATTTAAACCACGGAAAGGATAGGGGCATGTCAGCAATCAAGTCCATTATCGGTAATATTGTCCTGTTCGAGGAGTTGACCGAATCCGAACTGCAACAAGTGGCCCAAAAGGCCACCCGCCGCACTTTCCGGCTGGGAGAAGATCTGTTTCTTGCCGGAACACCGCGCAGTGAAATGTTTATCGTCCAATCCGGAGAAGTGGAAATACGAGATGAAATCGGAGAGGTTCAGCGGGCGATCGCACGGATCGGCAAGGGCAATTTCGTAGGTGAGGGTGCGATACTCGATGAGGATGCGCATACGCATTCCTGCCGGGCGATGGTCGATACGGAGGTGATTGCGTTGCCCCGCAAGGCGCTGGAAGAGATCCTGGGCAGCCATCCGGAGGTCGCGCGCAAAATCCTCTCCCAGGTTGCGCGAGTCATGGCATACCGATTGAAATACGCCAGTTTCGGCTACCAAGGGGCTGCCGTGGCGGCTTCTGCGAGCGGGAAAGTGCGCCTGGAAAATGATCTGCTGGGAGAGCGCGGTGTTCCGGCCGACGCTTACTTCGGTATCCAAACCCTGCGGGCGGTAGAAAACTATCGGATCACGGGCATTGCCTTGTCGCACTTTCCCAACTTCATCAAAGCCTTGGCGATGGTAAAAAAAGCGGCCGCAAAAGCCAATCTGAAACTGGGTGACCTCGATCCGGCGGTCGGCGACGCGATTTGCAAGGCCTGTGATGAAATCATGGCCGGCAACCTGCACGGTCAGTTCGTGGTGGATATGATCCAGGGCGGCGCCGGCACGTCGACGAACATGAACGCCAACGAGGTGATCGCCAATCGGGCGCTGGAAATTCTCGGCCACGTGCGCGGCGAATACAATATGATCCATCCTAACAACCATGTGAATTTGTCGCAGTCCACCAACGATGCTTATCCAACCGCCATTCGTCTGGCCATATTGCTGGGCTACAAAGCCCTGACCGACGCCATGACGGATCTGGCGTACGAATTGAAACAAAAAGCGGTAGAATTCTACGATGTGATCAAAATGGGGCGCACCCAGTTGCAGGACGCCGTTCCCATGACATTAGGACAGGAGTTCGAAGCGTTCCGCGTCACAATCAAAGAGGACATTCAGCGTATCAACGGGGTGGTTCAATTGTTCCACGAAGTCAATCTCGGAGCGACGGCGATTGGCACTGGCATAACCGCCAAACCGGAATACTCCAGCTTGGTCATCGAAGAGCTTTCCCGCATTGCCGGGATTGAACTGGTGCCCGCTGAAAACCTGGTGGAGGCCACCTCGGACATGGGCGCATTTATTCTGTTCTCGGGCGTGCTCAAACGCCTCGCCGTCAAATTATCCAAGATATGCAACGATTTGCGCCTGCTGAGCAGTGGGCCGCGCACCGGATTGAACGAAATCAATCTGCCGCCCATGGCCCCCGGTTCTTCGATCATGCCCGGTAAGGTCAATCCGGTCATCCCCGAGGTGGTCAACCAGGTCGCCTTCCAGGTCATCGGCAATGACTTGGCTGTGACCATGGCCGCTGAAGCCGGCCAGTTGCAGCTGAATGTGATGGAGCCGGTCATCGCTTTCAATTGTTTCCAGTCGCACAATATGCTCACCCAGGCCATCAAGACCCTGACCCATCGCTGCATCAAAGGCATTACCGCCAATCGTGAGCGCTGCCGGGATTTCGTCGAAAACAGCATCGGTGTCGTGACCGCCTTGAATCCCTTCATCGGCTACGAGAACGCGACGCGGATCGCCGGCAAAGCGCTCGAAACCGGCCGAAGTGTCAGGGAACTGGTGCTGGAGGAAGGCTTGTTGAGCGATGCCCAGTTGGCAGATATTCTTTCCCCGCAGATGATGACCCGGCCGCGAGTGTGACCTGTCCGGGCTTGCGGCCTTGAAGGTACACGCCGCGCAACCGTCGAATGATCCTCAGCCGGCATGATCGTCCGCCAAAACAGGTGGTGATCATGAAGATAAAACCTAACGTTGCATAAAAAAAGATGACAAGAGCGCATAGTAGCACCCCTGAACACCGCAGACTTTTGCGACGGTAGGGTAAAGACCATCGGAGGTTTACAATGAAACGACTTCTCGTATGCATGCTTGCAATCCTCTGCCTGACGTCGAACCGGGCCATTGCGGGGGAAATGGAGCGCATCATTCAAAAAGGGGAAGTGGTGATTTCCCTGAACAACGGTTACCCGCCGTTTGCCATTGTCGAGAAAGATTCTTTGCAGGGACTGGACGTCGACCTGGGAAAAATGATCGCCGAGCACCTCGGCGTCAAGGCCAGGTTTATCATACCGGAACAATATAAAGATCAAATCCCCAAACTGCTCGCCGGCGAGTCCGATATTATCATTGCCGCCATGACCCGCACCGTGAAAAGAGGCTTGCAGGTCAATTTCAGCGCGCCGTATTTCGAAGTCAGCCAGGCGGCGCTGGTCAACCGGAAGCTGGTGGCGCCCCAAGCTGATTCTTATTTTGATCTGGTCGACATCGCGGGCATTCGTATCGGCGTAAAAGCCGACACCACCATCGAGCACTTCGCCCGAGAACTCTTTCCCGCGGATGCCGTCATAACCTATCCCGACCACCCCCAGGCGGTGGATGCGCTGCTTAACGGAAAGGTGGATGCCACGGTTCACGATTCACCTTACGTCAACGTGTGGGTCGCCACGCACCCGGAGGCGGCCGACCGCATCAAACCGTTGCTGACGCCGGTGACCAAAGAATATTATGCGTTTGCTATCCGCCAAGGCGATCCGGACTTTCTCAATTGGCTCAACCTGTTTATCACCCAGGTACACGTCGATGGGACCATGGACCTGCTGAAACACCGGTATTTCGTCGAGATGCAGTGGGCCGGAATAGAACCGACGCGCGAAGCCCACCTCACCAAAGCCCAGTTGATGAGAAACAAATTCATTGCCGAAAAACAGAAAAAACTCGAAGAAAAGTATTTGCAGGAACGCATCCGGCGTGGAGAGGCCTACGATTGAGGGCGTATATAAAAGCCGGAAACGGCTTCACCCTTGAAAATACCACCCCTGGACACCTCAGACCTATGCAACGTTAGGGTTTATTGGCTGATCTGCTGGATTTGCGATATCTGGAAGGCGTGTCGCCGGGCCCTCATCTCCCCCCACCACTGGCACTGCCTGCACATGAACAATTGTTGCGGGAACTTCCGGCAGTCAATCGGAAATCTGCCTGTGTGTCAATGTTTGGTTTGGTTTTGTCGAACTCAGGTGCGGCACCTTGTGCGCGTTCACGAACGTACCAGCGGAGACTGTAATTCCCGGCGCAAGCGCTGCGACGCTCTCGTGTTGTCTACTGCATCCGTCGCAGCGCTGGCCTCAATGTATGTAGGGCGAGTGCGCCTGTTGGCGATTGTAGGTCCAGAACCACGTCGTTCCGGCCTGGGTGGGCTCGTTGCGCAGGTGGCCGACGTCGGCCAGGCTCTTTACGGTGCGGGTTACCAGCGCGGGCGCCATGTCAGTGGCCTGAATCACATGGGCGGTTAGGGCTTCAAGGGGATCTGTGCCGGCATCCGGCGGCAGGAGGTTTTTTTCGATGATGTCCTCGGCCAGCAGTTTGTAGATGAGCTTCATGCGGTAATATCCTTCGATCATGAAAAACTCTGCTTCCGTGCAGGTGCCTTGCAGGTAGCGCGCTTCAATTTCGTCGGTTTTGGCCTGGTATTTGGCATAGATCGCTGCCACAAAGGCATTCATCTGCGCAGCGGAAAGGTGGGCGGTGCGGACGATGGCCTGGTTGGCATCGTACAGGTGCCAGTCTTCGGTAAGAATTTCCAGGTCGTAGGTGTCGATTTCTTCGCGCAGGGTGGTGCCCGGAAAGGGGGAAAGAAAATGGTAGCCATGTTCGATGTCGAGTTCTTCGGCGAATCGGCGGGTTTCTTCGAGGGTTTCCGGTGTTTCGCCGGGTAGGCCGACCATGAACGACGCGTGGGCGCGCAGGCCGGCCGCTTTGCTCCAGGCCACCGCGCGCCGGGCTTGATCGAGGGTGATGCCTTTTTTGACCCGTTCGAGGATGGCGGGATTGGCAGATTCGATGCCGAAGCTGATGCTGTCGCAACCGGCCGCGCGCATGCGCTTGAGCATTTGCGGCGTGACGGTGTTCACGCGCGCGAAAGCACTCCAGTCGAAACGGACGCCACGGGCGTTGATCTCCGCGCACAAGGCTTCCACGCGTTTGCTGCTGGCGGTGAACAGGTCGTCGGCGATATTGATGCGGGTGAACCCATAGGACAGGATGTGCTCGATTTCGTCGACTACTTGCGTGGCGTCGCGGAAACGCGCCTTCGGACCGACCATGCGCCTGCCCAGGCAGAAGATACACTGGTTGGGGCAGCCCCGGCTGGTAATGATGCTCACCGGAAAGCCTAATGCCTGGTAGCGCGATATCGGCAGCAGATGGCGGGCGGGCAGCGGCAGCGCGTCCAGGTTTGCGATCAGCGGACGCGGCGGCGTGACAATGGCCGTCGTGCCGTCGCGAAAGGCAATGCCGGGTATGGTCTTCCAGGTGTCGCGCTGGCGGATCGTGGCAAGCAGTTCCTGTAAGGTTTGCTCGCCTTCGCCGATCACGATCAGATCCAGCTCCGGACAGCGCGCCAGTGTGTTGTGCACATCGAAGGAAACATGCGGCCCGCCCATCATGGTGATGATGCCTGGATCGAAAGCCTTGACATCCTGGATGATGCGGATCGCCTCGGGAAAATTCATTGTAACCGAGGTGGCGCCGACCACATCCGGCTTGAAGTGCGCCAAAGCGTTGCGCAGCTTTTCAGGCGTGTATTGGCTGACGATGTAATCGAGAATGATGGTTTGTGCGCCGGCCGCTTCACAAGCGGCGGCCACATAGCACAATCCCAGCGGCGGCGACGGGGCTTCTTCCAAAGGGTAGGGCGGTGCGATGAGTGCGATTTTCATGGCGGATGTGAGTAGCACGCTTCCGGTTTGAATTCAATGTCGCTGTTGAAGGTTAAGGGAAAAGTGTAAAGTGTTAAGTGTAAAGATTCACTGAAGGTATTCTGTCGCTTTACACTAAACACTATATTCCGTGCCCCCTCGTTCGCGCAAAAGGGGCACGGAATTCCGATTCTAACCAAACTGTCTAGTATATCTGCTTGAACAACCCATCCACCAGCATCGGATCGTTGACCGGTCGCGCGTTGAACAGGGTGGGGGTGTCGGCGATGGCATGGAAGGCGGCCATGGCCAGCATCTCTTCTTTGACGCCGATATCGCGCAGGCGCAAGGGGTGGCCGCTGACTTTCATCAAGCTTTCGACCGCATCGGCGGCAGCCAGGGCGGCTTCTTTTTGGGCCATGCCGCTGGTGTTCACGCCCAGGGCCTGGGCGGCCAGGGCCAACTTGTCGGCGGCAAAATCCACGTTGAAGCGCATGACGGCCGGCAGGGCAATGCCGCAGGCCGCGCCATGGGGCACATTGGCCAGCATGCCGAGCGTGTGGGCCATCGAGTGCGCCAGGCCCACCTGGGCGATGTTAAAGGCCCATCCGGCGGCCGTGGCGGCCATTTGCAAATTGAGCCGCGCCTGCTCATCCGTGCCATTGGAGATCGCTTTGGGCAGGTTTTCGGCAATCAGGCGGATGGCGTTCAGGGCATGACCGTCGCAGATCGGGTTGGACATGGTGCTGGTAAGGGCTTCCATGGCATGGGTCATGGCGTCCATGGCCGTGGAGGCGGTCAACGCCGGGGGCAGGGTCATGGTGAATACCGGATCCAGGATGGCCGTGTTGGGCACAATGTAGTTATCCACAATATACACTTTGCGGCCGGCGCTGCCGCTTTTGATCACCGACACGTTGGTGACTTCGCTGCCCGTGCCGGAGGTGGTGGGAATGACAATGTGCGGCGTCTGCGGTTCGGTCAGCCGCATCAGGGCCACGTGGTCGTCGGCGTTGCCGCCGTTTTTCAAGGTGACGCAGACCGCCTTGCCCGTGTCGATCACGCTGCCGCCGCCCACGCTGACGATGATGTCCACGCCTTTTTCACGCGCCAGGGCCACGGCCGCATCCACCGTGCTCAAATCGGTATCCTGGGCAATGTCGTCGAACACCGCCACGCAGAACTCGCCCAGGGCCTCCTGGGCCATCTGGGTCAGGCCGGCTTTGCGCACGCCGGCATCGGTCAGGATCATGGCGCGCTGGCCACCCAGGCGCACCACTTCGCGGTAGATGGATCCCAGACTGCCGTGGCCGGCCACGATCAAGGTGGGGCTGATATACTGCACAAAGGGAATTTTAGGATTGTCGGAAAACAGCTTCATGGTGAAGTTGCTTTCGTGGTCCGCGCTGGCCGCCACATGGACGCGTTTGATCTGGGTGTACTCGGCCAGGCCGGCATGGCCCAATTCGCGTCCGACGCCCGATTGCTTGTAACCGCCAAAGGGGCAGAAGTCGCCGAAGGCGTGATAATTGTTGACCCACATGGTGCCGGTTTTAACCTGGCGCACGATCCTTTCGGCACGCGCGTTGCTGCGCGAGAAAACGCCGCCGGCCAAGCCGTAAACCGAATCGTTGGCGATGGTCACGGCCTCGTCTTCGCTGTCGTATTTGAGCACGCACACCACCGGCCCGAAAATCTCTTCCTGCGCGATGCGCATGCTGTTGCGCACGTCGGCGAAGATGGTCGGTTTATAGTAGAAGCCGCCGTCCAGGCCGCTGACCTCGGCGCGTTGCCCGCCGGTGACCAGCTCGGCGCCCTCCTCTTGACCCAGGCGGACATAGCGTTCCACAGTGTCCAGCTGCGCGGCGCTGACCAGGGGGCCTTGCTGCGAGGCCGGATCGAGCTGGTAGCCGACGCGCAGGCTCTGGGCGCGCCGTTGCATTTTGTCCATAAATTCATTGTAGATTTTGGCGGCGACCAGCACGCGCGTGCCTGATTCGCACACCTGTCCCTGGTGGAAGAAGGTGCCGAACAGGGCGCCTTCGACGGCCAGGTCGATGTCGGCGTCTTCGCAGATGATATTGGCTGATTTGCCGCCCAGTTCCAGTGTGACTTTCTTGACCGTGTCGGCGGCCATCGTCATGATCTGGCGGCCCACATCGGTGCTGCCCGTGAAGGCGATTTTGTCCACATCCTTGTGGGTGCACAGGGTTTTGCCGATCTGACCGCCCGGTCCGGCGATGATGTTGATCACGCCCTTGGGGATGCCGGCCGCTTTGGCCGCTTCGGCAATGATCATGGCTCCCAGGGGCGTGCCCGTGGCGGGTTTGAGCACGATGGTGTTGCCCATGGCGATGGCCTGGCCGATTTTCCAGAAGGCCATGCTCAGCGGGAAATTCCAGGGGATAATGCCCACGCACACGCCGATCGGTTCGCGGCGGATGTAGTCGCGGCCGGGGGCGAAAACGTTGCCGGCGTAGGGGATTTCTTCCTGCCAGGGGAACCGGGTGGCCGCGTAGTGGCCGAAGTTGCGCAGCAGTTGGGAACCCAGCATGCCCCAGTATTTGCTCAACCCGATGATTTGGCCCGAATCCATGGCTTCGACAATGGCCATGCGCAGGGTCTGTTGCGTAACCTGGTCGGCGAAGGCGTTGAGCTTTGCCATGCGTTCACGGGGTGTCAGGCCGCTCCACACACCGCTGTCAAAGGCGCGGCGGGCGGCGCCGATGGCGGCCACGGCATCGGCCGGGCCGGCTTTGGCCACCGTGGCGATCGGCATGCCCGTGCCCGGGTCGATCGATTCGAATGTGGCGCCGTCGGCGGCATCGACGAATTCGCCGTCGATAAACAGTTTGTAATGTTCCATGGTGACACCTCGCTTGGATAGTGGGTTGATAAAAAAAGATCGCCTCCAATTCACCCATTGGCGCCAGGGAGAGCGTGACATCTTTACTTTGCTGTGGAAGCGACCGGAATGGGTGGGCCGGCGGATGCGTCAGGATAGGTGTATCCTAAGGTCCAAGTGAAACACTTGTCAAATAGTTGCGCTGTTTCATGGAAATTTGCGTCTTATGTTGAAACACCGGGCTGTTTTTTGTATGGATGGGTGACGTGACACTGACCCGCCGGCAGCGCCGGTTCATAAGGGATATGCCCGATGCCAGACAAAGCCCGCGCCCACTCCGCCCTGCTGGCTGTTTTTCCGACGCATGCCAGCTACCTTCGCTTTGCCGGCAGCAGCGAAAACGCACCCATGCTGCAGTCGCTCATCGCATTCGCCGCCGCAACCCAGCTCATCGCCTCAAGCGCTCAAGACTGCTTCGAAGCTTTCATTCGCGATCATGCCCACAGCGCGGAGATGTGCGCGGCGCCCAAGCATCTCGACTTCGAGGCCTTTTTCGAGCAAAAGGATGTGCTGCTGGCGTTGCGATTGTCGGCGCGCGCGCTCGCTGAGCGGATCAACGCGCTGTTGCAGGAATATCGCATCGAATTGCCCAAAGTGAGCAACGCGATGTTGACGCGGCTGAAAAAGGAGACGGCCGATACGCCGCATAAGCAGAATGTGCTCAGGAGCCTGGCCTTCTGGCTGGGACATGAGCGCGCCCAGCTCGGCCCGCAATGGAATTTCGAAACGCTCCTGAGCCTGTGCCGCGCAGGCAAACCCCAGGTCGATCACAAAGAGGGGGTGCGCATCGGGTTTGCGCTGTACAGCCGCGGTGACGTTATCGATCACGAAATCGTGGGCTGGCTCAAACGGGAGCTCAAAAGCTATATCGAACAGTCCCTGGCGCGGTTTTCATATGGGCGCTGGGGTAAAGTCCGTTCGCACGACATCACCACCTTGTATGTGGATTTCCCCAAGGAGAGCAAGGTGGGCAATCCGGCTGCGTACCGGCACTGCCTGCGCAGCTCGCTGTCGCTGGCGCACCAGATGGCGATTCGTTGGGCGCTGTCCGATTACTGCACCCAGAACCGTTTTCTGGCCATCGGCCTGACCGCCGGCAGCTTCGATAAACTGGACAACCATCTGCTGCCGGTCCTGAACGCCAAGCTGCCGGGCGATCCGGTAATCCGCCTGACCGATTACGCGCGCCAATGCGTGCTGATCAATGACATCCGGGCCTTGCTGAGCAGCCGCCCCGCCGAAGTCACCTTGTTTAACGGCGAAACCCTGACGATCTGGTGGGCGGTCAGTTTCTGGAGCACGCTGTACTTCGATTTCATACCCGATCTGCTCACGGACCCGATGCTGCAAAACGATGCGCTGTCGGCGCAGCGGATGTCGGGCATCCTTTGGTCCTCAATCGTCAACGACCCGACCGCCGAGGCGCAGGCGCGGCCCAATGCGATTTCCACATTTTTGCGGTTTCCGCAGAACTCGCTGCTCGGTCTGGAAATCGCCAAAACACTCTACTACCGGCGGCGGTTCTGGGATGCCATCGACATTCTGCGGGTCGTGTTGAGCCTCGATCCGACCCATTTGAATGCCCGCACCTTGCGCATGGTTCTGCTGCGCAACCTGGCCATCGACGCCCCCGGTTATTCGGTTGCCGAAGGGATGTTCGACCAGGCCCATTTGGAAGCCGATTTCATTAAACACAATTGCGCTTTCCAGTCAGAAGATTTCTACTGCGAATATGCGGTGGTTTATTTGGCCGAGGCCATGGCGATCCTGCGCTACTTGCGTTCGTCCGGGGCGGGTTTGCGCAGCGAGCGTGCCGCACAGTTGAAGCAAAAAGTCATGGATTGCCTGGCGCACGCCGACCGCCTGCTCAGCACCGGCTTGATGGTGTCGCCCACCGGCATCCGCGCCAACTACCTGCTCAACACGGTCAAGGTGCTCGCGCATGTGCTGCAAAACGATCCGGCGCTTTTCAGCGATGTGCAGCGGTCCATCGATGGCCATCCTGACACCGTGCACCGGCCGATCGGCGAACTCCAGTGGCAGTTGGGTTTCGTGCGCGAAGATCTTGCCGGGCAGCAGCCTTACGCACTGATGGAGAATATCTTCCGGCTGCTGACGGTCAGCCATGACGATTCGATCTCTTTACAAGCCTACCGGCCGACCACGTACTTCTGCACGGCCGTGGCCTGGTGGGATCTATTTCCGGTGCGCACCGTGGCCGGTGCCAGGCGCACGCTGCGGCTGCTGCAAGGCGCCGCCGATATCGCCGCGACCATGGACAAAAGAGACATTTGCATCTATTCTTTCACCCGCACCTATGGCGAGATGATACCGGCCGGGGAATTCATCGGCCACATGCAAGCGTCGATGCGCATGGTGCAGGCGCAGTCCGGCGGCGATCTGCAGCAGCGCGATAAGGATGAGGTGATTCAGCCGACAGATCCCGATCGCATGGCTTTGCTGATGACGCTGAATTTTTAATCCGGCTTTAGGAGTATGACCATCATTTCCTCGCCCTCACCCCTTCCGGCAACGTGCGACCTGTGCGGCCTGCCGGTGCGTTCGGATGCCTTCGGCGCGCCTTTCGGCGAGCGGCGCTACCGCTTTTGCTGCGTTGGCTGCCGCATGGTTTTCACCATGTTGATGGAGGCGGCCGATGCGCCCGATCCTTCACGCTTTACGGAAACCGACCTGTACCGACGCTGCCTGGCAGCCGGCGTGGTGCCAGCCGCGGATGAGGCGCCGGGTGCGGGCCCTTCTGCGGATGCGGGCGGCGCGCCTGCCGGGGCCGATGCGGCAATGCCCGAGGCCGGCAAAGAGACGCATTCGCTCGCACTGAACCTGAACGTGCACGGCATGTGGTGCCCGGCGTGCGCCTGGGTGATCGGCGCCGCCCTGGAACGGCTCGCGGGCGTGCACGTCGTGCGCTGCGACTTTTCCACCGACCGTCTGAACTGCCGTTACGATCCGGTGTGCCAGACGCCCGACCGGATCGGGCAGGCCGTCGCGCGTCTGGGCTACAAGGTGTCCGCGCCGGGACAGTCCGGGTCGGCCCTGCGCGGCGAGTTTGTGCGCTGGGTGGTATCGGCGCTGCTGTCGGTCAACGTGATGATGCTTTCCTGGGCGCTGTACTCCGGTTTTTTTACGGACCTTACAACGGAGGGTATCCGCACCATCTCCTGGCCGATTGCCATCATGGCCACCGTGGTCATGGTGTACGGCGGCGGGCCTGTGGTGCGCAAGGCCTGGTTCGGGCTGCGTCACGGTGCGCCGGGCATGGAAACCCTCATCGTCCTGGGCGCGGGCAGTGCGTATATCTACAGCCTGTTCAACTTTCGTTCAGACAGTCTGCACCTGTACTTTGATACCGCATGCATGCTGGTCACGCTGCTGCTGCTGGGCAAACTGCTCGAGGCCCAGGCCAAGAACAGGGTGCGCCGCGACCTGGAAGGGTTTTTATCGCTGCAGCCTACCAAGGTAAAACGATGCAGCCCGGCTTGGCCCCAGGGGCGGTATGTCGCTATCGACCAGCTCGGCCCGGGCGACACGTTCCGCAGCGGGCCCGACGAGGTGGTGCCGGCCGACGGCCGGGTCATTCAGGGACAGGCCCGGCTGGATGTGGCCGCGATCACCGGTGAGCCGCGTCCGGTAGCGGTCAAGCCCGGTGATGCCGTGGTCAGCGGCAGCCGGGTGGTTCAGGGCGATCTGGTCGTGCGTGCCGAGCAGGTCGGCGCGGAGGCTTTGCTCGGACAGATGATCACGGTCGTGCAGGAAAGTCTGGGGCGCAAGACGCGCCTGGAGAACCGCACGGATCGCCTGCTGACGATTTTTGTTCCCTTGATTGTGGCCCTGGCGGCCATCACGGGTACGGTCGCTTATATGGCCGGTGTTTCCGGCGATGGCGCCCTCGTGCGCGCTGTTACCGTGTTGGTGATCACCTGTCCGTGCGCACTGGGCATCGCGATTCCCCTGACACGGGTGGCCGGCATCAGCGGGGCGGGCCGGCGCGGTATTTTGGTGCGCAATTATGAAGCCTTCGAGCAAGCCGGCCGCATCGATACCGTGGTTCTGGACAAAACCGGCATCGTGACGCACGGTACCTGGCGTGTGGAGCGGATCGATGTGTGTGACGGGCGTTCGGAGGCCGAGTTGTTATCCTTGGCCATGGGGTTGGAAATCGGCACGGATCACGCCGTTGCAAGGGCGCTGCACGCATACGGCCGGCAGTGCGGCGTCGCGTCGAGCGCGATCGAAGCGATACAGAGCCATCCGGACGGTGTCAGCGGTCGTCATGCCGGAAGGGCGCTCAAAATCGGCAGCCGGGCCTTTGCGCTGGATGGCGCCGCCGGCACGGCCACCAGCGCACACGCCCTGTCGGAAGTGGTTTTGAGCGTGGACGGCCAGCAATGGGCTGTTTTCTATTTCGGGGACACGGTGCGGCCGAGCATGCGGGCTGCCGTGCAGCGCCTCAAACAGCGCGGCTGGCAGTTGCAACTTCTGTCGGGCGACGATGCCGGCGCCGTGCGGGCTGTGGCCGATGCAGTCGGCATCGCGCACTATGACGGCGGGCAACTGCCGCAGGACAAGGTTGCGCGTATCCGCGCGTTGCAGTTGCAAGGGCGCTGCGTGGCCATGGTGGGTGACGGCATCAATGACGCGCCGGCTATGGTGCAGGCCGATTTGTCCGTGGCTGTGCATAGTGGCGCGCCCCTGGCCCGGCAAACCGCCGCCATTACGCTGATGCGCGATCCGGCTCAAATGCTCGACTTTTTGGACTGGGCATTCCAGGTGGACCGCAAGGTGCGCCAAAACCTGTGGTGTGCGCTGGGGTATAATGTGGTGAGTATCCCCGTGGCCATGGCCGGGCTGCTGTCACCTCTGGTAGCCGTCACGGCCATGCTGCTCAGCAGCCTGACCGTCATCGGCAACACGCTGCTGCTGGTACGAAAAGGATAGGGGGCAATCGTGGTATCGAAGGGTACCACCTGTAGGGGCGACCGGCGGTCGCCCGGTGCGGGAGCAAAGCCACCATTCCCGGCAATCATCAGTGCGGGAGAATAAGGCCTCGCATTTATGCGATGACCCGAATACAGTGGCTCGCGCGGGCTACCGCCGGTCGCCCCTACAGCGAGCATCGTGCCCATAATCATTATGACCATAAGCCTCGCGACCATCAAGGTGCCCAATCGTCTAAGGTATCAACCGACAGTTCCCCGCCGCGCGTAGACATGGTTCGCCCTGAGATAGAACGATTTTCCCTTTTTAAAATCCGGCCAGTACGCCAATGCTTTTACCCTGCAAAGTTCGATTGCGTGCGTTGCTTTTCTGTGTTTTAAAGCGCCAATGAAAGATAAAATGACCAATGCGGACCCGCACGAGCTGGCCAAATTCGGCGCCATGGCCGATTTATGGTGGCAACCGGGTGGCGAGTTTCAGGCGCTGCACGACATCAATCCGGTGCGCCTGCGCTACGTGCGCGAACGGATCGGGCCGGCCGGTCTGGCTGGTCGCACGGTGCTCGACGTGGGCTGCGGCGGGGGATTGCTGGCCGAAGGGATGGCTCGCGCCGGTGCGCAGGTCACCGGGATCGACATGGTTGCAGCGGCGTTGAGTGTCGCCCGGCGGCATGCGGCCGACAGCGGTCTGCGCATCGATTACCGCAAAGACAGCGCCGAGCGGTTCGCCGAAAGCCATCCGGCCGCCTATGATGTGGTTACCTGCATGGAGCTGGTCGAGCATGTCCCCGTTCCGGCCGTCCTGGTTCGGGCCTGCGCCGGTCTGCTGCGGCCGGGCGGCGATCTTTTTTTCGCCACGGTCAACCGCACGCCGCTTTCCTATCTGCTGGTGATCCTGGCGGCCGAGTATCTGCTGGGGATTGTGCGCAAAGGCACCCATCAGCATGCCAAATTCGTGCGACCCGCAGAGCTCGGACGGTGGGGCCAACGGGCCGGGCTGACGATCAGCGACGTCACCGGCCTGCGTTATCTTCCGCTGATCGGTTACGCACAACTATGCCGCAGCCTCAGCATGAATTACATGATGCATTTTAAAAAGCGCTGAGTGGAAAGGCCACTTTCCACGCCAAATTTTAAATAAGGATGAATGACATGGCTTTATGGCAAAACCCGGACTGGTTCGATGCCGGCAAGCGGCGTGAGCAACTGGACGATCATATTGCGGCCACCGGCAAGGCCAGCTTCGGTATTCGCACTTTTCAGGAAAACGAGAAGGTCCGGGCGGTCATGCACCATTTCAACCGCGTGGCGCCCAAATATGATTTCATGAACTCGCTGCTCAGTCTGGGGATTCAGCATGTCTGGAAGCGTGCCGCCATGCGCATGCTCGACATCCAACCCGGCGATGCCGTTCTGGATGTCTGCGGCGGCACAGGCGACCTGGCCATTCTGGCAGCAAAGCGCGCCGGAGCCGGCGGCCGGGTCGTGGTTTACGATATCAACTGGCGCATGTTAACTACCGGACGCCCTAAAATCGATCGGTTGGCCCAGAAAAACAACGTTCATTATGTTCAGGGCGACGCGGAGCGGATCAGCTTTCCTGACGCAACGTTCGATGCGGCCATGGTCGGTTTCGGCATCCGCAATCTGACCCATCTCAAGCGCGGATTCGCCGAGATGCACCGCGTGCTCAAGCCCGGAGGCAAGCTGCTGTGTCTCGAATTTTCACGTCCGACCAACCCCGTGTTTCGGGGTTTTTACGATTTTTATTCATTTAACATCATGCCCTTGCTGGGCGCTTTGATCACAGGCTCGGCGGAATCATATGCCTGCCTGCCTGAAACAATCCGCATGTTTCCGCTTCCCGAAGAGCTGGCGGAGATGCTGGCGCGCATCGGTTTCGACCGTGTGCGCCACGCGTCGTTTACCAACGGCATCGCCGTGGCTCACGTGGGCGTGAAATCTTCAGCGGCGCGTGTGTAAGTCAGACAACTTTAGCGCACATTACCGTTCGCGGTCGAAGGTACTTGGGGCGCTTGGCCTGGGAGAAATATTTTGGAATTCCCTTTGCGCGCGGTGTCGCCCGGTCGACGGTCGGAATTTGCGGCAAAATCGGACGGCTTGCGCGGGTGTGGGGCCGGTTGCCGGGGCCGGTCGTCCTGGTAATAGGGATAGCGGCTTTTGTCGTGGTTGAAGTAGTCCGGTTGCCGGTGCGGAATGCGTTTTTTGTGATAGGGGATCGCATAGACTGCGCCGCTGCGATATTCGGCGGATGCCTTGGCTTCGACCGCTGCGGCTTGGGCTGCCTGGGCGGCTGCATTGGCTTCAATCCGGGATCGCTCCGCCTCTGCCTTCAGGGCATCCATTTTTTCAGCCGCTTCGGCCAATTTGCGATTGGCCTCGTCCAGCTTATTATTCAGTTCCGTTGTCAGGTTTTCGGCGCGCGTTCGCTCGCGACTGGCCAAGGCTTCTGCTTCTTCTTCGGGGGAGGTGGTGTGCTCGGTCATCCGTTGGGCGGATTCCGGCGCATTCTGATTGCTGAAATGCATCACCCCATCGGCATCCACCCATGAATAGATATCGGCCTGAAGCGGAAAAGCCACGGCGAGCAGTGCCCAGAAGGGTATCCAGACCCAACCGCTTTTCAGGTTGGAACGTGCTTTTTTCATATCCCTCGCCTCCTTGTCATCTCATACTATTGCCACGGATCCGGGCATGTAAACTACAGACGCGCTAGGCACGTAAACGGTTTACATCGGCGCTTTTTCGCTTTTCACTCTTTCACGACCAACACGGCCGTACCCTCGAGCGCCCGCACCACACGGATGCTGGTGTCTCCCAGCACAAACTCTTCCGCTTTGGACATGCTTTTCCGGCCGATGACCACTAAATCGTATTTGCCCTGGTTGAATTGATCGATGATGCCTTCAGCGGCTGTGAGATAGGGGGTTTCCACCAGCTTCAAGGTGATCGCCTCCGGTTGGAAGCCTGCCGAGATGAGTTTCAGGCGTGCTTGTTCCATTGCCGCCTGAAGGCGTGCGGTGGTGTTCTGTATGTATTTTTTGCCCATCATCTCTTCGCTGCCGGTAGGTTTGTGAAATACATGCAGCAACGTGACAGCACACGCATCGATCAAGCCGGACATTTCCGTCAGCCAGTCCAAGGCCGCTGCCGAACTGCGCGAATCATTAAACGCTATCAATATGGCGCATTTCACTGCGTGTCTCCTCTGGAGCCGGCTGTGCCGGAGTTGAAAGTGAAAAATGGCAAGTGAATGTTTTCTTTCGCCGCACAATGCAGTGCAAGGTTTCCGAACCTTTCAAACGGATGTCAGAAAGCCCTGCAGGTCTTCGACAAGCTCTTGCGTGTTTTCGTAAAACAGCGGGGCACCCTTTGAGAAATGCAGCAGCACGTTGTTGAGAAAAGGAGGAATATAGGGGTAATATTTGCGCAGATTCACCAGTCGCGATGTGTGCAGAATTGAAAAATCTTCCATAGTCACGCGTTCGGCCAGGTCTTGGTATACATAGCGATCGTTTCGAATCATGTAGTACTCGTGAAAACCCTTCCCGATCGCGTATATGATAAGGTTCCCCAAGCCGAAGACATCCAGGCCGAAGGGGTTTTCGGGAAGGTCGAAATCGTAATCGAAATCGATCCAGACATACTTTCCGCTGCCATGCGTCACGATGACATGGTCGTTGCGGATATCGCCGTGACGGAAGCCATGCGCGTGCAGAAAGCCAATGGCCTGGATGGCCCCGATGAGATTGCGCAGAATATCCGGCAGCACCGTCCAGAAATAGACTTCATGGGGCATTTTGAAGCTATCGATGTAATTCAGAAAGTTGACCCCGCGCACGATCTCGAGGACCCGCACCGGGTTGCCGCGGTCATCCGTGAAGTTTGTGCCCTGCATAAACGATGGATGACCCGCCACCAGATCCAAGATGGCACTCTCCTTGGCGGAGTTGCGAAAACAGCGGACCTGCACGCCACCCAACTGGGTCATGAAGGTCTCCGCGTAAGCCAGTTTGATCAGTTTGCGCTCCTGGGTCTGGACGTCGATGACTTTCTTTACCCAGAATTTAGGGTCTTCAACGCCAAAACGGTATTCGCGCTCTTCACCCCGCACCAGGTAACGACGGCCGCCCACCAGAATGACATCGCCGGGTTCGATAGCCATGAAATCGCTGGTATCGGTAACCGTGCGCCCCTGTGCCGGCTTCATGATCCCTTACGCATCCGCGGCGGCAGGTTGGCCATGGCGCCGTCCACCATTTGTACGAAATTGCGCAAGCCGTTTTCTTCGATCGCCAGGCCGACATGCAGCGCGAGAACGGCGATGGAATCGACATCCTCGGGGTGCAAGTCGATCGGTTGATCGTGATAGAGTCGCAGGATGCCAATCACGCTGTTTCTGCTTTTTATGGGAAAAGAAAGCATGGCCCGGATGTTTTCGCTTTCGGCGGCCTGGGGGTACTGCACGCGTGGATCGCCCTGCAGATTCTGGATGAACACCGGCACACCCCTGGTGAAGATCTCCTCTTGCTCCGACATAAAGACCGGGCCTTTTTGGAGGTAGCTCTTGCTGATACCGTAACTGCCGACCCGAAACAACTGGCCTTCACGTTCATCGTAGAGCATGATGCTGGCTCCTTTGATCTTAAAAGACCGGGCGATGCCTTCAACGAAATGGCCGAAAAGACTCTTCAGATCCCCATACGTGGAGATGGCGCGACTGATCGCCTTGAACGCCTTGAGATCGAATCGGCGTGCGGGTGGGGCCTCCTGGTTCATGGGCGTCCTCTCTGTTGCGGGTAAACGGTTACCAATGTACCGAATCGCCGGACGGAAAGAAAGGGATCCAGGGCAAGGTGAACTGACCATTCGAAGTATAGTGGACAGGGGAGATGATTGTCAAACATTGTGGGTGTATCTGTTCAGGGTAACCGCTTTTGCAATGGACCGCATTTTCAGAAATGGAACATCGTTTTTTTCTTAGGGGCGAACCTTGGTTCGCCGGGTGTGTAGATATCTGTGGATCCCTGGTGCGAATGGATACCTTGATGATCGCGATGCTTATGATCACGAGGCTTATGGTCAAATGCTTATGTGCACGATGCCCGCTGTCGGGGCGACCGGCGGTCGCCCGCGCGAACCACTGTGTTACAATTTTGGAGGCAAGTCTAATGAGGCCAATGAGGATAACAGCGGCATGAAAAAAGGGCGGCTCCCACGTCGGAGCGTGGGAGCCAGGGGTAGGAGCGAGAACCGGCATGGCGGTTATGCCGGGGAGGACGCTGAAATTATAGTAGAACACCGGAGCACGGGTAAACGGGGCTACTCGAGAATGCGCAAACAATCCTGCGGAAGGCGATAGGTGCCAATGCCTTCCAAACTCACTTCGACCAAGGCTTCCGGGTCGTTGATGGAGGTGTCCGGATCTGTGATGATGCCGTGGCGCCCGATGAACTTATCCATATATTCTTCCCACATATCATCGGCGCTGCGGCGGTAAACCTCGATTTTCTGGCCTCGACGAAAAGACATAACGGCTTCCTATTCATAGTGTTTCTGGTTCGCGTAGCGTGTTGATGCGTTTAACCGCGACATACGGGAACCTTTATAAAAAGCATGACCCACCTTAATCAATTTTCATGGTCTGATGATGATCGTGGGCGCTCTGCTTGCGCGCGCACGTGTTGCACAAGTTGTGTCCGCCGATGACCGGTGTTATGGCCTGTGTGCGGCTGGCCACGAAGTCGCGGTAGCGCGCCGGGCCGAGCACCACGCCGCAGTCGTCGCAGTAGAGCAGCGGCTGGCGGTTGAGGATGGTGCCGCACAGGTGCAGCACACGTTCGCCGTTGCGATCTTCCATCTGCATGGCATCATTGGGGCAGTTGGTGGCGCAGGCGCCGCAGACGATGCAGCGCTCCTGGGTGACCCTGAAATCGGTGGTCACGGGGTGGTCGAAATCCAGGTAGCCAAGCTGCAGCGCATCCACGCCCATTTTGTCGCGGCAGATTTCGACGCACAGCCCGCAGCGCCGGCAGATATCGCAGCGGAGACAGCGCCGGGCCTCTTCGCGGACCATGTTCTCCGAAAGGCCCAGCTCCACCTGTTGAAAGGTGGTGCGCCGGCGATCCATGTTGATCAAGGGCATTTCGGGACGTTTAAGCGCCATCTTGGTGGCGGCCGGCACCTCGGTCCAGACGGCGCGCTGGTGGCGCACCGGCACCGGTGGCATGTTGGGTTGCGGCAGACCGCTCAGATAACGGTCTATGGCCAGGGCCGCCCGCTTGCCGCCGCCGATGGCCTCGACCACCGTGGCCGGTCCGGTCACGGCATCGCCGGCCGCAAAAACCCCGTCCAGGTCGGTGGCCATGGTGGCGGTATGCACCTGGATGGTGTCGCGGCGCGTCCAAGCCAGTTTTTCCAGCTCGAGCAGAGATGCCTGGTCGACCCTTTGGCCGATGGCGCTGATCACTGCGTCGGCCGGCATGATAAAGTCGCTGCCTTTGATGGGCACGGGTGATTTGCGGTCCGAACCGGGTTTGGCGACCAGTTTGGCGCGCAGGCAGCGCAGCCCGGCAAGGTGCCCGTCATGGCCTTCGATGCCGATCGGTACCGTCAAAAAGGCAAACTGTACGCCTTCTTCTTCGGCTTGTTCGATCTCTTCTTCGTCGGCCGGCATCTCCGAACGCGTGCGGCGGTAAGCCATGGTGACCGACTCGGCGCCCAGGCGCAGACACGTGCGGGCTGCGTCGATGGCCACATTGCCGCCGCCGATGACGATGACATGCTTGCCGGGCAGGTGGCGCTCGCCCAAGGCGACCCGTTGCAGAAACGCGATGGCTTGCAGCACCTGCGGATAATCGTTTTCACCGGGAATGTTCAGTTTGAAGGCGGCATGTGCCCCGATGGCGATAAAAAACGCTTCGAAGCCCTCCTGGCGGAGCTGTTCCAAGGTCACATCTTTACCCAGGCGGGTATTGTAGCAAAACTCCACGCCCAGATCCTCGATCATGGCGGCTTCACGGTCAATGACCTCGCGCGGCAAGCGGTAGCGCGGAATGCCCACCAGCATCATGCCGCCGGCTGATGGCAGGGCTTCGATGACGCGGACTTTATAGCCTTTCAGGGCCAGATAGTAGGCTGCGGTCATGCCGCCGGGGCCTGCGCCGATGACGCAAACCTTGCGGTTCTTGTCGGGCGCCTTGGGCGGATTGGTGTAGCGGCCCATGGATAAAGCGCGCTCAGCGGCAAAAGCTTTCAGGGATTTGATGGCAATCGGCTTGTCGATGCGGCCGCGAACACACATGAATTCACATGGCCGCGTGCAGACCAGTCCGCACACCCAGGGAAAGGGGTTGTCGCGGCGGATCGTTTCAATGGCTTCGTCATCCCGGCCTTCTCCGATCAGTGAGACGTAGGTGGGCACGTCGATGCCTGCCGGGCAAGCCATCTGGCAAGGCGCCGGCGTCAGCCGGTCGCACTCGGCGGAAGCACAATTGTGCGTTTCCACATGGCTGACGAACACCTCGCGCTGGTCGGCCAACTGCTCACGCAACTTCCTGCCCAACCCAGGCGCCGCCGGATCGTCCTGAAAGCCTGCCAATTCCTCGGCCAGGCGCGCGATGGCCGGCAAGTGGTCGGCCACGGCGCGTCCGCAGGCCACATCGCGAACCAGGGCGGCCGCCTGACCGACCAGGTAGCGACTGCGCGGATGCCGCGGAAGATTGTCGTCCAGCGCTTGCTGCAGTACGGACAGTGTTTGGTTTACCGGACATGGGGTTTGGTGCATGGGTGCGCTTCCTTGGTACACAGACGGGGATGATTTCCGTCACGGCATTTCTGAATATTTTCACGTTAGGCCACAATGGCGCGGCCCTATCAGAGACCGGCGCGCGCATCGTGCAAATGAGTGCGACACTGCACTTAGCCATGCCGCGTTCCCACGAAAAGCGTGGGAACGCGACAAAGAGCGGATCAGGCCGGGCGGTGGACACCCTGCTAAAATGCGCTGTCTTCCGGTGCGGCAACCGCTCGGGCATGCCGTTCACGACGGACCTGGGGCATCTGCTCCGCTTTGCCGAATTGCAGACAATGCGTGATGCAAACGGTGACACACGCCGGCTGCAGTCCCTCGTCGATGCGGTCTTTGCAGTAGTCGCATTTGACCACTTTGCGGCTCAGCGCGTTCCATTGGGGCGCGCCCCAGGGACAAGCCCGGATGCAGGCCTTGCAGCCAACGCATTTATCGGCTTCGACAAAGACGATGCCGTCGCTCTCGCGCTTTTGCATGGCGCCGGTGGGGCAGGCGTCTACGCACCAAGGCTTTTCACAATGAAAACAGGGCATGAAAACAAACGACGTGCGCGGCAGACCGCCGACCATCTTAGGGCCGACTTGTACGATCTGGCACGGCTTGGCCGTAGGCGGAAGTTCCTTGTTGGTTTTACACTGGACTTCACAGGCGTGACAGCCGATGCATTTGCGCGTATCTTGAAAGAGGTAGTACTGACTCATGGATTCTCCTTAATAATGCGACCGAAAACGAGTTCTTCCGGTGAAAGGCTACGCCTGCGCAGGCTTGACGGTGACAAAGGTATCATGCAGGGCCGGGCTGCCGCCCACGAGATCGGTGATGCTCTCCTGCAGCACGCTGTCGGAAACCCCTTTTTCAAAGCAACGGGTGGCGCGCCGGGCTTCATGACCGAACCCGTGCACCATGAACACCGCCTCCGGATGGATCAGATCGGTCACATAAGCTTTGATCGTACCGGTGCCGACGCCCGAACCGACCTGCACGTCCTGGCCATCCTTGATGCCCAGGGCCGCTGCGCGTTGGGTGTTGATCCACAACGTGTTGGTGGGGAACAACTCGCTCAGGTAAGGGTTGTTCTGCGTGGACACATGCGTATGGGCAGCCACACGCCCGACCACCAACCGGAACTGATCCCCTTGCGGCCGGGCCACCGGTACGTAAGGCGGAAAAGACGGATACCCGGCATTTTCCAGCAGCGAGGAGTGCAACTCGATCTTCCCTGATGGGGTTTTGATTTTCAAACCGTTCATGCGGTCCCAGAAGATCTGATTCTTGCCATAGGCCACAAACCCTTTTGCCTCGAAATCTTTCATCGTAAAACCGGTGCCCTCCAGCTGCCATGCCACCAGTTCTTCCATGGTCGTGTACGGGAAGTACTGCGCAATGCCCATCCGATCGGCCAGCTGTCGCAAGATGATCGCCGCTTCGCGGGTGTCGTGGATCGGCGGAATGGCCTGCGGGCGCAAAAACATCTGCGGCTTGAGGCCATTGGCTTGCTGCACGCAGTCGGTGCGCTCGAAATAGGTCGATTCAGGCAAGATCACATCGGCATACCAGGCCGAATCGCTGAAATTGACATCGATGCAGACGATCAGGTCCAGCTTTTTGAAGGCTTCCTTGGTCCGCTGGGTGTCTGGTATGGATTTGAGCGCATCGAAACGGTTGATAAACAAGGCTTTGACCGGGTAGGGCTTTTCGGTCAAAATCGCATCGATCAGTAGCTGGGGCACGCCATGGGCGGGGTCTGGCAGTGGCAAATCCTTGCCGCCCGCGCCATCGGCCCGCGCTGCTTCGACTTTGGGCAGTTTTTGCTCGGTCAGCTTACGCGCCGCAGTGCCGTCTACCGCACCGGGACCCTTTTTGAAAAACAGCCCGCCGGGGGTTTCGATGGCACCCATCAGGACGTTTAATATCAGAATGGACCGGCGCAGGTAAATCTCGTTTTCGTGGTGCGCGCCGCGGTAGCCGAAATGAAAGATCACCGAGGGTTTGTCCTTGCTGACTTCGCGTGCCAGGGCCACGATCTGATCGGCTGCGATGCCGGTTTCGGCTTCAGCCCATTCCGGCGTGCATGAGCGCACGAAATCCTGCAGTTCGGACAGACCGCTGACCCAGCGTTCCACGAAAGCGGCATCATACAGACGCTCTTTGAGGATCACATGCATCAAGGCGTAATTAAGCGCCAGATCCGTACCGGGGCGGATCATCCAGTAGCGGCTGGCTTTGGTGGCGGTGACGGTGACGCGCGGGTCGATATAGGTCATCTTGGCGCCGTTGTCCAAGGCCGTCATCAGGTTGTTGACCTCCTTGACCGCCACGGCTTCGAACATATTGCGCCCGTACAGCACGATGTGCTTGGCTTTATCGTACTGCATGCCCATCTGGGCATCCGTGTAGCCGAAAAGGCTGCGGCAGGCGGTATTCACCGATCCCTTGCACAATGCATCGTGGGTAAAATGGTTGGGCGATCCGATGGCCTTTAAAAAGGTTTTGCTCACATGGGTGGACAGGTTGGTGCGCTCGAAAAACGCAACGCTCTTACCCCCATACGTATCGGTGACACCCTTCAGCCGTTCGGCCACGTAGTCCAGGGCTTCGTCCCAAGATGCCGTCCGCCATTGGCCGGCACCTCTTTCGCCATCGCGGATCATCGGGGTCTGTAGCCGTTGATCGTCATAGAGCAGGGCGGTGCCCGCCGCACCCTTGGGGCACAGGCTGCCATCGATGCCGGCCACGTGCGGGTTTCCCTGAACCCACTTAACCTGGCCATTTTCCACCTGCACCTGGATGGGGCAACGAATCGAACACATAAAACACATTGAATAGACAGTTTTCTTCACACTAATCCTCCCGCTGGATAACCGGAATCAATCCGAAATAGTCTCTTTTGCGTTTAGCAATTTTCGTACCACATTTCCCGACCGTGGGCACCCCTTTTCGGGCGCGCCAGATCAATACTATATTTGTTATTACAGTGAATTGCAGAACAGGAGCAACGGTGGCAAGTGCGCTGGACATTGGGAATGCAATATTTAGATTGCATCATAGCAAATTTTATGCAGGATAGTAACATGTAGATTATAAATGGAAAACAATTTTTTTGGCATCGTCGTGCAATAAAATTTGTGCATTCGAACGACCGAGATCGGGGGCCTTTTTCAGGTCGATAAGGGGGGGATTGCGGCTATCTGTCCCTCAAGTACCTGAAGAAACAAGGTAAATAAGGTTTGTAAGGAACGCTGCAAGCGTTCCGCCGGCTGGTGTTCGGGATGGCATATAGCTTGCTCATACCCTACTGCCTGGACTCGGCAACCGGATTCCGAAATGAATATGGGGCTTGCTGTTCACCAGCCGAACTATCCCGGAAACGCGGAGACCGCTTCATGTGAGGCGGGCGCCGCCGGATTTTTATCTTACACCTTCGGAGGAGGCTTATGTATCGAAAACTTGTAGTCTGTATGTCACTTCTATTGCTGGCGGTTGTCATGGCGGCACCTTTGATTACCGCTGATACCGTCTACGCCGCCGGTCTGGAAGACGCTATTGCCCAGGCGCCCAAGGGGACCGGGGCGGGAGAGATCGATCCTGCCGCGCCGGCCGGGTATATGGGCATCCCCGGCGGCCCACAGATCAACCTGGTCCTGGCGTTTTTCTGGGCCGTGTGGGTCGGTTGGGTCTTTTCAACTGTGGGCGCGTTCGGCGGCATCATGGCCGGCGTCGGCCATATCACCGTGTACGGGCTGGGTGACTATGCCAAGAGTTTCAAGGACACGGCCCCCACGCTGAACAAGTTCGTCACCGACAGCATCCGCGTCTCCAACCAGTGGCTGGTAGGGCTCTCAGCGGTTGTTACCAGCGCCAATTATGCCAAACAAAAGCGCCTTATCATGCCGCTGGGTATTTTTCTTGGTCTTGGCTCCCTGCTGGCGGCTTTTCTTGTGGTCTACACCACCGCGGGCAAAATCAAGTTTTCCCAGTATCAGGGGTATTTTGGTCTGATCGTTTTCATCATCGGCGGATTCATGGTCTATGAAATGACGCCGCGCGGAGCATCCAAGAAAAAACGGGCCAAGGAAGCAGCCAAAGCCTTCGAAGCCACCATCAAGCAAAAAGGCGACATCTCTCAGCAGGGCGTTAAGACCGAGAAGTTCAGCCTTGGGCGCACCGAAATCTCCTTTTTTGGCCAGACCTTTGGATTCAGCCCCATGTGGGCCTTTGTGGGCGGTTTTTTCATCAGCGCCATCTCGTCGTTCATCGGTGTTGGCGGCGGCTTTCTCTATATCCCCTTTCTGACCAGTGTGGTGGGCTTGCCCATGTTCGTGGCCGCCGGCACCTCGGCCCTGGCGGTGTTGATCAGCATGGTCCTGTCCATTACCAACTATATGATCTCGGGCGTTACGGTCGACTGGGTCCTGATCGGCGTGGAACTGGTGGGTATTTTTGTCGGCTCGATGGTCGGGCCGCGCACCGGCAAGTACATCCCCGAAAAAGGTCTCAAGGTTTTCTTCATCGTACTGGCCTGCTATGTGGGCTTGGATTACACCTTACGCGGGTTCTTCAATTTCCGTATATTCGGTTGATTTTTTAAACGATGATGCCGGCGCCATCAAACGTGGTGGCGCCGGCCGCGTCCAAGTCGTGAAAGTGCAAATGGATTATATTTTATCGCTAATAGTGGTCTGGATCGATGCGCTGCTGATCGCGCCGTTTCGATGGCCGGCCGATGCGCTGGTCGGTTTTTTGCTTGGCTCTTTTGTTGTGTCCATGCTCTGTGCGGTGGTCGGCGAACTCACCCTCTCGGCCGCCATCCGTTTCAACGGGAAGCATCTTGCGGCACTGAACAAGGAGATCGCCGACCGCGAGGCACTCAGTATACAGGCGTATGAAGCAGGCGACCGGCTCGGCTACCAGGCTTTGAACAAAGAGGCCAACGATGCCTGGGGCCGTCATTTTTTCACCATGGCGGCATATTCGGCGGGGATGCTCTGGCCGGTGCCCTTCGCCCTGGCCTGGTTGAACAGCCGCTTCCACGGGATCGAATTCGCCCTGTCCTGGCCGCATTCTTTGGTTTTCGGCCAGAGTGTGGGGTATCCCTATATCTTCATCCCAGTCTATATTCTTGCCCGCATTGTTTTTGGCCACCTGCGACAATGGTTGCCTTATTTCAGGGGCGTTCAGAAGAGGTTGGATCACGCTGGGACATAAAAAAGTGGAAAGTGAAGGTCTCCTGTCGATTTGAGTTCGTCCTGGAAAAAAGTTAACGGGCACCTGTATATTGCTGATGAGCGGCGCTGTGTTGTGGATGCGATCTCCGAATCATGTCTGAAATGACATACATAAAATGACCCCGTTCCATAACTTTCTTCTTTCCACTTTCTTTTTTCTATAAATACGACCTAAGCAGGCATGATGTGGTCATTTTATTACCAAGTTTTTTAGTGCTGCTATTTTGCCCCGCGCCCGTTTTGGCTTTTCAATCCCATACCGGCCCCGAAGGGCTGTATGTGCACCAGATGGCCCATCTTTTTTTCGCTTTTGCCATGGGGCTTTTAATTTATTGGCTGCGTAAGCGCAAATTGGTGGTGGCGCGGGGCTGGCGCTACATTCAATATGCAGCCCTGTTTTTTATTATCTGGAATGTCGATGCCTTTGCCGGCCACTGGCTGGAAGAACTTTCGGGCCTGATAGAGGTCCAAAGAATCGGGTTGATGCGCATTGATGTGTCTACACCACCCGGTTACGGATGGATTGCGCCGCTTTACTACCTGACCAAATTGGACCACCTGCTGTGCGTGCCGGCCCTCTTCTTTCTCTATGCCGGTTTGCGCCAGTTGTTGAATGCTCCCGAGCCGTCGGTCGGAAAGGAGCCCGCATGATGAACGTGACTTTTCTGCCTATCTGGATCGTGGATGTGGGCGGCGCTGTCCTGATGATCATGCTCTCCTTCATGTGTGTCCGCTATGCCGTGCGGTTGCGCCGCCGCGATCCCCAGAACATCATCTGGGCCTATTTGTTGTGGGTCAGTGTGGCGCTGGCTCTTTTTGCCATTTCACGTTCGGTGGGGCACATCCTCAAGCAACTGCTGATCATCAGCGGTCAGCAACAGCAGTGGGAAACGCTGAAGCCCTTCAGCGGGGCAATCAACTCATTCGCCTTTATGATGGTGGCGGCGGTGACGCTGTTCTTCGAACGTACCTGGACCCTCTACCAGAGCATCGCTCAAGGCCGGCAGGCGTTGCAGGTGGCGCACGGCCAATTGCTCCACCTCAATCAGAATCTTGAAAATCGCGTGGAAGAACGGACGCGCGCCTTGGCCCTGTCCGAGCATAAATACCGGCGTATCTTCGAAGATTCAAAGGATATGATCCTGCTGACCCGCGCGGACGGCCGCATCCTCGATATCAATCCAGCCGGCAAAACGATGTTGGCGTACGCGGACATGCAGGTGCCTGCCAATTTTGCCACCTATTTCATGCATGCCGCGGAATGGCAGACCGTGATGGGCGCGATCGCCCGATATGGATTCATTTCCAGCGCCGAGGTGGATTTGAAGACCGGCGAAAGCGGGCGCAAACGTGTGTTGCTCAGCGGCAGCATGACCGGAGGTGCCGACGGCGAACCCGACAGCATGCACTTTCTGGTCAAGGATATCGAGCAGCAGCATATGATGCGCGAGCAAATGGTGCAAGCCGACAAATTGGCATCCATTGGCGAGTTGTCTTCGGGCATCGCTCACGAAATCAACAATCCATTGGGAATCATCCTGGGCTACACGCAACTGCTGCTGCGCAATGAAGAGAAGGATTCCGCACGGGCCGCGGATCTGAAGACGATCGAGAAACAGGTCCGCCATTGTAAATCCATTGTGGGGGATTTGCTCAACTTTGCCCGCACCTCGGCACCCAAAAAGGAGATGTGCGATATCCACATCATCATCGATGATGTCCTGCATTTTATCCAGCAGCATTCCAAACTGGAAGGCATCCGCATCGAGACGCAATATGATCGCAAAATGGGGCCGCTGCTGGTCGATGAGAAGAAAATCAAGCAGGTTTTTATCAATCTGCTCATGAATGCCCAGTATGCCGTTGGCACGAAGGGAACCATCGGCATCGATACCGAATTGACATCGGATGGCCGCCGCGCCCTGATTCGGGTGCGCGACAGCGGCCGCGGCATCGATATCAAGGATCAGGCCCGTATATTCGACCCCTTCTTTACGACCAAGCCTACCGGTCAGGGCACCGGCTTGGGCTTGTCGGTCAGTTATGGCATTATCAAAAATCATGGCGGCGATATCCGAGTGGACAGTTCACCGGGGCAGGGGGCGGTCTTTACCCTCACGTTTCCGGTACCCGCTGCGCCGAACGGGAGATAAATAGATGTCTTTCAACCTGCTGATCGTCGATGACGAACCTGATATGCTGCAGTTGCTCAAACGCAGTCTGGAACCGGACCTGGATTGCCATGTGCGCACAGCGGCTTCGGGCGAAGCGGCCCTGCATCAACTTTCTGTCCAGCCTTTCGACCTGGTTCTCGCTGACATCAAAATGCCCGGGATGGACGGCATGGAGTTGCTGGAGGTGATCCGGCGCACGTATCCGGGATTGACGGTGATCATGATGACCGCCTACGGGCACATCGACATGGCCGTGGAGGCAATGCGTGCCGGTGCCTACGATTTCATCACAAAACCTTTCGAGCACGAAACGCTGCTCCTGCGTCTGGAAAAAGCCCTCGAGCGCCAGCGTCTGATCCAGGAAAACCAGCGGTTGCAGAAGCAATGCCGTGACGACGGCAGTTTTCATTGCATGATCGGCAAAAGCCCGAGTATGCAGCGCGTTTATGAAACAATTCAAATGGTGGCTAAAACCGATCTGACGGTGCTGATCACCGGCGAATCGGGCACCGGCAAGGATCTGACAGCGCGCGCGGTGCACGCCCTGAGCTATCGGCAAAAAGGGCCGTACGTGGCGGTCAATTGTCCCACGGTGCCGGAAAACATCCTGGAAAGCGAGCTGTTCGGATACCGCAAGGGCGCTTTTACCCATGCCACCCAGAACCGGATCGGGCTGTTTCAGGAGGCGGATGGCGGCACGATTTTTCTCGACGAGATCGGCGATGTCAGTCCCAGCATACAGACCAAACTGCTGCGCGTGTTGCAGGAAAAAGAGATCAAGCCGCTGGGCGATGTGCATTCCATCCAGGTGAATGTGCGTATCGTGGCCTCGACCAACCAGGATCTGAAAGCCAAGATACAGCGCCAGGAGTTTCGCGAGGATTTTTTCTACCGCCTGAACGTGCTGCCCATCCATCTGCCGCCTTTGCGCGAGCGGGCCGAGGACATCCCGTTGCTGGTCAATCATCTTCTGGAAAAGCATTGCCGCGAATTGAAAAGACCCCTTAAAACGTTCGCGCCCGAGTTGATGGGTATCTTGCAGCGCCGGCATTGGGAAGGCAATATCCGCGAGTTGGAAAACGTGATCGTTCAGGGAATCCTGTTTTCTCCGGAGGATGTCATTCGTCCGGGAGATGTGGGGCTGGAGTCCGAGCGGGTTCGTTCGGCAGGATTGGACCCGCAGTTGCACACGCTGCCCTACAAGGCGGCCAAGGAGAGCCACTTGCGGCACTTCAACCATGCCTATATCGGCAACGCACTCGTAGAATGCCAAGGCAATGTGTCCCATGCGGCCCGCTTATGCGGAATAGAACGCCAGGCTTTGCAGCAGATTATGCGCCGCTATGACATCAATGCCGAAAAATACAGGGAAGGGTAAAACGGGAGAATCGGGGTGCGGCCGGTTAGCGCCGCACCCCATTAAAGCGGGTTGCTGTTTTTTGCATTTCGATGCCTGTATAAAAACCGGCCCGGCGACTAGGCGGAATAGCGCTTGCGGCAATCTTCTTCGCAGCTGCGAATGCCCGGCGGGCATACCAAGGAGCCATCTTCCTGCTCCTCGCAGAAACGGCTGTGATAATGGCAATCCTCAATGCAGTCCTGCACGGTCCATTGATCGGGATCCTTAATGACAGTCATGATCGATTCCTCCTCTGGCGTTGGTGCTCCGGCCTTTCGGGTCGGGCATCCATAGTCTAACCATCGGCAATCGTACTGCAAGCTGATCCCTTTGCGTTGGATGAATGCCCATCCGCAACGATGCCCGTTGCCTGGTATCGCGTGGGAACATCCGGCGCACCAACCTATCGTACCATGCCCCGCTTTTCGAGATTCAGCCCGCTCGCCCGTCGTCGCAGGGCTCGTCCGTGTCGTCGAACCGGGAGTGCTCGGGTGTGCTGGCAAGCGTGCACTGGTCCAATGGTTCGGCGGCAACCATATTCAGCTCGCAGCAGCGGGGCACATCGGCCCCTTCGCTCACTTGGACCCGTTTATCGCAGCGGGAACATTTGAATTCTTTGTCGGTGGCCATAAAAACCCTCCTTACTGGTGCCCTTCTTTCGGCACAATACAGATGAACCGGAATTTTCCGGGTCCCGCGTTTTTGAACTGATGGTGGGTGCCGGCGGGCACAAAGGCATACGAGCCGGCCTGCACAGATTGTTGCCGGCCATCCACCAGCAAGGTGCCCTGTCCTTCGAGCATGTAATTGATGTGCGGCCAGGGATGGGCATGGGCGGGCGAAAAGCCGTCCGCATCCAGTTCGACCACGCGCATCACATAATCGCTCCAGCCTTGCTGCTCGCCGACCAGCACTTTCATGGCGGCGGCTTTGACGAGCGGGCTGTCGATGGTGGTGGCGAAAACGTCGTTTTCATGGGCAACGATCATCGGTGACCTCCTGGACCGGCTGCGCCGGCGTTGATAAAATGATGGCGGAAACACTCATTTTGAGTACATTCATGATAACGGCTCTTGCGGGGCAAAAGCAAGCAAACCGTCAGCGAAAATAAGCCTGACCACAGATGACGCAAGCCCGCGGCACTCCTGAGCACTGGGTAACCGCACTTGCACCAGGCCTCGCTTCAGTAACGGAACATCGTTTCATCTGTAGGGGCGAACCTTGTGTTCGCCCGGTTCATATGATGCTGATCGTCCTTTTATCTGAAGATCGTCGTAACGAGGGTGCCCACATCGTTTGCCCTACCGGGAAAAAGGGTTATTCCGCTACTTTCTGCTTTCCACCGACCCTTTTTTGCGCAATAGTTGATCCGTCTCCAATGTCTCTTTCATCTATCAGGTGATTTATGACCGCCTATGCCATCAAACTGGCCTACGGTAGCGTTTTGCATCCGTTTCATTTCAAGCGGCCGCCGCATCTCATCAGCGCGACCGAACCCGCCTGCGTGATCGATCTCAGCTCTTTCCGCGAGCGCCTGGACCGTTTTTTGGAAGATGCCACTCTCGATCTGAGGCAAGCGGTGGTCGTGGTGGCCGATAAAACGCGGGTGTGCGGGTATCCGCACTATCTGCCGGTGCTGGTCGATGCCCTGCGCGCTCATGGGGGCAACGATTCGTTGACCCTGTGTATCGCGTATGGCACGCATGCAGCGCAGGATGCGGCCACATGCCGCCATGCGTATGGTCCGGTCTTCGACCGCTGCCACTGGGTGCATCACAACTGCGATCGCAACGCTGATTTTGTGGATTTGGGACGCACGCGCCGGGGCACGCCGGTGCGCCTGAGCAGGCACATCATGGAAGCATCGTGCGTGATCACCATGGGCGCCGTGAACCACCATTACTTTGCCGGATACGGCGGCGGCCGCAAGCTGATTTTTCCAGGCCTCGGCGAAAGACATGCCATCTATGCCAATCATGGGCTGTTTCTGGACCGGACGCGGCGCGGTCTGAGTGCCGGTTGTCAGCCAGGCGTGTTGGCCGGCAATCCCCTGGCGGAAGATCTGGCCGACATCGAAACGCACCGGCCGGCGGACCTGGCGGTGCACGGCATTCTGGACAGCCACGGACAGGTGTGCGATCTGCGGGTCGGCCGGGGCCGCGATCATTTTCTAAACGCCTGCGCCCTGCATGCCTCCCATTGTGAAGTCCCGGACCCCCGACACGATCTGGTAGTGGCCTCCTGCGGTGGTTATCCCAAGGACATCAACTTCATCCAGAGCCACAAGGCTATCCACAACGCGGCCGCCTTCGTGCGTGATGGGGGTCGACTGATCGTGCTGGCCCAGTGCCGTGACGGCATCGGTTCACAAACCTTTCTGCCCTGGTTCGAAATGGGCTGGAACGCGGCCTTCGACCGCCTGGCCGACAACTACGTGGGCAACGGCGGCACGGCCCTGGCGATGATGGCCAAACTGCGGCGCATACGCATCAGCGTGGTGACCGACCTTGCGGGGGCTTTGGCCGACCGTGTCGGTTTCGAGCCGTTGCCTGTGGAGCAGGCCGCCCGCCTGGCGGCCGACTACACGGGCCAAGCGGCAGTCATCCCCAACGCCGGCATGATCGTGCGCAAAAACAGATAAAGACAACCGCCTATAAAACCTCACTCATTGACTCCCACGGCGAAGCAGGGCAATCGCATGCAAAAAAAAGATCTCAGGATACCCGAATTCGTTTTCGGGATTGGCGCGGACCACCCACTCGAATCACCGGGTTTTCAGCATTTGATTCAAGTAAACTTATAACAGCACGCTGGGTGCTAAGGTTTACATGCGATTGCCCTGCACGGCGAAGCGTTACGAATTGACTTTTTCGATGCGGCATATCAAAGATGGGTCATATGAAAAAAAATCGCTCCATTACACCGCCTTTCGACACGTTGGCCGCCGCCATTCAGGGTGACGTGCACACCGGCGTCCTGCGGCGGTACCAGTTGGCCACGGATGCCAGCATTTTCAAAAAAATTCCCGCCGCCGTTGTGTATCCGTGCTGCACCGAGGATGTGCAGACCGCGGTGCGGTTTGCTGTCCGGCAGGGATTATGCGTGCATCCGCGCGGTGCCGGCAGCGGTCTGTGCGGTTCGGCCGTGGGTGACGGGATCGTGCTCGATTTTTCCAACTACATGAACCGCCTGCTGACCCTGGATATGGCGCAGGGCTGGTTCGAGTGCGAGCCGGGATACCGCTTCGGCGAACTGGAGGCGGCGCTCAAGGGCAGCGGCCGTTTTTTCCCGCCTGATCCTTCCAGCGGCGAATACGCCACTTTCGGCGGCATGTGCGCCACCAATGCCAGCGGCGCCCATTCGGTCAAGTACGGCAATGTGGCCGACTACCTGCGCGACGCCCAAGTGGTGTTCGCTGATGGGTCGGCGGCCACACTGTCCGATATCCATTCCACGGATATCCAGCGATTGCCGCGCCACCTGGCCCAATTGGCGCATCTATACGAGCAGAATGCCCGGACCATCGAGGCCGCCTACCCGGACATTGCCTGCAATGTGGCCGGCTATAACCTGCGCGGGTTGATTGCCGACGGCCGGTTGCGTCTGCACCGGCTGCTGTGCGGGGCCGAGGGCACCTTGGGCATTGCAACCCGCCTGCGGTTTAACCTGCTTGCACGACCGGCCGCGGACAGCCTGGTGGTGGCCTACTTCGACGATATCGTGCAGGCCGCCCGCGCCGCGCAGTTGGCCATGACCCTGGGGCCTTCGGGCATCGAGATCATGGACAAATCGCTGCTGCGGATCGCCTGCGATACCAATCCCGGCTTGCGCAAAAGCATACCCGAGGGCATCGACAACGTCTTGCTGATCGAATTTGACGGCCCGTCCAGCGCGGCATGCGCCGCGCCGGCCGAGCGCCTGCGCGCGGAACTGCAACGCGCAGGCCAGTGCCGCCAAGCCCATGTGGCTGTGTCGGCCCATGAAAAAGAGACCTTCTGGGCCGTGCGCAAAGCGGCTGTGCCCACCTTGTACAAACTCAAAGGACGCCGCAAGATCCTGGCCCTGGTCGAAGACGCCGCCGTGCCGGTGGCGCACCTCGTGCCTTATTTCGAAGGCATCTATGCCATTTTCGAGCGGATCGGTGTCGATTTCGTCATCTATGGCCACATCGCCAAAGGATTGATGCACACGCGGCCGCTGCTCGATCTGAAAGACCCCGCAGACATCGCCCGCCTGCGGCCGATTGCCGATGCGGTCTACGAACTGGTCGACGGGCTGGGCGGTACCGTTTCGGGCGAGCATGGCGACGGCCGCCTGCGCAGTGCCTACATTCAACGTAAATATCCGCTGGTGTACGACCTTTTCGTGCGGACCAAGCAGCTGCTCGACCCCCAAGGGCTCTTCAATCCCGAAATCAAAACCCATCACGATCCCGACCAGATGACGCGCCACTTGCGCTTCGGCGCCGTCTACCGCACAACGCCGATCGTCAAACTGCGCCTCAATTGGAACGACGGGTTCGCGCAGGAGGTGGAAAAGTGCCACGGCTGCTCCAAGTGCACCACCGTTACCACAGCCACGCGCATGTGCCCGGTCTACAAATTCACGCGCGATGAAGATGCCGCCCCTAAAGCCAAAGCCAACGTCCTGCGCGCGCTGCTCAGCGGGGCTGTCGAAGGCCAGGCGCTTTACCAGGAAGAGCTGCGCCACGTGATGGCGCAATGCGTCAACTGCGGAAGCTGCTATGTCGAATGCCCCTCGGCCGTCAACATCCCCAAAATGGCCATGGAGGCCAAAGCGCAGTTCGTGCGGCGCTTCGGCGCCACCTGGCCCGAACAGCTCACCGCGCGCGTGGAACTCGCGGCCAAATGGACCCACCCGCTGGCACCTCTGATTGCACCGGCGCTGCGCCTGCCCAAGGTGCGCAAGCTGGCCGCGCGCCTGACGGGCCAAGCCCCGCAACGCGAGATGGTGACTTTCGATCGCCGCCCGCTCTATGACCGACTGCCCGCAACGCTGCTCGGCCAGGGACCGCGCGTGCTCTACTTTGCCGGCTGTTACGCCGGCTACATCCGACCGCGGCTCGGCGAAGCGGCCGTTGCGGTGCTCCGCCAAATGGGATGCGCAGTCGATCTGCCGCCGCAGTTCTGCTGCGGCTTGCCCCAGCTCTCCAAAGGACTTACCAACGCCGCCCGGCGCGCCGCGCAGCGCAACCTGGATGGCTGGCAAACCCTGTTGGACCAGGCCGACCACATCGCGGTGACCTGCTCTTCGTGCGGGTATGCCTTGATGCAAGACTGGTCGTACCTGCTGCCGCCTGCAACCGCCGCCAAGGTTCGCGCGAAAACCATCCACATATCGCACCTGATACGGCAGCACACCGAGCGCCTCGTCTTTGCCACTTTGCCCGTGCGCCTGGCCTACCATCAACCCTGTCACCTGCGGCTGCAGCCCAACAGCGATAGCACGCTGCACCTGCTCAAGGACATCCCTGGCGTGCACCTGCACGATCTGCAGAGCCATTGTTGCGGCATCGCCGGCAGCTGGGGTTTGCTGGCCAAAAATTATGACCTGAGCAAAACCATCGCCACACCTATGATCCAGGCCCTCAACGATTCCGGCGCCGACTACGGCATAACCGACTGCCCCACCTGTCAGATGCAGATGGCGCACCTGGGTTGCCTGCCGGTGCGTCATCCGGTTGAGATCGTGTGGGATAGTCTGCAGGCCGCGCCGTGACCACCCACTACCCAAATTGATTTTTTATATTGTAGAGACCCGCGCGATTTGCTATGAAGGGCGCCAAATCAAAAGGGGATGTAGCTCAGTTGGGAGAGCGCAGCGTTCGCAACGCTGAGGTCAGGGGTTCGATCCCCCTCATCTCCACCACGAATATATAACCCACTGGAAACCCAGTGGGTTTTTTCGATCCATCTTGGTGTCTTAGCGTGAATAGGGGCGAAAAATAATTCGCCCTATCCGCGCTTCCCGACAAACCGTCTGTTTAAACCCCGCAAATAGGTACCGATCCCTTGCCCTTTAATGAAATTTATGGATGGAAACATTCGAAACGGTCCATCGGCTTGTCCTCACTGCATTTACCGGCTTTCTAAGGCTGAACCGTTCACGACTTCCATAATCGTTCACAATCACCTTTACCGAAGTCCTATGGCTGTTCTCATCTTGGAGATGAATGGTTGCGATTAATTTTTTACAGCTTTCACCGCCACTGATCATTCCCCTGACCAGTATTTCACTGCCCATTTGGTCCGCCGACACATCAAACGAATAGCCTTGTTGCGTGAATTTTTCTCCAGCTTCTGCGAGTGCAAGCGCCGGCAACAAACAATATGAAAACAGAGTGAGTGACAACAACAACTTATGAACCTGCATTGATTCTCCTTATCGATCAAAGGTTGGTCAGGCGGATAGGCTTTTTGTCTGCTGCCGGTCTCTCGAAGACGGTCATTCAGCGAGGCTCATCTTTCCAAGTACACCGGGTGCTTACCCGCCAAAGTTTCCAACATTGCATTTTCCAGGACCTCGTTGCACCTATCCTTCAGGCAAATGCCATCGGCACCCGCATCCAATGCCTCTTGAATGATATAGCTATCCATGTTCATGGTGATGATAAGAACTTTTGTTGCCCTTATCTTTTTCGATTCAATTAAAATTTGAAGCCCCGTCACGTGGGGCAAGCTTAAATCCAGCAGAATCAAATCGGCGGGTATATTTTTGATGACCTCCAGGGCTTCTCGTCCGCACTTGGCCTCTGCCACAATGTCGTAATCCAAGCGTTCGACAAATGTCTTTAGAAATTTCATGATCAAGGCATGATCTTCAATCAGTATGATTTTGATTTTTGGGCTCATTTATACTCCTGAGATCTCAACGGTAATAGTCCAGGGAGATCGATTTTGATCACCTTACGCATATATAACTCGTATTACAAGGAAGTTGTTGAGATGTTAGGAAAATTGATGCAGATAGAGAACCAGATAGTGGGCAGCCACCTCAACCTTACGCTGAAAAGGTGACGTGGCAATTCATCTGAATATAAAGTGCCCGATTCTCATCCCGATCGAATAACACAGCTCCTCGGCTTCCGGTTTGGAGCCGGAAGCCGAAAAGACTATTTGGATTATTCAAGGATTTCCAGGATTGAACGCTTTCTGCTTTTGCTGGATACAGCACTCAGGATGGTACGCATTGCATGCGCGGTGCGGCCCTCCCTACCGATCACTTTGCCAACGTCCTCTTTGGCAACTTGCAGTTCGAAAACAGTGGTGCTGCCCCCTTCCACTTTAGAAACCATAACATCTTCTGGTCGATCGACTAACTGCTGAGCTATGAAACTAATCAATTGGTCCATGAGAGTTCTCCTATTAGATTGTTGAGGAATTGATGTTAAACATAGTGCGCACGACGCGTTTGAAAGGATAACATTTCAGAAACAGGATGATATGGGGTGAGAACCGTATTATCATGCCATTATTATCAACTTACCGGGAAATCTCTAAGTGTACTGGTGTCTTGGCGCAATGTAGACACCGGATCGACATAGCGATGAAACGTTGACCACGGCCAATCACAGAGGCGATCGACATATACAATGGTGGGCGATGCCCACCCTACCTGGCTTCAATCAAGTGAGATACGGGTGAGGGTGATCACCGTAGGGGCCAAAATTTTTCACGCCTACGCCCGTAATGATGGGATATCCTAAAAAGGTATTGCCAACCGTGCAGCGCTTGCTTAAGGTTGATCAGGTGACTTACTCATTTTAGATTGGCTTAAATATGGCAATAGACTCTATACCCACCAAAGGCCGGACGTTAGACCATGCCGCTTTTGTGTATGATTTTTTGGAACCCGTTCTGCTGATGGGCAAGCAAGCCGAATATGACCGTAAAATTCTAAGCCTGCTGGACCCCGCGCCAACGGACCGGGTTCTTGATTTGGGGTGTGGGACGGGGGTTCTGTGCAGTCTGATTGGTGCCAGGCTCGATGGTGCCAGCGGCGGATTTGCAGTCGGTATCGATGCGGCTGGCAAAATGATCCAGGTCGCCCGCAAAAAGCGCTCAGGTCCGTCCTGCCGCTTTGAAGTGATGGCTGCCGAACACCTATCGTTCGAAGACGGCTATTTTGATGCGGTTGTTTCAAGTCTTTTTTTTCACCATATACCATTGGATCTCAAAGCCATGGCACTTTCGGAAGCCTTTCGGGTGCTCAAGCCAGGCGGAAAGCTGGTGATTGCCGACATGCACATTCCCACAACGTGGATGGGCAGTTTGGTATCACATGTCTCGCGCTGGTTCTTTATGCAGCCCCAAATCGGAGAAAATATCCGCGGCGTCCTGCCGGACATGATTGCGGCAGCCGGCTTTGAACCCCCCCGGCGCATGGCCGATTTTTTCGGATACATCACTGTTTTTCTTACCACCAGACCGAGCATCCCGATGGCCTGAAATCCCCGGATTAAAAATTGTTATTGAATATGAATGCTTCCGCCGATGATAAACAAATCCTGGGACGGCTCAACAGCGAGCTGATGGAAGGACTTCGCCTCTACTGGCAAAGCGCCGGCCAAATCCTTGCGCATAGCGCTGTGAAGCTGGCGCAACCGCCGCCCTCGTACTATTCTGAGCACGCCAACTTTTTTTCGATCCTGTTTCTTTATTCTTATTACAGGCAAGGAATTGCATCCGATCGACGGGTCTTTTATGTTGCGGTCAACCAGTGTCTGCGCGGAATGGTGACTGGCTGCGACAACCTTCTGGATAACGAATACAAGATGACCCTGGATACGGACCTGCCTTCGGGGGGCGTCAAATTTCGTTCTATACTGGACATCATGGTATCGGACCGGGTTCTTTTCAAGATACTGCTCGATTTTTGTACCGCGCAAGGAAAAAGCCTGCAGACAGTGATCGAAGGCGTTACGGCATCACTTCACGCGCTGGTGGCAAGCGGGGCCCAGGAAGCCTCTGAAGAGGCGGGCATTACCGGACGCATAGGGCCGCAAAATGTTTTGGACGATATCCATCATCTGAAAACGGGGTTGCTGTTCAAGAGTCCCTGGGCCATTCCCGCCATCATCGAAAACGACGATGGGCTGGCCGATTGCGATGTCAGCACCGCGCTCTATAAAATCGGGATGGGCTGTCAAGTGATGGACGACATGGTCGATCTGCTGGCGGATGTTCGCAATCAGCGGCATAACTATGTGGCCTCTTTGATCGAACATGGTCCTGACAGTGAAGCGCGCCAGCTTTTACACGCCGGCACGTCTGCAGAGGCCGATTTTTACGCCAGATTTCCGGATGTGTTCAAGACGGTGCATCAAACCGCTTTGGACTATCTGTATAGCGGCCTTTCCGGCCTGTACTTGCCGGAGCACCAATTTTTGTTGCAACCGGCAGCGGCCTTTATTACCGAGCGTATCGGCGTCAATCGAATTGCACCCGCAGCACCTGCCAGGTGACTATGCGCTTTGGTTTTCTGATTAAAACGGCATGGCATTATGTCCGGCGATCCTATCGGTCCACAATGGTTCTGGGTCTCATGGTTTTCGCGGCGGTAGGATGCCTGGTTTTTCTCTCCGCACTGGCCGTCGGAACCAATGATGCCATGATCCGCAATTCAGTGGGCCTGTTTTCGGGCCACATCGCAGGGGTTAGCCTGCCTTCCGGCACCACCCCGGAACGTTTGATGGTGGATGGGACCGCCGGGGTGTTGATCCGCAATGAGGCGGTGGCAAATATCGGACAGCCTGGGGGGACAAGGACCGAAACGGTGAGGATTATCGGCGTCGCCCCGCTTGAAGAAAAAAAACTGACCGCGTTGTGGAAAAAGACTCTGGCTGGCCGCTATCTTGAACCGGGTCAGCCTGAAATCTACTTGAGCCGTCCGCTTGCGCAAAATCTGCGTGTATCCGTGGGCGATGGGCTGCAGATCAAGCTGGAGTCATGGCCGACGGCCACACTCTTTACTGTGAGTGGTCTTTACCAGACCGGGGTTTCCCAACTGGATTACGGCTTGGCCTTTTGCCCGGCGCAGGTATTGCCCGAATCTGGCGCGGCCGTTTCGGCGGCGATTTTTCTAAAAGAGGGCATTGCCGCCGAACCGGTCATCAAAATATACCAGCAGCGCTTTGACTCGGCTCATTTTCTGCCGTGGCGCAAGTTCATGCCGGATTTAAAGCAGCTTATCGACTTGAATTATGTCTCCATGACCATCGTGATGATCCTGGTTTTCGGCGTCGTTTCTCTTGGCATCGCATGCGCCTTTGTCATTTTCATTCTCAAGAGCATGCGCGAATTCGGCATCTTGAAGGCCATCGGAATGCGCTCCTCCGAGATTGTGATGCTCATTGTGCTCCAGGTGATCATGTTGACGCTGACAGCTTCTCTGGCCGGAACAGCTGCCGGGGCGGGTGCGGTGGCCTGGCTGTCCGGCACGGGCATCGATTTATCCTCTTTGACGTCGCACAATCCCTATTTTGTAGTATCCGGGGTCATTTTTCCACGGCTGACCCCATTTTCCGCGTGCCTGCCGGCAGTTATGGCGGTTTTTTTTGGCGCGCTGGCGGCCATCTGGCCAAGTATTTTCGTTATCCGGAAAAGTGCAGCCGATATCCTGAGGAGTATCTGAAAGGTGATCGAAGCGTTCGATGTGTGCAAATCATTCCGATCGGGTCGTGGACAAGTGGCTGCCCTGGACCATGTCTCGATAACGATAATGAAGGGGCGTTTGTTCGTGGTTGCCGGCCGGTCGGGTTCGGGCAAGACAACGCTTCTGAACTGCATCGGGACACTGGAAAAACCGGAAACAGGACGGATTAGCTGCGCCGGAATAGACATTACCCATTTATCGCGCCGGGCCGCGGCAAAATTTCGAAGGAAGCAAACTGGTTTTGTCTTTCAATCAGCCAATCTTGTGTCCTACCTCACCGTGCGGGAGAATATCGCTTTACCTTTGGAACTGAACGCGTGGTCCAATGACGCCAGAAATCGTCGTGTCGATGCGCTTCTTGATACCGTCTGTCTGAGAGGCATGGGGGCTGCCATGCCACAGGAGCTTTCCGGCGGGGAGACGCAGCGGGTTGCTTTTGCGCGAGCCATTGCACATCAGCCGGCCATCCTGCTGGCGGATGAACCCACCGCAAGCCTTGATTCCGCAACCGGCCGCCAGTTGATCCAATTGATGCAGGCGCTGGTGAGAGAGAGCGCCTGCACCCTTATTGCGGCGACGCACGATCCGGATCTTATCGCAGCCGCAAGTGAAACCTTGTATCTGAAGGACGGCAGAAAGGTAGGTCAACTATGATGATCAAACGGATCGGCTTGCATGGCGCTCTTCTTTTAATCCTCTTGTTGTCTTCCGGGTGCGCTTACCGGTATTACCTGGGCATGCACGGGCCTTCCATTAAGCGCTACCCCGAAATTCACCAGGGGGTTACAAAAGACAGCGAATGTCTTGAATGCCATCACCCCGAGCGCAATCCGACGGGGCCGCCCACAACCCATCCCGGTTTTACGGGATGTCTCAAGTGTCACAACGATTAATGCGCTTTTGCCAGGTAAGTCGCGGGCAGCAGCTGCCATACGCTGAACCCGCCCGATCACGGTGAAGTACATGCCATCATCAAGGATACGGTGTGCCGCAGTTCTTAATACAGAATTGCGACCATCGATTTTGCCACCAGGGGCACTAACTTGAAAATAAAAGGAAAAGGGGGGCCTCTGATGGATATCAATCAAAAAGATCGTGCTGCGTTGAATGCAAAGCTTTGCCCCGATTGCGGGCAGCCGATCAGAAATTATTTTTTCGAAACGAACCGGCCATGGTGCAGGGCCTGCGATGTCTGGTTTGAATCTGACAGTTCAGGATGGGTTATCCGCAATCTCGGTGCAACCGATCAGTACAATGAGGATTGGGTTAAGATGGTTCGTGAAGACGGCTATTTTGCTTGAAAACACCCACCATTTGGGTGTCATCTTCGGAAACACGCTGCAATCCAGCTTGCCCACTGAATTACCTTGTACGCAATCGCTACACATACTATGAGGGTGCGCGTCCGAAAAATGCGTGATCCGATACGGGGTGCAACCCGGTTTGTGAGTAGCATCGGATACGGTCGGGGGTGATTGCACGCAGGCAAGGAAGCAGGCCAGGTTCATCGATTTAGAACAGGCAGCGCCGGGTCCGCATGCGCTCATGTGGTTTTTATTCAAATAGATTTGGGAAAGGCAAGTGAGATGGCAAACGATACGAAATATGGCGTGCTGATGTATGATGAGGCTTGGAAGGAATTAGGTAAAGCAGTTGCGCCTTACTTTCACGAGGGGGATATCGGAAAATATATCTATTGCAAGGATATTGTGCATCTTGGGCACTTTGTTGAATTGACGATCACGCCATCTCAGGTGTCGGAAAAAATCAAAAGTGAGATGAAAATTCAAATACCCTGCAAGTACATCAAATTCATCACGTATGGTTCTGAAACCGATCAAAAGAACATTGGTTTCACAAGTTAGGGATTCCAAGCGATTGCTGCGGCACTCCGGTATGGTGTCAAGAGTGCCGTTGGCCCTGCGTTCAAGGCTCTGACGCATCCACCTTCCGCAAGAAGGCGAGTATTGCCTCATTGCAGGCCACAGGCTGTTCGATCAGAATCTGGTGGCCGCCACCGGCGATCACGCGCAGGTTGGCCCTGGGGATACGCTCAGACAGGCGCGTGGCATTGGCCGGGGGAATCAGCACGTCCTCTGCCCCGGTCAGCACCAGCGTGGCGGCCGCGATGCGGTGCAGGCGGTCGTACGTATCGTGATTCGAAACCGCGTGCCACTGGCGTTTCAATATGTCCGTGCCGGGCGGGTACTTCGTGGAGACCGCGGCATATTCCTCGACAACCTGCGGCCGTTCCAGCATGGTCCGGGGTGCAAAAAAGGCTTCGGCAGCCTCTGCCCTGGCCGCAACGCTGCCCTCGAAGACCATGCGGCGAATCTTCTCGGTTACCTCTTCTGCGGCATTGACCATGTGCTCGCCACCGCAATGGGTTGCCACCAATATCAACCCCATCACGCGTTGCGGATACGCGATGGCGATTTCCTGCGCGATCATGCCGCCCAGTGACACCCCCAGCACATGTGCCCGCTCGATGGCCAGGGCATCCATGAGGTCGACCGTGTCCTGGGCCAAATCCTGTATGCTGAACGGTTCGCCTGAATCGCTGGAACGGCCAATGCCGCGGTTGTCAAAGGTAATGACCCGGTAATGGCCAGACAGGTCCGGCACTTGTGCATACCAATGGTCGGCATTGCTGCCCAAGCCGCGAATCATGATCAGCGGTTCGCCCGCGCCATGGCTCTCGTAATAGACGTTGCCTGTAGTGCGTTCAATGTGGGCCATCGGTCCACCTCCTTTTACTTATAATCTATAGTCTGGTTATGCACTCCGCTCCAGTGATTTTGGGCGAAGTGTTAAGTGTAAAGTTTGACGAACTCGTAAAAAGTCATGCCGCCATTTCGGTATAACAATCGGCGGCTCTTGGACGCGGCAGCACAATTTGCCCAAGTCCAATCAATATTGAGTAAATTCGTTCTTTGACAAATGGAAAAGGCAAATAAAAGGGCCCTAAACCGCCATGTTGGGCCTGTCGAGCCCTTCTGCGCGCTCGATTTGCCGCCGCGGCTCTGAATAAATTGAGCCCTGTGGCCTTTAGTACGGCGCAATAACGTACAGCCTTAAAGCCCCTTACCCGCAGCTTTTTCACTCCGGTTAATGCGTCGTAGTGCCTCATGGTTGCTTCCACACCGGCGCGCCACCGATACAAATCAATAAAATGGGCGGTGCTTTCGTATTGCCGCCGCACGGATAATCGATGATCTTTATCGCTGTATCGGAGAAAATAGTTCTTTTTCCCTGGCTGGACCGGGCAATCGTTTACATGGGGGCAGTTCGAGCACTGATCAAATTCAAATCGAACATTGTAACGTTTGGTTTTTTTCTTGTACGAGACGTGCACGGGGCGGTGACCGCAACAGCAACTGGTCACGCGTCCATTTTGGTCAAAGGCAAAACGGCTAAAATCGGATTTGCCAGGTTTCCGCGTTGGAGATACCACTTCGATGTGCTCGGCCTTGGCCGCTGCAACGTTGTCATCGCTGCCGTAAAGCGTATCGGCCAAAAGGATCTTCGGTTCTAATTGACGCTGCCGGGCATCTGCAATTGCAGGCAAAAGGGCTTGACTATCATGGTCGCAAGCTTTTTCAACCGCTACACTGGTAATCAGGTTCAGTGTTTGTTTCTTTTGATCTTTATTATCTATGCGGGTGAATGTCTCCATGACCTGGACTTGATATCCTTGGCCTTTGTGCCCGCTGTAAGTGGCATCAGGATCGGATGGGTTTTGCAAAGAGTTGGAAGGAATCTCGCCAGGCTTTTTTACAAGCACTTTGCTGGCATCTGCATCGACCTGCACATTGCACTGTTCAGCAAGTACACGTTGCATCAGCTTGTAGCTGTGCATGGCGCAAACTGCATCATGCCCTTTAAACAGCTCGATCAGGTCATATAAATCGGCGCTGACTTGCTGCAAGGTTTTGGCCGATTCGCTCGGCTTGGTCAGTGAAAAGGCGGCCAAAGCCTTATTGGACGCATATCGTGAGCGTAATTGATCACAAATGCCTTCAAACAGTTCAGAATGATGGCGCTTTAAATTGATCAAAAATTTGTGAATCGTGTGGCTGAAAATGCCAATGCGCCCAAGCCGTCGCATATTGGACTTGATATGCACCGAATCGATCCGCTGCTCGTCGGCATTGACGTTGAAGACCTTGGCCAATTTTTTGCTGAGGTTGTCGAAAATGACCTGGTCCAGACCATTTTCAATGAGCACCTGGCGCCAGTTCCATAAGGTCTTTTCGCTGACATACTTTGCGCTGTCGCTTTCTTCGGTGATATTCAACGCATAATGCCATTGAATGTTGAATGACAAATTTTCAATGGCTTGAACATCGCTCAAGTCCATAGTTTGCTGAAAAAGCAATACGCCCAAAACGGTATAAAGCTCTTTGCTCGGTGCTCCGAATCCATCCCTGAGAAATGGCGTAACTTTGTTGACCGGCAACTCACACAGCAGATGCTCCCGGAATAGTCCAGGCCAGCTTTCATCGAGCATGCGACGTCGCTTGGGGCTCAAAAAGCTCCACGAGTCGAACATCTCAATCTGTTTGTGATCTTTTATTCGTATCATGCCTTTTCCATTACAACTGGTTGATTTAATACTGATTACATACATCAACCGGAAGAAAATGACAAGAAGTATTTTGAATAATTATCAATAAATACAGCTTAGTACAGGAATCTACTTTTTACGAGTTCGTCAAGTTTAAAGTGTAAAGGGAGGCATTCTGTCGATTTGACATCCCTCCCCATGTTGTACGCTTTGACGTGCATGCTTTTTGAAGGTTAAAAATGACGATTACGTCGTGAGTTGTAGGGTAAACGCTGCCCACCATTATTGCCCAATCGATTGGATAGACACCGGAGCAAACATAGCGATGAAATCTTGAATACGGCCAATCGCAGAGGTGATTACTTACTGTAAGATAAATGGTGGGCGATGCCCACCCTACCTTGCTGTGGCGCGGACAACACGCCCGGCTCACATCACTACGTGCCAATCCCGAAAGTCGATTTCCAATAGGATAGATGCGCCATCGGTAGATTCCGTATTTGACATTCTATAATCCAGCGTCACTCTTATTTAATAGGTATTACAGTGATATGAACCTTTATACAAGGAAACACGCAAATGATACACTCAGCAAGGGAATTTTGGACAGTATTCCATGGCATGGTGCTGGGTTCACTATTTTTACTCTCATTTTCAGGGGTTATGGTGGGTCTATATAGTCTCAGGTCGGACTTGTTGACCCCACGAGGGGTGATCCAACGTATTCGCCTGCTGAAAATAGGAACCGTGGCCATGGCCATTACTTCTTGGTTAACCGTGATTACCGGCACCTATATCGTTTATCCCTGGTACCGGGCAAAACCGCCGGAGGGAGTATCCAATCTGCTTGATTACCCGCGGTCGTACTTGTTGTCTGTGCCGAATCTGGCCATTTTTCACACTTTGGGTATGGAATGGAAAGAGCACGTGGCTTGGTTCTCGCCGATTCTGGCAACAGTGGTGGCGTATATGATCTGGCGTTTCGGGGATCAAATAGCGGACCACCTTACCCTGCGGAACGCGATTGCGGTTTTTTTTATTACATCCTTTTCTGCCGCTGCAATTGCAGGCTTATTCGGGGCATTTATTGCCAAAGCGGCGCCGATCCTATAGCGCCTAGAGGTGCATCATGGGAAAAGTAAAATTATCGCGAGATCGACATATTCAACAGAGAACACCCACCAAAGTCGACGGGGCGATATCCGCGGCGATGCTGTCCAGTGGCATCGGTTGCCTGGTTATCGGTTTGCTGACGACTGGGGCGGTCATCAGTGAGTGGTTGAAAAACGCATTGAACTGGTGGAACCCGGCCGGGCCATTGTCGGGGAAAACAAGTGTGGGCGTCATTGTTTGGCTGATTGCGTGGGCGGTATTTCACAGTGTATGGAAAGGTCAGGAAACAGAATTGAAAAAAACATTCACCATCAGCTTGATCTTGATCGCCATAGGATTTGCGCTCACATTTCCTCCGGTGTTCGAAGCGTTTGAATGATGCGGGCCGGCACCCGGCGGTGCTGAACCTCACGTTGTAAAAACGGCCGAGCCCGTCGGCGGCAACATTGCCGCAGGCGTTTCGATCGTTTAACAGGTGGCTTTCAGCACCGCGCAGTGCAAGCGAGGTCCGGTGATGCGCAAGGGCCATGGCGACTATCGGCCGAGCATCCTGGAATAGAGGCGTGCTTTGATCGCATGGGCAGGAGGGCAGTTTGGGGCTGACCGATGCTTCCTCATGCGAATGAACGCGTGAACAAATCCTTGATCGCCTGGCGTCCGGTTTCAGTCAGGTTGCGGGTCCCTGTTCCCACGAAGGTCGTATGTTCCACCTTGGGCAGGTCTTCCACCCAGGTATTGTCCTTCCACGTATACCACTGGTTGCGCTCCTGGTCGAAAACGCTCAGCGGCCGGTTGAACAGCTTGGCCAATTCAGCGGCCCATCCGGTACCGCCTTTGACGGTGTCGTCCGGCTGAATCCAGCCCACGGTGAATACCTGCAAGCCGCTATTCACCATGTGAAAAATCGATTGGAAGACCTTGCGGATCTTGTCGATTTCGGAGTAGGTGCGGTTCATGCGGATGGAGACGATCTCCATGCTGATGTCGCCTTTTTTCAACTCTTCGGGTGAAAGAATAACGATGCCTTTGGCTCTTGCCGGCTGGTGTCCTTCGAATGAGTAGTTGACCTCACGGATGCCAAACTGTTCCGCTTGCCGACCAAATTCGGCTTCTGTCCCGCGATGGCCGCCGCCGTAAAATGTAAACTGATCTGATTGGGTCATTAGGTTCTCCTGTGTACTGCGTCTAAAATTTTGATGTCCTCCGCCCCGATAAGCGGAGCATCGCCTTTATACCGCCATGGCGCATTATTCAAGTGAATTTCGCAATAAAGTCAAGTTAAAGGAAAATCGGGTAAGGGTTAGTCGCTGCCCTTCTCGCCTGTTTCGATGCGGATCAGTTTGCCATTCTGAAAAAAGAGGTAGCGGATGAACTGCGTCGAGCCGGGATTATAGGTCCAGCGCTCCATGCGGATCGGCCCAATGATCAGTTTGGGGGCCAGATAGCGCTCGGTTTCGTAATCGAACAATTGTGAAATAGCGCTTCTATGACCTTCTTCCCATCTTTCGATGTGGTCGGGATCGCCGCATTTGTTCTGAACCTGGTCGATGAAGGCGCCGATTGAAACAATGCGGCCCTGGCAGCGGATAGATCGGTCGGCAACAGCGTTGCCGCTGAACATGAGGCCCGGCAACAGGGCCAATAGCCCCATCAGCCAAGGCCAGGCGCGTCGTCTGTCGCGTGCGGCCAGCGGTATGGGCGCGGCAACGGCATCTTTCGGTACACTCATGGTCATCTGACGGTCGGATAGCCGTATCGATAATCTATGCATGCATCACACTAACCATTTTTTGTGGATGCATCAAGCGTCGCCATTCATTCAGCGGTCCAGGATCTGGATCACTTTTGCAGCCAGGTCTTTCATTGAAAATGGTTTCTGGATGAAGTGCAGGCCCTTTTGCAGCACCCCCTGTTTGAAAATGACATTCTCGGTATATCCGGACATGTAAAGGACTTTGATGTTCGGTTGAAACGGCAGGATCCGATCGTACACTTCGGGACCCTTGATTTCCGGCATGACAACGTCGGTCACAAGCAAATCGATGGCGCCTGCATGATCGCGCGCAATGGCGACCGCCGCGGCCCCCTCGGCGGCTGCGTGCACCGTCAGCCCCTGGCAGGCGAGCATGGTGCAGGTCACCTCTCTTACGGCCGCATTGTCCTCGACCACCAGCACCGTGGCCGGCGCGTGCCAAGCGCGTTGTGGTGCACTATCAGCTGGCTCGGCAATGGCTTTGGGAACTTGCGCGCTTTGGGGCAGGTATATTTTGAAGGCGGTGCCTTGGTTCGGTTCGCTGTAGACCCAGATATGACCTTTGTGCTGCTTGACGATCCCGTAAACGGTGGAAAGCCCGAGCCCGGTGCCGCTTTCTTCATCTTTGGTGGTAAAAAAAGGTTCGAAAATATGATCCAGGATGTCGGCTGCCATGCCCCCGCCTGTGTCGCTGATGCCAATCATGATATAAGCGCCGGGGAAAACCTCGGGTTTTGCGGAATGATAGGCCTCATCGATTTGCATCGGGGTCGTTTCAATCGTCAGTGTGCCGCCTTGGGGCATCGCATCGCGGGCGTTGATCACCAGGTTCAGCAAAATTTGCTCCAGCTGCGAAAGGTCTGCGCTGATCATGCAAGGCTGATGGGACAGGCTCAAATCGATGGCGATATCCTCACTGAGCATGCGGCGCATTAATTTTTCAAACCCGCGGATCACCGCGTTGACATCGAGCACTTTGATCTCGAGCATCTGTTTGCGGCCGAAAGCCAGCAACTGCCGGGTCAGATTTTTAGCGCGGTTGGCCGCTTCAAGGATCTGCAACAGGTGGTCGCCGTGAGGCTGCGCGATGGTTTGTTGGCTCTGGAGCAGTTCGGCATATCCGATAATGACCGATAAGAGATTGTTAAAATCGTGGGCGACACCGCCGGCCAATCGGCCCACGGCCTCCATCTTTTGCGACTGGCGCAACTGGGCTTCCAGGTCGCGCCGATTTTTTTCCGCTTGATTGGCCTCGGTGAGATCCTGCCCGATGCTGATTTTGGTGCCGTCCGACAGGGCGCTATTGATCCAGAAGGTTTCCAGGACCGTGCCATTGCGCGTGTGGCTGGGAAAGAGCTCCCAGCGGCTCTGGGCACTGTGCACGAAATGGGCGACCGCCCGGCGCTCTTGCGGGTCGGGGTACATGGCCGTCATGATGTCTTGCAATTGGGCCTCGGCCAAGGTCCATCCGAATGCTTGTTCCCAGGCGCGGTTGACCCATTGCAGGCGGCCGTCGGCCGCCATGGACACGATCATCAGGGGGATATTGTCCATAATGGTCTGCAGCAGTTCTTTTTTGCGCTGCAGGCGCTCTTCGGACATTTTTTTATCAGTAATATCAAAAATAACACCTTGAAAGTGGGTGATCCTGCCTTGGTCATTGCGTCGGATCAAGGTGCGGTCCTCCATCCAGCGGATGGCGCCCTGCCGGGTGATAATGCGATACTGCTGGGTGTAGGAGTCTTTCCTTTTGGCTTTGATGTGGCCGAGAATATCAGTGTTGAGACTTTCCAGGTCGCCGGGATAAATGATGTCGGTAAAATTGAGCCGGCCTGCGATGAAATCCTCGGCGCGATAGCCGCACAGATCAAGTACGTTGTCGGAAATCATCTGCACTGGCCAGCTCGGTGCGAATTTCCACAGGCACGCCACCATGGGACTGGCATTAACGATTTCACGGATTTCCTGGTACTGGTTTTCGGCGTTTTTGTGTTCCGTGATATCGGTGATGATGCCTTCTATACCAGTGACGCTGCCATTGGGCCCATAAACGCCGCAGCCTTGTTCCCAGACCCATTTTTCCGCATTGGTACTGGTGCGTATGCGGTATGTGGCCTGAAAAGGGCGGTTGTTCGCCAAGGCGGTTTGAATCGTTTCCCATACCTGCTGGCGATCGGCCGGGTCGATCAGGTCAATATAAAAAAAGGATCGGTTTGCGGTGACCTGTTCGGGTGTGTAACCGGTCAGGCTGCGCGTGTTCGCGCTGACGAAGGTCATCGGCCGTCCGGGGTCGTTGACGCTGCGATAGACCATGCCATTCAAGTTCTCGACCAGCATGGCAAACCGCTGATCGCTCTTCTGGGCGGATCGTTCCGCGGCTCTGATATGGCCCACATCTTTTTTTAAGATGAGATAGAGAAAAAGCGCGGTGAACGCCACAAAAACCCAGCCTTTGACAGTCTGCAAGGTGGTCAGCATGCCGGGGGCGAACGGCGCGCTGAGGATAGCAATGAGCTGATCTGAGAATAGAATCCACAATGCACCGAGCAGGGCGTATTTCAAGGTGATCTTGATTTCATGCGATACTATCATGGATGACTGCTTTCGATGGATGTCTGCGTTTGGCCGTTTTTAGCCAAATGCGGCGGGTTTGTCCATGGTTATAACTTTGCTGAAACTGGAATGGATTGTTTACCTGGCCATTTCGCGATAAGAAGGCTCCTGGAGTCTTCGTAGGACTGCCGCTGTATCCATTCGTTACGACACAGGCGACCTGATGAGTTCCCAAACAGCTAAAATCGTCCGTCTTGCAGGTGTGGGTGACATATTGTTGGAGAGAAGTCTCCGCGCCCGGCATATCACTATTTCGGTCAAACCTTTCAAGGGCGTGCGGATAGCCGTTCCCCGCGGCGTTTCCTTCCAGGAAGCCTTGGCTGTCGCGCAATCGAAAGCGGTGTGGCTGCAAGTGCATTTGGCGCGTATGGCATCTATTGAATGTGCATTGCGCGAACGCAAAAAAGAACCGGCCATCGACCGCGTCCAGGCGCGGCGCTGGCTGCTCGAGAGGCTCGCCGATCTGGCCAGGATGCATGGGTTCAGCTATAATAAAGCCTCTGTACGTAATCAGAAAACGCGTTGGGGCAGTTGCTCGCACAAGAACAACATCAGTCTCAACCTTCACTTGGCGCAATTGCCCGAAAGACTGGCTGACTACACCATTTTACACGAACTGGTTCATACACGCGTGAAAAATCATGGCCCGCTGTTCTGGGCAGAGTTGGGCAAATATATCCTCGATCCTAAAAAGCTGGACCGGGAACTCAACCAATATTGGATGGTTTTGGTAGACGCGCAGTGATGGTTTGTGCCAAGCAAGACAACTTGCGGGAATAACGGTCAGCGGTGATCATGCCTGCCCTCTGGATCACACGGCGGGCGGGGGCATGTGCCGTTGAGGACTTCATTGATCTTTTTGCCGAGTTGTTCGATGCTGAAGGGCTTTTGAATGAATCCGGCGCATCCGCGCGCCACGATCGCTTCGGCTTGCTCGCTGAGGCTGTAGCCGCTGGAAAGCAGCACTTTCACATCCGGCCGGATGGTTTTGAGTCGGTCGAGTACGGCACCACCGCCTAAATCGGGCATGATCATATCCAGCAGAACCATATCGATGTCCCTACTGGTTTGCGCGAAAGTTGCGATGGCGTTATGGCCGCCCAGTACGGCAATCGCTTCGTAGCCGAGTTTTTCGAGCATGTTACGGCTGACCTCCAGAACCGTATCTTCATCGTCGACGACCAGGATTGTTCCCGCGCCATGGGCAACCGTGTACAGCGGGTCTTGTTTGGCCACGGGACAGTCGGAGGCGGGCAAATAGATGTAGAAGGTGGTACCTTCACCGAGCCGGCTGCTGACGTCGATGGCGCCATCGTGGTTTTTGACAATACCATACACCGAGGCCAGTCCTAGCCCCGTGCCCCGTCCGATCTCCTTGGTGGTGAAAAAAGGTTCGAAAATTCTTTGCTGCGTTACCTCGTCCATGCCGATGCCCGTATCGGTGACTGAAATGCGGACGTAGCGACCGGCGGCAATGCCGTAGGGCCTGACAAATTCTTCGGATAACTGCACGTTGCCGGTTTCCAGGAATATGATGCCCCCTTCGGCCATGGCTTGCCAGGCATTGATGAATAGGTTGAGCAACACTTGTTCGATCTGGCTCTGATCGGCCATGATCGTCCAAAGGGGTTCGGCCAGCTTTTCGACAATCCGGATCTCTTTGCGGGTGCGCCCGAACATGCCCGTGGTGATGTGGATGACCTGATTCATATTGAGCGCCTGAACCTGGTATTTGCCGCCGCGGGCAAAGCCGAGCAGCTGACGGGTCAGATCCGCGCCAGCCGCCACGCACGATTCGATGCTTTTAAGTTTGTCGTGGTGGCGGCCCCCGGGGCTGGTCGTGAGCAGCATCAAGGAAACATTGCCCTGGATGCCCATCAGCAGATTATTGAAATCGTGGGCCACACCGCCGGCCAGGGTGCCGATACCCTCCAGGCGCTGGATTTGCTGTAAACGCTCTTCCAATTTTTTCTTTTCATGTTCCGCGGCCAAGCGTTCACTGATGTCCAGCACAACGCCGCGGAAACCGAGCGGCTCGCCTTGGTGGCCGGTGATCAGGGCGACCGAGGCCTCCACCGTTTTGTGGGTTCCGTCTTTGCGGATCAGGTTGAAGCGGGACAATTTTTCCGGAATGCCGGTTTTGTAGATAGCCCTGAAGCGGCGCTGCAAAGAATCGATGGTTTCCGGGGCCATGTAGCGGCGGAAGTTCAGCCCGACCATCTCCTCTTTGGAAAAGCCGATGATTTTACAATAAGGGTCATTGAAAAAGACGATATTGCCGGAAAGATCCAGCTCATAGTAGCCGTTGTCCATGTTTTCTATGATCGAGCGATACTTTTCCTCGCTTTTCCGGATCACCTCTTCATTGGCCTTGCGGGTTTCGAACGCAAGCCGTAATTGCTGATTGGATTGCTCCAGTTCGCAAGTGCGTTCGCGCACCAACGTTTCCAGCTGGGTTTGATAGCGCAGCAGCTTGATTTCGCTGTTTTTGCGGTCATTGATGTTGCGCAGAGAGCCGACTATGCCGACCGGCTGTCCTTGGGCGTTGTACTTGAGAGCCGCGGTGATGGCGCAATAAAGCAATGTGCCATCTTTGTCGCGCAGGCGGATTTCATAATCGGTCACTTTGCCATCGGCACGTATGGCATCGACGAAGGCCGTACGCTCGGCAATCTCTTGATACAGGTCGTCCATCCAAATTCCGACCAATTCCTGGCGTGTATAGCGGGACGATTTTTCGATCGAGGGACTGAGCTCGACGATCTGGCCGTCCAGGGTGGTTTCATAATAGACATCCTGGATGTTGTTGAAAATGTGGCGATACTTTTCTTCGCTGGTACGCAAGGCTTGCTTCATACGCGAAAATGAATCGGCCGTTTCCTGAATCTCCTTGAAGATCGAGCCGGAGACATGGTCCTGGCTCAGGTCGTGCTCTTTGATCGCAACCGCTTCTTTTTCCAGTTCGGACAGGGGGCGGACGATGCCGCGCACCGATACGAGGCCGATGAGGGTGGCTATGATGGAAATACCGATCGCCATGAGTATGCCGGCCTGCCGGTTTTCCTGAATGGCGCCCAGGTAATCGCTTTCCGGCAGATACACGCCGACAATCCAGGGCCATTGAGGATCGCGAAAAGGAGCGAACATGGCATTGTAAGGCATGCCGTCATGCACAAAACGGGCAAAAACAGGCGCTGCCAAATGAATGCGCCCGCTATCGTCGTGCGCCCATGCAACGGCCTCGTATGCGGTTTTACCGATGGCGTCCGCCATTTCATGAATTTTGACCAGTCGCAGGTTGCCATCCTGCTGCGCGTATTTCAGTTTTTCCGGATCATGAAAAGCGACCACGTCGTTGTTGTTGTTGAACATGAAGGCGCGGCCGTTTTTGCCGATGCGCAAAGAAGCAATGAACGATGAGAGTTGATCGATTTCAATATCGACCCCTACGATGGCCTGAAGGTGATCGCGATCGCCTTTGCGGTAGACAGGGCCCGCAATCGTGATGCCCGGTTTTTGAGAGGTGTAAAAGATGTAGGGGTCGGTCCAGACGATTGCGTTTTGCGTCGAGGCGCTTTGGTACCAGGGGCGGGACCGGGGATCAAAGGCGTCTTGCGGATCGGTTTGCTCCACGAGAACGCGCCTGTCGGATCCACGGAATCGCAGGCGCACATGCCGCCGGTCGCCGCCATGCTGAATGATTTTGGTGCGATACCCGTCCGGTGAGTGGTCCTCGCTCCGGTTGACGTAAAAAAAATCACCATTGGGCGCGCCCACGTAGATGCCTGAAAAATGAGGATACATGGCCAACTGGTCCAAAAAATACTTTTCCAGGACTGCCAGTTGCCCCTGATTGCTGCCGACCACTTCAGAGGTCATCAACCGTCCGGTGAGGTGGGCGGCGCCCTGCGCCAGGGCCAGGTGATGGGCCGACTGGGTCATGGTCAGGTCGGCGATATTCAGCATGATATCGCGTGCGTGACGGAGCAGCACCTTTTCGGACGAAATGTAGCTCGAGGACGTGATAATGATCTGGGTGCCCCAGATGAGCCCTAAAATTCCGAGGATCAGTGCCCAGCGAACTGAAATCTTCATATGGCCTCTGCGTACGGACAGTCGACGGATGGCAATGTAAGATCTTCGATGGAATCGGGTAAGCGACCTTATCTACACAGGAAAGGCAGGGGTGTCAATAAAAGCGGCATTTCAACAGGGTAACCGCATTTGCGTGTGGGCGCATTTCAGAAACGGAACATCGTTCTACCCTACGGGTGAAACGCGGTGCCGTGCGCAGTGGTGCGTCTCACCTGATTCGTCATTCACTTAGGATGTCGTGCAGCGAACGTCACTCTCAGGGTGCAATTTTATCGCATTTGAGATATTAATAACCTGAAAACTGCGTTGTTGCGCGACACACCGAAACACTGGAGAACAGTCCGATGCGCTTGGATAGCAATCCCATATTCCGAAAAATGATCACGCCCTGGTACGACAGCAACACGGCTTGCTGGATCCTGATAACCGTGCTGATGGGGCTTGCGATTTTCAGTTGGACGGGTATTCGCGTGGCGCTCGCGCATGGCGATTACCAGGCGTATGTCTGGGTACCCGGCATGTTGCTGGCCTTGTGCCTGCTGGTGGCCGTTTCGGTGGTCTACCGTATGATCCGGCGTTTTTACGATCGGCAGGTCCAGAACACAAACCTGTGATTTGCAACCCGCCACGCAACTGTTCGCTCCCTTATTGCCGCTTCAGAAAATCGGTGTAACTCATGTCCAGATAGCTGTTGGTGTGGATGTACTTGAGCATGGGGAGCAATTTGTCCGCCTCGATATACCCCGGCCAACGGGCAATGTTCTCACCACTTTCGGACAGGAAACGCAGGTCGGGGACGCCTCCCACGCTGTGGCTGGCGGCAACTTTGGGCAGTTTTTCGGAATTGATGCGCACAGGTATGTAGTTGCTGTTGATATAATCGACCACTGCTTTATCGATAAACGTCCCGGCGTCCAGTTTGCGGCAATACGTGCACCAATCGGTATAGAAGTAGAGCAGGAACTTTCGGGATTGATCAGGCCGCTTTTCTTTCTGGGCTTCTTCGAAGCTCAGCCATTTGATGGCCGGTTGCTGGGCCTGTACGGCGGGTGATCCCCAGACAGCGAAAAGGGACAAAACAATACATAAGTTTATCAGATATTTCATGGTGGCATCCTTAAAAAGAAAAATAGGACAGTAGCCGCATTTTGTCCGTTATCAGCAATAAACCGGTAACGATCAGCAGCACTCCGGCACTCACGTTGATCCATCGTATGATTTTGGCGGCTCTGCGTACGAATGTCATCAGAAGATGGATAACCGCCGACAGTATGATGAAGGGGAGGGCTACGCCGCCTGAAAAAAGGGCCAGCAGCCAAATTCCCTGGCCGACGGTATCTTGATTGCCGGCCAAAATCAAGATCGAACCGAGCAGCGGCCCGATACACGGGCTCCAACCGGCTCCGAAGGCCATGCCGACAAAAAATGCGCCCAAAAAGTGCACGGGTTTGTGATCGAGATGGAGACGTTTGTCCATCTGCAGGGCGCGCACTTTCAATATCCCTACCAGGTGTAACCCGAACAGGGTAATGATGATTCCGCCCCCGATGCGGATATACTCCTTGATGCCCTGCAAAAGGACGCTGAAATATGCCGCCGTGGCGCCCAACGCGATAAATACCAGAGAAAAGCCCAAGACGAACGCAATGGTGCTCAATATGATTTTGCGGCGCATGCCGGTGACCGTCGCCTGGACCAGATCATCCATCGACACACCGGTGATGAAAGAAAAATACGAGGGCACCAGCGGCAATATGCAGGGTGAAAAAAAGGAAAGCAGCCCGGCCAGAAATGCAGCGCTGTATTTGATCTCTTCGAAGAGCATAGGCTTATACGATCATGACGGGCGGCCCAGTCGGGGGGGCCGGCGCCATCGCAGCAATACCATAAATGCAATGGCCAGCAGGACCAGATCCCTGAACAGGTCGAGATACAAGTTGCTGTTGGCCGAGTTGTCGAGTGAAAAACAGCCGCATTGGATATCCAGACCTCGATAGGCACTGTAGGCCAGCGCCCCTGTGAAGACAATGAACAAACCAACGGCCAGCAGGGCACTGCCGCATACCAGCCGGCCACAGATCAGGCAAATGCCACAGACCATTTCGATCCATGGCAGCAGCAGCGCGGCACTGTTGACCCAGCCTGGCGGCAGTATCTGGTAATTGCCGATCGCTTCGGCAAATCCGGCCGGGTTGAGAATTTTATCCCAGCTGGCATAGATGAAAACAGCGCCCAGCAGGATTCGCGCCGCTGTTTCCAGTAGAATTTTCGGGTTTTTGAGTGAACTCAGGTCCATGCGCGTCTTTGTACCACCTCAGGGTATTCCGTTAACCAACTTTTCCCAGGGCTTTCGAACGATCGGTGGCGGCTTGGACGGCATCGATCAGCAGGCCGCGCAGGCCGCCCTTTTCCAATGCATGCAGCCCCGCAATAGTCGTGCCGCCCGGCGAGGTGACCATATCCTTGAGTTGCGCGGGATGCAGATTGCTTTCCAATTGCATCCGCGCAGCCCCCATCAGGGTTTGCGTGGCCAGCAGCAGCGCTTCGGCCCGTGGCAGGCCGACATTCACGCCGGCATCGGCCAGCGCATCGATCATCATAAACACATAGGCCGGACCGCTGCCGCTCAAACCGGTCACCGCATCCAACAGATGCTCGGCCCCGATGATCATGCAGCGCCCCACTGATTCGAAAATGGCTTTGGCCAGGGCCAGGTCGTCGGCACCGGCATGCGTGCCGGCGGTGATGGCCGTCGCCCCCTCTTTGACCGAGACGCAGACGTTGGGCATGGCGCGAATCAGCCGCAAGGGCTCATCGGTCAGTGCCGTAAAGGTGGCCAGCGGCACGCCGGCGGCAATTGAAATGACCAGCTTGGAGCGGTCGAGCGCCGTGATGGCCTCCTTGGCCACCGCACCCAGGACCTGGGGTTTGACGGCAAATATGACGATGTCCGCATCCAGGATGACCGCCCGGTTGTCCTGGGAGGTGCGGACCCCGTGGGTCTTTTCCAGCGTCAGCAATCTTTCGGCGCTGACGTCCGAACAGTACAGGTGCTGCGGTTTGGCCAACCCGGACCCGATCAGACCGCTGACCAGCGCCATGGCCATGTTGCCTGACCCGATGATGCCGATGGTTTTGTTTTGGAGCATCTTTAAGCTCTCTTTGGCCGGCCCCGCCGGCTGTTAGGCGTAAAGTCTATGGCAATGGCCGATTCAATGGCAGGCGCTTTTACGCGCATCGTTTTTCACGAAGGGTCTCAATGCCTGAGAATTATCCATACAAGACGCTACTTTATGTTTTAGGTGATTTTTGTCAATGAAAAATGAAGGAGAACCGCTTCTTGACCGGCCATTGCGCAGCGGTTATGAATGGGTAGCCATCCGGTTGTTTCGTTCCGGCAACGATTTGCATTAAAGGAAAAGATACCAATGGCCGATACGCTGACAGGGTGAGCCACAAGGTACTCTGAAGCCCGGGCATTGCGGAATCAGGATTTCCGTTGGCCTTTATCGATTAAAGTCATATTATAGACTATCACTATTCCGGCCCAGCCGGTTTCTCTTTCAGGAGCGTACTTTGAGATCGAACCTCTTCTGCGTTTCGGCCATACGTGTCACCACGGCGGCCGCGCTGCGTCTTTTGCGCATGGTAAGTGTTCTCACGGTGGTCATCGTGCTTGTTTCTCCGGTCGGCAGCCGGGCGGAAGATCCCGCGCCGCTTTCCGCGAACGTCGAAACCGCCCTGGATTATTTGATCGCTTTAAGTTCTTCGACCGATGGCACAGGGCAGGTCGATCTCGTGCAAGTCGCCCCCCTGGCCGCATTCATCCGGGAGGCGCCTGCGATGACCGCCTTCACGCCCGGCGAGCGCAGGGACGCGAAAGGTTCCTTTATCACTTACCGCGTCAATCGGTCGCTCCCGGAAATCATTCGATATATGTACAATCGAAAGATACCTGAAGGGGCGGTGAACCCTTCTTCAATCGATCATTCTTTCTGGAAAGAGCAGCCCGGGTGCGGGCAAGACGCGTCCGAGATATGGAAAGCGTTGCATACGCTCAGCGAGCCCGTGATTGCAAAAGGGCTGGTAAGGGAATTCATATCGCCGGATATTCATACCGGGGCCTATTACGAGTACGATCTGTTGCGAACTTTCCTGCTTTATCGCCAGGGATCTTCGCGGGCGGTAATCTCTTTGTCCAATCAGGTCGGTACTTCGGAGGTCGGGCGTAAAGGTTTTATCGTCGGCGACGATCAGGATTGGAATTATCTGTACACGCAGGAAAAAGGCTTGAACAAAGCCGGTCTGGGATGGGTCAAGTCCAGAATTTACACTTTTTTCTCCGTGTGTTTTTACATTGAGGACGATGCGCGGCCAGGTGTGGTTCAAATCGGTGTTTTTCAATGGTTGGGCGCGGGTGCGGTCGGCCTCAATCTGGTCGATTCCCATCACATCCAGAATGGATTGAAGCGGTATGCCGAGCAGTTCAAGGGCATGCTGGAATCCGCGCGGATGCCGGAGCCGATGGTGCTCGAGAGGATGTACACCACGCTCGATGACACTCCGGAAGCGATTTTGAGGGAAAAGGCTTTGGATGTGATCCGCCACATCAAGCACAAAGCGGCCAATGACCGATCGCTGGCCGGAAATGATGCCATCCGGGAGATGGATGAAAAAGCCTATATAGAACGGATGGACAAAAACAAGCTGCTCAGTATTCTCATGCGGGAATATGTTAAATTCTGCTTGGGTAAGGAGACTCCCTTGACCCCCGAATTCGGGTCGCGTTCGATGACAGCACCGCTTCCGGAAAACACCCGCCTGCACCGCGATTCGGTAGGCATCGCGGTCGCTCTGACGCAAGATCACTGAAGGCACTACCTACCGCAACCCACGAAAAATCTTGACTTATCCATTCCTTTCGCCTTATCTTGCCATCTGAGTTGCCCTGTGACATTGGTGGCCGGGGCACAATGATTGCGACGATTCAACCCGGGTTCAAAGGATGCGATACCCTTATGTATTTTATCGGATACCTCATCAGAGCCATGGCCAACATCCTGAATATGGTGTTGACCATTTATCTTTGGATCATTATCGCGCGGGCGGTCCTGTCCTGGGTCAACCCCGATCCCTACAATCCTATTGTACGCTTTATCCATAATGTCACGGAACCGGTGCTCGGCAAGCTTCGCTCGAAAATGCCTTTGTATTTCGGCGGCATGGATTTTTCCCCGATGATCGTCATCCTGATCATCGTGCTGCTGACCAACTGGTTGGTGCCGAGCCTGGATCAGCTGGGGCAGGGATTGTTGCGTCAATAGCACGCAAGAAGAGGATTTGACATGAGTCTAACCCCCTTGGATATTCAGCAGCAACAATTCCGGGTTCGTTTTCGCGGGTTCGATGTCCGCGAGGTGGATCGTTTCCTGGAGCATCTTTCCGAAAATGTCGCGGCCTTGCAAGGCGAAAACAAGAGCCTCAAAGAGGATCTGCGACGACTCAAATTGGAAACCCAAGGGTACAAGGAGCGCGAAGAAACCTTCAAGCGGGCCATGTTGAACTCGCAAAAAGTTTTGGAGCAGATGAAGGATAACGCACGCAAATCGGCCGAGATCATTATCGCCGACGCGGAGGTCAAGGCCGAGAGAATCCTGAATCGGGCCCACAACCGCCTATCTCAGCTGCATGAGGATATTGCCGAACTCAAACGGCAGCGCATGCAGATCGAAGTGCAAATCCGTTCCGTCATCGAATCCCATTCTAAATTGCTCGAGCTGGGCAAGGAGAGCATGGATGCGCTGGATGAATCCGACGGTAAAGTGGCCGTGCTCAAACAACCACCGAGCACATTAAGTTAAACCTTCCTGCCTTCCGGCCGATAATAAATGTGGTTTAAGGACCTTTTTTAACAAAACAGGATCCACTTCGGTGACGTCGGGAAAACAGCCACGTTTCTTGTCATCAAAGACAAGGTCCTTGCGTCGTTTTCATTGGCACCGGGTAATGATTCGCTACCTCCAGGGAGTTGCAAATGGCCAAAATTGATGCTTTTTTCAAATTGATGCACGAGCAGAACGCTTCGGATTTGCACTTGATGGCCGGACAGCCACCTGCCTTACGCGTGCACGGCGACATAGAGCGCGTCAAGTACAAGGTTCTGGGCAATGACGAGTTGCGGGCGATGCTGTATGAAATTGCCGCCGAAGATAAGATCAAGACGTTCGAAGAAACCGGCGATGTGGATTTCGGCTATGAGATTCCCGGATTGGCCCGTTACCGGGCCAATTTTTTTATGCAGAAAAACGGTGTGGGCGCGGTATTCAGGGAAATTCCAAGCACCATCATGACCTGCGAACAGCTCGGGTTACCATCGGTAATCGCCAAGCTGGCAACATTGCCGCGCGGTCTGGTCATTGTCACCGGTCCCACGGGTAGTGGCAAATCGACCACCTTGGCGGCCATTATCGATGAGGCCAACCGCCAGCGCGCCGATCACATCATCACCATCGAAGATCCAATCGAATTTGTACACAAAAGCCAGGGCTGCCTGGTCAATCAACGTGAAGTGGGCATTCATACCAAATCCTTTTCAGCTGCTTTGCGCGGCGCATTGCGTGAAGACCCGGACATCATTCTGGTCGGCGAAATGCGCGATCTGATCACTATGAGCCTGGCCATCGAGGCGGCTTCGACCGGCCATCTGGTTTTTTCCACCTTGCACACCACCAGCGCCGCTAAAACCGTCGACCGCATCGTCGAGGTTTTTCCGGCCCAGGAGCAGGGCCAGATCCGCTCCACATTGTCCGACGGCATCCGGGCCATCATTTCACAAACGCTGTTCAAACGGATCGATAAAAAGGGCCGCATACCCGCGCTGGAAATTCTGATCGCCACCCCCGCGGTGCGCAATCTGATCCGGGAGGCCAAGTCGCACCAGATCGCTTCCATGATTCAGACAGGCAAGAAATATGGCATGCAGCTGCTCGACGATGCCATTATGGAACTGTTCAACAAAGGCAGGATCAGCTCGGAAGATGCGTACAACAAGTCCAACGACAAAGGGCGTTTCAGACCGCTGCTCAGGACGCCACCCACGGATTTCACCGAAGCGTGATGAAGGGCTGATAGACCCTTTGTCCGTGGTCCGTACCCGCGCAATATTCGGAGGATCGCTATGAAAAAGCAAGAAATCGAACACCTGCTCACCCGCATGCTCGACTCGCATAGCAATGTGTCTGACCTGAACATCACGGTCGGGCGACCGCTGCAGGTCGAAAGCGCCGGTGAGCTGTTGCCCGTGGACATACGACCGCCGGTTAAAAGTTTGACCCCTTTCCAAACCGAAATGGTGGCCTTGAATTTGATAGACGGCGATCGCCGCCTGACCGAAACGCTCCTGCGCACCGGTTCCTGCGATCTTTCCTACAGCTTGCCGGGCAAAGCGCGTTTTCGCGTTAATATTTTTGCCCAATCGGGCCATATTTCGATTGTTTTGCGCCAACTGGAATCCAAAGTACCCACCATCCGCGATATGCAATTGCCCGAGACTTTTCAGGAGATGGGCAAGGAACTCAATGGGATCATTATATTTACCGGTGCCACCGGCACCGGTAAAACCACGAGTCTGGCGGCCATTCTCGAGGAGATCAACGAACGGCGGGCCGTGCATGTGGTCACGTTGGAAGATCCCATCGAATATCAGCACCCTCACAAGAAAGCGACCTTCAACCAGCGCGAGTTGGGGCGCGATTTCGATAGTTTCGCCAATGGCCTGCGCGCCGCTTTGCGCCAGGCGCCCAAAGTCATCCTGGTGGGTGAAATGCGTGATCGTGAAACTGTCGAAATCGGCCTGACTGCCGCGGAAACCGGCCATCTTGTGTTGAGCACCTTGCATACGGTGGATGCCGGGCAAACGGTCAACCGCATACTGGGCATGTTCACCAACGAGGAGGAAAAACAGGTGCGCATCCGGCTCGCGGACACCCTCCGATGGGTGGTCAGTCAGCGTTTGCTGCCCAAAATCGGCGGGGGCCGTGCGCCGGCTTTCGAAATTTTGCGCAGCAACCTGCGGGTCAAGGAAGCCATCTTGAACGGTGAATCCGACGGCAAGACTTTTTACGAGATGATGCAGGCCGGCCGGCCGTTCGGCATGACGACATTTGACGATTATATCGTCGATCTATACGAGCAGGGGCTGGTGACCCAGGAAACCGCCTTGGCGTACGCGTCTCACAAAGCTGCGGCCAGTCGCGGCATTGACAAGGTTAAAAGTGCGCGCGGCGAGGCCACTACCGACATTAAGGATTTGGAACTGGATCGCGGATACGGGCGATCAAGATGAAGCGAGAAAACTCATGGAAGTGACTTGCCAGAATTGCCAGGGGAAATTCAAGATAGCCGATGATAAAATACCGGGGGGTAAAACCGTAGCCGTCAAATGCCCGCGCTGCCAGACACGCATCAGCGTGGCGCGTCCGGATAAAAAAGAGCAAAAGGCCGAGGCGGTCTTCGACGACCTGTTCGATTTTGCCGAAGATGAAAGTGACACCGGCTATGATGCGGCTGAAAAGCCCTTTGATTTCATCGAAGAAGAAGGCAAAACGGCGCTGTTGTGCGAACCGGACGCTTTGATCCGCCAGAAGCTCAAACCAACGCTCAACGTGATGGAGTACCATATCAGCGAAGTTCACAACAGCCGTGAAGCTTTGAAAAAGATGCGTTATCACACGTATGACCTGATTCTCCTGGATGAAACTTTCGATACAACCGATCCGGATTCCAATGCCGTTTTAATTTATCTTGAACGGATGGGAATGGAGACGCGCCGCAATATCTTCGTTACCCTGCTGACCACGCGTTTTCGTACCATGGATAACATGGCCGCCTTTCAGAAAAGCGTCAATATGATCCTTAACCTGCGCAACATCGATGATTTTGACAAGATCATTCAGCGCGGCATGGCGGACTATGGGCTTTTCTATAAGGTCTTCAAAGAATCGTTGAGGGATTGATGCCAGCCGGATTTTTGCGAACCGGCTGGTTGCAATGCCGGTCGAAAGGTTTATTTTCGCAGGCATGATTGACACAATGACCATCCGCCCCATGGGCGATCATCTTTATCTTGTGCCGCTGCCGGTTCCGGTCGATGGCTTTGAGGGTTTCATCACCGCCTGGGTCTATACGGGCGGACCGGTCGTCCTGGTGGATGTGGGACCATCGGTCAGCGCACCCCACCTTTTGACTGCATTGGCCGACATCGGCGTGCATCATCTCGATCTGATACTGCTGACCCACGTTCACATCGATCATGCCGGCGGTATCGGTGAGATTGCCCGTGCCTTTCCGGACACGCCGGTCGTGTGCCATCCCAAAGCGGTCGAGCATCTGATCGATCCGGGACGATTATGGGACGGCTCTGTTCGGACGTTGGGCGATGTCGCGCACAAATACGGTCCCATCGCCCCGGTGGCGGCTGCGCAGGTGTTGGCTGTCGATCACCTGGCCAGCAAGGCTGTCATCGCGGTGCCCACACCGGGACATGCGGTCCATCATTACAGCTATATGATAAAAGATCTGCTGTTTGCCGGAGAAGCCGGCGGGGTATGTGTCTGTCTCGAAGACGGGGAGTACTACATGCGGCCGGCCACGCCCCCACGTTTTATCATGGAGATCTACCTGGACAGCATCGACCGGCTGCTTACCTATCATCCCCAAAGTATCTGCTATGGGCACATCGGCCGGCAAACCGGTGCCACGCGCATGTTGGCGGTTCATAGGGATCAGCTATTGCGCTGGCAACGCATGGTGCAGCCGTGGGTCGCGCGTGACCCGGCCGGTTCTGAGGAGATGTATGCGGCCTGCCTGGCGGACTTGCTGGCGAAAGACCCCCTGCTGGCCGGCATGGGGCTTTTGCCGTCTGCGGCGCAAGCCAGGGAACGCTTTTTCTTGCGCAACAGCGTGAGAGGCTATTGGGGATATCTGCAAAGGAGCGCCCAGGCGTCGCAGATACCCACCTGACCCCGGCTTTCACCGGTTGCACAGGGGGTGGGCCGGGCAGGTTCGGACCCATTGGAAAGCCGCTTTATAAACTGTCGGCGATGATCTTCAACCCTTCCAGGGTCAGGTTGGGTTCCACCGCCTCAATCGTGGTGGCCACATTCTGGATCAAGGGAGCCAGACCGCCGGTGGCGATCACTTTCATGTGCGTTTGCATTTCCGTGCGGATGCGCTGCACCATGCCATCCACCAAACCGGCATAGCCAAAAATGATACCTGACTGGATGCTGCCGATGGTGTCTTTGCCCACCACTGTATCCGGTGCTTTGAAAATTTCCACGCGCGGCAGTTTGGAGGCGCGGGCGAAAAGAGCTTCCGAGGCGATGCCGATGCCCGGGCAGATGGCGCCACCCAGGTATTCGCCACGCTCCGAAATAACATCGAAAGTGGTGGCCGTGCCGAAATCGATGACGATCAAACCGGTCCGGTAGCGCTGATATGCGCCCACGGCATTGACAATGCGATCGGCACCGACTTCATTGGGGTTGCTGTACAGGATCGGCATGCCCGGATAGGATCGGGCATTGATCCAGTGGGGGGCGTGCCCTAAGTATTTACGGCAAAAGGTGTCCAGGATGTTCACCATTGGCGGCACGACACTCGAGATAATGGTCTTGTCAATGTCCTGAAAGTCAATTTGACCGCGGGCGAAAAGCCCGGACGCCAGCACATTGAATTCATCTTCGGTGGTGTCGCGTTCCGTACGGATACGCCAATGGGCCACGAGACGGTCCGCCTTGAAAACGCCCATGACGATATTGGTGTTTCCGACATCGATGACGAGAAGCATGAAAGAGAGCCCTTTGATTTTAGGTGTTAGGCCTTCGCATTCCTTATCGCATCCAGTACCGTCACCGTCGCTTTCGTGTTGGCGACGTTGTGGACGCGCACAATGTGGGCGCCATTGATGATGGCCATGGCCACAGTGGCTTGTGTACCGGTTTCAACTTCGGGGCTGTCGGCGGTCGGTTCCGTTGCGGGCGTTTGCGCAAGTAATTTGCGGATGAACGCTTTGCGCGATGTGCCGATCAGGATTGGCGCGCCCAGATCCGCGAGCAGGCTCAGTTGCTGGAGAATCAGCAGATTGTGCCCGGTTGTTTTTCCAAAGCCGATGCCCGGATCGACAATGATGTTGTGTGCGGCAATGCCGGCGGCGCGCGCGCGCGCGATGGCGTGTTTCAGATACAGGCGGATTTCGCCCATCAAATCCGTGTAGACGGGATTGACCTGCATGGTGCGGGGCATCCCTTTCATGTGCTGCAGGATGATGGGCACCCCATGGCGCGCGGCCACCTCGGCCATGCGCGTATCCATGGTCATGGCGCTGATGTCGTTGATGAGGGATGCCCCCGCGGCCAGCGCCGCGTCGGCCACGGCGGCCTTGGTGGTATCAATGGAGATCGGTACGCTGATGCGACTGGCCAGATTTTCAATGATCGGCAGGACCCGGTCCAGTTCTTCCGCTTGCGTGACATCCTTGGCATAGGGGCGGGTCGATTCGCCGCCGATATCGATGATGTCAACCCCGGCCGCGATCATCCGTTCGGCTTGGGCCAGGGCGGCTTGCGATGCGTAGAAGAGACCGCCATCGGAAAAAGAGTCGGGGGTGATATTGAGAATCCCCATGATCGCTGTTCGGCGCCCGAGTTCGAGTTCGAAGTTTTTGCAGCGCAACGTGAAAGTATGCATGGCGGCGTTCTTTTCGTTCCCGGGCCCGATCATGACGATATTCTACTTTTGACTTTCGTCCATATCCGAAGAAGCTTCTACTGGTTCAGCGCGTTTTTCCTCATCCGGGGGCGGATACTGAAGAACGGTATCCGGTTTGATCGAAAGAATCAGCTCATCCAGTTCCTTGCCCAAAACGGTTTCTTTCTCCAGCAGCAATGCCGCCAGAGCATGCAGAACGTCCAGGTTTTCGTGTAAAACCGTTCTGGCCGTCTCGTAAGCACCTTTGATCAGGCGGACAACTTCGTTGTCGATCTTCTGCGCCGTGGCTTCGGAGTAGTCCCGGTGCTGGGCGATTTCACGACCTAGAAAAACCTGTTCTTCGCCTTGTGCGTAGGAAAGAGGACCTAACTCTTCACTCATGCCCCATTTGCGGATCATCTGTTGGGCCAGTTCAGTGGCCTGTTTGATGTCGTTGGAGGCCCCGGTGCTGATCCGTTTGAGCACAAGTTCTTCGGCAACCCGTCCACCAAAGGCCACGGCCAGATCGCTTTCCAACTGGTCCTTGTACTTGAAATCGCGTTCTTCCGGCAGGAACCATGTGACGCCGGCCGCGCGGCCGCGGGGGATGATGGTGATCTTGTTGACGGCGTCGGTGTTGGGAAGAAAGCGGGCCACGAGCGCATGGCCGCCTTCATGATAGGCGGTCGTTTTGCGATCTTCCTCGCGGATCACCTTCGACTTGCGTTCCAATCCCATGTAGACTTTGTCCTTGGCATCTTCAAAGTCCACCATCTCCAGCTTTTCCTTGCCCCGTTTGGCAGCCAGCAAAGCGGCCTCGTTGACCAGGTTTTCAAGGTCGGCTCCGGAAAAACCGGGCGTGCCCTTGGCCAGATTGGTGGTGTTGACGTCATTGCCTACCGGGGTCTTTTTCATGTGGACGCTCAGGATTTTCTCGCGTCCGCGGATATCGGGCAAGCTGACCACCACCTGGCGATCGAAACGGCCCGGACGCAGCAGGGCCGGGTCGAGAACATCCGGCCGGTTGGTGGCGGAAATCAGGATGACCCCCTCGTTGGATTCAAAGCCGTCCATCTCCACCAGCAGTTGGTTGAGGGTCTGCTCGCGTTCGTCATGTCCGCCACCCAGGCCTGCGCCCCGGTGACGTCCGACAGCGTCGATCTCGTCGATGAAGATGATGCAAGGGGCGTTTTTCTTGCCTTGCAAAAACAAATCGCGGACGCGCGAAGCGCCCACGCCTACGAACATTTCAACGAAGTCCGAGCCGCTGATCGTGAAGAAGGGAACCCCCGCTTCTCCGGCAATGGCGCGGGCCAGCAGTGTTTTACCGGTACCCGGAGGCCCCATCAGCAGCACACCTTTGGGGATGCGGCCGCCCAACCGTGTGAACTTTTTGGGGTCGCGCAAAAATTCGACCACCTCGCTGAGTTCTTCCTTGGCTTCGTCGATGCCGGCCACGTCCTGAAAGGTGACCTTTTCCTGTGTATCCGACTGAAGTCGCGCCCGGCTTTTGCCGAACGACATGGCTTTACCCCCACCGGCCTGCATCTGGCGCATGAAAAAGATCCACACGCCGATGAGCACAAGCATGGGAAACCAGGAGATCAAAATATTGTACCAGGGCGATTCGGTTGGCGGTTTGGCGTTGAGGCGCACATTCTGGGTGCGTAAGTTTCTGATCAGATCGGGGTCATCAGGCGTGTAGACGCGATATTTGCGCCCGCCGCGGTCGGTAGCGATCAACTCCTGCCCTTGGATTACCGCTTCCTCGATGCGGTTCTCATCCACCATGTTCAGAAATTCGGAATATCCCAGGGCCGATTCGCCCATATTCTGAGCGTTGAACATTTTGTAGAGCATGATCATCATCAGGGTGATCACACACCATAACGCCAGATTTTTGTAAAAAGGATTCAAAAAAGGTACCTCCTGCAAAGTTTCACGCGGTATGCCAGCGGCGATGCCTACCATAATGCCCTTTGGGGCTTTACGCAACAATTATCAAAGGTTTTGCCCGCGCCGCCGGGGTTCCCCCATCGATTCAATTTCCACGCGCAGCACTTGGCGGGTTGCGGCGGTAACCGGTGCGGCAGCCCCCCGGCGTACGCCCGCCACCCAGGCGATGGTGTCCCCGCAGAGCAGCAAAGGGATTCGTTGCCGGCATGACCGCGCTACTTTCCGATCAATGAAAAGATCCTGAAGCTTTTGAGTGCCTTGCAGGCCGAAAGGTTGAAATCGGTCTCCGGACTGCCAGTTGCGTACTGTCAAAGGAAATGGCAGATGCGCCATGTCGAGCAGAACCGTCTGTCGATCCGGACCGCGCCACGATTCCAGATCGGCAGCGTTGTCCAGTGTGAACCGAAGGCTGCACTCGGCTTCGGGAATCGAAAGCGTCATAGGCTGTCGACCTATATCGGCAATACTATAATGGTAAGACGGGGCTGTGGCAATGGTGTTATGTCGGCGCGGTGTGGCCACTTTTTTGAAGCAAAGGCGATTTGCAACGCATTGGGCGAGCACCGCGCCAGGCAGATTCAGGCTCCGGGCCCCGGCGCGGGCGACCAGGTCGAGCAGCGCCTCTATGTGATCGGCGCCCAAGCGCCGCAAATGTCCTTGCCACTGGCGGAGCGTCACACGCAGCAGGTGGCGCTGAACAGCGCGCGGTTGCGTAACGAGCTCATCCATCCGCAATTCAAGGGTGTGCGCATCCGACCGGATCGTTGTGCGGGTCTCCAACGGCGCCAAACAGTTGTCACGCCAAAGCGCTTCCTCGCGGCACAACGCAGCCATGCGGTTGAGGGTAGCCACCACATTCGGATTGTACTGTTTCTGCAACAAAGGGATCAGTTGGTGGCGGATCCGATTGCGTTCAAAGCGCAGGTCGGCGTTGGAAGCATCCTGGGCGTAAGCCAGCGCGTGCTGGTACGCATACGCGACGATATCCGCCCGCAGTTCGCCGATCAGGGGCCGTATGATCCTGTTTTCACGCACAGGCGGGATGCCGGACAGGCCCCGCAGCCCACTGCCGCGCAGCATGTTCATGAGCACCGTCTCGGCATTGTCGTCGGCATGATGGGCCAGTGCGATCTTGGTATAACCGTGCGTTGCGGCAATGTCCTCGAAAAACGCATAGCGCTGCAGGCGCAACGCCTCTTCAAGCGAGCCGTGTTCCGGAATGGCGGCGACTTTGCCCGTGTGACAGGGAACGTTCAATCCATGGGCCATGCCGACCACCAGGGACATTTCCCGTGCGGCGGATTCCGGTCGCAGGCCGTGATCGAGATGGGCAATGCCGATCCGGATATTCAGACATGAAGTCAGCCGATTCAGAACGTGCAGCAAGGTGACCGAATCGGATCCTGCCGAAACGCCCACCAGAACTTTGTCCCCGGCTACGACCATCTTGTAGTGGGAAATCGCTGCGAGTGTCCGCCGCATCAACGGTTCTGCCGTCATATCCTGCGAAACGGGGCTATTTTTAACTGTTCCGGACATACCTTTTACTGCAGTGCCCTCCCGCATCGGAAAAGACTCTTTCCGTGCCGTCTGCCATTGAATTAAGTTATTCAACTTTCGGGCTCCAAACGCCGGTGAGCAGGGCGTGGTTGTCCGCGCCACACGCCATTTCGCTTAAGTGAGGCTAAAGGTGTTCGTAGGGTCGGGCCGCAAACTCGCTGGCGCTCAAACAGTGCGGCCCAAACACCCTACGCACACCTTAAGCCTCACTAAATCTCGCGGCTGACTGTGGCGCGGACAACACGCCCTGCTCACCTCACTGCGTGCCAATCCCGAAAGTTAAGTTAAGTTAGCAAAACAAGATGATATCCGAATAAGAACGGCCTCGCAACCTCAATGTGCCCGGTGAGCAGGGCAATCGCATGTAAACCTTGGCAGGCAGCGTGCTGTTATGAGTTGTAGGGTGGGCATTGCCCACCACCATAGGCGCGCTGGATTGAAGGAATTCGCAAAGCATGCCGGTTTTCCGGCAGGTTAAGGAATCTCTGGCGCCGCGTAAGTTACCACGATAAAAAGGAAGTCGCACCTTTGATATTGTTAATATTGTGATATTGGCGCGGCGATAATTCGACATGCATCAAACCATCCGCACCACGATCACCTATGACCATTTTCAAATAATGGTGGGCGATGCCCACCCTACTGGATAGGGGAAATTTCGGGATCCTACGCCACATGGCTCGCTCAGGATACCCGAATTTGTTTTCTGGATTGGCGCGGACCACCCACCCGAATCACCGGGGTTTTTAGCACGATGGACCTGGGGTGAAATAAAAACGGTCCCTTTTTGCACTGGTGATGACATCCTCGATATTAATCCTTGAAAAACACATAAGTCATCTTTATAATCCGCGACTTGGTTGTGCTAGGTGGGGAGCTAGCGGTGCCCTGATCCCGAAATCCGCTTTAGCGGGGCTGAAATCCCTTCCTAGGATCATGCTGAAAACAGTTTCGTCTGCCGACCGGCCGCCGCGCAACAAACGGTTGCGAACCTCGTCAGGTCCGGAAGGAAGCAGCGATAAGTGATGCGGTTTGTGTCGCGGATCGATTCCGGTTATAAGCGGACGGATCCTGTCTAAGCAGATTCGAAGAAGGGTGCACAACCAATCTCCTTCCTTATCTTTACCGATATTTCCCGCTCCCGCGGGCGTCTTGACATCCCTGCAACCCGTCTTACTTTCTGAGCACTTTTTAAGGCAGACATATTGTAAGTTACTTAAAAGACTAAGGCTTTTCTCGTAAGGGGCCACCTTGAACGGAGGACACGGAGGGCATGAGCAAGAGGACCGACACACAGGATCGCACTGAGATGGCGCCTGCCGACAATAATAGCAATATTGAAGAAAATGATCATGGCGAGGGCGGCCATCTCGAAGAAGGTGCATCTGATCAGTCTCCATTGGATGATTTGGCACTGAAATTGACGGAGGCCGAGCAGCAAGCCAAAGAGAACTATGAACGCCTGTTGCGCGTATCGGCGGAGTTTGAGAACTACAAGAAAAGAACCGCCCGCGAAATGCAGGAAACCATTAAATACGCCAATGAAAAGATCATCGGCGAGTTGCTTACGGTGGTGGACAATCTGCAGCGCGCCATCGATTCTGCGTCGCAACAATGCGGCTCTGATGACCCATTGGTGCGCGGCGTCGATTTGACGCTCAACGAGACGCTTAAGTTACTTGAACGCTACTACGTATCGCCTATCGACGCCATAGGGCAGCCGTTTGATCCCAATTTTCATCAGGCCATGATGCAAGAAGAAGTCGAAGACCAGCCGGCCAACACGGTGGTCAGAGAGTTGCAGAAAGGCTACATGATCCACGATCGCTTGCTGAGGCCCGCGCTGGTAGCCGTTTCCAAGACAGCCGACACGAAAAACGAACCGTAACCTGCAAAGGTTAAAAAAAATACGACTAAGATTATTCAAGGAGGAGAAGAGCAAATGGGCAAGATTATTGGAATTGATCTGGGGACGACCAACTCGTGCGTAGCGATCATGGAGGGAAGTGAAAGCAAAGTCATTACCAACCCGGATGGCGGGCGTACAACCCCATCGATCGTGGCAATATCCGAAAGTGGTGAGCGTCTGGTCGGTCAGATTGCCAAGCGGCAAGCTATCACCAACCCTGAAAATACAGTTTTTGGTGTTAAACGTCTGATCGGTCGCAAATTCGATTCCACCGAAGTTCAAAACGACAAAAAGATCTTACCTTTTCCGATCAAGCGCGCCGAAAACGGAGATGTGCGGATCGATTTGCGTGGCAAATTATACAGCCCCGCGGAAATCTCCTCGTTTATATTGTCTTACATCAAGAAATATGCCGAAGATTACCTGGGAGAAAAAGTCACAGATGCGGTCATTACCGTTCCGGCCTATTTTAACGACAGTCAGCGTCAGGCCACCAAGGACGCCGGAAAAATCGCAGGTCTGAATGTGTTGCGCATTATCAACGAACCCACGGCCGCATCGCTGGCCTACGGATTGGATAGGCGGCGTGAAGAAAAAATTGCCGTATTTGACCTGGGGGGTGGCACTTTCGATATCTCCGTACTGGAAATAGGTGAAGGCGTTTTCGAGGTCAAGGCGACCAACGGCGACACCCATCTTGGCGGCGAAGATTTTGACTTGCGCGTCATTGATTACCTGGCCTCGGAGTTCAAGCGCGAGCAGGGCATCGACCTGCGCAACGACAAAATGGCGTTGCAGCGACTGAAAGAAGCAGCCGAAAAGGCCAAAATGGAATTGTCGACATCGATGGAGACAGACGTCAACCTGCCGTTTATCACCGCCGATGCCAGCGGTCCCAAGCATCTCAATATGAAAATCAGCCGCGCCAAACTGGAGTCTCTGGTGGCCGAACTGCTCGACGCTCTCGAGGGCCCATGTCGCATGGCCATGAAAGATGCCGGATTGAAGGCCTCCGAGATCAATGAAGTCATCCTGGTCGGTGGCATGACCCGCATGCCGGCCGTTCAGGAACGCGTGCGCAAGATATTCGGCAGAGAACCTAACCGGAGTGTGAACCCCGATGAAGTGGTGGCGCTCGGAGCGGCCATCCAAGGCGGCGTGCTCAAAGGCGATGTCAAGGATGTGCTGCTGCTCGATGTGACGCCGCTGTCACTGGGCATCGAAACGCTGGGCGGTGTGATGACGCGTCTTATTGAAAAGAACACCACCATTCCGACCCGCAAGAGCCAGACCTTTTCCACGGCTGCCGACAACCAGCCGGCCGTCTCGATCCATGTTTTGCAGGGCGAGCGCGAGATGGCGGCCAACAACAGGACACTAGGGCGCTTCGAGCTGGTCGGTATTCCGCCTGCACCGCGCGGTGTCCCCCAGATCGAGGTTACTTTCGACATCGACGCCAATGGTATTGTCAATGTTTCCGCCAAGGATATGGCCACTAGCAAAGAGCACTCCATCAAGATTACGGCCTCCAGCGGGATGAGCAAGGAAGACATCGAGCAAGCTGTTAAGGATGCCGAAATGCACGCGGAGGAAGACCGCAAGAAAAAAGAGCTGGTCGAGGCGCGCAACCATGCCGACAGCCTGATCTATTCGACCGAAAAATCGCTCAAGGATTTGGGCGAGAAGGTCGACGCCGCCACGCGCACCAAGGTGGAAGAGGCCTCGGCCGCTTTGCGTAAGGCCACCGAGGGCGATGATGTGGACGAGATCAAGCGCCTGAGTGAAGAATTAACGCAGACCTCCCACAAATTGGCTGAGGCGATCTACCAGCAGCAGTCCGCGCAAGGCGAGCAGGCTTCGGCCGGCGCTGAAGCCGGCGGACAAGCCGAGGGTGCCAAGGCCGGCCAGGATGATGACGTTGTGGATGCGGATTTCGAAGAAGTCAAAGACGACAAAAAATAGCATCTGGTTTTACACTTCGCTAAGTGATTCCGGGCGAAGTGTTAAGTGTAAAGTTTAAAGTGTAAAGGGAGGCATTGTGCCGATTTGATATGCTCCCTTCCCCATGTTGCACGCTTTGACGTGCATGCTTTTGTTAAAGATCTAAAAATTACAACTAGTATTTCGTGAAACCGAAGAAGCCCGCCGTGGAAGAACCCGCGGCGGGCTTCTTTTTTTTATGGTACCCCTTGCGTGGTCGATGGGCTGAATTGCGTGGAGGCCAAAGATGCAGTGGGAAAGGTTTTTTGGACACCACGATAAACCTGCCCGCTATACCTGAAAACTTTCACTTGCCCCGCCGAATTTCTGACGAAGTCCGGGTTTTTCGATCTTGCCGGTCGCGTTGCGGGGAACATCGTCGAAAAAGATCTTGCGCGGCCGTTTATAACGCGGAAGCGCCTCGCAAAATGCGTTGATTTCTTCTTTGGTCACTGTCTGGCCGGGTTTGACTTTGATGATGGCTGTGGCGATTTCACCCAGCCGCAAGCTGGGCAACCCGATAACGGCGACATCCTGAATTTTGGGATGGTGTTGGAGGAAATCCTCGATTTCCACGGGATAGACATTCTCGCCGCCCGTAATAATGACGTCTTTTTTACGATCTACCAGCCAGATGAAACCCTCCGGATCCAGGCGGGCGATATCGCCGGTCAGCAGCCAGCCGTTCCGGATCGTCTGGGCCGTGGCTTCCGGGTTGCGATAGTAGCCTTTCATCACGCCGGGACCCTTAACCAGCAACTCGCCGGGTGAGCCGGCCGGGAGGTCCTGGAACTGATCGTCCACAATCCGAAACTCCCAATCGAAACCGGGGTGTCCGATGGCCCCCACCTTGTGCATATTCTGGGTGCCCAGGTGAACACATCCCGGGCCGGTGGATTCGGTCAGTCCATAGTTGGTGTCATACTGGTGGTGCGGAAAAATTTTGAGCCACTCTTTGATCAGGCTGGGAGGGACCGGTTGGGCGCCGATGTGCATCAAGCGCCATTGATCCAGATTGAAGTCGCGCAGCTTGAGATCGCCGCTTTCGATGGCAAACAAGATGTCCATGGCCCAGGGGACCAGCAACCAGACGATGCTGACCTGCTCTTCGGAAACCGCTTCCAGAATCCAACGTGGCTCAATGCCTTTGAGGATGACTGCTTTGGCGCCGACAATGAAGTTGCCGAACCAGTGCATCTTGGCACCGGTGTGATACAGTGGCGGAATGCACAGGAAATTGTCGGTATGCGTCTGACGGTGGTGGTGATTTTCAACGATGCAGGCCGCCTCAAGGTTGCGTTGGGTCAGCAGGGCGCCCTTGGGGGTGCCGGTCGTGCCGGAGGTGAAATAGAGCGCTGCGTCATCGCTAAGGTGCAGATCGATCGCCGGGGCTGCGACCGGCTGGGGGTTGGTCAGATCGCCGTATCCGCACGCGTAGTCAGGACGCAATGCCGAGGGCCCGACAAAAACAAATAGCCGCACGGTGTCATCCAGGCGTGTTTTGATCTCGGTAACCCGCTCGATGAATTCCGGTCCGAAGATGAATGCTCTGGCTTCGGCCAGGGCGGTGCAATTGGCGATGGTGTTTGCAACGAAGCGAAAATTGAGCGGCACGGCAATCGCCCCGCAACGTAGGATCCCGAAATAGATCGGCAGCCATTCAATGCAGTTGGTCATCAGGTGGACCACGCGGTCTCCAGGCTGAATGCCTTGCGCGATCAGGGCATGCGCCAGTTGATTGGCCTGGCGATCGAAGTCGCGCCAAGTCAGAGTGCTTCGTTTTTGGTGGGCGGGGTCGCGCTCGATCAAAGCGATCTCATTCGTGTACATGCGCGCATTGCGCGCCAGGATTTCCGTAATCAGCATGGGCTTTTCCTCTCAATGGCAATGAGGGGCCATAACAGAGCCGCTGTGTTTTTTCAAGGTGCTCTCCGACCAGCCGAACAGACTCAGGCAAACCCTCTGACGGCCAAAGCGATAGACAGTTCAGCAATGTTTCATATTTGGCTTGAATGTGGGTTTCTTTTTAACTAATATGCCGGAACTGAATCCAGGGACGCGAGAGCGAGCTCTTCCACAGGCTGCTGCAGACAAGAAACCCATCATGAACTTCGGCACATGCGCCTGCGTAACGCTTCTGGCGACCGCAGAATGCAAAGGTGTGCACGGTCTTCATGGCGTGCGTGTGGTTCGTGGATGCCCGTCGGCTGAAGAATTCGAATCGGAAATGGGTGCCCGTGTCGTAAAACAGCGTGCACGCGTAAAAATCACGAAGGATGAGGGGACATTTAAAATGAAGGTACTTGTGAGCGACAACTTGGGTGAAGTGGGAATTGAGATGTTCGAGGCAGCGCCGGGAATCGAGGTCGATGTGAAAACCGGCCTGAAACCGGAAGAACTGAAAGCCATCATCGGTGACTACGACGGGTTGGCAATCCGCAGCGCCACCAAAGTGACCGAAGATGTTCTTGAGGCCGCCAAAAAGTTGAAGGTTGTGGGCCGCGCGGGCATCGGGTTGGACAACGTGGATATTCCGGCTGCCACCAAACGTGGCGTCGTGGTCATGAATACGCCCACCGGCAATGTGGTGACCACTGCTGAGCATGCCATCGCCATGATGTTGGCCCTGTCCCGCCGTATTCCCGAAGGCACCTTTTCGCTCAAGCAGGGGCGCTGGGAAAAGAAAAATCTGCAAGGCCGCGAGTTGTACAAGAAAACCCTGGGGGTCATCGGGTATGGCAAAATCGGTTCGATCGTGGCTGACCGCGGCCGGGGCCTGCGCATGCGTGTCATTATCTATGATCCTTTCGTTCCGCCCGAAAAAATAGAAAATGATGGTTTTGAATTCGCGAGCCTCGAGGACCTTTATAAACAATCCGATTACATCACCGTCCACGTGCCTAAACTGAAAAATACGGCCAACCTGCTCAACAAAGAGGCGTTTGCCCAGATGAAAACCGGCGTAATGGTCATCAATTGCGCCAGGGGCGGCATCATCAATGAAGCCGATCTGCACGAAGCCATTGTTGCCGGCAAAGTGGCCGGCGCGGCACTTGACGTGTTCGAGACCGAACCTCCGGGCCAGAATCCCCTCCTGAGCCTGGAACAGGTGATCTGCACCCCCCATCTGGGCGCATCCACCAAAGAAGCCCAAGCCAATGTCGCCGTCATGGTGGCTCAGCAGATCATCGACTACTTGACTGACGGCACCATCGTCAATGCGGTCAATGTCCCTTCGGTCACTGGCGAGATACTGGAAAAAGTCGGGCCGTATATCAAGCTGGCCGAGCAGATGGGATTGTTGCAGGCCCAGTTGATCAAAGGGGCTCCCAAAGAAGTCGTGGTGGAATATTACGGCGATTTCAAAGGCATCGATCTGTCACCGGTCACCACCGCGCTGCTCAAGGGGCTGCTCACGCCCATGGTCAAGGAAGTGGTCAATTTCGTCAATGCGCATCATCTGGCCAATCAAAGAGGCATCAAGGTCACCGAAACCACCATTGGCAGCCATGAAGAGTATACCTATCTTGTCACTGCCAAACTCGTCACGACCGAAGGCGAAAGTGTCGTGTCGGGCACTATTTTCGGCCGAAAGGACACGCGTATTGTCCGAATCAACACATTCCGCCTGGAAATGATTCCGCTGGGACACATGGCCCTGATTCACAATCTGGATATCCCCGGTTCCATCGGAGAGATCGGATCAACCCTGGGCAAACACAACATCAACATCGGGCGTATGCAGGTGGGGCAGGAAACCGGCGGGGAACGCAATATCATCTTCTTGTGTACCGATACCCCGATTCCGGCCGAGATCATAGAAGAGTTGCGCGGGTTGAAAACCGTCAAGAGTGTCACGCCCCTGGAATTTTAATTCGCCGGCCGCCGCCCGCGAGCGGCGGCCATCCCCTTGATAGAGAGGAGAAGTGCATGGCCGAAGAAAACAAAGAAGGTATCGCGGGTAAACCAGCCCAGGAACCGGCCGATTCCAAGGCGGAGCAGCAGAAAAAATACACTCTGCCTAAAATCGATTTTGCCACATTTGTTTTATCGATCAATTCCTCCGCATTGGTTCAGCTCGGCCTGATTGAAGATCCGGCTTCAGGCCAGAAGACCAAAAGTTTGCCGATGGCCAAACAGACCATCGATCTGCTGGCAATGCTCGAAGAAAAAACACGCGGAAATCTGAATGCGGATGAAGAGAATATCTTGAAAAGCATCCTGTATGAATTGCGCATGCTCTACGTTAAAGAAAAGGCGTAGTTCGTGATGCGTTAATGGTCGATTCGTTTATTCGTGTGTCCAGATGCGTTCCATCAAGGGGATCGAACTCGGTTAAAAAAACCATTTAACCAATCGAAACTCGGGACAAATCGCCAATCACGAATCTACAAATGAACAAATCCTCGATGCCCTCGGAGCGGTAGAAGCAAATGGCCCATGGAACAAATCACCGACTCGACCAATCGACGACGCAACGAATCGACAAGGCAACGACGCAACGACGCAACAACGCAACGGCGCAACCCATCGCGTTGTTGGCGCCGGCCAAGATCAATCTTTTCCTGCACGTCGTCGGCCGCAGAGCGGACGGGTATCACGACCTGTATTCTCTGATGTGCTGTGTGTCGCTTTACGATCGCCTGGTGCTGACACCGGACGCACCCCAAAACAGGATAGTTTGCGACCGACCGGATCTGCCGTGTGATGAGACCAATCTGGCGTTTAAAGCGCTGCTCGCGTACAATGAGGCCTTGGTCCGGCACACGGTTGTCAGCCCCGCCAAATTTAATATTCACCTTTTTAAAAACATTCCTATGGGCGCCGGATTGGGTGGCGGCAGCAGCGATGCCGCCGCCGTCCTCAAGGCCCTGAACGCGTTTTATGGCCATGCCTTGAGCCGGGTGCAGCTGCATGCACTGGCCTTGCGCCTGGGTGCCGACGTGCCGTTTTTCATCGATGGCACGCCGGCCATTGCCGAAGGTGTCGGCGAGCGGCTGACGCCCTGTCCGAACCTGCCATCCCTGTGGGCTGTCCTGATTTATCCTGATTTCGGTCTCTCCACAGCCAAGATCTTTAAAAATCTTAAATTAGGATTGACAAAATTCAAAAAAAAACTTAGGTACTTTCCCTTTAAAAATGAATTTTTCAGCGTACCCCACCACTTGCATAACGATTTGGAAGCAGCGGTGGGTGACTGTTTTCCGGTCATCGAAGCGTTGAAGCAGGAACTTGTGCGTCAAGGTGCTATCGGTGCATTAATGACTGGCAGTGGTTCCACTGTGTACGGGTTGTTTGCCAATGAGGAGGCTGCCGAAAAAGCCCAAATCGCTTTGGGGCAGTCCAACGGCCGGCAGGTATTTGTCGGGCGCCTGCTGACCGAGGTGTGATCGGCAGGGTATCAAAAGTAAGTTAAAATGTTTGTTGGGGCGTCGTCAAATGGCTAAGACACAGGATTTTGGTTCCTGCATTTGGAGGTTCGAATCCTCCCGCCCCAGCCACAAATTTAAGCGAACACATCGATCCGGCCAATCCGGTTGGGGTTCAACGGCCGCTTGAGTATGGAATTTGAGGCCAGGGCCACGGCCGGGGCGATGTAACGGCGCGGCCGATTCAGACAGCAGCATCGCGCAAGGGGGCACTCTGATCGTGGCAAGTAGAACACTCAATGATTTCTGGATTTTTTCCGGCAACTCGAATTCAGCCCTGGCAAAGAAAATTTGTGAGTTTCTGAAAATGCCGCTCGGCGGGGCCAAGGTAAACACGTTCAGTGACGGCGAAATCCAGATCGAAATCGAAGACAACGTACGCACCAAAGATGTGTTCATCATCCAGTCTACCTGCTCGCCGGTAAGTCACCACCTGTTGGAACTGCTGCTGATGATCGATGCGATGAAGCGCGCATCCGCCAGTCGCATCACTGCCGTCATTCCCTACTACGGCTATGCCCGGCAAGACAAAAAAGTGGCGCCGCGCGTACCCATCAGCGCCAAATTGGTCGCGGATATGATCACCACCGCCGGTGCCAACCGCATTATCACGATGGACCTGCATGCCGGGCAGATCCAGGGCTTTTTCAATATTCCGGTGGATAACCTTTTTGCCGCGCCGGTCCTGCTTAAATTCATTCGCAAGAACATCAGTGACAATATCGTGGTCGTCTCGCCCGACGCGGGCGGCGTGGAGCGTGCACGCGCATTTGCCAAGCGCCTGGATGCCAGTTTGGCCATCGTTGACAAGCGGCGTTCGGCGCCTAACGAAGCCAAGGCCATGGCCGTGATCGGCAACGTAAAAGATAAAGTTGCAATTATTTTGGATGATATGGTCGATACCGCCGGCACTCTGACCGAGGCCGTGGGCGTATTGCTGGATAATGGCGCCCTGGAAGTGCATGCGTGCTGCGCCCACCCGGTTTTGTCCGGACCGGCCATCAGCCGCATTCAATCATCGGATCTAAAAAGCCTCGTGGTCACCGATACCATTCCATTAACGCCCGAAGCCGTCGCTTGTGGCAAAATAAATGTGCTGTCTATTGCCGAACTGGTTGGCGAGGCCATCATCCGAAGCAATCGCGGCGATTCGGTGACATCTTTATTCGTATAACCCATTTGTCCTGCAAGGAGGAATTTTTCTTTGGATAACATCGCATTAAAAGCCATAACCCGTACAACCAAGGGCAACAGTCCCGCCCGCTCATTGCGCCGTCAGGGGCAGGTGCCGGCGATTCTCTATGGACCCAAAAGCGAGCCCCGCATGCTCGCCATTCAAGCCTTCGACCTAGAAACCATTATCAAAAAGGGCGGCTTGGGACGTTCCGTTTACACGCTGAATGTCGATGACGAGCAAAATACCAAGCAGGTGATGATCAAGGAACTGCAGACCCATCCCCTTTCCAGGGCCTTTTTGCATGTGGACCTGTATGAAGTGGCCATGGATCGCAAAATCCACGTCAATGTGCCGGTGCTCACAGTCGGCGAGTCCGTGGGCGTGGACAACGGCGGTGTTCTGCAAATCATCCGTCACGAATTGGAGGTCTTCTGTCTGCCCAACGAGATTCCATCCAATTTCACAATAGATATAACGGACCTGGATATTGGTGACGCGGTGCACGTAGAGGATATTCCGACATCCGGCAATATCGAAATTCCCCATGATGTCAACTTCACGATTTTAACCGTTTCGGCCACCCGGCGTGACATGGAAACTGCGGCAGCCGCCGAGGGTGAAGCGGCCGAAGGTAAAGAGGCTGGTGCGGAGTAATCTCCCGCCTGCGACGGGAACGGAAGCACAGATAACAACGCATGTCGGAACCAGAGGTGTACTTAGTGGCAGGACTTGGCAATCCTGGCCCGGATTATGCGGAGACCCGTCACAATGCCGGCTTCATGGTGATCGATGCGCTTGCGGAGATTTACCGGATAGAGGTCAAAAAACGCAAGTTCGACGTTTTTTTCGCAAGAGGCCGGATCGGGTCAGCGGAGGTAGTCCTGGCCAAACCCCAGGCCTTCATGAATCGAAGCGGGTTGCCCTTACGCCAGTTGGCTGATTTTTTCAGGATTCAATCCGGGCGGATGGTCATAGTGCATGATGACATCGACCTGGCATTTCAAAGATTAAAAATCAAAGAGAAAGGGGGCGATGGCGGACACAAAGGTATAAGATCGATCATCGATGCTTTTGGAGGGGGGGATTTTGCCCGAGTTCGGATAGGGGTCGGACGCTCCCTGAACCGCGCGAACGTTGTAAATCATGTGCTCAGCACTTTCAGCCGAGATGAAAAAATTGCCATGGACGCACTCCTTCAGAGGTCATGCGAAGCGATCGTCACGATTTTGTCAAAAGGTACCAAGGAAGCGATGAACCAGTTTAATCAGAACGTAAGTTAACATCAATTTATGGAGGAGAGAATGGACGTCGTAATGAAGAACATTCCGCTATTTTGTACATTGATCGGTTTGGTCGGTGTGCTCTTTGCGATCATTTTGGCCACGGTCGTCAAAAGCGCGCCTGCCGGCAATGCAAAAATGCAGGAAATCGCCAATGCCATCAAGGAAGGTGCTATCGCCTACCTTAATCGCCAGATGAAAAGCATGGGCATCACGGGTATTATCATTTTTACCATTATTATCTTCACCTTGGGATTTAAAACCGCCCTCGGCTTCCTGCTCGGCGCGGTGGCTTCCTTCCTGGCCGGTTACATTGGCATGCGCGTGTCGGTTATCGCCAATGTCCGCACAGCCGAAGCTTCCAGAAAAGGCTTGGCAGCCGGTTTGGCGATTGCCTTCAAAGGCGGTTCGGTCACCGGTATGATGGTAGCAGGCTTGGCACTTACCGCCGTTGCCGGCTATTATACCATTTTAACCCGGACGGGCGTTTCCCCCAAAGACGCGGTTATCGCCTTGGTGGCCCTTGGCTTTGGCGGCAGCTTGATCTCCATCTTTGCCCGATTGGGCGGCGGTATCTTTACCAAAGGCGCAGATGTCGGTGCTGACTTGGTGGGCAAGGTCGAAGCCGGTATTCCCGAGGACGATCCCCGCAACCCCGCTACCATTGCTGACAACGTCGGCGACAATGTCGGCGACTGTGCCGGTATGGCCGCAGACCTTTTCGAAACCTACGCGGTAACCGCCGTGGCCGCTATGCTTATTGGCAACCTGTTGTTCCCCGGTAAGCTTATGGCTACTGAATTTCCGCTGATCCTGGGTGCCATCTCCATCATTGCCTCCATTATCGCCATTTTCTTTGTCCGTCTGGGAAAAAGCGAGTACATCATGGGCGCCCTGTACAAAGGGATGTTCGGCGCTGCCATTATTGCGGCCGTGGCTTTTTATTATGCCTGCCGTCAATACATGGGTGGTTTGGGCGACGTCACCTCGATGGAAATTTATTACTGCACCCTGATCGGTTTGATTCTCACCGTCGTTATCGTTATTATCACCGAGTATTACACCGGAAAATATGCTCCTGTTAAAGCGATTGCAGATGCCTCCACAACCGGTCACGGCACCAACATCATCGCCGGTCTGGCCGTTTCCATGCAGTCGACTGCCGCACCGGTCCTCGTGATCTGTCTGGCAATTTACCTGGCGCATATGTTTGGTGGCCTTTACGGCATTGCCATGGCTGCCATGTCCATGCTCTCGATGACCGGTATGGTTATCGCCATTGACGCGTACGGCCCGATTACCGATAACGCCGGTGGCATCGCTGAAATGGCTGAGATGGATGAGAGCGTTCGCGCCGTTACCGATCCGTTGGATGCGGTTGGCAACACCACCAAGGCTGTCACCAAAGGCTATGCCATTGGTTCTGCCGGTCTGGCTGCTCTGGTTCTTTTTGCTGCTTATGTGGAAGAGTTCAAAATTGCCGGCGCCGCCAAAGCGCTTGTGTTCGACCTTTCCGATGTAAAGGTTATCATTGGTCTGTTTATCGGTGGATTGCTGCCCTACCTGTTTGCCTCCATCGCGATGAAAGCCGTCGGCAATGCCGGTGGCGCCGTTGTTGAAGAAGTGCGTCGCCAGTTCCGCGAAATTCCGGGTATCATGGAAGGTACCTCCAAACCCGATTACGGTGCCTGCGTCGATATCGTCACCAAATTCGCCCTCAAAGAGATGATGGTGCCGGCCCTGTTGCCCGTTATCGCACCGGTTATCGTCGGCTTCGTTCTTGGGCCCGTTGCCCTTGGCGGACTTTTGATCGGCAGCATCGTGACCGGTCTGTTCGTGGCCATCTCCATGACCACGGGTGGCGCGGCCTGGGACAATGCCAAGAAATACATTGAAGACGGCCACCTTGGCGGCAAGGGCAGCGATGCCCACAAAGCGGCCGTTACCGGCGACACCGTCGGCGACCCGTACAAAGATACCGCCGGCCCAGCTGTCAACCCGATGATCAAGATCCTCAACGTGGTTGCGCTGCTCATGGTACCGTTCCTGCTGTAATCGTATTCCAGCCTTAAATTCTGAGGCTATAGGTCCATAAGGATCGGCTCCTCCGGGGGCCGATCCTTTTTTGTTGCAACCTGCCAATAGCGATGTTATATTTAGTACCTATTTGGGCGCCTGGGGCGCCTCCAACTGCATGATTTGGAACCTTTATGAATAAACCCACCGAAGAAAAGTCAACTTCCCCCAAGAGCACGGTAGGCCGATTTAAAATCGGGGATCTGGCTGTATATCCCGCCCACGGCGTTGGCCGTATTGAAGCTATCGAGTCGCGGGTCGTCAACGGGGAAAAGCATGACTTTTACATCATGAAGATCCTTGAAAACAACATGGTCATCATGATCCCCACTTGGAATGTCGAATCAGTTGGTTTGCGCGACGTGATCGGGGAAAAAGAGATTCCCAAGATTATGGACGTGATCAAATCCAAGCGCGATCTGGCTGTAGACAACCAGACCTGGAACAGGCGTTATCGGGAATATATGGATAAGATCAAAACCGGCTCGCTCTATGAGGTGGCCGAAGTCTTTCGCGATCTCTCCTTGCTCAAGTTGAACAAAGATCTCTCGTTCGGAGAGCGCAAGCTGTACGATACAGCTTACACCCTTCTGATCAAAGAACTTTCCACCGCTCAAAATACCGACGAACAAACGGTAATCACGGAAATTGAAGGACTCTTTTCCACTGGCGCCGAAGAGTAACCTGCCTTCTGAGCCCATGCACTTCGACTCCGGACCGTCGATTCACACCGTAAGCTTGGCTCAAGCCGGTAGCCGCTTGGACGCCTTTGTCTCCGCGCATTGGCCGCAGCAGGGGTCGCGTTCACAGGCGGGTATTTGGATCCGTGCGGGTCACGTGCGCGTGGACGGCCGTCCGTGCAAACCCGGGTACAAGGTCAAAGCCGGGGAGGTCGTGAGTGTGCAAGTGCCGGAGCCCGTTGCGTCGGATCTGCTCGCCGAGAAGATACCCCTCGACATTGTTTTCGAAGACAGCGCCGTGATCGTTATCAACAAGCCCGCCGGCCTGGTTGTGCACCCGGCGGCAGGCCACCCTTCCGGGACCCTGGTGAACGCCCTGTTGCACCACTGCCCTGACCTGGAAGGTATCGGTGGCGAGCGCAGACCGGGTATCGTCCATCGTCTGGACAAAGATACGTCGGGCCTGCTGATTGTCGCCAAAAACGACCGTGCCCATCACTGTTTATCTCTGCAGTTCAAGGAAAGAACCATCTCCAAGAATTATCTCGCCTTGGTTACCGGGTCGGTCGCGCAGGACAGTGGTTGCATCGATCGGCCGATCGGTCGCCACAGTGTCGAGCGCAAGCGGATGGCGGTGGTCGCGTATGGCGGCAGGCAAGCCGTCACCCTGTGGCAGGTGCGCGAGCGCTTTGGCTGCGCAACGCTGTTAGGGCTCGAATTGAAAACCGGCCGCACCCATCAGATTCGGGTCCATTGTCAATCCATGGGACACCCCATTGTGGGGGACCCGGTCTATTGCCGGCGACGCGCCTTACCGCGGTTGGGCGTAGAAAAGAGCGCGCTGGACATCCTCCGTAACGTTCAGCGCCAGATGCTGCATGCTGCCCGTCTGCGTTTCGTGCATCCGGTCAGCGAACAGATAATGACCTTCGAAGCGCCGCTTCCGGACGACATGATTTCGGTGCTTCAGGCCTTGCGCGACCTGCACTGAAAATTCTACTTTCTTTAAGGCATTAGGTAATCGCATGTAAGTAACCTCTCTCAGGATCCTTAAAATTACAAAGTCCTGCGTCTGCGTCATCCCGGCTCACGGGGGTTTTTCTACATTACCCCACGCCGTATCTCACTTGACCGAAGTGGATAGCCAGATTACCCAATGTAAAACCCCCGCGGGTCGAAAAGCCTGAGGAGGGTGAGATCCGCCGGGTCTGCCGATGGCAATCTTTTCAAATGCGAGGAGACCTGCAGGTCCCAGCCGACATGGGCTTTGATTTTTTGCATGCACTGGGCTTCAGTGTCCGACGGCTGCTCCGGAAGATAGGCCGTCAGCGTGAATGTTTCGCCACTGTCCACCTTTTCGAAAAGCCCCACGTCCGTGACCAGCGTTCGGACTTTGTCTCCCGGGTAAGTGATGTAAGGCACCCGGGGAACCAGTCGGTGGCGTCCGGCGCTCATAACCACCAGGGTCTCCTGGTTGGTAGAGGCGATGTCGTTGGCGCCGCCCGATCCGACCAGGTAGGCTCTGTCGGAAATTTTGGTGGAGTTGGCATTGCCGAAAGGGTCGATCATGCCCGCGCCCAGAATCCCCAGGCAGCGGTTGCCGGCGCCGCCTACATTATAGCCCAGGACCGTTTCAATGTTGGACAGCATCTTACATGCATGCATATTGTGGAAACTGAACACACTTGGATCGGAGGTGCGCGGCAGGTAGCCGTACATCCCGATCTCGGCCATCAGATCCACTTCGTGCGGGGTGCCGCGCAGGCCGGACGCTGCGATCCAAGCCGCCAGATTGGAGAGCCCGATGCCTGCCAGGATGTTCTTGTAGCCCTTGTCCCTGCAGCGTTGGGCGATGATCTGGCCGGCGGCCAGGACCATGCGTTCCTGCGCATTGGGACCTTTTTTGAAACCGATCTGAGCCGCTTCCGCCTCGGTTTCAGGCAGCCACGCATCCGGCGCGGCCTTGCCTTTGAGATACAACAGGCGCTGGGTGCCTATCTTGGCCAGATAGCTTTCGTGATCGGGGATATCCAGGATCCATTCTTTAATCCAGTGCGCGAAAACCGCTTCATCCTTGGTGGCATTGTTGACTTCGGTCATGAAATCGTAATCCGGGAAATACGCGTCGAAGTCCGGCAGGCCGTGTTGCATGACCCCGAGCGGGTGTGCGCCCAGGGGCGCTTCGCACACCGCCAATACGGCATAGGCTGGAATGCGCACCATGTGGGCATGCTTGCGAATGAACTGGGTCGAGACAATTTTGTCGGCGCTGACGATAACGCCCTTGGATGCCGCCCAGGCGCCGAAGGCATCGCCAGCAAGCGGATAGGTCAAAATGGTGTTGCCGCTGCGGTCGGCCACGGCGGCGTGCACCAGCGTGACATCCGGGCGCAGGGCACGCAGCAGTCCGATGCGACCGCCGCTGCCGAAAGGATCGTCGATCATTTTGAACGCATTGCGGTTCTCTTCGGCCATGCTGCTGCCGATCAGGGAAGTGGTGGGAATGCAAGGCCAACCCAGGGCGCCCGCCAGGAGCCGTTGCGGAATCGTACGCATGGTCCAGCTTTCCAGTTCGATAGCGCCTGAAGCGATGGCGTTCTGCACGACCGGGCAAGGCCGCGGGCTGGGATAGTTGATGCCGGCAAAACTAGTCAAGATCCGGGAGGCGATCCGATTTTTGATCAATGCCACCAAATGAAGGTTCAGCGAGGGGGCGATGATAGTGAACTCGGGCTGTCGCTCCCAGAAGGTGCGGACCAGTTCGTACACCAGCGCACCGACCCCGGCCGACAGATTCAAGGTCATCTTTTCATGGATGTGACGGCCGATCGCTTCGTTCAGAGTACAGACTTTATTCTCACCCTCGACAATCGGAACCGACATCTTCTCTTCGATGAGCTTGCGGATATTGGGATCCATTATGACTCCTGGCATTGGGGTGCAAGGCGATTGGGGTATCTCTTCGCATCAGTTACGCAATGTTCGGTCTTTGCGGGTATTTAGCATCAGGTGTGAAGTTTTAGGCCCGCCCGGATCACCTGACGTGGTAAGTCATTGAAAGACACGCCATCAGTGGTCCTGAACCTGGATGACCACCTTGCCTTTGACCTGGCGTGCCATCAGCCGTCGCATGGCCTCGGGGACTCCCGACAGGGATATCATATCGCTGATCAGAGGCTTGATTTTGCCTTCTGCGAACCACTGTGCCAACTGGGCCATGTTGCGCTGGTGCTTGGCGGGATAGAGGGCGGACCACGATCCCCAGTAAACGCCAATGATGGCGCGTTCACTGAGCAGGGCCAGATTAAGGGGAATTTTTGGGATTTCGCCGGCCGCGAATCCGATCACCAGCAAACGACCGCCCCAGGCGGTGGCCCGCAAAGCGTCTTGTGTGTAAGCGCCACCGACCGGGTCGCAGACCACGTTCACGCCTTTGCCGCCGGTCAGCGCCAGAGTGCGTTTGCGCAGATCTTCTTTGCTGTAATCGATGGTCTCATCGGCGCCCGTTGACCGGCAAACAGCCAGTTTTTCGGGGTCGGATGCCGCCGCAATCACGCGCGCGCCCATGGCCTTGGCCACTTCGATGGCCGCCAGTCCGACACCACCGGCCGCGCCCAGCACCAGCACGCTCTCATCCTTGAGCAGTCGGCCGCAATCGGCAAAGGCGTGGATGGCCGTAGAGTAGGTGAGGCCGAAGGCAGCGCCGGTAGCAAATGGCATGCCCTCGGGCAGTTGAATGACTTTCTCCTTGGGTGCCACGCACATCTCGGCAAAGGCCCCGTGTCCGGGGAAGGCGATGACCCGTTCTCCCACCGACACATGGGTTACGTTTTTACCGATCTGGTGGACCACTCCCGCCAGGTCCATGCCCGGGCTGAAGGGGGTCGGCGGTTTGATTTGATAGCGCCCTTGTACCATCAGGGCATCCGGAAAATTGAGCGAGGCGCAGCGCACGTCGACCAATACCTGGTCATCGTCGGGAACCGGGGCTGGGGTTTCTGCGACAGTTAGATCCTCTATCGGACCAAATGCATTACAGAGCAATGCTTTCATCACTATTTTCTCCTCTTGTTATCGCCCAATGGCGCCTGAGCGGCTGCGGCGGATGTCATCCAGTTGTAAGTAAAAATCTATTCAGCGGCATAGTGCCGGGCAATGGTTTCGGCAATGCAGGCCGGTTTCTCGCTGCCTTCGATTTCAATCACCACTTTCCAGTTCATCTGCACGCCGCCGGAGACGTCTTCGACACTCAACAACGTGACGCGTGGCCGCACCCGTTTGCCAGCCGGCACCGGCCCGGTGAAGCGTACGCGGTTGAGGCCGTAATTGACTGCCATTTTGGCGGGAGGAAGTTCCAGGGCATCCGCCATCAGACGCGGAATGAGCGCCAATGTCAAAAAACCATGCGCAATGGTGGTACCGTAGGGGGATTCGGCCGCAGCGCGTTCCTGGTCCAGATGGATCCACTGATAATCGCCTGTGGCTTCGGCGAAGAGATTGATTTGTTCCTGGGTAACCGTCAGCCATTGGCCGAGGGCGACTTCCTGACCGGCTTTTGAGCGCAGCTCGTCCATAGTCTTGAACTGTGTTTTGGGCATGGTGATCCTTTCCGGAAGTTAAACGTGGTTTCAGACAGAAGGAGACCCGCTGGCCTTTAAACCAGCGGGTGAGCGAAAGATGGGGTCAGATCAGTTTGATCAGTTGCTTGCCGAAATTCTTTCCGGACAAAAGTCCAATGAACGCAGCCGGGGCGTTTTCCAACCCCTCGGTGATGCTTTCACGAAACTTGAGCCGACCTTGGCGCAGCCAGTTTTCAATATCCGTCAGCGCGTCCACCCAACGGGCTGCATGGTCGGATACGATGAAGCCGCGTATGGTGAGCCGCTGAATCAGGACGTTGTGCATCTTTTTGACGGCATACGGTTCGACAGCATTGTATTGAGAGATCATGCCGCATACCGGGATGCGACCGAACGGATTCATGCGGTCGAGCACCGCGTCGAAAATCGGGCCGCCCACATTGTCGAAGTAAACATCGACGCCGTCCGGGATGGCTTTTTGAAGATTCTCCGACAAACTCCCGGCTTTGTAGTCCACGCAGGCGTCCAGGCCCAGTTCTTCGGTGACATAGCGGCATTTACGTTCACCGCCCGCAATGCCCACGGCACGGCATCCCTGTAGCTTGGCGATCTGACCGACCACGCTGCCCACCGCGCCGGATGCCGCCGAAACGACCACCGTCTCGCCGGCCTTGGGGTGACCGATGTCCATCAATCCAATGTAGGCAGTCACCCCCGGCATGCCCAGCACTCCCAGGTAGGCGGAAAGAGGGAGGTCGCCCTTTTCGATTTTGGTGATGCCCGTACCGTCGCTGACCCCGAAAAGTTGCCAGCCGAAATAACCAAGCACCGCATCGCCGGCTTTAAAGTCGGGATGACGGGATTCAACGACTTCGCCGACTGTACCGCCCACCATGACATCGCCGATCGCCACGGGCTGGGCATAGGATTTTGCATCGCTCATGCGTCCGCGCATGTAGGGATCGAGCGACAAGTAATGGTTGCGCACGCATATCTGTCCAGGACCGGTGACGGGAACCGGTTTGTGAACGACCTCGAAATGTCTTTCCTGGACGGCGCCGACCGGGCGCTGCTTCAAAAGAACCTGGGTGTTTGTTTCAGACATGTTTTTTCCCCTTTTTATGGGAAAAATAGGGCAGGCGGGGTGGTTCTGTCAACGATCAAAGCGGCCCACTCCAGGGTAACCGCCATTTGCGTGTGGCTTGATCACCGAAACGGAACATCGTTCGCCCAGGTGAAATGCGGTAGCGTACGCAGTGGTGCGTCTGCCCTCAGGTTGAATGGCAGCGAACCTCCCGATTAGGCGCAGCGCATCCTGGGCGAGGAGACTCTGCGTCGCAAGTTTGGGCTGAAAGCGGGGTATATAGGTTTGTTTTATGAATGCAAATTATAAAATAACTTGAAATAAAATAGCAAACATGGTTTGCTGTAAACAACCTGCTAAATTGTCCAAGTGTGAATGCTCGTGAATGCTTGTGAATTGGCACCACAATGACCAGAAGACCTATCCACGGGCGTCATTCTTTGACCTGCTATACAAATTTTTTAGCAATCATCCGCAGCACGTTAAAATCCAGTAAGCTATTAAGAAAGGGGGTATCCGCCGATTTCCTGAAAATGGAATACACTCAGCAAGTGGTTGATGATTGTGCGGTGCGGGCTGCATGCTTTGCCAGCCCGTTTCATGTCAAATTCGAAAAAATGAGGAGGGGATAAACAATGTTAAGACGATGGTTGCTATCATTGACGAGTGTTGCCCTTTTAATGCTTATGGCGTTGCCGGTCATGGCGGCGGATACGATCAAAATCGCCTATATAGATCCCCTATCCGGTGCTTTTGCCGGTGTGGGTGATGCAGGCTTAAAACATTTTCAGTACAATGCGGAATTGATTAATGCCAAGGGCGGCGTTCTGGGGGGCACGAAGCTTGAAATCGTCCCGTTCGACAACAAGACCAGCGCGCAGGATTCTCTGATTCAGCTCAAGAACGTGATCGATCAAGGCATCCGGATTATTACCCAGGGCAATGGCTCCAATGTGGCCGGCGCACTGATCGAGGCCGTGAACAAGCACAACGAGCGCAACCCGGGTGACGAAATCATCTATCTGAATTATGCAGCCGTTACACCGGCGTTTACCAATGAGCAATGTAGTTTCTGGCATTTCCGCTTCGATGCCCATGTGGATATGAAAATCGCGGCCATTACGGATTATATCAAGGAACAGAAAAAAGTTAAAAAAGTCTATCTCATCAACATGGATTATGTCTTCGGCCATTCGGTGAGCGATGCCTCCAAAGCAATGTTGAAGGAAAAACGCCCGGATATCCAGATCGTGGGAGACACGTTCACCCCCATGGGCAAGGTGAAGGACTTTTCTCCTTATGTGGCCCAGATCAAAGCCTCAGGGGCCGACACAATCATCACCGGCAATTGGGGTGCGGACATGTCCTTGCTGGTCAAAGCCGCCAAGGATGCCGGCCTCAAAGCTCAGTTCCACACCTTCTACGGCGGGGGATTGGGCGCACCCAAGGCCATTGGCGCAGCGGGCATTGGCATTCTCAACCATGTGACCGAATGGCATATCAACCTCAATCATGAAGAAAAGAACAAGCAGGACGAAGAATTTTTCTTAGGGTATCAGGCCAAGTATTCCGGCGGCGGCGAAGTACCTTACTATTACGGGCGCATCCGCACGCAAATGCAGATGTTGGCGGCAGCCATCGACAAGGCCGGCAGCGCGGATGCCAAGGCGATCGCCCTGGCTCTGGAGGGCATGGAACATGAAACCCCATACGGCACAGTCACCATGCGGGCCGAGGATCACCAGTTGATTCAGCCCTTGTACATCTCCGTTTATGCCAAGGCCGGCACAGATAAGGTCAAGTACGATGCGGAGAATTCAGGGGTCGGTTTCAGCACCGTCAAACGCATCGAAGCGGCGGCCACGGCTATGCCGACCACCTGCAAAATGGCGCGTCCATCTAAATAATCCACGCGACCCGCTCTGACCACTTTGGGGCGGACCGGGGCGGCGCCAATTGCAGATTTTTACAGGGCGGCTTTTTGGGCCGCCCTTTTTCAAGCAGTCCTGATGCATGATTGGGTTAAAAGCACCGGATGGAGCGCCCGTTCCGCCACCTTGAATTGGAGGCCTATGGGTCGGTTGTTGCCGCGTGTGTGCTGCGGCCATCAAGGGCGGTTCTGGGGCCAATACGGGGTTTTCCCGTTATACCAAACGCCAACCCGGAAAGTAGCCGCATGTTTGAATATTTGCTTTTTTCACTTCTGAATACCCTGGTCCTTGGCATGCTGTTCTTCATGCTTTCCAGTGGGCTGACATTGATTTTCAGCATGATGGGCGTGCTTAATTTCGCCCACGCCAGCTTTTACATGTTGGGGGCCTATTTCGGTTACCAGATCAGCGCGGTATTCGGATTCGGGCCGGCGCTGCTGCTCGCGCCTTTGGCGGTCGGGGTTCTGGGGGCACTGGTCGAGCGCTACGGCCTCAGATCCGTTCATAAGTATGGCCATGTGGCCGAACTGCTTTTTACGGTCGGTTTGGCATTCATTATCGAAGAAGCCGTCAACCTGATATGGGGTCGTAATGCGGTGACCTACCCGGTACCGAATTTCCTCGATTTTTCGCTATTTACATTGTTCACCACCTCCTTTTCGGCCTATCGCGCATTCATGCTGCTGATTTCCGTGGGCATTTTCGCGGGCGTCTACCTGGTGTTGACGCGTACCCGCATAGGTCTGATCATTCAAGCCTCTTTGACTCACCCCCAGGGGGTCAGTGCCCTGGGCCACAATGTTCCGGCGGTGTTCATGCTGGTATTTGGCGGTGGATCAGCGCTGGCCGGATTGGCGGGGGTCATTGGCGGTATCTTTCTGATTACCGAACCGGCCATGGCTGCGACGCTGGGTCCCATCGTTTTTGTTGTTATCGTTGTCGGCGGCATGGGGTCGCTGACCGGGGCCCTGGTGGCGTCCCTGCTGCTGGCCGCGATTCAGACCTTCGCCGTCGGCATCGATGTCTCTCTGGGCGACATTTTCGCCCGCATTGGTTTTCAGATGAGTCCGGGCGGCCTTTTAAAAGACCTCTGGCGCATCAAAATATCGCATACCGGACCGATTTTGCCTTATTTGTTCATGGTGTTGATGCTGATGTTCCGTCCGAAAGGCTTGATGGGAAAACGCGAGTCGTAAAAGCTCGCCACGAATGGAGAAGGTGTTCGCAATATGCTGCTTTTCATGAGGCGTTACGGAATTTGGCTGGCCGCTGTGATCGTCTGCGTGGTTTTGCCCTATATTTTTACTTCCAGACTTTCCCTGACATTGTTTTGTCAGATGGGCATAGCTTTAATTTTCGCGCTCTCTTACAACATGCTCCTGGGGCAGGGCGGGATGCTCTCCTTCGGGCATGCGGTTTTTTACGGCATTGGCGGATTTCTTGCCATGCACGCGCTCAACAAGATCAGTGGCGGGACATTGCCTTTGCCGATTGAGTTGTTGCCGCTGGTGGGCGGCTTGGGCGGTTTGGCCGCCGGCATTGTCTTCGGGTGGTTGTCCACCGAACGCTCCGGTACGACTTTTGCCTTGATTTCGTTGGGGATTGGCGAGTTGATCGCGGCCAGTGCGCTCATGCTGCCGTCTTTTTTCGGTGGCGAGGAAGGCATTTCAGCCAACCGAATGGTCCAAACGACCCTGACCGGTTTCCGCTTCGGCAAGCAGATCGAGGTGTATTTTCTGATCGCTTTCTGGGCGATCGTGAGTGCGGCCCTGATGTACCTGCACACGAAGACCCCCCTGGGGCGGGTGGCCAATGCGGTTCGCGACAACCCGGAACGCGCCGCCTTCATCGGTTATAACACCAGAGCCGTAAGAACCTTGCAGTTCAGTTTATCGGCCTTTTTCGCGGGTATCGCCGGCGGTCTTTTCGCCATAAATTACGAGATCATCACCGCCGAAACAGTCGGGGCCCTGGCATCGGGCAGTGTGCTGATGATGACCTACGTTGGCGGCGTGGGCCATTTTTTTGGTCCGATCCTGGGTGCGATTCTGGTTACCTTCATGCAAGTGTCCCTGGCCGGCATCACCCATGCCTGGCTGCTGTATTTCGGTTTGCTCTTCGTGGGCATGGTGCTCTGGGCGCCCACCGGAATGGCCGGCATCATCATGATGCATGAGCCGGTATGGAAAGCCGGTTTGATGAAACGCCTGCTGCCATCCTATTTGCTGATCGCCCTGCCGTCCCTGGTGATGTTTGTGGGTGTGATGATCTTAGTGGAGATCAATTATCATCTCTCACTGAGCATCAACCCGGAGGCAGCCTTGCAGTTGTTCGGCATTCGTTTCAAGGCGCAATCGCCCGTTGCCTGGTCGACAGCGATTCTGTTGGCCGCAATCGGTTTTGTTTTCTTCCGGGCGGCGAAGCGAAAAGTGAGCCGAAGCTGGGATGAGGTGACGCAAACCATGAAAGGGGGTGCCGTATGAGCACACCCGCTTTGAAACTTGCCGGGGTTCGCAAAAATTTCGGCAGCAGTCAGATCATCAACGGCGTCGATCTGGAGGTGTCCAGAGCAGAGCGCCATGCCATCATCGGTCCCAACGGTGCCGGCAAATCCACGCTGTTCAATTTGATCAGTGGTTTTTACCAGGTCAGCGCGGGCTATATCGAACTGGGGGGACATATCATTTCGGGGCTGCCCCCCCACCGCATCAACCGTCTTGGGTTGAGCCGAAGCTTTCAAGTCACCAATATTTTCCCCAAGATGAGCGTATTCGAAAACATCCGCTGCGCGCTGCTGTGGTCGATGGGATACCGCTACTCTTTCTGGCATTTTTGCGACCGGCTAAAGCGGGTCAATGAAAAAACCGAGCAGATCCTGGAAATGATCCACCTTGCCGATCGCAGGCACATTCCGGCTGCCATGCTGGCCTATGCCGAGCAGCGCGCTCTTGAAATCGGTATCACAATTGCGGGCGACACAAACGTCATCCTGCTGGACGAGCCCACGGCAGGCATGAGCCTGAGCGAAACCGAGCGGGCGGTCGAACTGATCCACAAAGTCACGCAAGACAAGACGCTGGTGATCGTCGAGCATGACATGAGCGTGGTGTTCAATCTGGCCGATCGCATATCGGTGCTCGTTTACGGTGAGATTGTCGCCACCGACACTCCCGATAATATCCGCCAAAACCAGGAAGTTCAGGAAGCCTATCTTGGCAAGGAGATCGCCTAAATGCTGGAAGTCAAGGAACTGCATGCCTATTATGGCCGCAGCCATATTTTGCAGGGTGTCACCTTGCATGTCGGCAAAGGAGAGATCGTCAGCCTTTTGGGACGCAATGGCGTCGGCCGCTCGACGACCTGCATGGCCATTATGGGGTTGGTGCCCCCTCAGGGGTCGATACGCTACAAGGATGAGCAAATCTGCGGGTTGAATCCCCATGACATCGCCCGCCGCGGAATCGGCTTCGTACCCGAGGACCGCTGGATATTCCCCGGTCTGACAGTGCTGCAGAACCTGCAGTTGGGCATGAAACGTAAAGATCAGACAGGCCGCTGGAGCCTGGCGGATGTCTTCGCGCTGTTCCCACGTCTGGGCGAACGCTCCAATGTGCATGGCGGGTTGATCTCGGGCGGTGAAAAGCAGATGCTGACTATCTGCAGGACGCTGATGGGCGACCCTGATTTCATCATGATCGACGAACCCACCGAGGGACTGGCCCCCAAAATGGTCGAGCAGGTCGGTGAGTTGATCGAAGAGATCGCCCGCCGCGGCGTATCGGTGTTGCTGGTCGAGCAGAAATTGAGCATCGCTTTAAAGATCTCTCAGCGCATCTACATCATGGGCCAAGGGCGAATCGTTTTTGAAGGCCAAACCGAAGACTTAAAAAACAACCAGGCTATCCGGAAAGAGTGGTTGGAAGTTTAAACTCTAAACCTGCCCACCAGCGTATTGAGCGTCTCGGCCAGGACCGACAGCTCTTTTGAATGAATGCTGACCTGCGCGCTGCTGTGGGATATGTCATTGGCGGAGTGGGTCACCAGGCCGATCTGTTCGGCGATGACGGCCGACACTTGCGAGCTTTGAGCGACATGCATGTTGACATCCCCCAAACCTTGGGCTGCCTGAGAGACATTGTCGGATATATTCTGGGTGGTGGCCGATTGCTCCTCGACCGCCGAGGCGATCACCAGGACATGTTCATTGATGTCTTTGATCACATGGGTAATTTTTGATATTTCGGCCACTGTGCCGTTGGTCGACTGCTGAATGCCGTCGACGCGCATCTTGATTTCCTTGGTCGCCGCAGCCGTCTGTCGGGCCAGCACCTTGATCTCATTGGCCACGACGGCGAATCCCTTGCCGGCGTCGCCCGCCCGGGCCGCCTCGATGGTCGCATTCAGGGCGAGTAAATTGACTTGCTCGGATATTTCCGTGATGGTCTCGATGACTTTGCCGATTTCCTGGGCCGATCCGCCCAATTCACCCATCTGGGCGGTAGCGTGATCGGCTTGGGTCACCGCATCGCCTGTGATGACACGCGCTTTGGCGGCATTGCGGGTGATTTCATTGATCGTGCCGGACATTTCGCCGGCTGATGAGGCGACCATGGTGACGTTGGTGGAGGCTTCTTCCATCGAGGCCGCGATGGAAGTCATATTGGTGCTCATCTGCTCGGATGAGGCCGCCACACTGTTGGCCTCCTGGGCGGTTTGCTCGGCACCGCCGGCCAGCGCTTCGGAAATTCGGGTCATGTGTGCCGATGACTGGGAGAGTTTGTCCGAATTGGTTTTCACCTGGATGATGATGGTGTGCAGTCGTTCGATGAAGAGATTGAACCATTGCCCGAGCTGGCCCAGCTCGTCCCTGGTGGTGATGGTGAGCCTTTTGGTCAGATCGCCATCGCCTTCGGCGATGTCTTTGATGCGGACCACCATGTCGGTTACCGGTCGAACCAGGGACCGGGACATCATCCAGGTCAGCGGTGCCGCCAACAGCATGCAGCCCAGACCGATGCCGCAAAGAATCAGGATCATTTGACGGTTGTTGGCTTTTGCGAGATCATCTGACTGCAACAGGACCATCGCTCCGGTGTAGCCGGTGTTGTTGTAAATCGGCAGGACACTCTGGAAGTAGCCCTGCTTTTCCAGCGTGATCGATCCGAAAACGGATTCTGCTTCGGCCAATTGCCAGGTTGCGGCGGCGGTTTTTTCATAGCCGGTCATTTCGATCGTCCGGTACGCCGTCAGAGTGCCTGCGCTGTAGGTGTCCCTGGAGAAAATGGCCACCGCCATACCAGTGAGTTTGTGGATCCAGGCTGAAAAATCGGGACCCAGACGCATAACGGTGACCGCCGTGCCGACCCGTTTGGGCTCGAATTGTTGTGTTTCCGGGTTCATGGTCTCCGTGATGACCGGTATTTCGGCTTTGAGACAAAGGTGCTGTCCGATGGCTTGAAAACTGATTGCTGGCTGGTCTGAAAATGTTCCAGCGTAGCCTTTGGCAATCCTTTCGTCCGCCGCATCCGCTGTCGCCACGAGTTCGCGATCCCCGATGTCTTCGCCTTCGCTGAATTCTGCTTGGTGCAGATTGCCCTGATTCTGGAATCCTACATGGTAGCTACCCTCACTGCTCTTGACCGCAAAGGCGACCAGCTGATTCTGACCATCGTAAAGAGCGGTTTGCCACAATTGGGCCGAAGCCCCGGTAGTGATAACGGCTTTCATCAATCCTTCATACGATCCTTGCGTGATGCTTCCGGACAAGTGGGCGAATTCCTGGACAAAATTTAAATTGTCACCCACCCGGTTTCCCGAAATCATCTGCTGGGTCGCGGCCGTTAATGCCTGCTGTTTTTCTACTAGGGTATGCTTGAGCATGTTGGCCGAGTTGTTCATGGCCTTTTGAATCAACACCCGGTTTTGTCTCTGAATGACCACCGACACCACGATAGTGGAAACGATACTGACCATGAGCAGCATTGCCAACGTATTCCAGGTGATTTTGGCTCCCAGGGTTCTTTTCAGTACAAATTCCATGGCCGATCCTTGATAAGAGATTTTGATGAGGGCTGCGGCGCCCGACCGATTAGTGTATCGGCATATCCAAATAAAACTGAATGGAATATGTTGAATGGCGCTCATATTGCGATGAGGTGTTCAAAATGGTGTTTCGGACCGAAGGCGGAAGTTCTAGTGAAAAAACTTCCGCCTTCGGTCTTCAGTCCTCTCCCCCCAAACTTGTTTGTATCTTTGGCCGCGCCCTATATGGCGGGTGTGGTGAAGAACTTTTTCCGGCTGCCGGTCGCGCCTGGTTGCCTAACCAGGACGCGCATATGCGCGACGTTGCGTCGCTAAAAGGGCATATTCAAAATATGTGCCTTATCGCAGGATATGGGCATGATTAGTATCAGTATGTTATTCCATTGAATTTTATGGATGTGCGGGGATTTCCAGGCGGGGGGTGTGTCAATGTCACACAAGCGGCACGGCACACATATGTGACTTGGCACATTGGGACCACCCCATTCAAAGCGCTTAAGGGTAGTCCGCGGTCAGACGGGATTGCATGGAGCGGTTGCGCCGCGAGTCTGCGAGCGCCAGAACGCCTATTGCTGGTGTGGCCATGCCAGGCTCAAGCCCAATGCGATCAGCACGCAACCAGCGGTTTTTGTGATGCGTGTTTCCATCCGGCTGTTTTGGCGCAGCCATTGCCCGATCCATCCGGCGCACATTCCCACCAGGCCGAAACAGGCGAGTGTCAGTAGCACGAAAAGAGTGCCGAGCAGCACCATCTGAAGACGCGGGCTGCCCTGTCCGGGATCTACGAATTGCGGGAAAAAAGCCAGGAAAAAGACAGCGACTTTGGGGTTGAGAATATTGGCCACAATGCTCTGGCGGAAGACGGCCGCGGGCGCCATGGGCGGTCCGGCGTCGGCCAGCGAGGCGGTCGCGGCGCTGCGGATCATGCGTATTCCCAAGTAGATAAGATAGGCGGCCCCCAGCCATTTGACTATTTGAAAGGCCGTGGCGGAGGTCATCAGCAAGGCCGACAGGCCGATGACCGCAAAAAGGGTGTGAACGAAATTGCCCAATCCGAAACCGGCTGCGGCGGCCAGGGCTGCTTTGCGCCCTTGGGCCATACCGCGGGTGACCACATAGATGATGTCGGGACCGGGCGTGAAGATCAGTGCCACGGAGGCTGCGCTGAAAAGACCGATTTGGGTGAGAGAGATCATTGTCGCTCCTTGATTTTTTAGCTTTTTGGCCAGTTGGCCTTACTTGCACACCATCACATGACCGCATCGAATTCGGGCGGTACAAAGGGGCAAGCGCGCACCTTGAGAAGGGCCAGGCCGTGTTGTACCATACGGCAGCCGATGCCGCGTTTCCGGCATCAATTTTCCCTTCACATGCAGGTCCATAGGTCCTACAGCCGGAAAAGGAGAAAGTCAAATTGCGTTTTGTCGGTCGGGATCAAACCATTGTCGATGCCACCAGCGGGTTGATGTGGACACGGGATGCGGGATGCGCGCCCTTTCCGTTGACCTGGTATGAAGCCTTGGATGCGGTCACTGAATTCAACTGCCGCACGCTGTACGGGTATGACGACTGGCGGCTGCCCAACCGGCGTGAGTTGTTCAGCCTGGTCAGCCATGACCGGATCAACCCGGCCTTGCCGGCCGGGCACCCGTTCATCAACGTCTTCGAGGGCTATTATTGGAGCAGCACCACTTGCAACCGGCTGCCAATGCAGGCGTGGTATGTCCATTTGGGCGGCGCTCGCGTTTTCAAAGGTATGAAGCACGGGTCTTATCTGGTATGGCCGGTGCGAACCGCGGACCAGGGGTCACGGCTGTCTGGCACGGGGCAGAGGCACTGCTATACGGCCGACGGCAGGCCGACAGACTGTCGGGGAACAGGCCAGGATGGCGACACCCGCACCGGCATCCCCTGGCCGAATCCGCGTTTTGAAGTCCGGCAAATGACCGTGGTCGACCACCTGACCGGCTTGATCTGGGATGTTGTCGCTGACCTTGCCGGCAGGCCGCTGAGTTGGGAAGCGGCTCTTCAAGCCGTTTCAACGGCCAATGCGCAGCAGCGGCATGGCCACAGCGACTGGCGTTTGCCGGGCGTGCGTGAACTGGAGAGTCTCTGCGACATGGCGACCCATGCCCCGGCGCTGCCCCAGGCCCATCCTTTCGTGCAGGTGCGATCGTTTTACTGGTCGGCGAGCACGAGCCGCTATGATCCGCGTTACGCCTGGGCGCTTTATCTGGAAGACGGCGCCGTGGGTGTGGGGTACAAGCCGCTGGCGGAGTTTTTTGTGTGGGCGGTCAGTAAACGGCGCCTCGGAACGAATGGGTGAAGTCCGTCCGAGGCGTCAAGGCTAAGTCTTAGGACGCTATGGGTTTGGAGCGTGCTTTGGCCAGGCCGATGGTTGAAAGGGCCGCTTCGATTTCTCCCAATATCGTCGGATCGTCGATGGTCGCCGGGACCTTGAAATCCTTGTTGTCGGCGATCTTCTGAATGGTGCCGCGCAGGATCTTGCCTGATCGTGTCTTCGGCAACCGTTTGACGACCGTGGCTTTTTTGAAGGCGGCCACAGGACCGATGCGGTCGCGCACCATTTTGATCACTTCGGCGGTGATCTCTTCTTCGCTGCGGCGCAAGCCGGCCTTGAGTACCAGAAAACCAACCGGTACTTGGCCCTTTAGGTCGTCGTCTACCCCCAGAACGGCACATTCGGCCACATCCGGATGGTCGGACAGCACCTCTTCCATGGCGCCGGTCGAGAGCCGATGGCCCGCGACATTGATGATGTCATCCGTGCGTGTCATCACATAGGCATAGCCATCTTCATCGATGAAGCCGGCATCCGCGGTTTTATAGTACCCGGGAAACTCGGCCAGGTAGGACTCGATGTACCGGCGATCGTTGTTCCAGAGCGTGGGCAGGCTTCCGGGCGGCAATGGCAATTGGACCACCAGGGCGCCGATCTCGCCGGGCTTGACCGTCTCCCTCGTTTCAGGATCCAGCACCTGCAGATTCCAGCCCGGTGCGGGTTTGGTAGGCGAGCCTTCTTTCACGGGGTACGCGTGCAGGCCCATGCAGTTGGCGGCAATGGCCCAGCCGGTTTCAGTTTGCCACCAATGATCGATGACGGGCACGTTCAGTTGCTTGCGCGCCCACTTGAGCGTGTCGGGATCTAAACGTTCCCCGGCCAGAAAAAGAGCGCGGAAGTTGGACAGGTCATGGTCTTTGATCAGTTTGCCGTCGGGGTCCTCGCGTTTGATAGCCCTGAACGCTGTCGGCGCAGTGAACATGGTGCAGACTTTGTGCTGGGCAATGACGCGCCAGAAAACACCTGCATCGGGCGTACCTACCGGTTTGCCTTCGAACAAAACAGTGGTGCACCCCTTGAGCAGGGGCGCGTAAACGATATACGAGTGGCCGACCACCCAGCCCACATCCGATGCCGCCCAATAGACCTCGCCGGCATCGACGTTGTAGATGGCCTTCATACTCCATTTGAGCGCTACGGCATGGCCGCCATTGTCGCGAACGACACCCTTGGGCTCACCGGTCGTGCCGGAGGTGTACAGGATATAAAGCGGATCGGTGGCTGCCACCGGGACACAGTCGGCCGGTTGCGCGCTGGCGACGGCAGCGCGCCAATCGATATCGCGCTCCGGGGTCAGTTCGCATTCAAGCGCGGAGCGCTGCAAGATGATGCACCGTTGCGGCTTGGCCTGGGCCATCTCGATGGCGCCGTCCAGAAGTCCTTTGTAAGCGATGACGCGTTGGGCTTCGATGCCGCACGAGGCCGATACGATGACTTTGGGTTTGGCATCGTTGATGCGCGTGGCCAGTTCATTGGCGGCAAATCCGCCGAACACGACCGAATGAACGGCACCAATGCGCGCGCACGCCAGCATGGCGATCGCCGCTTCGGGGATCATTGGCATGTAGATGATGACCCGGTCGCCCTTGGCGACGCCCAACGCCTTCAATGCGCCGGCAAACAGGGCTGTTTCATCCCGCAATTGGCGGTAGGTGTAAGTTTTGATCGTTTGTGTGACGGGGCTGTCGTAAATTAATGCCGGCTGTTCCGCGCGGCCGGAGGCGACATGATGATCGAGCGCATTGTAGCAGGTGTTGAGTTGGCCGCCTACAAACCAGCGGTAAAAAGGCAGATTACTGCCGTCAAGGACCTTGTCCCAGCGTTTGGTCCAAACAATATCCTCCGCCGCTTCACCCCAAAATCCTTCCGGATCGTTGATGGAACGCTGGAATGCTTTCTCATACGGATTGGTCATGTGGCCCTCCTATTTGCTTGGATTGGCATTTTCGACAGCTATGACCGCGTTGGGGGAGAAGGTGAGATAGGCGGACGATCAGGCATTTACAGGACGCTGTCCCCATAGGCGACAAAATCGAAACCAGCAGTCATATCTTTAGTAACCAAACAATAGAAAAGGTGGCGGGGTGATGTCAAGATAAAAAATGAATGATATATAGTGGATGAATGTACTGGCAAAAAGTATTTTCTGGTTATCCACTTCGGTCAGTCACCCGCACCCCCGCGAACCTGGGTGTCGGCCACCCAAGGCACAACCGATTGCCGCAGACGTTGCATGGATGTTGCGGAAAATCCAGGATCGCCTGCCGAGAAGAATTTCGGATCAAGCAGAACGGATGACCGGAACGCTTGCAGCACATATCGCCGGGCGCCTTGAATCCCGCGGGCAATCTCCACGACGATTTTTTCATCCACAAAAGGTCGCAGGCAAGTGGTGCGAAATTCATAATCCACGTCGCTCTCCATGATCAGGCGAATGCTGCGTGCAACCTTCCGGGCGGTCGCTTCCGTCGTCAGCAGCGGGGCATACTGATTCAGGCTCGTTTTGATGTCCATGGCGACATAGTCGACCACCTGGTGCGCCAGCAGGTGCTGCAGAACCTCGGGACGGGTTCCATTGGTGTCCAGTTTGACCGGCAGGCCCAGTCCTTGAATGGCACGGCACATATCCGGTAGTCCAGAGGCCAGGGTCGGCTCGCCGCCGGAGATGACCACGCCATCGAGCAGTCGTTTGCGTGGGGTCAGATACTCGAGCAATGCGTCCGCGGCAATGCGTTCGGGATAGAGGCCCCTGGCCAGTTCCGGATTGTGGCAAAAGGGACAAGCCAGATTGCAGCCGGAGACAAAAGCCACACAGCTGACCTTGCCAGGATAATCAATCAATGAGGTTTTTTGTAACCCGGCAAAAATCATGGTGCCGTTGCGTTTTCTCTGTGCGGTGTCGTGTAAAAAGCGTGCGGGGGCGACATTCGCCCCCGCAGCGTCATACGTTCAGGCGGTGGATGGATTCGTCAGCGTTTACCGGGAAACGACGCCGGAGCGGCCGACAGGGTTGGTTTCATCCGGCAACAAAGCGTCTTCGGTGTTTTTTCCGTCCGTCGCACGCTTGCGATTTTTGGCCATCATCACCTTGGCGCCAGACGCCGGATCGATCGAATCGACCCGATAGGTTTTACGCAGCGCATATTCGGCCTGTTTGCCGTCGTTCCACTGCTTGATCGGGCGCAGATATCCCACCACCCGCGAGTAGATCTCGGTTTCCTGATTGCAATGGGCGCAGCGCGGCTGTTCGCCTTTCAGATAACCATGCGACGGGCAGATGCTGAAGGTGGGGGTCAGGGTAAAATAAGGCAGCCGGTAGTTCGAAGCGATTTTGCGCACCAGGGATTTGACGGCATCGATGTCGCTGAGCTGTTCGCCTAAAAAGACGTGCAACACCGTACCGCCCGTGTACTTGGTTTGGAGCTGATCCTGAAGCTCGAACGTCTGGTAAAGGTCGTCGGTATAGTTGACCGGCAGTTGGGTAGAGTTGGTGTAATAGGGGGCGGCGCCCTTGTTGTGCTCGGTTTCGTTAGAGCAGACGATGCCGTTGAATTTTTTCTTATCCAGCATGGCCAGGCGGAAGGAGGTGCCCTCGGCCGGGGTGGCTTCCAGGTTGAAAATATCGCCGGTTTCATCCTGAACGCCTGACAGCAGGTCGCGCAGATAATCCATCACCTTGAGGGCAAACGTCTGACCCTCGGGGCTGCCGATGTCCTTGCCCATAAAGTTCAGGCAGGCTTCGTTCATGCCGATGATGCCAATGGTGGAAAAATGGTTTTTCCAGTACATGCCAGCACCCTGTTTGACTTCGCGCAGGTAAAAGCGAGAATAGGGGTACAGATTTTTTTCGGTGAATTTTTCCAATATCTTGCGTTTGATGATCAGGCTTTCCACGCCCAGGCGCACGCGATCTTCAAGAAGCTGGAGGAACTCGGCTTCGTCGCTGGCCTGAAACCCGATGCGCGGCAGATTGATCGTGACCACCCCGATGGAGCCGGTCAGCGGGTTGGCGCCGAACAGACCGCCGCCGCGCTTGAGCAGTTCGCGATTGTCCAGGCGCAGCCGACAGCACATGGAGCGCGCATCTTCGGGGGACATATCGGAATTGACGAAATTGGAAAAATAGGGGATTCCGTACTTGGCCGTCATTTGCCAGACCAAATCCAGGTTGGGGTTGTTCCAGTCGAAGTCGGGGGTGATGTTATAGGTCGGAATGGGGAAGGTGAAAACCCGTCCCTTGGCATCACCAGCCATCATCACATCGGCAAAAGCGCGATTGATCAGGTCCATTTCGGGCTGGAACTCGGCATAGGTGACATCCAGTTCACAACCGCCCACGATCACCGGGTGGTCTTTGAGGATGCCAGGTACGCACAGGTCCATGGTGATATTCGTGAAGGGCGTCTGAAAGCCCACCCGGGTGGGAATATTGATGTTGAATATAAACTCCTGCAAAGCCTGCTTGACCCGCTCGTAATTCAAATCATCAAATCGTACGAAAGGTGCCAGCAGCGTATCGAAATTGGATAGGGCCTGGGCGCCGGCCGCTTCGCCCTGCAAGGTGTAGAAAAAATTGACGATCTGGCCCAAGGCCGAACGCAGGTGTTTGGGCGGCGCGCTTTCCACCTTTCCTTCGACCCCCTTGAAGCCATTTTTGAGCAGATCCTTCAAATCCCAGCCCACGCAGTACACCGACAACAGGCTCAGATCGTGAATGTGTACATCGCCGCTCTTGTGCGCCTGGCGGATCTGGGGCGGATAGATCTTGTTCAACCAGTATTCCGAGGTAACATCCGATGAGATGTAGTTGTTCAGCCCCTGCAGCGAGTAGCACATGTTGCTGTTTTCTTTGATTTTCCAATCCATGCGCTGGATATAATGATCCACCAGGTCGACATTGGCTTTGGTGGTGATGCTGCGGATTTGGGCATGCTGCTCACGGTAGAGAATATACGATTTGGCCGTGAGGTGGTAAGGGGACTCGAGCAACACGTGTTCGACGATATCCTGAATCTCTTCAACCTCCGGCAATGCCCCCAAGCGTAATTCATGGGCCAGGGTCAGTACGCGCAAAGTGAGCTTGCGCGCGTCGCGTTCGGCGAACTCGCCGGTTACCTGACCGGCTTTGGCGATGGCAGCTGTAATTTTGGTGGAATCGAATTCGACAACGCGTCCATCACGTTTTTTGATTTGTTCGAACACCTGTTTCTCCTTTTTAGGTAGAAGGGTTGTAGCCGGCGTCAATTGTTCAAAGCGCCCGAGGCGCTGCAATTACGGATTGTGGTTAAGGATTATTGGTACAAGCGGTACTGAGGATGTGAAATAGTTACATCAACATCTTGATGCCTGTCAAACTAAAAATCCTACATCTTGTGCATATTGGGCCCATTTGCCGGTCGGCTCGTTTGGCCTCGTCAGGTCGTCCGATGGGATGCGGTGCGATATCGGGCTCCTAAACCTTGCGAACAGCGCATTTCCGACCGACACGCCAACGCCACGCGACCCCACGGGCGGCAACGGGCTGACGGGCAAAGTCCCATCCTTCATATAGACATCATACGACTTGACAATACTATATATTGTGTGACAACTGATGAGATCACCATGCCCGGATCATTGGGCTGCTATCGGCACCGAAATCGAATCAAAATTAGTCACTGACAACATGCATCCGCAAGGGACGCGGTACCGACCGGCGGCACCGTTTGCCTTTTTTGAGATGAACAGAAGGAGCAGGGCGTGGGCCAAATAGTCAAATTCATTGAAACCAAAGAAGGGGTCATCGATCTTTCCGCGTATCGTTGGGATGACGAACGTTTCTCCAGGGCATTGATACAGGAGCATCCCATGGATAATGACAAGGCGCGAGCCATCAGCCGTTTTGTGCGCGAAGCCATCGACGGGATGAAGATGAAGTGCATCACGCCTTCCGTCGTGGAAGCGGTGATCGATACGATCCTGGAAGAGCATGGGGTGCCTAAGGTGGCTGTTTCCATAGACAAATCCATATTTGTACGCAATGGGCTGCACCTGACACCGAATGCCGAAACAGTGCTCGAGCGGCGTTACCTGCGCAAGGATGCACAAGGCCGGCTGCTGGAAACATCGTCCCAGATGTTGCGGCGTGTGGCCCGGCATATTGCCCAAGCCGATTTGATCCATGATCCCCAGGCCGATATCCAGGCCGTCGAAGAAACCTTTTACGATTTGATGGCCGAGTTGAAGTTCCTGCCCAATTCGCCGACCTTGATGAATGCGGGACGCCGCCTGGGACAACTGGCCGCATGTTTTGTGTTGCCGGTGGAAGACAGTATGGAGGCCATTTTCGACACCCTGAAAAACGCCGCCATCATCCACAAGTCGGGTGGTGGCACCGGATTTTCCTTTTCACGTCTGCGCCCCAAGAACTCCATGGTGGGCACAACCGGCGGCGTCGCTTCAGGACCGGTGTCCTTTATGAAAATCTTCAACACCGCCACTGAGCAGGTCAAACAGGGCGGTACACGCCGGGGCGCCAATATGGCCGTCATGCGCGTGGACCACCCCGATATTCTGGAATTCATTTACTGCAAGCAGCGCGATGATGAGTTGAACAATTTCAACATCTCCGTTGGGGTCACGGATGCCTTCATGCAGGCTGTTGCCGATGGCAGACCCTACGATCTTATCGATCCAGCACTGAAAAAGCGCGTCGGCTCCTTGGACGCCGGCGAAGTCTACACGGCGCTGATTCAACAAGCCTGGAAAAATGGGGACCCGGGCATTATTTTCCTGGACCGCATGAATCGCGACAATCCAACGCCGGAAATTGGCGACATCGAAAGCACCAATCCATGCGGCGAGCAACCCCTGCTACCGATGGAGGCTTGCAATCTGGGCTCGATCAATTTATCGCGTTGTGTGGTCAGCGATAAAGATGTCGCGGCCATTGACTATGAAGAACTGCGGCGGGTGGTTTGGCAGGCCGTGCACTTTCTGGACAACACCATCGACATGTCGCGCTACCCGCTGCCTGCCATCGATGAGATGGTCAAAGGCAACCGCAAGGTTGGTCTGGGGGTAATGGGTTTTGCCGATTTACTCTTCCAACTCAAGGTTCCTTATAACTGCGAAGAGGCCTTGAAAATCGCCGAAGATCTGATGTCTTTTATTCAGATCGAGGCCCATGCCGCCTCTCGCGATCTGGCGGCCCGGCGCGGCCCCTTCCTGAACTTCGAACGCAGCATCTATAAGCAATCGGGTCAGCCCCCCTTGCGCAACGCCACCCTGACCACGATTGCGCCAACCGGCACCTTGAGCATTATCGCAAATTGTTCCAGCGGTATCGAGCCCCTGTTCGCCTTGAGTTTCGTGCGCAAGGTGATGGACAACGATCGCCTGGCGGAAGTCAATCCCATCTTTGAAGCCGTGGCCAAAAAGCGTGGATTCTACTCGTCTGAACTGATGGAAACGATCGCGCGTACAGGGTCGATCCAGGATATCGACAGCATTCCCGACGATGTCAAAAAGGTATTCGTGACGGCTCACGATGTATCCGCCGAGTGGCACGTTCGCATGCAGGCCGCTTTTCAAAAACATACCGACAATGCTGTGTCTAAAACCGTCAACTTGCCCAACGATGCCGCGACCGACGATGTTCTCAAAATCTACAACATGGCCTATCAACTGGGCTGCAAAGGGGTCACGATTTATCGGGACGGCAGCAAGGATAATCAGGTGCTCTCCACCGGCGGCACCAGCAGTGCTTCCGAAGGCATCATGGCCGCCCTGCGGGAGCGCCCCGAGACGCTCGATGGGTTCACTACCAAAATTCGAACCGGGTATGGCCATCTTTATGTGACAGTGACTGAGTTTAACGGCCGCCCCTTTGAGGTATTTGCCACCATAGGCAAGTCGGGCCGTTCGACCACCGCCAAAACGGAAGCGATCGGCCGCCTGGTTTCCCTGGCGCTGCGCTCAGGGGTGGAGGTCAAACTGATCGTTGAGCAACTTAAAGGTATCGGAGGTGAGCACCCTATCTTTCAGGAAGGCGGGCTCGTCCTTTCCATCCCCGATGCGATCGCACGCGTTCTCGAACGGCGTTATCTTCTTAAAAACGGCATCATTCCAATTGCTTTCAAAGAAAACACATTGATGGGCGCGAATTGTCCGGAATGCGGTCAGACGATCACCTTTGAGGAGGGATGTCAGACGTGCCATTTTTGTGGGTATACAAAATGCAGTTAGCAGTTAAGGGATGGAAAGCGCGCCATGATCCTTTCTTGGATCACTGAGCGCATAGCAGATAACCCTTTGCGCCGCCCGCCGCATGGGTGGGGCCCCGGCAACGCTTTGCCGGGGCCGGAAGAAAGCGGTGCAGTTACAGTGCATCATATATGATTTGAAAGCCACAAAGCTGCTTCGAGGCGGTTTGATACATTTAATTTTTTGAATATATTGTAGGCGTGGTTTTTGACTGTATGTTGGCTGATGCTGAGGTAGTCGGCAATTTGTTGATTGCTTTTTCCAGAGGAGAGCATGCGCAGAATCTCTTTTTCCCGCTCGGTCAACAATGAATTCTTTTCCAACAATTTCCGGTAAGGCATATTCTCCGAAAGAAAATGTTGTGCCAAAACTTTGCGTGGATACCACAATTCTCCACTTGCTACGGCCGATAGTGCCCGGGGATAGAAGTCGATGGGCAGATGCGCATGAACAACCCCACGAAATCCCTTCATAAGGGCCTCACGATCCAGCCCCTCCGACACCTCCACATTAAACAGGATGGTCGGACAGGTGGATGTATTCAGCACGTTCGCGTTCAGGACCCACCATGTTGCCAAAGTAGAGGCATTGAAGAGCCGTCTGTCCAGCAGGACGATCTCATTTTTGCCGGTGCATAAATTCGATAAAAGGCGAAGGTTTTCGACTCGCAATATCTGGACGGGCAAGGTCGTCTGGCTTTCGAGATAGGTGCATAAAAGATCATTGTTAAAGGATTTTTCGCCCATGACATGTACCACAGTACCGGCAAAGGCGTCTTCATGGGTGAGTGTATTTTTCATAGCCGCACGTCGCTGAGAAAAAGAATGGCCATCCAAATGAATGCGTGCATATGGGTTGTTGCCCAAATGAGCGCTTTCAGTCGGTTGGGCACACCGATCTTTTTATAGATATTATATAGGTGTGTTTTTACGGTATGGATGCTGATATTGAGTTCTTCGGCAATTTTACGATTACTTGCCCCCGCGGAGATGAGCTGCATGATCTCTTTTTCTCGAAAAGATAAAAAACGCAGCGCTTTATTGCCGGAAGCACCTTTCATCATCGAAAAATCGATGCATTCGGAAATTATCTTGCGTGGCAGCCATAGATCCCCTTCAAGTATTTCGCGGATGCCCTTCAAAAAACGATCCAGGGAATCGGTTTTGTAAAAAATGCCACGTATCTTATGGTTGATGACAATCTGCTTCAGATCTCTATCCTGGCTGGCGTTAAAGAGAATGAGGAAGATCTGATCCATATCCGGACGCCTGCCGGCAATACTGTTATTGATCCGGTTATCATCGAACTCGGAGCAATCGAACAACACGAGATTAGTCCCGACAGCTTCGACTTCTCGCCAAAAATCGGGCGTCAATTCATGATGACTTTTGCAGGCAACCTGAAACTCTTTTTCTAATGAGAGGCGAAGGAGCTCTCCATTTTTGAGGTTATCGCTGACGATATGAATTTCGAAAATTTTTGAATCGGCGGCATCTTTGGGCTTGGCTGTAGGAATCATGGATCATACACCTGTCAAAGTATCCGTTTTGAATCATGTTTGTGGGTTATGCAGTAGCAATGATACCAGATTTCGTTTTGCAGATGCGCTTGGAAACTGCGCTTGAGACCAGGGAAGGCGGCAGATAAAATGCAACAGCCCGCGGGGGGAGTCCGCCTTCCCGTATCGTCGTTGACCAACGGGATTTCCAATACTGTCCAAATTGAATGGTGCGACTCTAAAAAGTCCTGAAGGATTGCAAGAAGAATGCCGCTCTAAAGATGTAATAAGAATGTTGCTTCGCGCCGAGGAGGACCTTTAAACAAGGTGTGCATCACACTTGTGAAGCTTCGATAAAACTAAAAGGCGTTAATGTCAATAAAATTTTCAAATGGGGCCTTGCCGCTCCCCTGTCCGTAAATTCTAGCCCTTTCGGCGTCTGAAGCCGATCAATCCGATCAAACCCGTGCAGAGCAAAAGAGCCGAAGCAGGAATAGGGACCTGATTAGCGCTCGTATATATCCGCATTCCCGTATTTGCATCATACAATATGGATCCCATGCGGGTCGCATTAATATCGTAGGAAGCATATTTATTGATGCTGTCGCAAAAGTAAAGGCTGAATGCACTGGAAGCACCTAAGTTAAGGGCCTTTGAATCCGCCGCCAGGCCGGCATACCACGTATCGCCCGCTTGTGTGAAATAGATCGTCGAACTGTTGAAAAATCTGTCCTGAAACAGAAGCAATCCGTTATCCATGTCACCGCGTTTATACATGTAAAGCGAACATTCTGTATGGCGTGCGGGCGTCAGATCCATCTGAAAAGCCAGATTGTTGTTCCCTGGTGACCACACGGCGACGCCGGCCAGGGCGTTCTTCGGATGGCCGACCGCGCAATAGCATACGGCTAAGGCCATGAACACTATAAAACATCTTTTTTTCATAAAACCCCCTTGCTTTTTGGTGATTGTGCGGGAAACGTGAAAAGGCATGAAATGTTGCTGTTTAGCAATTCGGCTTCTTTGGATCAATACCGGGTAATCCTGAAAAATTACTTATTTTCCAAATCCAGACTAAGGAAAGAGCATTATTGCTGTTTCTGGTTATGCACTTTGTTCCAGTGAAAGGGTCTGGAAAGGTATGATGAGGTATGGGGTCAAGTCTGCCGTGGACTCTTGGAATCCCATTATCAAGAGCAGCGTTGACCCGCTTTTCGTGATTGGCACGGAGGACCAGGGGTTTTCTACGTCACCCACACCCGTATCTCATTTGGCCGAATAACCAGATTGCTGTTTATGTGCGCCAAATAAATCGCATGCCGCCTGGCATAATACTATGGCCTTAGAATATAGAGCAGTAAAAGGAAAAATTTCATTCTATCGATGGATTGCTTGGAGTGTATGGGTTTGCTAAAAGTGCTTTTGTCTTTGCAATTCAATTACCACGGACTATCCCCCTTCGTTCAGACGCTACACTCGGTCCTCAACGTACTTCCAGCGCAAGCGTATCACAGAGTTCCCATAAAAAATGCCGATGGGCGGAGAGAAAGCATCAAGCCTGTTGCCATTTCTCGATAACGCGGTCATTCACCACGCGTAAATCCTAACACTGATTTGTAAGTCAGGAAGCGGAGCTATTCATGCACAGCAGTGACAAGCGTCAATTTTATACTAACAAGCGGGTTTTTGTAACCGGCGCCTGCGGAACGATCGGCAAGGAACTGATACGGCAGTTGTTGGAAGAACACCAGGTTGCCGAACTGATCGGTGTCGACAACAATGAGAGTGAGCTGTTCTTCCTGGAACACCGTTTTTCCGACTTCCCCAATGCCCGCTTCTTTCTTGCGGATGTACGCGATGTAGACAAGATGACCCGCAAAATGCGGCACATGCAGATCGTGTTTCACACGGCGGCCTTCAAGCATGTCATCCTTTGCGAACGGTCGCCGTACGAAGCGGTGCAGACCAATATTATCGGCATGCAAAATGTCATCCGGGCAGCCACCGACAACAAGGCGGATCGTGTGATTTTCACGAGTTCCGACAAAGCGGTCAATCCGACCAACGTGATGGGCACTTCCAAGTTGATGGGCGAACGCCTGGTTACCGCCGCCAATAGCAATAACAGGGGCGGCCGCACCCTTTATGTATCGACGCGTTTCGGCAATGTGCTCGGCTCGCGCGGTTCCGTGATCCCTATCTTTCGCGAGCAGATTAAAAGGGGCGGACCCGTAACGCTTACCAACACGCAGATGACGCGTTTTATCATGAGTATCAAAGAGGCTGTCCGGTTGGTGATCGATTCTGCAGTGCTGGCCAGAGGCGGGGAAGTGTTCATCACCAAGATGCCGATTATGAAAGTGTCGGATCTCGCCTTGGTGATGATATCGCATTTGGCTGAATCTTTCGGCCATTGCCCCGACAGCATTGATATACAGGTCATCGGCGTCAAACCGGGCGAAAAGATGTATGAGGAATTGATGTGTTCGGAGGAGACGCGGCGCGCATTGGAACTGCCGGACTATTTTGCAGTGTTGCCGGCTTTTAAGAGCCTCTATGCGAATATCGTTTACGATTACCCGGAGGTTGTTTCCCAAACCGTCAATACCCCCTACCACTCGGGCAACGACCGCTGCCTGACGAAGGCGGAGTTGGCGGACTTTCTGATACAAAACGATTTGCTGCATGAAGATCCGCGGCTCTGCAGCCATCCGGCTGAGCGTATCTGGCCGCGCGGGCTATGAAGGTGTAACGGCTTGTTGATTAGAAGGTTAACCCAAATCGGGTGAGAAGAAATCGTATGAAAGTATTGATCCTCGGAGGTGATGGGTACCTGGGCTGGCCGACCGCCATGCATCTGAGCGCGGCCGGCCACGAAGTGGGTTTGGCGGACAATTATCTTCGCAGGAATCTGTGCCGCGAAGAGGATGTCGAGCCACTTTTCGCGGTGCCCAACCTCAATGAAAGAGTGAAACGCTGGGGACGTGTGTCGGGCTGCGGGCTGGCAGTTTTTATTGGGGATTTAATACATTGGGAGTTCATCAGCCACGTTTTCGAAACCTTCCGGCCCGAGGCTGTCATTCATTACGCGGAACAGCCGTCCGCCCCCCATTCGATGCTCAACCGGCGCGCCGCCATGCTGACCTTGACCAACAACCTTACCGTCACGGCCAATGTGATTTTCGCCATTAAACAATTTTCGCCCGACAGTCACCTGATCAAGCTGGGCACAATGGGCGAGTATGGGACACCCGATATCGACATCGAGGAAGGTTGGCTGGATGTCGCGCACAAAGGCCGCCGACAGACTTTTCTTTACCCGCGGCAGGCTTCCAGTCTTTATCATACGACGAAAATCATGGATACCGATCTGCTTTGGTTTTACGTGCGCACATGGAAGTTAAGGGTGACCGATCTGATGCAAGGGCCCGTATACGGGCTCGTCACCGAAACGAACCGGGGGTATCCCGAGTTATATCCCTTTTTCAATTATGATGAACTGTTTGGGACAGTGATCAACCGGTTCATTGTTCAAGCCGCGGGCGGGTATCCCTTGACGGTATACGGCAAGGGAGGGCAAACCCGGGGGTACCTGGACTTGCGCGATACGCTGCAATGTATTGAATTATCGTTAAACCATCCTGCATCTTCCGGTGAGTTGCGGATTTTCAACCAGTTCGTGGAGCTGTTTGCGGTCAATGGGTTGGCCGAGCGAATCCGGACGGTGGGAAAAAGTATTGGGCTGAAGGTTGATATCCGTTCAGTGGCAAATCCAAGAATCGAACAAGAGGAGCATTATTACCGACCGGCCTCCACAGCGCTTCTGGAGCTCGGTCTGCAGCCGCACTACTTGAGCGACGCGGTTTTGGTGGAGATGATGGAAATCATCCTGCGGCACAAAGACGCGATCGACGCGCATAAAATTTTTCGTGGGGTGAAATGGTAAAAACATTAAAGACCAAGAAAATTCTGGTGACCGGCGCAGATGGGTTCATTGGTTCACATCTGACCGAAACGCTGGTCCGTGCTGGCCATCGTGTCAGGGCCTTCGTCATGTATAACGCCTTTAATACCTGGGGATGGCTCGACGATGCCGGCAGCGATATTCTGGATAATCTCGAAATTTTCCAAGGTGATGTGCGTGACCCGTTTGGCGTCAGAGAGGCCATGCGGGGCTGTGATGTGGTCTTTCACCTGGCTGCGTTGATAGCGATTCCCTACTCGTATCATTCCCCGGCCACCTACTGTGATACGAACATCAAGGGAACGTTGAACATCGTTCAGGCCGCCAGGGACTTAGGCTTGGAAAAAGTCATCCATACCTCCACCAGCGAAGTATACGGAACAGCCCGTTTTGTGCCCATTGACGAGAATCATCCCCTGCAGGGACAATCGCCCTACGCTGCATCCAAAATCGGTGCGGATCAGATCGCGATGTCTTTTCACTTATCCTTCGACACGCCGATTGCCGTCGTTCGCCCCTTCAATACGTACGGTCCCCGGCAGTCGGCCCGCGCGGTTATTCCGACGATCATCACCCAGTTGAACGCAGGCATTAAGAAAATCCGGATCGGGGCAACCCATCCGACACGTGATTTCAATTTTGTCCAGGACACTGTCGGCGGGTTTGTCGCCATTGCGGAAAGTGACGCCGCCATCGGCGAAGTGATCAATATCGGCAGCGGCTACGAAATCGCCATTGGCGACCTCATTGGCCTGATCCAGGATATGATGGGCACACAGGTGCCCATCGAGGTCGAAGCCCAGCGTTTGAGACCGACCAAAAGCGAAGTCGAGCGACTGTGCGCCGACGCCTCCAAAGCCAAGCGCCTTGTCAACTGGGAACCCGCTTTTTCGGGCAATGCAGGCCTTCGTAAGGGATTGGAACGAACGATTGAATGGTTTTCGCGCAAAGAAAACATGAAAATGTACAAACCGAATGGCTATACCTTATGAGCTCAAGTTTCGGGATTGGCACGTAGTGAGGTGATCCGGGCGGGTCCGCGCCCCAGTCAGTTATGAGATTTAGTGAGGCTTAAGGTGTGCGTAGGGTTGTTTGGGCCGCACTGTTTGAGCGCCAGCGAGTTTGCGGCCTGACCCTACGCACACCTTTAGCCTTAGTTGAGCGAAATGGCGTGTGGCGCCGGACCACCCGCCCGGATCACCGGCGTTGGAACCGGAAGGTTGGATTATGAACCTAAATAGCTTTGCATGCGGCGCGAGCGCGGCCGACAGGCCAGCGCAGGAGTCCGCAACATCGACAGATGGCCACAGCCTGCTTGCGCAAAAAATTGTCGCGATACTGAAGAGATTGCTGCCCCTGTCCAGCGGCGCTGTAGGACTTCATGAACCCCGCTTTGAAGGCAATGAGATCACCTATCTGGGGCAGTGTATTCAATCGACCTACGTTTCCTATGTCGGAAAATTCGTAGACCGATTCGAAGACATGCTGGCTGAATTCACCGGTGCCAGGCATGCTGTCGCCGTGGTCAACGGCACCGCCGCATTGCACTTGTCATTGGTGGCCACAGGTGTTCGGCCGCAAGACGAAGTCCTCGTGCCCGCCCTGACTTTCGTGGCGACCGCCAATGCCATCAGCTATCTGAATGCGATTCCCCATTTTGTGGATGCCGAACCAAAGACCATGGGCGTGGATCCTGTCAAGCTTGACGCCTACCTGCGCGACGTCGCAGTTATGCGCGGTACCGATTGTTACAACCGTGCAAGCGGCAGACGCATCGCCGCCCTGATTCCGATGCACACATTCGGCCACCCTGCGGATCTGGATTCCTTGCTGGATATCTGTCAACGCTACAACCTGGTGATGATCGAGGATGCTGCGGAAGCGCTCGGCAGCATGTACAAAAACGTGCATACAGGCCGGTTTGGTCGCTGCGGAATTTTCAGTTTCAATGGCAACAAAACGATCACGACCGGCGGGGGCGGCGCCATTATTACCGATGATTCCGACCTGGCCCAGACCATGCGTTATTTGAGCACCACCGCAAAAGTCCCGCATCGATTCCGCTACTACCACGACCGGGTTGGCTTCAATTACCGGATGCCCAATATCAATGCCGCTGTCGGCTGCGCGCAATTAGAAAAAATCGATGGCCTTCTGCAGAAGAAGCGCACGTTGGCGGCGATTTACGCCGACGCTTTTTCCGGAATCGACGGGGTAACGGTATTTAGGGAACCGGCGTTTGCCCGCAGCAATTATTGGCTGAATGCACTTTTGCTTGCCCCGGAAAAGGAGCATGACATCGAAGACATTCTGGAAGCGACCCATCAATGCGGAATCGCTACCCGCCCGGTGTGGCAATTGATGCATGAATTGCCGATGTATCAACACTGTCAACGCATGTCATTGGACATGAGCGAGAGATTGCAAAAATGCCTTATCAATATACCCAGCAGTCCTTTTTTGGTTCCGAAATGTCACAAAGGAAGCCCGTCTACATTATTGCCGAAGCCGGTGTGAATCATAATGGGGATTTTCCTCTGGCCATGGAGATGATAACGGTTGCGGCCGACGCGGGGGCCGACGCGGTCAAATTCCAGACTTTCAAGGCCAATGCGGTGGTGACGTGCATGGCGCCCAAAGCCGACTACCAAAACCGCACTGCGCCGGGCAGCGATACGCAATTCGAGATGATCAGGAAATTCGAATTGGGCGAAGAGGCGCATTTCCGGCTTCTGGCGCAATGCAACCACCTCGGGATCGATTTCATATCCTCGCCGTTCGATCTGGCCAGTATCGATTTGCTGGCGCGGATGGGCCTGCGTCTCCTGAAAATTCCTTCCGGTGAAATTACCAATCTTCCTTATTTACGAAAAATCGCCGCTTTGGGCAAGAAAGTGATTCTGTCCACCGGAATGGCCGTACTCGATGAGATCGAAGCGGCCGTGCAAATCTTGTTGGAGGGCGGTCTAAGCAAGCCGGACATCACGCTGCTTCACTGCATCACGGATTATCCAACCCCCTACGAGGATGTCAACCTGAGAACGATGGCGACCCTTATGCAGGCTTTCCCGGGAATAGCCATCGGCTATTCCGATCATTCCATTGGCATCGAAATTCCGATTGCCGCCGTCGCCATGGGTGCCACGGTGCTGGAAAAGCATTTCACGATGAACACCAAAATGGACGGCCCCGACCACCACGCTTCCCTTGACCCGAAGCATTTTGCCCGGATGGTGGCCTCTATCAGGAATGTCGAGCGGGCCTTGGGCGACGGTATCAAGCAGCCGACGCGAGCGGAACGAAGCAATATGGCTGTGGTGCGCAAAAGCATCGTTGCGGCCGGGACGATCAGGAAAGGGCAGCCGTTTACGCCAACCAACCTGACGACCAAAAGGCCCGGCACAGGGCTTAGCCCGATGGTCTGGGATGATGTCATCGGAAAAATCGCTGAACGCGATTACGAGGCGGACGATTTCATATGGCGATGAAAAAAGTGTGCGTGTTTACGGGCACCCGTGCCGAATATGGTCTGCTCAAGCCATTGATGGAGGGCATTGCCGACGATGTTGAACTGGATTTGCAGGTGATCGTCAGCGGGACCCATCTGTCGCCAGAGTTCGGTTTTACCTACAAGGAGATCGAGGCGGATGGGTTCACGATATCGGAAAAAGTGGAGGTGGTGTTAAGTTCCGATTCCCCCCTCGGTGTCGCCAAGAGCATGGGACTGGGCATCATTGGATATGCCGAAGCGCAGGAACGTTTGAAGCCGGATATGCTTCTGTTGCTCGGCGACCGCTACGAGGCCGTGGCAGCCGCCCTGGCCGCGACCGTCCTGCGTATTCCCATTGCGCACCTCTATGGCGGCGAAATAACGCTGGGAGCCATCGATGATGCATTTCGGCACGCGATCACCAAAATGAGCCTTATCCATTTCACGGCCACCGAAGCGTATCGAAACCGTGTGATTCAATTGGGCGAAGCGCCTGAAAGAGTATTCAATGTCGGGGCCATCGGGGTGGAAAATATCCACACGTTGCCGTTGCTGAGCAAAGTGGAGCTGTTTGACCGGATCAATTGCCCTGCGGTGGATCACTATGCGTTGATCACCTGCCACCCTGAGACTGCCGAGAAAACCGATATCCAAAAAGATTTCGGAGAAATACTGGCGGCCCTGGAAGATTCCGGCCTTTTTTGCATATTTACGAAAAGCAATGCCGATGCGGGAGGACGCGCCATCAACGCCATGATAGAGACCTACGTGGCCTCCCATGCGCAAACCTCGCGGGCGTACGCTTCCCTGGGGCAAATACGCTATCTCAGTTTATTGAAATACGCCCGGTGCGTCGTCGGTAACTCCTCTTCTGGGATCGTGGAAGCACCCAGCCTGCGCATTCCATGCATCAACGTGGGGGATCGTCAGAAGGGCAGAGCGTCTTGTGATGCGGTCATCCATTGCCGTGCCGAGCGCAGCGCTGTTGGGCGGGCACTGCGTACCGCACTGTCGCCCTCGTTTGCACAGGTGATGGCCACCACCCGCAATCCCTACGAAAAGGCGCATACCACCCAAACAATCCTCAAAATCATCGAGCGTTTTGATTCTGCAAACATGGGGATGAAAGCATTTCACGATATCACCGGCGTTTGGAACCCGAAAGTTGAAAACCTGATCTAAGCTGAAAGACAACAATGCTTCCGAAAGGGCAGCCATGAACACGCAATTTGAGAAGTGGATGATCAGCCCTTCGGCGACCATCAAAGAAGCCATGCGCCAAATGGATCAGGGCGCCGAGAAAATGCTCATTGTGACCGATGCTCAGGGGGGCCTGCTCGGAACGCTGACCGACGGTGATCTGCGTCGCCACATACTGAAGGAAGGGTCGATCGAAGGCTGCGTGGGACAGTGCTTCAACTCCGATCCGGTACTACTAAAAGACCATTCGAGCCTTAGAAAAGCGCAGGCGTTAATGGCCCGGCACAAAATAACTTTTCTACCTGTCATCGATAATGATAACAGGGTCTGTGATATTCTTTTCTGGGATAAAATAGGTCATGAAAAAGTGCAATCGGACACCGTAGCCGATATCCCGGTAGTGATCATGGCCGGCGGCAAAGGAACACGCCTGGAACCTTTCACCCGGATTTTACCCAAACCGCTTATTCCTATCGGCAATAAACCGATTCTTGAAATCATCATGGACAAATTCAACGCCTATGGCATTCAGGAATTTTTCCTGACGGTCAATTACAAAGGGGAGATGATCAAATCATTTTTCGACAACACCAAAAGCAAATATAAAATCAGCTATGTTTGGGAAAAGCAATTTCTGGGAACAGCCGGCAGCCTCAGTTTGCTGCCGGAGAACTTCAGTTCGCCGTTCATCGTGACCAACTGTGATATTGTGTTGGAAACCAATATCGCCGATGTGTTGCGGTTTCACCAGGAAAATGAAAACGATATCACCGTCATCGGGTCGGTGCAACATGTTGCGCTGCCCTATGGGGTGATCGAGTTTTCTCAGAATGGCTGTATCGACAAGATGCGCGAAAAACCTGAGTTCGATATCACGATCAATACCGGCGTTTATGTCCTCAACAAGGATAGTGTCGCCTGTATCCCCAAAGATACCCCGATCGATATGCCGGAACTGATCGCAATTCTCATGAAGCAAGGAAGAAAAGTATCGGTCTTTCCGATCAGCGAAAAATCCTACATCGATATCGGCCAGTGGGCCGAGTATAAAAAGAACATTCACGCATTGATGGCCTGATATGATCGATTCCCAAACTATCCTGGCAATCATCCCCGCCCGGGGGCAGTCCAAACAGGTTCCAAGAAAAAACATCCGGGCGGTGAATGGAAAACCGCTGATCGCTTGGACCATTGAGGCCGCACGAAAATCGGCGTATATCGATCGCCTCATCCTCAGTTCGGAGGACGCGGAAATCATCCGTGTGGCGGAAAAGCTTGGATGCGAAGTGCCTTTTGTGCGGCCGTCCGAACTGGCCGCGGATGACACCCCCGGCATACTGCCGGTGTTGCACGCCATCGAAAATATGCCCCGTAAATATGACCTGGTCATGCTGCTTCAGCCCACTTCCCCTTTGAGGACCACGGAAGATATCGACGGGTGTTTGGCATTTTTCGCCCAAACCACAGCGCCGGCGTGTGTCAGTGTTGTCAGAGCGGATAAAAGCCCATACTGGCATTACCGTGTGACGGGAAACGATCACCTGCTTCAGCCATTGCTGCCCGCCGACTTGGGCGACAGGCCCAGACAATTATTGCCCGAAACAGTGTTGCTCAATGGTGCGATCTATTTAGCGCGCACCCCCTGGCTCATGAAGACCCGCACGTTCGTTACCGAACAGACAAGCGCCTATCGGATGCCGAAGGAACGCTCCATAGATATCGATAGTGAACTGGATTTTGCCCTGCTCGCATCTCTCCTGAAAAAGCCTGAACAGCAAAACGCTTCCGGATGACCGATCCTCCCGACGCATTGCATTCCTTACGTTATCGGAACGGGTTCAGCCTGCCAACCGAAAGAATGCACCCATTTGGAGGTCACCCATGGTCATGTGCCATTTGCCCGGGGTATCTTCAAAACAGCCCAAAGAGAGGGTCCAATGAAACTTTATGCGACCGTATTACCCTATTTATTGTTGATATCTTTTTACACGTACGACTTTGATCGATTTGCTGAAATCCACTATAGCGCCATCAATGAATCGGCCTATCATGGCTTGACCATCCCATTGATCAACGCGTACGACATAAAACAGCCGACCGACTCCGAATTGACGGTGTATGCGGACCGCCACGAAAGATTCGCGAAAAAAGATGTGTGGCCATGGCTGTTTTTAAACCGTTTCGTGGGCAACAAAGGCGAAGCGCCCGAGGTCGCCGTGAGCGACAGAGGGGTCGTAGAACCGTTTACGTTGATTGCCGGCATGGATTTGAACAATACCACCGGTGCCATGGATGCGTTTAAAAAGTTATATACGGACGCACTGAAACTGGCCAGACAAACCCGGTCGCCGGGGGTCGTCATCGACCCTGAGCCTTACAACAACAGGAATGCGTACCATCTGAATTATCTGGCAACCCAACACAACATGTCCAAAAAAGAGGTCGCCCAAAAGCTGGAGCAATATGGTGCCGAATTGGCTGCGATCGCCCACAATACCTACCCTGAGGCGACCATCTGGTTTACTTTTTCCAATTTATGGCTTTACCTGAAAAGCGCTGATCAACCCGCTGATCAACCGGGAGATCAAACCAGCATTACCCATATTGTCCTGGGCATGCTGAAGAGATCCAAGGCTCACGGCTATTCGCTGAAGATCGTCAGCGGCGGTCAGACCTCTCTCAGGTATTGTAGTGAAAGTGCGGCGCATCTGAAAACCAAGATAACCAAACGCAACGAAGATTATAAACCGTTGTCAGGCAACTACCCGGCCTTGGCATTAGGCGGCACGATTACCTTGTGGGATAAACCCGAAAACAAGAAAGCGTGGTTGCTGGAAAAACCGGATTGTCTGGCATCGGATGCCAAATATCTTTGCGACTTCTTCCCCTATCTGAAAGAACTGTTTACCAGTTATGATCATATGTTCATCTACGCCGCCACTGCCTCGGGCTACAACCCGTTCAACAAAGAGATCGGCAATATATACAACCCACTTCTACAGTCCTCGCTTGATTACCGGGCCGCCGCCAGCCAGGAGCGCCAGATCGAATTAAAAATCAGGAAATGAGGCGACTGTTCAAAAGCTGGTGTGGGGTCACCGGCGTTTGGAACCCGAAAGTTGAATAAATAAAATGGCATTCGACGCGGATCCCGGATCGCCGGGGTTTGAAACCCGAAAGATGACAAATCACCTATGCGCAATTTTATACAGACCAGCCTGTTCGCAGTAAATCGTTTTTTCGGAGTCCAAGTGGACGGGCATTATGAATCCAATAGCGTACCCAGTGCCGCGATTATCGATGCTTTGAAATCCCGGCATTGGCATCAAGGATACAAAAAATATCAGGCCCAGGTGCTACTGTTTGAACGGCGGAGGATCTTTTTCAAGAACCTGGCCGCCATGCTTCTGTTCCCGCTGGCTCTCGGGGCCATTGTCATGATTTCCTACCTATGCCGGCCTGGAAAGCGCACCCAAGTCGATGATGTTTACGTCGCGGCCGACCACCCCCTGATGAACACGATGTCCCGTTTTCATGCGTTCCGATACCATGTCCAAGCATTCAAAAGGGTGACCCCCTACCGGCTGATGGGAACATTCGACAAAAAAGTGGCCGGCTATTTCGGCCGGCTTGTCGTATCGCATCGCTACCTTTGCCGGCACCCTTACCTCATGTTGCACGTGCTCATAAAAGTATGTGCCTATCAGGCGATCATCGCCACGCATGCGCCCCGGCGCCTTTATTCCTTCAACGAGCGCTCCTACGCCGGCCCTTTTATTACCGAATTTTTAAATTCTCAGGGCATCGCGCACCATCTCGTGATGCATGGATTGCGAATTTTCAGCGTCAAAGATGCTTTCTGTGCTTATGACAGCATGTATGTTTTTGGGGAATATTTTGCCGAACTGTTTGCGAAGATGCAGGCCAAAACGGACCGGTATTGCATTATGGGGCACCCGACGATTCATGCCGTAAAAGGAACGCAGCAGATACGTGACGGAAACGACCCCCGCGTGCTGGTTGTGCTGCAGCCTCCCGAAATATTGAAGAAGGAAGAAGTCATCGGGTTCATGCACCTCCTGCAAAGCTGTTCGAAAAGGCATCGTCTGGTCGTGAAACCCAGGCATGACGGCCACAATTGGCTGGCCGGGGAGATCAGAGATCTTGCGGAGGAAAAAGGGCGCGACAACATGGAAGTATTATCGGATTACGGGATTTTTTGCGGCAAAAACAGTACCTATCTGCTGGAAGCATGGTCCTGGGGTAAAAAGGTGATTCTGCTCGGTACCAACAGCTTGCCGCGAGATGTCATCACAGGCCCCAATGTTTTGCGGTTGCCCTTGCAACCGGAAAGGGGCGCCTGGGAAAGCGAGCGTCTTGAAGACTTTTTAAGTTCCCCCCCGCATTGTGATTGGAATGCCATTCGGAAGGTGTTCTCGGACCGGTTGTATGCCGTGGACAGTCATGCCAACCAAGAAATCTGAAAAGGAGCCCATGTCCGACAGGAACATCACAGTGCTCGCCCTGGGGGCGCTGCCCAAGGCGTGGGGCGGTGGTGCCACCCACGGCCTTGCGACCGGGATATTCGATCTTGTCGATGCGATCAATTCCTTGCACATGAATGTCGCGGCCGTGCTGTGTGCACCCGATTATCGAAAAAAAATCGGCTGCATCGGCGCAACGACAGTGATCGGAACGTCTTGGTCAGTGCTGTGTGCCCATGCGGCGAACCATCCGCTGCGGACGCTGCGCTATGCAGGCTTGGCATTGCTTTTTCGATGGGTGTTCGGGATGACGCCGCTGAGTACTTTTGGACGCTTCCTGCTATACGACTACGCCTTTGGAAAAGTGAAACCCGACTATGTCAGCGCCCATACGCCGGGAAGAGCCATTCTGGCCATGTATTTATCCGGTATCGACCGCCGCCGGATCATTGTGCGCGTGCATGGTATCGCCGGCATGGATCCAAACATTCGGCAAGCCCCCGCTGTCCGCAGACAGGAAAGATTTTGTGCCCGGCAACGCTTCGCGGCGGTGACGCACATATCTTCGATGGATAGAAAACAGTGGCAGCATTATTACGGAAAGTGGCAGTGCCGGAACGAAGTCATTCTCAACGGATTCAGAAACGAGATCTTCAACGCCAATGGCACCCACCCTACCAACCCCGCAACGACTCAGCAAAAAGATCACGCCGTCCAAGGATCATATAGACTGCACCTGGCAACCGTCGCGTCGCTGAAGCCACACAAGGGTCAACTGCTCGTGATAAGAGCCCTTGCGGCAATCGATCACAAAGAAAAGTTCCAATATATCTGCATCGGGGAAGGACAGCCGGATTACCGGAAACGTTTGCTCCATGAAGCGCATCAAAACGACGTCGACCTCAAGATGCTCGGCTATTTGTCACAAAAGGACATTGCGACGATTCTGAAACAGGTGGATTTTATGATTTTGCCCAGTTCCAGCGAAGGGTTCGGAAAGGTGTTCCTCGAAAGCATCGCCTGCGGGACCCCCGTCATCATACCTCGCACCTTGCCGTTGGCCCAGGAGACGGGAATATTGAACGATGTCAACGCCATTTTCCTGGAGAGCATTCGGATCGACGATATCCGTGCGGTTCTGGGGGCATTGCGCAAGCCGGTATCATCGCGCAAAGATGTCGCCGGCACCGTCGTGGGGCTGACCTGGGAACGTGCCGCCCGAGCCTATGTGGCGCTGATCAGCAGCGTCGACAAAACGGCCATGCCGCATGCATCCACATGACATCCGCGCTGCACTGACCAGTCAGCGCGCCCTGGTTGCCGTCGGGGTCACCTTGCTGGCCTTGTTGACGGCCAATGTTCACGGCCTCGCGGCCATTCCGATGCTCGCTTTATTGCTGGGCGCCTGTTTTTTGAACCCATTGCTCGGAATCGGCATGGGGGCCTGTTTAGGTGCGGGCAGTGAGCACTTGATGATTTACGGTTTTGAAAAGATCGGTACGTTATCGCGGGTGGTCACGGTGTCGGCATTGTTAGGCTTTCTCTTCAATCCGTACGCCAGAAATCCGGACACGGCTATCCGGCCCCTCGTTCTACCGTTGTTATTTTTGGCACTGTGCCTGGCGAGTGTCGCCTATTCAAAAATGATACGGCCGAGTGTCATCGCATCTGTCACCATCGGCATCAATGTGCTTACCTATTGCCTCATTGTAAATTTAAGGGAAGAAAAAAAGCCTGAAGCATGTACATACCTGCTCTACATCGCACTAACGCTGTCCCTTTACTTGAGCCTTCGTACCTATTACCTGGGGATTGTCTTCAATGAGAATTTTCTTTTCGAATGGGCCGATCGCATTTCGATTGATCGCCGCACCAATCCTAATCAACTCGGCATAGGATTGTGCCAATTAATGCCATGCGTGCTGTTCCTTTTGTTCAAAAAAAATCAAAATGCAGTGATACGCCTGATTTGTATTATCGCGGTGCTGCATATCCTGGGAGCGCTGTTTTTAATTAAGTCCAGAAACGCCATCCTATGCAGCTTCATCACGCTGCTTGTCTGCACCGTGGTCTATCTCAAGGGGCAAGGTGCATTTTCGAGTACGCGGGCCTTATTCTCTCTTATAGGACTCATTGCCGGGTGCGGGCTGTTGATGCTGATCCTGACCACCCAGTTCTTCAATCTGAATTGGACGAACCGTTTTCAGAAAGACCACTTCGGCTCGCGTTTGACCATCGCCCATCGGATCTGGACGGAAGTCATCCAGCATAACGTTCTTTTCGGAGTCGGTATCAGTGGCTCAAACGAACAAGCAGAGGCGCAGGGCAGTATGGGGTTTTTGCGCATGGCGAACAAGCCGAGTCACAACATGTTTCTCTCCGTATGGGCCCAGTTGGGGCTGGTGGGCCTTGTACTTTACCTGGTTTTGCTCGGCCGCAGCCTTGCCAAAGGCTTCAGTGTTTCCCGAAAAAATCCCCTGGCGGCACCTTTTTGGATCTGTCTGATGTCATCGATTCTGCTGGGCATGGGTGAAACCTTGTTCTTAAACAAACTGTTATGGCTCAGCATGGCTTTCTGCACATCCTTATCGCTTCATTCCGATGCCCGTCGAACACCTGTAGAAACGCCTTTACGCATGGCGCGGCCCTACTGAAGGGCCATGCGCCGCACCCACCATACCCTTGTTATTCCGGTCAAGCCGGTTGGAGCTCCAACACCCATGACACAAAATGCGGGCACTCAGGCAGGCAAGCAGGTCATCTACAATTTCGCCGTGAGAATCGGCGGACTGAGTGTCGGCTTTTTGACCGACCTGATCTTTGCAAGACATTTGGGCAGCGATCATTTCGGGCTGTTCAGCCTTGGCATATCGATCATGTCGATCATCAGCGTATTCGCTGTTTCTGGATTTCCCGGCGCTTTGGTGCGCGCCATTGCGAAAGCGGGCACAGGACCGGACAGTCGGGCTGCAGGGTATTTGAAATTGGCCATGGTCTCGGTGCTATGGGTGAGCGTGCTGGCGGGCGCCGCTCTGGTAGCGGGACGGACACTACTGGCATCCTCGGTTTTCGACGAACCGCGGCTGAATGCGATTTTATTGCCGACTGCGATCCAACTGGTCCTGTTTTCGCTTTGCTCACTGTGGCTGGGTGTCTTCGAGGGCGCCCGAATATCGCACCTGGGTTACGCAATCAGAGAAGTTTTGGTGCGGGTATTCAAAATCGCCTTTTTTTTTCTGGTGGCCCATTGGCTTGGCGCGACCGCCGTTTCCTTGATGTGGGGATTTTGCCTGGGACAGTGCGCCGCGTTACTTCTCTATTTTACCTGGGGCCGGCGATATGGCGGTGACACATTCGGTTTGAAAGCCATTCTGACAGCCAAGCTGCCGCCCTTTGTGGAACGCAAGGATTTCATCAGATTCAATTGGACGCTTTTGTTAAATGCGGTGATGGGATTGCTTCTGATGCATGCTTCGCGCCTATTGCTGGGGTATTCCGGAAGCCCGGCGCAAATCGGCATTTTCAGTGTGGCGATAAATATCGGGAGCCTGCTGGTTCTTGGGCTGGGGGCGGTCAATGTGGTTGTGATGCCCATGGTGGCGCGGCTTCATCAGGCCAAAGACCAGCAGAACCTGCGTGTCCTTTTCAAGGCGTCCTTCAATGCCGTCACCATGTTCAACGCTCCCCTGTTCGCCTTGATGTTTTACTATGCCGGTGATTTGCTCTTTCTTTATGGACCCGATTTTGTGGAGGGCAAAGATATCGTCGTCTTGATCGGGGCCGCTTTTTTTTATTATACCGTGACCGGTTCCAACTATCCCTTTTTGATTATGTCGACCCAGTACAGGTATGAGACAGCCGTTACCGTCGTAGGCGGTGTCGGCAACGCGCTGCTGTGCTACCTGACCATTCCCGCCTTCGGCATCAGCGGTGCGGCCGTCGCGTTTTTGGTATCCAAAGCGACAATGACCACCCTGCGGAACATCATCCTTTATAAGTACTATCATCTTACGCCTATATCCCCGCAAAGCCTCTGGTTTCTCATCCTTATTCCGGCCTGCCTGGCGTTGAAACATCTATTGGCTAAAACCGGGCTGCCAGTCATTGCCGAAATGGCGCTTTTCTTGGGCGCCGTGTCAGCGCTGAGCCTCCTGATATATTACCACTTTGTCATCCGCGAAAAAGAAAGAGAGATTCTGAAAAATGTTCGTACGAGCATGTTGGGTGTTTTTTACGGTATTGCGCGACAAACGGCCGGGTAGGCGCCGCATTTCCGGAGGCGTTTTACAGGATCGCCAGCAACCCGCCGCCAAATGCAAGCGCATCTTCATTTTCCGGCACTATGCATCGCCGCCGACACTGCCCGGAAGCACACGTCATCACTATCTGGCCAAGGCCATGCGGAACGATGGCGATCGTCCTTTTATTTTCGCCAGCGCCTACCATCATTTTCTCAAAAGAAGCGTTCGGCATTTTCCAGGCTTCTTCAGCGAAGAGAGCTGTGACGGTATACCCTACGTGTGGTTGAAAGGGGTCGCTTACCGCCAAAACGGCCTCCGTCGATTGATCGGTATGTTGCACTACGCGGCCAACGGTTGGCGTGCTGCCTGGAAGTACCGTGCGCAGGGCATCCGGCCGGATATCGTGATAGGCTCTGTCGCGCACAGTTTCGCCGCTATCGCCGCCTATTGCGTTGCCCGGATAAACAAGGCTGCTTTCTGGTTGGATATTGGCGATATCTGGCCTGAAGGTCTTATTCGCGCCGGCACCCTTCGCCGGCACTCGCCCTTGGCGATACTGCTGAAACTTATCTCAAGGGTGTTGTATCGTAAAGCTGAGCTGATCATCGTTCTGAATACAGATGCACGCAAATTCTTGGAAGACCTCGGCGTGAATCCGGCCAAAATCATCCTGCTGCCGTCGGGCATTCCTTTTGAAAAGGCGGACGCTGCCCAGGCTGTTGCCAGAGAGGACCAATTCCGAATGATCTACTCCGGTGCCCTGGGTCCATTATACCCCATCGCCGAAGCCGTAAAAGCGTTTCGTGAAGTCCAGGCGCATACCCAACGTAAAATTTTGCTGGAGATCGTAGGGGAAGGGCCGGACAAGGAAAGAATCAAAGCAGCGGCGGGAGATCTGTTGGGTCGGAATATTTTTTTCAGAAAGCTCGTTCCGAAATCCAAATTGCAAGCGATATATAAACAGGCCGACGCGCTTCTTCTTGTCGAAAAAGATGTGGCTTATGGGTTTCCAAATAAGCTCATAGATTATCTTATGGCTGCCAAACCGATCATTCTGGCCAGCCACAACCAATATGGACTGGGCGAAAACCACGTCATCCAAAGTCTGCCCACCGCGGCGGCGCTCACGGCCGCCATCGGCACCGCCCTGCATTTGGACCGACGCCAGCGGGAAAGCCTGGGCTTGAACGCTTTTTCTTTTGGTCAGGCCCATTTCGACATCATGCGCAATTATGCCCGTTCATTGAAACCGTTTGTCAAAGCCCAACCCCATGCCCCGTCCCCGTCGCTGGACGGCCCGGGCATCAGCATTGAACACCTTGCCGCCGATTCAGGTTTTGGGAGTGTAAAGAGATAGCGTTGAAGATGCGTCCCTACCATGATGGATTGAAGCGCGTGCTGGACATGACCGTCTGCTGGACGGCGCTGCCCCTTTTGCTGCCGTTTTTTCTGGGGGTCGCCCTCTTGATCCTGATGGATTCCAAAGGCCCGGTCTTTTTCGAGCAGGAGCGGCTGGGGCGCAAAGGCACCCGCTTCCACCTGCTTAAATTCCGGACAATGTACGACAGGCCCCGCATGCATAACCGCGAAATTTATGGGCGCGATGCGGAAGTGACCCGGATCGGTTATTTCTTGAGACGATTGAAGCTCGATGAACTGCCCCAACTATGGAATGTTTTAAAGGGCGACATGTCGCTGGTTGGGCCGCGACCCGCGCTGCCCGCACAGGCTTTGCAACTGGATGCGGAGACGATCAGACGGCTCGATGTCCGACCGGGGTTGACCGGTCTGGCGCAGATCAGCGGCAATATTTATCTTCCCTGGTCCGAACGCTGGAAGTACGACATTTTATACGTGCATACGATTTCACTGCGACGCGATATAGCCATCCTGTTGCAAACCTTCCGTGTCATCGTGTTCGGCGAACACGCCGGTCAGGCCGGAATCCAACAAGGAAACCTTTGAAGATCCCCAATCCTAGAATCGTCGTCGCCGGAAGCGTCAGTTCGACCCATCGGACCTTACGGTCCCTGCTGGAGCACAAAGCCGACGTCGTAGGCGTTGCAGGCTTGTCGCGCAAATATGCCCATAAGGTCAGCGGCTACGCCGGGCTCGACGATCTGGCCGCGGATGCGCACTTGCCCTATTGTACTTTCGACAATATCAATGCGCCCGATGTCGTTAGCGCCATTGCCGATTGGAAGCCCGATCTGCTTTTCGTGGTCGGACTTTCGCAAGTGGTCGGAGATGCATTGCTTCAGGTGCCCACCATCGGCTGTATCGGGTTTCACCCGACCCGGCTTCCCGTCGGGCGCGGCCGCGCGCCACTGGCCTGGCTGGTGATGGATGGCCAGCCCGGAGCGGCCACGTTCTTTCTGATCGACGACGGCGTCGATTCCGGTCCGGTTCTGGTTCAGCAAGTGTTCGATGTCGGCAGCGATGATTATGCGTCCGACATCGTATCGAAAATCGATCTCGCCATGAAAATCGCATTGGATCGCCTGATCCCACAGCTTATCGCCGGCACGTGGCAGGAGGTGCCGCAATGTACGGATGCCGCCAGTTGCCTGGCGCGCAGAGCACCCTCCGACGGATGGCTCGATTGGCACATGAGCGCGCAGAGACTTTACCGCATTGTACGCGCAACATCCCACCCACATCCCGGCGCGTATACGTACTACAGGGGTGCCAGGCTGATCGTATGGCGGTGCACGGTCGAAAAGCGCATGCGCATACGGGGGGTGACCGGCCGGATCGTGCACATGGACATCCCCCAGCGCCCCCTTGTTCAAACGGGCGATGGATTGCTCTGGCTGGACGAAGTCGAATGGGCCGCGCCGGTGAACCCGGAAGGCGCCATTTTTATCGTCGGCAGTAAGCTGGGGTATTGCGCTGAAGATGAAATTCACAATCTGAAAAAGAGAATTGCTCAGTTGGAAGAATCTGTGAACCGGCTGACCAAGCCAACGCCATCGGAGGTGAAAATGTGAATATACTGGTCATTGCGCCCCACCCGGACGACGAAGTACTCGGCTGCGGCGGTGTCATGGCGCGGCATGTGGCCGCAGGCGACAAGGTGCACGTCCTGGTGGTCACAACCGGGCATGCCGATCACTTCTCAGCTGAAGAGGTCGGCATTGTCAAGAATGAATGCCGGCAGGCGCACGCGCTGTTGGGGGTCGCAAAAACGATCCACCTGGATTTTCCTGCGCCCCTGCTTGATACCCTGCCGGGCTGTCGGTTGGCCTCGGCCGTCCGCGAAGTGATTCGCCAGATTCGTCCGACGATGATCTATTTTCCTTTCGAGGACGATCTGCACTCCGATCACCGCGCCGTATTTCTGGCCACCATGGTGGCCAGCCGTCCCCTGGACGATTCAGCAGTCGCGGTTCTGCTCAATTACGAGACCCGTTCCGAAACCGATTGGGCCCCCCCAAAAAACGGGAGCGTTTTTATACCTCAGAAGTATGTGGACATCGAGGCCCATCTCGATATCAAGCTGGAGGCCATGCAATGCTACCGTTCTCAATTGAAAGAGTATCCCCACCCAAGATCCCTGCATGGCCTGAAAGCCCTGGCGGAATTTCGCGGCAGCACCGTCCGTATGAAAGCCGCCGAGGCTTTTTCGGTGATTCGTGAGCTCGCATTTTAATCGATCCCACCCTTTCAAGTTTCGCAAAAGGGCAGGGATTCACGGGCAGGCCTGCGCACCCATCACTAACATGGCTGCTCACAGATGCAGAGGCTACCGGCAGGCCTTCTTCCCTGAAACCACGTACGCAGAATAGGGGCGTGCACGTAACACCGGCGCAGCCGGTAACGGGAGGCATACCATGGGCTATCATGACATCGCCATATTCGGCGCGGGCGGCTTTGGGCTGGAAGTCTGCGCCCTCATCCAGCAAATCAATGCCGTAGCGCCGCAATGGCGAATGCTCGGTTTTTTCGACGATCACAAGCCGGCCGGCTGCAGCATCAATGACTTTACCGTGCTCGGTGCCATGAACACCTTGAATCGATGGCCAACGCCTTTGGCCGTGGTGGTTGCGATCGGTACGCCGCGCACACGCCAAGCATTTGTCGAAAGAATCGAAAACCCGAAAATCAGCTATCCGGTTCTGATTCATCCGACCGCTATTGCCGGCAATGCCAAATATATGCGCATCGGCGAAGGCAGCATCGTGTGCGCGGGGACCATTTTCACGACGAACATCATTATCGGCCGACATGTCATTTTCAACCTGATGTGTACGGTCGGGCATGAAACCACCGTCGACGACTACTGTTCTTTTATGCCGGGCTGCAATATTTCCGGTGAAGTCATCGTCGGCAAGGCCTCCTACTGGGGTACCGGCGCCAAGATCATCAACCGGAAATCCGTGGGGAAAAATACGCTTATCGGCGCCGGTGCGGTTGTCACAACGGATATTCCGGATAATGTCACTGCCGTAGGAGTGCCGGCCCGGATCATGCAAAACGCGGAAACGACACTGCTCCGCAAGAGGGAATCCGCCCAATGAAAGAACGTCTTTATCTGTCGCCGCCCCATATGGGCGGCAGTGAACTTGCTTTGGTATCCCAGGCTTTTGCCAGCAATTACATCGCCCCTTTGGGACCGATGGTGGATGCCTTTGAAAAGGCTTTTGCCGAGACGGTCGATAGGCCGTATGCTTTAGCCGTTAACAGCGGCACCGCCGCCATGCACCTGGCTTTGCGCAGTCTCGGCGTAGGGCCCGGTGACGAGGTTTTCGCGTCGACCTTGACCTTCATCGGAAGCGTGTCGCCCATCGTATTTCAAGGGGCGCGGCCGGTTTTCATCGACGCCGACATCGAAACCTGGAACATGGACCCGGATCTTCTGGAAAAGGCGCTGGAAAGCGCCTATCGCCAAGACCGTCTTCCCAAGGCCGTGGTGCCGACCGATTTGTACGGGCAATGTGCGGACATGGACCGAATCGGCGCCGTCTGCCGCCGATTCGGGGTGCCGGTCATTGCGGATTCGGCTGAAGCATTAGGCGCCACCTACAAAAACAGTCCCGCAGGGGCCGGTTCGTTCGCCGCAGTGTATTCTTTTAACGGCAACAAAATTATCACCTCTTCGGGCGGCGGTATGCTGGTATCCGCAAATCGCGATTTCATCGAACAGGCCCGTTGTTTGTCCCAGCAAGCGCGCGATCCGGTGCCGCATTATGAACACTCGAAAATCGGCTACAACTATCGGATGAGCAACATTGTCGCGGCCATCGGCCTCGCCCAGCTCGGTTGTCTGAAGTCGCGCGTGGCACGCAAAAGAGAGATTTATGCCTACTACCAGCGTGCCTTGGGCGATCTTCCTGGAATCGGCTTTATGCCGGAAGCCCCGTATGGCCAAAGCAATCGTTGGTTGACGGTGATCACCGTTGAGCCGGGCGTATTCGGTGCGGGACGTGAAGATATTCGCCTGGCTCTTGAAAGCGAAAATATAGAATCCAGGCCGGTGTGGAAACCGATGCACATGCAGCCGGTTTTCCGAAAGAGTGCCGCCCCCGCAACCGTCGGCTCGCCGGGAATCCAGGCCCGCCAAGTTGGCGGCTGGGTGTCCGAAATACTCTTCGAACGCGGACTGTGCCTGCCCTCTGGCACCGCGATGACCCTGCGTGAAATGGACCGCGTGATCGCGATCGTCCGCGACGTCCACAGGGGCCATATCAAAAAGGAAGCATGACACCTCTTGTCGGAAAAGTCAGGGTGATTCACCCCCTCATTCCAGCGGCCGTTCTTTTAGGCACCATGATTTTTTCCAATTTTGGAACCCTTCGGGTGCTCGCGTTCGAGTGGGTGCACAATGATGATTTTTCCTATGGCATGGTGGTTGTCGCTATCGCCGTGGGGCTTGCCTGGCGCAAACGCAGTGATCTCGGAAGGGTGGCAGTTGCACCGGATTGGCGCGGTGTAATCGTCATGGCGGTCGGTTTGGCCGGCAGCTTGATCGGTGAGCTGGGTGCGGAGCTTTTCACCGTTCGCGCTTCGATGATTATTACATTTATAGGCGCTTTTTGGCTGCTGTATGGTTCCCCCGTGGTCAGGATTTTGCGCTTTTCCCTGGTGTTTCTTTTCCTGATGCTGCCCTTGCCGGGGCTTGTCTATCGTAATATCACCTTCCCCTTGCAGTTGCTGTCATCCAAATGGTCGGTGGCCGTCCTCCACTGGATGGGGATCGGCGCCGTGCGTGAGGGCAACGTTATCGACCTGGGGAGCACACAACTTCAGGTCGCGGAAGCTTGCAACGGCCTGCGCTTCATACTTCCCCTGCTCGCACTGGGCGTTTTGTTTGCTTTTCTCGGACGCCATGGTCTCGGGAGGCGTTTGATAGTCGTGGCAGCTGCCGTGCCGTTTGCCATTCTGGCCAACATCCTGCGCATTTCCGGTACCGGGATCATTTCGGTCCTGGGGAGCCCGGAGGCCGCAACCGGTTTTTTTCATTTTTTTTCGGGTTGGGTCGTATTTGTCATCAGCTTGTGTGGCTATGCCATCATGCTCCGTTTGCTTTGCTTGCTGCCGGCCGAAAAAGCACTACCCGCGGAGCTTCGGTTGCAATCCACGGCCGCACCCGTTTGCCGCGCCTACCGAATTGCCTGGTGGCCCCTGGCTCTGGCATCGTTTCTGGTTCTCGCCGCACCCTGGGCCATCGAACGGTGGGCCAGGGTGCCACCGAAGACGCTTAAAATGTCTCTGGCAACATTTCCAAAGCAATTCGGGGACTATTCAGGCGTTGCCTCTGAAATGGATGGCCGGATATGGGACAGGGTCGGCGGACAGCACTATGTCATTATCGATTACCTCAAACACCCATTCCCGCCGGTGAATTTTTATACTGCGTATTACGAACACCAACGAATGGCCGGCGATTTTATCCATTCTCCCAAACTGTGTCTGCCCGGCGCCGGTTGGTTCGTAGAGCAGAATCGAAAGCGAACCGTTGCCATCGCACCATGCGAAACGGGTTTGGGTGCCAAATTGCGGTTTAATGAAATGCTGGTCAGCAATGAAGGCCAACGGCAGCTGGTGTACTATTGGTACCAGGGCCGCGACCGTAACATTACCAGTGAATATGTGGCCAAGTTCTTTCTGGTCTGGGACGGGCTGTGGCGTCGGCGCAGCGACGGTGCCCTGGTGCGTTTGATGCTTCCGCTCACGGGTATCGACGTGACCGAAGGCCGAAGGGTATTGGACCCATTCGCGCAATTTGTGAGTCTGCAACTAACCGATTATCTCCCCTGACAAAAAGGTGTCATCGATGATGACGATGCCTTCGCAAGGTCGCAACCACCGTCCAGGCCGACGCCGTCGGCGTCCAACGTGGGACTTTAAAGTGGACGGTTGTCGGCAAGGCGGACCTGGGGGAATCGATGCTGGTAAAAGCACAGCAAACAAGGTGCCATTATGAATTTTTTGCAGTGGAGTTATACGAAGATCTACCACATTCTGCATCGCCCGGGAATTTACCGGCAGGTTCTCCGGGTGATCGCCTATCGGCAATGGGTGATCATCGGCGTCCACTTAGCTGTTTTTGCATCGAGTTATTTATGCGGCCTCTGGCTGGTGCATGGGAATATCGGCCTTTTTATTTTCAAGGAAAAGCTGCCGTATACGTTAGTGCCACTACTGATAATCAAGATGGCTATCTTTTTTCATTACCAGTTGTTTCAAGGATTGTGGCGGTATGTCTCCTTTGAAGATCTTCTGAATATCATTCGCGCAAGCATCGCCAGCTTATTTTGTTTCTATGGATTGGGGTTGATCTGGGCCCCTGCCGCTATTTCGGAATATTTGTACTGCATTGATTTTATTCTCACCATTGTTCTGGTCGGCGGCATCCGCATGGTGGTGCGCAATATTCGTGAAAATCTGATCAAAAGCGGTTCGGGAGGCAAGGTGAAAGATGCCTTGCTGGTGGGGCCGGTTCAAACCATATTCCCACTTGTCAAGGAGATGCTCGGCAACCCAAGTAGCGGTTTCAACCCGGTGGCCATTCTGGACCCGGAAAACGCCGACCGGTTCAGCCAGGTCCGCCTCAGCGATGTTCGGGTTTTCACGGATGCCAAAACAATAGAGAGTTGCCGGAATCGTACCCCGATCGATGAAATCATCTTGTGCTGGCCGCAAGCATCGCGTTCGCAATTGGATGCCGTTGTCGATCAACTCCAATTCATCAATGCCCCTTTTAAAAAAATACCCCATGTCGAAGAACTTCTGTCCGGCAAAATTACCATCAGTGAGATTCGGGATGTCGAAATTCACGATTTGCTTGACAGGCCGAGTGTCCGCATCGACATGGCGCAGATCAGCGATTATCTGAGTGACAAGGTGGTGCTTGTTTCCGGTGGCGGTGGCTCCATCGGTTCGGAACTGTGCCATCAGATTGCAAGCTATCGCCCTAAAAAACTGGTGGTGGTGGAAAGGTCTGAAAGCAATCTGTATGCTTTGCAACTTGGCTTGAAAGAACACTTTCCGCAATTGGACCTGATGGCTTCGATTTCCACGATCAATGATCGGCCCGGCATAGAGCGCCTCATGCGCGAACAGCGCGTCGAAGTCGTTTTCCATGCGGCTGCCTACAAGCATGTGCCCTTGATGGAAGCGGTGCCGGTCGAGTCCTCCTACAACAACATCGTTGGAACCTACAATCTTGTCACCAGCGCGGTTATCGCGGGCGTCAGGCGATTCGTGATGATCTCCACCGACAAAGCCGTCAACCCTACCAACATCATGGGCGTCACCAAGCGGATTGCCGAGATGATCGTTCAAAGCAGCAACGTCTCCGGCCACACCAAGTTCATGACCGTCCGGTTCGGTAACGTTCTGGGCAGTGCGGGCAGCGTTATTCCCATATTCAAAAAGCAACTGCTCGAAGGCAAACCGCTGACCGTGACCCATCCACGTATCGAACGCTTTTTCATGACCATTCCCGAGGCGGTACAGCTCGTACTGCAGGCGGGATGTATGGGCGGCGGCGGCGAGATCTTCGTTCTGGATATGGGCAAACCTATGCGAATACTGGCCCTGGCCGAAAAGTTGATCGCCTTGTCCGGAAAACGACCCTACCAGGATGTGAAAGTGAAATTTACCGGCTTGCGCCCAGGTGAAAAGATGTACGAAGAGCTCTTTACGGCCAACGAGTGCCTGATCGCCACCGAGCACCCCCGCATACGTGCCGCCGCCTGCGAGCAAATCAATCCCGATGTGATTCAAAGGCAGGTCAGACAGATTCTGCGGCTGATCCACGCACATGACGCGCAAGGCCTTATCGATGTCTTCACGCAAATGGTGCCGACCTATTGTCCATCTGAAGCATACAAAAAAAAAGCGGTGGCACCGCCCTCCGAAAAATTTCCTGTCGGCAACGAATGTATGCTGATTCCGCTGAACCGGGGTTAGCGTGAGAGCCTTGCCCAGCCGCAACCCAAAACAGGAGAGAAAATGAGAGCGTGTAAGGCCTTATCGGTCGTCATCGCACTGATGCTGGTGCTGACGGCTTGCGGTACGTCAGAGCAGAAAAAACAAAAATTCATGAACAAAGGCAGAATTTTTTATGAGCAGGGGCAATTCGTCAAAGCCCGCCTGGAATTTAAAAATGCGATTCAAATCGATCCCCGTTTTGCGGAAGCATTTCAGATGCTGGGCATGGCCGAGTTGAAAGCCGATCGTTTGCGGCAGGCATTCGCGGCCTTCAGCAAAGCCGTTGTGCTGGATCCGGGTTTGCTGGACAGTCAGGTGCGTCTATGCGCCTTGCTGCTTTCGGCGCGGGTCTACGATGAGGCGCTGGCCAAGGCCGACCATGTTTTATCGGAGAATCCAGAACATTTCGAAGCGTCCCTGTTAAAAGGAGCCATATTGATCGAGGCTCAGGAACCGAAAAAGGCCATTGCACACCTTGAGCCGATGCTGTCGGTTCAGGGAATGCCGCCGGAACTTTATACCCTGTTGTCCGGGGCTTACGGTCGCCTCGATGATCTCTCCAGGGCAGAAAAGATACTGCAAAAAGGACTGGCTGTGCATTCCGGGCATGCGCAGCTGTATTTGGAGATCGCCGGCCTGTATCGGCTTTCCCGGAAAAATGATCAAGCCGAAGCCGCCTACAAGCGTCTGATCGAAATGGCGCCCGATGAGGTCGCCTACAAATTCCTGCTGGCCGAACTTTATTGGGAAATGGAACAAAATCAAACAGCCGACGCATTGGTAGGTCAGATCGTCGGCGATAATGCGAAGAACATTGGCGTTCTATCAACCGCCGCCCGTCTCTACCTGGATCAGGGCGCTGTCCAGAAAGGTTTCGCGTTGCTCCGGCAATGTATCCAATCCGATGTCCGCAATGTTGGCGTGCGATTGATCCTCGCAGAGGCCTACTTTCGCGACGGACAGAGCGCAAAGGCGCTTGAAACGCTGCGGGAATGCCTGGATCCCAATGTCGCCGCAAGCCCGGACGACAGTATTCTGGTTAAAAACGAGCTGGCCCGGATTTACCTGGCGTTGCGGCAAACAAAAGACGCCCAACAGTTTATTGATCAGGTTCTCGGGGAAGAACCCGGCAACGTGGAGGCCCATTTCCTGAAGGGAAACCTCCATTTGGCCGCAGGCAATGGCGGCAAAGCCATCACTGAATTCAGATGGGTTCTCAATGAACAGGCTGCTTTTATCCCCGCTGTGGTGGGATTGGCCAAGGCGCATCAGATGCGCAATGAAATCGAACTGGCCCTGACGATCCTGAATAAAGCGCTCAAAGAACATCCGCGCGAAGTTTTGATCCGCAACGAGCTTGCCCGCGTGCATGGTCTCCAAAAGGATTTTGACCAGGCAGAGCGTCAATTGCTCGCAGTTATGGACCTGGAACCGCAGCGAATTGAAGCCTACGTCAATTTAGGGGATTTTTATGCGGAACAGAACAACGCCGCCGTGGCCGGACAATGGTACCTGAAGGCCACGCAGGCCTTTCCCAACGAAGATCTGGGGTATTTGCGTTTGAGCGATCATCATCTGCTTCGCAAAGAACATCAAAAGGCATTGGCCGTATTGGCGGACGGATACCGCCGCAATCCATCTTCCAAACCGCTGGCCTCAGCGTTGGTCACGTACCATGTGCAACACCGCAACCCTGAGCAGGCCCTGGCAGTCGCCCAGGAAATTCTTGGCCAATTTCCCAATGATGCGTTTGCTTTCAATCTGCTGGCCTATGTGCACATCGAAAACCGAGCCTTGTCAGAAGCACAACGAACGATCGAAAAAGCATTGGCCTTCGATCCGCTGGCGGCGGACATCCACAACACCCTGGCCAAAATATATCTTCTGCAGGGCAGAAAGAACGAAGCGATAACCCGGTTGCGCAATATCATTGCCGGTCATCCCGGCGACAGTGCGGCGTATATGACATTGGGGGCGATCTACCAGTCGGATAAAGAGTATGATCGCGCGATAGCGCTCTACCGCCAGGTACTGGCGCAGGATAAGGAAAATTATGCGGCCGCCAACAACCTGGCGTTCCTGATCTGCGAAAGCGCCCGGCAGCCTGATGCACTGGCCGACGCGCTGGCAGTGTTGGAACCGGCGCTTGCAGCGCGTCCGGACGATCCCGACATGCTCGACACGAAGGGGTGGATTTACTACCGCATGGCCGACTATGCCAATGCGATCGGTGCGCTCGAGAAAGCCCTGCAGATCGCCCCGGAGTCGGATATTATCGCGTACCATACCGGTATGGTGCTTTTTAAAACGGGAGATTCCAGGAAAGCCGCCAAATTATTGCGCAAAGCATTGGCGAGTGAAGAAGATTTTTTTGGCCGCCAGGAGGCCGAAGCCGTGTTGAAGATGCTCCGGGAAGCATGAAAACGGCTCTTGCGGACACCCTTCTCAACTTTCGGGATTGCACGAAGTGAGGTGATCCGGGCGTGTGGTGCGGACCACCCGCCCGGATCACCAGCGTTTGGAACCCGAAAGTTGAAAACCCTTTTTAACATTCAGGGATCGACGAAAAACAGGGAGATTGGACCATGGCACACAAAATTCTGCAATGCGCCGGATTATTGCTGGCAGTGATATGGCTGGTGGCAATGTCGGCACCACATGTTCAGGCCGCCGAAGTGGTGGAACCCGAGGATTATAAGATCGGTCCCGGCGACGTATTGGAGATTTCGGTGTGGAAAAATCCGGATCTGACCAAGGTGATCACAGTTTTGCCGGATGGAAAATTCACCTTCCCTTTGCTCGGCCAGATTCTTGCCGCTGGAAAGAGCGTGGCGCAATTGAGTGAAGAGCTGCGACAGCGGCTGTCACGCTATGTTCCGGAGGTGGACCTCAGCGTAATCGTCACTCAGGTCAACAGCATGATTGTGTATGTCATCGGACGCGTCAACAACCCAGGCCGCTTCGTGATCGGCAGCAATATCTCGGTCATGCAGGCGCTGGCGATGGCCGGGGGTCTGAACACCTTCGCCAAGCAGGGATCGATCAAGGTGTTTCGAGAGGGTCACCCGAAGAAATATCTGCCATTTGACTACGACGACGTATCCAAGGGAAACAACCTGGCCCAAAATATTCTTTTGCAACGCGGAGATCTTGTTGTGGTTCCCTGAGGATCGCGCAAGATGCAAGACACGCGGTATGCGACGGATATTCACACGTTTTTTGATGCGATTGAGACGGCGCGAGGATGACAGTGAAACATTGGCTGACAATGATTGCAGCAATAGCGTTGTTGGAAAGTTTGGCGGTACCGGTTATGGCGGATGAGGTTCACTTTGTTCCGTCGATCGCCGTCATTGAAGAGTATAACGATAACCTTTTCTTCGACAAGGAGGATGCGGTCGAAGATTGGATCACGACCCTCATTGGAGGCATCGCGTGGTCGAGTCGGTCCGAACGCTACGAATTGACCCTTAAGGGGACCGTTGCGCCATTTTTCTATCAGGATCAATCCGATTTCGACGAAGTCGACCTGGATTGTCTTGCCGGCTTCGGGTACCGATTGACGCCGCGCTGGCAGTTGCGCACGGACGGCTTTTTTCGAATCGACAACCGGCCCGACCGGGATCTCGAGACCAGCGGCCTGATCTTCGGCAGCAATGAACGCCGCAGTTATCACGGCCAGGCTTCCACGCAGTACATAGTGCATGAAAACCATACGGCAACGCTGTCCTATAGCTACGATCAACACGATTGGAAAGATGGTGCGCAACGGCAAGACTATCATGGGCATGCGTTGGATTTCTTGTACAGCTACGACATCGGCCGCTGGTTCAGAGCCACGCAATTGCTGCTGAACGCCGGATATGGCCGTCACGAATACGACACTTCCCGGATCGATGCGGTATACGCCACTTTCGGCATGCAACGCATGCTCGATGAGGTCCTGCGCCTGAAGGTCAGCGGTGGCGCACGCTACATGGATTCCAGGTTTGACGTGGGCGTGGTCGGGCCGCCGCCGGCGACAATAACCGAAACGAGCCAAACCTGGGGAGGCATCGGCAGCATTGGCATAGACTACCTTGGCGAGCGTACGAAATGCAGCCTGACCCTGCTCCACGACCTGAGAACAGCCGGAAGCCGAACCGGCGCCTCCGATTTGACCCGGTTGCTTTTAGACTTGCGCTACCTTATTCAGGAAAAATTCGCTATCGGCCTTTTCACAGGCTATTACTTGAATCGCACCGATGCCGGCGACTATTCGACGCTTGAACAAGAAGAAGATACTTTCAGCGTCAGGCCTTTTCTGCGCTGGCAGATCCATCGCAATTTCTATATTGAGGGCAGCTATCAATATACCCGTGTGGCCGACAAGGAGACTGATGTTTCGATCGCTCGGCATCGGGCATTGTGTCAATTACGATTTGAATACGACGTGATGGATTAAAGTCGCACCGTTCGCCAGGAGATTCAATGCAAGAAAAGATGTTGGGACTTGGAGATTACCTGGATATTTTGAAGCGTCGCAAATGGTCCTTTTTGATTCCGACTGCAGGCGTCCTCATCGTGGCCCTGGTCCTTGCGTTCATGCTGCCATCGATCTACAGATCCGAAGCCACCATTTTTATCGAGGAGCAGGAGATTCCCGTCGATTTCGTGACCAGCACCGTCACCAGTCTGGTGGAACAACGCATTCAGGCCATCCATCAAAGAATCATGGGGTACACGAATCTGTTGCAGATCATCAACGCGAATAACTTGTATCCGACGATGCGGGACAAATTCACTTCTGAGGAGATCGTCGCCAAAATGAGATCAGACGTATCCTTGGAGCCGGTCAGCGCGGAAGTCATGGACCGTCGCACGGGAAGATCGGCAACGGCTACGATCGCTTTCATACTCGGCTATGAAGGTCGCGACCCGCAAGTCGTCCAACATGTCACCAATGTTCTGGTCTCTTTGTTTCTTGAGCAAAATCGAAAAGAACGCGTGCAGAAAGTGGAGGACACCTCTTCGTTCCTCGAAGCGGAAATCGCGAAGATCAAAACCGATATGTCCACGATAGATAACAAAATAGCCGATTTCAAGGAACAGCACATCCATAAACTTCCCGAGATGCTGCAATTCAATTTGCAAAGCCTGAACAATATCGAGCGTGATTTGGAAAATATAGATCAGCAGATACGCACCTTGAAAGAGCGTGAAAGCTACTTCCAGTCCCAGTTGAGTACCTTGAATCCAAGCCTCGATAACGAAAGTCGTTTGCGTCTGGAGGCGTTGAAAATCGAACTGGTGGCCCTGACGCAACGCTTTTCGGAAGAGTATCCGGATGTGAAAAATGTCCGCGCCGAGATCACCAAGCTGGAAGAAAAGTTAAACAGGACGGAATCCGGTTATATTAAACTGCCGGACAATCCCGCCTTTATTACGATGAGTGCGCAATTGGCCAGTGTGCGGTCAGAATTGGTGTCGGTTCAGCAGCAAAAAGCGAACCTGCAAAGGGAAAGGATCGAGCACAAACGCAGAGTTGCCGATACACCAAGTGTTGAAGACCAGTACAACGATCTGATCAGCACGCGCAAGAGCACCCAAGACAAATATGATGATCTGATGGCCAAGCTCATGAATGCACGTGTGGCCCACGGGCTTGAAACAGAGGAAAAGGGTGAGCGGTTTACCTTGGTTGAAGCCCCCCGACTGCCGGAAAAACCTTACAAGCCCAATCGCATGGTCATCGTGCTGATCGGAGCGGTCCTGGGGCTTGGCGCTGGATTCGGCTTTGCGGCCCTTCGCGAATTTACCGACCAGTCGGTGCAGGACCCTGATATTTTGGCCGGGATGACATCCTTTCCGGTGCTGGCAATGGTTCCGCTGATCGAGACCGCGGGGGACATCTGGCGACGACGCCTTCGGAGAGTAGTGGCTACTCTGGTGACCATTGCGATCATTGCCGGCGGCGTGACACTCTTCCATTTTCAAGTTATGGATTGGGATGTTTTTTGGGCCAAACTCGTCCGGCGTTTGTCCGTTTTGAACACCAGGCTATAAACGTTTTGGTGACCGAAACCAGGCAGGATGGGTGCGCCCCGTCCGTCACATCGTGCAAAGCGAAATTTGATTTGACAATACCGGATAATGCTATATTGTCATCTCAATCTTTAAAGGCCTGAAGTACAGGCCGGTTTCCTTCCTGAAGGCGTAATCCTTTCCAACAACCGACGCCATTCGTTCGAGACCGAGAGACATTTTTATTGATGTATAATGCATTGAAAGGAGGACGCCACATGGCTAATGGAACAGTCAAGTGGTTCAATGAATCCAAAGGCTTTGGATTCATCGAACAGGAAGAGGGCAAGGACGTTTTTGTTCATCACAGTGCCATCAATATGCCCGGGTTCAAGACGCTGCAAGAAGGTAGCCGGGTCAGCTTTGATGTGGTGCAGGGACCCAAAGGTCTGTCTGCCCAAAATGTTACCGCTATTTAGACGTGTGGAAAGAGCCTTCACCGCTGACACCCCCTGCAAGATCAAACCAGTGCCGTTCTCAATCGATGTCAGGTTCGCCTGCGGGCATAAGCGCCGCGCGTCAATGCCGAAAAGGTGCTTGTAAAAGCAGGTTCATACACCACCATCCGTTAGGAGGAAATGCAGTATGAAACTTTATGTGGGCAATCTTGCCTTCGGCGTTACCGAAGATGAATTGACCGAACTTTTCAAGGCTTATGGCGAAGTTGCCAGTGCCAAAATTATTACCGACCGTTTTTCTGGTAAATCCAAAGGATTTGCTTTCGTGGAAATGGGATCGCGCGGTGAAGGCGAGCAGGCCATCGAGGCTCTGAATGGCAAGAACCTGCAGAGCCGGCAAATCGTCGTCAACGAAGCCCGCCCCCAAACCAAGACGAGAGGTCGTGGTGCCGGCGGCGGTGGCGGATACGGTGGTGGCGGTGGCGGTGGGTATGGCGGCGGTGGTGGCGGTGGGTATGGTGGCGGTGGCGGTGGCGGTGGCGGTGGCGGCCGCGGTCGAGACCGTTGGTAGTCGTTCTTCCGCTTTCCTGAAATATCGTTTATTCCATCCTTGATGCGCAAGAGGGCAATCGCTCTTCACGACATCAATGGCTGATCTCTATGTGAAGTAAAGCAAATCGCCGGTGGGCGATTTGCTTTTTTTGTTTCCAGCATCGATACATCGTAAAAAACCTCATAGTCACCTTTTCACCGAGCGCACCCACCCGTCGCGGCCACAAAACCGCTAGCAAAATTCTAACATTCAACACACGAAATACCAACAGGCGGTCTGTAGCTTGGCGATGTTCAAAATAGGTTTCTTGAAAAGAACTCTAGGTATCGTCGCATCGCGACAGGAACTCTCAACCAATGACATCACCTTCGACCATAGTATTTGTGCTGTTATCGATGGCCATGCTTGCTTATTACGCTGGTCTTCGGCGGTCGGTGGCCGTCGCGGGCGGGACCCGGGCGGTGCGCCGGTTGCATTCGCGCCCGACCTATTATGGCCTGCTGACCGCGTTGTGGTGCGGGCTGCCGGCGTTGCTGATCTATGTCGGCTGGCAGGCAGTGGAAACCCGGCTTATCACCCATTGGGTGATCGCAGATTTGCCGCCTGATCTTCAGTCTCTTTCTCCGGCGCAGTTGAATCTGCTCCTCAACGACATCCGCAACCTCATCGCGGGCAATATCGCGCCATCCAAAATCGACCCGCAAATCCAGGCCGCAGCCGCGCACTACCGTCACATCCAGTATATCAGCCATGCTGCGGTGGCGGTGCTGGTCTTGTGCGTCGCCCTGCTGGGCCTGGTGCTGTCCTACCGGCGCATCGATACGCGCCTGCGAGCACGCAATCATGTCGAACGGCTGGTTCTCTGGGCTTTGGCCGCCTGTTCAACCCTGGCTATTTTTACCACTATCGGCATTGTCTTATCGGTATTGTACGAAGCCTTGCGGTTTTTCAAAATGGTGCCGGTCACGGAATTTCTTTTTGGCTTGCACTGGAGCCCGCAGGTGGCCATCCGCAGCGATCAGGTGGGATCGTCCGGCGCTTTTGGCGCAATACCGGTTTTTGCCGGTACGTTACTGATCTCGGCCATCGCCATGAGCGTGTCCGTTCCCATCGGTTTGATGGCGGCCATTTACCTGTCCGAATATGCGGGTAAACGCTTGCGCGCCGTTGCCAAACCCCTGATGGAAATTTTAGCTGGTATTCCCACTGTCGTGTATGGATTTTTTGCGGCCCTGGTGGTCGCCCCCGCCATTCGCGGCATTGGGCAAAGCATCGGCCTGGATGTTTCCTCGGAGAGCGCCATGGCCGCTGGCCTGGTCATGGGCATTATGATTATCCCCTTCGTATCGTCGCTTTCGGACGACATGATCAATGCCGTGCCCCAATCATTGCGCGATGGCGCATTCGGTCTGGGGGCCACCCGGGCTGAAACGATCCGGCAGGTCGTGCTGCCTGCGGCGTTGCCGGGCATTGTCGGCGGTGTGCTGCTGGCCGTGTCGCGGGCCATCGGAGAAACCATGATCGTCGTCATGGCGGCCGGGCTGACGGCCAACATGACGTTGAACCCGTTCAAAACAGTCACCACGGTAACTGTGCAGATCGTCACGCTGCTGGTCGGCGATCAGGAGTTCGATAGCCCCAAAACACTGGCGGCTTTTGCGTTGGGACTGCTGCTGTTCGTCATCACCTTGGGATTGAATATCATCGCATTGCAGGTCGTGCGCAGATACAGGGAGCAATACGAATAGGAAAGAAAGCAGCAAAATTGAAAGAGGAACGTTAAAGAAGATCGGGTCACTTTTGAAAATGGATACCACCCAATTGAAAACCATTGATATCGTAAAGCAGGGACTTGAACGTCGCTACCGGGCCGAACGGCGTTTCCGGCGTATGGGGCTGGCGGCCATCCTGATCAGTCTCGCATTCTTGTCTTTCCTGTTCATTACCATTGCGAGCAAGGGGTACTCGGCCTTTGTCCAGACCCGGATTCAGCTGGACATTCATTTCGATCCCCAAATCTTCACCGAAGGCGACATCGGCGCGGCCGACTATCCGCGTCTGGTCAAGGCGTCTATGGCCGCCATGTTCCCCACTGTGACCGGGCGGACCGAAAAACGGCAGTTATACGCATTGATCAGTTCGGGGGCCGCCTTCCAGCTGCGGCGCATGGTTCTGGAAGATCGTGCCCTGATCGGCACCCGTCAATCGGTGTGGCTGCCGGCCGACGATGACGTGGACATGCTTGTCAAAGGGCATCTGGAGTGGGATGGCGGTCGTCTGACGCCCGCTCAGGTAAAGTGGATCGAGCACCTCGCCACACAAGGCCAACTTGAAAAGAAATTCAACACGACCTTCTTTACGGCCGGCGATAGCCGTGAACCGGAACTGGCCGGTATATGGGGTGCGGTAAGCGGCAGCTTTTTCACCCTGATCGTGACGTTGCTGCTCTCCTTTCCCATCGGCGTGGCCACGGCCATTTACATGCAAGAATTCGCGCCGCGCAATCGCTGGACCGACCTGATCGAAGTCAATATCAATAATCTGGCGGCCGTGCCATCGATCGTGTTCGGCCTGCTCGGCCTGGCTGTTTTCTTGAATGCCTTCGGATTACCCCGATCTGCCCCGCTGGTCGGCGGGCTTGTGCTCTCGCTGATGACGCTGCCCACCATCATCATTGCCAGTCGCGCAGCCCTGCAAGCAGTACCACCATCGATTCGCGATGCCGCATTGAGCGTGGGGGCCAGCAAAATGCAGATGATCGTACACCATGTGCTGCCTCTGGCCCTGCCCGGCATTCTCACCGGCACGATCATCGGCATGGCGCGCGCCCTGGGTGAAACCGCGCCGCTGCTGATGATCGGCATGGTAGCCTTTATCGTGGACATCCCAAGCGGTTTTCTGGATCCGGCCACAGCATTGCCAGTGCAGATCTTCTTGTGGGCGGACAGCCCCGAACGCGCGTTTGTCGAGCTTACATCCGCCGCCACGCTGGCCTTGCTGGTCTTCCTGATCGTCATGAATGGCCTGGCTGTATTGCTGCGCAAAAAATTCGAGCGCCGCTGGTAACTATTTTGATGTTAAATGCTTGCAACAATCATTCAAAGGAGAAGGTCATGAACAAAAAAAAATTGGCTCTATCGGCCGCCGCAGCGGCATTGCTGTGGGCGACAACGACGACACCGGGGATCAGCGCCGCGGCCCGGGATTATATCAGCATTGTCGGATCTTCCACTGTCTACCCGTTCGCCACGGTCGTGGCCGAGCAGTTCGGCAAAACCACTTCCCATAAAACCCCTAAAATCGAATCGACCGGCTCGGGCGGCGGATTCAAGCTGTTTTGCGCCGGCGTAGGCGTCGGTCATCCCGACATCACGAACGCCAGCCGCAGGATGAAACCCTCCGAATACGAGATCTGCTTTGAAAAAGGGGTCAAGGATATTGTCGAGGTCAAGATCGGTTATGATGGCATTGTCGTGGCCAACGCTAAAAGAGCACCGCAACTGGAACTGTCCCGCAAAGACCTCTTCCTGGCATTGGCTAAGCAGGTGCCCGATCCCCAGGGGGCTCAGAATGTGGTCCCCAACCCTTACAAAACATGGAAACAAGTCAACCCAGCCTTGCCGGATGTTAAAATTGAAGTATTGGGACCGCCGCCGACCTCCGGTACACGCGATGCCTTTGTCGAATTGGTCATGGAGCATGGGGCCGGCATGTTCGAGTGGATCCGGGCGCTGGAGAAAAGCGACAAAAACCAATACAAAGCCATTTCTCAAACGGTCCGTGAAGACGGTGCCTATATCGAAGCCGGCGAAAACGATAACCTGATCGTCCAGAAACTTGACGCGAATCCGAACGCCATGGGTATCTTCGGTTTCAGCTTCCTTGACCAGAACGCGGATAAAATCAAAGGAGCCCAGGTCGATGGGGTTGCGCCCACTTTCGAAGCCATTGCCGACGGGCGTTATCCGGTATCGCGGCCGCTTTATTTTTATGTCAAAAAAGCGCATGCGGGAACGATTCCCGGTATTCGTGAATACCTGGATGAATTTACATCATCCAAGGCCATGGGCCCCGAAGGGTATCTGAGCGATAAAGGATTGATCCCCATGCCCGCTGACGAGCACGAACAACTCCGATCCGACGTGGAACAGCTCAAGACATTGCGTATCGATCAGTTGAAATAACCTCTTGTCGCGAATGGCACGAAATGCCGTCTTATCGGTAGGGCGAACCTTGTGTTCGCCCTGTCCGTTGAAAACGGGCCATCGCGATGACATGTTTCAAGCACGTAGTGAACTTTACATTTCAAGCCGGTCAGGTGGTAAACAATGAAATTGGCCTTTCAACACAAATACTCGGCGCCCAAGGATTCCAAGGGTGATTCTTTGGGGCGGGTCGATGGCAAGCCTGCAAAAACGCAGGAGGGCATGGCGCCAGGTCAAAGCCCAGCGCCCACGGTCGGCACGCCGTATGTGGACAATCCGCGTGTCATCTGCAGAAACGTGAACGTTCACTATAACGAAAAACATGCCTTGCGGGAGGTGTCCCTGGATATCGCCAATCACCAGGTCATCGCCATGATCGGGCCGTCAGGGTGTGGTAAGTCCACGTTTATCCGGTGCCTCAACCGAATGAACGATACCATCGAGGGGTGCCGGGTGACCGGTGACATTCTGCTCGATGATCAGAATATCTACGCCAAACAGGTCGACGTGGTGCCCTTGCGCGCCCAGGTGGGCATGGTGTTTCAAAAGCCCAACCCTTTTCCCAAATCGATTTACGACAATGTCGCCTATGGGCCGAAAATTCACGGATTGGCCGGCAATCGCGCCGAACTCGATGAGATTGTGGAGACATCGCTGCAAAAAGCAGGACTGTGGGCGGAGGTCAAGGACCGGTTGACCCATTCAGGGACGAGTCTTTCCGGTGGCCAGCAGCAGCGCCTGTGCATCGCCCGTACCATTGCGGTCGGCCCGGAAGTGATTCTGATGGACGAACCCTGCAGTGCCTTGGACCCGATCGCCACCGGTAAGATTGAAGAATTAATTGACGAATTGCGCAGGCAATACACCATCGTGATTGTGACCCATTCGATGCAGCAGGCGGCGCGCGTGTCCCAGCGTACAGCCTATTTTCATCTCGGGGATCTGATCGAGGTGGGCAAAACCGAACAGATTTTTACCACCCCGCGGCACCGGTTGACCCAGGATTACATCACCGGTCGATTCGGATAAAAAAAAGTACTGCAAAGGAGCATGAATCTCATGTCCAAACATTTGCGCAGGGAACTGGATAAAGTAAAGAAGAAAATGCTGTCGCTGGGTGCATTGGCGGAAGAGCGCGCCCGCATGGCGGTTCAGGCCGTCGTATCGCGCGATGTGGCCACCGCGCAAAGGATTATCGATTCGGACTGGGAAATTGACGCAGCCGAAGTGGAAATCGAAGAAGATTGCCTCAAAATTCTCGCGCTGTATCAACCGGTCGCGGTCGATTTGCGTTTTTTGATCGCCACCATCAAGATTAATAACGATCTGGAACGCATCGGCGATGAATCGGTGAACATTGCCGAGCGTCTGATGATCATGGCCAAACGGCCGCCGATGCAGTTTGTCTTCGACTATTCGCCCATGGCCGAAAAGGTCAAGATCATGCTCAAGATGAGCCTGGACGCGCTCGTGAATCTCGATGTCGATCTAGCCTTCAAAGTCATTACCATGGACGATGGGGTGGATGCCATCCAGACCCAGGCATACGACCGTATCAAAGAGGCCATCAAGGAGCATCCCGACCGTGTCGGGTACCTGATCAATCTGATGCTCGTGTCCCGGCATCTGGAGCGTGTGGCCGATCACAGCACCAACATCGCCGAAGAGGTGGTGTACCTGATCGAAGGCGAAATCGTGCGCCACAGCAAACATCTCGAATGATGCCGGGGCGGTCGTGAAGCGTGCGCAATGGCACTCGATGGGGAAGGCGTCATGGCAGCATTTGCCGTTTCAGCGTGCCACCTCCAGATCCAGTGCGGCAAAGACCGGTTCTTTTGGCGCGAGGGCGGTGCTGTCCCGGGTGGCCAGGCGCTCGGGCGAGACCCCTTGCGGACCGCTCAATTCGGCGATCACGGCCGCGGCGCGCGCGTCAGCCAATTGCACAAACTGAGCTTCGCTGACCGGTTCGGCTTCCACCAAACGCGCAAAAAGCTTTTTGGCCGTAGAGCCGGCATCCTCGGACTGCTCCTCCTTTGGGGGCCTGTTCTTCAACTCGGCTTTCAGGGCCTTCAATGCGTCACGGCCGAAGCGTTCCGTGAACATGTCCTCCATGGCCTCGCCGGTCTCCGGACTGCTGAAATCCACCGGCCCAAATGCCTCGCCGGGGGTTTGGGATTGCCCGACACGTTCGGCCAGAGCGCGTCGCACACTGCGCCGCGCCAATGTTGTGCGGTCTTTTTCCGGGTGGTAGCGTCCCTGGACCACGAGCGTCAACCGCGGTCGCTTCCGCAGCGCGTCGGCCAATTTGGCCAACTTCTCTTTTTCCGGCGGCGGCACGCCCGTTCTGCCGGGCTCGAAGACGATGCGGTCGATGGTTTCTTCGTCGCTGCCCGGAATCAATCCCGCCAAGGCGCGAAAGGGGCTCGAAATGATTTTTTTCGCCAGGTTGGCAAACGCTTTGCCGACCAGCGCGCCGAGGCTGAATTGCGGAGAATTCAGGTCGCCCTGCACGGGCAGTCCTAAATTGATGACCCCCTTGCTATCCTGTAACAGCGCAATAACGAGGTCGAGCGGCAAATCGATTGCGTCCGGACTTTCGACCCTTTCGCCCAAGTCCAACTGCTCCACCACTATCTGGTTGTTGCCCTGCAGACGGCCGCGCGCGATCTTGTACGCCAGATCGACCGACAACTTGCCCGAGTCGATCTTGCGGCCGGCGAACTTGCCCGAATACGGGGTCAGCGTGGACATCTCGACATTGCGGAAGACCAAGTCGATATCGGCAAAGCGTTTGGGATCGGATGTCATGACTTCACCCTCGATTCTCGCGGTGCCGTAATCCTCCACGCGGCCATTGAGCCTGATCTGGGTGCGGGCATTCTGCGTAGAAGAGATGCCGGCCAGATTGCCCCTGACCTCGTGAATTTTGGTGCCAAAGGGGATCGGCAGACTCAAATCCGCGAAATTGACCAGGCTGTCGCGGACCAGCACGCGACGTACGCGATAAGCGAAGGGGCCGTCCGCCTCCGGGGCTGCCGGCTTTTGAGCAGCCTCTGGGGATACTTTGGAATCGGCGGTATCGGTCTTGATGACATTGGCCAGGTTGAAGCTGGCGTCTTTTTCGATGATGGCTTTGGCGTCCAACTGCACCACCCTGATATCGCCGATGTCCACTGAATTTGGCCGCAGGAGCAGTTTCAGCTGTTCGCTCCGTACGGAATTCCAGGCGATCAGCGTCTCATTGGCATCTGTTTCGGTCAGGCGCAGGTCGTCCACCGAAAAGCCACCTTCATAAACTGTTTGGGCCCCGGTGCCGGCAATACCGTGCCGCAATGTGCCCTGGGTCGACAAGGTTCCCGATTTGAGCACCACCGCGGCCGCCTGGGCCAGGTAAGGCTGCAACGGTGCCATGGCCAGCGCTTTCACCTGAATGGTGGCCATCAGCGATGGCACCGATAGGTCCAGCGTGCCGGCAGCCTCGATCTGACCGCCTTCCCCGATCTGGACATCCAACTCGAACGGCATGGGTGTTTTTCCGTCCAGATCGGAAAGCGCCAGGGAAACATCGTTCAAGTTTAGCACCGTTGTCTCGGTTGCCACTGTGTGATCGGCAACGGCCGCCTGCAATCGGGACACTTTTACGCTATTGACCATAAACTGGAACGGAGGGCCCGCCTCCGCGCTGTCCGACGCGCTCGGCCCGCCGGGCGCTTCTTTTTTTTCTTCTTGCCCGCCGAACAGCCGTGCCAGGTTGAGGGCGCCATCGGCCTCGCGAAGAATATCCATGCGGGTGTTTTCGATGGCAATTTTTGCAGCGGTCAAACGATTGTCGGCGAACCCATAGGCACCGCCTTCGGCAGAGGCCGTTTCAATGCGGATAAGCGGTTCGGAACCCGGGAAACCGGCCTGAATATCGGTGATGCCGATTTGGACTGCTTTGACCTGCCCTGTGGGGCGCTGGCCGGTTTCGATAGTGGCCGCGAGGTCTGCTTTGAGTTCGCCGATACCGGCCTCGAGCCCGGCTTTGCGGCTGGCATCCTCGTAATCGACGGCCAGTCCGCTCAAAGCCAATGCCTTCAGATCGATTTTCCATGGTCTATCGTTGCTGGCGCTTTCCTGCGCTGGCGACGGGCGCGGCTTGGCCGGAGTCGGCTCGGGGGCCTTGGTGATGTGCTGTACGTTGAAGATACCCGCTGCGTCCACGTCCAGGCGCGCACGCCCACCCTTGATGGCGACGTTTCCAAGATCCACCCGTTTGCCTGCCAGATCGAAGCCGCCACCGTCGAGCAGGCTCTCGGAAAGTTGCAGAAAGGGAGCGCGCGCTTCGGGCAGTTTTAGCACCAGACCGCGCAGAGCTATGCGGACGTCCGAAATCAGGACCTGCAAGGGTTCATTTCCCAAGCGTACACTGTAATCGGCCGTGGCCTGAATACTTCCGCCGGGCTGCGCGATATTCAGGCTGTCCCGGGCAAATTGCGTCAGGGTAGGCGTTTTCACGTTTTCAAGCACGAGGCGACCTTTGACCATCACCGGGTTCAGACGTATCGGACCGGACAAGTGGATGGTCTCGCCCTCGGCGCTGGTTGCGGTCACCAAATGACTTCCCTCCTGGTCTGGCAGGGTACTCAGATGGCTGATGTGCACGTCCAAAGGGGCCAGTGTGATTTTGGCCGGTGTGGTGTGCCGCCGGTCCGTAAAATCCACTTGGCCTTGGGTGACGGTTACTGTTTCGACGATCAGACGCGGCGGCGAGTCGTCCTTGCGTTCAGGAGGCGGTGGCTCTTTTTTCGATTCCGAAGGCGGGGCAAGATCGGCCAGGTTCAGGCCGCCATCTTTCTGGATCACGACTGCGACCGTCGGGTTCACAAGGGTGACCTCGCGGAATGTCCACGCCCACATAAACAGGCTTTTGAGTTCGAAATCGATGAAGACGCTCTCAAAGCCGGCGATCGGCTGTCCGTCGGGTTCGGTCAGACGAAACGTGTCCGCACCAAAAGTGAAGAAATAAGGATTGACGCGCACCTTGGCGACGCTTGCCTCCTTGTGGAGCTTTTCCCGCAGGTACTTAGGTATGTAGTGTTTGACCAGGAGCGGCACGAGCAGGAATCCGGCCAACGTGTATAGCAGGATGACCGCCGCGGCGATAATGAATGCCTTGCTTTTTACGAATTTTTTCAATTTGTTCATATCGCACGCGTCGGAGTTGGTTGTCTTCGGATGGCGGTTTTCCCAGAGATCAGCCGGCTGTCTGCCCTTGAGTTTTTTGCAAGAGTATTCTTTTTACCCAAAAAAATCGACATAAAAGCATCAGGCTCTTTTAAAGCGTTGTATGCGGTGCAGGCAAAATATCCTACGCCATTGCGATTTGAAAGCACAACCGGATCAAGCCGGGCGGGATGTCTGAGCTACGCACCTTGTTTTCTGGTTTTCAGCAAACTAGGAGCAGGCTTTTAAGTCGTAAATGGGGTGAATGTAGTATGCGTACGATGTGCGGCTTTGATACGGGCTTAGGTCGCAGTTTTAAGCTTTCAAAACCCATCCCGACCGCCGAGGGCTGAAAACCGAAGTTGACGAAGATCGTTTAGCAAGGCCATACTGCCATGGGCGATGCCAAGCGGCCTGCATTCGATTGCGCCTTCAGGTAACAAACAATGTATGGAAGTGGCCAAAGACCTTGCTTGGAGACCTTCATTTTCAACTTTCTACTTGCCACTGTCGACGCTATTCCGTCAGGCGATAGTGGATCACGGGAGCGAACTGCCCAACCATATAACTAAGGAAATACCATCATGCGCGAGGCCACCACCTATACCATGCAGCACGGTTACTATCTGGAAGATCTCTCAATCGGGATGCAGGCCGTCTTTGCCAAAACAGTAACCGAGGCGGATGTATTGATGTTTGCGGCTGTTTCTGGTGATACGAACCCCTTGCATCTCAATGCTGAGTTCGCCGCACAAACCCGATTCAAACAGCGGATCGTGCACGGCATGCTGACAACAAGTTTGTGGTCCACGTTGGTTGGGACGAAACTGCCGGGGCCGGGCAGTGCCTACATGAGTCAAGAGATAACTTTTTTAAAACCAGTGTATATTGGTGATACGGTTACGGCGAAAGTGACCGTTGCTGAAATACTTGCGGACAAGCAACGCGTGTTTCTCAATGCTGAGGCTTTCGTTCGTGAAACCCTGGTAGCGATGGGTCGAACCAAAGTGTGGGTGCCGCGCCGCATCGCAACCGATTGATTTTCGGGTGGCTTGGACCACTTGTGAAGTGCCGTTTTGTTCAGCAAACTCCCGCCAAGCCTTGTTTACCAATAAAATTGTTCTATGCAGCCACGAGCACGGCCGACAGCCCCTGAATCAACTGTTCTCGGGGTATCGCTTCATCCATGAGCATTTGCGCACCATTTTTCACAGAACACGATAAATTAATCAGACGAGTCTTAAAAGTCATGCCTGGGTGCAAAAGCACAACAAAAAATGGTGATTATACAGTTTAAATGGGTAGGGACACGGATCGTGACCAGGAAGAACCGGGCGTTGATGCGACCCAATCAGCACGCCGTCCGGCCCACCGGCGGTTGGTGCCCAGAAGTTGCGTTATACAGCATATTCTGGAAGCAGGCCCAATAGTATGGACGGTAAGAATTCAGACCGGGTTCCTGTCCCAGGTGGCCGCAGTTTATGGCGGGCGTATAAATTGACAACCGATGGATGAAACAAGCACCGATGCCCCACGAACGGACCAGAATATCAAGATTGAATGATCGAATCCGACGTGCGATTATATTTTTTGGTTATCCATTTCGCTTCAGTGAGACAATTGGCGAAGTGTATGCGCAATTGGCACGGAGGAGGGGACCCCGGTTGGGTGGTCCGCGCCACGTCAGCCAGGTAGGGTGGGCATCGCCCACCGTTGTCTTATGTCGATGGCTTCCGAGATTGGCCGTGTCCAACGTTTCAGCGCTAAGTTCGCTCCGGTGTCTATCCAATCGCTTGGGCGGTATCAGTGTCAGAAACCGATGACGTTGTTTGCGGGGAATAGTGGTGGGCAATGCCCACCCTACATTCGGGATGGTGGCGCGGACCACCCACCCGGATCACCGGGGTTTTGGCTTTTTTTGAAGTGGATAACCCATAGCATTTCATCATGACCGGGTCCGTCAGAAGCGTTAATGCGTGTGGATTTGAATGCAATGATTCAGATACAAACAAGCGCAAGTGAGATAAACCCATAAATGGACGGGTTTTTAGCAAGGAGCAAGTCATGGCTGGTGGTTGGTCCCGAGATGGGGCTGTGCAAGATCAAATAGATGCCAGTGTTCAAGATGCCGTAAAGCTGGCCAGGAGTCGATTGCCCGACGGGCAGAGCTTAACGCATTGTGAGCAATGCGAAAACGCAATTCCAGACAATCGCCGCAAAGCAATCCCTGGCGTACGCCTATGTGTCACATGCCAGTCGGAGCTCGAAAAACGGCAGACAACGCCCACTGGCTTCAATCGCCGTGGCAGCAAAGATAGTCAGTTAAAGTGACCATTTGGAGGGGCTGTAAAGTGATATGCCCCAAGACTGGCTTCATGGACCTGCTAAAGGGATGTTTGAAAATCGATGAGATCCGACCATAGCAAATCACGAGAACAGCTGATCCAGGAACTGGCTGTGGTGCGCTCAGAGCTGACTGTCGAAAAACAACGACGCCGCACGATTATTGAGAGCATATCCGATGCCTTCATGGCGCTGGACCGAGGTGCATGCATTACCTACGTCAATGAAACCGGTGTCCTGCTCAGCGGTATGAAGCGCGAGGAACTGCTTGGCAAATGTGTATGGGATCTTTTTCCCCACGCGATTACCACAAAGTTTAAAAGCGAATACCACCGTGCGGTCCAGACCAATAAGCCTGTTCACTTCGAGGAGTTTTACCCAGACCCCCTGAACATATGGGTCGAATGTCGTGGATATCCTTCCGCAGGGGGTATGACTGTCTTTTTTCATGACATCACGGACCGCAAGCAGGCGGAAGAGGCGTTGCGCAAAAGCGAGGAACGGCTGGATCGCTCGCAAAAGATCGCGCATCTGGGCAGTTGGGAACTTGATCTGGTCAATCAAAAACTTGTTTGGTCCGACGAAGTGTACCGTATTTTCGGCTTGCATCCTCAGGCGTTCGAACCAACCTACGAAGCCTTTCTTGAGCGGGTGCATCCTGATGACCGCGCCGCAGTTGACACTGCATACACCCGCTCGCTGCGTGAAAACCAGCATTCTTACGAGATTGAGCACCGGATTGTGCGTAAGAGCGGTGAAATTCGGTTTGTTCATGAAAAATGCGAACACTTCCACGATGCCAACGGCGTTATTGTGCGCTCGGTTGGCATGGTCCACGATATCACCGCTCGCAAAAAAATGGAGCAGGCACTGCAAGACGCCAATCAGCGTTACGAGCTTGTGGTGGCGGGGACCAATGCCGCCATCTGGGACTGGGACGTGGCGCGCCGCACAGTGGTTTTTACGCCACGCTGGAAAACAATGCGCGGTTTTGCAGAAGACGAGGTCAGCGATGCGCTGGAGGAATGGAAAAAGAGCATTCATCCTGCGGACAAGCCCCGCGTGAAGGCTTCCCTGAAAGCGCATTACGACGGAAAAACGGCTACCTATGCGGAAGAGTATCGCGTCCGTCGCAAAGACGGGACCTGGATGTGGATTGCAGATAGCGGTTTTGCCCGACGCGATGCAACCGGCAATGTGGTGCAAATGGCAGGTGTGGAAACCGATATTACAGCACGCAAACAGGCCGAGGAAGCTTTACGCAAAAGCGAGCGCCGTTATCGCACTTTGTTTCAGTCCATGGAAGCATTCGCCCTTCTGGAGCCAATCCTGGACGCAAACGGCTATCCATATGACTTTCGTTACGTTGAGATCAATGACGCAGGCGCGCGCCTCAGGGGGCTCCCCCCGGAAGCGATTAACGGGCGGACCATTCTGGAGGTACTCCCACGCATCGATCCATACTGGATTGAGGCTTACGGCCAGGTTGCCATGGATAAGCAACCCATACAATTCGAACGACTCAACAGGGTGAATGGCCGCTGGTACAGAACGTACGCGTACTGCCCGGAAGATGCGAAAGTCGCCACGCTGATCATCGATATTACGGACCGCAAAAAGGCGGAGCAGGATCTGCAGGAACTTACCCGAACACTTGAGCAAAAAGTAGCCGAACGTACCGAACTGGCTGAAGCGCGCACAAAACAGCTTCAGACACTGGCCGTTGAGTTGATCGAGGCCGAAGAGCGCGAGCGGCGGCGGATTGCCGAGTTGTTGCACGAGGATTTACAACAGATGCTGGCCGCTGCTAAAATGCAGCTGCAGGCGGTTTGTGACACCTTAACGGACGACACTTTGTTGCCGAATGTGGAGCAGTTGCTGGAAGCGTCCATCGGTAAAACGCGACAGCTGTCCCATGAACTGAGCCCACCGGTGCTCTACCATTCCGGACTGGTCGCTTCTTTGGAGTGGCTTGCCCGGCAGATGCATGAACAGTTTGGGTTGCACGTTGCCTTGGAAGTCCATCAGGAATTTCCGTTTGAGAGCCCGCTCTTGAAGATGTTTTTGTTCCGCGCCGTACAGGAGCTCTTATTCAATACCGTAAAGCACGCTGGTGTCAAAAACGTCCATGTACATCTGGCCGGCTCCGGCACCTGCCTCATGATCACTGTCAGCGATCAGGGGCAGGGATTTGATCCCGGAATACTGGATTTCGCAAGAAAAAAGCTCGGCCTGGGGCTGCTGAGCCTGCGAGAGCGAGCGCATTATATCGGGGGCAAACTGGTCATCGAAAGCGCCCCGGGAAAAGGCGCCCGTTTCACGCTTGCGGTTCCCTTCAGCTTAACCGGAGAGTGCCAGGCCAAAGCGGACGTGCTGAAAGCCGAACACCAGCCTCGGATCGACCGGGTGGGTTCCGCCCCTACTACCTGTATACGCATACTTTTTGCCGACGATCATGAAGTGATGCGCAAGGGGCTGATCAGGTTGGTGGCCGGTCAGCCCGACATTCTGGTGGTGGGGGAAGCGGCCAACGGGCGGGAAGCCCTCGAACTTGCCCGGCAGCTCCGTCCGGATGTGGTCGTAATGGATATTTCCATGCCGGAAATGGACGGCATCGAAGCCACCCGCCGGATTAAGGCCGAACTGCCCGATGTGCGGGTGATTGGGCTATCGATGCACCAGGATAAACAGCTCGCTCTGACCATGCGCCATGCAGGGGCGGAAGCCTTCCTGAATAAAACGGCATCCTCGGCGGGACTGCTGAGCGCAATTTATGGTATCGTTCGCGACAACGACGCGCCCCTTGATTGAAGGAGTTAATGGTGTTGCGCTGCAGGGGGGTCGTTCCGGGACATCGCCGAGCGCCAGAAGAGCGAGGAGACTCTGCGTGTGAGTGAGCAAAAATGCCGCTTACTCGTCGAAACCTCAAGTGACTGGATCCGGGCGGTGAACGTGGCTGGCATCTACACGATTCGCTGGAACCCACAAAGAAGAACCCGTCAAACCATGGCAGGCTGAATATGGTCGGGGCGAGAGGATTTGAACCTCCGGCCCCCTGCTCCCAAAGCAGGTGCGCTACCAGACTGCGCCACGCCCCGATTCCGCGCTGCATAGCATGACAACCGGATTGAAGCAAGCTTATAAGGTTTTATCCCGAGGTAACGCATTGCGTATGGGCCGCATTTTCAGAAATGGAACATCGTTCTTTTCTTAGGGGCGAACCCTGGGTCGCCCGGTGCGTGGATGTCCCTATAGCGAATGGACACCTTGATGATCACGATGCTCACGATTCTGATGCTTATGGGCACGATGCTCGCTGTAGGGGCGACCGGCGGTCGCCCACGCGAACCACTGTATTCTGGTCATCGCCAAAAATGGCGAGCCTTATTCTCCCGCACCCATGATTGGCTGGAAGGCTGTCTTTGCACCCCGCAGCGGGCGACCGCCGGTCGCCCCTACTGGTGGAAGCCCCTGCGATAGCACGGCGAAATGGGTTCGCCTAAAGGCGCAGACGCCTAAGGTTCGCAGAAAAGGTTACGCCGTTTGATTGTGGCAAGGCGGCATCGTTTTATTTATGGACGGACCTTGTGTTCGCCCGGGCGTGGATGTCGGTTGATCCCTGGGGCGAACGGACACCTTGATGATCACGATGTTACGATCATAATGCTTATGGACAAGGTGCTCGCTGTAGGGGCGACCGGCGGTCGCCCACGCGAACCACTGTATTCGGGTCATCGCCAAAAATGGCGAGCCTTATTCTCCCGCACCATGATTGGCTGGAAGGCTGTCTTTGCACCCCGCACCGGGCGACCGCCGGTCGCCCCTACAGGTGGAAGCCCCTGCGATAGCGGGCAACGGGGTTCTCTTAAAGCCGAGGAAAAGTGCGGCGTCGTCCTCGATGTATTTGTCCGGCGCGCATTCATGTCTTTTTCATCTATGGCCCCGGTGGTTGAGGTGCCTTCACCCATCCAGAGATGGTGCGGCACGCGATCCGGCAGCAGGCTGCGGCCGGGCCTCCGGTCGCTGACAACTGGCGGTTTTTCCGGCCGTTACGCACACTTGAACGGCTGAATTTAGCTTGACACCTATCTAGTTTAATATTAACTATTTTCCTCTTTAAACGCAGTTTGTTTATTGTTGGCTTAAAAAAAGGTAGAAGCTAAACCACCTGAATCGGTCTGGACAAGCGATTTGCGAGAGTGGCGGAATTGGTAGACGCACTGGACTTAGGATCCAGCTCTGGCGACAGAGTGGGAGTTCAAGTCTCCCCTCTCGCACCAGTTTGAACAATCCATTTAATGTGTCCGTTGACGGTGATTGTTTTCATGGCAAAGCGGGTGCGACGCTTGCGGCTCTGGGCGTCGGCTTGCTCGTGTAACTTTTTGGCGTCTGTTCGTATCTGGACACAGCAAAGCTGTTTGCAGACAGGATAGATTGGGCATCCGGTCGCGCATGACCGCTGTTTCGTCGACCGGCGGATTATGAGTGCGGCGGATGCGATCCGCACGTTGAAGGAATTGGATTTCCGGTTTCGGCGCACGCGGCCGGAAGGGCAGGCTGGCGCGAGAATGCAGGTGCCTTGAGACCACAGGCTCGAGGCACTTTTATTATTGTTTAGAAAGGTATGAAATCATGAAAGTGACCGTTGAAAACCTGAGCAGCGTCAAAAAAGTTTTGCACATCGAGGTGCCTCAGGCGGTTGTGACCCGCGAGTTGGACAGTGCCTATGCAGAGCTGAAAAAAACCGCCAAAATTAAAGGCTTTCGCCCGGGCAAGGCGCCGCGATCGGTTTTGGAACGCATGTATCGCAAGGATGTTCATGCCGATGTGGTTTCCAAGTTGATCCAGGTAGGGTTCATGGAAGCCCTCAAGGAAAACGATCTGAAGCTGATCGGCGCGCCCAAAGTGGATCCGCCCGAACTGGACGAGACCAAAGACTATGCCTTCGATGCGACCGTGGAAGTCCGGCCCGAAATCGCCGATATCAACTATAAGGGACTTGAGCTGACCCGCAGCACATATGCCGTCAGCGATGAAGAGATTGACCTGCAGATCAAAATGCTGCAACGTAAACTGGCCCAGCATAAGAAGGTGGAAGAGAATCGCCCCCTGCGCGCCGACGATGTGGCCGTGATCGATTATGAAGGCTTTAAAGATGGCCAGCCCTTTGAAGCCACCCAGCGCACGGAAAACTTTGTCGTCAAGATCGGCGAAGGGCGCGTCGTCAAGGACCTCGAAGAGGGCCTGGTGGGAATGAAGGTCGGTGAGGACAAAGAGATTGAGGCGACCTTTCCGGACGATTACTTCAGCAAAGACCTGGCCGGCGTCAAAATCACGTTCAAAGCGCACCTGAATGAAATCCGCGAGGAGGTTCTGCCGGAGATCGATGATGCCCTGGCCAAAACCCTGGGCGATCAGTTTGAGTCCCTCGATGATCTGAAAAACAGAATTCGTGAAAACCTGCAGAGCGGCTACGACAAGCGGGTTGAACAGGAGCTCAACGAACAGGTTTTCAACCATCTGTTGGAACAAACCAGCTTTGAAGTTCCTGAATCGATGATCGATTCCGAGTTGCAGCACATTCTCAATGATGCCGAACAATCCTTTTCGCAAAGCAACAAGTCCTTCGAGGATGTCGGTATTTCGCGGGAGATGTTGGCGGAACAATACAAGCCCGTGGCTGAAAAGCAGGTCCGGCGGCATCTGATACTTTCCAAGCTGATCGATCAGGAAAAATTCGAGTTGTCAGACGAAGAGTTGGAACAAGGATTGCAAGAAATGGCTAAGGGATACAGGCAACCCGTAGAGCACCTGAAAGCCTTCTACAAGCAGGACCCGGATAGCCTGGCCTTTTTTAAACACACCCTGCTTGAAAAGAAAGCGTTGAAAGTTATTATTGATAGCGGAGCCGTCAAAGAGGTGGCGCCGGAGAAAAAAGGGACTGAGGCGGACAATTCGTGATCCACAAACAAGGCCTCTTGATCTGTGCGATTAAAGCGATATAATTGATCAGCGTCTGTTCCACGGACAACAGGCTTGGCCGGCTGTCCTGAAAAGCGTTTAAACCAATTGTAAAAGGAGCTTCAGCGTGCCAGTCATTCCAATGGTCATCGACCAAACCAGCCGGGGAGAGCGGGCATACGACATCTACTCGCGTCTGCTTAAGGATCGCATTATTTTTCTGGGGACAGCCATCAACGATGAAGTGGCTAACCTGCTCATTGCCCAGTTGCTGTTTTTGGAATCCGAAGACCCGGATAAGGATATCAACTTCTATATCAATTCGCCGGGCGGATCGGTTACCGCTGGATTGGCGATTTATGATACCATGCAATATATCAAGCCGGAAATCGCCACCGTATGTATCGGACAGGCCGCCAGTATGGGCGCCCTGCTGCTGGCTGCGGGCACTGCCAAAAAGCGGTACTCGTTGCCGAGTTCGCGCATCATGATCCATCAGCCGATGGGAGGATTTCAAGGCCAGGCGTCGGATATCGAAATCCAGGCCAGGGAGATCCTGCGTATGAAAGAAACGCTCAACAAGATCCTGAAGGAACACACTGGTAAGGATCTTGAACAAATCCAGAGAGACACCGATCGGGATTATTTCCTGTCGGGACTGGAAGCCAAGGAATACGGAATTGTGGATCATGTGATCCGGAACCGCGATGACTTGGATCAAATTGATAAGTTGGAGAAATAACCATTATGGCAAAAAAAGACGATCCCAATGATAACCTGTTCTGTTCATTCTGCGGAAAGAACCAGAAAGAGGTTAAAAAGCTGATCGCCGGACCGGCCGTTTACATCTGCGATGAATGCATTCAGCTGTGCAGCGAAATCATCGAAGAGGAGTCCGAAAAGGAGGCCGGTGAGTTGTCCAACCTGATGATTCCTCAGGAGATCAAGGGCAAGCTCGATGAATATGTGATCGAACAGGAAACGGCCAAAAAGATTCTCGCGGTGGCCGTTTATAATCATTACAAGCGACTCGACTCGGTGCTCTCGACCAGCGAGGTGGAAATACAGAAAAGCAACATTCTGCTCATCGGCCCGACCGGGAGCGGCAAGACCTTGCTGGCGCAAACCCTGGCGCGCTTTCTCAATGTGCCCTTCACCATCGCCGATGCCACCAGTCTGACCGAAGCCGGTTATGTGGGCGAGGATGTGGAAAACATCATCCTGGCGCTGTTGCAGAATGCCGATTACGATGTGGAAAAAGCCAAGCGTGGCATTGTCTATATCGATGAAATCGATAAAATCGCCAGTAAATCCGACAATCCGTCCATAACGCGGGATGTCTCCGGTGAAGGCGTGCAGCAGGCCTTGCTCAAGATCATTGAAGGGACCACGGCCAGTGTGCCTCCCAAAGGTGGGCGCAAGCATCCCCAGCAAGATTTTGTGAAGGTGGATACCTCCAATATCCTGTTTATCTGCGGCGGAACCTTCAGCGGGCTCGACCAGATCGTGCGTAGACGCCTGGGCTCCAAAAGTATGGGGTTCGGCGCTAAGATATCGAAAGGCAAAGAGCTCAGTCTGGGGGACATTCTCAAAGAAGTACAACCAGAGGATCTGATCAAATATGGCTTGATCCCGGAATTTTTAGGCCGCTTGCCAGTGATCGCCACCTTGGAAGAATTGAGTTCCAAATCGTTGGTGCGTATCCTGACAGAGCCCAAGAATGCGCTGGTCAAGCAGTATCAGAAACTGTTCGAGGTCGAAGGGGTCAATCTGCGTTTGACCGATAGTGCGCTGTCGGCCATCGCCGATCAGGCCATCATGCGAAAATCCGGGGCGCGCGGCTTGCGCGCGATATTGGAAAATTGCATGCTTGAAATCATGTACGAAATTCCTTCTATCGAGAATGTCAAAGAGTGCGTCATCGGCGAGGATGTGGTGCTGCATCACGAAGACCCGATCCTGCTGTATGAGCAGACAAAGAAGAAAGCCTGATCTCCTGGCAGTACCTTCCTTCAGGCTGCATACCCTCTTCCGGAATGGAGGCTATTTGCCGCCGACTCCCGCCGCGCTGCTCCGAAAGCTTCGTAAAACCGAAGCTTTGCTGAAACTCTGGTTGTGCCCGTGATCGATAAGTGGTTGTGTTCGTATCCATCGCCCGACGGTGGATGATATATTAAATAGGAAGACAAAAAAGATGGTTAATATTACGCGGTTTTTCAAAAACGAGGATAATGGACCTGGCCAGATACTGCCGCTGCTGCCCGTGCGCGACATCGTCATCTTTCCTCAGATGGTGGCGCCCCTGTTTGTGGGGCGTCCCAAATCGGTGGCCGCCCTGTCCAACGCCATGAATACTGCGGACAAGCATATTTTTCTGGCGACCCAGCGCAATGCCAACGTGGACAACCCCAGCGAAAAGGATATCAGCCACATCGGTGTCATCGGAACGGTGCTGCAACTGTTGCGGCTTCCCGACGGCACCGTCAAGGCCCTGGTCGAGGGGCAGGCGCGGGCGCGCATCCGCCGGTTCATTCACGCGGATGAATTCTTCCAGGTTGAAATTGAGCCCCTGGTCGATGTGGTTGCTTCCGAGGCCGAAGCCGAAGCCCTGGCACGCTCGGTGAAGGAGAAGTTCGAAGCTTACGCCAAGCTCAATAAAAATATTTCCAAGGATTTGGTCGCCAAGATCGACAGCATTGCCGAACATGCCCGGCTGTCCGATGTGGTGGCGAGTCATTTTTCATTCAAAATAGAGGACAAGCAACGCTTGTTGGAGGCGGTTCCCATCGAGCGGCGGCTCGGCCTGCTGGTCCAGTTGATCAATATGGAAATCGAAGTATTCCGTATGGATCAACGTATCAAAGGCCGGGTCAAAGAGCAGATGGAAAAGACCCAGAAGAACTATTACCTCAACGAGCAGATGCGGGCTATTCGCAAGGAGATGGGCTCCGAAGACGAGGCGGTCGACGAACTGCAGGAGCTGGAAAAACGCATCAAGCGCAAGCGTATGCCCAAAGAGGCTGCCAACAAAGCGCGCCAGGAATTCAAAAAACTCAAGTTGATGACCCCCATGTCCGCCGAAGCAACGGTGGTGCGTAACTATATAGAATGGATTATCAGCCTGCCCTGGTACGAACGCAGTCGTGTCCATATCGATATTACCGGTGCCGAACGGATCCTGGATGAAGATCACTACGGGCTCGAAAAGCCCAAGGAACGCATTGTCGAGTATTTGGCCGTGCAGGCCCTGGTCAAGAAAATTCGCGGACCCATCCTGTGCCTGGTAGGGCCTCCGGGCGTCGGCAAGACCTCTCTGGCCCGGTCGGTGGCAAGGGCCACCGGACGCCGTTTTGTGCGGTTGTCGCTGGGTGGCGTGCGTGATGAAGCTGAAATTCGCGGTCACCGACGCACCTATATCGGCGCCATGCCGGGTAAAATCATCCAGTCTCTCAAAAAATCCGGCACCAACAACCCGGTCTTCTGTCTGGACGAAGTGGACAAGATGAGCATGGATTTCCGCGGCGATCCAAGTGCGGCCCTGCTGGAGGTCCTGGACCCCGAGCAGAATTTCGCTTTTAACGATCACTACCTGGATCTGGATTACGATCTGTCCGAAATCATGTTCATCACGACCGCCAATACTTTGCCCGATATTCCCTTGCCCCTGCAAGATCGCATGGAAATCATCCGGCTGCCCGGGTACACCGAACATGAAAAACTCAGCATTGCCAAAAAGTTTCTGGTGCCGAAACAGATCAAGCTCAACGGCTTGACCTCCGAACAGATCGACATCGACGACAAAGCCGTCTCCATGATCATCAACCGCTACACGCGTGAAGCGGGGGTGCGCAATTTAGAACGCGAAATCGCCGCGGTTTGCCGCAAGGTGGCGCGCCAGGTGGTCAAGGAAAAAACCGACAAGCCGTTGACGGTTGATGAAGCGCTCGTGGTCCAATACCTGGGGCCGCCGCGATTCAAAAGCACGGAGATCGAAGAGCAGGATCAGGTCGGCATGTCCACCGGCATGGCCTGGACCCAATTTGGCGGCGAGCTGCTGTTTGTGGAAACCCTCTGCATGCCTGGCCGCGGTCAGATCCTGGTGACCGGTAAATTGGGCGATGTCATGAAAGAGTCGGCCCAGGCGGCCATCAGTTTCGTGCGCTCGCGGGCCGATCTGCTGGGCATTGACGACAAATTCTATCGCAAAATGGACCTGCATATTCATATTCCCGAAGGCGCCATTCCCAAGGATGGCCCCTCGGCCGGTATCGCCATGTGTACCTCCGTGATCTCGGCTTTGACCAAGCGCCCCGCGCGTCGGGAAGTCGCCATGACCGGTGAGATCACGCTGCGCGGCCGCGTCCTGCCGATCGGGGGGCTTAAAGAAAAAATTCTGGCGGCGCACCGGGGGGGCATCAAAAAGGTGATCATCCCCAGGGAAAACGAAAAAGACCTGAAGGACATTCCGGAATCGATATCCAAGCAATTGGAGATCGTATCGGTCGACCATATGGACGAAGTGTTGCCCCACGCCCTGGTTCTGGGTGAGGGCGAAACCATGTTCCCCAAGCACGATGTGCCGTTCGATATCAGCCGTCCCCAACATGGCGGCAAACCGGGCGAGCATGCACCGATCAATTAGCGGTGGACCCGTGCAAAAGATGGCGTATGGCATAAAATCCGCTTGACATCGATCGGGAGAGCTGGTAGCTATGCGACTCTTTTGGGGCCCAAGGGTTTCATGATCCGGGGGCGGGTAGCTCAGCTGGGAGAGCATCGGCCTTACAAGCCGAGGGTCACAGGTTCAAGCCCTGTTCCGCCTACCATACAGTAGGTTTATCGTTGATTTGTTCTAAAAAAGCGTTTAAAAGACGCCAAGAACGCCAAGAACGGGTCAACGATTAAAATAGAGAATAGAGTAAACGAAGGATAGGTACAATTCGGGGGTGTAGTTCAGTTCGGTTAGAACGCCGGCCTGTCACGCCGGAGGTCGCGAGTTCGAGTCTCGTCGCTCCCGCCATACATATAAAAGCCTGCCATTATTGGCAGGCTTTTTTTTTGTCATTGTTGTCGTCGGAAGTCCGCTGCCGAGGGCGAACCCACCAAAGATCTGCCCCTTTCACCCCTTGTCAAAAGCCCCTCGCTGCAGATATAGTCTACGTTGTTCTTGGAATGAATCGAAATCACCAATACCATTTTTTGTGGAGAGCGCCCGACGATGATTGATAAAAGCAAACGATACGTCCGTCCCCTGGTTCCCCTCGACGAACTGGCCACGCTGAAAGGCAAGCGCCTGAATTTCGAAAGCATTGCCGAGATGCTCGTGCAACGGGCCGCTGAAATCCCGGATACCCCGCTGGTTCTTTATTACGATGAGGTAGTCACCTATGCACAATGCAACGAACGGGCGAATCGCGTGGCCAACTATCTGCAATCGAAAGGGGTGCGCAAGGGTGACATGGTGTCAACCATGATCCTGAACGCCCCAGAGGTGTATTACACCATGTTCGCCGCCCAGAAACTGGGTGCGGTTGCCGGTGCGATCAACTACATGCTCAAGGGCCCTGAAATCGCCTATGTTCTCGAGGATGCCAAGCCCAAAGTGGTTTTCGTGGGCAGCGAGTACATGCAGGATTTTGCGGCCGGCCTGGCAATGTCGCACCACAAGCCGATCGTGGTGGAAGTGGTGACCGATATCGACCATGGCCTATCGATTGCCGAAAGCACGCTGCAAGAGATCCTGGACGGTTATCCGAGTGCCGAGTGCCTTGTACCGCAAAGCCTGGAAGATCCCATCCTGCTGCTTTACTCATCGGGCACGACCGGCATGCCCAAAGGCATTTTGCTGTCCAATCGAAATCAACTGTGTATTTGCAACGGCCGGGCGACCCTCGGGATCAATCAGCCTGGCGATATCATGATGATCATTTTGCCCATGTTTCACACCAACCCGCTATGTGTGTGGACCTATCCCTCCATATTCCAGGGGCTGACCTTGTGCATCCGGCGCAGTTTTTCGCCCACCGACTTCTGGCCGGCGATCATCCGCTACGGGGTCACCATCGTGCAGGGCGTACCGGCCATGTTCGACTATATCTACAATGCGGCCGATCCCAAGGAGATCGATTACAGCAAGTTGAAGCTGCGCCTGGCCCATTCCGGCGCGGCGCCCATGCCGGTCCGTCTGGTGCAGGCTTTCAAGGACAAGTTCGGTGTGCAGGTGATCGACGGTTACGGCTTGACCGAAGCCTGCGGCGTGTCGACCACCGGGTCGGGTCTGCCGCCCAACTGGAAAGCCATCGGTATGGCCTTTCCCGGCTTGGAAGTTGAAATCATGGACAATGACAACCGGATCTTGGCCTACGGGGAAACAGGCGAGATCTGCGTCAAAGGCGATGCGGTCATGCTCGGTTACCTGAACAAGCCCGAGGCCACCGCCGAAAGCCTGCGCAACGGCTGGCTGCACACCGGTGACATGGGGTACATGGACGAGCAGGGCTACATTTATATCGCGGGCCGCATCAAAGAAATGATCAATCGCGGCGGTGAGAACATCTACCCGCGCGAAATCGAGATCCCCCTGGAAAAACATCCTAAAATCGCCGAAGTGGCCGTGGTTGGTCAGCCCGACCCGGCGCTGGGCGAGCGCGTGCGTGCCTGCATCGTCTTAAAAGAGCCAGGCAGCATGCGTGCGGAAGAGGTGCGCGACTACCTGAAAGATAAGATTGCCAAGTACAAGATTCCAGAGACGGTGACGTTTATGGAAAGTTTTCCGCGCAACCCCACCGGCAAAATATTGAAGCACCAATTGAAAAACTGACAAGATGATATTCGGCGGCGGACAAGCGTCCGCCGCCGTCAGATTACTTGGCCGGATGAACGCTCATCCCTTTCTGGATTCGGTCGCCGCTGCCGCGGATCACCTTGCCATAGGCGAGCTTTTCTTTCACTTCGGTCACCTGGATCGTAGCGATCAGGTCCATTTCCTCATCGAGCACTTCACCGGTATCTTCATCGACCAGTTGCTCCGTGCTGCCGACATCGAAGGTATTGCCGACCGCGACACCCTCGCGCGATCCGCGATTGATGGCAATTTTGCCATTTTTGGCCAGAATGACACTGCCCTCCCAGGGCATTGACTGAACCTGATCGATCAAATAGGTGACCGCCTGTCCAACGGCATCTTCGCAGGCTTTGCCGACATTATCCTTCATGAAGCCTTCCATGTCGCCAGTCAACCCGCCCAATTTGTCGCCCCAGTAACCAACGCCAAGGCCCTTGCGACCCGACTTGCCGGTCACCTTGGTCGATGCCGCGACTTGGCCGGTTTCCGAATTGACCAGGTACATGGTCATGTTGATTTCAGCGGAATCGGATGAACCACCAAGGGAAATGCCCTTGAATTGAAAGCCGCCACCGCCGCCGGTGGTACTATCCTGGACATGGGTGATGGCGCCTTTGACCAGTAGCTGGGCTGGGGTCATACGGCCGATTTTAGGGGCTTTTTTACCGCCGGCGGCTCTGCCGCTGGCCGCAAAATCCTGTTCTTCCATGGCCGCTGCGCGCATGTCGCTTTCTCCCAGGACGATGAACCAACCGGATTCGTTGAGGGCAGCGGTCATGATCTCACCGAACCCCTCGCCGATGTCCCATTGACCACTCCAGCCGGCTTGGTTTTCGAATTGGGTTACCGTGATGGAATAGCGAAGATTCCCCTTGTTTTTCGGGAAATCAGCGGCGGCGAGGTTGGAAAGTGTCAAAAAGTGCATACAAATCAGGGCCAGTAGACAAGCGATCGATTTATTCACAGTTCGTCTCCTTGCAGAAATTGATGAGAAGTTGCCTTTTTGTGACCGGGTATATTGCACAACTGCCTTCGGGAGTCAAAATCAGATTGCTTTCGTTTCGCGCCAGACTTGAAAACGATCTACTTGCGGTTAGCTTGTTTGCATCTGAGTCATTTATCCAAAAAATGCGCAGAAAGAATGCAGAGGTGACTTATGGTGGATAACCCCCCGAAAAATATGCCGCGGATTACACCTTATTTGCATTACCAGGATGTAGCCGCAGCGGTCCAATGGATTGAAAAAGCGTATGGTCTGGAGCCCCGGTTCACTTTGCCGGACCCCAAAGGCGGTCTGATGCACGCGGAGATGGTTTTAGCGGATGGGCTCGTGATGATGGGCCCGGCCAACAAGGCGCACGGCACTCTGAGTCCGAGGGATCTGCCGGCTGTCAATCAGGGTCTGTACGTGTATGTCGACGATCTGCAACGCCATTACGAACGGGCCCGGGAAGCCGGTGCCCGAATCATCATGGAACCGGAAACCATGTTTTGGGGAGATCGCATATATGCCAGCCTGGATATAGAAGGGCATCAGTGGACATTTGGCCAGCACGTCGAAGATGTGCCTCCCGAAAAGATGAAGCCCCCCGAAGCATAAAATGAAACAACCGTCCGGGCTTTCGCGGGCTGTGTCAAGCAGCCCCCGAAAGCCCGGGCGACATGGCGGGACGGCACGCCGCAGCGTGTATCTTCTTTATACTTTCCACTGTCAACTCCGGCAAAGCCGGCTTAGGAGGTTCCCATGAAGGATATCCAAAGTTTGCATTTACGCGTCCAGGAAATGTGCGATTGCTATGCCACCACCGATCCGCTCGAGGAGATGGCCAAAATGGCCACACAAAAGGAAGATACCCGGGAATCGGCCGTCAAATGGCTGGCTTTGGCGATCCTTCACGGAATCAACAGCAATGCCGAAGAGATTGCCTTGGGTCGCAAAGAGGATGGCCGCGTGCGCGTGACGGCCGAGTACCGCGACACCGAACTGCCGCCGCCAGACGCAAGAATCGCCAGCGCGGTGATCGATGTCGTGCGCGAGATCACGCATATCGAAGAAAAAGGCAAACTGCCGCTTTCCATTGGCCTGCGCGGCGACAGCATCGATTTGGAAGTCAAAATCAAATCTACGGACGGCAAAGAAAAACTAAGATTGAAATTCAAGGAATAGCTATTCACCCCCCAGAGGCCGCCTAAACGTCTTCGTTCTTAGCCTGTTTCAAAAGATGGGCGGCGATGATCAGTTTCTGGATTTCGGTCGTGCCCTCGTACACCCGCAGCGGCCGAATTTCACGGTAAAGGCGCTCCACGACGGCACCTTTGACGACGCCCGCGCCGCCATGGATCTGCACGGCCTGATCGATACAACGGAAGGCGGCCTCGGTGGCATGAAGCTTGGCAATCGAAGAGTGCAGGGCGGCGGCGGGGTCGCCCTTGTCCTTTTTGAGCGCCGCCAGGTAGACAAGACTCTCGGCCGCTTGAATATCGACGGCCATGTCGGCCAATTTGAAGGAGATCGCCTGGAACTCAACGATCGGGCGGCCGAATTGGACGCGCCGGCGGGCGAAGCGCATGCTTGCTTTCAAGGCCGTGCGGGCCATGCCCAAGGCAGCGGCGCCCACGGACATGCGCATCAGGTCCAGCGTCTGCATGGCCGTTTTGTAGCCCGCGCCCACGGGTCCCAGCAGATTTTCGCCCGGCACCCGCAAATCTTTGATCTCGAACGCAACAATGTCATGGCTGGCCAGCAATGCGATCCGGTGGTCCACGTTCCAGCCCGGCATGCCTTTTTCCACGATGAAAGCCGAAATTGCTTTGGGATTGTCGGCGGTCGGCGTGCGGGCGAACAGCACGCCCATGTCGGCCGAGTAGCCATTGGATATAAAATGCTTGCGGCCATTGATCACAAAATGATCGCCGTCCGGCAAGGCGGTGGTCTGCATGGCAGCCACATCCGATCCCGCTTCGGGTTCGGTCAGGCAAAAGGTGGTCAGCCGTTTGCCCTCGGCCAGCGCGGGCAGGTAGCGCGCCTTCTGCGCCGCGCTGCCCGCCAGGATAATGGGATATCCACCCAGGCCCTGCATGGCAAACGTCGTGTCCGCCGGTGCGAAGACGCCGGCAATGGCTTCGCGAGCCAGGCAGATGCGCACAGCGCTCACGCCTTGCCCGCCGTATGCCTGGGGAAAGAGCGGGCCATAGATGCCGGATTGGGCCAGAGAAGTTTTCAGGGCATCGGGGACATCGCTGATTTCTCCCAGTTTCTGCGCCAAAGCGGCCAGTTCACCCTGGGCATAGGCCTCGCACTGGGCTTTGAAGGCCAGATCGTCTTGAGCAAGCATCGATTGCATGGTCGCCATCCTATGCTATGGTTATGGTCCTCTGAGCCTTGTTCCTATCGCCATCTTGATCTGGTGATGTCGTGCGCTCAAGGGGACTTATTTAACAGACACACCGAATTCTTCCATGATCGTGATTTCAGGTTTGCCGGCCAGCACAGTCGCCAGCTTTCCGGAAAATTCCTTGAAATGGGCCGTTGAGGAGTGCGCGGTCAGGGCATCCTTGTCTTTGTACCTTTCAATGACCACGATGGTGTTTGGATCGGAACCCTTACGATTCAGACTGTAAAGCAGCGTTCCCTCTTCGGTCATGACGTTCGTGAGCAATTCTTTGAACATGGCAACGGCTTGGTCGGCTTTGCCTTCTTGTATCGGAAGTTTTGCGATGACTGAAATCATGAATGTCTCCTGATAGTTTGGAAATGGCCTGCGTAGGCGGTTAAGTCACCCGCTCCGGTGATGCGGCCGCCGGAGTAGGAATGAAAAACAACGATGACGCAGCCGCAAACGCGGGTAAAATGCGTGCGGCGCACCCTCACAAAAGCGGAATCAGCTTAAAAGAGTTCCGCATGCCTTGTCAACATTGGAAGTCGACACGGTCAGGGCCATCGCATTCAAACCTTGGCACGTAGTGTGCTGTTCCCTGATCGACACCGTCGCCTGGCGCGCGAAATTCCGTTCATGCACGGTGTCCCATTACCTGTAGGGGCGAATCTTGTGTTCGCCCGGTGCGGGAGATGTCAATGGGATTCCAGGGGCGAATGGACACCTTGATGATCACGATGTCCGCTGTAGGGGCGACCGGCTCTCGCCCACGCGAACCATTGAATTGGGGGCATCGCCCATGAAGGCGAGGGCTTATTCTCCCGCACCCATAATTGCCGGGGGCGGTGGCTTTGCTCCCGCACCGGGCGACCGCGGTCGCCCTTACAGGTGAAATCCCCTGCGATAGCATGGCAACGAGAGGTCTCGTATGACCGACGTATGACCGCTATGCTTTTGACAATCTAAACCACGCTGTGATAGGTAAGTAGCATGAACCCGCTGTTCGACGATACTAAACGGACGACGGGATCGCCTGACAAAGGCGCGGGCTCCCGGATCGGTTACGGAAAGGCGGTTTTAGATGAACGGTTTCCAGGCAGGGCCCATCACAGATCGTATCACCCTGTTAGGTCGCCATGAATCGTGCGTCTATTGGGTTGAAGACCAGCGGCAAGCCGTACTCATGGGCGGCGGCATGACCTATATCATCCCCGATCTGCTGCATCAGATCGAAACCCTCCGGCTCGATGAACAGTGCATCCGCCAGATCTGGATACTGCACGCCCACTTCGACCATTGCGGTATCGTGCCTTTTCTCAAAAAGAGATGGCCCTGGGTCCAGGTCGTGGGTTCGGCGCGTGCCAAGGAACTCCTCGACAAACCGCTCATCGCGCAAAGCGTGTCCGACATGAATCAAAACGCCCTGGCCGCGACAGGGCTCAGCCAGACCGCCGGGGAACTGGGCCTGCCATTCGAAACGCTACCGATCGACCGCACCGTGACCGATGGCGACGTGCTGCGCTGCGGCAGCCTGGAGCTTGCCGTCATCGGAGCGCCAGGGCACTCCTCCTGTTCGATGGCCGTCTATGTGCCGGCCGAAAAAGCTCTTTTTGCCTCGGACGCCGTCGGTATGCGCCTCAAAGGCGTCTATCAGCCGACCCCGAACGCCAACTACGACCAATACCAGCAGACCCTGGCCAAACTGGCCACCTACGATGTGGAACGCCTTCTGCTTGAGCATTTCGGCGCTTACAAGGGGGACGATGCGCGCGCTTTCATCCCCAAAGCCATGGAGGCCGCCGCGCGAACCCGCCGATTGCTGGAAGATACCTATCGCAGGACACGCGATGTCGAAAAATGCACGCAAGAGGTCACGGCCCTTTTCCTCAAACGGGAAACCGATTCCTTTTTGTCGGCCGGCGTACGCGCTCTGGTGGCCGGGCAAATGGTCCGTTTCATAGCTAAGAAAATAGACGCAGAAACCAAGTGAAGGTGAACCCATGTCCATCCAGTCCGTTGATCGAGCACTGCAGATCTTGACCTTGTTTTCGCATCGCACCCCCGCGCTGGGCGTTACCGAGATCAGCCAGGCCGTCGGACTATCCAAAGGAACCGTGCATGGCCTGATCCGTACATTGCTGCGTCAAGGCTTTCTCCAACAAGACCAGCCTTCACGGCGTTACCGTCTGGGACTGAAGATCTATGAGCTGGGAATTATTTTTGCCGGCACCATGGAGATCAACCAAAAAGCTGCTGGCCCACTCAATCAACTGGCCAAAACCACTCAGATGGTATGCCGGGTTTCCATCTGGGACGGCGACTCGGTGGTGATCACCTCCGACGCCCACCCGCGGCCGCGGGCTGTGCTGCCGCACCAATTCGGCCCGCGCGTTCACGCCTACTGCTCGGCCATGGGCAAAGCGGTTCTGGCGTTTCTGGACGAAAAGCTGCTGGCCCAGTACCTTGAACGCACCGAACTGGTCGCTTTTACGCCCCACACCGTCACCGAACGCGAAGTGCTTGTGGCCGATCTGGCCGAAACCCGTCGGCGCGGGTATGCCATGGACCGCGAGGAGGCCGTGCATGGGATGGGTTGCCTGGGAGCCCCGGTGTTTCAACGCGACGGGTGCGTGGCCGGTGCGATCAGCCTGTCCGGAGCGGTCGCGCGTATCATGGGCGACCGACTGGAAGATCATGCCGAAGCACTGCTGAAAACGGCCGCTGAAATATCCAGGTACATGGGCCATCTGCCCGGATTCAGCGAAACGGCCTCAGCGCCACGTGCGCACTGATTTGCATGCACGTCAAAGCGTGCAACAGGGGGAGGCAAGCATATCAATCGACAGAATGCCTCCCTTTACACTTTAAACTTTACACTTAACACTTCGCCCATAATCACTTGAGCGAAATGCATAAGCAGAAACCATTACAGGGGCATTTGTATGTCTTTAAACCATCTCGACGAACACGATCACCATTATCTCGCCTCTCTGGTGCCGCCGGATCGCATTTCCACCGGCCAGTCCAACCTGCATACTCATTCGCGCGATCAGTCCCGGCATCCCGCGGTGCGCCCCGAAGTGGTGATTTGGCCCCATACCACAGAAGAGATCGCGGCCATCCTGCGCTATGCCGATCAGCGCCATCTGCCCGTCACGGCCTGGGGCGCCGGCAGCAGCCTGGAAGGCAATCCGATTCCCGTGGCCGGCGGCATCGTCCTGAGTTTTGCTCAAATGAACCGCATTCTGGATATCCGCGACAATGATTTTCAAGTCGATGTGCAGCCGGGCGTGATTTACAAGGAAATGAACCACCAACTGCGCCACACGGGACTCTTTTTCCCCCCCGATCCGGGCGCTGCGGCGACCATCGGCGGCATGATCGCCAACAATGCCAGCGGAACGCGCACCGTGCGCTACGGTTCCACCAAAGACTATGTGCAGCAATTGACAGTCGTCCTGGCTGACGGGGAAATTATCGAGATCGGCAATCGGGCTGCCAAGAGTTCGTCCGGTTTCGATCTGCTCCACCTGTTTGTCGGATCGGAAGGCATGCTGGGCGTAGTGGCCCAGGCCACGTTGCGACTGACCGGCATCCAGGAAGAGTTTGCCTGGGCGGTGGCAACCCTGCCGACCATCGCAGCGGCCGGACGGGCCGTATTCGACATCCGGCGCTCGGGCATCGATCCGGCCGCCATTGAACTGCTGGCCCCGGAGTGCATTGAAGTGATCAATCGCGCCAGGCAGTTCGGCCTGACCTGTTCACCGACCCTCTTTGTCGAATTGCATGGTCCCACGCGGCAGCATTTGGCCGATGCCATGCAGATCCTGGAAGAGATCTGTCGCAATGAAGGCTGTCTTGAATTCAAACCAGGTTTGGACCGGACCGAACGCGACCGCCTGGTCGAAGCGCGCCACGCTTTGGGCGAAATGATTGCCCAGGCGCATCCGGACCATAAACGGGTCGTCATCGATGTGGCCGTACCGATTTCGACCTACCCGGAAATGATCGCCTATGCCCGTGAAGAATCCCTGAAGGTGGATGCCGCCTCGGCCTACACCTTCGGTCATGCCGGCGACGGCAATATCCACCTGGTGGTCGGGGCGCGCCCTAAAGACGCCCAGACCTGGCAGGCCATCGACGCCCTGAACAGCCGGATGGTCGCCAAAGCCCTCGCGCTGGGCGGCACAGCGACCGGCGAGCACGGCGTGGGTATTGGCAAGATCAAGTTCATGACCGCCGAGCACGGGCCCTCCCTGGCATGGATGCGCAAGATCAAACACCTTTTCGACCCCAACGGCATCCTCAACCCGGGCAAAATGTTTCCTGATAACGAATAGTTTTTCACAATGCCCCGTTTCACCGCGCGGGCATTCTAATAAAAACGAAAACGCTGTAGGGGCAAACACAAGGTTCACCCCCTACAGCGTTCAACGACCATTCCAGGGTTATTCAATCCAGTAAGACACAGTAAGATGTCACAAGAAGGTTACATAGTAATTTTTAGAACCTTTAACAAAACTTCAACGTGGAGAGTTGAGCATATCGAATCGACAGAATGCCTCCCTTTACACTTTAAACTTTACACTTAACACTTCGCCCCATAATCACTGGAACGAAGTGCATAACCAGATTATTCAATTGGCAGATGGGGCCTTCGAATCCATCGGGTTTCTTCTTTATCCCCCAAAAAATTTATTCGGCAGCCATGTCGCTATTTCCGGGAAAAACATGACCAACAGCATCCCTGTGCATTCCAGCAGCATGAAAGGAACGACCGACCGATAGATGTCGGCCATGGTCACCGATGGCGGGCAGATCGCCTTCAGGTAGAACAGATTGAACCCGAACGGCGGCGTCATGTAGGCGATATTCATGTTCATGATGAAAAGGATGCCGAACCACAGAGGATCGAAGCCTTGCGCCTTGATCACAGGTAAAAAGACCGGCACGGTGATCATCATGATGCCGGCCGGATCGAGAACCATACCCAACACCAGCAGCAGCAACTGAATGAAAATGATGGTGCCCCAGGGCCCGCCGGGCACGTAGGTCATGACTTTTTCGATTAAATGCGTGCCACCCATGCTGTGATAGGCCGCCGTGAAGCAATAGGCCCCGAAAAGAATCCACATGACCATGCCGGTCAGGCGGAAGGTGCGTATGCTGGATTCCCAGAGAAGATTCCAGTTCAGCTTCTTGTAGACAGCCGCCGAAATCAGCGACCCCAGCACGCCCACCCCCGCAGCCTCGGTAGGCGTGGTCAGCCCGTAAACGATCGAGCCTAGAACGGCGAATACGATGCTGACCGGCAGGATGATCGCCTTCAGCGCTTTGAATTTCCGGCCCCAATCGCCGCGCTGGTCGCTCGGCAAGGCCGGTCCCAGGTGCGGCTGGAAATAGCAGCGCACCAAAACATAGATGGAGACGATCGTCAGCAGCAGCAGACCCGGCAAGATGCCGCCCGCGAACAGTTTGCCCACGGATTCGCCGGAGATCAGCGCATAAAGAATCATGATGACGCTGGGCGGGATCAGGATGCCCCAGCCGCCGCCGGAATTGATGCAGCCCACGGCCATGCGTTTGTCATACCCACGCGCGAGCATCGAGGGCAGGGCGATCGATCCCATGCTGACCACGGCCGCCCCGCTGATGCCGCACATGGCCGAAAAAATAGCGCAAATTACCAAGGTCCCGATGACCAGGCCGCCGCGCACCCGCCCGAACCACACATACATCATTTCGTACAGATCGTTGGCTGTGCCGGATCTTTCCAGCACCATGGCCATGAAAATGAACAGGGGAATCGCCACCAATGTGAATTTTTCCATCGTTCCCCAGGTTTGGGCCGCCACCATGTAAAGGGCGTCCGGTCCCCAGGTAAAGTATAGAAAGATGATGGAAACCCCGCCGAGGACAAATGTAAGCGGCAGCCCCGAGAAAAGAAAAAAGAATAAGGACAGAAAGAACAAAAAGGTCAGTAGCTCGATGCTCATAAGGCTTCCTTCTCCGCAGGTCCCGTTCCCTCTAATTCCTGGCCGGTCACTAAGATGATAATATCGCGAATGAGCTTGGCGGTGCCTTGCAGAAGCAACAGCAAGGCGCCCAGCGGGATCATCAGTTTAAACGGATAGACCGGCGGGTTCCAGGCGGATTGGGAATGTTCCCAAGTAGACAAGGATTCCCATGCCAATTGGCCGCCGTACAGGAGAAGCATCCCGCAAAACAGGAAAAAAAGCAGAAAAGTGAAAATATCCAGAACGGCTTTGGTTCTGGCTGAAAAACGCGCATAGAAAATATCCACGTTGACATGGCCGTTGTGTTTCAGAATATGTCCGCCGGACAAGATGACATACGCCCCGAAAAGAAGTTGAACCAGTTCGTTACCCCAGACCGTCGGGGAGTTGAAAAAGTAGCGCCGGACCACCTCGGTCACCACCAGGACGAACATGAGCAGGATCGAAAGCGCCAATACGCGGCCGACCCATTCATTCAGTTGATCGATAAAACGCAATACCGCATTCACTGTTTGCACCCATTGCCTCCATCGGACAAAGAGCATCCGGCCACAAATCGTACCCGGACCGGATGCTCCTGGTTTTTTAAAAGCGTGTGCCGCCGAGACTCAGATATTATTTGGTTGCATGCGCTTCTTTGAGTTTTTGGACCGCCTCGGATTTGTCCGTTGCATGGAACTTCCGCAGCAATTCAACCGCGGCGGCATTGTCGGGGCTTCTTTTGGCGACATCCTCCCAGATGGGTTGGGCCGCATCACTCATCTTCTTGATGTCTTCCTTGGCCAATTGGATGAGTTCGACCCCTTTTTCTTTCTGTACCTTGGCCAGGGTAACCTCTTCGAGGTGTTGGTATTCATCCGTTCGCAGCCAGAAATGTTCGTCCAGAGTGTCCTTCAATATTTTCTGGATGTCCTGAGGCAGGGCGTTCAATGCCTTTTGATTGATCAGCCAGATGTCGGTGGACGCCACATTGAGGGCCGGACGCAAGTGATATTTGTTGACCTCGTAAAAGCCCATGCTGTCACTGCCTTGAACCGCGCCCCAGTGCGCACCTTCGACGACACCCGAGGTCAGGGCGGCATAGATTTCACTGCCGGGCAGTGGGGAACCCGCTGCGCCGATCGCGGTGAGATAGACCTGCAGGATGCCCGATGAACGCAACTTCAATCCTTTGAAATCTTCGAATTTGCGTACCGGCTTCTTGAGAGACAGTTCGGTGGGGTAGACCTTGTCGGGCGTGTAGTAAAGCCCATGCTTGGCGAATGCTTTGCCGACCATATCGTCAAAGCCCATTTCCTTATGAAAATAGGCGCATTCCCAGGTATCTTTGAAATTCATCGGCAGACCGGAGGCAACATCCATCAAAGGCACCTGATCGCGGGGGTAAGCGGATGAGGTGCCGACGATCTCGATCATGCCACGCTTGGCAGCGTTGAAGAGCTCTTTGGAAGGGACAAGCGCATCGGCCGAAAACAGCTCGATGTTCAAACGTCCGCCGGTACGCTCCTTGAGTTTTTCGACCAGCACCTGGGCGCTATCCTTGTAGGATGAACTCGAAGGGGGCCAATGGGTTTGCATTTTCCACTTGATGACTTTATCCGCAGCATCCGCCAGGGGCGCATTGAAAGTCAGGGCGACAAAAGATGCCAGCAAAACTAACGAACGAACAAGCACGCGTGATTTGCCTTGCATAGTGATCCTCCTGGTTACGAAAAGTGGGGTTTAGGTAGCGGAGGGGAGCCGGTCGTTTGTGCTCCCATTTTCAGTGGTTTGACAATAAATTGCCCTCAGTCGCTAAATAATGAAAATAAAAGATGTAAAGAACAATAACATCAAGGCGTGTTCAGTATGGCAGACACCCCTGTCGGTGTCAACGCACAAAAGCGTCACAGAAAGATTATGCACGTGTAGCAAAGGATCGCAGCCTTGGAGAGCTAATTTTGTTTGGTATGGACGAACAATGTCTGTTACTGACAGGCGTATCAGTTAGGTAGGCGGAGCGGCAGTGAAAAAAAACCCCTCACGGCAGCCAGGCCGGAGGGGGCTATTCTTTGTTTGTAAAGCTTAGGCGACTTTCGAATTTTCCTCTGGATTGTAACAGATCCGGCAGCAATTCAAGCAGCGCTGAGATTCGTAGGCCGCATCTTTTTCGCTGATGACCTGGTCGACTTCAACCATGCTGGTGATGCGCTCTTCGACGTGCAATTCGGGCATGGGGGTGCGGTTTTTCTTCTGCACACCCGGTACCGTTTTGAACAGCGACTCGGCGATGTGTTTTTTGCGCAACGACTTGGGCGAGCTCTGAACCTTTTCGCCGGTCAGGAATTGGTGAATGGATCGCGCCGCCCGCCGACCGCCGCCGATGGCATCCACCACCAGCGATGGTCCGGTAGCGGCATCGCCGGCGGTAAAGACATACGGCAAGCTTGTCTGCAGCAGTTCCGGATCGTTGTCAAAGGTGTTCCAGCGGGTGATCTTGGGCTTTTCCGCTGCGGTTTCTTTTTCCAGAAAGTCAAGCTCAGGCTGTTGCCCGATGGCGGAAATGAGCATATCCACTGGCAGAATCGTTTCCGATCCTTCCACGGGAATCGGCCTGCGCCGACCGCTGGCGTCGGGTTCGCCCAACTCCATGCGCAGGTATTCGAGTCCGGCGACGCGGCCGTTCTCGTCAGCCACCACGCGCTTGGGTGCGGCCAGGAACTGGAACTTGACCCCTTCATGCTCGGCTGCCACAATTTCGACCTCGTTGGCCGGCATCTCTTTGCGTGTCCGCCGGTAAACGATGTAGGCCTCTTCGGCGCCCAACCGCAGCAGGGTGCGCACGCAATCGATGGCTGAGTTGCCACCGCCGACCACCGCCGCTCTTTTGCCGATGGGAATTTTCTTGTCGGGTGCGCCGGCCACTTTGGAAAGAAATTCGATGCCTTTCCAGCACCCTTGCATGTCTTCGCCGGGAATGCCGATGGCATAATCCTTCCAGGCGCCGATGCCGAGGAAAACAGCATCATAGCCCTCATCGCGCAGGGACTGAATGGTAAAATCGCGTCCCATAATCGTTTCAGTGTGGGCTGCGATGCCCAAGTCAAGAATGCCCTGGATTTCCCAATCCAGAACCTTGTCGGGCAGGCGGTATTCGGGAATGCCGTAACGCGTGATGCCGCCCAATTTGGGCATGGCCTCGTAAATGGTCACCGAATGCCCCAGGCGCCGTAAAAAATAAGCGCAACTGACACCGGCCGGACCGCCGCCGATCACTGCGACTTTTTTACCTGTTTCAGGGGCGCAGGGAATAGGCAGCCGCTGGCCTGAATTCATCTCCCAATCGGCCACGAATCGTTTGAGCTGGTTGATGGATACCGGTTCGTCCTCGATGCCGCGGCGGCAATAATTTTCGCACGGATGCGGGCAGACGCGCCCGCAACTGAGCAGCAGCGGATTGCGTTCGCGGATCGTATGGATCGCGCCGGCGTAATCGCCCTTGCGGATCTGATCGATATACTGGGGGATATTGATTTCGGCCGGGCAGGTTTGCTGGCATGGCGCCAGGGCGTCGTCCAGTTCATTGAAGTGCAGCAGCCGCTGGCTCATCGTGCGCACAGTCAGAATATTCTTGGGGCAGGCCTTTTCGCAGGCGCCGCAGCCGACACATTTGGCCTCGTCGACCACCGGATAGCCCTCAGGGCCCATATGGATAGCGTCAAACTTACATGAGCGGATGCAATCGCCCATGCCCAGGCAGCCGATCGAGCAGACCCTGCGCCCACCATGCAGGTTGGCCAGGGCGGCGCAGGTTTGAGCGCCATCGTAGTAATATTTGTCAGCTGCGCGATTGCCGCCAGAACACACGTTCATGGAGCGCAACGGTTCGGCGGTACCGGCATCCACACCCATGATGCCGGCAATCTGTGCGGCCGCTTCCGGACCGGCCACAATGCAGACACTCGGAGCGGCTTTGCCAGCGACAATGGATGCGGCCGCGGCCGAACAGCCGGCGAATCCGCAGCCCCCGCAATTGGCGCCTGCGGTATAGTACTCCACCTGGGCGATGCGTGGGTCTTCCCATACATAAAACAGCTTGGATGCGACGCTGAGAACGATTCCGCAAGTCGCTCCAATGCCTAACATGACGATAACGGCTACAAGCACGGGGGCCTCCTTAGAACCTTACCAGGTTCATACGAAATATCAGTGGACCGCCTCACGGGCGGGTTCCGCTACTTAAAATAACAAACCGTTCAGAACATAAAGCTCCGAACGGTTGTGCATAAAGGGTGCGCAATCCGCCCGGGGCGGAAGTTCGTGGTTTTTTTATACCATGCCTCGAAATGCGTAAAAACTCAAGGAAATGATACCGGCCGTGACCAGGGCAATGGATGTATCCTGCAAGGGTTTGGGCACCCGCGCCAGCAAGATGCGTTCGCGAACGCCGGCAAACAGGATCAGCGCCAGCCCAAAACCGGCCGCATATGCAAATGAAGTAAGCAGTGCCGGCATAAACGTCAGTTCCTTGTCAATATTGAGCACGCACGCGCCGAAAACCGCACAGTTGGTGGTAATCAACGGTAGAAAAATTCCCAGACCGGCGTACAGCGCCGGAATACTTTTCTTTAAAAACATTTCAACAAATTGCACCAGCGACGCGATCACCAGGATGAAAGAGATCGTGCGCAGGAAGGTCAATTTAAACGGCATCAGCAGCCAGTAATAGATGAGCCACGTGATGACGCCGGCCATGACCAAAACGAAAATGACCGCCATTGCCATGCCGATGGCGGTTTCCATTTTTTTGGAAGTGCCCAAAAATGGGCAGTTTCCCAGGAACTGAGCCAAAAGGATGTTGTTGACGAAAATGCCGGCGACAATGATCTCGAAATACTCCATGGTGATCTCCTATGGCTACTTGCTCGGGACCAGGTTCAAGAGAAACAACATCAGGCCCAGGCAGATAAACGCGCCGGGAGCCTGCACCGCAAAAGCGAATGGTTCGAAAGAGGCGCCGAAAAGATTCGGCAGCTCATACGGCAGGAAACCGAAAATATCGCCTGCGAGCCCGCCCGTTCCCAGCAATTCGCGCACAGCACCCAGAGCGGCCAGAGAGAAGGTGAACCCGAGTCCAATGCCCATCCCATCCGCCATTGAAGGAATGACGCTGTTTTTAGAGGCAAAAGCTTCGGCGCGGCCCAGAACTATACAATTCACCACGATCAGGGGGATGAACACGCCCAAATCGAGAAAGAGGCCATACACAAAGGCTTGCATCATCATTTCGACCACGATGACGAATGTGGCGATAATAATGATGAAGCAGGCGATGCGGACCTTGGATGGGACAACCTTGCGCAGCAATGAAACGAGAATGTTGGAGCAAATCAGCACAAAGGCCGTGGCCAGACCCATGCCGATGCCGTTTTTCATCGAGGTGGTAACACCCAAAACAGGACAGAGTCCGAGCACCAGCCGAAACGGCGGGATTTCCTTCCAAAGCCCTTTGGTGAACTCCTGTGCCAGAGATTTCGCCATGTCGTTTAGCTCCTATTACTTAACTGCGCTCTTCATGTTTTCGACCAGTTGCGGTTTGAACTCTTCGTATTTGGCCAAGGCTTGATTGGTGGCGTCGCACACGGCGCGCGACGTGATTGTCGCACCGCTGAGGGCGTTTATATCGCCGCCGTCGTTGGTTACCTTGCATTGTTTGTTGACGGGCTTGCCCTTGAATTGCGCGGCCCAGGCCGGGTTGTCCTTGGCTTCGCCGCCTAACCCGGGCGTCTCTTTGTGGGTTGTGACGCTGATGCCGGCCAATTTATCCTCCACGACGTCAAAAGCCACCAGCAATCCGAATTTATCGGCAAATCCTTTGCCCGAGACTTCCAGTACGGCTACCCGCGGTTCGCCGTCGAAGGCCCCCACGAACACCGTGCGTTCTTCGTCGCCATCCTGAATTTTGAAGCGCGACTCGACCGGATCGTTGGACGCTCCCTTCAGAATCTCGCGAATAGCCGGGCCTTTGACCAGCTCCAGTTCCTGGACCTCGATCATCGGCTTGGTAAACTCTTCCAGCCACTTGAGACCGCCGCCTGAGATAACACTCAAGATGGTGAGCACCACCACCATTTTGATCATTTCCATATCATGCCACCTTTCCAATTGCCTTAGGCCGGATCTTGTCAATCAGCGGATTCATCAGGTTAATCAACAGAACAGCGTAGATAACCCCTTCCGGATAGGCACCGATATTGCGAATCAACATGGTCATCACACCGCCCACCGCACCGTAGATCAACATCGGGACAGTATTGACAGGAGATGAACTGTCTTCTGTGGCCAGAAAAAACGCGGCGATCAGGGAGTAGCCGGTGAGCAGATGAAACAGCGCGCCGGCATATTTGCCAGGGTCCGCCAGGTGAAACAGGCCGGCCGTGATCAGCAGCCCGGCGATGAACGCCACCGGGATTTCCCAGCGCACGAAACCCCGGGCGATCAGATAGATGCCGCCGATCATCAGCGCCACGCCGCTGGTCGACCCGAGCCCTCCGACTTCTTTGCCGATAAACAAGTCCATCAGGGGAATGCTGTCGACGGCCGCAGTACCGAACGCTTTGGCAGCGACCAATGGGTAAAAGGCGGGATATTCGAGGTTGAAGTTTACCAGCTGCGCATCGAAGTCGAAATAGTTGCGCCAGGCGATCGATAAAATGGCAAACGAGAGCACCGCCGGGTTGAACGGATTGGCACCGATGCCGCCGAATATCTGTTTGCCGATCACGATAGCCATGAAAGTGCCGGTGATCACCAGCCACCAGGGCGCGGTCGCAGGCAGCAGCATGCCGAAGATCAGACCGATCAGGGCGGCATGACCATCGGCCACCGTATCGGTCCGTTTGGCGATCAGGTTGGAGAGCATCTCCCAGACGATGGCCGAGGAAACAGCCATGCAAATCACCCCGATGGCGGGAATGCCGAAGAAAACCACACCCATCAGCACGGCAGGCAAGGCGGCCACAAGGATGTTGTAGTTGCGTTCCGGAACGCCGCTGCCGATGTGCCAGAAAGGCGCATGGGAAACAATAAGCTTGTTCGGGCTATTCATTCTCTTCCTCCACAGGCGTGGTGCGTGCGAGTTCGAACTTGGCCAATTTGATATATTGCAGAATCGGCGTGCGTGAAGAACAGACATAACCGCATAGCCCGCATTCGACACACGAATAAAGATCGTACAGATCCGCGCCGTCTTGATACTGCCCGTTTTCGAGATATCGGATCAGCATGTTGACCGCAATATTCGATGGACAGACGCGAACGCACTCACCGCAGTTGATGCAGGGGTAATCGCTTGAAAGAGTGATGTCAGCGGCATCCTGGACCAGAATGGCGTCGCTGTCCGATTGAATCGGCTGCTCTTCCGAATAGATGGCTGTGCCCGTCATGGGACCGCCGAAAACCAGCCGGTCACGATCGTTCAAGGTGATATTCAGTGCCTTGAGTATGGTACCGACGGGTGTGCCGATCCGGGCCAAGACCAAATGTTTGCGGCCCTGTTTGTCCAAAACGGTCAGCAGCTTTTCATTCGGAACACGCTTGTCGGAAAGCGCCCGGCCGATGGACGCGACGGCTTCGGCGCGCATGAAGGCGACCCCCTGGCTCTGAAAGGTCTGGCCTTGGTCCAGAATACGTCCAAACAGCTGATAGAAAAGCATCAGCGGTTGGCCATATGGGTACCGGTTGGAAACAGCCCGAACATCGGCCTCCAGGTGACCATCGAAATTCTGGAAACTTTCGCCCGGCACGGCCAGTATGACTTTTTCCACACCGCTGATCTCTTTTAAGGCATGGATGCCTTTTTCGACCATGACGGTTTGTGTTTTGAGCACATAAAGGTTCGTGTCCACCAGCAGGTCGGTGTCGCCGCCGTAAATGACGATGGTGTGGATCGGATGTCTGGGGTCGGCCAGGTTTGCCAGGGCAGGGGCCCCCGGCACGCCGGTCAGATAGTCGCGCAAGGTTTGCAGATCGATTTTCGCGCAGGCCTCGCCGAAGGCATCGTCCCACTCGTCACGGGCATCCACCGCAATGGTGATGGCGGTAAACTTACGGCCGTAATCGCCGAGCTGCGGCGCAATCGCCTGAATGGTGCCCGTTACGCTGGACACGATCGACGGTCCGGGCGCATCATCCCATGTCAGTCGCTGGCCGGTGCGAACGCGTGTTCCCGGTTTCAGCGCGGCAGAGGGCTCGGGCCCCATCTCCCTGGGCAGCAGCAGCGTCACCTTGGGCGGCACGGTGATTGTCAGCGGCTGCGGGAGCGCTGTGCTCAACAACTCATAGTGAAATTTGGGTTTGGCATAACCAAAGAAGGGTTTTATCATGATTTAACCTTTACTGGGCTGCAACGATAACTGTGAACGATGTGGGACATCCTCCATTTTCCAGCGGCACTACAGTACATGGCACTGGCCGCATCCCTCGGGACCGGATGGGGGGCCTTGGCCGTATTGGTCATGACACCCGATACACTGCGAATGAAACGCATCCGAACGCTTCATGATTTCCGTGTTTTCGATTTCGGAGATATCATCATGGCAATCCAGGCAGGATTCAGGGGTTTTGATGCCTTCGGGCCGAGGCGGATGGCACATGCTGCAGGACATGGGCTCGAGTTCAGCGTCATAGTGCGGGTGGTGACAGTCCGCGCATGCGAGCGCATAGCCTTTGGTTGTCGCATGCATCTGATGATCAAAAAGGACTTTGCCGGCATTGGTTTGATACATCAGCCTGAGCGGTTCCTCGGGTGGCTTAACAGGAAAGGCGGCATAACAAACGATGGCTACGAGGAGAAGTTGCAGTGCCACGCCGTATACGATCATTCGGTGCTTCTTGGAAGTCATCTGCACAAGTCCCTTACTTCTTAGAATTATTTGAAAAGCATCCCACCGAGCGATGAAAAACAAGAAAATCGACTACCATAACGGCATGGCGCTTTCAAGTCTTTTGTTGGGATCGCAACGATATCCTTGAATCTCAAAGCATAATCTGATTATCCATCGGACACCGAAAAATTGCTGGTGGCGGGTCGAACGGTCGCTTCCGAAGCCCCGACCTGCCATCCCTTCTGAAAGGAAGCTGCCCAAGATGCAAAATGGTACAGGCTATGAACCCATCGAGAGTTTCAGCAGCGACAATCACTGCTTTGCCTGCGGATCCAAAAACCCCTTCGGGTTACACATGAAATTAAGCAGCGACGGTCAAACGGTCGCCGCGCATGTCACGGTCCCGAGCCATTTGTGTGGCTGGGGCAATCTGGTCCACGGCGGCATCATCACCACCTTGCTCGATGAAACGATGAGCTGGGCCGCCATTCATCTTCTCAAACGATTGATCCTGACCCGCACGATCGAGATCCGGTTCATTTTGCCGGTGCCGCCGAATACACTGCTGCGGACCGAAGGGAGCATCGAACGTCAGATCAAGAACACCGAGGCACTGGTGCGGGCGGTGTTGTTCGATGAAGACAACCGGATCTGCGCAACTGCCACCGGCCGATTTGCATTGCTGAGCGCCAAGATGATGCGGCGCATGAAGATCATGAACGAACAGACGATCGCTGATTTCGCAAACCGTTACGAGCAGGACTGAGTGGACTTGTGACAACTGCCGCGCTTTGCAGGGCAGGCAGGTAAATGTTCACGCGCGTACCCTCGCCGGGCAGGGAATGGACCGTCACATGACCGTCATGGTTGCGAACGATACCGTATACAGCTGCCATGCCCAGGCCGCGGCCTTGATATTTGGTGCTGAAAAATGGCTCGAAGACGCGCTGCAGCGTCTGTGCATCCATCCCCATGCCCTCATCGCCGATCGTCAAAAGCACATAGTCTCCTGCGGCCACGTCATATCGACGGCTTTGTAGCGTATCTATTGTGTGGCGTTCGCAGCGGATGGACACGGTGCCACCATGCGACATGGCTTCGCCGGCATTGGCCACGACCGCCGACAAGACCATCTGCATCTGGGTCACATCGATCTTGACCCACGGCAGCAACGGTTCCAGGGTCATGACCAGCGACACCTTTTCCAGCAGGCTATGCTGCAACAGGGCCAGCGTTTCGCGAACAAAAGCGTCCATCGCCACTGGTGCCGCCTTGTATTTGCCACCCTTGGCATACGCCAGCAATTGATCCGTCATTCCGGACATCTGCGCGGCCGCGCGTGTTATCGGTGAGATGTATGTGTGGATATCGTGATCCCGACCGTGATCATGCTGCAGCAATTCGGCATACCCCATGATGATCGCCAGTGCATTGTTGAACTGATGGGCCATGCCGCCGGCCAACGTGGCCACCGCCTCCAGTTTGCGCGCCTCTTCAAGCTGGGCCGCCATGTGCTCTTTTTCCGCTTGAAGCCGCTTCATATCCGTCAGGGGCAAGACCAGTTCAAGGGCGGCCGTCACCGCTCCTTCGCTGTCGCGAAGGGGTGTCGTAATGATTTGGGACCAGATCGGATGTCCCTGGGCATCGTGCCCTGATTGCTCCTGCAACACTTTTTCGCAGCCTTCTTCAATCACCCGGAAGGCATTGCACCGTTTTATTTCCTGGCCCTTATAAATGGACTCGAAGCAGGACCTGCCTTCCACCTCTCCGAACAGGGTCTTGAGCACGCGATTGGCCCACAGAACCTCATATGCCCGTGAGATGACAGCCAGGCCGGCGCCGATGTTCCCAGTGATCGTTTCCAGTCGGTCGCGCTCTTCGCGTAAATGCGCCTCGACATTCTTGCGCTGCTGGTTTTCAGAGCGCAATTGGTCGTTGGCCGCAACCAATTCGGAAGTGCGCTGGGCGACCCGGTCGGTGAGATCCTCTTTCAGGTGCAGCAGTTGCAATTGTGTTTTTTGATAGTTGGTGGCGATGACGTAGCTCAACCCCAAAAAGAGCATGGCCATGATGCCGACCAGCACGTACTCCTCGCGTGGAAGGGTGAGCAAGCGTACAATCAGGGGCAGCATGGCCGGGATGGCGAAGGCCGAAAAGGCCCGTATCATAACGCCGAAAGCCATCGCGCTGCCGGCGACCAAGCCGCAGATCAGCAAGGCAAGTAGCAATTGGTGCGTGACCGAATCCAGCGGAAACAGCACCCAGGCGGCCATTCCCCAGGCAGAGCCCGTCAGGCCCAGGGAAATGCAATTCCAGCGCCCCCAGCGGATCGCTTGGGCGGGCGCCGCCATCTGACGCGGGTATCGGTAGATCAAGAAAAAGCGGACAAGTGATAACAGCAGAAGCGTAATCAGCCAGCAGACCAGCGGGGTAGGTTTGATCTGATGCCGCAAGCCAATAGAAAGGATGGTGGCATTGCCGAGTGTCCCGGCGATACCAATCCTGGATTGCCTGTACAGCAGATGAACGCGTTCCCGGTCAATACGCGCCTTGCGGTTGGCAGTGGATTGATCCGATGGGTCCGGAGGCGGCGGCCGTTCCATAAATTTTTCCCGGATCTTGTGACAAGAGCATTATCTGGTAATCCACTTCGGTCAAGTGAGATACGGAGTGGAGTGAAGGCGCGGACCACCCACCCGGCTCACCTCCTCCGTGCTCCAATCCCGAAAACGCCTATAGTCACTGAAGAGCATTATTCTAATGCTTCCGATAACATGAAAGCGATGAAATGGGCTACATTCACAGGAGTGGCATGAACCCCGCAACGTGCGGCCAGGTCCGAGTCATATCTGAAGGCCGGCCCGCCTGCAACCAGGCGGATGCTTGCCGGCAAGTGCCGGCCAATGTGCATTAAATCATCTTCCGTGTCCAGTTGGAGCACGGTCAGCCCCACATATCGGGGAACGTGAAGGTGGCACGCGGACAGAATCGCGTCAGGTTTTTGCATCAATCCGAGGGAGACCACCTCAAGACCCAGCGCGTCTGAAAATATTTCAATTAATTCAATACCTTGTCCAATTCCGTCATCTAACGTGGCCGTGATGATGCGTGGCCGAACAGGCCACAGTCCCGGGAGGCTGTGGTGTTGCTTGTTCCGGATGACGGTATGGGCGGCCTGGATAACCTGTTCGCGAGACGGAAGGCCGTTGTGGATCCATTCTCGACTCAAATCCTCCAATAGTTGGCGCAATGAGTGCATCGGCAATATCCCATGAGGCCTGCCAAAGGCTGCTGCTGTAGTCGGTGATGCCATACACCAGCTCAAATCGGATTAGATTTACGCCTCCGCGCGATCCCCTTGATGAAGGGTGCCTGAGGGCCTATAATGTGAAAAATTGTTGCTGTCAAAGGTTTTGATCTTGTATATTTCGGTGGGCGCAGGTATGTGTTAGCCGCTTTACACTCAGCCAATACGATAAATGTTCAAGTCTTTTCGGGAGGTTCATCTCGAAGGCAAGGCTTAGTGAAGCGCGGCGGTGCATCCAGGTACGGCATGGCCGCCACCCATTTCGACCATTGTCCGCATAACATGTAATTCCACTTAAAGGAGGAAGATCGATGAACAAAACCGATTTAATCGCTAAAGTCGCTACCGTCGTCGGTACCCAGAAACAAGCCAAAGAAGCAGTAGAGTGCATGTTGGACGCCATTACCGAGGCGTTGGCCGACAAGGACACTGTACAGATCGCCGGATTCGGCAGCTTCAAAGTAAGTGAACGCAAAGCCCGCACCGGCCGCAACCCCCAAAGTGGCGCTTCCATCGACATCCCGGCCCGCAATGTACCTAAATTTATTCCTGGAAAAGCACTCAAAGACGCCGTCAGCTAATATCGGCGTCGACATTCATGCCCGTTTTTAAAAGCGGCCGGTCAGCCCTTGAGGGCGTCAAATGCCGCGGCGTCTGCGTCCAGGTCCAAAGTGGCTACATGGAAGCCACGGAACCGTTTGGTTTGGCAACAATGGTTTGAAAAAAGCCGATCATTCACTTCACCGAAGCGAATCATCGCACAGTTCCTTTCAAGGCAGCGTTCCGTTTTCCGGGGCGCTGCCTTTTTTTGTTTCAAATGGCGTCGGATAAGCCGTGGGAGGTCGCTCAGTGGTTCTGAAGACGCCTTTGCGTGACTGTCAGTCCTCCGATACCCCAGTTGTCCGTGTCCACTTCCTCGATGATCACGACTGTGGTTTGTGGATTTTTTCCCAAAACGGAAACCATCAGATCGGTCACCCCTTTGATCAGCTCGGCCTTTTTTTCGGCCGTGGCACCCTCTTTTGTGATTTTGATATTGATGAAGGGCATGTTTTTCTCCTCCTTGGCAGGGTTGTTAAAAGCGTTACTCTGAGCTAAAAAAAGGCCATATCTTCCTGCGGACCTTACGCGAACCCTTTTCACCGTGTTATCGCAGGGGGTTCCAGCGAGCATCGTGCCCATAAGCATTATGACCATAGCGCCGTTCCCATCAAGGTGTCCATTCGCTCCAGGTATCAACCGGCATCTCCCCGCACCGGCGCTTACACATGGTTCGCCCCGTGGAAAGAACGATATTCCATCTCTGAAATGCGGCCCATACGCAATGCGGTTACCTTGTGGTATGGCGGTATCGATGTTGATTCCTGACCACCGTTCCGGTATATAGCCATACAGCAAGTCCCGCTTCTGATACAACAATGGCGATGACCCTGCCGCCGCCGGAGATGCAAATGAATTTAGACGAGATTCGACACAAGATCGATAAGATCGATCGTGAATTGCTGGTGCTGCTGCAAGAGCGCATGAGCCTGGCTATCCGCTCCAAAAAGTTCAAAAGCAGTGTGGTCGATGTCGATCGCGAAGAAGTCGTGCTCTCCCGGGCCGAACGCATGAATCTGGCCCTGGTACCGGGCTCTTTTTCCAGGCGGCTGCTGCGCACGATCATCGAAGAAAGCCGCCGCCTGCAGCAGGAGGATCGCCCCCTGGTGGCCTTTCAGGGCGAGCCGGGCGCCTACAGCGAAGTGGCCTGCCGTCACCTGATGCCTGGTGCGGCGTTCATTCCGTGCATGGAATTTATCGATGTGTTTCAGGGCGTTCAGGAAGGCTACCTGGATCTGGGGGTCGTGCCGGTGGAAAACTCGCTGGAGGGTGCTGTCACCCAGGTCAACGACCTTCTGACCACGACCGACCTGAAGGTGATCGGCGAAGTGCGCGTAGCCGTCAACCATTGCCTGCTGGCCACCGAACCCATGGATCTGCGCGATCTCAGGGTGGTCTATTCTCATCCTCAGGCCCTGGCCCAATGCCAGCGTTTCTTGTTGCAGCACAAGTTGGAACCGCGTCCCTACTATGATACCGCCGGTGCAGCCAAAATGCTGGCGCGCGAAAATCCCCGTGCCGCCGCGGCCATTGCCAGCAAGTTGTGCGGCGAACTCTACGATATGGAAATTATTGCCGAAGGCATCGCCGACGGCACAGCCAATTCGACGCGCTTTTTACTGCTGTCACGACAGGCCTATGCCGGGCGCGGCGACAAAACCTCCATCATTTTCGCAACCGCGCATCAAGCAGGCCGGCTTTTCAATGTACTGCGCCTGTTCGCGGAAGCCGACATCAACCTCACGCGCATCGCCTCCATGCCGTTGCGTACGGACCCCGGCAACTACAGCTTTTTCCTCGACTTCGAAGGGGACATGCAGGATGCCAACGTAGCCGACGTCTTCGCGCAGTTGGAAAAAATGGCCATCGTCTTCAAATGCCTGGGAAGCTACCCGGCGGACCGCACGGGGATATAAAAGAAGTAGTAGGGGCGAACACATGGTTCGCCCCTACGCGCAGAATGATGTTGCGCACCCGTCCGCTCACGTGACCGCCTTATGCTTCAGGGCCGCGTGAGCCATGTAGGGTGGGCACCGCCCGCCATTGTCTAATGTTGATCGTTTCTGAGATTGGCCGTGTTCAACGTTTCATCGCTATGTTCGATCCGGTGTCTATCCATTCGCTTGGGCGGGATCAGTGTCAGAAACCGATGATGTTGCGTGCGGGGAAAGTGGTGGGCAGTGCCCACCCTACATTCGGGATTGGCGCGGCCCACCCACCCGGATCACGGGGGCTTTCCTAACCAGATACAAAAATTAAAGCCATGTAGGGTGGGCACCGCCCACCATTGTCTTGTGTCGATCGCCTCAGTGATTGGCCGTGTTCAACGTTTCATCACTATGTTCGATCCGGTGTCTATTCATTCGCTTGGGGAGATCAGTGTCAACCGATGATGTTGCGTGCGGGGAAAGTGGTGGGCAGTGCCCACCCTACATTCGGGATTGGCGCGGCCCACTCACCCGGATCACGGGGGCTTTCCTAACCAGATACAAAAATTAAAGCCATGTAGGGTGGGCACCGCCCGGGCACCGCCCACCATTGTCTTATTTCGATCGCCTCTGAGATTGGCCGTGTTCAACGTTTCATCGCTATGTTCGATCCGGTGTCTATTCATTCGCTTGGGGAGATCAGTGTCAACCGATGATGTTGCGTGCGGGGAAAGTGGTGGGCAGTGCCCTGGGCAGTGCCCACCCTACATTCGGGATTGGCGCGGCCCACCCACCCGGATCACGGGGGCTTTCCTAACCAGATACGAAAATTAAAGAAGTAGGGGCGAACCTTGCGTTCGCCTCTACGTGCAGAACCATGTCGCGCACCGCCCGCTTACGTGACCGCCTTATGCTTCAGGGCCGCGTGAGCCGCTGCCAGGCGTGCGATCGGCACGCGGAATGGCGAGCAGGAGACGTAGTCCAGCCCCAGCTCATGGCAAAGCGCAATTGATTTCGGATCGCCGCCATGTTCGCCGCAGATGCCGCATTCCATTCCGGGGCGGGCCTTGCGGCCTCTGGCGACGGCGATCTGCATCAGTTCGCCCACACCATCGCGGTCCAATGTGGCAAAAGGATTGTCCTCCAGGATGCCTTGATTCAAATAGGCCATCAAAAAGCCGGCTTCGGCATCGTCGCGGGATATGCCAAACGTGGTCTGGGTCAGATCGTTGGTGCCGAACGAGAAAAATTCCGCATGCTCGGCAATCCGGTCGGCCGTCATGGCTGCGCGCGGCAGCTCGATCATCGTACCGAATTTATAATCTATCGAAAGACCCTGCTCGGCCATTACTTTTTTAGCCTCGGCTTCGAGGACCGCGCGCTGCACTTTGAGCTCGTTGGCATGGCTGGTCAGGGGGATCATCACCTTGGGGAAAACCTGGACGCCTTCGCGGGCCACTTCGCAGGCCGCTTCGAAAACGGCGCGCACCTGCATGGTGGTCAACTCGGGGATCTGGATGCCCAGACGCACGCCGCGCAGCCCCAGCATCGGGTTCTGTTCGCGTAGATCCTCAGCCTGCCGCCGGATGCGTTCCTTGACGCGGATTTGCTGCAGCAAGGTGTCGATCTCGGCCAATGTGGCGGCATGATTGACCCGCAGCTTCAAGTCGGCCAATTCGTTGATCAACTCGACCAGGTCCGGCAGAAACTCGTGCAGCGGCGGGTCGATCAGGCGGATAATGACCGGCAGTCCGTCCATGGCCCGAAACAGACCGGCAAAATCCTCGCGCTGGAAAGGCAGCAGGGTTTTGAGTGCCTCGCGCCGTTCGATCGGCAGGGTGGCCATAATCATTTTCTGGATATGCGGCAAGCGGTCACTTTCGAAAAACATGTGTTCCGAGCGGCACAAGCCGATGCCCTGGGCGCCGTACTCGCGCGCCCGCCGTGCATCGATCGGGTAGTCGACATTGGCCATCACGCCCAGGGTGCGGATGTCGTCGGCCCATGACAGCAGCTTGATCAACCAGAGATCTTTGATGTCCGGCACCATGGTCTTCAATTGGCCGATGAACACCTCGCCGGTGTTCCCGTCCAGGGAAAGGTAGTCGCCTTCCAGAATCACCTTGTCGCCGACATTCATGCGCCGCTTGCGCAAGTCGATCTGCAAGGAGGACACTCCGACCACGGCCGGTTTGCCGAACTGACGGGCCACCAGGGCCGCGTGGCTGGTGCGTCCGCCCCGGCTGGTTAAAATGCCCTTGGCCGCCAGCATGCCATGCACATCGTCGGGCTTGGTTTCCGGCCGCACCATGATGACCTCTTTGCCTTCCTCCTTGGCCCACATTTCAGCCACATCGGCATCAAAGGCCACCATGCCGTAGGCCGCTCCCGGAGAAACATTCAGGCCCCTGGCCAGCACCTTGCCCTCACTGCGCGCGGCTGCCAAGGCTTTATTATCGAACTGAGGGTGCAAAAAGAAGTCGATATGCTCAGGGGTGACCCGTGCCACCGCTTCTTCGCGCGTGATCACGCCCTCTTCGACCATGTCCACGGCAATGCGCACCGCCGCCTGAGCCGTACGTTTACCGTCGCGGGTCTGCAGCATCCAGAGCTTGCCCTTTTCAATGGTAAACTCCATATCCTGCATGTCGCGGTAATGCTTTTCAAGCGTCCTGGCGATTTGCTGCAACTCCTTGTAATCGTCAGGCATCTCCACGGCCATGTGGTCGATGTCCTGGGTCATGCGAATGCCGGCGACCACATCCTCGCCCTGGGCATTGATCAGGTAGTCGCCTTCCAGTTTGGGCTCGCCCGTGGCGCCATTGCGCGTCATGGCCACACCGGTGGCGCTGTCGTCGCCCATGTTTCCGAAGACCATGGTCACGATACTGACTGCTGTGCCCAGATCATGGGCAATGCCTGCCGCATTGCGATAATCCACCGCGCGCTTGCCATTCCAGCTTTTGAAAACCGCTTCAGTGGCCATTTTGAGCTGTTCGACCGGATCCTGGGGAAAATCCACCTGGGTATGGCTGCGGAAGATGGTCTTGAACTGCCCGGTCAAGGCCCGCCAATGGTCGGCGCTCAACTCGGCCTCGGACTGGACACAGGCTTTTTGTTTGATCAGATCGATCGCCAATTCGAACGCCTCATCCGGGATTCCCATGACCACCGACCCAAACATTTGGATCAGGCGGCGATAGGCATCATACACAAAACGCGCGTCCTGCGTGTGGCGGATCATGCCTTGGGCGGTTTCATCATTGAGACCAATGTTGAGCACGGTATCCATCATGCCCGGCATCGAAAATTTGGCGCCCGAACGGCACGAGACAAGCAACGGGTTGTCACCGTCGCCAAAGGTCTTGCCAGTGGTTTTCTCGATGACCATCAAGGATTTCAGCTCCTGATCCCACATCCCATCCGGAAAGACACCACCGCCGGACAAATAGGCATTGCAGGCTTCGGTGGTCACCGTGAACCCCGGCGGAACCGGCACGCCGATGCGCTGCATATCCGCCAGATTGGCACCCTTGCCCCCGAACAGGCCGCGCACAGCATCCCAATCGTTGCCAACATACTGCATAGCCTGATCCAACTCGTCGAAAAGATAGACCCATTTTTTTGTTTGCATCTTTTTCTCCCAAGGGTTCGTTCGGCATGTTACCGTTGTTTTTGGATGAAAGGCGGCAACATTGCATCGCCACCAGGGTACCCGGTTCGCCCCCGTGCACACAGCGGAGAATGCTTCATGTGAGAAACAGGACGACGCGTTTCAAGAAAAGAAAAGGCGCACTGTGGAGAATCATCATAATCGATAGCGCGGGGTAGAAGCAAGAGGGATGAGAAAGTATACAGGGTGACATCGTTTTTTTTTCAGGGCGAATGGACACTTTGATGGTCACGAGGTTTATGGTCATAATTAAACTTTCTGGTTCCAAACGCCGGTGATCCTGGCAGGTGGTCCGCGCCACACGCCATTTCGCTCAGTGAGGCTAAAAGTGTGCCTCACTACGTGCCAATCCCGAAAGTTGAGTCATAATGCTCATGGGCACGATGCGCGCTGTAGGGGCGACTGGCGGTCGCCCACGCGAACCACGGTATTTGGGTCATCGCACCAAAATGCGAAACCTAATTCTCCCGCAAAGGCTCTGAACATTTACCGTATATTGCCGATTGACCCGCATGTAGATTTCAATTATACGGAAAAGCGCTACGGAAGATCGCCCGTTCAAATAGGCTTGAACACCGCACGGGCGCTTTGCAGGGCCTGTGCGCATACGCATCCCACTGTTCACCTGCCGTACGCAAATCACGCATAATCAGCCAGACGGCTGAAGCATTTTTTCACTGCCCGGACCCGGAAGTCCGCCAGGCGCTCTTTTGCACGGTGGAAGTGCCTCTTTGCTGCGGGGCCCCTGCCGTCCGGTCTGAGAAAGGATCTCGGATGTCCCCAACAATGCCCCCCGCAAGCGACATGTCCCCCGAGGAAAACGACCTGCTTGCCCACGTGTTGCCCTATGCCGAATTCCTCGCCTGCGAATCCGGTGCGGATCTTATCTCCATGGGTGCCCCTGCCGAAAGTTTTTACTACGTGGAAAAAGGCACCCTCGAAGTCTCCTACAGCGCCCGGCAAACCGACATCGTTGTGGCCCTGATCGGTCCGGGACATTTTTTCGGGGAAATCGGCTTTTTCGATCAGCTTACGCGCACGCGCAACATCCGGGCCGTCGACCCCATCGGTATGCGGATCTTCGATCGTCCCACGATGAAGCGCATTTTATCCGAAAATCCGCACCTGTACGCCCGATTTATGGCGTATTTGCTGCGCACGGTGTGCGGCCGCTTCCGCCAGGTACTCTCCGATCGCGGCCCCCTGATCGCCTACGCGGCAGCCTTGTCTACTGGCAAAGACCACTTCAGGGGCTTGCAGCCCCTGCCGGCCGACCTGCTCGGATCACCTGAATGGCGCACCATCAGCGAGCGGATGGAAGAATTCAAGGCGCGCATGTTCGATTTGGGCTATCGGCTGCAAAAAGACCCGGCCCCTGGGGTTTCCCCGGAACATCGGGCCGAGGCCGAAAATCTTCTGAACACCTTTTTTGAAACCATTCGGCAATCGGCACCGCTGATCGCGGAAAATGAAAGCGCCGCGCTGATCTGGGGCTATGTGTTCAAGGAGGTATTCCCCTATCTGATGCGCAGCCGTTTTTTCGAACGGGCCTACTACAAACCCAAGGGCTATGCCGGTGATTTTTACATGATCGAGCAGATCTACCGCAATCAGGCCGAAGGCGACGGCAAGCTGGGGCGCCTGATCGATGGCATCCTTCTCGAACAAACGCCCTCCCGGGCGGTGCGCGGAAGGCGCCGGTTGCTGCACCACACGCTCGACCGCTTATGCCGCGAGCGCCTGCAGGGCGATGCGCCGCTGCATATCATGAACCTGGCCTGCGGTCCTTGCCGCGAACTGTTCGACCTGATCGCCGCATGCGGTTTCAGCGAGCGCATTCATGCTTTGTGCATCGACATTGACGCCGAGGCGCTTGAATTCGCCGCCGACCAGGCCGTCGCTTTCACACACAATGCCAGCGTCCGATTCATGAACGAGAATGTCATCAAGTGGGCGCTTGGACGCGTCAGGCAGGATTTCGGCGTGCAGGATGTGATCTATTCCTCGGGATTGTGCGACTATCTCGACCAGCGGCTGGTAACGGCCCTGATCCGGCGTTGTTACGCGCATCTGAAGCCGGGTGGGGTTCTGATTATCGGCAACTTCTCGCCGGCCAACAGCGACCGGCCGATCATGGATCATCTGCTTTACTGGCGCCTGATTTACCGTACACCGCAAGAGATGCGCGCACTGTTCACCGAGACCCCTTTTGACGGGAATGTCGACATCATCGCCGAAGAAGAAGGCATCAATCTGTTTGCGGTGGCGCGTCGGAGCGCTCCATGAACACCTTGCGGATCGCCTGGGAAAGGCTGTAAATGGTGATCGGCTTGCGCAACACGGCCTTGACGCCCAATTGCATGATCCTTTCGGCCGACACCATGTCGGTGAAACCCGTGTAGATGATAATGGGCATATCCGGTCGCAGCGCCAGGACTTCCCGCGCCAGCGCCTCTCCGCTCATCTTGGGCATGATCATATCCGTGATGATCAGGTCAAAGCCGCCGACCTGGTCGCGCACGGCGGCCAGGGCCGTTTCCGGAGACGTCATGGCAGTGACCCGATATCCCAGAGCCGTCAGCAGCTTGGCCCCCAACTCGGCCAGCCCCTCCTCATCGTCGACCAGCAGAATTCGTTCGTTTCCCTGACTGAGCAACTGCAATTGATGTATTTCCGATATCTGGCGGCCTTCCACCCTGGGCAGGTATACCATAAAGGATGTGCCCACGCCGGGGGTGCTTTTGACATCGATGATGCCGCCATGATTCAGCACGATGCCGCGCACTACCGCCAGCCCCAATCCGGTTCCCATCCCTTTGGCCTTGGTGGTGAAATAGGGATCGAAAATCCGATCCATGAGGTGCTCCGGAATGCCATAACCCGTGTCACTCACGGTCAGGCAGATATACTTGCCCGATTCAAGCTGGCTCGGATGCGCAGGCTCCCCAATCCGGTGGCGTTCGACATCCACATCCTTCAAGGATACCACCAGGGTGCCGCCGTGGTCTTCCATGGCATGTGAGGCATTGGTACACAGATTGATGACGATCTGGTGAATCTGCGTGGCATCCGCCACCGCAATGCTCTGCGTGGCCTGGATATGCTGCTCGATCGTGAGCGTCGCAGGCAAGGTGGCCTTGATCAGGCGCATGGCTTCTTTGATGACAAGGCTGATTTTCAGCGGCTTGAGCTCGCTTTCGCTCTGCCGGCTGAAAGAAAGAATCTGACCGACCAGGTCTTTGGCCCGATAGCTGGCTTTAATGACTTCCGCAAGACTGACCTCCGCCTCCTCGTCATCGGTCATCTGCATGAGCGCCAGTTCTGAATGGCCCATGATAGCGGCCAATATATTGTTGAAATCGTGTGCGATGCCGCCGGCCAGCGTCCCGATGGCCTCCATTTTCTGTGCCTGGCGCAACTGGCTTTCCAACACCTGCTTTTCCCAGGACAGCCTCTGGTGGGCTTCTATTTCGCGCCGCAGGTCTTCATTGGCCCTGGCCAGCAGGAGGGTCCGTTCGCTGACGCGCTCTTCCAGGGCATTGCGGGCGACCTTGACCTTTTGATGCTGTTCACTGAGCAGTCGGCGCATAAAAAAATCGCGCCGATTATAGTATTCGAAAGAATAGCAGATCGCCATCCCGATCAGGTTGGCCGAGACGCAGAAAAACGCATTGGTGGCCAGGATCTCCATCGGCAACCCACTCTTGTGGGTCGCGGCCGCAATATACACCACCACCATGATCCAGCCACACAACGTGGACCAGACGAAACGCGCCCACACAAAACTGTAGGCAAACATCAGCACCAGCATCAACCCGGCATAGTAGGTGCCTGCAATCAGGGCATTGCCGATCACGGTCATGTAGACGATCGCCAGGCCGGCGATCAATCCCGCGGCCATAATGCTGGCCGGTAGATACCGTACGTTATGGCGAGTATAGGAGAGCAGGAATATGACGCCTAACGTCGGGCATACCACGGCAAAACGTACCCACCAGAGGTGATATTTAAGCTGGGGCGCGACAATGGCATCCAGGATTCCGAAAGCGGCATAAAAGAAAATGCCCAGCACCAGCGCCACCCGTATCTGAGGCAGCGATCGGCGCAGGTAATCCTCCAAAAACGGTTTTTCCAGAGCGGTGCATTCTCCGGTGAACGTCAGCGTCAGCGGATGGACCACCATCCGCAGGTCGCCATCCGGCCTGACCGATGAAAAAAGGGCTTTCAAAATCGCCATCCTGCATGCTCCTGGATCTTGCTGGCGTTCGGGTTGGCTGATCCCGCAGACCGCCGTGCCAGACGACGCCGGATCGCTTTTAAAGCGTATTTGCATTCATGATCGACAAAGGTCCACGGCCTATGTTACTGCCAGAAGGTGCCGAAAACCACAAAGGCCTTGTTCGGATACGGCCACGTTTAAAGAAGGGGCGAACCCCTTGACGCGCCTCGAAAGGATGCTGACGGTAACGGTAAGTCTTACGGCCGCTCATGTTCCAGGTTTAATGGTCATCGATTGACGAAAAGGAAGATATCGGTGATGACTGTCCAACCGGACATCCAGTATTTGCCCGTTTTGATCCCCGCGCGCGTTACGGTGGACAGCGGCGGTTTGACCCGCCAACGCACCGCCCCACCGCAAAGCTGGCAACCGCGTATCTATCGCATCCCCGGAAAACAGCCGGCCGGGTCCATCGTTTATGGTCCCGGTGCCACTCATGCCCTGAATCCCCAACTTGGCGGGATCATCGATTTGTACGCCTGACAGCGCATCCGGCACCTGGAGCGTTCCCCGTTGGCGGCCGACCCGACGACCCACTGCCATGACAGCGGCAGTCATTCCCCTGTCCGCACGTATGCAAGCGCGGCGCATCCTGCTTACGCCCCTTGAACAGAAACACGGCAAAGCAGAAAATGAAAACCGCGCAAGCCGCAAGTGCTACAATAATGAATTCCATTCATCGGACTCCTTGATGCCTGAACTTTTCAAATTCGTACGGGCGAGGTGATCCGGGTAGGCGGTCCACGAATGGCTGCTGGCGCGGACCACCCACCCGGATTGCCGGGGTTTGAAAAACCTTAAGTTGTCCTTGAATCGCACAATAGCATAGATAGATCGAAACCGGCAATTCTCCGCAACCGTGAAGTGAAAATTTCTTACGCGCTGGGCACATCTTCCGGGCACACACTTCCGTCAGGTGACATAGTTATGGGGTTCATACGAAGGAGCGACCTGCATAACCCGATAAAACAACTTGCGGTTCAATTTTTTCTTTGACTTTTAAAGCTTGGTCATATTAAGCAAATGCCCATCGAATTTTTATTTCGCCCACATCGACCGCAAGATAAGAAGTAAGGCTTAGATGTGTGCGACACGTCATACGCAACACGCCGGTTCGGCCGGCTTAGGAACATATGTCCTCTTTACGCCGATTCATAGGTTTTACCTGAGCGAACTGCTGCTCGCTGCCCGGGCTGGCAAGCGAAGGTAAAGACTCTGGATCGGTGCATATCTCCTGACACTTTTTTCGGAAGAAATCGCACCCCATACCAGATACTCCCCCGCTAATGCGTGGTGAGACCCTTCTTTTTTTCGGCTCGGCTCGGGCGACAGCCATTTTCAGCGGCAACCGCCATATGTCAAAAGAGCAAAGGAGCCTTGTGCATGAGCCTTGTCATCACCCTTCCAGCTGAAAAGTCAAACCGATTCATCGATAAAGTCAAATCCATTCTACCCAATGGCGGCAATTTGAGTCTGTGTCTCACCTGTGGCGCATGCGCCTCGGGATGCCCGGCCACCGGCCTGGAAGACATGGACCCGCGTAAGTTTGTGCGCATGATCGCTCTCGGCATGGATGCGGAAATCACCCGACATCCCTGGGTATGGATGTGCTCGATGTGCATGCGCTGCACCTATGTATGCCCCATGGAGATCAACATTGCCGGTTTGGTTTTCGAGGCCCGTAAACTGTGGCCGCGCGAGGAACGCCCCAAAGGCATTCTGGGATCGTGCGACATGGCCCTGCGTAACGAAAGCTGCAGCGCCATGGGCACACCTCCCGAAGATTTTCGCTTTGTGGTCGAGGATGTGGCGGCCGAAGTCCGTGAAACGCAGCCTGGATGGGAGGACCTGCAAGCGCCGCTCGACAAGCAGGGCGCGCATTTCTTCCTCAGCCAGAACTCACGCGAACCGGTCACTGAACCGGATGAAATGGTACCCCTGTGGAAAATCCTGCACCTGGCGGGCGCGGATTGGACTTACAGTTGCACAGGGTGGGGCGGTGAAAACTACTGCATGTTCCTGGCCGACGATGAAAATTGGAAGAAAATCGCGGCCAGCTCGCTGCAACGAGCCAAGGATCTGGGCTGCAAAGTCTACCTGAACACCGAATGCGGCCACTCAACCTATTCCGTATGGGCCGCCGACAAACGTTTTGCGCTCAATTCGGGTTTGGAGATCGCGCCGATGGTGGCCTACTACTATGAGTGGATCACATCGGGAAAGCTCAAGGTCAGCTCCGCCTGGAACCGGGATTTGAAGATCAAGTTCACCGTCCAGGACCCGTGCAACCAGATCCGCAAAAGTTATGGCGACGTCCAGGCCGACAAAATGCGCTACGTGGTCAAAGCCTGCGTGGGCGAAGAGAACTTCATCGACATGGTTCCCAACCGCTCCAACAACTACTGCTGCGGCGGCGGGGGCGGCTATCTGCAATCCGGCTACACCGAAGCGCGCCACCACTACGGTAAAATCAAGTTCGACCAGATCATCGCCACAGGCGCTGATTACTGTCTGACGCCCTGCCACAACTGCCACGCCCAGATCCACGACCTGGCCGAACACTTCGAGGGCCGCTACCATGTCACGCACCTGTGGACCATCATCGCACTGGCCCTGGGCATCCTGGCCGAAAACGAACGCGAGTACCTGGGTGACGACTTAAAAGAGGTATGGCTGCCGGGGGAGCCCGGGACGCCCGATCCCTTCGCGGGCCGCTGACAAGGAGGAAAACAGTGATCGAGAAGAACTTTGAACCGCAGATCCTGGCATTTTGTTGCAAGTACTGCGCTTATGCCGCCGGAGACCTGGCCGGTAGCATGCGCTTGGACTATCCGTCTAATGTCAAGATCATCCAGGTGCCCTGCACCGGACGGGTGGACATGCTCCATCTGCTCAAAGCGATTGAAGAGGGTGCTGATGGGGTCTATGTGGCCGGTTGCCTGGAAGGCGAGTGCCACTTCATTGAAGGCAACCTCAAAACCAAAAAGAAGGTGGCGGCGGTTCGAAAGCTCTTGGTCGAGGCCGGCATCGCGGCTGATAGGGTGCGCATGTTCAATCTGAGCTCGGCCATGGGGCCGCGGTTTGCCGAAATTGCCACCGAGATGACCGCGGCGGTGCGCCGCCTCGGTCCCAACACCATCCGAAAGGTCGACATCGCCGTGAAAGAGAAGATGCTGACGTGATGGCGTCGTCACGTTAATAATAGAACAAAGGAGACTTCGCCGATGTGCTGGCAACCCAAAATCATCGCCTTTTTCTGCAACTGGTGCACTTATGGCGCCGCCGACCTGGCCGGCGTCAGTCGCCTGCAATATCCGCCCAACATCCGTGTGATCCGGGTGCCCTGCAGCGGCCGCATCAGCCCCAAACTGATTCTCTCGGCCCTGCGCAGCGGCGCTGACGGCATCTGGGTTTCCGGCTGCCATCCCGGGGACTGCCACTACATCGAGGGCAACTTTTACGCGCGCCGCAAGTTCGCCCTGCTCAAGAACCTGATGACGTATATGGGCCTGGAGGCGGGACGTCTGCACTTCTCATGGATCTCATCGGCCGAAGCGACCAAATTCGCTGCCACAGCCCGGCAGGTGACCGAAGCGGTCCAGGCCCTTGGCCCGGCGCGATACATGGTCAAAGCGCCCATACGGGCGCAAGCTGTTGAAGCATAGGCCCCCTGCGTTTCCACGCCACCGCGTGGCAACGCATGACAAGAAAGACGCACCTTCATCTTTCAATGTATTTCCTTGAGGACGACGCATGACCCTTTCTCAACCTATCGGAGCAGTCATGGTGGCCGGCGGCGGCATCGCCGGTATTCAAGCCGCCCTGGATCTGGCCAATTCCGGCTACAAAGTGTATCTCGTCGAGCAAGACGCAGCGATCGGCGGCGTGATGGCCATGCTCGACAAGACATTTCCCACCAACGACTGCGCCATGTGCATCATGAGCCCCAAGCTGGTGGAAGTAGGGCGTCATCCCAATATCGACATTCTTACGATGACCGATATCCAGGCTATTGACGGTGTGAAGGGCGACTTTTCGGTAACGTTGCGCCGGCGTCCGCGCTACGTCGATCCGGATAAATGCATCGCCTGCGGCCTGTGCGCCGAAAAATGCCCCAAGAAGGTCAGCGACAGTTTCAACCAGGGATTGATCATGCGCAAAGCCGCCTATGTGCTCTATCCGCAAGCCGTGCCGCTCAAGTACCTTATCGATGCCGACAACTGCATCTACCTGCAAAAAGGCAAATGCGGCGTCTGCGCCAACGTGTGCCCAGCCGGCGCCGTCCGGCTCAACGATCGTGAGGCAACGCAGACGCTCACCGTCGGCGCGGTGATTCTGGCGCCCGGATTCCAGCCTTTCAATCCCACCGGGCAGGATCATTTGAGCTATGGCGCCCATCCGGACGTAATGACCTCGCTCGAATTCGAACGCATCCTGTCCGCCTCAGGTCCCTTTGGTGGCCATCTCATGCGGCCTTCCGACCGGCGCGAACCCCGGCGCATTGCTTGGCTGCAGTGTATCGGCTCGCGTGACCAAAACCGCTGCGATCACTTCTACTGCTCGGCAGTCTGCTGCATGTACGCCATCAAGCAGGCCATCATCGCCAAGGAGCATGCCGACCACCCGCTCGATTGCAGTATTTTTTTCATGGACATGCGCACGCACGGCAAAGGATTCGAGGATTGCTACAACGAAGCGCGCCACAAGCACGGCGTGCGTTTTGTACGCAGCCGCGTACATACCGTAGTGCCCGATCAACAAAGCCGACAGCTGGCGTTGCGTTACGCGGATGAATCCGGCCACATCCAGGAAGAACACTTCGATCTGGTCATCCTCTCCGTCGGACTGCAAACAGCCGTGGAACAGCGCCGCTGGGCCTGCAGTCTGGGTATCGCGCTGGGCGAGGGCGGTTTTTGCCGGATCGACGATTTCGCCCCCACCGCCGCTTCGCGCGACGGCATATACGTGTGTGGCGCGTTCGCCGGCCCCAAGGACATCCCCCAATCCGTCATCGAGGCCGGCAGCGCGGCTTTGTGCGCCGGGGCCGATTTGTCTGAAGCCCGCAACAGCCTGACCGTTCATGGTGCGTTGCCGCCTGAACGCGACATGCGCGGCGAGCCGCCGCGCGTCGGCGTCTTCGTCTGTCACTGCGGCATCAACATCGGCGGCGTGGTGGATGTACCGGCCGTGCGCCACTATGCAGCCACCTTGCAGGAGGTGGCCTACGTGGCCGATAACCTGTACTCCTGTTCGCAGGACACCCAGAACATCATTACTGCCAAAATCCGCGCGGAAAACCTTAACCGCATCGTCGTGGCGGCCTGTTCCCCCAAAACCCACGAACCGTTGTTTCAGGAAACCCTGGCCGCGGCCGGGCTTAACAAATACCTGCTCGAGTTCGTCAACATTCGCAACCAGAACTCCTGGGTACACATGCAGGATCCTGCGCGCGCCACCGCCAAAGCCAAAGACTTGGTGCGCATGGCCGTGGCCAAAGCACTGCGGCTGGCGCCGCTGAAAGAAGAAAAATTGGAGATCGCGCCCAAGGCCATGATCATCGGGGGGGGCGTGTCCGGCATGGCCGCGGCCCTGGCCTTCTCGCGCCAGGGGTTTCCGGCCGTGATTGTCGAACGCGACGGCGCGCTCGGCGGCCAGGCCCGCCATCTTTTCCGCACGGCCAAGGGCGACAACGTTCAGGACCGGTTAGCGCAAATCATTCGGCAGGTGGCGGACGATCCGCGCATCACCGTCCACCTGAACTCCGAGCTGTACCGTGTCGAAGGATTCGTCGGCAATTTCAAATCCATCCTGACCGCCGGCGGTCGGCAGACGGTTGTCGAACACGGCGTGACCGTTATCGCCAGTGGGGCCCGCGAGCTTCAGCCGCAAGAGTACCTGTTCGGCCAAGACCCTCGGGTAATGACCGGCCTGGAACTCGATCGGCGCCTGCGCGAGGACGATGCCGCTGTGGCGCAGGCCCGCACAGCGGTGTTTATTCAGTGCGTCGGCTCGCGTGAACCCGAAAGGCCTTACTGCTCGCGCATCTGCTGCACCCACGCGGTCGTCTCTGCCTTGCACCTGAAAGAGTGCAATCCGGACATGCAGGTTTTTATTCTCTACCGCGACATACGCACCTATGGCGAACGCGAATCCCTGTATCAGCAGGCACGCCAGAAAGGGGTCATCTTTCTCCGCTATGACCGTGAGCGCAAACCTGTCGTCAACGCCACAGCGGAGGCCCTGGAAATCACTGTCGAAGATCATGTGCTGCGCCGCCCGGTGACCCTGCGCGCCGATCTGCTCACGCTGGCCGCAGCCATCGTACCCTACCGGGACGAGACGTTGGCTCAGTTTTTCAAGGTGCCCATGAACGCCGATGGCTTTTTCGTGGAAGCCCATGTCAAGCTGAACCCCTGCGCGTTTGCCACCGACGGCGTGTTTCTCTGCGGCCTGGCCCATTACCCCAAACCCATTGACGAGGCCATCGCCCAGGCCCAGGCCGCCGCATCGGCTGCCACGGTGCTGCTCTCCCGGAAAACCATTTTGACCAGCGGCACCACGGCTCAAGTCGATCCGCGCCTCTGCGCCGGTTGTGGCGTGTGCGTGGCCCTGTGTCCGTATAACGCCCCTGCTTTGAAAGGCGATGGCCCCTTTGCCGGCAAAGCCGAAGTCAACCCGGCCTTGTGCAAGGGGTGCGGGTTATGCGTGGCCTCCTGTCGTTCCGGCGCCTTGCGGCTGCTGGGGTTCGACGACGCCCAGATCATGGCCATGATCGAAGCGGCGTAAGACCGCAAAACGAGGAGTAATCATCATGCTGCAGAACATTCATTTGGACCCGAGAATAGATAAACGTCTGGACACCCTGCAGCGGTCAGGCAAGAAGGCCGCCTTGGCAGCCGCCAAAGCCCGCGACATCATCGATCGCCTGCAGTCAGGCGGCATCATTGCCGATCGCGTGGGAACCGTGACCAAGCACGGCGAACTGCGAATTAAAGGGGTAATGAAGTACGACTTGGGCAGCGGCTACCGCCTGGTCACCTTCAAACAGGGCAGCCGGTTTTTCCTGCTCTATGTGGGCTCGCATGACGATTGCCATCGCTGGATAGAAAATAACCGCGAGTTGACCCTCGAACAGATCGAGCAGCGCTGCATCACCCGGCCAGTCGCGAACGACTCCGGGCAACCGGAAGTCGTGACGACTAGCCCGGAAGAAAACGACCCCGATCCCGTGCTGCTGATCGACGAAAGAGATTTACGTCGCGTTTTCCGCGGCCTGATCGGAGGCCTGCGATGATGGCCTTGGTTTTTACGTCACCCCACGCCCGTATCTCACTTGACCGAAGTGGATAACCAGAAAACAGAAATGGGCGGATCATGTCTCCAAGAAAAGAACAGAAAGGTAGGGTGGGCATCGCCCACCATTGGAATCTCCAGTTGGCCGGCGCTTGGGCGGGATTAGTGAAAAACCAGTCTTCAATAATGCTAAAGGAGTTCGAAACCATGCTGAAAGTCACCGAAAAAGCACAGGAACAGATTGCGCAGTTTTTTAAAGAAAACGAAGTCAAACCCATACGATTGTTTTTAAACAGCGGTTGTGGCGGATCGCAGATCGCCCTGGCCTTGGACGATAAACAGCCCGAGGATGAGACCTTCGAGTTCGCCGGTATCCAATTTCTGGTGAACAAAGATTTTCTATCACAGGCCCAACCCATCGAAATCGATTTCACCGGGCAGGGGTTTAAAGTTTCTTCGTCGCTCCAGTCGGCGTGCGGATGCAGTGGCTGCGGATCATCGGACCATTGCTGTTGATAACCTGCTTTGTCGGAAACCGGGAAAGTAAAAAGACGAAAGTGGCAAGCCAAGGTATTCGACAGTCACATGCGCCAACTGCATAACCAAGCATGAGGGGCTGTGCCCCGGATGAATAGGGATGCGCCATCAGTGAATAAGAACGCACTTAAAAAAGATGATCTTCAACGCGTGACAGGCTTTGCCGCAGCACCGGCAGCGCAGACCAGCCCGCAGGCCGAAGCGCTCATCGTCCAAATCCGCGAAAGCGCCCGCTACCTGTATGAAACGCGCCAGATGCTCTGCGCCGAAGCCGTGCTGGCCGCGCTGAACAGCGGCCTGCACGGAGGATTGAGCCAGGCCCAGGTCATCGCCATGGCGGCCCCGTTCTGCGTGGCCATGGGGGACAGCGGTTGTCTGTGCGGGGCCCTGAGCGGTGCGGTGATGGGCTGCGGATTGCTATCCGGCGGCGAGCGGCCCTATCGCCGCCGCAGGCAGTTGCGCGCCGACGCCCGCCATCTGCACGATGCCTTCAAAGCCGCTTACGGTGCGACCTGCTGCAGGGTGTTGTCCAAAAAAGTCAAGCACGACAGCAAGGCTCATTTTCAGCAGTGCGCCGGGTTGACTGCCGGCGCCGCCGAACTGGCAGCCCGTGAAATCCTGAGGCAGCGGCCCGATCTTTCAGGGAAGGCCGACCAACAGTTTCTTACCGGACGTCACTCGCGCATGGTCGGTGCTTTGCTGCGTCTGCTGCATTACTTCCTGCGCTAACGCGGGCGAAAACAAATTCACCCTTACCGCCAAACTGGATTTCATGCCGGTGGCCGGTAAAATTGAGAGGGAATCAATCATGAGTGAAGACTATCGTTCCATGTGGGCCGAACTGGGAATGGACTTGGCCGGCCATGATGCACTGCTGGGGGTATTGGGAAAAGCCTATCAGGATATCTACTTATTTCAGAAAGAGCGCCCGGAAGGGATGGCCTATTTCGATTTTGTCATGAGCGAAGTGCACGGCCTGCGCATCAAGGAGTTGCTCGACGAAAAAGCCGCCGGCCGCAAAATCATCGGCTCCTACTGCGTGTTTGTCCCCGAAGAGATCGTGCTGGCCGCCAACGCCACCTTGATAGGCTTGTGCTCCGGCGCCGATTTCGCCACCGAAGAGGTGGAAAAATTGCTGCCGCGCAACACCTGCGCCCTGATCAAATCCGCCTTCGGGTTCAAAATCGGCAAGGTCTGCCCGTACCTGGAAAGCGCGGACATGATCGTGGGCGAGAACACCTGCGACGGCAAGAAAAAAGCCTATGAATCCCTGGGCGACCTGGTGGACAACCTCTACGTGATGGATCTGCCCCAGGTCAAATCAATCAACGGCCGGCAGCTTCTCAAAGCGGAGTATCTGCGCTTCAAGACCGCCGTCGAAGACCTCACCGGCGTAGCCATCACCGCCGATTCCCTCAGGCAGGCCATCCGCACCGTGAACGCCAAGCGCGCCGCCATCCACAGGCTCTGCGCCTTGCGCAAGGCCAGCCCGACGCCCATATCCGGTCTGGATGCCCTTTTGACCAACCAGGTCTCCTTCTACGACAACCCGGCCCGCTTTACCGCCTCGGTGAACACCATCTGCGATGAATTGGAACAGGGCATCGCGGACAACATAGGCGTTTTTCCCGCCGGAACACCGCGTATCCTCATAGCGGGCTGCCCCCAGGCCGTGCCCAATTGGAAGCTGCCCATGATCGTGGAGAGCGCCGGCGCGGTGATCGTGGGCGAAGAGTCCTGCGTGGGCGAGCGCGGTACCCGCAATCTTACCGTTGAATCCGGACAAACCATCGACGAGATGCTGGAAGCCATCGTGGAGCGCTACTTCCAAGTCGATTGTGCCATCTTCACGCCCAACCAGGAGCGCCTGATCCATATCGAGGAGATGGTCGCCGCCTATAAAGCCGACGGCGTTATCCACTACGGCCTGCAGTTCTGCCAGCCCTACCTGATGGAATCCATACCGGTGGAAAAAGCTCTCGAAGAGATGAATATCCCCTGTCTGCGCATCGAAACCGATTACAGCATGGAAGACATGGGCCAGCTCAAGACGCGCGTGGAAGCGTTCGTCGAGCAGATAACGAGTTAAGTATGCGCAATCGTTTCGCAGGCATCGACATCGGCTCGCGCACCATCGAGTTGGTTATCGTCGACGTATCCGGAAATATCCTTCTCAGCCGACAGTCCGACACCGGCTTTGACCCCATGGCCGAAGCCAAGCGGATGACCGAGGGGGTCGCTTACGATCGCATCATGGCCACCGGTTACGGCCGCAATCTGTACGAAATCGCCTTCGATGCCCAGACGGTGACCGAGATCAAAGCCCATGCCACGGGGGCGCGCTTTTACTTCCCCCAGGCCCGCGCTATTCTGGACATCGGCGGTCAGGACAGCAAGGCCGTCGCCTTGTATGAAAACGGCAAGGTGAAGAAATTTGAAATGAACGACCGCTGCGCCGCCGGCACCGGCAAGTTCATGGAAATCATGGCCCGCAACCTGGGCTACGACATTGGGCGTTTTGGCTGGGCGGCCCTCCTGGCCGAAAAGGATTTGGCCATCTCCAGCATGTGCACGGTTTTTGCTGAATCTGAGGTCACCTCCCTGATCGCCCGGGGCGAAAACCGCAGCGAAATCTCGCGGGGACTGCATCTCAGCGTTATCCGCCGCGCCGTCGCCATGATCCAGCGTGTGTCGTCCGAAGGCCCGATCGTTTTCACCGGCGGTGTGGCCAACAATCCCTGCATGCGTGCGCTGTTGGCTGAAAAACTGGGCCGTGGCATCCTGGTACCCGAACAACCGCAATTCGCCGGCGCCTTGGGAGCGGCACTGCTGGCGAGAGGGGAGGGGTAGTGATGCTTGTCTGGAGTTATCGCTGCCTGCGCTGGATGTTGGGCATCACTTTTATCTATTCCGGTGTAACCAAGCTTCTGGCGCCCGAGACCTTTGCGGTTCTGATTGAAGCCTTCGGGTTGGTGCCCGAAGCGCTGCTCTTGCCGGCGGCCGTGATACTACCGGTGGTGGAGGTGGTGGCCGGAGCCGGGTTGCTGGTTGATCTTCGCGGCAGCCTGGCGGTCATTACGGGTTTGCTGCTGCTGTTTGTGGCGCTTTTGGGATACGGCATCCACTTGGGGCTGGATGTGGATTGCGGCTGCTTTGGCCCGGAAGACCCCGAAGCCGATGCCTTCCACGGCCTCAAGTGGGGCCTTTACCGGGACCTCGCTATGCTGGCGGCGATAGCCTATCTGTATGCATGGCGGATCTACGACCGTGTGACCCCGATTCGGGTGACCTGGTTGATCAATAAACGACTTACTTACCTCAACTTTCGGGATTGGCACGAGTGAGGTGATCCGGGCGTGTGGCGCGGACAACACGCCCGGATCACCGGCGTTTGGAACCCGAGAGTTGAAGACTAACCTAAAAAAAGGAGAATGTGTATGTCTAAACGGATGTTGCAAGTGGCGATGGTGCTCGTTCTGGTGTTGGGTTTAACCTGTCCGGCAATGGCGGTATTCGGCAACAAATTCGTAAAAGAGTTGGAGAAGGAAACCGACGCCGTCAAATTGCTGCGCGACGTTCAGCGCGGCGGGTATTCCCTGGTGACCACAGGTGAGCTGAAGCAATGGATCGACAGCGGCAAACAGATGGTGATCGTGGACAGCATGCCCTTTGCGGATAGCTACAAAAAAGAGCATGTGCCGGGCGCGCTTCAGTTCCTGTTTCCCATCCCGGATATGACCGAATGGGACAGCAAAGAGACCGACGGCAAAACCCAGGAGGATTTTATCCGCATGCTGGGTAGCGACAAAGAGAAAATCATCGTGATTTACTGCGGATTCGTTAAATGCACCCGCAGCCACAACGGCGCCGCCTGGGCCGTCAAATCAGGCTATAAAAATGTCTATCGCTACTCAGGCGGTGTATTTGCCTGGAAGGGCGCCAAATACCCGGTAGAAAAGGTCGAATAGGAATAGGTTAACCGACGACCCTCAGACACCAACGATCCGGAAGATAACGTGTAAAATTCCGGATCGTTGATTGTCTGACATCAGCTCTGAATCTAAGGTTATCTTTCAGGCTGGTCTTTGGTCAAGAACCTTACAAATACCGTTACGGCAACAGCCAAAACTTCAAAATCAATAAATTGGGTCGCATTGCGGTCGAACAACAGGGTCGCCCGGGCAGGAAATTCGTCATCCCGGTCATAGAAAATAAGTTGTATTGGGATATGCGGTAGTAAATTAAAAATCAGGCTGACCGCCCCCAATCCCGCTTCCCCGCCCGGGTGGCCCCCAACCGACGCAGCGATTGTTAGTAGTTCATGAATTTTTGTTTGAAATCTTTTTACGATGGGGCGTTCCAACGCACTCTGAGCGTAACTGCTGTGCTCGAAGAGAGGACCGGCAAGCTGCGCAAGCGTGACAAATTGTCCCTTCGACCGGCAGTCGCTGCCTTTTAGAATATAATGGATCAATGCACTTGCGATGGCATCTGAAAATCTCTTTTCATCCGCTCGCCGCACCCCCTCGTGCGACACCAGGTAGGTCGTGCCAAAAAAAGGGACCTCGGCTTCTCCTTTAGCATTCAGCGCAAGATCAAGATGCCTTGCCGAAGTGGCAATATCAGCACTCTTCAAACATTGGAGAAGATCTTCGTAAATCTTCTTATGGCCGCCAATGATCAATGTGTCTTTCACAATAGGATCCTGTTGATCGTTCGATTGCCAAGGAAACGCCCGAACCACTTTCATTTTGTTGTATTCAGCGCATCTGCCTCATGGGTGTGTACGACATGCCTTCAATGCAGCAACCAGCTCCTTGACAGTATTTGGGGGGGAAGGGAATTCGGGTTTAGCTTCCATAACGATGGCCGCTTCAGGACATCCGCTCGCGCAGACTGCACATCCAAAACATCTATCCAAATTGACGATAGGAACCGGGGCCTCACCCATTGCAAGCGCTTCGGGTGGACACCGATCCAGGCACGTTCCACAGGCGATGCATCGATCGGAATCAAAACGGGGTTGGTAACCGGAGTTGAAGGCCCAGCCAGGTTTTGGCTGTTTGAGTACATTGGTGACCACCTCACAGTGCCATCGATCGCAATTGCATAAATACTCGATGTTTTCGGTGGTGTTGCGGCTCATATGGATCAGCCCGGACTTTTCCGCCTGATCCAAAAGCGACAGGGCTTCACTCTTCGTCACCTTTCTGCCGCCTATACGCTCAACCATATAGTCGGCTGCATGGCCAAACCACATACACACCTCCATTGGCATGTCGTGCGTATCTTCTCCGCGCAGTTTTGCCGCATGCCGGCAATAACAGGTGCCTACAGCGATGGAATCGTTTTTTTGAACATAGGTTGCAACCTGGTCATAGGTATGAATTTGATTGCCCGCATCGATGGTCTTATCGACGGGTATCACGCGTGTTAACGGAAATGTAATTTTCTCAGCGCCCTTGGAAGCGTTACAGGCGCTTTTGTAAGCATATATCAGTTGTGCCAGTTTTCGATGGCGCCGTGATTCATCCCCCCCGATAAACTGATACTCGAAAATGCCGGGCATAAACGGCAGACCTTTAAAAAAGCGTTGCCCGACCACGGTAAAAGTAGCACAGAGCCCCTTATCAGCCATGGCTTCAAGAAGCGGGCTGAGTCTGTTTGGGTCGCACTTTAATTTATGTGCGATTTGCTCAATGGTTGCAGGCTGAGTGCTGAGTGCATTGTTCACCTCTGCCTCTTCGGGAGTAAACAATTCCTTCACCAAAGCAAAGAACTCTGGAATGTCCAGCCCGGCATACGGTCCTCGACGCATCTGCATTACCGTAAGCAAATCTTGGTATACCTTTGATTTCATAAACACCTCATTTAAAATGGTAATCCACCTGAGTTAGGGCGCGAATTTGCGCCAGGCGCCGAATAAAATCGAAAGCGCAGTGATGATGCCGAAAATGACCATGCCCGCGGCGGTCAAAATGAACAGGCTGTTCAATCCCATGTCCAGCAGCAGCACAGCCACCGCTGCGCCGCCTACAGAGATAATGACCCGCAGGACACCTGCCGCAACTGGCCAGAACACTGTACCGGCTCCCTGAGAAGCAAAGTACAGGGAAAGCCCGACACCCTGAAATAGATACGCGCTGCCCACAATTTTCAGGTAGTTCGAGCCGGCTTCGATTACGGAAGGATCTTGGGTGTATAATCCAACCCATAAAGCGGGTCGCACAGCCACTACAAGACCGATAAGGCCAGAAAGCAACCCCGCCGCCGCAGCGCCGGTCCAGCCGATGCGTAACGCCCGATTAAGGTTTCCGGCACCCATGTTCACCCCGACCATAGCCGTCAACGCGGCGCCAATGCCAAAGATCAATGGGATCAACAAGAATTCCAGACGGGCGCCGATTCCGTAACCGGCGAGCGCGGCCGGACCGAAGCGACTCACCAAGCTCGTTATGCACAGAATTGTAAATACGGTGAGGATGGGCGACACGGATGCAAGCAGACCGACACGCAGAATATCTTTAAATAATGCATATTGCAGTCGGAAGGATCCAATTCGCATTTTAACCGCCCGGCTTCCCTTGATGAGAGGCCAAAGCAGCAGTGCGGTCGTTATCGCCGCGGAAAGAATGGCGGACACGGCGCCCCCGGCAACTCCCAGTTGGGGGAAGTGCCCCCACCCCAATATGAGCGCACCGGATAGGGGTACCTGAATGCAAACGCCCAGCACCATCAAGATGGCAGGGTATCTCATATCGCCCATACCACGGAAGATGCTGGCGAAAATGTTGGTGGTCCAAATCAGAAAGCAGCCCGAAAACAGCACAAGAGCGTAAGACTGGGCCTCGACCAGCATCTCGCCGCGCCCCCCGAGTAACTCAAGAAATGGCTGCCCGAAGCTAAAATAGGCGGCGCTGAAAAATCCTGCCCCCATTAAGGCCAGCACCAGTGCATGCCATATCAGGGACTCGGCGCGGTCAATACTTCCCTTACCAATGGCGCGTGCGACAGATGATGCCACCGCTCCGCCCAAAGCGCCGGCAGACATCATTTGCATCAACATCAACAGCGGATAAACCAGGGCCAACCCGGCCAGGTAAACGGTTCCCAGTTGGCCCACGTACCAGACCTCGGCGATACTGACCAGAGACTGGATAAAAAAGGCCAGCACGTTGGGGCTCGCCAATCGGATTAACAGAGGTATAATCGGCCCCTGCAAAAGACTTTCGGTCAAAGTGCTTCTCAGGGGAACCGTATTTCGGATGCCTTTTTCTTCTACTTCGAGCGGTGAACTCTGGGTGGAAACGCATTGGGCTTGCATCGATTCCGCTCTCCTCTGGATTGAACCAAATTGAAACTTTCTGTCTTGAAGATGCCGTGGACGAGCAATTTAAACTTTGCTTTTTTCTTTAGAGTCTTTTGCCCGTAAGCCGAATAGGGCGGTGAATCCCTCAATTTTATCCGATCGCCCGTCCAGGTCGATCATTTTGGCCATGCGGCATCTCTCGTGGCGCGGCATTGTGAGCACACGCGCCCAGGTTTCGGGCGTTGTCGTGATGGTAACGTCCGCATCCGGCGATTCACCAGGGTGGCTGCTCCAGCGTTGGCCATCATACGAGATGGTGTAAGTCCCGCCGGGAAAGTGCATGATCCATCGTACAGCGCCAGCTAGACCTTTTGCTTTGTTGTTCAGCGAGCGGGTTAATCCCCGCATCATCAACTCGGGGTTGAGGACTTCTCCCGGTAGCGGCGGCCGCATGGCATTTCGTAGCCCCCAATCTAAAAGCGAATCCACGACTGGTGAAAGCTCGAGACCTGCCGCAGACAGGCGGTACCACACCTCGCGCCGGCCCTTTTGAAAATCTCGTTCGATAATACCTGCCGCTTCCAGGTCCCGGAGCCGTTGGGTCAGCAATCTGGGTGATATTTTCCCTAACGTTGCCATCAGATCGGAAAACCTTTGCGGCTTATCCAGAAGGTCGCGAACAATGAGCAGGGACCATTTGTCTCCTACGATTTCAAGCGCCCGCGCGATGGGGCAAAAATGATCATATTGGGTCGTCATGCGAAGCCTTTGTCCGATTTTATATATTATATATAGTATATAAAATATATCAATAAAAAAGTGTTCATATTTTATGACGACCTGCAAATCTTAAAATCTATGGATTGCGGGTCAGCACCACGTTGCAAATTGGCCGGAGTGTGCCGAAAGCCCTTGTTCTGGCCGCAGGTTGCATGTTGCACCGTGTAAACGGCCCGCCTACAAAGCTCAAAAAAGGTGAATGGATATGCTTGATTTGGGCCAATCGTAAAAAAAAGGATTGTCAGCGCTTTCAAATGACTTATGGTTATCTCGTATGAAGTGCAAAGAGAACAAAGACAGTGACACCAATGTGCTCGTGGCCTCCGCCATGGCGGCGGCAAAGAGTTTGACGGTGAAGCACGCCAATACTTTTGCCGTTTTTGATCAAAACGGCGAGATCCGCGTGCCGGACACAGGCGGAGACCAGGGGATCTATCATCATGGAACCCGCTTCTTGTCAGGCTATGAATTTTTTATTGAGCATGCCAAACCGCTGCTGCTCAGTTCAGATATCACCCGTGACAATCATTTAATCACTGTGGATATGACCAATCCCGATGTGATCTCCGGTAGCAGTCCCAGGATCAAGCGAGGGGAGATCCATGTGTTCCGGTCGAAATTTCTATGGCAAACTCGCTGCTATGAAAAATACAGGATTAAAAACTATGCGGGTGAACCTTTGGATTTCCGGGCTACAGTCACTTTCAAGGCCGATTTTGCCGATATTTTCGAAGTGCGCGGAATGTGCCGCGAACGCAAAGGCCAATTCCAAGATGGAAGGCTTGGCGAGCAGTGGGTTGAAATCGGATACGAGGGATTGGACGGAATTCGGCGTTTAACCCGACTCGATTTTTCCATTGCGCCGGAAAATTTAAGTGTTCGGCAGGCCACATTTGCATTTAAGCTGGACGTTGCTGAAGAGATTGATTTTGAAGTGATCGTTTCATGCCTTATGGGTGAAAGTACCACAAGTTCACCGGATACCTATCCAATCGCTTATCAGGAGTCTTTAAAGCCGTTGATCATGTGGCGTGGCAGTGAGTGCGATATTTCGACTTCCAACGCGCACATCAATTCGCTCCTGACGCGCGCCACCAGTGATATGCGCATGCTGCTGACGGAAGAAAACGGTTTGCTGTATCCTTACGCGGGGATCCCCTGGTTCTGTACCCCTTTCGGGCGGGACGGGTTGATCACCGCCCTGGAGACGCTATGGTTCAATCCCGATATCAGCCGCGGCGTGCTGGAATACCTTGCAGACCATCAAGCCGACCAAATGAATGTGGCCCAGGATGCCGAACCGGGAAAGATCCTGCACGAGATCCGCATGGGAGAGATGACCAATACCGGCGAACTCCCTTTTTCCCAATATTACGGCAGCGCCGATGCCACCCCGATGTTTATCCTGCTTTGCGGAAAGTACCTTCAGCGAAGCGGAGATGTCGCGTTTGCCCGCAAAATTTGGCCTCATATTGAGCGGGCGCTTACGTGGATCGACCAATTCGGAGATCAGGACGGCGACGGGTTCGTCGAATACGCCCGAAAAACCGAACACGGCATAGAAAATCAGGCATGGAAAGATTCGTTCGATTCCGTTTTTCACCAGAACGGTACCTTGGCTGAGGCACCGATTGCGATTTGTGAGGTTCAGGCTTATGTATTTGCTGCCAAAAAAGAGGCTGCCTTCATTGCCGAGCAGCTTGGATTGAACGATCTTGCCCGGAACCTGACGCAGCAGGCCTGCAGCCTGCAGCAGCAGTTTGAGCAGGTGTTCTGGGACCCTGATTTGCCCGGTTTCGTGATAGCCCTGGACAAAAACAAAAAGCCATGCCGTGTCAGAGCATCCAACATGGGGCACTGCCTTTTCGCAGGTATTGCCTCTCCCCAGCATGCCCGCGCAGTAGCCGATCTTTTAATGGAAGATCGCTTTTTTAGCGGATGGGGTGTCCGGACCCTGGCCCAAGACGAACCCCGCTACAATCCGATGTCCTACCATAACGGTTCGATCTGGCCGCATGACAACGCCCTGATCGCCGAAGGATTGGCCCGTTACGGCTTTAAACGGGAGTGCGCACGGGTGTTTACTGCTATGAGCGATCTGGGTCGTTTTACGGAATTGAACCGCTTTCCTGAGCTTTTTTGTGGATTCCGAAGGAGGCCCAACCAGGGGCCTACCCTGTATCCTGTGGCCTGCTCTCCACAGGCTTGGTCAGCTGCGGCCCCCTTTTCCCTGCTCAGCTCTTGCCTGGGATTGTCCGTTGATGGCCTGGCGCGACAAGTGCGTTTCCATCATCCCTATTTGCCTATCGATATCCAAAAGATCACCATTCGCAATCTTTCCGTGGGCGACGCCGTTATCGATTGCGCAGTGACCGGTCAAGCAGAGGATGTCAGCATTCAGGTGACCGGCGACGTTTCAGTACTGATCCATAAATAAGCCAACAATACAATCCCCCCTCTGATCGTCATCAAAATAGACCGAATCATTAATCACCTTAGAAACGGGCCGGTCTTAACTTAGCCATTATATGTATTCGCGTTCACAGGAGGTATATCATGCGCATCGCTCAAATTTCACCGCTAACCGAAAGCGTACCACCTCGATTATACGGTGGAACCGAGAGGGTGGTTTCTTATTTAACCGAAGAACTCGTGCGTCAGGGCCATGATGTGACCCTTTTTGCCAGCGGGGATTCAATCACCAATTCACAATTGATTGCCGGTTGTCCGCGCGCCTTGCGGCTGGAAAATAATTCGTTAGATTCTTTATCCCATCATATTCTGATGCTTGAGAAAATCTGGCAACACGCCCACGAATTTGATATCATCCACAATCACATCGATTATCTGCCCTTTTCAATGCTCAAAAGAGTTCCCACACCCGCAATCACAACCTTGCACGGGCGGCTGGATATCCCAGACCTGCAGCCGTTATATAGAGAATTTAAGGAAATGGGCCTTGTATCGATCTCAAACAGTCAGCGCCGGCCTCTGCCCTGGGCCAACTGGCAGGAGACCGTGTATCACGGTTTGCCTATGGAATTGTACAATCCGTGTTTGACCCCTTCAGATTATCTTGCGTTTATCGGAAGAATCAGTCCGGAAAAAGGGGTCGACCGAGCTGTTGAAATTGCGCTCCGGAGTGGTCGACCGCTGAAGATAGCGGCCAAAATAGATAAAGTAGACCGTGAGTATTACCACAGCAAAATCGTTCCGTTGCTGAAAGCTCCAGGAATTGAGTTCATTGGTGAAATCAGTGACTCGGAAAAAAATGCATTTCTCGGAAACGCTGCCGCCCTTCTATTCCCGGTGGACTGGCCGGAACCTTTTGGGATCTCCATGATCGAGGCCATGGCGTGCGCGACACCTGCAATTGCTTTCGACCGCGGCTCTGTTCCGGAGGTAGTTGAAGATGGCGTTTCAGGATTCATAGTTCAAAACATCCCCGAAGCCGTTGAGGCGGTCGCCAAAATCGGAAAGCTCAATCGTGCAACGGTCAGGCGCACATTTGAATCCCGGTTTTCGGTAAACCGAATGGCCCAAGATTACATCCGCATCTATCGGAATCAATCCGAAGTACGTTCAGTGTCCGCCCCTAAAAAGGTTTTGAGTTTTGCCGGTACAAAGGGGGAGGTCATGAGCTTCTGATGAAGTCATCGCATCAGTCTGAGTGAACTTAAAAATGACGAGGACTGGGCTACCTATGTAGTCATTATATCAGGCATATCCCTTATAGCAGGATCAATTTACCCTGATTAATCTCTCAATACTTGGGTTACCGAAGGTTCGTATAATGCATTACATACACCATAGATGTTTTATTCGCGCAAAATGATCCAGCAATTTTAATTTGCAGGACCCTGACAGCCGCCAACCTTGGATCCACACTGAACCGCCATCTTTTACCCTTCGAATACCCACCGTGTAAATCCGATAAATCGATAGCTTTTTCAAAGCGAGGATAAAGCGATGATAGCGAGAACACGTGAAAGCATAGAAACTTTCAAAAACAAAGTTAAGGGTCACATCATACGGCCCGGCGATTCCGATTATGATGATCTTCGGAAAATCTGGAATGCCATGATCGATCGTCAACCGGCCATGATTGTTCAGTGCGTTGAACCTAAAGACGTTTTGCATACGATTTCTTATGCACGTTCAAACGGATTGGAAATATCCGTCAGGGGAGGTGGGCACAACATCGCCGGGAGCGCCCTGTGCGATGGCGGCGTAATGATCGACTTTTCCCAAATGAAAAAGGTCAGGGTCGATGAAAGGAAAAAGCGAGCCTTTGTCGAACCTGGTGCCTCGCTTGCCGATTTTGATGAAAACACACAGGCCTACGGACTGACAACGCCTACTGGTATCAACTCAACCACTGGTATTGCCGGCTTAACATTGGGAGGCGGTTTTGGGTGGCTGACGCGCAAAATGGGTATGACTGTCGATAATCTTATTTCTGCAAACATGGTAACTGCTGAGGAAAGAGAGATACGCGTATCGGAAGATGAAAATAGTGATCTGTTCTGGGCCATTCGCGGCGGCGGCGGCAATTTCGGCGTTGTGACCCAATTTGAATTTGCGCTTCACGCCATGACCCCCGAGGTGCTGGCCGGGCTGCTCGTCTTTCCGCTTGAACAGGCCAAGCAAGTTTTCCGCAGATACCGGCAACTCATAGAGACCGCACCTGAAGAACTCAATGTGTGGGCGGTCTTGCGCAAGGCGCCTCCATTGCCATTTCTTCCCCAAGAAGTACATGGCAAAGGCGTTATGGTGTTGCCCGTATTTTATTTGGGCGATCCTATAGAAGGTGAAAAGCTAATAAATATCATGAGAGGCTTTGGAGATCCCTATGGTGAACATATCGGCGTTATGCCATTCGTAAACTGGCAGAAGGCCTTTGATCCGCTTCTCACCGCCGGTGCAAGGAACTACTGGAAATCGCATAATTTTACGGAACTGAAGGATGGCGCCATAGATAAAATCGTCGAATTTGCGGGCAGTCTACCTTCACCGCAATGTGAAATCTTCATGGGGCTCATTGCGGGCGCCGCCAATCGCGTACCTTCGAATGCTATGGCATATGCGCATCGGGATGCCAGGTTTGTGCTCAATGTGCATGGACGCTGGGATCAGGCAGCAGATGACACGGCCTGTATTGAATGGGCACGCGCGTTTTTTGAAGCGGCAGCGCCGTATGCCTCGGCCGGGGCTTACGTAAATTTTATGACCGGCGACGAGAGCGCCCGCGTGGCGTCTGCTTACGGTGCCAATTATCGACGACTTCAGGAGATAAAAAGGAAGTATGACCCTGACAATATGTTTCGAAATAATCAGAACATAAGGGCATAATATGCTTTACTGGTTATGCACTTCGCTCAAGTGTTATGGGCGAAGTGTTAAGTGTAAAGTTTAAAGTGTAAAGGGAGGCATTCTGCTTTAACCTGCATGCTTTTGAAAGGTGATCCGGGTGGGTGGCGCGGACCACCCACCCGGATCACCGTGGTTTTCCTACGAACAAGCGGAAGGAACAATTTATGCGGCTTATAGTGGTTTCCAATCGCCTTCCGGTGGTCATGGAAAAGGATGAAAGAGGCCAATGGCAGGCCGGCCCCAGTTCCGGAGGGTTGGTCACGGCTCTCGCCCCGGTGTTGAAAGGGCGGGGCGGATTGTGGATCGGCTGGCCAGGCACCTCTGAAGCGTCTGCAGAGGCGCTGAAAAGGGCCATGTCGGATGCTTCCTCCATCGCGCAAATCGATTTCGCACCGGTTTCACTTACCTCAGGGGAGATCGATACCTATTATGCCGGTTTTTCAAATGAAATTCTCTGGCCGCTTTTCCACGACATGGCGGGAAGGTGCAACTTCGATCCCGAATACTGGTCTTCCTACCAGGCCGTCAACCGGAAATTTGCTGCCAAAATCCTCCAACATCTGAGACCCGACGATTATGTTTGGATTCACGACTATCATCTCCTGTGTGTCGGCCAGGCGCTACGCGAAATGGGGGTCAAAGAGCGCATCGGGTTCTTCCTGCATATCCCGTTCCCCTCTCCGGACATATTCCTTCAATTGCCATGGGGCCTCGATATCCTCAAGGCGCTGCTTTCCTGCAATCTCATCGGGCTGCAAACCATGCGCGACCAGCGCAACTTCATTCAATGCGTGCGCAAACACATGATGGAGGCCACGGTCGAAGGCGGCGGTCAGATTCTCACCCTTTTTCTGGACAATAGAGAAGTGCGGGTGGGGGCCCTTCCTATCGGCATAGACTACAATGATTTCGCCACTTCCGCCGCCGGCAGTTTAGTCGCGGATAAATCCTGGTACATCCATGAGCAGCAGCCGGGGCGCCAGATGGTTCTTGGCATCGACCGGCTGGATTACACCAAGGGCATACCTGAAAGGCTGAAGGCATACAGGTATGCGCTTGATGCGTACCCGGAGCTTTGCGGTAAAATCATTCTGGTCCAAGTGGTTGTTCCAAGCAGGCGTAATATTCCGGAGTATGAGGCTTTAAAAGATGAAATCGAACGGTTGGTAGGAAAGATCAATGGTGAGTTCGGCCGCTTCGACTGGACGCCGGTACACTACTTTTTTCGTTCCCTTTCGCGCGAGGAACTCCTGGCATACTACCGGACCTCGGAAATCGCGCTCATAACGCCGATCAAAGACGGCATGAACCTGATTGCAAAAGAATTTTGCGCGGCGAGTGTGGACCGCAATAGCGTCTTGATCCTTGCAGAGTCCGCGGGAGCCGCGGATCAGCTGCAGCACGGCGCCCTGATGGTCAACCCGAACGATCAAAAAGCCATCGCAGATGCGATCTACCGCGCCTATAAGATGCCTTTTGCAGAAAGATCCGAACGCATGGACCGGATGCGCGAGACAATCCGGCAAACCGACATCCACTGGTGGGTGAACGCCTTCATGAAAGGCGCCTTTGCCGAAAGCATCGATTACTTCCATAAAGTACAGGATTACAGGCCCCAGATCGATTTCAGTTAGCACAGAATAACTTAATGAGGGCTTTATGGGGAAAACAGACATGAGCGTCAAAGTCATTTTTGCCATAGTTCTGGCGGTTGTCGCTGCCATATTCATGATCCAGAATCTCGCGGTCATGGATCTGAGCTTTTTATTCTGGACCCTGTCCATGTCCCGGTCGTTGTTTACGCTTCTGATACTGGCAGTAGGGATTGGCCTTGGCTGGTTGCTGCACAGCTTACACAACCAAAAAAGAAGCAATGCTCGGGACAACAAAAGCCCCCAACCCTGAATAGATGATGGGGCGTGGCTTTTCCGTCAGGAAAGCCTTTTGGAGCAGCAAAAACCCGAAAACTTCCCCAAGGCATTTTGCGGCCCATGAAACCATGCATAATACCAGGTGTGGTTCTCACCTGTTCATTCTGATTCACGCAATTGACATGCCGAGCACCCTGCCTAAAAGTTGGAGATGGTCCGCATTCAATTCGCAAGTAAGGAGCCAATCATGAACCCATCAATCAAATATACACGCTTGTCCAAAGACGATGCCGTCTGCCTGCTGGTAGACCACCAGGCCGGGCTTATCTCACTGGTGCATGACTTTTCACCGGGTGAGTTCAAGAACAACGTGCTGGCGCTTGCCGCCAGTGCCAAATATTTCAAAATCCCCACGATCCTTACAACCAGCTTCGAGAATGGCCCCAACGGCCCGATGGTTCCCGAGCTGAAGGAGATGTTTCCCGATGCCAAGTACATACCCCGTCCAGGACAAATCAACGCCTGGGACAATGAGGAGTTTGTTGGTGCCGTCAAACAAACCGGTCGCAAGCAACTCATAATCGCCGGGGTGGTGACCGAAGTGTGTGTCGCCTTTCCGGCCCTTTCCGCCATTGAGGAGGGATTTGAAGTGTTCATCGTCACCGACGCTTCTGGAACCTTCAACGAGGTTACTCGCCATGCGGCATGGGCACGGATGGCGGCAGCCGGCGTTCAGTTGATGAACTGGTTCGGGGTCGCCTGTGAGCTGCACCGCGATTGGCGCAACGATATTGAGGGGCTGGGGGAGCTATTCTCGAATCACATTCCCAACTACAGAAACCTGATCACCAGCTACATGGCCAAAAAGTAGAACTTGGCCGCCGGGTTCCTGTTTATGGTAGTATCAGCCTAAAGTGGCTGCCTTGTCCCGGCGAACTTTGTATTTCCAAACTCCTAATCTGCACGCTCCTGTCCCCCAAGCTCATCAGGCCCAGGCCGACCTCTGCCTTAGCAGACTCAAGGTAATTATGCTTCTTAAGGTTTTTTCCAAATGGTCGATCAACGGCGGGAGGTCTATTTTGGCCGTGTGCCACCCGCCGTCCCAGCACAATGCCCGGTTTCACCGTAGGGGCGAACCTTGTGTTCGCCCGCGTCGGACAGCGGGCATCACAAACAAAAACGCAACCCATAAAACGCACCGGGCGAACACAAGATTCCCCTGCAGGTAGAGCGAAGGTCCCGTGCCAGATTTTTGCTTATCCATTGAGGATGATCCGCGACCCGTTGATGCTGACGATGCCCGAAGCATCGATGGTGATATTGCCGTTGACCTTGAGGGTGAAGTTGGCCCCCACCTTGTGGTTAAAGCCGGCCGCGTTGGTGTGCTGCTCGTCCGCCTGCACCGAGATCTGCCGTCCGCCGCTTTGAATGGTCACGACCTCGTTGCCGCTGGCCACCGTGACCGCGCGGTTATTCTCCACATCGATGCGCTGGTTGTTTTTGACCTGGGTAACCATGTCGTTTTGCACCACTTCGTTTTGGTCCTTGGCCGCATGGGTGAAAAATTCTTCTGAGCCCGTCAGGTCCTCGAAGCGGATCTCGTTGAAGTTGTTCTGGCCCTGCTTGGAGGAGCAGGACTTGATGGTGCTCTTGGTCTTTTCGGCCGGAAGATCATAGGGCGGCAGGTTATGGCCGTGATAGACCCGGCCGGTGATGATGGGCCTGTCGGGGTCGCCGTCCAGAAAACCCACGATGACCTCCTGGCCTACGCGGGGTATGTGCATGGCGCCATACTTGGAACCGGCCCATATCTGCGATACCCGGATCCAGCACGACAGGTTGCCGTCGCCCTGTTGATCGCCGCGCCGGTCCCAATGAAATTTGACCTTGACGCGTCCATTCTGATCGGTATGGATCTCTTCGTTCTTGGGTCCGGTGACGATGGCTGTCTGGGTGCCGGCGATCACGGGACCGGGGTGGATGCGCCGCGGCCGGTACGGGATGCTTTGCGGCAGGCAGACAAAGTGGTTGCTGTAACTGTCGCCGGTGGTGTCGGTGGCAAAGTGCTGGCGGGCCTCATGGCGCACCCGCGTCAGCAGATAGGTTTTGTTGTCGAGCTGGGCGACCGGGTGCTCTTTGAGCCTGAAGGTAAACCCGGCTGCAAAGCCGCGGCAGTCGCTTTGGCCATTGAGCGTGTGCATGCGGGCATCTTCGGCTGCGATGCGCATCGCGGCCAGGCTTTCACCGCGCCCCATGGGCGACTGGTAGTCGCCAGGATATTCATAGATCACCCCGGGGCTTTGCGGGTTTTGCTGGCGGCTTGCACACATCACGGTCATGTCCAGGTCCGGATTGGTGAAGTTGTAGTCGCGGGCCATGTATTTGCCGCTCATCAGCTTGTTGTCCGGCTGCAGGTACCGCACCCCTTCGCGCGCCTCGACAGCGCCGAGCGTGCTTTGAAAAAGCACCACTTGTTTGTCGCCATCCATGTGCGCCGGGTGCTTGTCAGAAGTATCGGAAAAAACCAGGACGTGCTTGCCGTTGTGATGCTCGAAAAAGTAGAAGATGCCCTCGGCGGCGCACAGGCGTTCGATAAAGGTCATGTCGGTTTCATTGTACTGGATGCAGATCTCGCGCGGCTCGTAACTGCCCGAAAGCGCCATGCGAACATCGATCTGCTGGCGGATGCCTTTTTCACCGGCAGTATTGAAAACCTGCTTGATAATATCGGGCACGCTTTGGTCCTGGAACACGCGGCAATCCACGCAGCGGGTCAGCAGCCAGGCTGTTGGCCGCATGGAGGCCCTGTATTCGCTGAATCCCTGCTTGGCCGAACTCTGGCCGGGGGCAAAGCCGGTGATGATGCCGTTGAAAAAGCGCTGCCCGCCGTCCGCGGAGCCGATGGCCACCGTCACGTTCTTGCCGGCCAACTGCTCAAAGGTGATATCGGCCCGTTCGGCGGCCATTTTCAGCTCGAAGGCAAACAGGCCGGACATCTGCTCCGTGCCCGAAAACGAGAGCACCACCAAATCGTCCTTACCCAGTGGCGTGGCAATGCGGATCAGCCGGTCGGTTTGTAAAAGGGTCATCGGGTTGCCTCCATGTTGCTTTTGTATTGCATGTTACGGTTTGCCTGAACAGGATAGGAGTTGCTGTGTTTGATCCGGTCGATCATTTGGTGATTTTGTAATGGATAGTATTTGGAGAAATTTGCCATTTGATCAATTTGTCAGGCCTGGTCGTAACGACGCTCAATGGATCGGATATCCAGGCGCATTTGCCATTCAGGTCACCGTTCATGGTATCATTGCTTTGCAGCATGATTGGCGGGCTGAGAAAATGCGGCAGGTCAGGATCCACCGGCATGACCATCAGCATATCTTTTTTGATAGTATCATCCTGAAAAAGCAGCCATTTTCCGTCAGGAGAAAACTGGAAACGGCCTAGTAAATTATCTCCAAAAATTTTGTACATCTTTGGTTCTTTATCTCGCCAGGTGGCTACCCACGTAACGAGATGTTCTGCATTTTGGGGGTTATTCTCGCTCAATATAGCAAAAGGCAGGCTTGGATGAATATGGGGCAGTCCGAACCGGCCAACCCCTTCAGTTTTAGTATTGTATACTGCACAAAGCGGGTGATCGATCGGCTTTAATAATTGATTGAGTGCGTGTAAGCTACGAATTTCATCTTCCTCTGTAAAATAAAAAGTCGTTTTGCCGAGGGCCGCCCACAAAGGGTGCTTTTCAATATCAAAATATGCTATTTCTTTGGGTTCCTCCTTGGTGAGATCAAGCAGTTTGAGTACTTTGATTTCTTTATCCATTCCCAACAAATAACTTAAATCAAATAAAAAAAGATTTTTTTCACCATCAATGGGAAAGACCTCTTCAATGACGATCCCCAGAACTCTACCTATAGAAAAATCCATAAAGGTTTTATCGTTTATATTGAATAGTAAAAAACCTCTGGTTTGGGAATAAGCGATAGTGTCTTTCGAAAATTCAGGTAAAAAAAACATATCGCCACCATAAACATACTTTTTAAAATTCCTTCTAACTGTGTCATATTTCATAGTTCCTTTTTCATCATTGAACTTGAGTAATGTAATGGCATTGTTCAAGGCATTGGTGCCTACCGTGTTTATTTCCGGCACTGCGAATATGGTTTGAATTTCTCTTTTTACCGGAAACCCTTTTCCTTCAATGTAAGACAATTTTTTATCATTAATAGAATATAGTTCATTCATTTGATGTGATCCTCCAAACACGATAGTCTTGAAACTAAAAAGTAATAGGAATAGTGAACAGATTATTGTAGCTGACCGCAGGAAGTATGTCTCTTTTTTTTTCAAATTAGTTCTCCAGGTTTTCGATTATCCTGAAACCTTTTAATATCTTTCCTTTGACTTCTTCCACGATTTTATCGTTTTTGAAAATCTTGACCGCAGATTTCAGTCCATTACATATCGCATCCTTATTCTCCTTAATGCGATAAAAGCGCATTGGATTGATCCAGGAAAAGCGCGGCCAGAGTTCGGGATCGATCTGGTCGAGTTTTGCCTTTGTTTCCAGACAGTAGCTTTCATAGGTGTAAATGCTTGAACCGATCAACCACCAGTCGGTGCCGAAAAGAATTTTATCTTTGAGATGTTTGTGCGTTTTGATGGCTTTGGCAAACTTGTCAAAGTATTTGTTTACGAAGAAATAGGAAATGTCGATGTAAAAATTGGGATACGCCAGAGCCATGCGGACCATTTCCTGGTCCCATCGATCTTCCTTGTCGTCACCGTTCCAGGTGGTGTACTGCTCTTCATCGCCACCAAAATGGGCCAGGCATAATCTCAGATTCTGGCAGCCCGGGCTGTCCAGTACTTTTTTCCAGGCACGCGGTGAAATATAGTGCTCGCAAAAATAGTATTCACGCCAATCGGCTTTGACGCCACGTTCAGCCATCAGGCGCTTGGTTTGTTTTTCCAACTCAGAGAGCGCGATGCCCTGTGTTTTTGCATTGTAGGCCGCATACCGCAGCCGGTCGTATGCGTACATGCCAGCCGGGGTTGCATGGCACACGATGGGCAGATCGCCTTCGATGCATTTTGCATAGAAATGTTGCTGATTTGGAAGTTTCGGGTCCAGGGGCTTATATCCCAAGGCTGTATAAAGCTTAAAACCTATGAACTGGCGCGATGATGATTCATTGAAATATTTGGTGAACGGCTCGTCCCAAGCCCGGGGGAAAATGTCCCAGATTTTGTTGTCGAACGCCTCCGTACCAGGGTCAACGCCGGATTGCTCTGACCAGCGTCGTGGATCATAATGATACAAGGGTATCAACTCCCACGGGTTTTCAGTAGATACAGCAATGGTTTGCATTATTTGACGCGGATAATCTTCAAAAAGATCGTATTCCGATTTACTCATCCAGATCAGTTTTTTACGCTCCTTATCGGCGTTGCCGACCCGTCTGTAGTAATAGTAAAAAGGGCCTTTTTCTTCCGTGATGGTGCCGTCCTGATATTCGGGCGTAGAAACATCGGTGCCCGGCGGCAGTACGGCCGGCATGGGGGGCATGCCGCCGCCCGTTGCGTTTGCGGCCGCGAACCACGGATCGAGGGCGTAATGCCATGTGTGCCGGTGCAGGACCTTGTCGTAAATTTGCTTGCCTTCGTAGCCGTCCAGGTGCCCGAAATCCATGTCCATGGGCATGACCATCATCATGCTGAGCCGGTCGTTGTAAGGGGCTACCGGCAGTTGGGCATACGTGGCGCGATTTTCCGCCACCGCCTGCTTTCCGATGTCTACCGTTTTTTGAGCCGATTTGTCGGTAAAGGCGTGCAAGGTGGCGGCATCGTCGATCGCCGACTGCACGATCCGGTCTGCCTTTGCAGGCAGCGTTTGCAAGGCGGCCAGCACGGCCCGGTTGGCTTCGGCCTGGAAATGGACGACATTGGCGATCTCGTTGGCGACATAGCTGACCAGTCCGGCGGCATGTGTGTAGGCAAGGTCCATGGCGCGGTTCATCTCATCGGCAATTGCGTTCATGTCTACAGCGATCGCATAGCAGACTTGGGCCAGTTCGGCTTCGACCATGGCGATCAGTTTTGCTCTTTGCGCTTTTCGATCGGCCATGTCGGCGGCGTAACCGGCAGCCGCATCCGCTGCGTGCTTATGTACTTTCAAGACTTCTTCTACGATGCGGGTGGCAACGCCGGTCGTGCGGTCCAGCACGTCCACGCAGGCCTCCGCCTCGCCCTGGCCGATCTGGCGCAGTGTCTGCGCCAGCCGATCATAAATGGCGGAAAGGCCGTGCAAAAATCCGGCGCCCTGATCCAGCTTTTCGCCCACGCCGTCGACCAGGGCGGCGGCGCCATTGGCTGCTGCGGTGTTGCCGGCCTGGACCAACCCGGTTTGGACGTAGTTGAGCGTGATCAGGGCTTCGGCCACGATCACGATTAAGCGCGAGGCGATCTTTTCGGATGTGTCGATGCTTTTTCCACCCAACTGGTTCAGCAGCGCGACCGGTCGCGCCAACACCGATCGTGTCTTTTTTAGAGACATGTCCAGCTTGGTAAGAGCCCAGTCAATGCCGTTTTCGATTTTTTCGCGATCCGTGGGGTCCGGCCACAAACGGTTCGCGTAAGGCGTTTTATCCCAGAACAGGGGGACCGGGCAGCATCGGCCGCTTTGGATGTGCATGTGGCTGTCGATGATGATCTGGGGGCCGTTGAGCAGGTTGATGAGGTTCCAGAGCGTGGGGCTGACGGGACAGACGGGCGGCTTCTCGGAGCGGCAGATCTTATCCTCGTCCGTGAATGTCCGTTTCCAACGCTGATCTTTTTCGTACACCCGGACCAACTCGGCTTTCGTTTTTCCGTCTATCTCGCCGGTGGGCGTCTCAAGGATCTCAAAGGCCTTTTGGAAGCGGGCGACGGCGTTGTGGGTGCGCTGGTTCAAGTCACCCGCGATCGGGTCGGCATGGAAGCCCACGCCGCATAAGCGCGCCTGGATGCCGGTGATTTCGTCTTCCGGATCCAAATGCCCGATCATCACATCGACCGCATGGGTGCGGTTGTCGTCCGCGCCATCCGACCGGTCGCTGGGAAGGCCGGGCGGCACTTGGATGGTCAGCTTGGATCGTTCAAGATCGGCCTCGATCGGAAACGTCACCAGGCCTTGGTCGTCGGCGGTCTGCGGGCCAGCGGCATCGAGGCAGCAGACGGCGCCGCTGCAGGGCTCGCCGTTCAGCATGATGCGCAAATGCAGGTTGGCCGCGGGCCGCTTGAGATGAAAGACATGCCGTTGATCCGAAGGCCGGGTGACGGTTTTGCGTTGCGGATCGGGGATCGTGACGGTATCGCCGGGGTACAGCACATCCGGATGCCTGCGTTTTTCGCGCAGTTCTCCATTGCCGGGATGTTCCCAGATTTTTTGAACCGGTACGTTATACCGCCGGGATATCTTGGTCAGCGTGTCGCCTTGCGCTACAGTGTGTTTTTTCATTTTCAGCAATCATCTGCAAAAGTGATGGGTCATGTGGATAGTTGGGCTTAACGCCAGAAATCTGCGTCGATTTCCGGCAACGCCAGATCGTAATTACCTGCTTCGATAGGGTCGAATCGCACGCTGCCATCCGGCCCGGTGACGCCCTGGGTGACTTTCCCATCCGGCCCGGTAGCGCTAACGACCATCCCCTTCGCCGGCAGACCGCTATCATCGAGCAACACGATTTCAATCCAGTGGGTAACCGGGTCGCTGCGCAGCGCGGCCGGGAGAGCCTTTGCCGGGGCGGCGGCCTCGCTCGTCGCGGGGTCTTTTTTGGCCGGCGGCTGGCGTGGTTCAATGCTCTTGAGAGCACTGGCAAGTCGTTGGAGCTGCCCGGATGCTTCGGACAGAACGGGCACTTGGGCGGCGATGGTCTCGGCGCGGCCGGAATGCATCAGGGCGAGCGCCAGGACAAGGGCCGTGACCATGTCGGCGGTGGTGCTTATGCCCAGCTGGCCGCGTTCGCGCGCATGCGTGGCGGCCAAGTGACGCTGAGCGAAATCCTGGACGACCTGCAGGGTCTCAAAATCGGTCAGCAAGGGCGTGAGCATGGCACAGCATGCCAGGACCTGCTCGCGATCGGAATGCAGTGCCGTAGCCACCTTTTCGACCTGCGCATGGAGATGTCCCCGGCCGTCGCCGATGCCGGCCTGCTGCTCGGTTGCAGAGATGCGGACCGGGGCCTGGCCGATGTGCGTCAGCTCTCGGATCAGACCGGGGTGAAAACCGGGAAATGCGGTCACGGCCCGCGCGAGCTGGCCGGGCGCGGCTTCGATCTCTTCGGCCCGGGCCTCGGCAGGCAGATCCTGCAGGCTGGCCAGCCGGTGCTGCTGATCGTTTACCAGCGCATCGAGGTGCTTTGCCAGGGTGCTCAGTTGGGTATCGAGATCCGGGGCAAGCGAAAGCCGCAAGGGAAAGCCGTCGCCTGCAAAGCTGTCCGCTAGCGCGACCGCCACGCCGTGCTTGGGCCGGATCACGATTTTGAAGCCGTGCAGCGCCAGTTCCCGCGCAACAGCCCCCACCACCGCTTCATCGTTCATGCGATGAACCGAATACCCCTGCCGGCCATCATCGCTCAGGTAACGGCGCAGCCCGGTGAGGGTTTCCTCGGGGGCATAGGCGATGCATTCGCAGAGCCACTGCTCGGCTTCTTCTTCGTGAAAAAACTGCATGCAGGGCACGTCGAAAATATCATCATGGCACCAGCGCGCGTCCTGCACGTAGTACTGGCAGTGATGGTCCTCGAGCCCGATCGTATGGGAGAGAAAGTAGGGACTGTATCTGCTCATATACCTGTACACCTGTCCGAGGAGCGCCCGGACAAGAGGCGGCACCGCAGCTTTGGGTTTGTTGCCTTCCGGGTAAACGCCCGGGGCTTATGTGTGTCGTACTCGGATGTCGAAGCCTTGCCCGTCGAGCGTCGCAGTGGCTCGAACGGCCGGCGGCGTTTCGGCGAGAATAGCGCGCCCAATGGGAAACCAGAAAATAACAGGACGGAAGCGCGCAAGATGCGTTTCTTCTATGCTGTCTTCTACCGTTTGTGTTTCCAACCGTCTTTCAGTGGTAGTAAAAACGACCGAACCACGCCGCTCGAAGCGGGTATGCTTTTCTTCAACTGTATGAAAGGGGCGATCAGATAGTATTTCGTACGAAGCCTGCTTAATTGAAGCTGATGGCTGTGTAGGAGACAATGGGCAACTTGTCAAGGCAAATTTCAGACGCAGCGATCGCATTCGCAAGATGGGCGATCAGGGCAAATAGCCTACCGATCACTTCAGGTGATCGGACATGAGGCTGTCGAAAACGCTGTCCGATTCGTCTTTTACGCGCTGCTGGAGTCTTTCGAACCCTGCCATCAGCTTTTCCCCAAAGGATGTCAGGCGCGAGCCGTTGCCCTCCCGGACAACCAGCGGCTTTCCGATGCGTTGTTCCGAGGCGCGAATGCGCATCCACACCGAACGGTAACTCATCTTCAAAGCTTTTGCGGCGGCGTGCATGGAGCCGGTCTGGCGTACGGTTTGCAGAATGCGGTAACGGCCAAGACCGAAGACAACATGACCCTGATCGTCTTCAATCCAGATTTTCGAGCGGATACAAAAGGGGGTGCGCTGAGTCGGCACGATCGGGTCCTCCCGGCATGAGTCGGTTCAATTTCCTTCAAATACCCATCGCTCATTTTTTGCAAGAATAAATTGAAGTGTCATTTCGGGTTAACCAGAGTTGGTATTCAACCCTCAAAAGAAAAATAATCTCACAATACTCTTTAATGGCTGTATCAATATTGACATAACAAGCCGAGTTCAGATACACAACGCCTTCATGATGGTCGCAATCTGGCTGTGCGGCGAATGGATATCTCACCTTTAATCTGTGGTCATGTCGCCGCATAACCATTGCAAGCGATCAGCCCGGTTCCAATGTGGAAAGAGACTATGAAAGCAATTCCTGTTAAGCATGCCGTAGGCATGATTCTAAGCCATGACGTGACCCGCATTGTGACAGGCGGCGAGAAAGGACCGGCTTTTCGAAAAGGCCACACCATTCAGGCGGCCGATGTCCCGGCCTTTCTCGATATTGGTAAACAGCACGTCTTTGTGACCGACCTGCCGCCGGGCATGTTCCACGAGGACCAAGCCGCCGAGCGCCTGGCACGGGCCGTGGCCGGGCCGGGACTGGACGTGACCGAACCCTGCGAAGGGCGCGTCAATCTGGTCGCACGCCACACCGGTTTGCTGAAGATCGACGTGGCGGTCCTGCACCAACTCAACGCCTTCGAAGAGATCGTCGTGTCGACCCTGCATACCAACCATCAGGCGCTCGCCGGGCGGCCGGTAGCCGGTCTGCGCATTGTTCCCCTGGCGGTTGCGGCCGAAAAGATTGCGGCTGCCGAAGCATTCTGCCGACAGGCTTTTCCCCTGATTCAGATCAAACCGTTTCACGCCCTTTCGGTTGGCATGGTGACCACCGGCAGCGAGATCTACAACGGCCGCATCGCGGACACGTTCGGCCCGGTGGTGCGCAAGAAATTCGAGTCCCTGGGCAGTCGTATCCTGCGCCAGATTATGGTCTCCGACGTGGCGAGTATGACCGCCGATGCCATTCGCACCTTGATCCGGGAGGGGGCGCAGATGATCGTGGTCACCGGCGGCATGTCCGTGGACCCCGACGATCTGACCCCGGCCGCCATCCGCGCTGCGGGCGCGCAGATCGTCACCTACGGCGCGCCCACTTTTCCCGGGGCCATGTTTATGCTGGCTTACATCGGCAATGTGCCGGTGCTCGGCCTGCCCGGATGTGTCATGTACTACAAGACCAGCGTTTTCGACCTTGTGGTGCCGCGCCTGCTGGCCGGCGAGCGTTTACGGCGCGAGGATATCACCGCCCTGGGGCACGGTGGATTTTGCAACGGCTGCGCCGAATGCCGCTACCCTGTCTGCGGCTTCGGCAGTGGATGAGAGTGGGGCAAAGGGCCCTTTGTTACCGCTGCGGTGAATCCTACCCCTTGCGACACGGTTCGTGCTGCCGCGCCTGTCAGGGGGATTCACCGTACCAGACCACTTGAACGAACCAAACAACCTGCGGGAGAAAGCATGGAAAAGATCTATTCAGTATGCGGCATGTGCACAGTACGTTGTCCTATCATGGCCAGTGTGGAAAACGGTCGGATTCGCTTCCTGCAAGGCAACCCCCATTTCCCGGCCATGGCCGGCAGCCTGTGCCCGCGCGGCGCGGCCGGCACGGCCCTGGTGAATGACGACGAGCGCCCTCAAATGCCCCTGATTCGCGAGGGCGCGCGTGGCGAAGGCCGCTGGCGGCCCGTTTCCTGGGATGAAGCCCTCGATTACGTGGCTGACCGGCTCATGGCGGTGATCGGCACGCATGGCCCACGCGGCGTGGCCCTGTCGGACCGTGGCGGTCCATTCCGGGACATGCATCGCGCCCTGCTGCGCGGCCTTGGCTCGCCCAACTACGTCAATCACGATGCCTCCTGCGCGCGCAACGTGCATCACGCTCATTTATCGCTGACCGGCCTGGGCCGTAAGGATGTGTCTTACGATTACGGCAACGCGCGCCACGTGGTGCTGCAACTGAGAAATATCTTTGAAGCGGTGGACGTGCAGGAGGTCAACACTTTGATGGCCGCCCTGGAAAAAGGCTGCAAGTTGACCGTGATCGATATCCGGGCCACAGTCTCGGCCGCCAAGGCCCAGCAGTTTTTTATGCTGCGGCCGGGCAGCGATTATGCCTTCAACCTGGCGGTGATTCATGTTCTGCTCAAAGAGCGGTTGTACGATGCCGCCTATGCTGCGCGCTGCATTCAAGATATGGGATGGCTGGAGCGGTTCGTAAAACCCTATACGCCCGAGTGGGCCGCTGCCGAGACCGGCATCGCCGAAGACCGTATACGCCGATTCGCGCGCGAACTGGCTGAAGCCGCGCCGAACATCATCTGGCATCCCGGCTGGATGGCGGCCCGCTATCGGCACTCTTTTTACGTGTGCCGCACCATTTACATCATCAATGCCTTGCTGGGGGCAATCGGTACGCAAGGGGGGCTGCCGCTGGTCAACAAGCCGGCAGACGTCGGCCGCAAGGGTCTCAAAACGTTCCTGTCCCTCTATCCGGCCCCTGCCGAGAAGCGCGCCGACGGCGTCGGCTGGCGTTATCCTCATTTCGATAAAGGTCCGGGATTGGCCCACCTGCTCTACAAAGCCATGGAAAGCGACGATCCCTATCCGGTCAAAGCCTACATCGCCTATCGCCATGATCCCTTGATGGGATTCCCCGAGCCCGAGCGGCTGAAGCGCATCTTCGACCGGCTGGATCTTCTGGTGGCCGTGACGTTCAGCTGGTCGGATACGGCCTGGTACGCAGACGTGGTGCTGCCGCTTTCGACCTACCTGGAGCGGGAGAGTATCATCGCCTGCAAGAACGCACTGCAGCCCTACTTTTTCGTGCGGCGCCGCGCCGTGGCGCCTTGCTACGATACGCGCGCCGATTGGCAGATCGTAGGCGGACTGGCACAGCGACTGGGACTGCCCCAACTCGACTTCGATACCATTGAAGACATTTGGCGTTTTCAATTGGAGGGCACCGGCGTTTCCCCGGACGATTTTGCAGCCACCGGCATGGTGCCGTTGGCCCCCGCCAAGATATACCGCGACCGGGACACTATAGCCTTCAAGACCCCCAGCAATAAAATCGAGATGCTTTCGAGCAACCTTGAAAAGCACGGCATCGCTTCCCTTGCCCCCTACGAATCCCCGGCGCGCCCTGGCCAGGGCCAATTCCGCCTGACCTTCGGCCGCTGCGTGCTGCACACCCAGGGGCATACGGTCAACAACACCCTGCTGTTCGAGCAGATGCCCGAGAACGTGCTCTGGATCCATGCCGGGGCGGCCAGGGATTTGGGCATCGCCGACGGCGACCGGGTCGAAGTATCGCAGGACGGCTGCGCCGAAACGATCCGCGCCAAGGTGACCGATGCCATCCACCCCGAAGCGGTCTTCGTTGTGCACGGCTTCGGTCATACCCTGCCGGTGGAAAGCCGTGCGCTGGGCAAGGGCCTTGCTGACAACAAGTTCATGCCGGGAGGTCTCGATATCTGGGATCCGGCCGGTGGCGCCATTGCGTATCAGGAGCATTTCGTGACCGTGCGCAAGTGTCGCTAGACAGATATTTTCGCAATACATTTCATTTGCAGAGCGAACCTCTTGTTCGCCCTGCGGTTTCTGCACCGAACCATTGCACGCAAAAGTGCAAAGATCCAAAACACCCGTCATATGCGAGCGCTATGATGATGGGGTGAAAAAGGGAGTATAAGAGAACATGGCTGAAAACGAGCTGATGATCAACGGTCACACGGTCGGGTTTACGCCGGGCCAGACCATTTTGGAGGCCGCCCAGGCCGTTGATATATGGATTCCTACCCTGTGCCACCTGAAGGGGGCCACCCCGACCGGCGCCTGTCGCATCTGTCTGGTGGAGGTGGCGGGTGCACGCGCCCTGCAGCCGGCCTGTGCAACGCCCGCCGTTGCCGGCATGCGCGTGCGCACCGAATCCGAAAAAGTCGTTGAAGCCCGGCGCCTGGTGCTGGAACTGCTGCTGGCTTCGGGCAACCACAACTGTGCCGTGCACAACGATAATGGCCAGAGCTGGACCGATTTTCAGCTGGACGTTCAGCGACACGACGGTTCAAACGATCTATGTCCGGTCTGGGGCGAATGCCGGCTGCAGGATTTGGCTTTCCGCTATCAGGTCACGTCCGGTCGCTTCAAACCCGAACCGGGCGCCTATCCGACCGAAATGGCCAACCCGCTGATCGTGCGCGATTTTTCGCGCTGCATCCTGTGCGGGCGTTGCGTGCAGGCCTGCAATGAGGTGCAGGTCAACCGCGCCATCAGCCACGGTTACCGGGGCACCCGGAGCAAGATCGTGGCCGCCGGCGACCGCACCCTGGCCGAGTCGGAATGCGTCTTTTGCGGCGAGTGCATCCAGGCCTGCCCGGTGGGCGCCCTGGTTGAAAAAAAGTCGCGCTACCAGTGGCGGCCCTGGCAAGAGACCACCGTGCGCACCACCTGTCCTTACTGCGGCGTGGGCTGCCAACAGCTGTTGCATGTGCAGGATGGACGCATCGTCAAGGTGACCGGGGTGGAGAAGGCTGAGCCCAACCAGGGGCGCTTGTGCGTCAAGGGTCGCTTCGGCTACGACTTCATTTACTCCGAAGAGCGTCTGAAAACCCCTTTGATCCGTGAAAAGGACGGCTTCCGCGAAGCTTCCTGGGACGAGGCGCTGGATTTGGTGGCAACCAAACTCAAGCAGATCATTGCCGAAAGCGGGCCCGGCGCCCTGGCGGGTGTGAGCTGCGCGCGCAGCATCAACGAAGACTCCTACAACATGCAGAAGCTCTTCCGCGCGGCCCTCAAAACCAACAACATCGACCACTGTGCCCGCACTTGACATGCGCCTACAGTCGCCGGACTGGCGACTACGTTTGGTTCAGGGGCGATGACCAACTCGTTCAACGAATTGGCGCGGGCCAAAATGATTATGGTGATCGGTTCGAACATGACCGAAGCCCACCCGGTAGCGGCCACCTTTGTCAAGAATGCCGTTTTGAAGGGGGCGCCGCTGATCGTGGTTGACCCGCGCCGCCATGCGTTGGCCGCGCTGGCCGCACTGCACGTGCCCATCCGCGTGGGCAGCGACATCGCCTTTCTCAATGCGCTGATGCATGTGCTCATCGCTGAAGGATGGTACGACAAGGCGTTCGTCCAATCCTGCACGGTGGGCTTTGAAAAACTGGCCGCCACGGTGGCGCGTTATACGCCCGAGTATGCGGCCGACATCTGCGGGGTTCCGGCGGCGATGATTCGCGATACGGCCCGGCGCATCTCGTCGGTCAAGCCGATGATGCTATGTTATACGTTGGGCATCACCGAGCACACCTGCGGCACGCACAACGTGATGAGCGTGGCCAACCTGCAGATGCTGCTGGGCAACATGGGGGTCGAGTGCGGCGGCGTCAATCCGTTGCGCGGCCAGAACAACGTGCAGGGCGCCTGCGACATGGGTGCCTTGCCCAATGTCTTTCCAGGCTACCAGCGGGTCGGCGACGCGGCCGCGCGCGAGAAATTCGAACGTGCCTGGGGCGTGAACGATTTACCGCATGCCAACGGTCTGATGATCCCCGAGATGATGGAAGGATTGGTCAGCGGCAAAGTGCGCGGGTTTTACATCTTCGGCGAGAATCTGGCCAATACCGAGCCAGATATCCGCAAGGTCGAACACGAATTGGCCGCAGCCGAGTTTCTGGTGGTCCAGGACATTTTTCCCAACGAGACCACCCGTTTTGCGCACGTGGTGCTGCCCGCGGCCGCCTGGAGCGAAAACGACGGCACCTTCACCAACAGCGAGCGGCGCGTCAGCCGGGTGCGCACAGCCAGCCCGGCGCCGGGCGAGGCCAGGCCCAACTGGTGGATCTTCAAACAGGTCGCCGCCCGGTTCGGCCAAACGTGGGCCGCGGACAGCGCCCGCGAGATCTGGGATGACGAGGTCTCTGTGCTGGCCCCGCAACTGTGCGGCATCAAGTACCATCGCCTGGAAGGCGACGGGCTGCAGTGGCCCTGCCCGGACGAAGCCCACCCGGGCACCTGTTATCTGCACAGGGACGGTCACTTCACCTGCGGCCTGGGTGTTTTTTCACCGGCCGAGTGGACCCCGCCGGCCGAAGTGCCCGACGAACAATATCCCCTGGTGCTCAGCACCGGCCGGCGTCTGACCCATTACCACACCCGCACTCAGACAGGCCGCTGTGAAGGGCTCAATGACATCCTGGGAGAAGAAACCGCCGATATCTCCCCGGCAGACGCGGCGCGGCTGGACATTGCGCACGGTGAAACGATCCGCGTCAGTTCCCGGCGCGGCCAAGTCGACGTAAAGGCCAACGTCACCGGCCAGGTGCCCGCCGGCATGGTCTGGATGGCGTTCCACTTCCGCGAGGCCAATGCCAACTGGCTCACCCATGCGGCTTTCGACAACATCACCATGACCGCCGAATACAAGGCCTGTGCCGTGCGGATCGACAAGCCGCGGCCATTTCCGATAAGGTCAAGGTAGTGGGGGTTTTCCCGCTGCAAAGTCATCCTTCGATTACTTATCCGGTGGCGGTGGTCGCCGGCCGGCAAACGCCGGTGGTTCAGCGCTACGTCGCATTTTTGCGATCCGCCCCCGCCAGGGCCATCTTTGAAAAGGCGGGTTTTACGGTGCACTGGTGAACACCTGGGCCTTGACGCCCATCGAAGTCGAAGCGCTGCGATTGAGCCTGTGGGTCTCGGGCTGGGCGGTAGCGGCCAGTCTGCCGTTGGGCATCGCCGTGGCTTGGATACTTTCGCGCTGCGATTTTACCGGCTGCTGGTGCGTGCCCTGCGGCTTTCGTTCGACAGTGTGGACCGCGGGCTGGAAGAGGCCGCGCGCACGCTGGGCGCCGGCCCGCTGCGCGTCTTCTTCGGTGTGACCCTGCCCCTGATTCTTACTCGATGGTCGATGCGGTATACTGCTTGTTTCCCAAGACGAAAATGCCCGGATCGGTCTCGAATCCCAGGCTGGGGTTGTTGCTGAGATAGGACTGGTCGATCAGCAAGTTGCCGCTGCGATCGTTGCTGACAAAAAAGATTGCGCCGCCGCCTTCGTTGGCGGTGTTGTCGGTCAGGCGCGAGCCGCATACCGTCAACGTAAAGGTGTTGCCGTCGTTGTAGATGGCGCCGCCGTTGCCGCCGCCCGGCGTGCCGCTGCGGGCCGGGTTGGCGCCGATGCCGAGGGCCATATTGTAGCTCATCAGGCTGTTGAGCACCGTAAACGACACGCCGATGCTGCTGATGGCGCCGCAATCATCCAGGCCAGCAGCACAAAGCCGGCCACACTTCCGGTGCATCGCATGGTCCTTCCTCCGATCGCTTCCAATTGGACACACTACGAAAACCCAGGTGTCCCTATGTAAGGTTGTGCGTATTGGCAAGCATTATTAGTGCCATATTCTACCCCTGCGTTTGCGGCGAATCGAACCCGAAAGGCAGTCGCATAGCCCCGTTTCTGCACAGGTGTGATCAAGCGCGTCCAACTCTTGCGCGCACACCTCTAAAAGTACGTTTTTGAGCTGTAAACCGGTTGAAATAGACCTTGAAATAAAATACAATTCATTAAATGAATTTGAAATTCAATGATGCTGCCCATGCTTCAGCTGCGGCCCCCGGATTGTCTCCCGGGCAGCGTTGAAACCATGACGCAGGTTTACCAGAACCGTCAAGGAGGAAAGGCTGAATGAACGAACCCAGTGTCAATTACGATGTATTAAGCCCGGTTAAATTCCTGACGCGCACCGCCGCGGTATATCCGGAAAAAGTCGCTGTGGTCCATGGCAGCACCCGCTATACCTATCTGGAATTATTTCAAAGGGTCAATCGCCTTGCCGACGCGCTGCGCAAAAAGGGTATCGGGAAAGGCGATAAAGTCGCTTTTCTTTGCCCGAACACGCCTCCCATGCTTGAAGCCCATTATGCCGTTCCCATGCTGGGTGCAGCCCTGGTCAGCATCAACATCCGCTTGTCCGCCAACGAAGTGGCCTACATCATCAACCATTCCGATGCAGCGGCCTTGTTTGTGGACAACGAATTTGCGGGGGTCGTTCAACCCGTATTGGATCAGCTGGAAAAAGTCAAACTGATCGTCACTATTTGTGACGTCAGCGATGCCCGGCCGTTTGACGGCCCTGACTATGAAACCTTTCTGACCACAGGCGCTCCCGATCCCGTGCCCATTGCCGTCGACAATGAGCGCGACGTGGCCACCATCAACTACACCAGCGGCACCACCGGCCTTCCCAAAGGGGTGATGTATCACCACCGGGGCGCCTATTTGAATGCCCTGGGCGAGATTATCGAGGCGCAGCTCGATGCCAATTCGGTTTATCTTTGGACATTGCCGATGTTTCATTGCAATGGCTGGTGCTTCACCTGGGCCGTCACCGCCATCGGCGGCACGCATGTCTGCTTGCGGGCCGTGTTGCCTGAGGCCGTGTTCCGGCTGATCGAGACCGAGCAGGTCACGCATATGTGCGCCGCGCCGACCGTGCTGGTGATGATGTCCAACTATCCGGGCGCCAAGGATTTGAAAATCAAGGGCACTCTGCGCATCATGACGGCCGGCGCGCCACCGGCCCCCAGGATTATCGAAAACGTCGAAGCCCTGGGGGCGGTCATCACGCATACCTATGGATTGACCGAGGTGTTCGGCCCCCACAGCGTGTGCGCCTGGAAACCGCAATGGGATTCCCTGCCCACGGAAGAGCGCGCCAAATTCAAATCGCGCCAGGGCGTTCCCTATGTCACCACGCAGTACATGGATGTTGTCGACCCGGTCACCATGCAGCCGGTGCCGCGCGACGGCCAGACCATCGGCGAAATCGTCATGCGCGGCAACAATGTCATGCTCGGCTACTACAAAGATCCCAAGGCCACGGAGGTCGCCTTTGCCGGAGGGTGGTTCCACAGCGGCGATCTGGCCGTCATGCATCCCGACGCGTATGTCCAGATCATGGATCGCAAAAAGGACATCATCATCAGCGGCGGCGAGAACATCTCCACCGTTGAAATCGAGAATGTGATTTTCAAGCACCCCGATGTGCTGGAAGTCGCCGTCATCCCCGTTCCGGATGAGAAGTGGGGCGAGGTGCCCAAAGCCTTTGTGGTGGCCAAACAGGGCAAGAATCCCACGGCCGAAAGCATCATCGATTTCTGCAAGCAGCACTTGGCCCGGTTCAAGGCGCCCAAAATTGTCGAATTCTCTGCGCTGCCCAAAACCGCCACCGGCAAGATTCAGAAATTCAAACTACGCGAAAAAGAGTGGCAGGGCCGTGAGCGCAAGGTCAACTGATCTATATTGATATACGGGTCTGCATTCATCGGTTAGCGGGGGCAGGGGCGCCGCCGGGCGCCCCGCCAAAACCATGGGAATCAGGCCCAGGCTGATGGATCGGTCAGGCGTGACTTCGCCCGGACCGGACATCAATGCAGAATCTGGCTCAAGAACAGCTTCGTGCGTTCGTTCTGAGGGTTGGAGAAAAATTCGTCAGGCGTATTTTCTTCCAGGATTTGGCCGTGGTCCATGAACAGCACGCGATGGGCCACACTTCTGGCAAAGCCCATCTCGTGCGACACGACGATCATGGTCATCCCTTCATGCGCCAGTTCGATCATGGCATCGAGGACCTCTTTGACCATTTCGGGATCCAGGGCACTGGTCGGTTCATCAAAAAGCATCACCTTCGGCTTCATGCACAAACTACGCGCGATGGCCACCCGCTGCTGCTGGCCTCCGGATAGCTGGCCGGGGTATTTGTGGGCCTGTTCGGCGATGTGCACCTTTTCCAGATAATACAAGGCTGTTTGTTCCGCCACGGTGCGCGGAAATTTACGCACCCAGATAGGCCCCAGAGAGAGGTTCTCCAGAACCGTCAGGTGCGGAAACAAATTGAAGTGTTGGAACACCATCCCCACTTCTGCTCGGATCTTTTCGATTTTTTTGATATCATTGGTGAGTTCGATGTTATCGACAATGATCTTGCCGCGCTGATGCTCCTCAAGTCGATTGATGCAGCGGATCATCGTCGATTTGCCGGATCCCGAAGGCCCACAGACGACGATTCGCTCCCCGCGATCGACGCTGAGATTGATGTCCTTGAGAACATGGAAATCACCGAACCATTTGTGCACGCCGATCAGTTTAATGATCGGCTCGTTTTCCGGTGCTGTCGTGGGCGATTCTTTGGTAGGATCGGTCATGAACGCAAATCCCTCTCTTTCAGGCCTTGAGCTCTTTTTCAAGGTGCCGGCTGAAATTGGACATGGAAAAACAACCCAGGAAGTACAATACCGCGATAAAAAGATAGGCTTCGGCGCTGAACCTTATCCATGCCGGATTCGAAAGGGTCACCTGGGTTGTCTTGAGCAGATCGAACAACCCGATGATCACCACCAGGGAGGTGTCCTTAAAAGCTGAAATCAGAATACTCACCGTGGGCGGGATCACGATCTTGAGCGCCTGGGGCAGGATAATCAGGCGCATCTTTTGTGAATAGTTCAGCCCGAGTGATTCGGCAGCCTCGTACTGACCTCTTGGTATGGCCTGCAGCCCACCGCGAACCACTTCGGCAATATAGGCGGCGGTGAACAGGATGATGGCGGCCTGCGCGCGGAGTATTTTGTTGATCGTGACACCTTCGGGCAGAAACAGCGGGAACATGACCGACGCCATGAACAGCATACTGATCAAAGGTACGCCGCGGATCAGTTCGATATAGATCACACATACGGTTTTGATGGCGGGCAACCTGGAACGGCGTCCAAGAGCCAACAGCACGCCCAGCGGATAAGCGGCGGTGAGGCCGAACAAGGCAAGCAGCAGGGTCAGCGAAATGCCGCCCCATTGGTCGGTTTCCACCTCCGCCAGTCCAAGCACACCCCCATGCATGAGGATTCCCATAACCACCAAACCTGCCGCCCAAACGACCCCAAGTCTGCGGTTCCAACGGCCGGTATCGCGGCTGTAAAAAAACAGGCCTATCAGAATGAGAACCGCCATGGCGGGCCGCCACTGCAGAAGATAAGGATAAAAACCGAACAGGATGAAACGCAGGTTCTGGCTGACGACCGACCAGCAGGCGCCGTCGCCGGCTCGGCAAACATCGGCATCGGAAAACCAATAGCTGTCGATGAAAGCCCATCGAATCAGCGGCGGGGCCATCTTGTACAAGCAGAACAGGATGAACAGGGTTAATAAAGAATTGAACGGTCCTTTGAATAGATTGGCACGAAGCCAGCCCAGCGGCCCTGCCGAACTGACGGGCGGCTTGAGATCTTCGACGGCCGATGCCGGAATGGGCGTGCGCATACGATTACCTCTCCACCAAGGCCTTATTTTTATTGTACCAGTTCATGAAAGCAGAGGTGAGCAGGCTGAGAATCAGATAAACCACCATGATGATCAGCACCCCTTCGATGGCCTGTCCGGTTTGGTTGATGGTGGTATTGGCGACCGATACAAAGTCCGGATAGCCGATCGCGACGGCAAGCGAGCTGTTCTTGGTTAAATTGAGCATCTGACTGGTGAGCGGCGGAATGATGATACGCATCGCCTGGGGCAGGATGATCAACGACAGCACGAGATTGGATTTCAGGCCCAGACTCATGGCCGCCTCGCTCTGGCCTATGGAAATAGCCTGAATGCCCGCCCGGACGATTTCCGCCACAAAGGCAGAGGTGTACAGCACCAGACCTATCAGCAGTGCTCCGAATTCCGGGCTCAGCGAAAAGCCGCCTTGAAAATTAAAACCCGTCAGATGCGGAATGCTCATAGCAGTGGGAGCGCCGGCCAGCGACCAGGCCAGTAGAGGAAAGCCGACCAGCAGGACTGCCGATACCGGCCAGAACGGAAAAATCTGTCCGGTCTGATCCTGGCGTTTCCGGGCCCAGCGGCGCAGCAGAAAGCACACCAAAGCTGCGCCACCGAAGGCCGCCGCTGCCCATCCAAAGGCGCAGTGACCCACGGGCACCGGAAAATAGAATCCGCGATTGCTGAAGAACACGCCGGGCAGGGGAGAAAAGGATTGGCGCGGTGAAGGCAGCAAATCGTTGAATAGGGAATACCAGAAAAAGAGCTGGAGCAGAACCGGAATGTTTTGCAGAACCTCGATGTAACCGGTAGCCAGTTTGGATACCAGCCAGTTGCTGGAAAGACGGGCGATGCCGATCACGACTCCCAAGAGCAGCGTGAGGAGTATGCCGATGAAGGCCACATTCAAAGTATTCAGCAAGCCGACCAGCAGGGCGTGCGCGTAGGAATTGGCCGCCGAATAGGGGATTAACGCTTCGCCGATGCCGAAGCCGGCTTCGCGGCCTAAAAACCCGAATCCCGTGGAAATGGCCTGGCGGCGAAGGTTGGCCTGCGTGTTGGCGAATATATAGTAGCCGGCGGCGAATACCAGACACAAAATCAGCGCCTGAAAGACGATGGCCCGCTTGCCGGGGTCATGCCAGAACGGAACTTCCTGCGAGATCTCCGGCCCGTCTGTGTGATTCTGTGCAGTCGACATCCGTTCCTGCTCCACAATTGTCGATCAGCTTGCGGACCCCACTTATTTGAAAGGCGGTGAATACATCAGACCGCCGTCTTTCCATTGTGCATTAAGGCCGCGAGGAAGCTTCAGCGATGTGTTTTTGCCGACATTGCGTTCGAAGACCTCCCCATAGTTGCCTACGTATTTTACAATGTTGTAGGCCCACTTCTCATCCAGGCCCAAAGCCTTTCCATTGCCCGGCGTGACGCCCAAAAAGCGCTTTATGTTGGGATCATTGCTTTTCAGCATTTCATCGAGGTTTTTCGAGTTGATTCCCAAGTCTTCCGCAGCGATCATCGCCAACACAGCAAAATCGACGATGTCGCGCCACTGGTCGTCGCCATGCCGTACTGCAGGAGACAACGGTTCTTTGGAGATGATTTCCGGCAGGATGACATAATCATCCGGGTTGGGGGCCACGGCACGGACGGACGCCAATTGGGAAGCATCCGAGGTGAGGCAGTCACAGCGGCCGGCAAAAAATGCCTTGTTGAGCTCGGTGGCCTGTTCAATCACGACCGGCTTCATGGATATTTTGTAGGTGCGGAAATAATCCGATACATTTTGTTCGGTGGTGGTGCCCGGCAGCACGCAGATGGTGGCCCCGTCCAGTTCTTTGGCCTGCTTGACGCCCAGCTTCTTAGGAACCATGAACCCCTGGCCATCATAGTAGTTGGTGGCGACAAAAGTGAGCCCCAATTCGGTTTCGCGGGTCAGGGTGCGGGTGGCATTGCGGCACAGCACGTCGATTTCTTTGGATTGCAAGGCCGTGAAGCGGGTTTGCGTGGTGAGCGTTATGAATTTGATCTTGTCCGGGCTGCCAAAGACGGCCGTTGCAACGGCCCGTCCGGTGTCCACGTCCAGGCCGCGCCATACGCCTTTTTCATCCGGCATTCCGAAACCAAAAAGGGAGCTGTGAACCCCTACGATCAGATGCCCCCGCCCCTTGACGGCATCGAGTGTCTCACCGGCCCCGGCAATCAGGGGCAACATCATGAAAATGGCAGCCAACAAAACGATTATCGCGGTTCTTGTAAGCTTCATGCGTCCTTCTCCTTGCATTCAGGTTTGTGGTTCAAGGGGATCGCCCCATGAGTTCCGCCTTATGCCGCATTTCCTTGCTGTGCTGCCAAGCGACTTGCGCACTATAGGCAAATGCACAACGGCATCATTGAACTCAGGGGATTGCTTATTAAGTAAAAGGAGAATAATGCACTGAATCTATCGGGATCACAGAGGTGTATCTTCTTGCAAATAAAATATCCTCCGGCGATTGTTCTGTCAAGAAATCAACTTTAGTGGTCTTTTCATTCACCCTCACCGGGAATCAGCGCCGATGATCGACCCAAGCGCGCACGCAGCCGGGCCGCAATGGCGGCCGAGCGCTCTTGCAGCGATGCCGTCAGGGCATAAAGAACCGGGACCACGACCAGGGTCAGCACCGTCGACACCAGCAGGCCGAAGATGACCACTATCGACATCGAGCGCCACCATTGGGTAGACTCGCTGACCCAGGAAATCTCCCAGGTGTGAAAATCGTAGCTCACCCCCAGGACCATGGGAATCAAGCCCAGGGTGGTGGTGATCGCCGTCAGCATGACCGGCCGCAGGCGCGTGGCACCCGCTGCGATCACGGCGTCGGCCAGTGGCATGCCGCGCGTGACCAGCTTGTTGGTGTAATCGATGAGCACGATGGCGTTGTTGACCACCACGCCGGCCAGTGAAATGATCCCCACGCCGCTCATGATGATGCCGAACGGCGATTGAATCACAAACAACCCCAAAAACGCCCCGCCCAGCGACAGCAGCACCGAGGTCAGAATGATCAATGGCTGGGCGATGGAGTTGAAAAGCGTCACCAGGATCAGAAAAATCAACAACACCGAAATGGCGAAGGCCCACGACAGGAACTCCTGGGACTCCTGCTGAAACTCGTTTTCGCCAGTGAACTTAACATGGTAGCCGGGTGGCAGGCTGAATGCCGCCAGCATCTTTTCGGCGTGGGCGCGCGCCACGGCACCGGGCACACGCTTTTCATCCACATTGGCTTTGACGGTGACCACCCGTTCATGGTTGATGCGCACGATGTCGCCGATGCTGCCGCCGAATTCTATGCGCGCCAGGGTGGTCAGCGGCAACATCGGGCCGGCCGGGGTGGGGATCATCAGTTTGTGCAGCACATCCGTGACGCGCCGGTCGGCATCGTTGAGCGTTACCGTGACATCGTAATCCTCATCGCCTTCATAATAGGTGGTGATGTCCAGGCCGTTGTAGGCGGTCTTCAAGGCGGCCCCGATTGTGCCGCTGGTCAGCCCGAAAAGAGCCGCACGCTGCCGGTCGATGCGCACCAGCACCGACGGCAGACCGGCCACATAGTCATCGCGCACGTCAAAGACATGCGGGAGCTTTTCCACTACCGCGCGCACCTGCTCGGCCAGCGCCCCCAGAATGCGGAAATCTTCGCCGGCAATTTCGATGTTGATCGGCGCGCCGGTGGGCGGCCCTTCTTCCTGCTCATCGACCGTGATGCGCCCCCCGGGAATCGCGGACATCCGCTGCCGCAGCGTCTCGATATCAATGGCTGTCGGCTTCCGTCGTTCGTGGAAATCGACAAACTGCACGCCAATGTGGTTGGGCAGGTTGCTGTCGAACGAAAAACCGCTGCCGCCCTGCACAGCCCGGGTATACACATGCTCGACATTGTTCAGATCTCCGGGCCCCTCGAACGCCGTACCGTCCGCCTTGGTGTGCTGCTGCGGCCGGTACGCCGCGGCATAGCCGTCGACCGCATAGACATCCTCTATGCCCAGGACGGCCAGTTCGGCCCAGCGCAGGACGCTGTCCACATAGTCAAGATCTGCGCCCTCGGGCGGATCGATGTTGATATAGACATTTTTAGGATCGACGGCCGGAAAAAACTCGACCGGCCGCTCCAGCCCCACCGAAAGCAACCACACCTGCCCCATGATGATCAGCAATGCAAAAGAGGTCACCAGAACCAGGGGCTTGTGCGCCAGGCAGAACCGCAGCACGCGCGCGTAGTGGGTCAAAATTCGCCCCTGAATGCGGATGGGCTGCTCGCCGCCCACCGCGACCGACTCAGCCCCATCCGCATGCGCCGCCGGTACCGGACCGCCATCCTTCAGGCGCATGAAGATCGCGCACAAAGCCGGGTTGATCACCAGCGCCACCAGCAGGCTGGCGCTCAGGGTGACCACCAGCGTGATAGGCAAAAACTTCATGAACTCGCCCATCAGGCCAGGCCAGAAAATCATGGGGAAAAAGGCCGCCACGGTTGTGAGTGTGGAGCCGATCACCGGCCAGGCCACTTCGCTGGTGGCGCGCATGGCCGCCGGAATGCGGGGCACCCCCTGCTCCATGTAGCGGTAAATATTCTCGACGATCACGATGGCGTTGTCCACCAGCATGCCCAGGGCCAAAGTCAGCGAAAAAAGCACCACCATGTTCAGCGTGATCCCCATTGCATGCAGGGTTGCAAACGAGATCAGCATCGAAAAGGGTATCGCCAGGCAGACCATCACCGCATTGCGCAGGCCCAGCGAGAAAAGCAGCACCACCATGACCAGCAGCAGGCCCGAAATGATGTTGTTCTCCAGGTCGGCCACCATGTTGCGGATCTCCTTGGAGCGGTCCATCAGCTTGGTGATGCGGGTGCCGGCCGGCCAGCCTTGCGCGACGCGCGCAATCGTTTGTTCGATATTTTCGGTGATTGCGATAATGTTCTCGCCGATACGTTTTTTGACCGAGATGTTGACCGCGTCCATACCGTCCAGGCGCGAGCGGCTGGTTTCGTCCTTGACGCTGTCGAGCACCTTGGCCACATCCTTCAGGTAAACCGGCCGGCCATCGTGCGTGGCCACGATCAGGCCCAGGATCTCATCGGGTGTTTCGAACTCGCCCGGCACGCGCAATTGAAAACGGCCCTGGCCCAGGGTGAGCGCGCCGCCAGACGTGTTCTGGTTCTCACTGGGCACGACCTGCTGAAAAGCCGTGATCGGGATGCGGTAGTACGCCAGTTTGTCCGTATCGACCTCAATGCGGATCTCACGCTCGTGGCCGCCGGTCACCTCGGCCTCGAGCACCCCCGGTATCGCCTCGATGTCGTCCTTGAGATCGTCGGCAATTTCCCTCAGCACGCGCGGTCCGCTCGGGCCGGACAGCGAAAAAACAATGATCGGCATTTCCGAGAAATTCACTTCGAAAACCGACGGCTCGTTCTCCAGGTCGTTGGGCAGGTCGGGGCGGGCTTCGTCCACCTTGTCCTTGACCCTGGGCAGCACATCCTCGATGTTGGTTCCCGGAATGAATTCAATATCGATCTGCGACATGCCCTCGGCGCTGACCGACTTGATCTTCTTGACGCGGTCCAGCCCCTTGAGCTTTTTTTCGATGTTGATGGTGATGCCGGTTTCGATATCCGAAGCGGACACCCCGCGGTAGGTGGTTTGCACGAACACGTGCGGAATGGTGATGTCCGGCGAACTTTCGCGCGGCAGGGCGATATAGCTGGCCGTTCCGATGATGGCGATGATGATGCAGAACACGACCACGCTGAGGCGGTTTTTGACCGCGGCATCCGAAACGATCATTGGACCAGCTCCTCCATCGAGCGCACCGTGCGCGCGACCGTCACGGCCGCGCCGTCCTCGAGGCCGCGCTGGCCGACCACCACCACCTTTTCACCGGCGACAAGCCCCTTGCGCACCAGCATCCGCCAGCCATCCTGAAAACCGATCTCCACCGGCCGCAATCGCGCCGTCAGGCTATCGTCGATCACATACACCGCCTGCAGGTCGGTTTTGCCCACCAGGGCATACAGCGGCACGGCCAGTCCGTCGGTCACCTCGTTTTTGACGATATGCACGCGGGTAAACATATCCGGCAAAATGGCATGCGTCGGATTGTCCACCGCGATTTCCAGGTTGTACAGGCGTGCGGCGCTTTCGCTGCTTTTCTGCAGGTAGTGGCGCGTGCCTTCGAACACCTTGCCGCCCAGCGCATCGACGGTCAGGCTGAACCGCTGCAGGCGCCGCACCGCGTCCACGTCCGATTCGGGAATGCCCACCTCGATCTTCACGCGGTCGAGCTGCAGAATCTGCGCCACCGGCGTGGCCACATCCATGAACTGGCCGGGCTCCACGTACATACGATCGACCACGCCGTCCATGGGCGCGCGGATCGCACAGCGCGCCAAGGCCAGGGCGGCATTGTCCATGGCCGCCTTGCTCGTGGCCGCGCTGCCTTCAATTTCGTCGAGCTGCGCCCGGGTGGCCACCTTGTCTTCGAAAAGGCTCTGCAGGCGTCGCTCATTGGCAGCCGCAACCGTGTAGGCGGCCCTGGCCGAAGCGTGCGCATTGACATAGTCGCGTGCATCGATCCGGGCCAGCAGGTCGCCCTTTTTGACCCGCGCGCCCTCCGCAACGCATTTTTCGATAATGATCCCTTTGACTTCGGCGACCACCTTCAGGGAAACCCACGGCTTGACATGCCCCGGCAGATCGATCTTGTCGCGCAAGCGGTCGGCCAAAACCTCCATCGCAATCACGTTGGCCGGCGGCTTGGTCTTGCCCATCTCGGTGCTGTTCTTGGCCTTGAGATCCTCACTTTGTCCTCGGATCAGGCCGGTCAGCAAAACGACCGCCGCGACCAGCACCAGAATCACGATCAGCGGCGCGCGACCGCGCAGCCGCTGCAAAAGCGTGGGCGGTGGATTGTCGATCCCGCGCGTGGCATTATTTTCTTCCATGGCAAGCGTTTTTACTCCATTGGGGTGGTGGTGTGCTGAACACGCCGACAAAGCCGGTAAGGTGGCAATGGGCGCGAGATTGCGCCCTAGTGAGCAATCCGGACTCTTAATCGATTGCGCACAGGTCTGTCAATAAAAGGCTGAACCGTGTTCAGGGCAATCGCCTGTAAAAATCAGGCGGCAATAATTTTGAGAAGGTAGCAATGGTAGGGTGGGCACCGCCCACCATTAACTTATGTCGATCGCTTCTGTGATTGGCCGTATTCAACGTTTCATCGCTATGTTCGCTCCGGTGTTTGTTCAATCGCTTGGGTGGAATCAGTGTCGGAAACCGGTGATGTTGTAATAGAGCGGTGGTGGGCAATGCCCACCCTACAGGTGCAAGCCCAGCGATGACACGGTGAAAAGCCATGGTAGACATAATGGTTGACAGCATCCCGGAAGTAACCCCGGGAGTTGGTTCTCTCAAAAGACCCGCAAAAAATTATTCATGGGGCCTCCGACGAGCAAATTTATGGGCCCATTCTCGGCCCCATGAAT